>Ga0190270_10000001_pt1 | contig 444653 bp, 387 predicted proteins | sample Popmic320T_FD_133748 | JGI IMG/M metagenome (GOLD analysis project Ga0190270, IMG submission 133748) | Populus adjacent soil microbial communities from riparian zone of Weber River, Utah, USA - 320 T | ecosystem: Environmental > Terrestrial > Soil > Riparian zone | place: USA: Utah...
AAGCGCTGCGTTACACGATGTTTTTTACACTCGCAGTGGTCAATGCCATCAATTTACGCCGGCTTATTCGCCTTGCAGTGGATGCGCGAACCACGTGCCAATAGTTTTGAGACAGCCTCCCGCAGTCACCGCTTTGACTGGGTGCGGGAGACGCGAACGCACAAGGCGGCAGCTGCGGCTGCCGGAGGAAAAGCGGTGACTGCGGTCACCGCACTCCATACTTCGCGCAGGGGCACCAGCACAAACTCGCGTTCGTGCGCGCGCGGATGCGGCAGGGTCAGGCGTCGCGTGCGCATGCGGGTGGCGCCGTGGAGGATCAGGTCGAGATCGATGACGCGCGGCCCGTTGCGCGTGCCTCGGCGGACGCGGCCGAGGCGTTGCTCGAGCGCGAGCAGCTCGTCGAGCAACGCCAGCGGCTCGAGAGACGTGTAGCCGGTGAGGACGGTGTTGAGGAACGGCGGCGAGCCTTCCGGCGCGTCGACAGGCGCGGTCTCGTGGATCGAGCTGACGCGCACGACCCGGACTACGAACCGCAGTTCATGGATCGCGCGGAGCAGGTGATAGCGCCGGTCGCCGAGGTTCGAGCCGAGCGCGATCACGACCGTCACCATGACGATTCAATGCTCGATGTTGATATCGTTCGTGAGCTCGTTGACGTCGGATTCGGATCGCGGGAAGTAGTGGCGCAGCTCGTCGCCCGCGCTGTGGATCGCGTCGACGATGCCGTCGGTGAGCTCCCCTGCCTTGAACTGGATGGTCAGTTTCGCGGCGATCTCGTCCCAGAAGCCGGCCGGAACTTTCTCGTCGATGCCGCGGTCGCCGAGGATGGTGAAGCGCTGCTCCTCGCACGCGATGAAGAGCAGCACGCCGTTGCGCAGGTCCGTCTTGGTCATGCCCAGACGCTCGAACGTACGCTCCGCGACGGTGCGGATGTCGCCGTGTGCCTTCGGCTGGATGTGCACGCGGATCTCGCCCGAGGTCATCGCTTCGGCGGTCGCGATCGCCTCGACGATGCGCTCCTGATCGAGCTGCGCGATGAAGTCCTTCTGATGCATCACCAGCCTCCTGATGCGCCGCCGCCGCCGAAGCCGCCGCCGCCACCTGAGAATCCGCCCCCTCCGCCGAACCCGCCTCCCCCGAAGCCGCCGCCACCGAACGTGATCCCGCCTCGGCCCCCGCCGCCCATGAGCATGAGCGGCAACCAGCACCCGCCGCAACCGCTGCTGCTGCGGCCGTAACCGCGCCGGCGTCCGGCGAACATCGGCGCGAGCACGAAGAAGACGATGAACAGGATGAAAAGCACCGGGATGATGCCGAGGTCTTCACCACCCCGCGCCTGCTGTCCCTGTTGCCCCTGTCCACGTGGCTGCAGCGGCTCGACCGGCGCTTCCCCCTTGCGGATGCGCGTCATCAGCTCGTTCGCCGCCAGGTTCAGGCCGGTGGAGTACTGCTGCTGCTGAAACGCGGGAGCGAGTTGCTCGCGGATGACGCGCGACGACACGGCGTCGGTGATCGTCCCCTCCAGCCCGTAGCCGACCTCGACGCGGATCTTCTGCTCCTTCACGAAGACGAAGAGCACCAGGCCGTTGTCGTACTTTTTCTGCCCCACCTTCCAGCGTCCGACCGTCCGGATCGTGAAGTCCTCGAGCGACTCGTTCTCGAGCGAGGGGAAGATGTAGACGATGAACTGCGCGCCCGTCTCCTGCTCGAAGTCGGAGAGCTTCTTGTTGAGCAGGTCGGCTTCGGTGCCGCCGAGAATCCCGGCGCGGTCCGTCACCCACTGCGTCGGCGGCGGGGGGACTTCGAGCGCTCCAAGAGAAAAGGAGAGGAGAAGAGCGCAGAAGAACAGCGCTCTTCTCATGTCAGCGCGTGCCGGTGGTAGCAGTAGTCGTCCCGAAATTGAAGTCGACCTGAGGTGCCTGGCTGCTGCCCGCCGCACCGCGGAAGTACGCCTTCTGCTTGAAGCCGCTCATGCTCGCGACCATGCTGGCCGGAAAGCGCCGCACCGCGGTGTTGTACCCCTGCGCGGCTACGTTATAGCGGCCGCGCTCGACGGCGATGCGGTTCTCCGTCCCTTCGAGCTGGGACTGCAGCTCGAGGAAGTTCCGGTTCGACTTGAGGTCGGGATACTGCTCGACCACGACCAGCAACCGTGAGAGCGCGTTCGAGAGGCCCTGCTGCGCCGCCTCGAACTGCGCCAGCTGATTGGGGTCGCTGGTGATCGCCGCGCCGGCGGCGCCGGGAGGTCCGCCCGCGGGAGCGGCGACCTGTCCGACGCGCGCACGTGCGTTGACGACCGCTTCGAGCGTCGACTTTTCGAAGTTCGCCGCTCCCTGCACCGTCCGCACGAGGTTCGGGATCAGGTCGTAGCGCCGCTGGTACTGGCTCTCGACCTGCGCCCACTGCTGGTTGACCTGTTCGTCGAGACCGACCAGGTTGTTGCGAACGCTGACGAAGTATCCGCCGCCGATCAGCAACGCGAGAACGAGTGCACCGACACAGCCCAGCAGTCCGACGTTACGCATTAGTACTCTTCTTCTTCCTCGTCCACTTCCTCTTCGCGTTCATCCGCGGCAGGAGCGAACCCTTCTTCTTCATCACCTTCGACCGGCTCGGCGGCCGCCGGCGTGAATTCTTCGTCTTCCGCCGGTTCCTCGACCACGCGCGCGCCGCGGCGCGGAGCGGTATAAACCGGTGCCTCGTCGGCGTCGCGCTGGTCGGCGCCGCACTTCGGACAGAGCGGCACAGGCTTGCCCAGATCGTAGAACTTCGTGTGGCAGCTATAGCAGGTGTACTTTTTTCCCAGCTCAGGCATTGGTGGTACGGATCCCCTTCCCGAAAAGCGGCGAAACGTTAACACAAAAAAGTCGAGGACAGGCAACAGCGCCTGTCCTCGGAACGACCGCGTACAGATTACTTCAGTTCGTCTTCGGATTCGCGTGCGCCGCGCGGGTTCCCGCGCTGTTCTCGCGAACGTCACCGCCGCCGCGCTGGTTGGCTGCCATCGTGGCGAGCTTCTGCGCCTCGGGGAACAGCTCGAGAGCCTTCTCCACCTGCGCATCGCCTTCCAGGCGGAACGGATACGAAGCGTCGAAGCCGAACTTGGCCGCGACGATCTCCGCCTTCAGGGCCCGCTCGATGAACTTCCGGTCGACCTCGTTCTGCAGCGCGGCGCGGATGTCGGCCTCGGGCGCAACGTCGTTCTGCGCCGCATGCTGCACCAGCTCCTCGATCATGGCTGGCGTGACTTTCACGTCGGTCTTCAGGTCGGGATGCCTGGCCGCGTACTCGACCGCGTAGTTGAAGATGCCGCTGCGGACCTCGAGGATCTGCGTGGTGCGCTCGAGCTTCGGCTGCTTGATGATGACGTCCGGCGTGATGCCGCCGCCGCCGTAGACGAGACGGCCGGTGTCGGTCTTGAACTGTTCGCGCTGCGCGAGCGGAACCTCGGGACCGTTCTCCGTCTCGTCGGCCATGTAGTAGTCGTACATCGAGGTGTAGTCGCGCTGGATGTTGCGTCCCGCGGGGGTGTAGTACTTCGACGTGGTGAGTGCGAGGCCGGCGCCGTACTGGAGCGTGTAGACGCTCTGCACGAGGCCTTTGCCCCAGCTCGTCTCGCCGACGACGAGACCGCGGTCGTGGTCCTGCACCGCACCGGCCACGATCTCGGAAGCCGAGGCGCTGCCGCGGTTGACCAGGACCACCAGCGGCTGGTCGTACTTCACATGCTTGCCGGGGGCAACGTACTCCTGCGCCGAGTCGGGCGTGCGGCCCTTCGTGTAGACGACCATCTGCCCTTTCTCGAGGAAGTGATCGGAGACGCCGACTGCCGCGTCGAGCAGGCCGCCCGGGTTCATGCGCAGGTCGAGGACGAGCTTCTGCATCCCCTCCGCCTTGAGCTTGGTGATGGCGTCATCGAGCTCGCGCACGGTGGTGGAGGTGAAGTCCTTGATGCGCACGTAGCCGACGCCCGGACGGATCATCAGCACGTTGGAGATCGAGTTGGTGGGGATCGCCGCGCGCACGATCGAGAGCGGAATCGGCTCTTTCATCCCGACGCGCTTGATGGTGATGTTGACGGTCGTCCCTTTCGGACCCTTGAGGCGCTTGACCACTTCGTCGAGCGCGAGGTCTTCGGTGGCGACGCCTTCGACCTCGGAGATCACGTCACCGGCGCGGATGCCGAGGCGCGCCGCGGGCGTGCCTTCGAGCGGCGTGATGACCGTGACCTGGTCGTTGCGCTTGGTCACCAGGATGCCGAGGCCGTAGAACGTGCCTTTCTGGCGATCCTGCATGTCCGAGTATTCCTTCGGCTCGAGGAAGGAGGTGTGCGGGTCGAGGGCGCGGAGCATGCCGTCGATCGACGCGTACACGAACTTGTCCGAGGAGATGTCCTCGGGCGACCAGGTCGTCACCGCGGACAACAGGTCGGTGTATTCCTTCATCCTCTTCTGCAGCTCGACGTTCTGCATCGGCGCGCCGAAGAGGCGGTTCCCGTAAAAACCTCCGAACAGGGTCGCGCCGGTGATGGCCACCAGCAACGTCAGCGAGAAGGTCCACTTTTCGTTCTTCTTGAGTTTGGCCATATGTCTTTCGCGTTCTCTCGGATGAATGCCCGCGTTACACTGTGTGAAGGTTCGTAACTGCATTATAGGGAGGAGTATTCGATTCCCGACTGCCGTTCACGAGCCTGTCACGTCCGCGATCGAGGCCCTCACAAGCAATGTTCGGTTCACTCGGAGTCCCTGAGCTCCTGCTCATCTTTGTCGTCATCCTGATCGTGTTCGGTCCGCGGCGCATTCCGGAGATCGGCCGCACGCTCGGAAAGGCTCTCGGCGAGTTCCGCAAGGCGACGGACGACCTCAAAAGCACGATCGAGCGCGAAGTGCGCCTGGAAGAGCTCAAAAAGATCGCACCGCCGACGCTCGATTCGTTCATGACGCCGTCGGAAGCCGTATCAAGGACTGAGCCATACGCGGAGGAGACGTTCCCTCCGGCGCCCACGACCGTGCCGGAGCCGGACGCAACGGCAGTCGACGTCGCACCAGCTGACGTCACGCCCCAGGACGCGGCCCCCGCCGCGGTCGAAGTAGAGCCGGGCAAGTAAAGCGATGTCTGCCGAGTCGACTCCCACCGAAGACGAACTGCCGAAGATGACGTTCCTCGATCATCTCGAGGAGTTGCGGAAGAGGCTGGTCGTGTCGCTGATCGCGGTCGCGGTCGGTTTTTTCGCCTGCTGGTCGTTTGCCGAGCAGATCTTCGGGGTGCTGCAGGCGCCGCTGGCCGAGTTCCTCCCGCCGGGCGACACGCTGGCGTACACGCGCCTGACCGCGCCGTTCTTCCTCTACATGAAGGTGGCGTTCTTCGCCGGCCTCTTCGTCTCCTCACCGGTGGTGCTGCTGCAGCTGTGGCTGTTCATCGCACCCGGGCTGTACAAGAAGGAGCGCCGCCTGGCGGTGCCGTTCATCATCTTCGGCACCCTCTTCTTCACTCTCGGCGGCTACTTCGGCTACCGCTATCTCCTCCCGGCGACCTGCAGCTTCTTCGTCGAGACCGGCAAGGAGTTCAAGCAGATGGTGACGGTGGACGACTACTTCTCGTTCGCCAGCACGATCATCCTCGCGGCGGGCGTGGTCTTCGAGACCCCGATCCTGATCTTCTTCCTCGCCCGCATCGGCCTGGTCACCCCCGCCTTCCTGCTCCAGAAGTTCAAGTACGCGGTCGTGCTCTCCTTCGTGATCGCGGCCGTGGTCACGCCGACGCCGGACATAGTTACGCAGGCGGCGCTGGCCATCCCCATGATCCTGCTGTACCTGATCGGGGTGGCGGTGGCGTTCATGTTCGCGAAGAAAGTCTGACGGCGCAGCCGTCAGATCCCGAGCGGGAGCGAGGGATCTGGGTGGGGGCGCGACGCCTGGGCCTCACTCCCCCGCCCAGATCCTTCGCTGTCGCTCAGGATGACCGCGCCTGCGGCCCGGTCACCGCTCCACTTCAAAGTCCGCGCTGATTGCCGGGAGCGCCTCGTTGAAGATCAGCACGGTCTCGGCGATCGGGAACAGGACCGTGTGATTGCGGGACTGCACCTCGAGCACGACTTCGTAGTAGCCGCCGTCCTCGTTGATCGCGATCAGCGTTGCGGCCTTCCCCTTGATCTCCAGCGTCCGGTTGAAGATCGATACTTTCGACGGAATCTCCATGCGGGCGGCACGATAGCAAAGAAAAAGGGCGGGCCATAGCCCGCCCTTCACGACTCGCGTCGAACTGCTCTTACTGGTTGGAGGCCGGGGGTGCCGGCTGCGCCGGCGGGGCAGGCGGGGTGGCCGGGCCGAAGTAGGCGTCGTTGAACGTCGCCTTGGCGTTGGTCTTCATTTGCTCGAGAGTGGCCTGCACGCGGGTCTGCTTCTCGGTGCGCTCGAGGGTCGGGCGGACCTCTTCGAACGCGGTGGAGCCGTGCTCGTCGACCTTGATGATGTGGTAGCCGAACTGCGTGCGGACGACCGGCGTCACTTCACCGACCTTCGCCTCGAACGCGGCCTTCTCGAACTCCGGGACCATCTGGCCGCGGCCGAACTCGCCGAGGTCGCCGCCGCGCGAGCCGGAGCCGACGTCGTCGGATTCCTTCTTCGCGAGCTCCTCGAACGAAGCGCCGCCGGCGAGCTGCTTGCGGATGTCTTCCGCCTTCGCCTTGGCCTGCTCCTCGGTCAGCTCGGGCTTCCCCTCCACGGCGGCAGGGCTGCCCTTGAAGGCGATCAGGATGTGGCGCGCCTTGACCTGCTCGTACTGCGCCTTCTGGGCGTCGTACGTCTTCTTGAGGTCGGCTTCGCTCACCGTGATGCCGGTCTCGATCTTCTCGAGCTGGGCCTGGGCGATGAGGTTCTCGCGCATGAGGGCGAGCTGGCGCAGGACGTTCGGGTCCTTGTCGAGGCCGGCTTTGGTGCCTTCCGCCGCGAGCATCTTCATGCGGAGGTAGTCCTCGGCGAACTGGCGCTTGCCGGGGCCGGCAGCGTACTGCTGGTACTCCGCCGGAAGAGTCTGGAGCGCGCTCTCGAACTCCGACTGGCGGATGGCGATGTTACCCGCCGCGATGACGACAGGGTCGGCCTGGGCCGTAGCGGGCGCTGCAGGCTTGGCTGCCGGCGCAGGAGCCGGCGTCTGGGCCACCGCAAGCGACGCAACCAGCGTCAGCGCAATAGTGGTCGAAATGGTTTTCTTCACGAAGATCTCCTTCATATTTGGGACGCGTGTCGGAACGGACCGAGGGTCCGTGTCATTCCGTCTGTATGGAGCGAGTTGCGCGTCACACCAGCTTGGCGACCGCGGCCTCGATCCTTCGGATCCCTTCCTTCAGCCGCTCCATCGACGTGGCGTAGCTGATGCGGACGAAGTCGTTGAGGCCGAAGGCGCCGCCGGGGACGACCGCGACGCGGGCTTCGTCGAGGAGGAAGTTCGCGAAGGACTGGGAGTCGGTGATACCGGCCTTGCCAAAGTACGCGCTGATGTCCGGGAAGACGTAGAACGCGCCGTCGGGGTCGGTGCAGCAGATACCGTCGACCGAGTTCAGCGCCCCGACCAGCCACGCGCGGCGCTCGCAGTAGGCGTCGTACATCCGCTGCACGTCCTCGTCGACGCCCTTCAGCGCCGCGAGCGCGGCGTGCTGCGCGATCGTGCTCGGGTTCGAGGTCGAATGGCTCTGGATCTTGCCGAGGGCGGTGACGATCTCCGGGTGCGCGACGGCGTAGCCGAGACGCCAGCCGGTCATGGCGAACGTCTTCGACATCGAGTTCACGACGATCACGGTCTCAGGGAACTGGTTGAACCAGCGCACCGCGGAGACGTGCTCGTTCCCCTCGTACACGAACAGCTCATACGTCTCGTCGAACACGAGGAACGCGCCGCGCGCGGCGCACCACTCGATGATCTGCTCGATCTCCTCGCCGCGGATCACGGCGCCGCTCGGATTGCACGGAGAGTTGATGATCACGCCGCGGGTCCGCTCCGTAGCCACCGCCGCGATGTCGCGCATGGTCGGGCGGAAATGGTCGTCGGGATCGGTGCGCGCGAACACCGCCTTGCCGCCCGCGAACTCGACCTGGTCGGGGAAGCTCACCCAGTACGGCGCCGGGATGATCACTTCGTCGCCCGAGCCGACAAGGGCGAGCATGATGTTGAAGAGCTCCTGCTTGCCGCCGTTGCCGGCGATCACGTTCTCCAGCGTCAGCCCGACGTGATAGCGGCGGTTGTAGCGGTCGGCGATCGCCTCGCGGAGCTGCTTGACGCCGCTCGCATTGGTGTACTTCGTGAAGCCGCGGTCGATGGCGCTCTTCCCCGCCTCGGCGATCAGTCGCGGTGTCGCGAAATCGGGCTCGCCCGGACCGAAGTCCACCACGTCGACGCCTTGCGCCACCAGGGCAGTCGCGCGGTTCAGAACCGCCAGCGTCGGCGACTCCTGCATCGCGGTGACGCGATCGGAGAAGCGGATCGGAGGGCGCATGGTGGTCGTCATCAGGTGGTACGGTCTTTTATCATCACTCGCGCGTCAATGAAAACGATGGGGAAAACGACGGGGAAAACGATCACGAGCCGGCACAACCCGCTCATCAAACGCATGCGCGAAGCAATTCGCGAGCACAAAGAGGAGATCGTGATCGAGGGCCCCAAGCCGGTGGCCGACGCGATCGCAAACGGCTGGAAGGCCATCGCGGTGCTCGAGCGCGACGGGAACATCTCCGCCGAGGCCTTCGACAGCATCACCGAGACGAAGAACCCGCAGCACGTGATCGGGCTCTTCGAGCGTCCGCACGCGAGTGCGAAAAGCATCCTCGCGCGCCGCGACACGATCGCGGTGGCGCTCGACGGCGTGCAGGACCCCGGCAACGTCGGGACGATCGTCCGGCTGGCGGCGGCATTCGACGCGGCCGGCGTGCTGCTCCTCCCCGGCTGCGCCGACGCGTTCGGTCCGAAAGCGATCCGCTCCTCGGCCGGCGCGATCCTGACCGTGCCGGTCGCACGCCTCACGCTGCAGGAGCTGTTCGACGCGGACGTGCCGCTCTTCGCCACTGCGATGGACGGCGCGGCCGGCGATCCGCCCGCCAGGAACGGGGTGGTCATCTTCGGCAACGAAGGCGCAGGCGTGTCCGCCGAAGTCCAGCGCCAGGCGGCGAAGCTCGCCGTGACGATGTCGCAGCGGGTGGAATCGCTGAACGTCGCCGCCACCGCGGCGATTCTCCTCGCGCGCAGCTATGCGCTCCGGTATGGAGTGCGGTAACGCCAGTTACCGCTTTGACTGCTTCTGTTCGTGCCTCAGGCGCGTTGTGTCCCCCGCCCGGTGAGAAGCGCGGTCAATCGCCTGCGCACGAACAGAAGCAAGTCAAAGCGGTACCTGGCGTTACAGCACTCCATAATGGCCCGAACAATGAGCAAGCTCCTCATCGTCGGCACTCCCCTCGGCAATCTCGCCGACATGACCCCGCGCGCGGTGGCGGCGCTCAAGTCGGCGGACCTGATCCTCTGCGAGGACACCCGCCACACGCGCAAGCTGCTCACGCATTTCGGCATCGAGCGGCCGACCGACAGCTATCACGACCACAACGAGGATCAGAAGGCGGCCACGCTCGTCGCGCGCATCGAAGCGGGAGAGACCCTCGCGCTGGTCAGCGACGCCGGCATGCCGGTGATCTCCGATCCCGGCTACCGCATCGTGCGCCTGGCGCGCGAGCGGGGTGTCACCGTCGAGCCGATCCCCGGCCCGTTCGCCGGCGTGCTCGCGCTCGTGGCGAGCGGGATCGCCCCACTCCCCTTCACGTTCCTCGGTTTCACGCCGCACCGGCAGGGGGAGCGCCGCGATTTCTACCGCACCGCCGCCGCTCTCGCGCACACGGCGGTGATGTACGAGTCGCCGGAGCGCGTGGTCGCGTCGCTCGAAGACGCGCTGGAGATCCTCGGCGACACGGAAGTGACGGTGGCGCGCGAGATGACCAAGATGCACGAGGAGTTCGTCAGCGGCCGGATCTCCGAGGTGCTGGCCACGCTGCGTACGAGGGACCGGGTGCACGGCGAGATCACCCTCGTCTTCGCCGCCCCCGCCGCCGAAGCGGCCGAAGTATCGACCGAGGAGCTCCGCGCGGAGTTCGTCCGCCTCCGCGAGACCGGCATGCGCCGCAACGACGCCGTGAAAGCGGTGGCCGAAAAGTTCGGCATGCGGAAGAACGACGTGTACAAGGTGCTGCTGGAGTAGCCCTGCTACAGCCGCATCATCCCGCCCTTGAGCTGCGCTTCCGGGTTGGCCATGAAGTTGCGCCGGTTCTCCTCGGAGGAGAAGTAGTAGATCTTCCCCTTGTACTCGCAGGTCGGGGTCGTGGCGCGGATCGAGATCTTGTCGCCGTCGATCGGGTCCATGGCGATGGCGGGGCTGAACGGGAGGCTGGAGCGCAGCTTTTCATCCTCGGGCGAGAAGATGATCGGGTCGGGGATGTGCCACTGGTTGAGCGGCTTCGGCTTCGGCGGCGGCGCCTCGTCGAGCAGCATCGGCGGCTGCTGCAACTGGGCCGGCTGGGCCGCGACGTTGTGGATGGTCTGGATCTGCGCGCCGGGCGACTGCGCCGGGCGCTGCGGCCCGCCGGAATCGCACGCGGCGAGGAAAAGGATGCCGGAAACGAGAAAACGCCTCATCTGGATGAGCTTTTCTGCGAAGCGCGCGCCAAAAACAAAGGCGGCGAGGTCATCGCCGCCGGAGATCTTAACTCGTTGGTGCCCGGGACTGGAATCGAACCAGCACCCGCTAATGCGGACAGGCTTCTGAGACCTGCGCGTCTACCAATTCCGCCACCCGGGCAGGGACCGCGATTTTAGTCGCGAGTGGAGGAATGTCAATTGCGTGAGTGATATTCCGCGCCATGCTTCCCACTCCCGAGCGAAACGACTATCCTGCCGAACGAGATCGGATGTCGTCCCCTTCTGAAGCACTCCACGCCGTGCCGCGCGAAGACCTGTCGAAGCAAATCTTCAACCTGCCGAACACGCTCACGCTGTTCCGCATCTTCCTCGTCCCCTTCCTGGTGGTCGTGCTGCTGACCAAGTTCTCCGGGCGCGAGTTCGTCGGCCTGGGGATCTTTCTCGTGGCCGCGATCACCGACTTCTTCGATGGCTGGATCGCCCGCCGCCGGAACCAGACCACGCGCATGGGCGCGCTCCTCGACCCCATCGCCGACAAGCTGTTGACATCCGCGGCCTTCATCTCCCTGGTGGAGATGGACCCTCACCACGTCCCCGCCTGGATGGTCGTGATCATCGTCGGCCGCGAGTTCGCCGTCTCCGGCCTCCGCTCCATCGCCGCGCAGCAGGGGGTGACGATCGCCGCCTCTCCTCTCGGCAAGGGGAAGATGGTCTCCCAGGTCGTGGCCATCTCGCTCCTCATCCTCGGGTACGAGCTCGGCACGTTCCGCATCGTCGGCACGGTCGCGCTCTGGGCCGTGATGCTGTTCGCGCTCGCCTCCGGCGTCGATTACTTCGTGAAGTTCTCGCGCGCCATCCTGCGCGAGCGCTAGCTTTCATCCCGCCCACGGGAGAGAGACCCGACGAGAGGCCTCCGGCGGGCCGGCGTGGCCGGCAGCACTTGTTGCCCAAGGCTGAACGCACGCCTCTCGCGTCAGGCGCCGTCCGTGCGCAAACAAGTGCCGCCGGCCACGCCGGCCCGCCGGAGGCCCCCGGTCGGTCTCTCTCCCGTGGGCGAGTGAAAGTCCTGCTCACGGCAGGAACGGCGCGAAGCCGCGCATCACTTCTGCGTCCGCCCGCACCGGTTTCCGGGTCTCACGATCGAGCCACAAGTGCGACGTGAAACCGTTCGCGCGGAGCTCTTCGCCGTGGTACAGGTCGTACGCGAACTTCAGGGACCGGCTTCCCACCTCGGCGACATGCGTCCGGATCAGCACCTCGTCGTCGTACCGGAACGAGGTGCGATACCGGCAACCGATCTCCGTCACGACGAGCAGGTAGCCGCGCGCCTCGATCTCGGAGTACGAGAACCCGGTCTCCCGGCAGAGATCGGTCCGGCCGATCTCGAACCAGACCAGGTAATTCGCATGATGCGCGATCCCCATCTGGTCGGTCTCGGCATAACGAACGCGGACACGGGATTCGGTGTGGCGCAAGGGAGGAACGATAGCAGAGGCGTTGGGCTTAGGGCGTTAGGCGTTTGGGGTGTTACGGCTGGCGGCACACGTCTCGTCAGCCGTAACACCCCAAACGCCTAACGCCTATCGCCTACCGCCCCCACCGGCAGCACTCTTGCTGCGTGTCATCCTCATGCGTGCGCGCACGAAATATCTCCTCGGCGCCCTGGCCGGGTTCACCGGCGCCGCGTTCGCGTTGCGCAGCTTCCGCCACTCGCGCATCTTCGAGCCGGCGCGGGAGCCGACCGTCAGTTGGGACCCCGCCGACTACGGCATCCCGCCGGACGCGGTCGAGGAGCACTGGATCGAGACCCCCGACGGCGAGACGTTGCACGCCTGGTACTGCCGCGCCGGGAAACCGATTGCGAGCGGCCTTTTCTGTCACGGCAACAAAGGCAACCTGACCGTCAGCGCGCACATCATTCCGCACCTCCTCGCCTCCGGGCTGAACATCCTCTTCTTCGACTACCGCGGCTACGGCAGGAGCAGCGGCAGCGCGACGTACGCCGGTGTGATCGCCGACGGCATCACCGCCGCGCGCTTCCACGACACCATCCGTCCGCGGCACCTTCCCTCCATTCTCTACGGCTTCTCCCTCGGCGGTGCGGTCGCGGCGCAGGTGATCCGGCGTCACGACTTCGACGCGCTGATCCTGCAATCGACCTTCACCTCGCTCCCCAACCTCACACGCTTGATGCATCCGCGCGTCCCGATGCATCTCTTCGCGCACAAGCTCTTCGACACGCTCCGCGTCATCCGCAGGCTGGACGTCCCGCTGCTCGTGCTGCACGGCACCGAGGATGAAGTGATTCCCGTCTGGATGGCGCGCGAGATCTTCGCGTCCTGCAACGCGCCGAAACGAATCCATTGCATTGAAGGCGGACTCCATAAAGACCTCTATCTCCGCGATCCCGACACGCTCATCTGGGCGCTGTCCCAATTCCTCGCCGACGTGCGCCGGCACCCGCATTCCCACTCCGTCGAACCGACGCCGCGATTCGAATACTGGATCGCCGTCGCATTACGCACGCTGCGCCGCGCCTGCCGCCGCGGAAGCAGCGTGATAGCATCCGCCGCCCGATGATCGCAGTCGTCAAATCCGCTCCTGTCGACGGTCCGGATGGGACCGAAATCCGTGATTGTCCGGTCCCCAAACCCGGACCGGGCGAAGTGCTGATCCGCGTCGCCGCCGCCGCCATCTGCGGCACCGACAAGCACATCTACCACTGGGATCCGTCGATCCAGTCGAAGGTCCAGGTCCCCCGCATCTACGGCCACGAGTTCTGCGGCTTCGTCGAAGAGCTCGGCCCGAACGCCGCGCGTTCCTATGAAGGGACGCTCGCGGTCGGCGACTACGTCTCAGCCGAGATGCACGTGATCTGCGGCGAGTGCTACCAGTGCCGCCGCGGCGACGGCCACATCTGCGTCCGCACCAAAATCTACGGCCTCGACGAGGACGGCGCGTTCGCGGAGTTCGTGAAGGTCCCGGCGTCCAACGTCATCAAGCTCCCCTCCTTCGTGCCCCCGCGCGTCGGCGCCTTCCTCGACGCCCTCGGCAACGCGGTGCACACCACGCAGGTCGTCGACCTGGCCGGCAAGTCCGTGGCCATCACCGGCTTCGGCCCCATCGGCGCGATGTCCGCTGCCATCGCCGAGCACAGCGGCGCGTCGATCGTGATCGTCACCGACGTTTCGGATCACGCGCTCGAGACCGCGCGTCGCTGGGCCGCCGCGCACAACTTCGCGAACCTCCACGCCTTCAACGTCCGCACGACCGATCCGGCCGAGGTGAAGAGAGCGGTGAATGCGCTCACCAGTGGCGTCGGCGTGGACGTGGTCTGCGAGATGTCCGGCTCGAGCGCCGCGATCAACTTCGGGCTCGAGATCGTGCGCATGGGTGGCACGCTCTCCCTCCTCGGCCTCCCGGCCGGTCATTCCGTCACCATCGACGACTACACCCGCAACGTCATCTTCAAAGGGGTGACGATGCACGGCATCATCGGCCGGCGCATGTACACGACCTGGCAGCGGATGCTCGGGATGCTGCGCTCGGGACTGGACGTCGAATGGGTGGTGCAGGCGACGTTCGAGTCGCTGCGCGACTTCCATGAAGGCATTGCGAAGTTCGACCGGCAGGAAGCGCTGAAAGTGGTTCTCTTCCCCGAGGGGGAGCAAGCGGCGCGAGCGCGACTCCGGTGAAACGCATCGGCATCCTGACCGGCGGCGGCGACGTCCCCGGACTCAACGCCGCGATCAAGGCCTTCGTCTGGCGCATGCTCGACGAGCCGTGCGAGATCGTCGGCCTGCGCCGCGGCTGGGCCTCGCTCGTCAACATCGTGCCCGACGCCTCCGCCGACAACTCCGCCTGGCTCCTGCCGCTCTCCCGCGTCCTGACGCGCGCCATCGACCGCACCGGCGGCACGATCCTGCACACCTCGCGCATGAACCCGTCGATCAGCAAGCCGGACCAGGTGCCGCCGCATCTGCTCTCCGAGATGGGCGATCCCGACGATCGCGGCCGCTACGACCTCACCAAAGCCGCGCTGCGCGTGATCGAGTTCCTCCGCCTCGATGCGCTGGTGGCCCTCGGCGGCGACGGCACGCTCACCTTCGCCCGGCGGCTGCACGAGGAAGGTGTCCCACTCATCGCCATGCCGAAGACGATGGACAACGACGTCTACGGCACCGACTACTGCCTCGGCTTCTCCACGGCCGTGACCCGCGCCGTGATGCACATCAACGACCTCCGCACCAGCGCCGGCTCGCACGAGCGCTTCCTCGTGGTCGAGCTCTTCGGCCGCAACTCGGGCGAGACGTGCCTGCTGGCGGCGTATCTCTCCGGCGTCGACCGGGCATTGATCGCCGAGGTGCCGTTCGATCCCGAAACCGTCTTCGAGATGCTCGCGCGCGACAAAGCCGAGAACCCGAGCAACTACGCCGTCGTAGCCATCTCCGAAGGCGCCCGCACCACCACCGGAGTGCGCGTCGAAAGCGGCCCCGCCGACGCAGCCGGCCAGCGCACGCTGGGCGGCATCGGCGGCGTCCTCTCCGGCCACCTCGAAAAGCGCGGCGGCGACAAGGTGATCTACCAGCGCCTCGCCTACCTCATGCGCTCCGGCGCCCCCGATTCGCTCGACCTGATCGTCGCCAAGAACTTCGGCTCCCTCACCGCGGACCTCCTCCGCCGAGGCGACTCCGGCCTCATGGTCGGCGTCGTCGGCGGCCGCTACACCGCCATCCCCCTCATGCTCACCGGCGAAGGCCAGAAACGCGTCGACGTCCCCCGCTTCTACGACGCCGAGGAGTACCGGCCGAAGGTGGCGGAAGTGATGGGGATGCCGATGTTCCTGCACTGAATCGGAACGTAGAACGTAGAACACGGAACACGGAACGGCAGGAAGCAGGCGCGTTCAAGCCGGAACACGGTGCGTCGCGGGCCTGAACACGGTGCGTCACGGGCGGAACACAGTGCGTCACCGGCAGGAACACAGTGCGTCACCGGCAGTAACGCAGTGCGTCACCGGCAGAACGCAGTGCGTCACCGGCAGAACGCAGTGCGTCACCGGCAGTAACGCAGTGCGTCACCGGCAGTAACGCAGTGCGTCACCGGCAGTAACGCACTGCGTCACTGGCAGTAACGCAGTGCGTCACCGGCGGAACGCAGCGCGTCACCGGCAGGAACGCACTGCGTCACTGGCAGTAACGCAGTGCGTCACCGGCGGAACGCAGCGCGTCACCGGCACGAACACAGTGCGTCACGGGCGGAACGCAGTGCGTCACCGACCTGAACACGGTGCGTCACGGGTGGAACGCACCGTGTTCAGCCCCGGACAGCATCGGCGGAGCCTGATTTGGAGTGCGGTAACCGCAGTTACCGCTTTTACTCCCGAGAGCCGCAGGTCGTGCTTCTGCGAGTGAAAGCGGTGACTGCGGTCACCGCACTCCAAACGATTCCGTGTTCTACGTTCTGCGTTCCCCTACACCGGCTCGACCAGCTCGATCCCCGGCACCGTCAATCTCTCCAGCTCCCCCTTGCGGAACGTCAGCAGCGACTTCGCCCCTGCCTCCTGGGCGATCTCGACGACGGCCAGGTCGAAGACGTCGTTGCCGCCGATGGCGGCGACGGACCAGCGGCGGAGGGCGGTCCAGGCGTCGCGGGTTTTGGAGGCGGCGATGCGGGCGGTGGCGAAGCTGCTGCGCAACAGGTGGAAGGCGTCGGCGTGAGTGAGGCGGTGTTGGGCGGGGAGGCGCGTGAGGAGAGAGTAGCTCTCCGTGAGCACCGGTGCGGGGATCACGAGCGCCTTGCGGGCCAGGGCGGCTTCGAGGGCGGCAGCGGCGGGCTCGTGGCGCTCGTGCCAGGCGATCAGCGCGGCGACGATGACGGTGGCGTCGGCGGCGATGAGGGTCGGCACGCCTTACTCATCTCCCTTGCCGCGCGTGCGGCGCTGCGTCTCCGTGACCGCGTTGCGGGTCAGCGGCTTGACGGCATCCACGGAGACCGCGACCTGCAGCCTCCCCTTCTTCTCGATGCGCACCGGACGGCGGCGGGGGGCGATCTCGATCCGTCCCTCGCGGCAGGTCACTTCGAGCGGCATCCCGGCCTCGATGCCGGCCGCTTCGCGGATCTCCTTCGGGATGACCAGGCGTCCGACGCGGTCGATGGAGACGATCATGGGCTCGTGCATGGCAGCAGCGATGGTAGCCTGAAACCCATGAGACGCATCCTCTTCGTTTTGCTGATCGCCATCACCGCAACCGCGCAGCAGCAGCCCGACCTGACCAAGGCGCTGGAGAGCCAGCGCACGCGCACCGACCGCCAGTCCGAGGACACCCAGCGCGCCATCGACGACGTGCTCTGGTACCACCGGCTCGGCGACGTCGCGACGATCGAAAAGTACGAGATCACGTCGAGCAAACCGCGCCGCGAGAAGATCGCCACCGACATCAATGCCGGCAACGCCATCATCTTCCCGGTCTACGTCTTCGCGCCGAAGAAGCTGCAGGGGAAGGCGCCCACGCTGATCTTCGCTCACGGCGGCGTGCACGGGCGGCTCACCTCGAACTACGCGCACATCTTCCGCGAGGCGCTGGAGCGCGGCTTCGTGATCGTCTCGCCGGAGTACCGCGGCTCGATCGGCCACGGCTCGGACCTCTACAACCAGATCGATTACGGCGGCGCGGAGATCGACGACACGCACGACACGCGCAACTGGGCGGTCGAGAACCTGCCGTTCGTCGACGCGAACCGCGTCGGCATCTTCGGCTGGAGCCACGGCGGCTACCACGCGCTGATGAACATCTTCCTCTGGCCGGACGACTACAAGGTCGCGTACGCGGGCGTGCCGGTGAGCGATCTCGTGGCGCGCATGGGCTACACCGGCCAGGGCTACCGCGACATCTTCGAGGAGTTCATCGGCCAGCAGCCGGAGAACAACGTCATGGAGTACCGCCGCCGCTCGCCGGTCTACCACGCCGACAAGCTGAAGACGCCGCTCCTCATCCACACCACCACGAACGACGAGGACGTGCACGTCCTCGAGGTCGAGCACATGATCGCGGCGCTCAAGGCGGCCGGGAAAAAGTTCGAGTACAAGGTCTACCAGAACGCCCCCGGCGCGCACCGCTTCAACCGCATCGACACGAAGCTGGCGAAGGAATCGCGGGCGGAGATGTGGGACTTTCTGGCGCGGCATCTGAAGTAGGCGCGGGAGTGGTGTCAGGTATCGGGTGTCAGGTATCTGGGGCTTGTCGCCCGGGCGAAACACCGCAGACACCTGACACCTGACACCTGACACCTGACACCAACCGATATAGTTCGCCGCGATGAAAAAGCTCCTCCCCCTCCTCTTCCTCACCACCTCGTTGCTTGCCGGCGAAGGCAAGTGGACGCCGCAGCAGGTGCTCGAGCTCGACCCGAAGTGGCTGGCGCAGCAGGGGCTCGAGCTGCCCCCGTCCCGTCTGTGGGACGCGCAGCGCGGCACCGGACTGCTGGCGGCGACCATCGGTCTGCCTGGCTGCTCTGGCGGCTGGATCTCGGCGGACGGGCTGTTCATCACGAACCACCACTGCCTCTTCGGCGTCCTGCAGGAGCATTCGACGCCGCAGAACGACGTCATCACCAACGGCTTCCTGGCCCGCACGCGCGACGCGGAGCTGCGCAGCAAGACCCTGCGCGTGACCATCCCCCGCCGCTTCGTCGACGTGACGAACGACGTGCTGGCGGCGGTGCCGAAGAACGCCTCCGACCTCGAACGCTTCCGGATCATCGAGCGGAAGACGAACGAGCTGGTGGCCAGCTGCGAGAAGCAGCCCGGCTATCGCTGCAAGGTCGCGGCGCACGACGGCGGCATCCAGTACGTGCTGCAGGAGACCAGCGAGCTGGGTGACGTCCGCCTGGTCTACGCGCCGCCGCGCGCGGTCGGCGAGTACGGCGGCGAGGTGGACAACTGGATGTGGCCGCGCCACACCGGCGACTTCGCAATCGGCCGCGCCTACGTCGACGGCAAGCCGTTCCGCCCGGAGTTCTTCTTCCCGATCGCGAAGGAAGGCGTGAAGCCCGACGACTTCATCATGGTCCTCGGATATCCGGGGACCACCTACCGCGCCCTCACCGCCGACGAGATGGAAGAGCGCCACATCTGGTTCACGGCCCGGGCGAACGTCTACCGCGACTGGATCCGCCTCCTCGAGGAAGCGGCCAAGGGCAACCCGGCCGGCGAGATCGCGATCTCTGACACAGTGAAGACGCTCGCCAACCGGCAGAAGAACGGCGAAGGGCAGCTGGCCGGCTTCCGCCGCGGCAGCATCCTCGAGACGCAGCGCGCCGCCGACCGGACCGTGCTCACCGCCTATCCCCCCGCCCGCGGCGCGTACGAAGGGCTGGCGAAGCTGACGAACGAGAAGAAGACGACGTTCGACCGCGATTTCCTGGTCGACCACATCCGGATGACGCCCGCGTCGCTGACGCCGATCGGTCCGCGCTCGCTGATCTGGGCGGTGGCCATCGCCAAGTCGGCGCTCGAACGGCAGAAGCCGGACGCGCAGCGCGATCCGGTCTTCATGGAGCGGTCGATCGCCCGCGTGCGCGAGCGCCTGGAGCGCGAGGAGAAGAGCTTCTTCGCGCCGGCCGACAAGGCCCTCCTCGGCGACTTTCTCCGCCGCGCGCGTGCGCTCTCGCAGCAGCAGCGCATCGCCGCGCTCGACCGCATCACGAACATCGACCAGCTGTACGCGCAGACGAAGATGCTCGACCTCGCCGAGCGGCTGAAGATGTTCGGCGAGACTGCGGAGCAGCTGCACGCGCGCCGCGATCCGCTGGTCGAGCTCGGGTTCGCGCTCGCCGCCGAGGTGGATGCGCGCCGCGAGCGCTCCGACGCCGCCGAGGGGACCGTGCTTCGCCTCCGTCCCGAATGGCGCCGCGCCGTGATCGCCCAGGCCGGACGTCCGGTCGCGCCGGACGCCAACTCCACCCTCCGCGTCTCCTTCGGCCACGTGAAGGGCTACGCGCCGCGCGACGGGGTCTGGTTCGTGCCGCAGACGACCCTCTCCGGCGTGGTCGAGAAGCACACGAACGAGGAGCCGTTCGACGTCCCGGACCGCATCCTCGCGGCGGCGCGCAAAGGGGGTGCGAACGTGCCGGTGGCGTTCCTCGCCGACGCCGACACCACCGGCGGGAACTCCGGCAGCCCGGCCGTGAACGGCCGCGGCGAGCTGGTGGGCGTCAACTTCGACCGGGTCTGGGAAAATGTTGCAAACGATTTCGCCTTCTACCCCCCGTTCGCGCGCAACGTGAGCGCCGATATGCGGTATATGTTGTGGCTGCTGGAAGAAGTGGAAAAGGCGACGGAATTGCTCGAAGAGTTGGGGTTCCGGTGACCTTTTTGCAGTGATTTCCGTCGGAGGAATGTGATGAGAACGAATGCTTTGCTTCTCGCCTTTCTTCTCGTGGCAGGCAGCGCCGCGGCGCAGGAGTCGTCGCCGCGAGCCGATTATTCGCGAGATACCCTGATGCGCCTCTTCGTGGCCGCATCGCCCGACGAGCCGGCCGTCCGCTACCGGGACGGCGGCCTCGAGCTTCGTGCGCTCGGTGCGACGTGGCGCGCGCAGTACCTTGCCCCGCTCTCGGGAAGCACCCCCGGCAGCGGCTGGCCCGACCCGTTCTCGCTCACCGGGACCCAGATCGCCACCAGCCAGCGTGCGTGGCGCACGCGCCGCGAGATGAATCGCGAGCTGCGCCGCATCGAGCTGACCGAGCGGGCCCGGGTCAGCGTCACCACGAGATAGAAGCCAGGCGTTAGGCGTTGGGCGTCAGGCTCTTGGGGTGTGTTGCCGGACGGCGGCGAGCCCCAAGCGCCCAACGCCTGAAGCCCAACGCCGGTGTCGGGAGGACGTCATGGCACCTCTGATCGTGCAGGTGGTCGCCACCCTGCTCGCCCGCATCCGGTTCCCCTGGCGCGACGCGGCGCGCATCGGCATGGCGGTGCTGTTCTTCTTCACCGCCACCTCCCACTTCACCTCCATCGGCGACGACATGGCCGCCATGATCCCGCCCCCGTTCACCGGCGCGATGTGGATCGTCTACGTGACCGGCGTCCTCGAGGCCCTCGGCGCGACCGGCCTGCTCACGGTGCGCTTCCGCCGCGCCGCCGCCATCTGCCTGATCGCCCTGCTGATCGCGATGTTTCCGGCCAACGCCTACGCGGCGATGAACGGCGTGCTGCTGCGCGGCGAGCCGGCGTCGGCTCTCTGGTGGCGTGCTCCGCTGCAACTGTGGTGGATCGCGGTGCTGTGGTGGTCGACGGTGGCGATACGGCGAGAAGTTCACGCCGCGCGGTAGCTGCCCAGCACCTTCACGAACTCGCACATCTCGCGCAGATGGCCGAGGGCGTTCGCCAGCTCGGCGGGACCGCCGGAGAGGTCCACGTAGAACGAGTACTCCCACGGCCGTCCTTCGATCGGGCGCGACTCCAGCTTCGACATGTTGATGTCGCGAAGCGCGAACGCCGCCAGCGCGCGCCACAGCGAGCCGGGCGTGTTCGGTGTCCGGAACAGCACCGTGGTCTTCATCGCCCCGTCAGTCACCTCGGCCGGAGCCGTCGAAAGGAGCAGAAAGCGGGTGTAGTTCTCCCGGTGATCCTCGACGTTCGGCACCAGGATCTCGCCACCGTACAGTTCCGCGGCGGCCGCGCCCGCGATCGCGGCGACGTCGTCGCTCTCCCCTCCCATGATCAGCTTCACACTGCCGGCCGTATCGTCCGTGGCCACCGCCACGGCCGTCACCGACGCGAGAAAGCGCTGGCACTGCGCGAGCGCCACCGGGTGCGAGAGGATGCGCGCGATGCGGTCGGTGGTCGTGCCGGGGCGGGCGATCAGGTGATGCTCGATGCGCAGCAGCGTCTCGCCGGCGATGTGCAACTCCGACGCGCCGAGGAGCTCGTAGTTGCGGTGAATGGAGCCGGCGAGCGTGTTCTCGATCGGAACGACCGCCGCACCGGCCGCGCCGGATGTCATCGCCGCAAAGACGTCGTCGAACGTCCGGCACGCGAGGATGTCCACGTCCTGCCGCAACATCCGACGCGCCGCGACATGGCTGAAGGAACCCGCCTCCCCCTGAATGGCAATCTTCATCCTGTCAGATTAGTGCGTTCCATGCCCCACGACGTCTGCTTCAGCCACTCCAACAGCTCGTTCGCAGGTTTCGGTCGGGAGATCCAGTAACCCTGTGCGAGGTCGCAGCCCATCCCGGCGAGCATGTCCCACATCGCTTCGTCCTCGACCCCCTCGGCGCACACCTGCTTGCCGAGGTTGTGGCCGAGGTCGATCATCGTCCGGACGATGGCCGCGTCGGCCTCGCTGGTGGTCATCCCCATCACGAACGACTTGTCGATCTTGATCTCGTCGATCGGCAGCTCGCGCAGGTGCGTCAGCGAGGAGTAGCCGGTGCCGAAGTCGTCGATCGAGAGGCGCACGCCCATCGACTGCAGCATCGACAGGATCGCCAGCGCGTGCGCCGGGTCGGCCATGATGCTGCTCTCCGTGATCTCGATCTTCAGGAAGCGCGGATCGATCTCCCAGCGGTCGAGCGCCGCCTGCACTTTCCCCGGCAGCGCCTGGTCGAGGAGGCTCTTGGCCGAGACGTTCAGGGCGAGGTGAATCGGCGCACCCGCGTCCTGCCACTTCCGGCATTGCGACAGCGCGCGGTCGAGCAGCCAGTCGGTCATCTGGCGGATGAGTCCCGTCCGCTCTGCCGCCGGGATGAACGCCGACGGCGCCAGCAGGCCGCGCTGCGGGTGGTTCCAGCGCATCAGCACCTCGCAGCGGGTCACGAGGCCGCTGCGCATGTGCAGCTTCGGCTGGTAGTACAGCTCCAGCTCCTCGCGCTCCAGCGCGCGGCGGAGCTCGACCACCAGCGCCATCTGGTCGCCGGTGCGGGTATCGACGTCCTCGCGATGGAAGCTGTACCCGCTCTGCTTCTGCTTCGCGTCGTACATCGCCACGTCGGCGCGGCGGAGCAGCGTGCGCGCGTCGGTGCCGTGCTCGGGATAGAGCGCGATGCCGATGCTGGCGCCGACCTCCAGCACCTGTGCCTCGACCACGAACGGCTGCTCGAGCGTGTTCAGGATGCGGCGTGCGGTGATGGCGGTGGAGTGCGCGTCGGCGGTCGACGGCAGCACGACCGCGAACTCGTCGCCGCCGAGGCGCGCCACGACGTCGCCGGTGCGCATCTGGTTCTGCAGGCGGAAGGCGACCTGCTTCAGCAGCGCGTCGCCGAACTGATGGCCGAACGTGTCGTTCACTTCCTTGAAACGGTCGAGGTCCATCAGCATGAGCGCGGTCATGGTCCCCTTCGCTTGCGCGTTCACGACCGCCGATTCCAGCGCGTCGAAGAGGAGCGTGCGATTCGGGAGCCCGGTCAGCGCGTCGTGCATCGCCTGGTGGCGCAGCGACGAGACCTGGTGCTTGGTGGCCGTGACGTCGCGCAGGAACGCGACCCAGTGCGTGAGCTGGCCGGCGTCTTCGATCGGCACGAGCTGCAGGTCGAGCTCGAACTCCGACCCGTTCGCGCGCCGCGCGGTCGCCTCCGCCTCGAACGGGCGGTGATCGAAGACGTGCTCCAGGAGCGACTCGACGATCGCCTGCTGCCGCTCCACGATCCCGAAGATCTGCGGCGTCTGCCCGATGATGTCTTCCGCCCGCCGCCCGTAGATCGCGCAGAAGCCGTCGTTGACGAACGCGATGCGCGGCCCGACCGCTTCCACCGCCGGCGTGAGGATCGCGATTCCCTCCGCGGTAACGCGAATCGCGGAGCCGAGGAGGCGCAGTTGCTCCCCCTGAATCCGCTGCTCCGTCAACTGCCGCTGGTAGTCCACCTCGGACATGAGGGAGGGATGATAGCGTGGAGGGGAGCTTCGTGCCCGCCCTCCCTCTCTCCGTCACTGCGACTCCCACGCGCCAGCGGTTTGGAGTGCGGTGGCCGCAGTCACCGCTTTCACTCGCCGTGGAGCGGCGTGGTTCTCGCGAGATCGGCGGCTTCGCCGCAAGGAAAAGCGGTGACTGCGGTCACCGCACTCCAAACCCCGGCGCAGACGCTCCCTCAATCCGGGTTCGTGGCCCAGACCGAGGTCTCGGTGATGAAGCCGCGGTCCGGGAGCTCGAGCATGGCCACGATGGTCTGGGCGATGTCGCCGGCCTGCAGCTTGCGCTCGCTCGGCGCGCGGGCGGGGCGGCCGGAGCTGACGACGAATTCGGTCTGCACTTCGCTCGGGTTGACCTGCATGACGCGGATGTTGTGCTTGCGGAGCTCCGCACGCCAGCATTCGGTCATGCTGGAGAGGGCGAACTTGCTGGCGGAATAGGCGGTGCCGCCGGCGAAGCCGCGGACGCCGGCGCTGGATGAGATGTTGACGATGTTGCCGCGGTTCCGGGCGATGAAGTGCTTCGCCGACTCGCGGGCCACGAGCATGGCGCCGAAGACGTTCGTCGCGAAGACGCGCTGCATCTCCGCGACCGACGTCTCGACGAGCGGCGCAAACGAGCCGAAGCCGGCGTTGTTGATCAGGACGTCGTAATCGCCGAAGGCCTCGATCACCTCCCGCACCAGCCGCACCACGTCTTCTTCCACGCTGACGTCGGCGCGGATGCCGAGCGCGCCGAGCGCAGCCGCCGCTTCGCGGACGCGCGCTTCGTGGCGGCCGCAAATCGCGACCTGCGCGCCGCGGGCCCGCAGCTGGCGTGCGGTCTCCAGGCCGATGCCGGCGGTGCCGCCGGTCACGAGGATTTTCGCGGTCGACAGCTCCATTACTTCTTCTCCAGCGTCACGCCGCCGCGCGAGCCGCCTGCCTCCAGCGCCGTCCGCCCTTCCGTGCTCTCACGCAGGTAGGTATCCCAGAACGCGAGCGACAGCGCCTTGACGGTGCTGAAGGCGCCGCGGGTGCGGAGACCGGTCTGCCCTTCGCGCGGCACCGTTCGTGCCGGCTCCGTGATCACGGGACGCTGACCCGGGATGCGCTTCGGGTCGGTGCCCGGATCGTTCGACGGCTCGCTGATGGTCTGGCGAATGCCGGGCGTGACGGGGCTCATGCGGCCGGTGTACGCGCTGTAGCCGCCGCCGTCGAGCACGACCAGCCACTTGTCGCCGGCCGGCGAGAGCTCGTACGCACGGCGGCGCCACTCCGGCGTCTCGGTCTCATCGGCCCCGTTCTCGGCCGTGCCGACGATGAAGAGCGCCGGCTTCGTCAACTGCGCCCACGACTGCTCCGTCAGGCCTCGGGACGCCCCCGGACCCGGAGGTCCCATGGCCACGACGGCCTTGATGCGCGGATCGGCGGGACGTGCGGTGCCGGGCTGCGTCTGCGCGCCGCCGAGGAGCATCGCCGTCATGGCGCCGTAGGAATGTCCGCCCACGCCGATCTTCGCGCGGTCGATCTTTCCCTGCAGCTCCGGGTAGCGTTGCTCGAGCTGGTCGAGCTGGTCGATGACCAGCAGCATGTCGTCCACTCGGGCGTTCCAGTCGCCGGCGGGGCGGTTCTCCCACGCCTCGCGGCCGCCGGAGGGGGTGCTTCCCTTGCCCGCGTCGGCGTGGGCGGGGCGGATGACCACGTACCCCTGGCTCGCCCAGAACGAGCTGAGCGCGGCGTACTCCCGCGCCTGCGAGCCGAAGCCGTGCGAGAAGACGATCAGCGGGTGCGGTCCCGGCCGTGTCGGATATTCGATGGCCATCCCGAGCTCGCGGTTGCGCGCGTTGTCGCGCAGTGACGCCTCCGGGATGACGCCGACCGGCGACTCACCGACGTCGCCGGTATAGCGCGAGCGGGGAGTCTGGTCCGTATCGAGCGCGGCGTCCTTCGACGCACACGAGATCAAAGAGAGAGCGAGCAGGAGGGGAAGAAGAATCCGGCGCATCATGAATCCTCCCAAAGCAATGGACGTGCACGGCAACATAGCACGGCTGTTCCGGTATGCCGGCGAGTCGCCGCGTCGTTGCAGTTCCACCACATGTAGAGGAATGCAGATGGCAACCGGACGGGTGGAAGAATTTGCGTCGATGGAACTGCCGTCGAGCGTTGCCGCGTTGCTCATCGCCGCATTCGCGATTCTCCCCGGGGTACCTGGGGAACGCATCTACACGATGCTCGTTGGTTGGGATTGGCGGGAAGACAAGTGGTGGCGGACCCTCCGGCTGCTCGCCTTCAGCCTCGCCGGTCTGTCGACGTACGCGATCGTCGCTCCTCTGCTGTCGGCGCCCGTGCCGGTCTACATTTCGCCGCAGGCGATGGAGCTTCTCCGGCCGGATCAGATCGGGCGACTCGGGATCGCGTTCCTCGGCCACAGTGCGGGTGCAGCAACGTGCGGGATCGCAGCCGGTTACGCCGTTCGCCTCCTTGCGCGGCTGACATCGCGGTCAGCGTACTCCAGCGCATGGGATCACTTCATCAAGTCGTGCGCCCGAAGCCGCTGGGTCACGGTCGGCTTGACGAATGGTCAAGCGTACGCAGGGTACATCGACACAGCGGATGTATCGGTGGCGGCGACCGAGCGCGACATAATCCTGCGCGAGCCGGCGTTGTACGATGAGACAGCGAACACGTATCGCGCTACGCTGTATCAGACGATGTTTCTGCTCGGAAGCACGATCGCTTCTATCGCGGCCGTGAGCGATCTGCCCGGAGACCAACGAATTACGTCGGCTGGTGAGGACCTCTTCCGTAAGGAGATGAGCAATGGCGAGCAATAACGATAGACACGACAGCCAGCCGTTTCCACCCCATCAGGGGGGGTTCGGTGACTTCGGAAGGCGCGTTGTGAGTCCGGCACCGCCTGTCGGCAAGCCTCAGGGAACGACTCCTCCTCCGCCTCCGACGCCGCGCAAATAGCACGGCCGACTGCGATACGCTCGCCATGGAATGACCGAGACCAAAGTCCGCCGCTACACGCTCAAATCCGCGGCGAAAACTCCGAAGCAGTACAAGGTTCGCTATGACGAGGAGCTGAACCAGGAACAGCTCGAGGTGGTCATGGCCGGCGAGGGGCCGATGCTCGTGATCGCCGGCGCGGGGAGTGGAAAAACCCGCACCCTCACCTATCGCGTGTCGCGGCTCATCGAGGATGGACTCGACCCCACGGAGATCCTGATCGTCACGTTCACGAACAAGGCTTCGCGCGAGATGCTGTCGCGCGTCGAGCAGCTCGTCACCATCGATACCCGCCGGATCTGGGGCGGGACGTTCCATTCGATCGGCAACCGGTTGTTGCGCCGTCATGCGGAGGCGATCGGCTACCGCTCGAACTTCGCCATCCTCGACGACGAGGACTCCAAGGAGATGATGGAGTCCGCCATCTCCTCCCTCGGCATCAAGACGCTGGAGAAGCGATTCCCCAAGGGCGACGTGCTGCTCGACATCTACTCGTTCCTCATCAACACCCGCACGCCGCTGGAGCTGCACCTCGAGCAGAACTACCCGCACTTCATGATGTACGGCGATGAGATCGTGAACGTGTTCCGCCGCTACAAGGAGCGCAAGCGCGACGCGAACTCGATGGATTTCGACGACCTGCTGGTGTTCTGGAAGGTGCTGCTCGACGACCACGCCGACGTGGCGGAGTCGCTCAAGCGCCGCTTCCGCGCGATCCTGGTCGATGAGTACCAGGACACGAACAAGCTCCAGGCCGACATCATCGACTCCATGGCGTCGGTGCGCCGGAACCTGATGGTGGTGGGCGACGACGCGCAGTCGATCTATTCGTTCCGCGGCGCGTCGTTCGAGAACATCCTCACGTTTCCGCTCCGGTTCCCCGAGGCGAAGATCTACAAGCTGGAGACAAACTACCGCTCTACCCGGCAGATCCTGCAGCTCGCGAACGCTTCCATCGCGGCCAACCGCTTCCAGTTCCGGAAGGAGTTGCAGGCGGTGCGCGGCGATGGTCCCGATCCCGCCGTAGTAGGCGTGGACGATGTGTTCGAGCAGGCGAACTTCGTCGCGCAGCGCATTCTCGAGCTGCGCGACGAGGGGGAGCACCTCGGCGACATTGCGGTGCTTTACCGCTCACACTACCAATCGCTCGAGCTGCAGATGGAGCTTTCGCGCCGCAACATCCCGTACGAGATCCGCAGCGGCGTGCGCTTCTTCGAGCAGGCGCACATCAAGGATGTGCTGGCGTACCTGAAGATCGTGACGAACCCGCGCGACGAGCTGTCGTGGAAGCGGATGCTGAAGCTGTATCCGAAGGTCGGCGAGAAGACCGCGGCCGAGGTATGGGGACGGATCTCGCAGGCGCCGAACCCGCTCGATGCGTTCCTGCGAGGCTTCGAGACATCCGGGCGCGGCGTGTCGGGGTCGATGAAGTCGGTGCGCGAGGTCCTGGGGCTCATCTCGTCCGATTCGATGAAGCGCAATCCGTCGGAGACGATCCGGCTGGTGGTGGAGCGCGGCTACGCGGACTACGCGCGCTCGAAGTTCGCGAACTCGCAGGCGCGTCTGGACGACCTCGAACAGCTCTCGCAGTACGCGCTGCGCTACGAAGACGTCGATACGTTCCTCGGCGAGGTGGCCCTCGCGAATCCGATCGCCGGAGAGGACGTGGCGGTGGTCGGCCCGGAGGACGAGAAGATCGTGCTGACCTCGGTGCACCAGGCGAAGGGGCTGGAGTGGCGAGTCGTCTTCGTGATCTGGCTGGCGGACGGCCGCTTCCCGTCGCAGCGCGCGCTGCGCGTTCCCGGCGGCATCATCCGCATCGCGCCGAACCGCGTGCACGAGGCGCTGCCGCTGCTCGAGGGAGCCACACAGGATGCGCCGGTGGTCGATGAGGAAGGGACGCGCGAGCTGGTGATCCCGGGTGAGGAGGAGGAACGCCGCCTCTTCTACGTGGCGGTGACCCGCGCGAAGCAGGAGCTCTACCTGGTCTTTCCGGTCATGTCCCGCGACCGCAGCGGCATGGACATCCTGATGGAGCCCTCCCGCTTCGTCCGCGAGCTGCCCGGCGATTCGTACGAGAAGTGGGTGATTGGGTCGGATTGAGGATTGAGGATGAAGGATTGAGGAGAAAGCATGTCCGCCCGTTCTCCTCAATCCTCAATCCACAATCCTCAATCCCGTAGAATCACGCTCACATGCGTCGCATCCTCGCTGCACTGGCTCTCGCGCTCTCGTTTGCATGCACGCGCGAGACGCCGACGCCGCCGCCCCCGCCGAAGAACGTACCGGCCGCGCCTCGGGATGGCGGGCGGCTCGTGCTGCGGCTCGAAGGGCCGGTCACGACGCTCAACTATCTCCTGCACACCACCGAGGATGAGCGGCAGGTGCTGTCGTTCCTCTATGACCCGCTGGTTGCGTTCGACCAGAACCTCGCCCCCATTTCCGCGACCGCCGTACGGTGGGAAGTGCTCGACGGAGGGCTCACCTACGTCTTTCACCTCGACCCGCGCGCGACGTGGAGCGACGGCCAGCCGGTGCGTGCGAGCGACGTCGTCTTCACCGTCAACAAGATCCTCGACGCCGAGTCGACGCAATACGCGGCCGCGTTCGAGCTGCTGGACCGCGAGCAGACCAAAGCCGTCGACGAGCGGACGGTGCGCGTCGCGTTCAAGGAAGTGCGCGCCGGGCAGCTGCTCTCGTTCAACGTCGGCATCCTCCCCGAGCACATCTACGGCAAAGGCGACTTCAAGAAGAACGCGGCGGTGGTCGGCAACGGCCCGTACGTGCTGAAGCAGCGCACGCGCGATCGCGGCGCGCTGCTGGAACGGCGCGAGAATTACTGGCGCACCAGGCCGCGCATCCAGTCGGTGCTCTTCCGCCCCATCGCCGAAGACGCGGTGTCCTGGAAGTCGCTCGTGCGCGGCGACGTCGACGTGTCGCGCGTGACCAACGACACCTGGTTCCGTTACAAAGACGATCCGGCGGTGAACGCGAAGCTCGCCTTCCACAACATCTACCGCCTCGCGTACACCGCCATCGCCTGGAACCTCGCCGACCCTCTGCTCGCCGACGCGCGCGTACGCCGTGCGCTGGCCATGACCTTCGACCGGCAGTCGATCATCGACCGGCTGTACCACGGCCAGGCGCGCGCGGTGACCGGTCCCTTCACTCCCGACCAGACCGCGAACAACGCCGAGATCTCGGCGATCGACTTCAATCCGGCAGCCGCCGCGGGGCTCCTATCCTCGGCAGGCTGGAGCGACACCGACCAGGACGGCGTGCTCGATCGCGAGGGGAAGCCGTTCCACCTCACGCTGCTCATCCCCGCCGGCAGCAAGATCGCGAATGACATGGCCCAGGTGTTCCAGGACGCGCTCCGCCGCATCGGCGTGCGCCTCGAGATGAAGCCGGTCGAGGAAGCGGCGTTCTACGACTTCGTGCTCAAGCACAACTACCAGGCCGCCTTCCTGTCCTGGGTCAACGAGCCCGATCCCGATCCGTACGGCCTCTTTCACTCGTCGCAGATCGAGAACGGCCTGAACGTCGTCGGCTACAGGAACGCCGAAGCCGATCAGCTCATGCTACAGGCGCGCGCCGAGCTCGACGCCGGGCGCCGCGTCTACCTCTACCACCAGCTGCACGACGTGCTGGCCCGCGACCAGCCGTATCTCTGGACCGTCCAGGTCGCCGAAAAGTGGGCGGTGAACAAGCGCGTTCAGAACGTCGCCGCCGCGCGCGGAGCGGGGCTGTATCACTGGGAGCCGGGGCCGAGGGCGTGGTGGATCAAGTAGGTGTGATCAGGTGTCCGGTGTCTGGGGTGTTTCGCCCGGGCGATGCTCCGCAGATACCTGACACCCGACACCCGACACCATCGCTATACTCCCCTCCCGATGCGCCTCCTCCTCATCTCCAGCTCCGTGGTCCACGGCTACGGGTTCCTCGACCATTCCGAGGACGACATTCGCGCGTTGCTCGGGGAGCGCGGGAAGGTCGCGTTCGTGCCGTTCGCGCAGCACGACGTCGGCGCGTACACCACGCGTGTGCGTGAGCGGCTGGGGCGGATGGGCTTCGACGTCACGCAGGTGCGCGGTCCCGCGGATCTCGAAGGCGCGGACGCCATCTTCATCGGCGGCGGCAACACCTTCCGCCTCCTGAAGCAGCTCTATGAGACCGGTCTCTTCGAGGCGATCCGGGAACGCGTGCGCGGCGGTCTCCCGTACATCGGCTCATCCGCGGGGACGAACGTCGCCACGCCCAGCATCCGCACCACGAACGACATGCCGATCGTCTATCCCCCCTCCTTCGACGCGATGGGGCTGGTCTCCTTTCAGATCAATCCGCACTACCTCGATCCCGACCCCGGCTCGACGCATCACGGCGAAACGCGCGAAGACCGCATCCGCGAGTTCCACGAAGAGAACACCACTCCCGTGGTCGGCCTGCGCGAAGGCTCCGCACTGCGGGTCGAGGGGGACGCCGTGACACTCCTCGGCGAGAAGCCGGCGCGCATCTTCAGGCGCGGGGAAACGCCGGTCGAGCTGCCGCCGGGGTCGCGGCTGGCGCTGTAGCGCCTCCCTACAACCGCACCGTCTTCAACTCCCCCGCCTCCCCTGCCACCACCTCGAACATCACGATCCCGATCGCGGCGCCGCTTTCCGACTCCGCGGTCACGCGCCATTTGCCGGGGACGACATTCTGCTTGTAGGTGAAGCCGCGGTAGCCGGTCTGGCGGCCGCCGGCGATGCGGATGGGGACGATGCTGGTGGTCGTCCATTCATCGTCCTGCAGGACCTCCCAGCGGTGGCGGATGGTCGTGGTGATCCCTTGCGGCACGAAGACCGAGGTGAAGCAGTAGACGCGCTCGTTGCCGGCGCGGTGGAACGTCGCGGAGGAGCGGCGCCAGAAGCGGTGGCCGGGCGACTCGACCCGCGCCACGTAACCGCCGTCGCTCCGGCGGACGTCGTGCGCGATGAGCATGTCCTTCTTCACCAGCGGCACGGGCGGGATCAGGTTGAAGACGTGCAGCACCAGCATCAACGCGGCGACACCGGTCGACGGGAGGGCGCTCGCCGACTCGTGGCGCGACAGGCGGCGCAGTGCGAGCACGAGCAGCAGCGCGAAGAGCGTGCCGAGGTAGAACCAGAACGTGCTGATGCTGCGGAAGAGGTGCGCGAGCGCGAAGTTGAAGAACATCGTCGCACTGAGCGTGAAGAACACCCACGACAGCGTCAGCTCGCTGTAGGCGCTCTCCAGGAACTCGTTGCCGATCAGCAGCACCGCCAGCCCGAGGACGAAGAGCATGCCGGCCAGGCCGCTGGAGCTGAGGAAGTAGAAGATGAAGAGCGCGCTGAAGATGCCGCCGAAGAAGAACTGCAGCACCGCGTTCAGGTACTCCGAGCCGCGGAACGTCACTCCCCGGCCGATGGTCAGCAGGATCGCCCCGGCACCGATGAGGTAGCCGAGGAGGATGAAAAGGTCGATGGTGGTGATGGTGCGCCCGAGGGTCAGGGCATCCCAGACGAAACCGGCGAGAAAGAACGTGGCGGGTGCGTAACGGCGGACGGCATCGAACTGCGGCATTTTCGCGCACGCATTCTGCGTTAAAACAGCGTTGATGTTGCCACCAGAGACGCAATACGAAGACTCCGCGGTCGCCGAAGCCGAGTCGCGGGAAAAAGTCGAAGAGCCGCCGCTGTACAAAGTCCTGCTCCACAACGACGACTTCACCACCATGGAGTTCGTGGTCTGGGTGCTGGAGTCCATCTTCAACATGCCGGAAGAGCAGGCCATCCAGGTCATGCTCAACGTCCACCTCCGAGGCACAGGGGTGGCCGGCATCTACACGTACGAAGTCGCCGAGACGAAGGTCGAGAAGACCACCGCGCTCGCGCACGAGCACGAATTTCCGTTGCTCGCTACCATGGAAGAAGTCTCATGATCGCCAAACCCCTCCAGGCCAGTTTCGAGTTCGCGGTGAATGAGGCCATTCGCCGCCGTCACGAGTACGTCACGCTCGAGCATCTCCTCTTCGCCCTGCTGCACGACCGCACCGTCAACGACGTTGTGCGCGCCTGCGGCGGCAACGTCGAAGCGCTCAAGAAGCAGCTCGACGAGTTCATCGACAGGACCTACGAACAACTCGAGGAGGACGACCTCCAGCCGACGCTCACCACCATGCTCCAGCGCGTCATCCAGTATGCGCAGCTGCACGCGCAGAGCTCGGGGCGCAAGGAAGTCGATACCGGCGAGATGCTGGCCGCGCTGTACCAGGCCGAGAAGTCGCAGGCCGTCTTTCTCCTGCGCAGCCAGGGCGTCGAGAAGCTCGACGTCCTCACCTACCTCTCCCACGGCATCCCGAAGGAGAAGCAGGGCGACGGCCCGTTCCCCACGCCGGGCGAAGAAGAGCCGGCGCCGAAGGATCCGCTGCAGACGTACGCGGTGAACCTGCTCGAGCGGGCCAAGGCGGGCGAGATCGATCCGGTCATCGGCCGCGCGAACGAGCTGGAGCGGACCATCCAGATCCTCTGCAGGCGGCGGAAGAACAACCCGCTGTACGTCGGCGAGCCGGGAGTGGGCAAGACCGCGATCGCCGAGGGGCTCGCGCTGAAGATCCAGCTGGGCGACGTGCCGGCGGTGCTGAAGAACGCCGAAGTGTGGTCGCTGGAGATGGGCTCGCTGCTGGCGGGCACGAAGTACCGCGGCGAGTTCGAGCAGCGCCTCAAGGCGGTCATCGCCGCGCTGACGGAGAAGAAAGACGCCATCCTGTTCATCGACGAGATTCACACCATCGTCGGCGCGGGAGCGGTCAGCGGCGGGACGATGGACGCCTCGAACATGCTCAAGCCGGCCATTGCCTCCGGCAAGCTGCGCGTGATCGGCTCGACCACGTACGGCGAGTACAAGGCCTCCTTCGAGCGCGACCGCGCGCTCGCAAGGAGATTCCAGAAGATTGAAGTCGGCGAGCCGACGGTCGAGGAGACGGTCGAGATCCTGCGCGGCCTCAAGAGCTACTACGAACAGCACCACGGCGTGACCTTCACCGACGAGGCGCTGCGCCTGGCGGCCGAGCTGTCCGCCAAGTACATCCACGACCGGCACCTGCCGGACAAAGCGATCGACGTGCTGGATGAAGCGGGTGCGCGCGTGCGGATGCTCCGGCCGGCTGCGCCGGAGGGCCAAGGGCCGAGGGCCGAGGGCCGAGGGGTTCCTTCGGCCAGCGCCTCGCCTGAGGCTTCGTCCGCCGCAACCGCGCCACTCGGCGAAGCCCCCTCGGCCCTCGGCCCTCAGCCCTCGGCCCTCCTCCCCGAGGTCATCGACATCCACGAAGTCGAAGCCGTGGTCTCGCTCATGGCCAAGATCCCGCCGCGGACGATCGCGGTGTCGGAGAAAGACCGCCTCCAGCAGCTCGAAGCCGATCTGCGGCGCGTGATCTACGGGCAGGACCACGCCATCAGGCAGGTCGTCAGCGCGATCAAGCTCTCGCGCTCGGGGCTCGGCAATCCGGACAAACCGATCGGGTCGTTCCTCTTCAGCGGGCCGACCGGCGTCGGGAAGACCGAGCTCGCCAAGCAGCTCGCGCAGTCGCTCGGGGTCGAGTTCATCCGCTTCGACATGAGCGAGTACATGGAGCCGCACACCGTCTCGCGCCTCATCGGCGCCCCTCCCGGCTACGTCGGCTTCGATCAGGGCGGCCTGCTCACCGACGCGGTCACGAAAACCCCGTACGCGGTGCTCGTGCTCGACGAGATCGAGAAAGCACATCCGAACCTCTTCTCGATCCTGCTGCAGGTGATGGATCACGCCACGCTGACGGACAACAACGGCAAGAAGGCCGACTTCCGCAACGTGATCATGATCATGACCACGAACGCCGGCGGCCGCGAGATGACGGAGGCCTCCCCCGGCTTCAGGAACAATCCCTCCAGCGGCCACGGCCGCGGCATCATCGAGCGGACGTTCGCCCCGGAGTTCCGCAACCGCCTCGACGCCTGGATCGCCTTCGAACCGCTCAGCTTCGAGGTGATCGAGCAGGTCGTCGACAAGTTCATCGCCGAGCTGCAGAAGCAACTTACCGCCAAGAACGTCACCCTCGAGCTCCGCGAACCCGGCCGCGCCTGGCTCGCCCGCAACGGCTATGACCGCTCCTTCGGCGCCAGGCCCATGGGCCGACTGATCTCCACGAAGATCAAGGAGCCGCTGGTGGACGAGATCCTGTTCGGGAAGCTCGTTTCGGGTGGACACGTGGTGGTGGATGGGGACGAGAAGGAGTTGAAGCTGAAGTACTAAGGGATTGGTGTCGGGTATCAGGTGTCGGGTGTCTGGGGTGTTCCGCCCGGGCGACATACCCCGGATACCTGACACCCGACACCAGACACCGCCTCACTGACATGTCCACCTTCCCCGATCCCCGGTACGCGCCGAGCGACGTCGTTGCGATGGGGGAAGACCTGCGTGTGGCGACGTTGCGGGAGGCGTATCACAAGGGGATTTTTCCGTGGCCGCATGAAGGGTTGCCGCTGCCGTGGTTTTCGCCGCGGCGGCGGGCGGTGATCTTGTTCGACGAGGTGCATGTCGGGAGGTCGCTGCGGAAGTCGCAGAAGAAGTCGGGGTTCACGTACACCATCGACCGCGATTTCCGGGCCGTGATTCGCGCCTGTTCGCAGGCGGACCGGCCGGAGCAGGATGGGACCTGGATCGCGCCGAACATCATCGCGGCGTTCCTGCGCTTTCACGCCGCGGGGGATGCGCACAGCGTGGAAGTGTGGGACGGCGACGAGCTGGTCGGCGGGCTGTACGGCGTCGACTCCGGCGGGATCTTCACCGGCGAGAGCATGTTCCATCGCCGTCCGGATGCGTCGAAGCTCGCGCTGCTGTTCCTCATCGACCACCTGCGCGAGCGGGGCTCGACGCTGATCGACTGCCAGGTCATGACGCCGCACATGGAGGCGCTGGGGGGACGCGAGATCTCCCGCGCGCGCTTCCTGGATGCGCTGGCCGCGGCGCAGGCTAAGGGGATCCGGCTGTTCTGAGCCACTGCACCGCGTCGCGCACGTGACCGCGCCGCAGGGCGCGTGCGGCGGTGTAGAGCACGCGCCGCCGGAGCAGGCGGCGCATGTCGCCCGCTCCGCGGCTGAGCCGGACCGCGAGCGATACGAGTCCCGCGTGATACGCCCCTCGCCAGAGCGTCGCGATGGCCTTCGCTTCTTCGTCACTGATGGCGCGACCGAGCGTGTCGCCGACGGCGAGGCGCATGACCTGACCGGAGAGGGCGCGTTGTTGCGTGCGCTGCGCGAACGAGACGCCGGATGAGTGATGCCGCCGCAGCAGTCCGATACGCGGCAGGATCACGATGCGCCCGAGGCGGCGGAGGCGGCGCCAGAGGTCGTAATCCTCGACCGTCGAGAACTCTTCCGCGTAGCGGCCGGCACGCAGGGCGGCTTCGCGGCGGAACATCACCTGCGCGTGGCCGCCGAGGACGTTGTAGAAGTTGAGGAGGTAATCGATCTCCTCCGGTGAATACGAGGGACGATACGTGCCGGTGCGGCGTCCCTGCTCGTCGATGATGTCGAACCAGGTCGAGACCAGTACCACGTCACGCTCGCGGTCGAGCATCTCCACCTGCGCGGCGATGCGTCCGCGAACGTAGACCTCGTCCGCGTCATGCCGCGCCACGTACTCGCCGCGCGCCGTTTCCAGCCCGCGATTGAGGGCGTGAGCGAGACCGCGATTGCGTTCCAGCGTCACGATGACGATGCGCGGCTCGCGCGCCGCCCACGCTCCGAGGAGGGCCGGCGTTGCATCGGTGGAGCCATCGTCGACGATCACCAGCTCGTCGAACGCGTCGCCGACGATGCTGGCGAGCGACTCTTCGAGAAAGCGCGCGCCGTTGTGCACCGGCATGACCACCGAGACCTTCATGCCCGGAGCGCCGCGGAAACGTGCTGCACCACGTCACGCGGCCGCATGCGCGACGCGTGAAGAGCGGCGGAGCGGGCGAAGCGGCGGGCGGCGATGCGCCTCACGATGGCACGCTCCCGGCGCGTCAACGGGAAGTGTGACAAGGCCTCGCGCCAAAGACGCGCAGCAGCAGGAGCGGCTCCCTTCCGCGGATGCAGAAACCAGACGCTCGCGCTCGCGGCAGCCTCGTCGAACGTCACGTCGCGCCCGATCAGCTCGGAGAGCATCCGCTGCGAGATGCGCGTCGCGTTCGCGACCTGCTCGTCGCGGAACTGCACGCTCACCCGCCCGTCATGCACGCGGTACTGCATCCCGAGCTCCGGCAGGGAGAGGAACGCTCCCTGCTTCGACAGCCGCGACGCGAATTCCCACCCCTGCGCCAGGCGGTACGTGTCATCCCACCCGCCGGCCGCGCGCGCCGCCGCGGTGCGGAACATCGACTGCCCAGGCACGCCGATGGCGGCGTGAGTGAAGTGCAGCAGGAAGCGGACGACCTCCGGCGGCTGCACGAGGTTCGGCGCGGCGCCGAGGTGCTTTCCCTGCTCGTCGATCCGGATGCGTCCGACCGTCACCAGCACCGCGGACGGATTCTCGTCCAGCGCCGCGACCTGCCGGGCAAGACGGCCCGGCAGCGAGAGGTCGTCCGCGTCCTGGCGCGCGATGTACTCGCCGCGCGCGATGGCCAGCCCCGCGTTCAGGGCACGGGCCGTTCCGCCGTTCTCGTTCAGCCGCAGCACCACGATCCGCGGATCGCGGGCTGCCCACTTCGCGAGGAGCTCCGGCGTCGCATCGGTCGACGCGTCGTCCACGATCACGAATTCGAAGTCGGCGAGCTCCTGCGCGGCGATGCTGGCGATCGCTTCGTCGAGATACCGCTCCCCGTTGTACACGGGCATCAGCACGGTCAAACGCACAATCACATCCGCGCGCCCGGGATCATGCCGAGAGGACGCCCCACCAGCCGGTCTGCATATTCGCCATGGCCCGCCTCGGCGAGCAGCGTCAGCTGGAACAGCCGCGCCAGCCGGTCGATCCAGCCGCGCGCGTCGTGCTCGTCGAGCGAGGCGAGCGTGTACGCCAGCGCATCCGTCTCGCGGGGGAACTGCTTGCGGATGCGGGAGAGCAGCAACTCGTGCGCCCCTTCCTTGTTCATGACCCGCAGCGCGTCGAGCACGAGGATGTTGGTGGTCCCTTCCCAGATCGGCAGCACCTGCGCGTCGCGCAGCAGCCGCGGCATCGGGCTCTCTTCGATGTAGCCGTTCCCGCCGATCAACTCCATCGCCTCGGAGACGCACGGCACGGCGAGCTTCGCGGTAACCGCTTTCACGATCGGCGTGAGGATGCGCAGCATGCGCGCGCAGTCGTCGTCGCCGCCGTCGGCGCGGCAGAGGATCTCGACCGTCTCGAAGGTGAGCAGCAGCGCCGCCACGTGCTCAGCTTCCAGGTCGAAGAACGTCTCCTGCGCGAGCGGCCATTCGATGACCGGACGCCCGAAGGCCTGCCTCCGCTCGATGTAGTACCGCGCTTCGTAAACCGCGCGCCCGATCACCCCGACCGAGGCCACGGCGTTGTAGAGCCGGGAGAGGTTGAGCATGTCCGTCATCGCCGCGAACCCGCCGACCTCCTCGGCCGGCGCATCCGTGAGCGTCACTTCTCCCGTGGCCATCGAGCGCACGCCGAGCTTCTCCTTCAGGCGCTCGATCGTGAATCCGGGGTTGTCGCGCGTGAGCAGCAGGAACGTGCGCAGTCCCTTCGTCCCGGTTCCATCGGCCGAGCCTTCGACGCGCGCCGTGACCAGCACCGCCTCGGCGTCGACGTTCGAGCAGAACCACTTGTGCCCCGAGAGCCGCCACGTGCCGTCGGCATCCTTGCGCGCGATGGTCTCGTTCGCACCGACGTCCGAGCCGCCGGCCCGCTCGGTGAGGAACATGCCGCCCGTCCAGAGCGTCGCCGGATCGCTCGACGTGAGATGCGGGACGACCTGCATCACCTGCTCGTGCGATCCATGACGCGTCAACACGCGCGCCACGCCGTCGGTCATGCAGAGCGGGCAGTAGAGGCCCGATTCCGCCATGGCGAAGAGATAGCCGAGCGCGAAACCGACGAACGGCGCGGAGCGGGAATGATCGTGGGTCTGGTACTTCATCGAGATCATCCCGGAGCCGTACGCGATGCGCTGCATGTCGCGGTACGACTGGTGATACTCGACACGCGAGACGCGCTCCCCCCGTGCGTCGTGGGTGATGAGGCGCGGCTGTTCGCGGTCGGCGATCATCGCCAGCGGCGCCACTTCCTTCGCGGCGCGCTCCCCCATCGCTTCGAGCTGCGGCTCGGCCCACTCGAACGCTTCGGGGCTCAGTTTGCGCTGGCAGAGGGCACGGAAATCGGGGGAGGCGGTCCAGTACGACTCGGAAGGTGGCTCAGGGATCGGGGATTCAGACATCGACCACTCATAGTAAGCTGAGCCGGCAAGATGGCAATCGCCGAACTCGCGTTCCGCGTGCACACGCCGTCGGGTACGACGGAGGTTCACGGCAGTGGGACGCCCGACTTCGAGCTCTACATCCGGAACGCGGCTGGACTGCAGGCGTTCCGGTCGCGGTCGGAGCTGCGCATCGCGGACGCGTACGTCCGCGGCGATCTCGACATCGGCGGCGACGCGGTCAAGGCGATGTGGCTGCGCGACGCGCTCTCCGATCGCAACGTCGCGCTCAAGGTCTGGCGGCGCGTGCAGCCGCTCCTCTTCGGGCGCGAGCGCCTGAATCCCGCCTGGATCGCGAAGCATTACGACTCCAACAACATCCAGCTGCTGGCGCTCGACCGCGACTACCACGCCTACACGCCCGGCATCTATCTCACGGACGAAGACACGCTCGAGGAGAGCTCGCGCCGCAAATTCGAATTCGCATTCGAGTCCCTCGGGTTGCGCGAAGGCTCGGAGCTACTGGAAGTCGGGTGCGGCTGGGGCGGCATGACGCGCTACTGCGCGCGCCGCGGCGTGCGCGTCACCGGCGTGACGCTGTCGCGCGACCAGCTGGCGTTCGCCCGCGAGGCGGTCGCGCGCGATGGCCTCGAGGCCACGCTGCTGTACCACGACTTCTTCACCTTCGAGCCCGGCCGGCGGTTCGACGCGATCTCGTGCATGGGGGTGATGGAGGATCTCTCCGACTACCCGCGTGCGCTGGCGCACTTCGCACACTTGCTGAAGCCGGGCGCGCGTGCGTATCTCGATTTCGCCGCCGGCAAGGAGCCGTTCGGGACGTCGAGCTTCATCACGAAGTACGTCTGGCCGGGGACGTTCCGGATGGTCTACATGCCGCAACTGCTCGCGGCGCTCGACCGCTCGACGCTCGAGCTCCTCGCGGTCTGGAACGATCGGCAGAACTACTACCTCTGGGCGCGCAACGGTGCGCGCCGCTGGAACGAGAACCGCGAGCGCATCGTCGAGGAAGCAGGCGAAGAGCTGTACCGCCTCTTCCACCTGCTGTTCCTCGGCACTGCCGGCGTGATGAGCAACCCCTCGCGGAGCGTGACCGCTTACCGGATGCTCCTCAGCGGTTGACCGCGGGCTGGGCCACGCGCATGTTGTACGAGGCGAGGTGCACGTCCACCCAGGCCCCGTTGACCTTCGCAACGAGTGTCCCGACCACCCGTCCGTCGTGCCTCCCCTCGATACGCAGCCCGAGGTCCTCACTGATCCGCATCGGCTCCGCCTGCGGGAGCTGCACCTTCATCGCCTCGTCCTGCTGCACCTGCTCCGGCGACAAGGGGAACACGCGGAAGGTCCGTGGCTCTTCTTTTGCCGTCGACACCTGCGCGAGCACAAATCCAGCAACCAGGAACGTGAGAGCAATGACCGCCACCGTCACTTTACGCATGAGCACTTCCTCCTCTGTCGTGTGTTGAAGATTAGACGGAAGAAGTGCCCGCGCGGTTACGAAACGGGGGCAAGGGGTGCGTAAGCCGCCGTAGGCGGCAAGAGATCAATAGCCCCCGGCTTCAGCCGCAATGGCGTCAACTTAAGGGCGAAACGGCCCCGGCACGCGGTGAGGCACAGCCCCTCACCCGGCCCGGCACCTGGTCTTCTAACGCCACTCGCGAGGATCGCGTCGGCAGTGCACGTTGGCGCGCGCAGGTGCCGAGCATCCCTCTCCCCGCTCGCCGCGGGGCGAGGGGCTACATCCCGACCTCTTTGATATGAATGACGTTACCCGCCCCCGTGGCCCCTCGCCCCTTCCAGGGGAGAGGGAGATGGGCGCCTGCGCGCGGCAGTTTCGAACGATGTCTGAGTCGAGAGGAACGGATGTCAGAAGTCCAGGCGCCCAGCGGGGTGAGGGGTCGTTCCATCGGCCTTAAGTTGACGCCATTGCGGCTTCAGCCGGGGGAGAAGACGTCAAGGAATTGAGTCCGCGTAGCGGCCGACAGAATTCTGCCGGCCGCTACGCGGACTCGAATGACGGAGACCCGATAACCCCCGGCTGAAGCCGGGGGCTATTGATCTTTCGCCGCCTACCGCGGCTTAGGAATGCGATACCCCGCTACAGCTCCACCTGCGCGCCCAGCTCGATCACCTGGTTCGCGGGCAGGCTGAAGAACGTGGACGCGCTGGAGGAGTTGCGCATCATCCAGGCGAAGAGGTGCTCGCGCCAGATGGCCATGCCGGGGCGTTTGGTGGGGATGAGCGTTTCGCGTCCGAGGAAGTAGCTGGTGGTCATGGGGCCGAACGTGACCGGGCCGCTTTCGATCTTCTGCAGCGTCTCCGGGATGTCGGGGTCTTCCATGTAGCCGAAGCGGAGCAGGAGGCGGTAGACGCCGTGGCCGAGCTCCTTCCACTCGTACCGCTCGTCATCACCGAGGTGCGACGTCTCCTCGGTCTCGACGGTCAGGAGCACGACCTTGTTGTGCACCACCTTGTTGTGCTTGATGTTGTGCAGCAGCGTGGTCGGCACGCCGTCCGAGCTGCGCGACATGAAGATCGCGGTCCCCGGGACGCGGTGCACGCGCCCGTTCCCAAGCTCGTTCACGAACGCCTCGATCGACAGCACTCCCTCCGCCAGGCGCTTGTTGAGGATGCGCCGCCCCTGCCGCCACGTCGACATCAGCGTGAAGATCGACAGGCCGACCACCAGCGGGAACCAGCCCCCCTCCCGCACTTTCACGATGTTCGCGCCGAAGAACGAGAGGTCGAAGCAGAGGAAGAAGAGCGCGAACGCAATCGCTCCGAAGAACGGCCAGCGCCAGCGGTCGCGCGCGTAGACGGCGGTGAGGGTGGTGGTGATGCCCATCGTGGCCGTCACGGCCACGCCGTACGCGGCCGCCAGACGCCCCGACTCCTGGAACGCGAAGACGAGCGCGATCGCGGAGAGCATCAGGAACCAGTTCACCGAGGGAATGTAGATCTGGCCGATCTCACGCACCGACGTATGGCGGATGCGGATGCGCGGCAGATATCCGAGCTGCACCGCCTGGCGCGTCAGCGAGAACGCGCCGGAGATCACCGCCTGCGAGGCGATACTCGCCGCAGCGGTGGCCAGGACGACGAGCGGAATCAGCGCCCACTGCGGCGCCATCCGGAAGAACGGATTCTCCACACCGGACGGCGTGTGCAGCAGGAACGCGCCCTGCCCGAAGTAGTTGAGCAGCAGCGACGGCAGCACGAACGAGAACCAGACCCACCGGATGGGGCGGATGCCGAAGTGCCCCATGTCGGCGTACAACGCCTCGCCGCCGGTGATCACGAGGAACACCGACCCGAGCACCAGGAATCCGGTGCCTTGGTTGCGGATGAAGAAGTCGATGGCGTGCGTCGGCAGCACCGCCTGCAGCACGGCCGGCTCGTGAACGATGTGGGAGATGCCCATCAGCGCCAGGACCGTGAACCAGGCCAGCATGACCGGCCCGAAGATCGCCCCGACTTTCGCGGTGCCGTACTTCTGCACGGTGAACAGGCCGATCAGCACGGCCACGGTGATGTAGACGACGTAGTCCTTGAAGATCGGCGTGGCGACGTTGAGGCCTTCGATGGCGGAGAGCACGGAGATCGCGGGGGTGATCATCCCGTCGCCGTACAGCAGCGCGGCACCGAACAGGCCGAGGCCGACCAGGATCGTGCGCCTTCGCGACGGCGTCTGCTTCGAGCCGACCAGCGACATCAGCGCCACGATCCCCCCTTCGCCGCGGTTGTCCGCGCGCATGACGAAGACGAGGTATTCGATGGAGATGATGAGGATGAGCGCCCAGAAGATGAGCGAGAGGACGCCGAGGATGTTCGCCGGGGACGGCGCCAGATGGTGCTCGGGCGCAAAGCACTCCCGGAACGCGTAGAGCGGGCTGGTCCCGATGTCGCCGTACACGACTCCGAGCGCGCCGAGCGAGAGTGTGAGGAGGTAGCGCTTGCTGTGCTGCTGCTCTGGCGACGACATGCAGTCCGGCCGTGAAAGGTAGCACAAGACGGGCCGGGTGGCCGGGGAAGCGTTATCGGTTGTCAGGTGTCAGTTGTCTGCGGCTTCTCGCCTGAACAGGACTCTTTTCCGGTCCGCGCACAGGCAAGACCGACGAGAGGCCTGCGGCGGGCCGGAGGCCCCCGGTCGGACTTCTCTCGTGTGCGAACTGAAAGAGCCCCGCCCAGGCGAGAAGCCGCAGACACCCGACACCCGATAACGCCTCTCACAGCTGCTCGTTGAACAGAAACGCGCCGAGATCGATCGTCTTGTGCAGCGCGCCGCGCTTCTTCCAGGGACCGAGCTCGACCTTCGTGCAGTGTTGCAGGTCGTCCTCGAAGATCTGCTCCAGCTCCTTTGCGACCCCCTCGTCGTAGACCACGAGCGACACCTCGTCGTTCACCTCGAACGAGCGGTCGTCGAAGTTCGTCGAGCCGATGGCGGCCCAGCAGGAGTCGATCACGATCACCTTCTGGTGCAGGAGCGTACGCTCGTAGTCGAACAGCTTCACCCCTCCCTTGAGCAGCGTCCCGTAGTGGTGATGGCTGGCGTGCTGGACGAATTTCGAGTCGCTCGCGGTCGTGGCCGGGATCATGATCCGCACGTCGACGCCCCGTTTCACCGCCTCCAGCAGCGCCTTGCGAGCGTCGGGATCGGGGAGAAAATAGGGGTTCTGGATGGTGATGCTCTTCTGCGCCGCGCGAATGACCATGTAGTGGAGCAGCTTGAGCGTCGAGGGGCTTCCGGCGGGTGACGTCCAGACCACGTGCGCCTTGGACTCGCCGCGGGGCTCGAGCTTCGGGAAGAACTTCTCGCCGCCGAACACCTCTCCCCGCTCCTCCACCCAGTTCTCCGCGAACGTCGACTGCAACTGCGCCACGACCGGCCCTTCCACGCGCGCCGAGATGTCCCGGAAGTGCTGCTTGTCCTCCGCGTCCCCCAGCCAGTTGTCCACCAGGCAGTGGCCGCCGACATAGCCGATGCGGCCGTCGATGACGAAGATCTTCCGGTGATCGCGGTTGTTGAGGATGCCGAGGTTGCGGAGCTCGATGGGGTGGTACTTCTGTACCTTCACCCCCGCCTCCTTCATCTGCTTCACCGCTTTCTTCCCGAACTTCTTGCCGCCGCTGCCGTCGAGCATCAGCCGCACTTCCACCCCCGCGGCGGCCTTGCGGCAGAACACCTCCGCCATCCGGTGCGTCAGCTCCCCTTCCTTGGAGAGGAACGTCTCGTAGTTGATGGTCTCGCGCGCCGCCTCGATGTCGGCGATGACGCGGTCCCAGAACGCGCCGTTCTGGATCAGCTCGACCAGGTTGTCGTGGACGATGGTCCCCTGGGTCATACCGGCCACCGAGCGAATGAGGTCGTGGATGTCGCCGTCGCCGTCGAGCGCGAGATGCGGCCGGCGGCGCCGCTTCACCGACCAGACCACGATCAGCAGCGCGATGACGAAGAGCGCGATGGCGACGAGAGCCCAGACCGGGACCGCGACCTTCACGCCTGATCCCGCAGGTTCAGCTCGACGACGATGCCCCAGTGGTCGGACGGGCCGCGGCGGATGACGTCGGAGCTGAGGAACTCCCAACGGGGATCGCAGAAGATGTAGTCGAGCCGTTGTCTCGTCATCGGGAACGTCGCCTCCTTTACGTCGCCGCAGTTGCGGAGATGGCCATGCGAGAGCAGGGTCTGGATCTCGTCCGCGGCCGGCGGGACGTTGAAGTCGCCGACCAGGACGTGGGGCAGCATGCCGCGGGCCGTGATGTCGCCGAGCTCCGCGATCTGGCGCATGCGCGCCACCTTCAGCAGCCGCCCCCACGCCGCGAGGTGCGTGGCGAAGAAGGTGAAGTCGCAGCCGTCCAGGGCGATGTCGGTCTGCAGCACCGAGCGCGGCTCGCCCGATCCGGGGAGCGGATAGGTGTACGCCGCCTTGATGGTGCCGCGCGTGAGGACGGCGTTCCCGTATTCGCCGCCGTCCATGATCGTGCTGCGGCCGAAATGGAGGTTCATCCCGGTCAGCGACGCCAACACCTCCCCCTGATGCACGGGGCCGACACGGGTGTGGTTGTGCACTTCCTGCAGGCCGACGACGTCGGGCCGCACCGCGGCGATCACCTCCGCGAGCTTCGGCAAATGATCCTCACGTCGGATCGCGGCGTGTCCCTGGATGTTGTACGACATCACTTTCAGACTGCTCATCCCGGGTGGGAGAGGACGAAGCGAGAATGGTGCCGTGGTCGAGTTGTCGGTTGTCGGTTGTCAGTTATCTGTGACTCCTCGCCCGGGCGAAACGTCGCAGACAACCGACAACTGACAACCGATAACATTCTCCCGATGCTCTCCGACCTCGACTTCCTCATGCGCTCCCGTGGCATCGACGTCGTGATCGTGCCGATGCACCAGGCGATGCATGCCTCGTTTCGGTGGCTCTCCCGCGGCGCGAAAGTGACGCACGGCTACGCGGTCAAGGCGGCCGGCCGGGCGCCGCTGCTCGTCGCCTATCCGATGGAGCGCGAAGAGGCGAAGGCCACCGGGCTCGAGGTGCGGCTGGCCCACGACTTCGATTTCGACCGCATCTTCCGCACCGCGCCGAATCCCACCGAGGCGTACGCGGAGCTGTTCGCGAACATCGTGCGGGAGGTGAACGCCGGCCGGTCGATCGCGTTCTTCGGGAACGTCCCGGTGCAGCTCTATCACGGGATGTTCGACGCGCTGGAGCGCCGCGGGCTGCGCGTCCATCGCTCGAACGGCGAGGACCTGATCCAGCTCGCGCGCAAACGGAAGGAGCCGTGGGAGGTGGAGGCGATCCGCTCGGTCGGCAGGCGCACCGAGGAGGTGGTCGACGGGGTCAGGGGCATGCTGCGCGAGGCGACACCGTCGCTGACCCTCGGTGACCTGAAACGCTTCGTCTCCTCCGAGATCGCACGCCTCGGCATGGTCGAGGACCACGAGACCATCCTCTCGCAGGGCCGCGATGCGGGCGTCCCCCACTCCCGCGGCGACGCCTCGGCGCGCGTTGTCCCCTCGGTGCCGATCGTCCTAGACATCTTTCCGGCTGACCGAAGCACCGGCTACTTCTTCGACCTCACCCGCACGTTCTGCATCGGCCCGATCCCGGACGAGCTGCAACGGATCCACGCCCACGTGCTCGAAGCCTTTACCGTCGCCCGCGATGCCGTCCGCCCGGGCACCCCCGCCTCGGACTACCAGGCGCTGGTCTGCGACTACTTCGAAGCACGAGGCTACGCCACCACCCGCTCCGACCCCAGGACCCTGAACGGCTACGCCCATTCTCTCGGCCATGGAGTAGGCCTGGACATCCACGAGAAACCGTCGTTCACCCTGAACCCCACGAACCACGACCTGATCGAGGAAGGCGACATCATCACCATCGAGCCGGGACTCTACTTTCCGGAGCGGGAGCTCGGCGTGAGGATCGAGGATACGTTCGTCGTGACAACGGAGGGGGCGGAGACGTTGTGCAGAGGGGATTACGGCCTGCGGCCGTAGGTGTCTGGGGTCTGGGGTGTGGGGTGTTGCGGCTCGCGGGACGTTCGCCGGAAGCCGCAACACCCCAGACACCTGACACCTGATACCAAAACGCCGGCCCTCGCGGGCCGGCGTTCTCACCTCATCGCGTCACACGCGACTTACAGGTTCCGGTCAATGAACTGCTGCAACGCGTTCTTCGGGGCGGCGCCGACCATGCGGTCGACCAGCTTGCCGTCCTTGAACATCATCAGGGTCGGGATCGAGGTCACGCCGTAACGCTGCGCGACGCTGGGGTTGTCATCGACGTTCATCTTCGTGATCACGGCCTTCCCCTGGTAGGACGGCGCGAGCTCCTCGACGATCGGTCCGATGAGGCGGCAGGGGCCGCACCACGGTGCCCAGAAGTCGACGAAAACCGGCTTCCCGCCGTTCAGAACGTTGTCGAAATCACTGTCGGTGACAGCTTGTACTGCGTTCGAATCTGCCATTGCGAGATCTCCTAACGTGCACACAAAGTCGGGCCCGGCGGCGCATATTCCAGCCGGTCACCGGACTGTTACTGCGCGTTCGGTGCCGACGCTACCACCACCTGTCGAGATTGGCACGAGGCTCGCGAAGCCTTCCATCAGCAATGCCCGAACGGCGCACACACGACAGGCCCGACGCGCCGGACCGGAGGTCGTTTCCCAGACCACCGCTCTGGTTGAACCTTCTTCTCCTCATCCTCGGAATCGGAGGACTCCTCTACGCGCGCTACCACGAGAAAGAGGTCTCGCGGGAGTTCGCCGGGGTCATCGCGGAGCAGCAGCGCACCCCCGCCGACGTCAAGAAGATGAAGGAAGAGCTCGCGGAGATGGATCTCACCCGCGACGCCCTCCAGCGCGAGCTCGAGTCGCGGATGAAGTTCGTCGGCAGCCTCAAATCCGAGAACTTCTACCTCTCCGTCGACACCCGCAACCGGAAGCTCCGCTTCTACTACGGCGATACCGTCCTGCGGGAGGCCGACCTCACCCTCGGTGAGTCGCGCACCATCACCGCGAACGGGAAGACCTGGACGTTCGTGCCGCTCAAGGGCGCCTTCGTCATCGATTCGAAGATCGTCAAGCACGACTGGCACGTGCCCGAATGGGTGTACGCAATGAACAGCCAGCCGCAGCCGGCAGAGCGTCCGACCATCCCGAACGGCCTCGGCCAGTACGTGTTCTTCCTCCCCGACGGCTACGCGATCCACACGCCGCCGAGCGAGGACAGCCCGCTCAAAGCCGCCAAACCGGGCTCGTACATGGTTCCGGAGGATTTCATGCGCGCCGTCTGGCCGCGCATTACTCCGGGCAAGACTCAGGTTTACATCTACTAGGGAGACTCTTCTTCATGCCTCGTTGGGTTGGATTACTCGGTTCATGGGCGCTGCTGGTCCTCGGCCTCTGCGTGCTCGGCTACGCCGTGGCCGCGGAAGCGATCACGATGACGGATGCTCGCAAGCTGAAGCGCGTGCAGACGATCGACCGGATGATCGAGAACCAGGTCAAGGCGCAGCTCGCGGCCATGCAGAAGACGATGTCGCAGGCGTCGACGCGGGTGACGAACCTCCAGTCCGAGGTGTCGTCGACGCAGAAGCAGATCGAGGACCTCCACGACAGCAACTTCGTGATCACGGTCTCCACCACCGAGAACCGCGTTTACGCCCGCCGCAATGGCCAGCTCGTCTTCGACGCGGTCTGCTCCACCGGCAGCAACTCCACATTGGTCACCGGCGGCTCGACGAAAGTCTTCCGCACGCCGATCGGCCGCTTCCGCATCAAGTCGAAGGAAGAAGACCCGAAGTGGGTTCCGCCCGACTGGCATTACGTGGAGGAAGCGCAGAAGAACGGCCTCGGCGTCATCCGTCTCGAGCGGGGGCAGAACATCGGCGGCGTCTTCGCGAGCGGCAATGAGGTCTACGCCGACGGAGCGCCCGTGGATCCGGGACGGATGATCGTCCGCGGCGGCGCGGTCGTCATCCCGCCGATCGGCACGCGCGCCCGCCAGTTCCCCGACGTCCTCGGCACGCACCGCCTCAACCTCGGCGACGGCTACGCGCTGCACGGCACGCAGGCCGTCGACAAGCTCGGACAGAGCGTCTCGCACGGCTGCGTGAGATTGCACAACGACGACATCTCCAGGCTGTATCAGATGGCGAGCGTGGGGGACGAGGTCATCATCTACTGAGGCGTTGGGCGTTGGGCATTAGGCGTTTGGGGTGTTCGGGCTTGCGGTAACGTGTCGTCAGCCGTAGCACTCCAAACGCCTAATGCCCAACGCCTAACGCCCAGTTACAATCGCCCTCGCATGAACGTGTGGCGCGACCGCCTCTCCCGCTGGTTCGAGCCACTCGCGCGGCGCACACCCCTCTCGCCCAACACGATCACCATGATCGCGCTGCTGCTGAATGTCACCGCGGCGATCCTGCTCTACCGGCGCCAGTTCCTCGTAGCCATCGTCTTCCTCTCCATCGGCGGACTGGCCGATGCCTTCGACGGCATCGTGGCCCGCGTGCAGCAGAAGACGTCCGCGTACGGCGACTTCCTCGATCATTTCGCCGATCGCGTGAGCGACGTGCTAGTCGTCACCGGCTGGCTCCTCGGCAATCGCGTGCGCATCGAGATCACGATCCTGGCCGTGATCGCGGTCCTGCTCAACGGCTACATCGGGACGCAGATCGAGGCGACCTGGCACGAGCGGGACTACGACGCCGTCGGCCGCGGCGAGTTCGTCCTCGGCATGGTCGTCTATCCGATCGTCTCCCACTTGCTTCATCAGCAGGGCTGGGAGTCGGCCGCCGCGGGCGGACTGAGAGTCGCGGAATGGATGACGGTCCTGCTGGTCACGGCAGCGGTCGCAGGAATCCTGCAGCGACTGCGGCTGGCGTGGCGACTGGACCGGCGCGGATGATCCGGTACAACCCGCTCACCGGCGACCCGATCCTCTTCGCTCCCGGCCGCGCCGAGCGCCCGCGCGCGTTCGACCAGCAGGAGCTCGCACGCTGCCCGTTCTGTCCCGGTCACGAGAGCGACACTCCTCCCGAGATCACCCGCACCGGCGATCCATGGTGCGTGCGCGTCTTTCCGAACAAATATCCCTCGGTCGACGGCGCCGAGGTGATTGTTGAGTCGCCGCGGCACAACGACACGTTCGACCGCATCGAGCTGGTCGAAGACGCCGTGCGCATGTACATAGAGCGCTACGACGCGCATCGCGACGCCGCTTACACCGCAATCTTCAAGAACGAAGGACCGCACGCGGGCGCCTCGATTCCGCACGTGCACTCGCAGGTGATGCCGCTGCCGTTCGTGCCGCCTCGCATCGCGCGCGAGCTCAAATCGTTCGGCAGTGAATGCCCGCTTTGTGCCCCCGAGGGGCACGTGATCCGCGAAGGGGACGCGTTCCAGTGGATCGCGCCGGCCGGCTCGTCATTCGCGTACCAACAATGGCTCGTGCCGAAGCGGCATGTGGCGGAGATCAGCGAGTTTCGCGACAGCGAGATCGGCGAGCTCGCGTCGCTGCTGCGGTCGGCCTCCCGCGCGATGCTGAACCTCGGACACTCGTACAACTGGACGTTCATGAACTTTCCGCGCTCCCCCGCCGCGCACTGCTACGTCGACCTGGTCCCGCGCCTCTCCTCGATCGCCGGATTCGAGCTCGGCACCGGCACGTTTGTTGAGATCATCGACCCTGCCGCCGCCGCACGGCGGCTGCGTGAGACGGAATGATCCCTCTTCGAGACGACAACCCCCGCCGTACGTTTCCGTTCGTGACGTACATCCTGGTGGGCGTGAACGTGCTGGCGTTCCTGTGGGAGCTTTCCCTCGGGCAAAGCCTGCAGGACGCGCTCTTTCAGATCGCCTTCATCCCTGCCCGCTTCTGGCTGCCCGGCAACTGGGTCCCCGACGTCCTGACCATCATCATCTCGATGTTCCTGCACGGCGGCCTGCTGCACATCGGCAGCAACATGCTCTATCTCTGGATCTTCGGGGACAACATCGAAGACCGCCTCGGGCACGGCAAGTACCTGGTCTTCTATCTCGCCTGCGGCTTCCTGGCGACGTACGCCCACGCGTTCTTCAGCCCCGGCTCGCGCATCCCCGCCATCGGCGCCTCCGGCGCGATCGCCGGCGTGCTGGGCGCGTACCTCGTGCTCTACCCGCGCGCGCGCGTGTTGACCATCATCCCGATCATCATCTTCATCACCATTCGCGAGATCCCGGCGATCTTCGTCCTCGGGATCTGGTTCGTCCTCCAGCTCTTCAGCGGCGTCGGCTCCCTGGGCGTGACGGACGCACAGGACATGGGTGGCGTCGCCTACTTCGCCCACATCGGAGGGTTCGTCGCCGGAATGGTGCTGATCGTTCTGTTCGGAGGGTTCCGAAGACCGCGCAGGCCGCAACCTCCACCGCCCTGGTGGGCGCAGCGCTGACACCGTTTGGAGTGCGGTGACCGCAGTCACCGCTTTGACTCTGTGCCGCAGGCGACACATGTACAGCTGCGAGGCACGGAGTAAAAGCGGTGACTGCGGTCACCGCACTCCATAGTGTCACCGCCAGTGCTTCACCTTCGGCCACAGCTCCGGCAGCGGCGCTTTCAACCCTCGCCCGTGAAAGATCGGCGAGTTCTCCGACGGCATCGCGTACGGGTGGAAGCGCTGGTCGACCTTCGTGAGCGACGTCCAGTACTCGCGGTCGGGATCGGGGTCGTCGTCGAGCAGGATCACCGACTCGCCGGTGTAGCCGCGGTGGCCCCAGAGGAAATAGTTCTGGTGGCCGCTGATCGCCGGCGGCAGTCCGTACTTCGGGCCGTAGAAGTCGATCGCTCCTGCTTCACCGTAATTGCCGCAGAAGATGGCGGTCTTCCTCCGCTCCGCTTCCGGGAGCGAATGGTAGTAGCGGGCGACCTTCACGACCGTCTCCTCCCACCCGAACTGGTCCGCGAAGAGCTGCGGCATCGCCGAAGTGTGCGAGACCTCCGTCGCCTGCGGCTTAACGCCGAGCGCGCTCTGATACGCGAGGTAACGAGGTGGCGAGAGGATCGGCGTCGCGAGCGGCAGCGAGATCAGGCAGCCGGCGATGACGATCGTGAACGCGCCCGCATACAGCGCACGCCGCCTCTCGGAGAACCACACCGCACCGGCCGCAAAGAGCACGGGATACATCCCCGCGAGATAGTAGTCCTTCGCTTCGAGGCGGATGAAGAGCACGAGGATCACCACGTACGTCCACGCGAGCACGCGATGCTGCCGGTTGCGGAAGAGCGCGACGAGGCCGGCGATCCAGAGCGGCGCGGTGAACGGGTTGAGCATCATCAGCTGCTGCACCATGAAGGGCAGCGGCGCGAGCACGACGTTCTTGCCGGTCTCTTTCACGTTGCGCAGCAGCTCGAGCGTCGGATAGCCGTGCTGCACCTGCCAGATCAGGTTCGGCGCGAAGAGCAGCAGCGCGACGGCGCCGCCGAGCCAGATCCAGGGACGCGCGAGCGAGCGGCGCACCGGCGTGAGCAGCATCGCGATCACGATCGCAGCGCCGATGAACAGCATCGAATGCTTGTTCTGCAGGCCGAGGCCGGCGAGCGCGCCGAAGGCCAGCCACCATTTCTCGCTCGCGCCGTTCGCAATCTCGAGCACGATCAGCAGGCATCCGAGCCAGAAGAGATGCTCGAACGTGTTCATGCTCAGGAAGGAGTCGAGGCCGAGGAAGATCGGCGCGGCGAGGACGGCAGTGCAGGCCAGCGCCTGGGCCACGCGGTTGCCGCCGAGCCGCGCGGCGATGACGCCGGTCAGCACGATGCGCAACGCGCCGGAGATGGTCGCGAGCAGGCGGAAGCCGCGCAGCGAGGGGCCGAACAGCTCGCCGATCCTCGCGTAAAGCGCGACGAGCGGCGGATGGTCGACGAAGCCCCAGTCGAGATGGCGTCCGCAGGCGATGTAGTACAGCTCATCGCGGAAGTAGTGATACGACCCGGACGCGTAGAGATGGAAGAGGAACTTGACCGCGGCAATGCCGAGAATGACGGGCCAGTACGGACGCCGCTGCATCTAAAACATCAAGACTGCTTCGCGAAGTAGCTCTCGAGATGCGACTGCGCCTGCCGCAGCGCGTCGCTCGGCGTGCGCACTTCCGCGAACGCATCGCGCCACACCATCGACACACGCTGCACGTTCCGCTCGCGCAGGCTGAACAGCACCTCGCGCAGCGCCTCGGTCTCCGCGGGCTCCAGGTCGGGGCGCGCGATCTCGCGCTCGAGCTGCGACTGCGCCGCGCGCAGCTCGTCGTCGTTGTGCTGCGTGAGGGCCGGGATCTTCATCGTGGTCGGCCGCTCGCTGCTGCCGCCGCCGGAGAGGTCGACCGCGCCGGGAAGCTCTTTCAGCTGCGGGCTGAACTTGCCCATCATGAAGAAGAGCTCTTTCTCGTTCTGGAAGTTGCCGACCAGGCGCGCGCTCTTCGCGAGCTCGAGATGCTCCGACTCCTGGAGCATGATGAAGGCGCGGGCGCGGTCCTCGAGCGAGATGCGCTTCGCGTGGACCTTCCACGCCGTGAGCGTCCCCTGGATGAAGCAGGCCTGCCCGGCCCGGATGCTCACCGCCTCGACCGTAACGTTCTCCTCGATGCGGATCGACCCGTTGGTCGACTCGATCTCGGAGTAGACGCCCGAGTTCTGGATCACGAGGTTTCCGGGGGTTTTGATGGAGAGTTGTCCGTGCGCGTTGACCCTGATCTCGGTCCCGCGCGGAATGATCATCGTCGGGAAATTCGCCTGATCGGCGGCTGCACTCATCACGACCTCCTCTTCCCACCTCTCGCAGCAGCAGGGGCATAGCCGACGAACGCCGACGGCAACGGATCGAAGTTCTTGTAGTCCTTGCTCGTGCGGGCGCGCATCAGCACGACCGCTTCGTTGCTCCATTGATGGTTGAGGATGTAGATGCGCGGATCGACGGGGATATACGTCCCCGGCTGTTCGAGGTCGCTCCGGACCTCGTAGTGCAGGTGCGAGTTCGTGCTCCACCCGGTCGAACCGACCGTGGCGATCAGCTCACCCTGCTTTACGGCCTGCCCGGTCTTCACGGTCACGCTGTCGCAGTGCGCGTAGATGGTGATGAAGCGCTCGGCATGTTTGATGGTGACGACGTTGCCGAAGCGCCACCAGGCCACGCTCTGCGAGATCGGGTAGCGTCCCGCGAACGTGACCACGCCGTCCGCGGCGGCGTAGATCGGGGTGCCGGTCGGCGCGGAAAGGTCCAGCCCTTTGTGAAAGTCGGCCGCGCGGGTGAACGGAGAGACGCGGTTGCCGAACGGCGACGTCAGGACGAACTGGTCGGTCGGCACCGGGAGGATGGACGGTGTGTGGCGGACGATCTCCGCGTTGGCCTGCTCGTAGCGCGTCAGGAGGTCGATCTGCTCCTGCAGCCGCAGCATCGCGTGGACCAGCGACGTCTCGCGGCGGCGCGCATCGTCGAGCGGCTCGTCGGCCGGCTTGCCGGTCTTCGGCGTGGAGAACCCGCCCTGGCCGAGGGTACGGTCGAGACCGTAGACCGTGATCAGCTTCTCGACCCGGATGCGCTGCTCCTCGAGGCTGCGCTCGATGGAGCTCATCTGCACGACGTTCTCGCGGAGGCGCTCGTGCTGGATCTCCCGCTCCTCGCGCTGCTCGAAGAGGAAGTTCGTCTTGTACACGCGCCGGATGACGGTCGGCGCCGCCGCCATCGAGCCGATCAGCCCCGCCAGCACGATCGAGAGCAATACGATCCCGATGACCACCCGGCGGCGATCGAAGAAAAAGTACCGGACGCGCCGGCGGATATCGCTCGGATGAACCTGAATCTCGATCATGGGCCTTCAACCCCGCTGGACAACGCGCGGGTCGAGCAGTTTAGCACAGGGAAGTTGCACAAGGAGGAGTGCAAATCCTTACTGCGCCCCCACCTCCTCCAGGAACCGCTGGTACTCCTCCGACCCAGCCAGCAGCTCCTTCGCGGCGCGCTCGAGCAGCTCGAGCTGGCCCGGTTTCAGCGCGAAGTTCGTTCCGATCGCGTTGAGGTCGTCGCGGAACTTCTGCTCCGGGATCGACGTGAAGCCAAGGACGACCGGGTAGAACGACACCGGGGTCAGGCCCGAGCCGGGGATGCGGGCGTCGGGGCAGGTGCCGCTCACGGCCTGCTGGCAGTCGATCGGCTGGCGCTGGCGGAGCTCCAGCTCGTTCATGGTGTTGCGCAGCATCTGCAACGAGTCGAAGGAGACGTTCGCCATCGGCGTGAAGGAGATGTTCCCCAGGATCGCCGGCAACTTCGGATTCGCTTGCACCGCGTCGAGCTTCACGTCGCCGTGCGTGGCGGCGTTCACGGTGATCACCAGCAGGCGCTTGATCTCGCGCCGGTTGAGCTCCCCCTGGATCGTGAAACCGTTGCGCCGCCGCGCCGGATCGTCCATCTGCCACGTATCGCTCGAGGTGATCGCGTGCAGCGGTCCTCGCAGGCCGATGTTGTCGGCGATGCCGCCGTCCATGAGATGCAGCCACTGGCGCCGTGGCTCGAGATACGCCAGCAGCTCCATGGCATTGCGATGGCGCGTCGGGTTCAGCTCGATGTCCTCGCGCGCATTCGCGACCCACGACGGCGGCGTGAACCCGCAGTTCGTCTCGTGCGAGTAGTCCCGCAGGACCATCGGGGTGAGCAGGACCGGAAAGGCGGACGACGCCGCCACTCCCCGTGCGAGCAGCGTGGTCGAGAGATCGGAACAGAGCGGATCGAACTGGTCCTGCGTCCATTCGAAGCGGGAACCGAGATCGAGCTCCGTCGAGTTGATGATGATGAACGGGCGGCGGCCCGGCCCCTGTGCGGCGAACAGGTCGGAGAACTTCTTCCCCTCGAACAGCGTCTTGTCATACACCTCGCTGGCGAGGTCGATCCGGCTGAAGTTCGGCGAAAGCAGTCGCACCACGTTCACCGGGCTGACCGCGGCGCGGAAGAGCATCCCCTCGACGTCCCGCTCGAGGAACTTCGTCTTGAACTGGTCGAGTCCCTCCGGCCCGTAAAGGCCAAAGTAGGTGGAGATGAAACTGCCGCCGGAAACCGAGGAGATGACGTCGATGCGATCGATCAGGCGAGTGCCGTCCGGCAGTTTCGTCCGCTCCATCTCCCGCAGCACGCCGTACGCGAACCCTGCCGCGCGCGAGCCGCCGCCGGAGAACGTGAGGATCACGTACAGCCCGTCCTCGCGCGGCAGGGTCGTGTTCGCGTAGCGGTAGCCGGTGGTGATATCCGCGCGCGCCAGCTTGTCGTTCAACGGATAGTGCGCGCAGGCGGATGCGAGCGCGGCGAGCAGGACAGCCGTCACGAAGCGCTTCATTCGGAGCTCCCTTCGACGGGCGTGAACGTCACCCGCAGCGGCGCCAGCGGCGAGTGCACCGCTCGCACGATGATCTTCCGGGTCGGCGGCATGTAGTCCGCCGGCCCGCCGAGGTCGATGTCATGGCGGCCGATCTCGACGTCGAACGGCGCGTTCGTCGTTCCGCACCGCTTGTTGTCGATGAACACGTCGCGCTCCGTGGGCCAGGAAACGAGAACCGATCCAGGCATACCTTTTCTCCTCTGCCTGTCGATTGTAGGAGCGCGCGGCTGCGGCCGCTACTGCGGGGTGCCGGCGGGATGATCATCGCCATGGCTCCGATACGATCACGGCGACGGGAAATCGGCGATTCGCGACTCTCCAAAGATCAAAACCTGCACGGAGGAGAGCCCGATGCGATTCACGTTTGCGGCTACAGCAGTATCTGCAATGTTTACCTTGACGGCGTTCGGTCAGGCACCCGCTCCCCCGCCACCTAAACCCCTCACGCTTGCCAGAATGGAGTCCGCGAAGATTCAGCTCGGCCACGAAGCGCGGCTGCGGGTGACGGGGCTCTCCAAGCGGATCGAGAACGAAAAGCTCGATCTTCAGTCCCTGGTGCTCGTGATCGATGGCCGAGCGTTTCCCGGTTTATCTCGCCGCATGGTGTCGACGGACATTGTCGCTTTCGACTTGAAGAGGACGACCGAAACACGTGACGCGTGGGCCGCGCTGCTCGGCCGTCCATCGGCGCCGGAGCGGCGCAACGTCGGCATCCGGCTGTCTGCCGGCGCGGTTCCCGTCGAAGTACCCTCTCCGAAGGACGCAACCGCCACCCTAGTCGTCTACAACGAAACCGCCCTCCGCTGCGCGCTGATCGGTATGCTCGCGCTGCTCGCGCTCTTCATCTGGCTCGCGCGTACGAGCAACATCATTCGCGACTCCGCACCGCCGAAGCCTCCGGCGGGGAAGAAGAAGCCGTACAGCCTCGCGCGATTGCAGATGGCGTTCTGGTTTTTCCTCGTCATCGCGGCCTTCATTTTTCTCTGGGTCATCACGCTGACGCACGACACGCTGACGCCGCAGGCCCTCACGCTCATCGGCATCGGCTCCGGGACAGCGCTCGGGGCGGCCGTGATCGAGACGAACAAGAGAGCGGCCGCCGATACCGCGCTCGTCACGCTCCTCCCGCAGCATGCGAAGATGACCGCGGAGCTGGCCGGCCTCACCACCGTCGCCTCCAACCTCCACGCGGTTGCGCAGGCATCGAAAGTCCCGGCGGATATCGCTGCCGCGACCGAGGCAGCGGCGAGCCGCGATGAAAAGGCGGCACAATTGGCAATCGTCGTCGCGGAGATCGCCGACGCACAGAAGGGGCTTTCCGAGCCCGTCTCGACGTCCTTTCTCATGGACATCCTTACCGACACCAACGGCATCAGCTTCCACCGCTTTCAGATGTTCGTCTGGACGATCGTCCTCGGGGCGGTTTTCATCGTGAGCGTTTGGAACGCGCTGGCCATGCCACCGTTCAACGAAACCCTTCTGGCCCTGCTTGGAATCAGTGCCGGTACCTACCTGGGCTTCAAAGTGCCGGAACGACAACAATGAGAAACCCAATGCTCTGCACGGGCCGGGCGCCGCTCGCGTTCTCGTAACTGCTTCACGCAACGCCGGCCTGAGGAGGTCGCATGACTCCTAACGAACTTCGCGCTCTGATCCAGAGCTCCACCTCCGGCGGCGTGCTGCGGCTCAATGTCGCAGCCCTCGGCGATCCCCGGTTCACGACCCAGATTGATGCGGTGTTCGGCACGAACGTGCTCGAGATCCGTCTCACCCGCACGCCTGCCGTGCTCGGTGCGGTCGTCCGCATCCGCGGCTCGCTCTCGATCTTCGGCCTGACGCGCGGCGAGTACGACATCACGCTCAACGCTCTCACACCGGCCGTACAGTTGTCGTTCGACGGAGAAGTGCCACCGAGCTCGCTCGCCGACGTGATCGTCGCCTTGACCGACGCCCGCTTTCCGGCGCCCGAAGTGGTCCGCTTCACCACCGAGCGGGTAAACGTCAGGCTGAGCGTCTCCGGACGCGAAGCGGTCTTCTCCGTCACCTCCCGAGGCGGCGTCTTCGATCGCATCGAAATTGAAGCCCGCCGCGGCAGCGAATTGCTCGAGTACGTTGCTGTCCTCCACGTTGGACCGGCCGGCCGATTCTCCTCCTTCCTGCCGGTGCTGGCGCCGCTCGATGCGTTCGTTCCCCGCGACCTCACGGTCGTGCTGGCGAGCATTCCGTCGGCAATCGACCGGATGCGGAACATCCGCCTGCCTCGAGGAGTGGGCACGCTCGAGATGGGGGCACTTCTCATTGGAGAGTTGCCCTTGGAAGGCGAGTTGCTCGCTCTCCTGCGCCGGTTACTGGCGATCGAGACGATGCCGGTGCGACTCTCCCTCGGGCCGGTGGTCGTTCCCGACGTCGAGCTCCAGTCGCGCGAGTTGCCTGATATCGAGCTGCTTCCCGGCCTGATGACGATCTCCCGCGCGATGATCGTCATCAGGCCGCTCACACCACCCGGGGTGGCCGTCGAAGGCATCGTTCGCGTACACGGTCTGAACCTCCCACTGCTGCGTGGCAGCTTCGCCATCGCTGCCGGCCGCGTCACCGTCGAGGTTGCGACCGCGGAGCCGTGGCCGAATCCGTTCGGCATTCCTCGGCTGGTCGTACGCAATCTGGCGGTGCAAGGCGAGATCATCCCGTCTGCCGCGATCACCATCGCCGGCTCGATCGCGCTCTCCACCCGCGACGCGAACAAGCAGATGAGCGCAGCCGTCCGCTTTCAAGGTGGCGTCCCGACGATGCTGGCCGGGGCGTTCGACGAGGCCATCACGATCCTCGACGTGATCGAGACGTTCTTCGGCTCCACCGGTGTACCCGACGTCTTCAGCATCGTGCAGTTCCGTGATGTAGCGCTCTCCGTCGTTCCGCCGCCGCTGCCGGTCACGATCGGCGGCGAGACCTTCGACGTCGGCTTCTTTCTCAAGGGGACAGTCGTCGTTGCCGGACTCTCGGGACGCTGCTCGATCCGCGTCGACCCGATTACGGGGTTCGAAGCTCATGCAGAGCTCTCGCGCATCGATCTGCTCGGCCTCATCGTCATATCCGGACCATCCGCGGGGGGAGGTCCGACTCTCACGCTGCGCGACCGGCGTTCGCCTTTTCTCGAGCTCGCCGCCGACGTAGATGTGCTGGGCCTTCGCCAGGCGGTAGTCGCGGAAGTACGCGCCGACGGCTTCCGCTTCGACCTGCGCAACAACCTCGGCATCGTCGATGCGGCGCTCTCCTGCACCTTTGAGAACGGAGCCGGCAGCGCCGAGGGTTCGGTGCATTTCGGATTCAGCGCCGACGTCGGGCCGATCCACGTGCCTGGAACGAACATCTCGATGGGTACGATCCACATCGGCGAGACCGGCTTCGAAGGACGGCTGCGCATCGCGATCCGCGGCGGCGCGGTCGAGGCAATGCTCGGCGGCAGCTTCTCGCTGCTCGGCCTCACCTTCACCGTGCCTGAATTCGGGCTCGACGGCGACCTGCGGACGCTCGAAGATCTGCTGCGGCTGCTCATCGCCGAGATCCAGCGCAACGCGGCGCAGATTTTCGCCGCGATCCTGAGTAATGCCGATCGCTGGATCGAGTTTCTCGTGGCCGGCGTGGTTGCGATCGCCGAAGGCGTGGCGAAGGTGCTGTTCGAGGTCTTTCACAAATCCGCCGAGATCGTCGCGGTAACGCTCAAGGAACTCGGCAAAACCGCCGAGGACATCGTGCGGGAGCTGTCGACCATCGGCGTACGGCCGGAAGGAGCGGTGATGGTGCTGGTACAGATCGGCGAGCTGCCGATCGACATCGCCCGCGGCATCGTGGAAAACGTGCTCGGCGTGCAAATCCCGCACGTCGACTTTCATGCCGACCATCACTTCGACATCCACGCCGACGAACACCTCGACATCCCCATCCACATCGACGTTCCGCATGTCGACTTCGGGCACGCTGACATCCATTTCGACTTCTGAGGACGATCATGACAGTGGAAGTGCGACCGCTCGGAGTGCAGTGCAACCTCGGATGCCATTATTGCTACCAGAACCCACAGCGGCAGGCGGGCAACACCGGCGCGCGCTACGACCTCGAAGCGATCAAGGCCGCGGTCGAGTCGGAGGGGGGGCCGTTCGCGCTGTTCGGCGGCGAGCCGCTGCTCGTTCCACTCGAAGATCTCGAGACGCTGTGGGCCTGGGGTCTCGATAGGTTCGGCAGCAACAGCATCCAGACCAACGGCGTGCTCATTACTTCGGAGCACGTGGAGCTGTTTCGCCGCTATCGCGTGCACGTCGGCATCTCTGTCGACGGACCCGGAGAGCTGAACGACCTGCGTTGGCAAGGAACGCTCGAACGGACACGCGAGGGGACGCGCCGCACTACGTCCGCCATCGAGCTGCTCTGCGCAAACGGCATCGTTCCCAGCATCATTGCAACGCTGCATCGCCGCAACGCGGCGGCCGAGCATCTTCCGCGGCTCGCCGCCTGGTTCCGGGAGCTCGACAACCTTGGCATCACGACTGCCCGGCTGCACGCGCTCGAATCGGAGAGCGAGAACGTTCGCGCTCTCTATGCGTTATCCGAGCGGGAGAACATCGAGGCGATGCTGTTCTTCGCGCGACTGGAAGCGGAGCTGCCGCGCCTGCACTTCGACGTCTTCCGCGAAGCAGAGGCGCTGCTCATGGGGGATGACCGCACCGTCTCCTGCGTTTGGCGGGCCTGCGATCCTTACACCACGTCCGCGGTCCGCGGCATCGAAGGCCACGGACAACGAAGCAACTGTGGAAGGACGAACAAAGAAGGGATCGACTTCGTCAAGAGTGACACACCGGGCCACGAGCGCGCACTAGTTCTGCAGCGAACGCCCTTCGAAGCGGGCGGTTGCCGCGGTTGCCGCTTTTTCATCTTCTGCAAAGGCCAGTGTCCCGGGACGGCCATGAACGGCGACTGGCGTAATCGTAGCGAGCATTGCGGCCTCTGGTACGCCCTCTTCGAATACATCGAGCAAACGCTGCTTGCGCGCGGCGAGGTACCGCTCTCGCGGCTCGAGGTTCGCTTCACGGCGGAAGAACGGCTCGTCGAAGGATGGCTGCGCGGCGAGAACCGCTCGCTCCATGAGGTGCTTGCGTGACCGCCGCCGTTGCTGCAACGCCGCTGCCCGAGTTCATCCGTCTCGCATGGACGTCATCCGCCGCCCGCGCAGTCTGGGAGCCACGCCTTAGGCGCATCAGCGCCGCGTGGCAGCGGCTCGAGATCGAGAGCGTACGGTGCGGCCTCCGTCGCTGCGCGCTGACGGTCGTTCCGGCGTGGCGCGTCTTCGAGCTCGGCGCCGCCCTGGCTCCCGATTACGACGTCGCGACGGTGCAGACGCTCGAGGCGAATACGGCGATGTACACAGCGTTCGAGACTCGACCCTGGCAGCCGGGCGCGCGCCTGAATCTCCGAGTCGCGATCGGCCGCCGCGATGACACGCGGCAGTTCCGCGATGCATTCGCGCGTCGCGACAACGCCACCATCGGCGCGTTGCTCGGTTATCCGTCCTGTTGTATCGCATTTTTTAGCCGCGTCTGCATCGATGACGGCTGCCGCGACACGACGTGGCACGCCGCACTCGAGGCCGGCGCACTTGGTTCGACGATCGACATCTCACCCGCGCCTGGCGCCAGCCTCCTCCTCCGTTGGCTCGGCGTCCGGCTCGTGCCTCACCTGGCATGCGCATTCGATTGCGCCGCCACCGCTGCGCACGCCGCCGAGTTCGCGGCGCTCGGACGCGCCACCGGCGCCGCTACCGAGGTCGGCTGGATCGAGGAAATGCTGTCGTGGCCCATTGAATGGTCGGCTCTGCACGGCGTCGCCGAAGTGCGCACGCCGGTCGTGAAGATTATGACCTCGACCGACGAGACCGCGGAGAAGCGGATCGTGCGCTCGCACGGCAGCCGCTATCCTGGCGAGGGGGCGCGCGGAATTGCTTTTCCCTACCCGCGCACCGCAGCGACCCACGTCGACAACGGCTTCTCCACCTCCGCGGCGATGGAGGCTGCCCATGGGCCGCTGGTTGAGCTGGCGGCGGCGGCGCTTTCAGCTACACCGGGCGCCGTCCTCGACCTCGGCTGCGGCAACGGGGTACTCCTCGCAAAAATCGCCGCTCGCGTGCCGGTTGCCGCCTACGGCATCGAGGCGGACGCCGCGAAAGTCGTGCGCGCGCGGGCGCTGCATCGCAACGTAGCATTCACGACCGGCGACCTGTTTTCGAACGACGGGATCTGGGACCGTCCATACGGTCTTGTGGTCGTTTCCTCGGCCCGGCTTAGCGAGGCGGACGACCTTCCCATCACTCGGCTCGCAGCACACCTCGGTCGATGTGCGGCAAAGGTTCTCGTCTACGCATACGGCACGACGCCGTTCGACGAACAGGAGATCACAGAGAGCTGTCGCCTCCGTGTAATCGATCGTTCCGCAAGGGCGCGCGCGATCCTCTGCGAGCCGCTCCCGCTCATGTGAAGCACGATCGCGCTGGTCAGCCCGCTGCTATACGTGCGCGGCCGCTTCGGGCTGGAAGAGCACCGCGTCGATCCGAAGCCGGCGCACGCCGCGCGGCACTTCCCATTCGAGCTCGTCGCCGACGCGGTATCCGAGGAGCGCCGTCCCGAGTGGTGCCAGCACGGAGATCTTCCCGGCGTCGTAGTTCGCCTCGCCGGGCATCACGATCGTGTAGTCCATCGACGTTCCGCTTTCGAGATCGGTCACGCGCACGGTCGAGCTCAGCGTCACGACGTCCGCCGGCACGTCGTCCGGGTCCACTTCGACCGCGCGCGCCACCTCTTCGCCGAGGAGCGCAACATCCTCGCGGTCGGCGTACTCCGTCCCCAGCCGCGGCAGGACGCGCAGCAGCCGCTTCTTGTCTTCGCGCGTAATCAGGATCTGCTCTCTCGTCATTTGTTTTCTCCTTCAGGTTCGATCGTTCCGCTGTGCAGCGGCAGGTGGACGGAAAACGTCGAGAATGCAGCGGCGCGTCAGAGGTGGAAGTCGCCGGCCGCCTCGGGCTGGTAGACGAGCTCCTCGATGCGAAGCCGCCGCGTGCCCCGGGGCATCTCCCACGTCACCACGTCCCCGGCGCGATACCCGAGCAGCGCCGTGCCGAGCGGCGAAAGAATGGAGATGCGGCCTTTGTCGAAGTCCGCGTCGGACGGGAACACGATCGTGTACTGATGGGTCGTATCCGCGTCGAGATCCGTCACGCGCACGGTCGAGTTCATGGTTACGACATCCGGCTCCACCTCGGTCGATTCGACCTCGGTGCCGCGCTCCAGCTCCCGCTCCAGGTCCCCGATCTCGTCGCGGTTTTCGTGCGCCGCGTCGAGGCTGCGCAGGAGGCGCATCAGGCGCGTCTTGTCGAAACGCGTGATGTGGATCGCCGGCACCTTCTTCTTCATGTCGTCCTGATTCTCTCCGGGTTCGTCATGCCGAAGAAAGGGGCGGAGCTGTACCAGTACCTCCTGCGGCAGCTCCCCTGCCGCTTCGATACCCCAGCACTCGTCGTGGTCCATGGCGTTCATCAGGTGGCAGCCTCCTTCGCCTGCACTTACTGAGAGCAACGAACGGCCCACCCGAACGCGTGGCGTAAGCCACGCGTAATCAGCGTGTTGCGTTTCACGGCCAATCCGTCACCCTCTCAGAATGAGAGCGCCGCGATCACTTTGATAGAGTGTCCGCACATGAAAGCGTCGGACCTGCATCACGACGAAGTGCTGACCTTCGACGCCGACGGTGGCATCGTCCGGTTCGGGGCGTCGCGCATCATCCTGCTGGACGCCACCGCGCTCGGTCTCCTGCGGAAAGAGCTGATCGAGGACCTGGGATGGAACGGCGCGCGGATGGTCCTCACCCGCTTCGGCTTCGCGCACGGCTGGCGAACGGCCGAGAACCTCAGGCGCGACTTTCCCTGGGACTCGGACGCGGAGTGGGAGCATGCCGGCGCGGCGCTGCTGACGCTCCTCGGGCATGCGGTGGTCGAGCGGATCGCCGGCGACGCGTCGGCCGGGCGGCCGCTGCTCGAGGCGATCTGGAAGGACAGTTACGAAGCGGAGCAGCACCTGCTGCACATCGGGCGCTCCGAGAGCCCGGTCTGCTGGAGCCTGAGCGGCTTTGCGAGCGGCTATCTCAGCTTCTGCCGCGAAGGGGAGGTCTATGCGCGCGAAACGCGTTGCCGCGGCAAGGGAGATGCGGTCTGTCACGTGGTCGCACAGCCGCGCGGGGCGTGGGGCGACGCGATCGCCGAGGACGCCGCGTTCTACCGGCGTGAGTCGCTCGACGCCGCGCTCTCGACGATCGCCGAGACGTTGAAGTCGGCCGAGCAGAAGCTGCAGCGCCACGTGCGGACGCTGCACGGCGCCGCGAGCGATGCCAACGATCCCTCGGGGATCGTGGCCGCGAGCGAGCCGATGAAGCGGACGCTCGACCTGGCGCGCCGCTTCGCACGCGTCGACTCCAGCGTCCTGGTGACCGGCGAGAGCGGCGTCGGCAAGGAGCGGCTCGGGCGCCTGATCCACGACGAATCGGAGCGCGCAGCGGGGCCGTTCGTGGCCGTGAACTGCGCCGCAGTCACCGAGAGCCTCCTGGAGAGCGAATTGTTCGGCCACGCCCGCGGCTCCTTCACCGGCGCGACCCAGGATCGCCCCGGCCTGTTCGAAGCCGCGAACCGCGGCACGATCTTCCTCGACGAGATCGGCGAGATCGCGGGGTCGATGCAGGTCAAGCTGCTGCGCGTCCTGCAGGAACAGGAGATCCGCCGCGTGGGCGAGAACCGCAACCGCAAGGTGAACGTCCGCGTCATCGCCGCCACGAACCGCGACCTGGTGCAGGAGGTGGCGGCCGGGCGTTTCCGCGACGATCTCTATTACCGTCTCCGCGTCGTCGAGCTGAAGATCCCGCCGCTGCGCGAACGCCGCCCCGACATCCTGCCGATCGCGCGCCGCACCCTCGCCCAGGTGTCGCGAAAACTCGGCCGGCCGATGCACGGTTTCACCCCCGAGGCCGCGGACCAGCTGCTGCGGTACTCGTGGCCCGGCAACGTCCGCGAGCTGCAGAACGCGATCGAGCACGCCATCGTGCTCGCCGACGGCCCGCGCGTCGACGCGGGCGACCTGCCGGAAGAGGTGCGCCTCTCGGTCCCGCGTCCCTCATCGGCCGAGCTCACGCTGCCGCTCGAGGAAGTCGAGCGGCGCTACATCCTGGCCGTGCTGGAGGTGAACGACGGCAATCGCAAGAAAACCGCCGACCAGCTCGGGATCGGCGAAGCGACGCTGTACCGGAAGCTGAAGTCGTACGCGAAATGACGGGCAGCTATTTGTGCACGCCAGCTCGCGGCGGAGTTCCTTCATAATGTCGCCATGCTCCGGATATCCCTGCTGCTCTGCCTCGTGGTCACTACTGCCGCCGCCGACGAGCTCCGGTTCGGCAACGAGCGCTTCGTAGCCCCGCCGCGGCCCGGTTACGGCACAGAGCTCTCCGCCTGGAACCTCCAGGTCACCGTGACCGAAGGGGACGGGCAGTTCCTCATCACGTGGGTCGACGAACGGGCCGACAATCCGGCGTTCCCCCCGCGAGGCGGAGGGTCGGCAGCACTGGCGTTCCGCGTCGACGCCTCGGGACGTGTGCTCGACCCGCATCCGTTCGCCCTTCCCTTCTACTCCCCCACGACCGTCTGGACGGGCACGGACTGGATCATCGTCGGCGAGCGCGCGGCGCGCATCAGCCGTGAAGGGCAGGTCACCGCCATCTCCGACGTGCAGTTCCCGTCGCCGTACGCGCCGCCGATCGGCGGCGCCGCGTGGACCGGCGAGGCGCTGGTCGTGGCCCGGGTGCTGCTGGGCGTGGACGGACCGGGCATCGTCGTCCGCACCGTCGATGCGCGGCTCCAGTTGGTCGAGGAACGCAGATTTCTGACCGACGCCGAAGGCAGCACGGTCATCGGCGTCGCCAGCGACGGCATCTCCGCCGTGGTCGCGTACCGCCGCGAGCACTACGGCAACGAGCCGACCCGACTGGCCGTCTTCGGCCGCGACGGCCGCCTGATCAGCGAAGCGACGCTTCCCGCCGGACCGGCATACGAGACGATCGCGGCGGGACGGAACGGCTACATGGCCATCGGCGCGAACCCCGCCACGGGGCGCTTCGAGGGCACGATCCTCGACCTGCACGGCGACGTCCGCTCGACGGAGCCGGTCGTGCTCACGTCCGACCTGAGCATCCAGTTCGGCCGCCACCTGTTGTGGGACGGCACCGGGTTCACCTTCCTGCGTTACGCGTCGGCCAGCAGCGCCGCGCGACTCATGTCGATGCGATTCGATTCCGAGGGGACGGTCATCGAACAGCCGGTGGACCTGTCGGGCTCGATTCCGCAGCTCCCGGTGCTGGCTTTCATGGGCAACACCGTGGCCATGGCAGGACGCATCCCGCTGCCCGGCCACTCGCCGGCACACAGGCTGGACATCCGCGTCGCGCCCGGCCTTCGCTCCCTGTTTGCGCACCAGGCGATCGACCTGCCGCGGGCGGCCGTTCCGCGCGAGACGCCGGCCGCGGCCGCGAACGGCACGAACATGCTGGTTGCCTGGCGGGAGCGCCTCAGCCCGCGCGGTGAACTGAACGTCGCGGCCACGCTCCTGCACCGCGACGGCACTCCGGTCGACGGCAGCGTGCTCGCGCTCGGCTCCGGCTCGTGTCACGGCGTCGCGCCCGCCGTCACCACCAACGGCCGCGATTACCTCGTGGCCTGGACCTCGGCGCACGCCGTCCTCGGCGCAATCGTCCGCGCCGACGGCACAGTCGGCCTCCCCTTCCGCATCGGCGCCTTCGGCCCGTGCAGCGACGCGCAGGTCAGCCTCGCCTCGAACGGCTCGCAATACCTCGCCATCTGGTCCAGCCCCGACCCGAACGGCCGCCTGCAGGTGCATGGCGTCCGGATCTCCAACGACGGCGCGATCCTCGACGTCCCCCAGCTTCGCATCGGCTCCGCGGCCGTGGAAACGGCAACCAGCACCTCCACCGCCGTGGTCTCGAATGGCACGGACTTCCTCGTAGCCTGGGACAACCTGGCCGCCCGCGTCACCGCCTCCGGCCAGCTCCTCGACACTCCGCTCTCCCTCGGCACCGGCAACGTGCACGGAGCCTGGCTCAACGGGCGCACGTACGTCGTGGCCGTCTACGAGCCCGGCTTCTACCGCTTCCACCGCATCGCCTCCGACGGCAGCGGCGGAGACGAATGGCCGAACCCGGCCCCAGCCAGACACTACGCCGCCCATCAGACCGGCCCCCTCCTCCCCGTCTGCGACGCAAACGGCTGCCTGGCAACCGGCTATGCGGGCCTGCTGCGCATCGAAGACCGCGGCAACGAGTTCGCCCTGACCCACCTCCAGTCGAACCTCGACTTCCGGACGATGGTGCGCCCGGTCCTCGTCCGAGGCGATCGCCTGATGGCCGTCTACGCGCGCAGCGTCATGGAGACGCCGTACTCCCACGCCCCGGCGATCCTGCTGCGCGCGCTGCAGGCAGCGGGAAGGCAGCGCAGCGTCCGGCACTGACCGCGGCTTCCCACGGATTCGAGGCACGATTTGTCCCTCGGTTGGCACCGGGAACTGCTGCTCCCCGGCACGTCGCCCGCAGGTCATCGACGCCGGGATGTACTCCACGTGGCAGCTGTGCTCCCTCAGCTGCGGTTGTGGCTGGACGTCGAGTGGATCGTGCAGGCGACCTACGACTCGTTACAGGATTTTCACGACGGGAATGGGGAAGTTCGACAGACACAAGGCGCAGAAAGTGATGTTCTTTCCGGGGGAAAGCGTCGCGCTCGGGCGCTCAGGCCATGAGGCTTGCCTCGGACTTGTCGAGCGCGGAACTGCCGGCCACCTGCATCGCACGTTCGAACGCGGCATCCAAGCCGACGACGACATTGTCGCGCGTCCAGCCGTGAGTCCAATAGTCGCTGAGATGCAGGCGCACATCGTTCTTCGTCGGCGCCGGCAGGAACGCCGCGCCGACGACTGGCGTCCCGAGACCGTCGGCGAATCCGACCTCCCACGACGAGTTCATCGCCAGATCGATGGCGTCGACAACAACTGCGTTCGCCGCTCGCAATGCCTCGACGCAGCGATCGCGCAGCACTGGTGGATATTCGGCGCGGGAGAGCTTCTCGAATCCGTGGATCACGTCGCGAGAAGTCACGACGCGCCGAGGCGGCTCGAGGCCGGCCAGAACGGACATCACCGAGTCAGCTCGCGACAGTTCCTTCGTCGAACTGCTGACGTAGAGGCTCGCGAATCGCGACTCGCTGCAGATCCGGAGCAAGTCGTCGGGCCTGTGCGCAACCGGTTTCCGTGCCCAGTCGTGCATCCAGTGATTGGCGATCTCGCCGCCACGCACCTGGCGCTCAGCCTGACGTCTTTCGACGTCCTCGAACACGCCGACGGTGGGGATCTCGCGCGCGGCCGCGAACCCGATCTCCCAGGCGGTGTCCATCCCGTAGCAATCGAGAGACACGATCACGACATCCACTGACGACAAGGCGCCGATACACGCGTCGCGCACGGCCAAAGAGGTGTTGTCGGGGTCGATGTCTCCGGGAACAAAGACCTCGACGCCGGCGCGAAGCGCGGCCTTCTTCACGCGCTCGTTCAGCGGCGTGAAGCGGTGGGGCGCACTCCAGTAGACGCGGATCATGGTGTTATGTTCTACGATACAGCTCTTCCGAGGTTTTTTCAGCAGCCCCCTCTTTGATCAGCTCGTCTAGCAGCCGTCCGACCGCCTCCCGATCGCTGGGTAAACCAAGGATTTCCTGCAAGTCATCGTCCAGTCGCTCAAGGGTCTTAGGTTCCGTGCCGAGAAGGTGTGTCAGCGCTTGCACCACCTGGTTCCGCGGCCCAACCCGTCTGCCGAATTCGATGACCACGTTGCGTTTCTTGCAATCCTCAACGCAGTTGCGGATCGGGGTCGATGAACGGATGCCAAGCTGCTGCCGCATGAACTCGAGTTGGTCGGTGTGGATGAAGTTGTTCGTGAGTATACGCTCCAGAACGCTGGTCAGCAGATCCTGCAGCTTGCTACCGCTGCCCCATAGATTGGCGAACGTCTTCTCCAGAACGGCCGCCAGATCGGTGCTCTTGATAAGAAAACCGAGGTTCGTCGGAAGACCCGGCCGCCCGATCCCGAACACCACCGACTCGCCGTCGACGATCTGAAAGCGATAGTCGTAGCTGATCACGCTGGGATGGAGGCGGACTTCTCCGCCCGTTTCTTCACGGTCGAGCATCCCGCCGATCTTCGCCTCAAGTTCGGGGCCGATGAATTTGACGTCAAGGCCGGGCGTTCTCTCCTTTGCGGCTTTGACCGCGTCCAGAAACCGCACGGCGCGCTCGCGCTCCGCCGGATCGGTGTCGTCGGCGTTGCTGAAGGCGTAGGACAGATGGTGCAGGCTGCGTCTAGCCCCAGAGGCGCTGTCGGTCAGGTAGTGATACAACTGGTCGCGCTCAAGGATTTGAACCCCTCCAAGAACCGCGCGCTGTGCGTCGTCGATGGTGTTGACTGCGTTTTTGACCGTTACCAGCAGACCTTCATTCGTCTTGCCGACCTTGGTCAGCGTGTCGATCTCTTTAACGATGTAAAACAGGACGACGAGGTCCAGCAGACCGATGATGACCGTGAGCGGCTCGCGCAACAGCTCTTCGAACAACAACTTGAAAAATTCAATCATTGTTATAGGGAGTTGCATGACACGACCGTTTCCCTACCCCGGCATAGCCGAACCGAGAAGTAAGTGCGAGCAGGAAAATCGCCTAGAGGGGATCCAGCGTTCACGCTACGCATGCTGCGTGCTTGCCATCGTGTTCCCGAGCGGTGGCCTGACCCGATAGAGCAGCACCGCCAGTGCAATCACACACACCAGACCGGGAACACTCGCCTCGAGGCCGAACGCGCCGCCGGTCAGCCACGGCGGTGCATCTGTGAAAGCCACCCGCGACGCGCTCGGATCGGCATGACCGCTCACGCCGAAGCCGAGGAGCGGGCCTTGCGTGACGTTCGCGGCGAAGTGGAGGCCGAGAGGCATCGCCAAACCGCGCGTGCGAAGGTAGGCCAGGCCGAACGCGAGCGAAGCGATGAAGATGTTGACGGCGGCGAGCGTCTTCAGCGGACCGGCGTCCCGCAACGCCGCGGAGTGAGTGAGGACGAAGTAGGCAGCGAGGACGAGCTGCGCCGGCCATTCGCCGAAGCCGTCGAGCAAACGCTGAAAAATGAATCCGCGAAAGATCAACTCCTCGGCGATCACGATCGCCGCGGCCGGCGGCAACGCGGCGACGACGATGGCAAAGCCACCGCCGACCATTTGCCAGTGAATGGCGCCAATCGCACGAAGGAACAGCGCCGGAAGCAGCATCAACGACGCGCCGAGCCCACATCCGGCGAGCAGTTGCCGCAGCCAGCGGCCATTCAGCGCGCCGGTCAGCTCCGCGAGCGGCCGCCTGCGCAGCAGCTGGCAGATGACCGACGTCAACGCGACGACGCCAGCCTGCACGGCAAACGAGAGCTGCCGCTCTTCCGGCGCAGCCATGAGCAGCAGCGGAAAGAGCATCGCCGCGAGCAGGGCGAAGAAGACGATGATCCACAGCACGGCACGCTTCATTCGCCCTGGTCTCGAGACAAGCTGGCTAGCCGGCCATGCCGGACTCCGGTCAGCCCCGCCGCGCTGCCTCGATCTTGGCGACGTCGATCTTTTGCATCGTCATCATCGCTTCGAATGCACGCCTTGCCTCGTCGCCCCCGGCCGCCATCGCATCCGTCAGTACGCGCGGGGTGATCTGCCAGGAGAGGCCCCAGCGGTCCTTGCACCAGCCGCATTCGCTTTCCTGGCCACCATTGTTGACGATCGCGTTCCAGTAGCGATCCGTCTCTTCCTGATCGTCGGTCGCGATCTGGAACGAAAAGGCCTCGCTCTGCTTGAACGCCGGGCCACCGTTGAGGCCGAGGCAGGGAATGCCGAAGACGGTGAAATCCACTGTCAGCACATCGCCCTTCTTGCCGCCCGGAAAGTCACCCGGGGCCTCATGGACGGCGGTCACTTCGCTATCCGGGAAGGTGGCGGCGTAGAAGCGCGCCGCGTCGAGCGCGTCTTTGTCGAACCAGAGACAGATCGTGTTCTTTGGCGTCATGTTCCGGAGTGTACCAAGCGACCTGGCCGACCGGAACTGCCGGATCGACACGATGCAAACCGCTCCGTCGCTTTCGAAACGCCAGTGCAGGAAAACCATCGGCACATCATTGTTTCATTGTGAACGTCCTCCCTTCCGGATCGCTGATAGCATTTTCCACATCAAGGTCAACCGATCAGAAAGGAAGGTTCTATGTCCAAAGCCAGATCCGTGCTCGTTCTTTGTGTCAGTGTCGCGCTTTTCAGTCTTGCCTCTTCAGCGGTCGCACAGGATTCAGGTGTAGCGGCATTGGCGGCACTCGGGAATGCGGCCAACGCGCAACTGGAAGCGGGGGGTTACGACTTCCGGCTCGAGTACGCCGAATTCATGACGGACGCCGACTCCGCCAACGTCGGCCAGACCATCTTCTTCAACAACCGGGGCAACAAGCAGCTCACGGCGCATTTCGTGCCCGGCGACCCGCGGCGCGGAGGCGGTACGAACATCACGTACACCATCGACCAGACCGAGGGAAGCGTCGACGGGCTGACCCAGGCGCAGACGAATGCCGCCATCGGGCGGGCGATGTCGACCTGGGACAACGTGAACTGTTCCACCCTTCCGATCGACGCCGTGGGCAACCCCGGCACCGACATCGGGGTCGTCGAATTCCTCAACGGTCTCGGCGGCTCGCCGTTCTTCTTCGCCGATCTCACCCATGCCGGGTGGCTGCCGCCGGGCATCCTGGCGCCGAATGTCATCGCCGTGACGTTCACGTTCGTCTGGATCGACGGCCTCGGGAATCCAACCGACATCGACAACAACGGCAAGCAGGACGTCGCCTTCCGCGAGATCCTCTACAACGACCTGTTCACGTGGCAGATCGACGCGAACATCGACGTCGAGACCGTGGCCCTGCATGAGGCCGGGCACGGACTCAGCCAGGGTCACTTCGGCAAGGGCTTCGTGACCTCGTCCAACGGCAAGCTGCACTTCGCTCCCCGCGCAGTGATGAACGCCGCCTACACGGGCGTGCAGCAGACCATCGACCAGTCGGACAGCGCCGGCCACTGCAGCATCTGGGCACAATGGCCCAACAACTAGCTCGATGATTCAGCGACGGGCGCCGGTCTCCCGGCGCCCGTCACACGTCGTTCCCCGCGCGTGACACGCTGAACGCACCGGTTGAACCTTTGCCGCGCGCGCTCCCCGAACGAAACTTCGCCTTTCCTCGCCGTTCTTCCTCTCATCCGAACTTTCGTTCGGCGTGATCTCCATAAAAGTCAACGACTTACGGTGGGCTCGGGCTTGCTCTGGAGTCGGCCCGGAGAGAACGTGATGCGCGAGATGGACGAAACCGACTACGAAGACGAGCTGCTGTCGTTCGAAGAGGAGAGCGGCGATTTCGAGGGCGAATTCGATTCGCGCGAAAGCACCGGCACCGCGCGCGACGATCGTGAGATCGAGCTCGCCGCGGAGCTGCTGAGCATTTCGGACGAACGGGAGCTCGACGAGTTTTTCGGGAGAATGGTGCGTCGCGGGCGAGGGCGCCGCCGGTCGCCGGCAGGGCGAAAACTGAAAAACCTGCTGCGCAACGGCACGCGCCGAGTGTTGCCGTTCGCCAGGCCCGCAGTGGGAGGGTTTCTCGTCGACGACAGCGCAACGGCGGACGCCGATCAGGACACACCGGACGACGGCGCGACCCCGAACTTCGATCCGCAGCAGATGTTCGGGATCGAGACGGAGGGTCTCAGCCCCGAGGATCGCGACCTGGAGATTGCGCGGCGCGTCGTGCGTCTCGCAGGCGAGGCCGCGCAACGTTTGAGCGATGCCCCGTCCACGGATGCCACCCAAGCCGCGCGACGCGCCCTCATCGATGCGGCGCAGCGCCATGCACCCGGCCTCGCCTCGTACATGCGCGGAGGCGACGGCAAATCATCCATCACCTCGTCCAGCAGGTCGAACGATTCGGCCGGCCATTGGATTCGCCGCCAAGGAACGATCGTGCTCCTCGGCGCCCGCACCTCAACCTCGAACCGCAAAAAAGGAGAAGGACCCATGCATGACCTCGACCGCACCCTCCGCAGCCAGGAATCCGAAGGCGAGAGCTACGACTTCGAAACCGATGTCTTCGGCGAAGCCGAAAGCGATTACGAAGACCCGTCGTATGAGATGTCCGAGGAGGACGAGCTCGATCTCGCCGCCGAGCTCCTCGCCGTCTCCGACGAGGGGGAGCTCGACGAGTTTTTCCGCAATCTCTTGAAACGGGCGAAAGGCGCCGTCGGCTCGGCGGTGAAGACGTATCTCAAGCCAATGGCAAAAAGGCTGATCCCCTCCGCGGCCCGCGCCCTCGGCGGTTTCATCGGCGGACCGGCCGGCGCGGCCATCGGCGGGAAGCTCGGTTCCTACGCCAGTACGCTCTTCGAAGTCGACTTCGAGTCGATGGAAAGCGAAGCGCAGGACCTCGAAGTGGCGCGGCGCTTCGTCCGCTTCGCTTCGGAGGCCGCGAACAACGCCGCCGCGAGTGGTGCCACCGGCAATCCGACGGCGGTCGCCCGCGCCGCGGTCGTCAATGCCGCGAAAACGCACGCGCCGGGCCTCATTCGTCCGCGCGGCCCACGCGTGAACGACCGTCGCGGCAACGGCGGAACCGTCTCTTCGCCGGCGGCGGGGAACAGCGGCCGCTGGATCCGCCGCGACGGCCGCATCGTCCTGCTGGGAGTCTGACCGATGACGCTCTCACCCTTTGCCGCCTCGACGATCGCGCTGGAAACGCGCGCGCTCCTCACCCGCCTTGCGCGCCTGCAGCCGTTCGCGCTCGTGATGCCGATGGTCGGTGCCGCGCGCGTGTCGGCCGCGGCCTCGGCCGCGATCGAGCGCTACCTGCGCCGCCGCCGTCGCGAGCTGCGCACGCAGGTCCGCGCCTTCCACGCCTGGCTGCAGTCGCCGCAGGGGCGCGGCTCGACGGCGGTGGAGGCGCAACGCCGCTTCTCGTTCCTGAAGCTGCGCTTCAACGCCACCATCACGCAGTTCGACATCTTCTCCGATGCACTCGCGGGACGCGCCGAGATCGGCAACGGCGTGTGGCTCGGCGGACTCGACGCCGCCGCGGAAGACGCGCTGGCGCTCGAGCCGCGGCGCTACGCGATGCCGCCGGTTGTGACCTATCTCGACCGCGGACATGGAGCCGCCATCCGGCGTGCGCGCACGCGCCTGCCGGGCGGCGGCGACAATCCGGTGGCCGTGGTCCGCCTGCCGCGCGAGCGGATGATCGGCAGCGGCATCGCCGCATCGCTGGTGCACGAGACCGGGCACCAGGCCGCCGCGCTGCTCGACCTCCTGCCGTCGCTGCGCCTGGAGCTTTCGGCGCGCCGGCGCTGGAGCAGCGGCGAAGACGTCATCGCGTGGCAACTGTGGGAGCGGTGGATCTCGGAGATCGCCGCCGACTTCTGGGCGGTGGCGAAAGTGGGCGTGGCCGCGACGCAGGGACTGATGAACGTCGTCAGCCTGCCGCGCGCGTTCGTCTTCCGCATCGACCGGGAGGACCCGCATCCATTCCCCTGGATCCGCGTAAAGCTCTCCGCCGCTGCCGGCGACCTGTTGTATGCCGATCCGCAGTGGAAGCTGCTGTCGGCCCTATGGGACTCGTTCTATCCAAGGACGCCGCTCGACCCCGCCCGCACGCAGATCGTGCAGGCACTCGAGCGCACCATGCCCGAGTTCGTGCGCCTGCTCGCCGGACACCGCGTGGCGTCCCTCGGCGGCCTTCCGCTGGCGCAGGCGTTCAACCTGGCCGAACGCCGGCCGGAGCGCCTGCGGCGGATCTGGCGGACGTCGGGCAGCGGCGTGACCACGTTGCAGACCCTGGCGCCGACGCTCGCCTTCGCCGTCCTCGGCCAGGCCAAGCAGGATCGCAGGCTTTCGCCCGAACGGGAGAGCCGCCTGCTCGCCGAACTGCTCACGCGCTGGGGCCTGCGTCGCGCGATGGCCGACCAGCCGGCGCGATCGACGCCGCGCGCACTCGCGGCCTGACCACACAACGATTTTCGCAAGGAGACACACCATGCCTGAGAACGACGAGAAAAAAAGGAAACCCACGGGAAGATCGCCGGGGGAGGAGGATCGACTGGCTGACGTGATCTCCACTGGCTTCGCACAATTGAGCGAGCAGCCAATGGAGGTCGTCACGCCTCCGGACAAAGCCCTCAACGTGAGCCTCTCCGGAAACTCGCTGGACGTCACGCTGCACGGCACGCTGACGAACACCACGAACGTGCAGGGATTCTGGGAGTACCTGCGCCGTCGCACTGACGCGGTCTCCTTCTCGGAGTATGAGACGTTCATCGAAAGAGTTCTGAGTGCCGGCGATGAAACTCAGAAGACAGAGGCGGAGCTGAACGGAGCGGTCAACCGCTTCCACGCCGCCACGACGAAGCGTCTCGGTGGCATCGACACCTACCAGCTTCTCCGCGCCGCCACCGAGGCGTTCTTGCTGCTGCGTTGCGGTTCGTTCGCAGATCCGTTCGTCAAACCCGATGCACCAGAGTCACGGTTCGGCGGAACGGTGTTCACGCGCGAGGAGCTGCACCAGAAACTCTCGGACTACGTCGTAAACTCGCTTCCGTACATCAAGAGCATCATCGGCGGCCTTGACGTGCGGCAGAGCTTCGACATTGCGAAAGGGAACCTGGGCAACCCGGTCTTCGCCGACGACATCGATGCCAAAGTCCTGCAGCCCTGCTTCATCGAGTTGATCTGGTCGTACTGGCACGAAGAAGCCGCGCTGGTGCAGACCATCAATGCGATCAGCCTCCGTTTCCAGAACAAGCGCGGCCCCGGCGACAACGATCCACTGGCAAACCTCGAGACTCACCCGCTTCGTCCGCTGGCCAACCTGCTGTGGGGCTATGTCCAGGACGAGGATCATCGCCTCACTGTCGCCCGCCGTTCGTACGAATACGAGCACCAGTACGGATTGTCGCTCGTGGGAAAGGCCGTGCCGAAACACGCGCCGGCGGACCGGCGCTCCCAGTTCCTGGTAGCGTTCCACACGCTGCTGCACCAGGCGGCGATCTTCTACGACCGCTCGGCAAATCTCACCGTGCGCGCCGACGCCTTCCCTCTGCTCAACGCGCTGCGCGAGGTCCATCTCGTGCTCGCCGAGGGAGCGCACAACCAGTTCCGCGAGCTGCCGTGGACCGCGCGCGTGGAGATGCTCATGCAGCAGTGGCTGCTCTCGCGCCGCGAAGTGCGCGAGTTCGTCGGCGGCCGCCCGGCCGTTCCGTACGCCGAAGAGTGGATGCGCACCGTCGACGCCATGCGCCGCCTCATGGGTTGGGGCGACACCTCCATCAGCAACTTCCACGACCTCGCCATCACGGGTGAAAAGATCGTGCTCTCGATCCGTTTCGGCGACTGGAGCGACACGACCGTCGTTACGGAATCCGATGCCACCGGCTGGGTCGTCTTCTGGCGCCCGGAGATCCAGCGCTACATCCACGCGTACCAGGCCGTGACCGGCGTCGACCTCTCGGCCGCCACGCAGACCACGAATCGTCAGATCGACGCAACACTGCCGTCCGTGCTGCTCCAGCAGCGCATGGCGCGGCAACGGAGGTGAGAGATGACAACGCTGCTTGAAGAACTCGACGAAATAGTGGAGTACGAGCTGGACTCGGAAGTGATCGGAACCGACACGCGCGTCCGAGTGAAGGACACCACGGTCGGACCGTATCGGTACATTTGTCATCTCGAATACAGCGGACCAGGTTACGTCGCAATGGGCACCGGCACGCTGATCGGTCCCCGTACAGTATTGACCGCTGGTCATTGCATTCGTGATGAAAACGGCCGGGTGCGTGACCGGCCGGAGCAAATGATCGTGATACCGGGACGGAACGGCACTGGCAAACCGCCGTTCGGCAGCGCGCGCGCGGTGAAATTTGTTCCGTTCACCAAGGTAGCTGGCCGAATGGCGACGGATGTCGGCATCATTCAGCTCGCCACGCCGATCGGGACAACCTCAGGATACTGGACCCGGTATTGGGCGAAGAGCAAAGCCGATCCGATCGGCAGAAGCATTCTGCCCGGCAATCTGCCTCTTCCGGCAGGAACACTGAAAGTTAACCTGTCTGGCTATCCTGGCGATAAACCGCGTGGCACTCCATTCCGTGCATACGACGCAACGGTCAAGCTGACAGACGGTGTGCTCAGCTATGTGAATGACACGTTTGCAGGACACAGCGGTAGTCCCGTGTGGGTTCGCCGCCACCCGACGAAGGGCGGGCGCGTGATGGTGGCGATCCACGTTGCAGGTAATAGTGCCGAATCGCAGAACTACGGTGTTCTCATCGACGCCGCTGTCCGCAAGTTCATCATCGAAAACACTCTCCCATGATCATCGACGCCCATTGCCACGCCGGACATGGCGACGGACTGACGGGGCCGTGGGACACCGCGGCTCCGCTCGGCCGTTATCTCCGCCGCGCGAGCGCGGCGGGGATCGAGCGCACGGTGCTCTTCGCGGCGTTTCATTCCGACTATCGCGCGGCCAACCGCGAGGTCGCGCGGATCGTGCGGGGCAAGCCGCAACGATTCATCGGCTTTGCCTTCATCAACGCGGAGCGCGATCGCGGCCGCGTCGGCGAGATGATCGCCGAGGCGGTCGAGGAGCACGGATTCCGCGGCATCAAAGTCCATCGTCATGACGCGCGGATCACGCGCGAGATCTGCGATGCCGCGCGCGCCTGGTCGCTGCCCGTGCTGTACGACGTGATGGGAGAGATCGCCCCGATCGAGCTCCTGGCCACCGAGTATCGCGACGTCGACTTCATCATCCCGCACCTCGGTGCGTTCGGCGACAAGTGGGACGCGCAGCGCGCGCTGCTGGACCTGCTGGTGCGGCACCCGAACGTCTACGCCGATACGTCGAGCGTGCAGCGCTTCGATCTGCTCGTGGAGGCGGTCCGGCGCGCCGGCGCAGGCAAGATCCTCTTCGGCTCCGACGGCCCCTGGTTCCATCCCGGCCTCGAGCTGCATAAGATCCGCCTCCTCGGATTACCGCCGCGCGACGAAGCGAAGATCCTGGGCGGCAACCTGCTGCGGCTCATCGGTGAGGCCAGAGCGCACGGCGTTTCTGCAGACCGCGATCGGTGATGCCGAGGCGTTCGGCGGCGCGGCCGACGTTTCCTTCTTCGAGCTGCAGCGCCAGGCGCACCGAGGCGTCGGCGGCCGCGTTCGCGATCTGCTTCAGCCCCATTCCGCAGAGCATCCCCGCGCGAGCGGCTTCATCGAAGAGACTTCCGGTCACGGGCAATACCTCCGCGCGCCGCTCCTCCTCCGGCACTTCGCCGAGCGTGATCGGGCCATCGCCGACATGGCGGTAATCGATGCGGTCGCACAGGTGCCGGAGATCGCGGATGTTGCCCGGATAGTCGCGCGAGATGAGCAGCTCCAGGACGGACGGATCGGGTGGCGCGTGGAGGAAGTGACGCGCCAGCGCGGGGATGTCCTCGCGCCGCTCGCGCAGCGGCGGCAGCGTGCAGCTCCACGCGGCGATGCGATAGTAGAAGTCGCGGCGGAAGCGGCCGTCGCTCATCTCCTCCTCCAGGTCGCGATGCGTTGCCGAGACCAGCCGGAACTTCGTCCTCTGCCAGGTATTGCCCCCGACGCGCTTGTACGTCCCTTCCTGCACGACGCGCAGCAACTCGGCCTGCAAGCGCAGCGGCAGCTCGCCGACTTCATCGAGGAACAGCGTGCCCCCGTCGGCGAGCGCGAATGCGCCGTCGCGTGCGCCCGCGGCGCCGGTGTACGCGCCGCGCTCGTGGCCGAAAAACTCGCTGCCCGAAAGCTCCGGAACGATGGTCGTGCAGTCGAGGACGACCAGGTCCTTCTTCTCCTTCCGCGCATCGAGCGTGTGAATGAGCCGCGCCACCAGCTCTTTTCCCGTCCCGCTCTCGCCGCGGATGAGCACCGGCAGGCTGCTGAAGCGCGCGACGTCCACGACGCGGCGCAGGAACGACCGCCAGCGTGTGTGATCGCCAATGAGGTTCCTGCGCACGACGGCCGAGTCGATGAGGCGATCGACGGCCGCCCAGCGCCGGAAACGGGCGGCGATCGAACGCGCAACAGCCATGGGGTCACCGAGTTGCACGACGTCCGACGCGCCGGCGCTCAAGAGCTCGAGAGCCGTGCCGCGCGGCAGTGGGCCGGCAGACATCCCGACGGCGATGACCTGCGCGTCGCGCGTCCGCTCGGCGAGACGGTTGCGAACTTCCGGCGTTATGGTGTCGAAGAAAAGCAGCCCTCGTCCTGCGTCATCGTCGAACCGGCTGCAATCGACTCCCTGCACCGACAGCTGCGCGAGCAGGCGATCGGCCTCCGCGGAGCCGGCTCCCGCGAGCTCAGCCCAGGCAGAGACGCGATCGCCGTTGCGCCCATCCGAGGCGGCCGACTCAGAGCTCCGAGCCGTCATCGGCCATTGCAATGCGGGAGCTGCGGATCGGCGTCGTCGTGTCCTTCGTTGAGCGGCCCCCAGTGCAGCAACTCGTTCGGCGAACAGGCGCCCCGATTGAGGATGCCCGGCCAGTTGGGTGTGGTCGAGACGTTGTTGTTCTGATGGATCTTCTCCCAGACCTCGGAGGGTGTTGCGTGCGGATCGAGCTGCAGATACAGGGCGGCCACACCGGCGACGTGCGCCGCGGCCATCGACGTGCCGCTTAGGCAGGACTTGGGCGTGTCGTTCGCGATGCCGGCGGAGAGGATGGCGGTCCCGGGCGCGAACAGGTCGACGCAAGATCCATGATTGGACGTTACGTAGCGCATGTCGCTCAGCGCATTGACCGCGCCGACCGTAATCGCGCCCGCGATGCGCGCAGGCGAATAATGGCAGGCGTCCCTCGCGCGATTGTGGGCGGCGACGACATAGGTCACCCCCGACTCGATCGAGCGTGTGACCGCCTTATCGAGCCCCGGCAACCCGTTTTCTCCGGAGATGCTCATGATGGCGACGGCGGGACGGTGCTTTTCAGCGGGACGTTGCCTTCTCGCGGTGATCCACTCGACCCCCAGGATGACGCCCGACTCCGCTCCCTCGCCTTTGCAGTCCATGACGCGTACCGAATGGAGCCGGACCCGCTTAGCGACGCCGTAGTTTGTTCCACCCAGGGTCCCGGCGACGTGAGTCCCATGGCCGGAGCAATCGTCCTGTCCGTGGTCGTCGGTGATTGCCGAGAAATCACCGGAAGCGCGATCGCCGAACTCCGGATGGGCAGTGCGAATGCCGCTGTCGAGGAGATACACGTGTACGCCTTCGCCGGTCTCTGTGAATTGAGCTGTGCCGTCCAGCGGAAGAAGCCGTCGATCGATGCGATCGATGCCCGTGGGCAGAGCCGCATTGAGGCACGCACCGGCAATCACCGGCTCCGTCACGGAGCTCGTTCTCATTCTCTGGTCCGCTTCCACCCACTGAACGTCCGGGTTTGCAAGCACCAGCTTCAGAGCCTTCGGCCCGAGATGAGCCGCAAAGCCGAGGACCGCCGTCCGATATCTGAGCAAGACCTTCCCGTCAAGCCGATCGACCGCGTCTTCAAGCGCCTCCACCTGATCCTCTTTCGTGCCGCGTTCGAAAATCACGATGTACTGGTCGGGAATCGCACTCGACGTCTTCGCATTGATCAGCGGCGCCGGCTCCCCGGAGCGGCGCGTGGCCAGCGTGACGGAAACGTTGTCCACTTCCACCCAGGAAGGCTTCGCGCGGTCGGTGACCGCCAGATCGTTGTTCGTGGTGATCGTCAGGTACGCGTAGTCGCGTGACGGCGTGAACTGGAAGTGATGTGCCGTCCAGTCAGACTTGACGATGTTCCACACGCCGGCCATCGCCTCGCACGTCCCCGCCGGACATGCAGGGCTGTCGAGCGGTGTCGTGGAGGCGCGCAGCTCGACGTGGGCATTCGAAGATTCGCCTTTGCGTTTCCGGGCACAGAACGAGACGTCGTAGCGCACCCCCTTCGTCAGCGCGACGGGCTGACGGATCGCCTCGCCGGCACCCTGCTTGCCCCTCATTGCAACGTAGTCCGGATCGTCGCAGCCCTCCCCTGCGATGACCTGTGGCGTCCCGTACGCCGCCTGCCAGTCGCCCAGCTGATTGGACAGGAGCGAACCATCGCCGCTCCGCGTAGCGGTGAGCTGGAACCCGCCGTTCCTGACGAGTGTTTGCGCTGGTAGCGGAGCAGCCGCGGCGACCGCCGCAAGAACGAGCACGAATCGCTGAATGAACACGTTGTCTCCTTTTCTCTGCAATGGGCCTAGACGGACGCCCATGACGACTTCCGGAGCCGCGGCTGCCGAGGGTGTGGATTGCCGTTCTGCACTACTCTCCTAAGTGCAAGGAGAGGAGCCTGGTCCTGGACGCCCGTCAGCTGCTGGTCGACAATCTCGATGTTGTCGAGCGTGCGATTGGCTTCGCTGCACGGCGCTACCGGCTCGACCGGTCCGACGCCGAGGAGCTCGACGGCGAAGTCAAGCTGCGGCTGGTCGAGAACGACTACGCCATCGTGCGCGCATACGAAGGCCGCAGCAGCTTCCAAACGTTCATCGGCGTGGTCGTGCAGCGGATGGCGCTCGACTACCGCATTCGCGCGTGGGGGAAGTGGCATCCATCCGCCGAAGCGAAGCGCCTCGGCGCGGTGGCGATCGCTCTCGAAGAGCTGCTGTATCGTCGTGGGCGCACGCTGGAGGAAACGCTCCCGATTCTCCAGGCGATGCACGAGGGCGTGAGTCTCGCGTCCCTCAAGACGCTCGAGGCGAAGCTTCGCAAGCCACCGCCGCGGCCGCAGGACGTCGATCTGGATAGCGTCGCGGAGCGCTGGCTTGCACGGCCCCCGGATGCGGATGCGGCAATGCTGGCGGACGAGCGGCGCCGGGAGTCGCAGGAGGTCTCGCGATTGGTCTCGGCATTCCTGGTCGGGCTTCCCGAACAGGATCGGCTGATCTTTCAGCTGCGGTTCGAACACGGAACGTCCGTCGCGCAGATCGCCCGCGCCCTCAAGCTCGAGCAGAAGCGCACGTATCACCACATCGACCGGCTCCTGCGCGAGATCAAACGCGAGCTCGAGGAGGCCGGTTTCACGTGGCGCGGCGACATCGCCGAGCTCGTCGGGCGCGATCAGGAATTCGTGCACTTCGATTTCGGAAGTCGGATTGCGCGTCCGTCCATGCCTGATGATGAGAGGCCGGGGCCAGATACGGAGGAGCCATGAACGAAGACGCCCCGCGCCATCTGGGAGCACAGACCATGGCGGCCTTTCTTGATGGCACGTTGGCGGGCGACGAGATCGCGGCCGTGAGCGAGCACCTCGGCGGGTGCGACGAATGCCGCACAGTGGTCGCGGAGACGGCGCGGTTCGAGCGGGAAGAAGAATCGCGGGATCGCTCGCGGCGCACATGGTGGCTCGCGGCGGCTGCGGTTTTCGCCGCGGCCGTGCTGATCATTCCCCGGACGCGCGATCCCATCGGGCGGCTCATCGACGCGGCGCCGGCCGATCACCGGCTGCTCGCACCACGTCTCGCGGGCTTCCCGTGGGCGCCGCTCCAGCCGCCCTCGCGCGGCGCGAGCGCACCGGATCCGGCCGATCTCAGATTGACGGGGGCGGCCGGCGACGTTCTGCAGGAGACGCGCGACAAGACGGACGCGGAGGCGCGGCACGCGACCGGCGTCGCCTGGCTCCTGATCGGCCGCGCGAACGAGAGCGTGGAGGCGCTCGAACATGCAGCGCAGACCTCGAGCGACTGGCAACCGTGGAACGATCTCGCCGCGGCGCGCTACGCGACAGCGACGACCGGACAACGCCCGTCGCAACTTCCGCAGGCGCTGGCCGATGCCGATCAGGCGCTTCGCCTCTCGCCGAAGGCGGCGGCGGCGCACTTCAATCGGGCGCTGATCCTCGAGACGATGGGGCTGCAGGATGCGGCGCGCGATGCGTGGCAGCGATACCTCACGCTCGACCCGTCGAGCGAATGGAGCACCGAGGCGCGCGAGCATCTGCGGCGCCTGCAGCCGCGCTCCTCGTCTTTCGACCCGCGACTTCTCGACACGATGCCGCCGGACGCGCTGGTGCGGCGGTTCCCGCAGGACGCGCGCCGCGGGGCGGAAGGGATTCTGCTCGCGCAATGGGCGGATGCGGAAGCGGCGCACGACGAGACGCGCGCGACGGTGCTGCTCGCACGTGCACGCTCGATCGGCGACGCGCTGACACGCTTCAACTCGGAAGGCCTGCTGGCCGATGCCGTGACCGCGGTCGAGCGCGCGGATCCCGCGACGCGTGCGGCGCTCGCCGCCGCCCATCGCACGTATCGCGACGCCCGAATCGACTACAGCAAGCGCCTCCTCGGCGTCGCCGAGAAACAATTCCGCCGCGCCGCGGCCTCGTTCGCGCGCGGCGGAAGTCCGATGGCGGACGTGGCGTCGTACTACGCCGCGAGCGCCGCGTTCGATCAGAGCCGCGGCGATGAGGGAAGACGGCAGCTCACCGAGCTTCTCCTGCGCGTCGATGCGCGGCGCCATCGGGCACTGCGCGCGCAGATCGGATGGCAGCTCGCTGTCTGCTCCAATGCGGCAGGCGACTGGGGCAGCGCTGCGCGCTACGCCACCGATTCCGCAAAGCTCTTCCGTTCCCTCGGCGAGCAGGCCCACGCCCTCTACATGGACGGGCTCGCGGCGATGGCGATCGAGATGATCGGCGAGCGCGATCTCGCCTGGCAGTCCCGGGTACAGACCTTCGCCGGACTCAGTGCCGCGGGCCGCCAGCAGTGGCTGTCAACGATCATCGAGACGTCGGCGATGACGCTGGCCGCCACCGGGCACCCCGCCGCCGCCGCTTCGGTCGTCGAGCTCCTGGCGGCGAACGACCTCGACGCCGCGCAAGGGTCTTTCACCTCGGCGAACAGCGCGCGCTACGCCGTCAGCAGCGGCGATTTCCGCCACGCGCAACAGGTGCTGGCCCGCGCGCGCGCCGGCGTGCAGTTCGTCGCCGATCCCGCGCTGCGGGAGTCTGTTCGCGCGCAGATCGCTCTCGCCGGCGCGACGGGCCGCCACCGCGGCGACGCGCAGCTTGCCATTGCCGCGCTCGACCGGAGCATCGAGGTTTTCGCCCGTGGCGAGGCGCGCATCGATCTGCCCGACGCCTATCTGCAGCGGGCGCGGGCGCGGCGAGCGGCCGGCGATGAAGCGGAGGCTCTCGCCGACTATGCCGCCGCGCTCGATGAAGTGGAGAAGCAGCGCACGACGCTGCGCGATGTGGAATCGCGACTGCGATTCCTGGACATCGCCGCACAGATCATCGAAGACACGGTGGACCTGCGGCTCACGCGGGGCGACGTGGCGGGTGCGTTCGCGGTCGCGGATCGCGCGCGCACCTTGATCGATCAGCAGCCGGTAAATGCCCACGCCTCGTCGATGGCCGCGCTGCCGGCCGGGGTGCTGGTGGTGGAATACGCGGTGCTGCCGCGAAGGACCGTGGTGTTCTGCGTTTCGCGCAACGGCATCGTGGCGAAGTCGATCGAGATCGAGCGGCGCGAGCTGGAGACGCAGGTAGCGGCGTTCGCCGAACGGATGCGGCGGCGCGTACCCGTCGAAGAGATCCGGGAAGAGGCATCCGCGCTTCGCCGCATGCTGATCGATCCGCTAGGATCGCAGCTCGCCGGCCTGCGCGACCTGATCATCGTCCCCGACCGCCAGCTGCACGCGCTGCCGTTCGCCGCGCTGTGGAACGAGGAGACGAAGCAGTATCTCGTCGAGGAATTCACACTCCGTTTCGCGCCCTCGGCGGCCTTTTCCCGCCGTCTCGCGATGGGACCGACGCAGCAAGCCGCTCTCGTGATCGCGGATCCGCCAGCCGCGGCGTATCCACAGCTTCCCGCGAGCCGGGAGGAAGCGGTGGCAATCGCAGCGATGTACGGCGGCGCGACGTTGCTCGCGGGCCAGGCAGCAACGCGCACCGCCTTCCTCGAGCGTGCACGCGGCAGCGATGTCATTCATTTCGCCGGCCATGCAAACAGCGACGCGACCACCTCGCACGGCGCGCTGCTGTTCGCCGGCGCAGGCGATGACTCCGGAATTCTCGGCTCGAGCGAAATTGCGCAGCTTCGCCTCGAGCGTAATCCCCTGGTCGTGCTCGCGGCGTGCGGAACGCTCCGCGGCAGTGCGTTGCACGTGGCAGGGATGTCGAGTCTGTCACGGGCGTTCCTCATCGCCGGCGCGCGCGGTGTGGTGGGAACGCTCTGGGAAGTCGACGACGACGTGTCCGCCGCTCTCTTCCGCCGCTTCCACGCGCACCTGCGCGCGGGAACGCCGCCCGCGGAAGCGCTGCGCGCCGCGCAGGTCGACACTCTGCGCTCATCGGCCCCGAGGCTGGGACATCCGGCCACGTGGTCTCCGGTCGAGCTGCTCACCGATGTTTGAAACGATGACGGAGGATCTTCATGGCAGCAGCAACGGATGTGCTCATTTTCTTCGTGGGATTGACGGTGTGGTCGGAACAGATCCCGAGCGATTGCGGCGTGAAAGCGATCCTGCCGCGCGTCGTCCATGAGAAACAGCGCTCACAGGAACCCACCCCGCATGTCCAGAACCACGCGGCCGGGATCGTTTTTCGTGCGGACAGCTTCGTTTCGCTGGAGGGATGGGAATGCCCCCGGATACTCGGAACAGACCAGAGTGTCCCCTGCGACGCCGCGACCGCCCCGACCGAAGCCTTCTGGTATGTCCTGCTCGACGGGGATCCCGTGCGCTTCCTCACCAACGGCGCCACCAACGTTCCCGCCAGTCTGCAGGGCGTAACGCTGCCGCGGCTCCAACAAGACCTGTGCCCGTTGAGGCCTGCGCTCACCGGCCCCTATCAGCCGCCATACAGCGGCGCGGCTGCCGTGGTCACATTACCCGTGGGTACGCTGCAAGCCTGCATCAGTGTCCCCCCGGACTCGGACGGGCGCCTCGACACGCGGCTGCAGTTGAAGACGGACGGGAACCTCGTCATCGACGGCAGCACGATGCGGGAAACCAAACAACTGCAACTGAAATCTCGTCCAGCGGGCGGGCCCATCGAGGTCATGATCGCGAACGTGCCCGAGACTTACTACCTCGGCGACGTTATGAAGCCGACAGGCAACCAGATCAATGGCATCTCTCACGAGAATGCGTACCGCGCGATGGTGAGCGCGGGCAACACCAGCTGCACGATGAGCCTCACCGACTGGTGGAATCAGTTGGTGGACCCGGATCCGATCCGCCTGTGCGAGGCAGGCGCGTCGGCTTTTGAACCTATTGCCCCGATCATCGCCACCTCGTTATCGACCTCAGGAGGAAACTTCGCCTGCTCGAATACGACATGGCCGTAACAAACATAGTGCGATGACAGGTTTTGCAGCCCCGTCGTGTACACGAAACCATGGTTGGCGTTCCGTCACTCGACGGAAGGAGGGAATGGAGCAAACTATGGAACCGGAGGTGGTCATCTGGCGCAGTACCCTGACTAGCTCACCTGTGATCGTCTCAGGGCGATGTTCAGCGGTGGCCCTGCGCTGCGTCCCCCTCCACGCTGAACGAAGAAGCCACTCCTTGCGGAGTGGCTTCGCTCGAAACTGCGATGGTGGATCGTTACCAGAGCGTGATGTTCTTCGCGCGGGTATACGGGTCGCTTCCTCCGCCGCGCCAGCCGTACGGGTCGACCGGCACGCCGTTGTAGCGGACCTCGAAGTGGAGATGCGGGCTGCCGGCGGCGCCGCGCTCGCCGGCGATGCCGATGACGTCGCCGGCCGTGACCTGGGCTCCGGCCTTGACGTTGTACGAGTCGAGATGCATGTACCAGGTCTCGTACGAGTTGCCGTGATCGATCTCGATGCGACCGTACGCCGTATTGATCGCCTTGACCTTTCCGGTGGCAGCGGCGCGGACCTTCACGCGGCCGCGAACACCGGTCGGGCAGATGTCGCTCACCCGTCCGACCGGGCAGAGATCGACCGTGCGGTAGTCGTAGCCCGGATGGCCGTCGTAGAACAGGAACGTCGGCGTGCCGGCGCCGTTGTACTGGCCGCCGACGGAGAAGCGGGTCTTCGTGGCGTTGGCGAAGCCCGAGACGATGCCGCAGCCGCTGATGTTGCCGACCGCGTTCGAGCCGTAGCGGCTCAGGCCTTCCTCGCCGGTGTACGCCACCACCCGGCCGTCGGGGCAGTACTGCTGCGACGCGGCGTGGTCGAAGACGGAGTTGATCTGCGCCGTGGAGTAGGTCTGCGTCGGCAGCGGGAAGACGCTCAGCCGGAACTGCGTGGACTGCGTGGACGCGGTGTAGGTGACGTCGCGGTACTGCGAGGAGCTGCCGAACTGCGAGGTCAGACGGACGTAGATGCGGCGGCCGTCGGTGGGGATGGCGCTGACCGTACCGGAGGTGGTCAGCCCGAGGCAGCGGGAGTAGAGGTCGGTGCCACCGGGGGCAGAGCCGGCCGAGAGGCAGTAGCCGGTGATGCCGCTGCCGCCGCTCCACGCGAACGTGGTCGACGAGCCCACCAGCGTCGTGCCCGGCGACGGGTAGTAGATCTGCGCCGGGACACCGGCCGCGCGCGTCGTGTAGGTCACGTCCTGGTACAGCCAGGTGCCGGCCGCATAGGTCCAGAGCCGCACGTAGATCCTCGAGCCGTCGAGCGGGAGCCCCGACACCGTGGCGTCCGTCGCGGTGGTCCCAATCGCGGCGATGTCGCTGGCGGCGAACGTACGGCCGACGTACAGGAAGTACGACCAGGCGCCGCTGCCGGTGCTCCAGTTGAAGCGAACCGTGTCCGTGGTCAGGGTCGACCCGGGTGCGGGCCCGCGGATCTCGCCACGCGTGTAGCCGCCACCACCCGAGCCGTTGCCGCCGCGGTACGAGTAGTCATTGAAGCGCCAGCCGTACAGGTAGCTGTACCACCAGAGCCGGATGTAGATCGTGCGGCCGTCGGTCGGCAGGTTCGAGAGCCGGAGCGAGGTGTTGCGGCCGGCGTCGGCGGAGCCGTAATTGTCGGCCCCCGGATACGAGCCGGCGTAAAGCCAGTACTGCAGCGCGTCCCAGTCCGAGGTCCACGAGAACGTCATCGCCGACCCGGACAGCGTGCTTCCGGGCGTGGGCGAAACGAGGGTCGCTCCGTGGGCGGCAACCGTGAACAGAGAGCACAATAAAGCGACGATGAGAAAACCGATGTACCTATTCATGACGTCTCCCTTTTATTCGTATCGAGCTGTGACTGCGCCCGAGCGGAGACCTCATGAATGGAAGGGGTGTGCCGTCATGCGATTCAATGGATTCAACGAGTTAGCGAGTGGTGCGGCGTAGATCTACGGAACCGGTCCGGGTGCGGCGTAGATCTACGCGCCCCAGCGCATCTTCCAGCGGTATTTGCACTCCGGGCAGATCTTGAGGTGGTTTCCCCAGCCGTCGCTGATCATTTTCCGGGCATCATTCGGCGTATCGCTGAAAAAGATCGCGTGCGATGCGTACACCGAGTTCTCAATGGCGCGGTTCGCCTCTTCGATCGTGCGCGCGGAAGCAATCGCCTGCTGCGCGGCGGGTAAATAGATGACGTGGTATTGCCGTGCTGTGAATCCTTTCAAGTCGCGCAGGCCGGGAACGTACAGCGGCTGCGACTTGCCGAACGTCTCGATGGTCGTGCGCGTGACTTCGCCGGGCGGCGCGTACACCTTCAACCGGTCGATGAACCCTTCCAGCTGGCGCACGTTTCCTGCCCAGTCGCGCTCCAGGAGCGCCAGGAAAGCGCCTTCGTCCCACGGGTCGTCACGCGCCGGAACCTCAGTGTCGTGCTTCCAGAAAAACTCAGCGTACAACCGGATGTCCTCACGGCGCTCCGACAGCGGCGGCAGCGTGATTTCACCACCGCGGTTGATGCGGTAGTACAGGTCCTCGCGAAACTGTCCGGTCTCGATCATCTTCTTCAGATCGCGATTGGTCGCGCTGACGAGCCTGAAGTCCACCAGAACGCCCTTGCCGCTGCCGCCGACGGGAAGCACGTGCTTGTCCTGGAGAACCCGGAGCAGTTTCGCCTGGACCTCGAGCGGTATTTCGCCGATCTCGTCAAGGAACAATGTCGAGCCGTCGGCTTCGCGAATCTTTCCCGTCCGCGAACCGACGGCTCCGGTGAATGCTCCGCGCTCATGGCCGAACAACTCTCCCTCGACGAGCTCGGCGCTGAAGGAAGCGATGTGCACCGGCATCATCGGCGGCTTCCGGCCCGACGCGCGATGGATCGCCTTTGCAAGCACCTCCTTCCCGGTCCCGTTCTCTCCAAGGATCAGGATCGGCAACGTCTGCGGTGCCATCTTCTCCAGCAGCGTCTGTACGCGCTGCTGCAGCTCGCGATTGTTTGTCCGGAACCACGACGCGAATCGCGACGGCTCCGCGTCGTCGAGGGGCTCGTCGTCCACCCGCACGACCGGCCGCACCAGTTCGTCCATGCGCTCCCACAACTGCATGTACAACGCGCGCAGGAACTCCTCGTCCGCGAACTCGGAGTCCTTGAACAGCGTCGTGATTCCGCGCGGGTGGTCCTGCCGCCAATCGCGCTCGGCGGCCGCGATCTGCTCGGCGCGGGCGGTCACCTCCGCCCTGCGCGAGACGAGAATCACCTCCAGGTTCGCGGGCGTGAAGCCCATGGGCCGCAGTTGCGAGATCAGGTCGAGCGCCGTGTCGTTTCCCTTCGGATCGAAGAAGAAATCGGTCACCAGCACGTCGAACGGCACGCCCGTCGCGGCGGCGCGGCCGAGTCGGCGGAGCGCTTCCTCGACGGTGAGCGCGATGGCTACTTCCGTCTGCACCCGCTCCGGGCCTTGGGGTGACCTGTGCGCACGGCGCAGGGCTAGGCGCGCGTAGTCCTGCGCCGCATCCTGCTGATCATCGGCGATGAGGATTCGCAGCGTGAGCATCGTTCCCTCCCAGCGGGATGCGCAGTCGCGCCGTCATCCCCGTCCCCCGTCCTGCCGACTCAAATCGCAGGGTCCCGCGGTGCAGGGCTGCCACGCGGTGACACAGCCGCGTACCGTAGCCGGTGCTGCCGCTGGCCGAATAGCCGGCGATCTCCGCGTCGTTGAGCCGCGCCACCACCGCCGGCGTCGCGCCCGCACCGTTGTCGCGCACTTCGAACGTCACCGCGTCCGCCTCGCGTTTCACGCTGCACCAGATCCAGTCGGCGTCGGACTCATTTCCGGAATGTTTGTGCGCGTTCTCCGCCAACGCGAAGACCGCCTGCGCCAGCAGTTCCGGATCGCCGATCACTTCGACCGGCTCGGCTGTCGTGGAGACGTAGACCAGCGGAAACCACGATCCCTTCGATCGCCTCGCCAGCGGAGGGCGGAAGACGCCTTCCCGCACGATCGCGTTGATATCCACGGGCCGCAGCTCGGCAGCGCGGTTCCAGCGGATGAACGTCCGGATGTGGTCGATGATCGCGGTGAAGTGATCGATCTCTGCCGCCGTCACTTCCCCCTTCCGTTTCATCAGCTCTCCTTTGAATGCATGCAGGCGGCTCGCGGCCGGATCGATCACCTTCTTCAGAAGGGCCTTTCCGACGCCGGCGTACATGGCGTTCCAGAGATCGATCATCGCCTGGGGAAGCGCCTCCGGGGGGACGGTTTTCGTGAACGCCGCGACCAGGCCGCGCAATGTGTTCCAGTACGACGGACTCGGCCGCGCGGGATCGAACTGCTCGGTCGAGCGCACGCAGAACTCGACCAGCCGGCGAAACTCCTCCCCCTTCTCCTTCGCGACCTCCTCGAAAGGCCGGATGACCTCTTCGAGAGCCTGGGTCCAGCGCTCGCGATCGCTCTCACGCCCGGCGACCAGCGCCGTGTAGAGGGTCTCCACGGCCCGTGCGGCGTACGACATCGCGAAGGTCACCAGCACGCCGCGCTCGCCTCCGAGCCAGTCCGCCCATCGGGTCGACTGCCCCATCCGCGCAGGAAGAGCGGCGATGCATCGCGCGGCGGTCCGGATGTACGTCATCTGGCGCACACGGTCGCGGCCCGCCGCCATCTGCGCGCGGCTGAAGCCCTGGATGAGGCAACGCTCCAGCGCCTGCCCCAGACCCGGACTCTCCTCGGCCCAGGCCACCATGTTCGCGATCGTCTCGGGTTGCATGAAGAAATCGCCGCGAAAATCATCGAACACGTCCGAGATCCAGCGGGTGTCGCTTTCGAAGAGCTGCTCGTTCCGCAGGGCAAAGATGGTCGGAATCGCGTCGCTCCGAAACGTTCGCCATAAAAGCGCGGGCAGCCGTTTGAGCGCTGCGTTATCGGGAAACGCCCTGCCTGCGTGGAGGAGCCGCACCCACCATCGCCCGCCGCCGCCAAGCGACAGCGCCTGCCAGCGCAACGCGTAGTAGATGTCGATCGGATTCAGAACCGGCGAGGCTGTCGCCGTCGCCCACACTTCATCGGGGTCGAGCGACCGAAGGTGCGGAGCGCGGCCGAGGATCTCAAGATAGACGCCACGCAGATAGTCGTCGCGGCGAAGCCCGGGAGCGCTTCGGAACACATCGTTAAACTCCTCGAGAACGGATTCGGGCGCGCGCCCTTCGTCGATCTCCGCAACGCCGATGCGCGCGGAGAGATGCGCCACTTTCGGATCGGGAGGCCCTTTCTCGACGTAGCGGACCACGTCGAGACTTCGTTTGGCCTTGACGATCTCGCCGTGCTCGATCGCGACCGAGGCAGCGCGCACGAACCATCCGAGGAGCGGCCGCAGTGTCTCGATCGCACGGTCGCGCAGTTTGTCCGGAATACGCGCCTTTTCTTCAGTCTCGGTCAGGTACTGCACCAGGAGATTGCCGAATCCCGTGGTCTCCCGGCTCGTCTCGCCACCGAGGCATTCGATGAGGTGTTTGACCGCCTCCTTGCGGCGCTGCCCGCGGAACATGCACATGGCCGCGAGGACCTCGTGCTCGTCGGCCAGCGGCGCGATCTCCGCCGCCTCCGCGTATTTCTCGAACTCGAGGAGGAACTCTGCGAGGAGGCGGTACAGGGTGGGATGTTTGCCCGGCCGCTCGATCGCGATCTGTGCCTTGAAACTGTCCACCGCGCGCGCCACCCAGTGCTCGATTTCCTCGGGCGGATCCTGCCCCCGCCGCGCACGCCGCGCCGCGCCTGTGTAGATCATGGTCAGGTTCCGCTCCGCCATCGCCTCCCGCGTAGAGAAGAAAAGCTTCATCCCTTCGATCGTTCGCACCGCGTCGTGGAGCATCTCGCGGTACTTGCCGTCGTCGAGCCGGGAATCGCTGCGCCGCAGCACCTGGGCATAGGTTTCCGCGAGGTGAATGACCGCGTACGCACGCTCGCTGCTCGTGCCTTCGCGCCCGGTCTCGCTGGCCAGCGACCGCTTGAAGAAATCGATGGCCGCCTCGTTCCAGGACACGAAGTCGTGCTCGTCGGACCGACCCTTGGCGTGGACGATGTTCACGACCTGGCAGATGGACCCGGCGCACGAGAGCTGGTCGTACTTCTCCGAGACATCCCAATTCCGCGGATCGCGACCGTGGATGGTGAAGAACCGCTCCACAGCGGCGGCCGCGCCGTCGAAATCGCCGGCCAGCGAAAGGTAGTCGAGCAAGCGCGAATAGTTGCGAACCGTGGGTCTGTGCCGCGCGAGCATCCCGGCCGCGGCGATGCGAACCCCGATCATGGTCCGCGCGTCGCGTGTTTCGTACGCGGCCCGGTGTCGCGGCAACGCCTTCAGGTAATCCTCCGCACATTTGCGCAGCCGGTCGGCAACGTGAAGAACGCCGGGATCCGCGACCGGAACGAAGCGCTCGGCGCGCAGGAGCAGTTCGAGCACACCGGTAGTCGCGTCCGGCCGAATGCCGCCGCCGGACAGCGCGTAGCGGCTCGCCAGCAGCCATGGAGTCCCCCACTCCGGCCAGCGCCGTTCAATCTCCCGGAGCGTTTCCTCCCATGGCCAGCGCGCCGGGTCGAGCTCCGAACGAAGGGCTGCCACGAGCGCGGTGATGTGATCGCCGTAAACGGCGGTCGGCATCTCCGCCGCCGCCGCATCCAGCAGCGCCCCGAGATCCTCCGGCTCGCGCTCCCGGATCTTCGTGACCACTTGATCGATCTGATGCAGCAGCGGCGGCGGGAAGCGGTCGTAGAACGGATCGAGATCGTCCCGAACCTCCTGCGCTGCAGCCGACAAAGTGCTTGTCACGCTCACGAGTGTGGGGTCGTGCGGAATCGAACGCGCTGCCCGAGCGCGTAAATCCGCGAAGCAAGCAAGGTAATTTTCTTGGTGATGATGGAATGATAGCAAACGCCCACCGCGCGCTCGGCACGCGCCGTGACCACCACCGTTCCCCGCTCCGCACGATCACGCGGGCGGTTCCGGTTCCGTCACCTCGCGCACCAGGTCCGCCGGGGAGACCCCGAGGACGGACGCCAGCTCGACGAGGACGGTGATCGTGGGGACGTTGTCGCCGAGCTCGAGGAGGCGGATGTACGTGTCGCTGATGCCGGCGCGGCGCGCGAGGGTCGCGCGCGTCCAGCCTTTCGCCTGGCGCAGGCGGACGATGATTGCGCCGAGGCGTCTTCCGATCTTGCTGCGGTGCGTTCTTAGCGTCATGTGAAGTGTACGGGCGAGGCGCGGTGGCGGTTACGCGTGACGCATCGCTGCGCGAGGGCGGGACAGAACCATGGTTGCGGTTTCCGCGCGTGCGCAGGGTGTGCGCAAAACCATACTTGCTGTGCCGGACTCGCGCAGGCGTGTGCATGGAACCATGGTTGCCGTCACGCGTGCCGCACAGGCAGGTTCGCAAAACCATACTTGCCGTCCCGGCGCGCGCAGCCCCGTCCCACAAACCATGGTTGCCGTTTCACGACGCGCGCAAGGCTGTTCACGATGTGCGCAAGCGTGTGCACCAAACCATATTTACTGTGCGTCACGGCGCACGGCGTGTGCACAGAACCATGGTTGCGATTCCGCGCGTTGCGCGGGCTTGCCCGCCAAACCATGGTTGCGATCCCGCAGCGTGCAGAGCCTCGCCACCAAACCATGGTTGCTGTTTCGCGTGCGCGCAGACCCGTCCGCCAAACCATGGTGGCTGTTCCCGGATGCGCGCAGGCGTGTCCCCGGCCCGCGCGGCCGTGTGCACAAAACCATGGTGGCTGTTCCCACTGTGCGCGGGCGTGTACACCAAACCATGGTTGGCGTTCCGTCACTTGACGGAAGGACGGAATGGGGCAAACTACGGAATCACGGCAACCCGCACATGATCGACTCTCTTCGCAGGCTCGCAGCGCGCATCGACCGCGAGTGGAAGTCCGCCGGATCGAGGGTCTCGTCGTTCTCGGCCATCGCCGCGCGCGTGCTCGAGGACGCGCGGCCCGATCGCGAATACGACCTGGCGTCGCTCGCGGAGTGGACGCTCTCCCGCCGCACGTTCCCGCGACCGTGTAACCCGTTCGGGCCCCTGGGACCGCCGGCGTTCACGATCTGGTCGGACGGGCGCTTCTTCGCCAACGTCTACGTGTACACGACGCCGGAGGTAGTCATCCACGACCACGACTTCGCCGGCGCGTTCATCAACCTGTCCGGCACCACCATCCACGCGACGTACGAGTTTCCGGACGCGGAGCGCATCACCCCGGAGGTCCACATCGGGGAACTGGCGCTGCACGAGGTCGAAGTCGTCCGGGCGGGCGACGTGCGGCGCATCGATCCGGGGCGCCGCTTCATCCATCAGGTGTGGCACGTCGACCAGCCGACGGTCGTGCTGGTGATCCGCACCGGTCCCCTCCCCGCCCCCGCCCGCCGCCAGTTCCGCTATCTCCACGCCGGCTTCGCCACGGAGGTCTTCCGCGACGACGCACTGTCGGTCGGCGCGCCGGAGCGCTTCCTGTACACGCAGAAGATGCTCGAGTGCCTGCGCACGTCCGGCGATGGAGTCGATTACCTGAAACGGCTGCTGCAGCACGGGACGCCGTGGGACGCCACCTGGCACCTGCTGGACAACTGGCGCCATCTCCGCGCCGCCGGCGCGCTCGACGACCTGGTCCGCCTCGGCGTCCGCCACCAGGGCGCGTGGTTCGCCGGGCTCTCCGACGCCGGCAGCGAGGTCGATCTCTTCGCGTCGATCCAGTGGTCGAGCGTGCGGTCGTTCGAGGACCGGATCGCGCTCGCGCTGCTCATGACCTTCCGCGGCTGGAGCCCGATGCGCGAGTGGCTGGCGAAACTGCTCCCCGGCGCCGAGCCGGAGGATCGCTTCGCCGAATCGCTGCGCCGCCTCGGCGACGAGGGAACGATCCCGCTGCAGCTCGGCCCCGCGGGGCAGGCCATGCTCTCCATCACCCTGAAGAGCGGCGGAGACCGCGCCACGTGGCGGCGCTCCGTGCGCGAGTCGTTCGAGGTCGCGAAACGAGGAGACTGGGCCGTCGCGAACGCGCTCGAGCGGACGCTGCGTGACCACCGCCTGTTGCAGCCGCTCTTCAACGGTTGAACGAGCCGTTACAGCACCTTCTTCTTCGACGGCACGGCCAGGAACACGCTGCGCATGGCCGTGAGCTGCTGTTCCTTCTGGAACTGGTCGCGGATGTAGACGATCTTCCACGGATCGAGCTCGAAGGGGTTGATGTCGTACAGCGCCAGGTGCACGTCCTCGTTCCACATCCCTTCGCCGTTCTTGTCCACTGGAACGCCGAGGTAGGCCAGCCTGGGGTTCTTGACTTCCTGCGTGAGGAACTGGTCGTTGAGCTTGACCGTCTTGTCCACAGTCGGCCCCTGGATCACCTGATAGCAGAGGAAGTGCGGCCCTTTCGGCTTGTCGTCTGGCAGCTTGCCGGGTTCATGACTCTTGAACGCCGGCATGAGCAGGAACACCGGCTTCCCGAGCTGACACTCCTTCTCGCCAAACTGGTTGGAGACCAGGACGTTCGCCTGGAACGGCGGGGAGACGGCGAGCTCGTACCCGGAGAGATGCAGATCTTTGTACTCGGGATCGACCGGCTCGCCGTTCTTCTCCGCGGGATTGCCGATCATGTGGATCACGGTGGAACGGACGTCCATCCCGCCGAACTGCCCTTTCACCACCGCCTTGATGACATCGATCGGCTGGACCGTTTTCCAGAATACGAAGTGACCGACATACCCATCTGCCATGATGATTTCCTCCTTACGGAAGGAGTGCCGCTCCTCCACCCCTTCCCTACCATCAAGACTGGAACGGGATCAGTCGAGACCGGGCCCAGCATCCTGCCGTACTCTCATGACCACGGCCCGCATCGACATCGCCTTTCAGACCGCCGGCCAGGGTTGCGACCAGATCGCCGGATCGCTCGTGGTCCGCACGTTCGAGGACGGCGAGGATCCGCTCGATCCCGCGACCGACACCGGCGACCCCATCGCCGCCGACACCTTCACCGGACGCCGCGTGCAGGCACGGCCATGATTCGTGGAGCCGCCCCTCATCGTCTATGGCGGATAGACGAACGACGCGGTGAACGGGACCGGCCTGTTCACGCCGGTTCAGTCAAACGCGGATCAAAGCGTGCATAGCACGCCAAAAGACAATGGCCCCCGGCCTTCAGCCGGGGGGACGCGAGGCCCACGTCTCCAGCCCGCGTAGCGGGCGGCAGATCACGTCCAGCTGTCGCCCGCTACACGGGCTGGTAACCAAGGGCACGCTGCTTCCCCCGGCTGGAAGCCGGGGGCTATTTTCTTTCAGCGTGCTACGCACGCGAGCGAGTTCTCCCGGCGGGCGGCTAGGGTCAGGGTCAACGGTCTTCAATCAAGCGCGGATCAACGCGTGCGTAGCACGCCAAAAGACAATAGCCCCCGGCTTTCAGCCGGGGGGAACGCGCGGCCCACGTCTCCAGCCCGCGTAGCGGGCGGCAGATCACGTCCAGCTGTCGCCCGCTACACGGGCTGGTACCAAGGGCACGCTGGTTCCCCCGGCTGGAAGCCGGGGGCTATTTTCTTTCAGCGTGCTACGCACGCCATCGAGTTCACTGGGTTACTGCCAGGTGACCACGAGTTGCGGCCGGTTGGCCGCGGTGCTGTTTTCGCCGGAGTAGTAGCCGAGGTAGTCGTTCCCCGTGTCGTCGTTGTCGTCGAGGTTGAAGGAGATGCGCAATTGCGTCGTCCCGCTCTTGTTCACGGCTGCGAGGCCGGCGGCGTTCAGACTGGCTGTCGACCAGATGCCGTTCGATGCGGCGTTGCTCAAGGTCGCCGCATGGACGGCAGTCGCCGCGGCCTGGAAGTCCCCGTTCTGAAGCGTCGTCGAGCCGGAGAAGCCGCTGCCGTTCTGCACGTCGACCCAGCAGGTGCCGTGCGTGGTGAAGGGGTTGGTGCCGGTGAGCGAGCCGCGCAGCAGGCGCAGGGTCACCGACACGATCGTGGCGCCGTCGGGGATGGACGAGGTGTTGAAGGAGACCACCGTCCTGTACTGGCGATCCTGATTGTTGTCGCCCACCCGTAACGCGCTGCTGGTGCTGCTGGTGGCGCTGAGGGAGCCGCCCGCGCTGGTGGTCTCGCCCGACTCCAGCACCCAGCCGTCCTGCGTGCCCCCGGAGGTGAAGGTCACGGTGATCGGCGCCGCATTCACGACTTGCGGCGCGCCGCCGTTCGTGCCGCTGCTGCCCAACCAGCCGCTGGCGCCGGTGAAGGTGGCGGTGAGGGTATGGCTGCCCACGGCGAGGGCCGTGGTGCTGAACGCGGCCTGGCCGGCGCCGTTGACGGCGACGTTCGAGGCCCACACAGTAGCCCCTTCGGTGAAGGTGACAGCGCCCGTGGGTACACCGCTGCCCGAGGTGACGGTGGCCGTGAAGGTGACGGATTGTCCGAACGCCGAAGGGTTGGGCGCGGAGGCGAGCGCGGTGCTGGTCGCGACGGACGCGAACGGCGTGGCCGAGGCCTCGCTCGAAGCCGGCCCCTCGCCTGCTGCGTTGGTGGCGGTCACCACGTAGGAGTACGTGGCTCCGTTGGTGACGCCGGTGTCCGTGAAGCTCGTGCCGGGCCAGTCGCTCTGGATCGTCGTGTACGGACCGCCGCTCGCGGCGCCGCGGTGGATGTTGTAGAGAGTCGCGCCGCTCGCGGCGGTCCAGGCGAGGCCGATCTGTCCGTCGCCCGCCGTGGCCGAGAGCGCACCCGGCGCGCCCGGAGGCACGTTGCAGTACTGACCCTGCTTGCCGATCACGGCATACGGGCAGGCGGACTGCTCGAGCAGATAAAGGATCGCGGCGCGGTTGCGGGTGGTCTGGGCCGGGATCACCTCGTCCGGCGGATAGAAGCCCCCCTGCCCGGAGGTCACCGGGTACATCTCGAAGGTGTAGCTGAAGACGCGGTGCACGCCGTACAGCCAGTCCTTGATCGTTCCGTCGGCGATATACAGCTCGCTGGCCTGCTGCGGTGTGTAACCGTTGGTGGCGGCCATGGCCTGGCCCATGACCACGAACGTGTCGTGGTCGTCCTGGGTCATGTCGGCAGGTACGTCAGTGAAGGTATAGCCGTAAGGCCACATGACCAGCTCACCGAAGGTGTGAAAGTCGATGTGGGTCGCGATCTGCTGCGTCCCGCCGATGACGCGGCCGTTGACGAAGTCGCGCACGACCTGGGTCTCGGGCGCCGAGAATCCCGAGGCGCCGCGGTAGGTCGAACTGCTCGGCGTGCCGCTGCTGCCGCCGCAGCAGCCCCACTGGTAGTCCCAGTTGCGATTCAGGTCGGTGCCGATCGCGCTCGTACCGGTGTTGGGCTGGCGGTTCTTGCGCCAGGAGACGTAGCTGCCGGTGGCGATGTCGTACTCGCCGCCGTCCGGATTCACGTCGAAGACCATCCAGATCTCGCGGCTGTCGACCAGATTGGTGATCTGGGGAGTGGTGCCGTATTCGTCCGTCAGCATGCGCAGCGTGTACAGACCCATCTCCACCGTGAGGTGCTCGCGCGCATGTTGATGGTGCGTAAACAACACCTCGGGCTCGTCCTCGTCGGTGGCGACGTTGTCGGAGATCTTCCCGGCCCAGATCGTGCGCCCCTGATACGAGATGCCGAGGCTGAACAGCGAGAAGATTGCCGGATGGTCGAGCGCGGCCTGCTGCAGCTCCGTCACCATCTCGGCATAGTCGTGATAGTTCGAGTCGGCCGGCGGAAAGACTTCCTCGAACTGGTCCTGCGTCTGGAACTTCACGAGCGTGAAGCCCAACTGCTTCAAGGCCGCGGCTTCCTCCGCCGTGGCCTCGATGAGGACGTAGTCGTGGCCGGCTTCGAAGATGTCCGCACCGGTGGCGGCGATCGCCGAACGGGAGCCGGCACCGACGACGTTGGTGACCTGATAGGTGACGGTGTCCTTTGCGTACTGGGCGGTGGCGGGGGCCGCAACCACGAGCCCGAACAGCAGGGCGAACGTCAGCCCGAGCGCGGGCAGCCGGAGGTGGCTTCTCTGGTGTCTCATGGAACTCCTTCTGTTGTTGACAGGGCCCGTTGTCGCCGGAGCCGTCGTCGAGGTGAAGAAGCGAATGGAGCACTTAGTTCGAGTTCGGCTGGGAAATCGTCCCCGTATACGTCCCCGTGGCAGTACCGGCGCACAGGTCGGTCACCGTGCTGATGTGCCCGCTCCCCGTGGCGTTGAGGAAGGAGCCGGTGCCGCCGGTGACGGTGTAAGTGCCCGTGGAAGTGAGCACGCACTTGCCGCCGCCGCCGCCGCTCCCACTCTCGAATTGTCCAGTGATGGTCAGGAACACACTGTCCGTCCCGTTGGCGCCGACCAAGACGACGGTGGTGACGAAGTTCCCCTGATGGTTCTGGACGCGCGTGATCGGCCCGGTGGTGTTCCCCAGATGGGTCGCGGTGCCCGAAACGTTCCCGTCCAACTGGGTCAGCCCTCCCGGCAGGTGCGTCACCCCCGTGATCACGGCCGTGCCGGTGGCGGTGAACGGCACCTGGTGGGCGGCGGCGGGCGCCGCCAGAGCAAAGGTGAGGACGACCATCACCAGACTGCTACCGATCCAGCGGGAGGTCGTGTCCCGTACAGAGTTCTTCATGGCTGCATACTCCTTCTACGTTCAATGCGTGAGGGGTGGGGGACAGGCAGGATTGCCTGTCCTCCACGGGTCTTTGTTACGGACCCGTTTCGTGAAGCGCATTCATCTCTCCTTATTGCTGCCGGACCGGGGAAGCGCGGCTGGTCCCTGATCAAAGGCGAGGCCAGCGGTACGGAATGCCGTAACACGGCAAGGAATGAGGGACTTACGCACAGCGGTGTGGAACCGGCACCACCCCGAAGTGCATACCGGCGTATGCGCACCGCCTCTCGTGAAAGGAAGGAACTGTCGTGTTTGCCACGCGTTAGCCGCTGCATACCGGCATATGCACCTTCGGTCGTTCGCCGAGCACGCTTCCGCCGCGTGCCGGGGGTCGGCAATTTCCTATTGCTGTGAGGGATCGCGGTCCAGACGCCGCATCAGCCGCTGGAACGCCGCGCGGGTGAGTCCGCACATCGCGGCGGCGCGGGTGATGTTGCCGTTGCTGGCTCTCAATGCGCGGTCGATGACTTGCCTCTGGTAGGTCTCGAGCACCTTCTGCTTGCCCGCCTCGTACGAGAGGTCCTCCGGCACGCCGCCCTCGCGGCTTTCCCCCTCGTCGCCGAGGCTCAGGTGATCGACGCTGATGTCGCCGGAGCGGCAATGCACGAGCGCCCTCTGCATGGCGTTCTCGAGCTCGCGCACGTTGCCTGGCCAGCGATGGCGCACGAGGGCCGAGCGCGCGGTGGCCGACAGCGACGGCGTGCGGCCGAGCCGCATCTCGCGGGAGTACGTGGCCAGAAAATGCAGCGCCAGCGGCAGGATGTCCGCCGGCCGTTCCCGCAGCGGCGGGACGTCGATGGCGGCCACGCAGATGCGGTAATAGAGATCCTCGCGGAACGTGCCTTCGGCAATGCACTCGCGCAGGCTGCGGTTCGTGGCCACGATCAGGCGGAACTTCACCGCCCGCGCCGTGGCCGAGCCGAGCGGCGTCACGGTGCGTTCCTGCAGCACCCGCATCAGCTTCCCCTGAAACGACAGGGGCATGAGCGCGATCTCGTCGAGGAACACCGTGCCGCCCCTGGCCTCGGCGAAGATCCCTTCCCGGTCGCGATCCGCACCGGTGAAGGCCCCTTTCTTGTGGCCGAACAGCTCCGCTTCGAGCAGCGAATCGGGCAGCGCCGCCGAGTTGACCGCCAGGAACGGCAACGCGGAATTCAGGCTCTGTTGATGGAGCGCGCGGGCCACGAGCTCCTTCCCGGTGCCGCTCTCGCCGCGGATGAGCACCGGCACCTGCGTGGGCGCCAGGTGCTGGATCAGCTCGAGCACCGTGGCCATCTGTGGATCTTCGGCGATCAGGCGCGGCCCGGTTCCGGGGCGCAGCTTGTGCACCCGCTCGGCCACCAGCGCTTCCTCACCCACCCGTGCGACCTCTTCCAGGATCTCGGCATGGTCGAAGGGCTTGGTCAGAAAGTTCGCCGCGCCGTGCCGCATCGCCTCCACGGCCCGCTCGATGGTGCCGAATCCCGTGACCACCAGCGTGCGGACCCGCGGGTGGTGCTCGCGGACGCTCACCAGCAGCGCCAGGCCGGAGACCGCGCCCATCTCGATGTCGACGATCAGGACGTGAGGCACCCACTGCGCCAGCACGCCGAGGGCACGTTCGGCGCTCTCGGCCTCGCGCACTTCCGCGCCGAAGGTCTCGACCAGCGTGCGCAGGACCGCACGGACCTCCGGCTGATCCTCGACCACCAGGACGCGAAGACGGCTCGTTCCACGCCCGGCCGCGGTCACGAGACCGGCTCCCGCGTTGCCTCCGCGATCAGCGAGACATCAGGCAAGAGCCGGAAACCAATCCGAATTCTCACGAGCGCGCAGCCCCAGCCAGGGCGTCGTGAATGGCCGCCGCCTCCATTATGGGAGTGACGATCGGCGGCCAATCCTTACCTGGGGAATCGCAACTTTCCGCTCGTGCGTACACTTCTCCTGCATGGCTTTCTCCCTGTTGTGGCGCACATGCCGTGCAGCCGGCGATGACACTCGCCCTTGTTGTTCGGGGTGCGCGTGGACCACGCGCATCAGGAGAGTAACAGAGGGACGGATGGCCGGAATGGCGTGTCGGTGAAATTTCCGTCAGGGCGGCCGCACTGAAGAAAACCCTTACACTCTATTTGGAACAACCGCAGGCGTCGCTTTGATGGACGAGCTCTGGAGGCGTTCGCGCAGTTCGTCCGCCACAGCGTCACCGCCGCGGGCGAACGATGGGGTTAGGCGTCGAGGCTCAGCGGCCGCATCAACGTTCTTTCGCCCGCTCCGCCTCTACGGTGGCGATCAGATGGCCGGCGATGTCTTCGAGAACGAGGATCTCGTTCTCCGCAAAAGGCAATGCCGCGTAGTCGAAGTGGCAGATCGTCCCGAACAACTCGCCCGTGGACGTCTGCAGCGGCAGGCCGCAGTAGGACTTGATGAGCTCCTGCTTCGGATGGCCTTCCACCCGGCCGTCGGCATCCGCATCTTCCGTCATGAAGCGGGAGGCCAGATCGCGGACGAAAACGCAGTAGGACTCCTCGACCGGCATATCGGGGCATCGCACGACCTCCGCGTCGAGGTGATCGATGAGATGCACGTTGTGCAGAGTCGGGCCGTCGAAACGAAACAGGGCGGTGAATCGATGGGCGCTGTATCCGTTCAAACGGGCGAGCGCCGCTCGAACCCCGCCGTTCGTCAGTTCCTGACGAACTTCGGTTGCAACCTGATGGGGTGTGGGCATGGACGCTTCGTTCAACAGCAAGCGGCGAGCCACGAGTTTCCGGGCTTCGCCCCGCGATCAGTGTGCTTCACCGTGTGAATCAGCATCATCGTCACTTCTGGCCGAGGGGACGCATCGATCCACGGCATACTCTCCGTCCGTCAACCGAACCAGAGACCCTCAAATGCTCGCTCTCCGCTGCTTCCTGCTCGCTCTCATCACGTCACTGCTGCTCGCCGCGGCGAGTGTGGACGCGCAGGGCCGCCGCCGCGCGGCGCGGGTTCCTGAAACTGGTCTGGAGATTTACGCGCTCGCCGGTTACGACCCGGCACTCGCCACCAGCGGCGATCTCGAGCCGTTTCGTACGGCCACCAGACCCTGCTCGCCCGCCCCCGTGGCGGCGGGCGCCAGTATCCGATCCTGCCGATGGGGTTCTTCACGTACCGCCCGTTCGCCGATTTCGACGGGATCTTCTTTCTCGCACATTCCCCGTCGATGCATCCGCTGTTCTGGCCGCATTGCCGGTGAGCGCCGTGTGACGCGTCGCTCGCGCTATTGCACGGCGCCGAGTTGCCGCAGCAGCGCGAGCTGATCCGCGACGACGCGATGTTCGCGAATCTTGCCGTCGCGCACGGTCAGGATGTCGATGACTTCGAAGCGGACCGCGTTGCCCGTTGCGTCGATGCCGAGGAAGGGCGCGCGGTGCGTGCCGACGAAGGTCTTGCGCGTGGCCACCTTCTCCCCGTCCGCGATCTGCTCTTCGATGATGACCCGCAGGTCGGGAAACGCCTGCTTCATCCCGGCGAAGAGCATGACCACGCCGTCGCGCGTGGGCGGCAACCCGGGCAGCGGTGAATGATCGATAAAGTCGTCCGCGACCAACTCCTCGACGACCGCGAGATTCCCACCCTCCTGCGCCTCCTCGACGAGCTTCCGCACCAACAGCTTATTGGCCTCGGTCATGTCCGTACCTCCTGGTCGAGAATACGGACCGGAAGAGAAGATGGATTGAACGACGGCCCCGCCAATGGCAACATCCCTGCGATAATCGTCGTACTTCAGCAAAAGAATCCAATGGCCATCGCACGGGGAATGTCGCTCGGGCCCTATGAGATCCTCTCGCAAATCGGCGCGGGAGGCATGGGCGACGTCTGGCGCGCGCGCGACAAGCGCATCGGCCGCGATGTCGCCGTCAAGGTCCTCCCCGACGCCTACGGCGCGGACGACGAGCGCGTGCAGCGCTTCGAGCAGGAGGCGCGCGCCGCCGGAGCGTTGAACCATCCCGGGCTGGTCACCATCTTCGACGTCGGTACCACCGAGGGCGCTCCGTACCTGGTCATGGAGCTACTCGAGGGAGAAACGCTGCGCGACGTCCTCGGCCACACCACGGCGACGCCGCTGCCGCAGCGCAGAGCCATCGATTACGCGATCCAGATCGCCTCCGCGCTGGCCACCGCGCACGAGAAGGGCATCATCCACCGGGACCTCAAGCCCGAGAACCTCTTCATCGTGTCCGACGGCCGGGTCAAGATCCTCGACTTCGGCCTGGCCAAGCTGGCCGGGGACGCGACCGACGTAGACGGCCGTCGGCGCACGGCGCGCCATCTCACCGCGTCCGGCATGGTGGTGGGCACGCCAGGATACATGTCGCCCGAGCAGGTGCGTGCACATCCACTCGATCCGCGCACCGACATCTTCGCGCTGGGGACGGTCCTCTACGAGATGCTCATCGGCCATTCACCGTTCGAGCGCGAGACGGCGGTCGAAACGATGCACACGATCCTGACCGCGGAGCAGCCGTCGCTCTCGGCGCTCGATCCGCGGATTCCGCCGGCGCTCGAAGCCGTCGTGGCGCACTGCCTGGAGAAGAACCCCCGCGACCGGTTCCAGTCCGCCCGCGACCTCGCATTCCAGCTGCGGATGCTGCCGGACCCGCACGCCGGCGGCACGGACGGGCGCAACGCGGCCATGCCCCACAAGAGCCGGCGCCTGCCTCATCGCGCCGCGATCGCCGTCCTGCTGCTGCTCGCGGCCGCCGCGGCGGGCGGGCTGGCGATGCAGCGCATCCGGGCCGGCGAGGAACCTGCGGAACGGCGGACGTTCCGGCAACTCACGTTCGCGGACGGCCTGGAGCTCCTGCCCACGCTCGCGCCGGACGGGAAATCGTTCGCGTTCGTATCGTCGCAGTCGGGAAATCGCGACATCTACGTGCAGCGCGTCGATGGCCGGACGGCCGTCAACGTCACCAGCGACTCGCCGGAGGACGACTCCGAGCCGGCCTTCTCGCCGGACGGATCGAAGATCGCCTTCCGCTCCGAGCGCGACGGCGGCGGCATCTTCGTCATGAGCATCACCGGAGAGTCGCCGCGGCGGCTCACGGACTTCGGGCATAACCCATCGTGGGCGCCGGACGGAACACGGCTGGTCGCGGCTACGGCGGGCATGGAGCTGATGCCGCAGTCGCGGCCGACCATGAGCGAGCTGTGGATCGTCGATGCGAGCACCGGAGCGCGGCGGCCACTGGTGCAGGCGCGCGTGGGAGGTCCCGACTTCGGACGCGAGAGCGACGCGTTGCAGCCGAGCTGGTCGCCCAACGGAAAGCGCATCGCCTTCTGGGGGATCTCGACGTGGTTCGGGCAGCGCGATATCTGGACCATCGATCCCGATGCACCGCAGCCGAAGCGCACCGTCGTGCGCGTCACCTCCGACCCCGCGCTGCACTGGAACCCGGTCTGATCGCCCGACGGGAAACATCTCTACTACGGCAGCAACGCCGGAGGGACGCTGAACCTGTGGCGCGTGCGCATGGACCAGACCAGCGGCACGCCGGCCGGAAGTCCGGAGCCCCTCACGCTGCCCGCGTCCGTCAGCGGCAACTTCGCCTTCTCCCGGCAGGGAGAGATGACCTACGTCACGACCACGCGCTCGTACCGGCTGGTCGCCGTCCCGTTCGACGCGAAGAGCGTCCGGACGGGAGCTCCGCGGACGCTCTTCGGAGGCTCGGAAGAGATCCTCACCTTCCAGCCCTCGCCGGACGGACGCATGATGGCGTACACGACCGGCGGCGTGGTCCAGGAAGACCTGTTCGTCATCCACTGCGACGGAACGCGCATGCTGCAGCTGACGAACGACGCGGCCAAGGACCGCGGGCCGATCTGGTCCCCCGACGGCAAGACGCTGTACTTCTACTCGAACCGCGACGGCGACTATCAGCACTGGAGCATCCGCGTGGACGGCAGCGGCCTCGCGCGCATCACCGACGAGCGCGGCCTCGCGCGCATCGGCGCCCGGAACATCTATACGCCCGTGGTCTCGCCCGACGGGCGTACGCTCGCAGCGCAGACCGAGCGTTCCAGCGCGCTCGTTCATCTCGATCGCCCGCCGGACCGGCGCGTGGAGAAGATTCCGGTGGACCTGAACGTCCCCCAATGGTCGCCGGACGGTCGCTACCTCGTCGGCGCATACGACTCGGTGACGTTCAGCGGTCCGGGCGCGGGTCTCACGCTCTACACGGTCGCATCCCGCAAGTCCGAGAAAATCCTCGATCGCGGTCTGGCGCCGTACTGGCTGCCCGACGGCCGGAGGGTGCTGTTCTTCGACGAGGAGGAGCTGGGCATCATCGACATCGTCACCCGCCAGGTCCGGACGGCGCGGTTCGATCCGTTGCCCGGCGTGGCGGTGGACGTGACCGCGGCCATGCCCACGCTGTCGCCCGATGGCTCGACCCTGTACATGCTGCAGACGGTGGAACAGGGCGACATCTGGCTCGTGCATCCCGGCCGCGCGAATTCGTGACCGCCGGGTAGGGGCTTCCATGCGCGCGGACACTCCTCTTAACGGAGGCTTCCGGTTCCGTCACCGCAGAGAGAGGAGGAACGATGCCGAAGATCAGAGACCTGGGGATCAATGGCCTTCACGAACCACACCGTGGCGACCGAGGTGCGCCGGACGGACTTTACGCGGCGGATTGCCATCCCACGCCGCCGACGCCGGATTGCCTGCCGACACCGGACTGTCTACCCACGCCCGACTGCCGACCCACGCCGCCGGGACCGGATTGCCTGCCGACGCCGGACTGTCTACCCACACCGGACTGCCGGCCCACGCCGCCGCACAAGCCGCGGAACGCCTCCGGGCTTCCGAATGTTGCGATCGTGCAGCTGAAGCAACAGCTCCAGCAGCGGATCGGCCGGTAGATGCAGTCCTGAACTGACAGGACCGGAAGCCTGCCTCAGGCGATGCCATGAACGTTACCGAACGGTTCCTTCTCGGAAGCGACGTGCTGCTGATTCCATGCGGCGAGTTGACCGACGACGTGCGCGAGCGGATGTCGTTCGACGAAGGCGACTTCACGCTCGCGCGTGGACATGGCCGCGCCCTCGCGCAAGTGATCGACGGCGAGACCGCGGCGCTGCTGGCGCTCTTCCGCGAGCCGCGCACGATCGCCGACGCGGTCGTCGAGAACAGCCGCTCGCTCGGGAAGGATCCCCAGTCGTCGCTCGACGAGCTGCTGCCGCATCTCGGAACGCTTCTGGACGACCAGGTGCTCGTGCCGGCCGGCGCCGGGGACAGCCGCGGGATCCGCCCCCGCTGCGAAGGCGGCGTTGATTTCCATGGCTGGAAGATCGTCCGCTGCGCGAGCCTCGCTGCGCATTGCGAGGTCCACCAGTTGCGCAGAGGCAGCGAGGTGGCCGCGCTGAAGATCGCCCGTTCGTCGGACGCGGTGTTCCGGGCGCGATTCGAGCGCGAGGCGGCGATCCTCCGTCACCTCGACGGCAGCGGCATCGCGCCGCGCCTCATCGACGCCGGGACGGACGATCGGCGGCCGTATCTGATCGTCGAATGGCTGGCGGGCGCAGACGCGAGCGTGGCCGCGGCGCAGTGCCGCCACGATCGGGTCTCGCTCATCGGCATCTGCGCATCCGTCGCCGCGGCGTATGCCGCGCTGCACGCGCGCGGCGTGTTGCACGGCAATGTTCGTCCGAACCGTGTCGTGCTCGCCGGCGCGATCGCGAAACTCATCGGCTTCGAGGGCGGCGCTCTCGATGCATCGACGGCAGACGAGCAGCCGGCGGTCGCGGCGATGCTCGCACTGCTGATCGCGCCCATGCCCGAAGTCGAGCAGATCCTCATGCACCGGCACGGCTCGATGCCGGAGCTGGCGGCGCGGCTCGCGGAAGTACGCGATGCCGTGGAGCGGGAGCTGGTGGAGACACCGGTGAGCGTGCAGGCGGCGGAGTTGCTCGAGCGCACGCTGCAGTCGTTCGGCCGCGGCGGGGCGATGTTCGCGACCGGCTACCCGGAAGCACCGACGGCCTCGATCACGACCGGCTGCGCGGGCGCCGCGGTCGGGTTGCTGTGCATCGCCGGGACCCGCGGCGACGCGGCGCTGCTCGAGCTGGCCGACGTCTGGCGGGCGCGCGCGGCCGCCCGCATCGGCCACGACGACGCCTACTACAACCCGGACTGGGAGCTCCCCCACGAGCTCCTTGGCGACGTGACGCCGTATCACACCGAGGCAGGCATTCATGCGGCCGCGGCGATGATCGCCGAGGCCATGGGAAAGAGGCGCGAGCAGGCACTCGCCGTCGAGGCGTTCCTCGGAGCATCGCGACGTCCATGCGCGGAGCTCGATTTGACGCTCGGCCGCTCCGGGAGCTTGCTGGCCGCGGCGCTGCTGCTGCCCGGACTCGACGCCGGCGCGCCCGTGGCGGCGGCGCTACACTCGTTCGGCGCGGAGACGATGAAGGAAATCTGGGAGCAGCTCGACGAGCGCCCCCGCATCGACACCTCCACCGACTCCCTCGGCATGGCGCATGGGTGGACGGGCTATCTCTATGTGGCCCTGCAATGGTGTGGCGCGTCAGGCGACGTGCTGCCGGCGCGGCTGCTCGAGCGCCTCGACGAGCTGGCAGCGCTGAAGACGATGAAGGGACGTGGCGCGTATTGGCCCTGCAGCGCCGACCGCCCCGGTTCGATCATGCCCGGCTGGTGCAACGGCAGCGCGGGACAGGTGTTCCTCTTCACGCTCGCTCACCGGCTGCTGGGCGACGAACGGTGGCTGCGCCTGGCCGAGCTCGCGGCCTGGAACAACTGGGACGAGCCACGCCGCGCGACCACGCTCTGCTGCGGCACCGCCGGCCGCGCATACGCGCTGCTGCGCCTCTACGAATCCACCGGTGCACCCCACTGGCTGGGCCGCGCGCGACAACTCGCCAACCACGCCGCCGCGCACGCGGCCACGACCGCACTGCGCACCAACGCGCTGTGGAAGGGAGAGCTGGGAGTAGCCGTGCTCATCGCCGATCTGGCTTCGCCGGCAAAGGCATGCATGCCCTTCTTCGAATTGTGGATCGACGGACCGTGGCGCGAGAAAGATGCGTTCCTCGATTCGCTGCTGTGCTAGCCGCGATAGCGTCCCCAATACCGGTCGATTGCGGTTTGCAGTTCTCCGAAGGGAAAGTCGTCGCCGTGAGCCGCCTGGAAAGCCTCGAAGAACGCCAGAATGGCCGCACCTTCGGCAGGTGTGAGGCTGTTGACGCGTTCGTTGAACATCGCCGCCGGCACGCCGGAATCGAACCATTCGAGCTGCTGCTTGCGGAGCAGCTCCGCGGTGTCGGGAGGCAAACCGACGCCGGACGGAAGGCGGGCCAATCGGTCGAGCGATTCCACGACGTCCGCGCGCGAGGGCTCGGTGAGTGCGCCGACGAGCTCGGAGGCAAAAACGCTGAGAGATTCATACGACTCCAGGGCCGCGTGCAAGAACGCTGGGAGGAAGTACCGGAACGCGTCCGGAGAGAGCGCCCAGAGGCTGCCTTCGACCTCGGTTCTCAGGTCGTTCGCCGAAAGTTCGGCCGGCGTCCTCGCACGCAGGAGCTCGTGCACGCGCTCGCCGTCGTGAGTCACGGATGGTCGCAGGAGCTGGTCCGCCGGAGGACGCGGCCGCGCGGCGAACGCATCGAAGAAACGCGCTTTCGATTGTGTCACGCGCTCGGCCGTTCCGGGCGTTGAGGCGCGAGCTGCGCGAGCATCAGCACGAGCAACGCCGCTAATGCGCCAAGAGCTGCTTCCGCGACGACTGCCGCTGCCGCGGCGACCGCGGCGATGATGGCCTCCACGAGTGCGATGAGCGCGACCACGAGAGCGTACACCGCGGCGACGATCAGGGCCGCCGCGGCGACCATGGCCAGTGCCTCGATGGCCGCTCGCGTGGCTGCAACGACGACCGCCATCGCCCCAATCAGCCCTTGCGGACAGTTGGAGCGCGTGAAGCGCTCGTAGCACCGGTTCAACATGTTGACCTTGTCGTTGATCTGGGTGCGATGGTCTCCGTCTCCGCCCTTGAAGCAGGCGGTGGCGATGGTCACGCGTGCGGCGACCTCCGCGCCGATGGCGGCGATCTTGGTCGCGAGAAGCACACAGGAGTCGCCGACGTTGCAGCGGCCAAGGCCGCTCACGATGACCTTCGCGCTTTCAACGGATAGCCGCAGAGGGATATAGGTGGCCCAGCTGCAGTCTCCCGGTTTCGTCATCCCGTCACCAGGCCAACACTGCAAGACGTCGCCTTCCGCGCCGCCTTGCTGCACGACGTGGGTCAGCTCGTGCGCGAGCAACCGATCGCCGGCTGACGTGTGAGGGCGATACTGACCATCGCGGAAGACGATGTTGCTCCCTCGAGTGAAGGCCAGCGCGCCGACGGAGCGAGCCGCATCATCCGCCGGGCCATCGGCATGGATGCGCACGCGGCTGAAGTCGACGCCGAAGCGAGGCTCGAAGAGGGCCCGCTGCTCGCGCGTCAATGGCTGGCCGCCGCCGACGGCATCGACACTCGCTTCGGCCTGGCTGCTTGCAGTCGCGCCCCCGGGTACGACTGCGCGATGAACCTTCTTCTCATCGCAATCGGTGCAGAGACGCTGCGCGACGCCCGGCTCCATCCTCATCACCTGCTCGGAGACGCGGTCGGCCTCCTGCTCATACCGATCGCCCGGTTGATTGACGACGTACTTCGCCTGGATCGGTCCCACTCCAAACCGGCTGAAGTTGTGGCCCAAGCGATCCCCAAGGCTCAGGGCAGGGCTTTGAACGCGCCGGGGTATCGAAGCTTTGGCAGGCCAAGTCTGACGCCCGGCCTTCGGCTGTGCGTAAGTGAACACCACTTCTAGGTTACACCTTTTGGGCGATTCCCGGCGTGAACGCCGGGCCTACGGATGGTGCTCCAACTCCGCGCTCTCCGGACGATCGACGCCGGCCACGAAGGTGAGGATTTTCTAAACCTCGCGCAGATGTCTACGTCCCCGGTCGCAACAGTCGTTCGAGAAAGCCGTCGATCCGTCCCCACGCGTCCTGCGCCGCGTCGGGGTCGTAGCCCTGCTTGTTGTTCGGGTTCATGAACGCGTGGCCGGCGCGGTCGTAGATCTTGATGTCGGCGAGTTTGCCGTATTGGGTCAGGGCCGCCGCGAACTTCTGCACGTCCGCGGCGGGGATTCCGCGATCGGCACCGCCGAAGCTGCCGAGAATCTGGCTGTTGATGCGAACGATCGCATCACGATCGGTGATGACGCTGCCGTAGTTGACGGCCGTCGCGCGCAAACGCCGATCGGCTGTGGCGAGCTTCAAGGCGTATCCGCCGCCCATGCACCAGCCGATGACGCCGATCCGGTTCGGATCGACGTCGGGGCGTGCGGCGAGATAGTCGATGGCCGCTTTGAGGTCCGCCATCGCGCGATCCTCCGGCATTCCCCGCATCAGCTCGTGCGCCTCGTCGGGTGACTTTGCCGTGCGGCCGCGATAGAGGTCGGGTGCGAGCGCAACGTAGCCCCGCGAGGCGAAGCGAACGCCCTGTTCCTTGATCCACTCGTCGACGCCCCACCATTCCTGAATCACGATGAGCGCGGGCTTCTTCGCCTCGACGGCCGTGCCGGCGGCGGGAAGAGCGAGATAGCCGCTGGCGTCGCCGTACGCGACGAGCTCCGTGAGGCCACCCGCGTGCGGAGCGGCCGCCGTCGGACTCGTGCCCACCACTTCCGGCGGCGCGGCAGTTTCGCGGCTACCGTGCTCGTGTTCGTCGCGGTGACACGATGCGGCGACAAGTGCGAGAGCGAGAATCGTGACCAGACCGATTCGACGCATGATCGCGAGACCATATCACCGTTCGGGACGTGTGGCAGGCATGTCGATCGCGGCGGCGATGGAGCCAGTTCGCTTGGCGGTCCGACGGGCCGAAACCCGCGACCACCGGCGTGACAGGCCGGAGGGCTCACCTGTAGGGCTAATCGACAGAATTACGCATGCCGTCGAGCGCGCGGGTGCGACTTACACGTTGTGTGTCGTCGAGTCGACCACTCGATCCGGCACCTCTTAAGATTCGTCTGCGTTCCGTGGTTGCGCACCGCTCAGCGGACCTATCACATGGTCCAGCGCGATGAGACACCCCGTTTCTGGCGGTGGTGGACACGGGTGTTCGGAATGCCGCGGGGGTAACGCCGACACGCCGTCATAACTATACGACCAGCGAGCGCCGATAGTGACGATATTCCGCTCGGGCCGCGTCCACGATCGTGGCGAGGCTCGCATCGATGTCCATGCGCATCCAGTGCAGCTCACGGAACTCGTGCGGAACAGAATCGCTGTCAAAAGACAGATCGTCCAATACCACAGGTATGATGAATCGGGCAGAAGGTCGCATTTCGCGAGCAATCTCCAGCGCGTGGCTCCATTCCCGCCGGAACGATCGAGGGGTGTACGTGTCAACACTCCGCGAGAGAATGGGGATAAAAACGGAGCAACTTCGGATGTTCTGTCGCAGCATACGATCCTCGTCTCCCGTACCGCCGAGGCAGACATCGAGGTGCGCCGCCTGCAACGTTCCGGCGAGTCGCTCGGCTGAAGCGCGATCCTCCGATGCGAAGCTGATGAAGATGGATCCTTGCGGGTTCCGTTCGGGCACGGCTTGCGTTGTCGACTGACGTTCGCTCCAGCGGTGGAACAACTCACGGACGAACGCAACGGCGCCCTCAGGATGCGTCCGCACCCGGACGTCCGGGTTCATGAGATATTGGAGAAAATATTCGCTGGCTTGGAGGTATGAGTCGGCGATCGTAATCAGTCGGCGATCAGTCGATCGCTTCAGATCCGAAACCAGCCGCAGAAAAGCCGGTGCGATTGAGTCCGACAGATTCGTGCCGAGAAGCAAAATGTCGCGATTCTCAAGTTCGTCCAGAAGTTTCACTGGACTTTTCGTCGAAGCGATTGAGCGAATCACTTCCCGCATGTCGTCTGCCGCCCTGGGATGGCTTCCCATTGCGGCAAGCCCGTCGAGGTGGAACACCACTGGTTCCTGGCTGCTCGTCGGTTGTTCGGGGGGGTCGGCCGCGTGGTCTGGTGCCTGACAAACGACTCGCGTTCCAGGTTCCCCGCCGAATCGCTCCTGATTCAGCGCAAGCTCCATCAGCGGGTCGAACGTCGTGGTGATGAAGAGCGTTAGTGGACGAATCCGCGCGAGTTGCTGGAGAGGCTCCGGTGGCTCGAGCTGATCGCACGGTGGGAGCGCGCGTTTAAGCGCCCGGTGGAGTTCAACCGGATCGTAACCGTGAGCAAGCCAGCGATCTGCCAAATCGGCGAGCACACCGGCAGAAGCAATGTCCTGGATCGGAATTTCGAAATCTTCCGCGACATGTTGGGCCGTGTACGAGTAGAGCTGCGTGCGTTTGCCGCCGAGAGTCACCTCCAGAAGCTCGGGGCCGATGATCGGGATCACTTGGCGCTCCTCGATCGCATAAAGGAGCCGCTCCCAATCATCTTCCCGCCACCGCGAAGTATTCGCGGGTGGAACGTTGGGTAGCGAAGGGGGCATTCTCACCGGCGCCGGCGAGTAACGGGCGAGGTCCTCCTGCAGCCTCTTCAGAGCCTCGTTCTCGCTCATTCGATGCGCGTTGATCTTTTGAATATTGACCAAGTGATAAGCGAACTCAGGTGCGAAATCGAACTCTTCTACGACGAACGGAAGGACCGGAACCTTGTAATTTCTGGCGAGCAATATCTCCCGCTCAACTTCCGTCGACACATTGGCACTCCGGGAGAAGATGAGTAGGAGCGTCTCACTTTGCTGGATGGCCTTGCCGATGCTCTTGGCCCAGACCTCGCCGGAAGGGATGTCGTCGGGCGCTATCCAGCAGTCCCACCCCTCATCTTGGAGCCGATCGTGGATTGCCTTCGCTCGCACGCGGTCCTCCTCTGCATACGAAATGAAGATGGTCGGCATACGATGATTCTAGCGAGCGGCGGGATGCTGCAGCGGGAAAAATTGAACTGAAGTGAAGCCCCAGAGGCTCGAACGCCCGACCTTGGCGTGAGCGTCGCCGGGCAGCCATCAATCGAATCGGAGCAATCGCGCTCGAACCCGCGACCTCCGGTGCTGCGGTCGAGACCTCGAGACCGTCGATCACAAGGCCTACCAGGCGGTGCTAAGCGAGGTTGAGAACCTACCCTGAGACGCGGCGGCACTACGCCTCGATGGCTTGCCATCCTCCACAACGCAAAGCTCGTGCGGCTCATAGCGTTGCACCAGCTCGAATGTGGCACGGAGCGGGTCAGAGCTTCGTTTTTCGCGAGAAAAAGAAAGCTCTCACCCCGTGCCGACTCGGATCACGCCGGACATCATCTCCGACCCCCGGGTCACGTACAGCACCCCGATGGGGTGCAAATCGTTGTCGCACGATTACCGGTGGTGGCGCGCCTGCGGGCGCTTACCACCGGCTACCGTACGGCACGCCTCCGGCGCGACAAACACGCAGACGGTTTTGAGACACCCTCCCCCGCCGTCACCGCTTCCCACCTGCAGGAGTGGGCTACGCGCGTCACCAGTAGAAACGGGCCATGATTTGTCCGTTTCGCGAGGGGTACGTCGAGCGAGAGAAATGGCTTCAGGGGTCAGGGACTTGTCGCCCGGGCGAAAACTCCCAGAGGCCTGACGCCCGATGCCTACGGCAGACGCCGAGATCCTGGACGCGCTTGCGAGTATGAATGACCACTCTTCAACGCCTGACGGCGCGCGTCTCCAACTCCTCGAACAGCTCCTGCAGCGTGTTGCCCAGTGGATGCTGCCGCAATTCCGCGCGGTCGGGACGATCTACGCCGGCCGGGACGAACTCCGCGCTCACGCGGTCGCGATCGAACGGGAGAGACAGCATCCCGCACAGCGCCTCGATCTGCCTGACGAAGCGGTCTTTCTGTCCGTCGTAGACGACGATCAGCGGCTCCTCCCCTGCATCGAGCAGGTACTTCACCTCGGTGTAGTAGCGGAGCCACTGATCCAGGGCGCTGCGGAGGGTCGAGCAGAAGCCGCGTTTGAGGAGCGCGTGCGCGCTGGTCACGGGGTGGCGGAGCGTCACGACCGGGCGGGCAATGATCGGCTGACGGCAGGCGCGGGCGATCTCCTTCCATTGCGGGTACTGGAAGGTCAGGAGCGGGTCTTTGATCGCGAAGGGGAAGCGGGGGATGGATTCGAGGAGGGCGCGGATGGCCAGGGTGTCGGTGGCGGTGAGCGCGATCTCGTCGGTGAGGACGGGCTTGTTCTGGTCGCCGCCGTGGCGGGCTGTGATCTCGCGGACCAGCATCAGGACCGGGAGGATCTCGTAGCTTTCGTAGCCGCCGTCGGCGCGGCTCGTGTCGGGTTTGAAGAGGCCGAGGGGGAGCGCGGGATGGTCGAAGTCGAGGGCGACGCCGCAGGCGGCGAGCGCCTTCGTCAAAGCAGATGTGCCGCTGCGATTGAGGCCGAGGACGAGGTAGAGGTCTCGCTGCGGCGCGGGAGCGGGCCTCAGGAGATTGGCGTGCAGCAGCGCGTCGACGAGAGTCTCGAAGCCGGGTTCGTCGAGCTCCCAGCTCTCCTGCAGTTTTGCCAGCACCGCGCGCGGTGTCGACGGAGTCGCGAACGAGGTGAGAACAGGCAGCGCGTCCTCCGTCAGCTCGTGTCCGTCCTGCGACACTAGCCTGCCCGACGAGGAGATCCGCAACGCGAGCGAATCGGAAACGACGTAAAGCGCGTCCCAGTTCATACGAGATCGATGTGGAGCGTCTGCGCTCCGAGGTTGGTGCGCAGCTCGCTGACCAACGGGATCTCCTGACCCGGTTCCACCGCGACGAGCCTGCTCAGCGGACGCGCGTCCCATCCCCAGGACGTTCGCGGCGCGTCGGGTGAATTGCCGAGGACCGTGTCGTCATCGAGATGCGCGCGGAAGTAGACCAGCACGCCGCCCAGAGCTCCGGCCTGGACGACGTGGAGGCGGAGATCGATGCGAGGCTCGACGGCCAGCGAGGAGCCGGGCCGGAAGTCGAGGCGGCAGAGTTGCGTCTCCGTTTTGTCACGGCAGTGGCGGAAGATGGCGCGGCGATAGGCGGACACGCGGACCTTGTCCCGCACCATGCGGAAGTGCTCGAACGCCGAGGCGAAGCCGGCGGTCGCGAGCGCGGCATCGTTGCCCGCGGATGGCGTGAGGAGGTTCTGCGCGACGAGCGCGTCGACCACTCCGGTGAAGCCGGCGTCGTCGATCTCCCACTCGTCCCGCAGCCGCTCCAGCGCTTTGGCCGGCGTGCGGCCGCCGGCGAAGGCGAGCAGCACGGGCAGCCCGTCCTCAGCCAGCGCCTGGGGCATGCGCGACACGGAGTTGCCCGCCAGCAGTTCCCCGCCGTCGCCGATCTGGAGAACGATCGAGCGCGAAACGGTATACGACTCGCTCCAATTCACGATCGACCGAGCATAACCGCAATGCCGTAAATACGGACGGTCGTACAATCCGGCCATGGCGACCTGGAAGCGATTGTTGGAAGACCGTGACGCCGAGCGCGCGTGGAAGGTGATCGACGACATCGCCCACACGCTGCGGCCGAAGGCGGAGAATCCGGATCCCGAGGCCAATCCCGCCGTCGCCGGCGGCACCGCCGGATTGGCGCTCTTCTACGCGTATCTGGGCGCCGAAACGGGCAGCGAGGAGTGGACCGGACTCGCCGAGCGATTGATGGACCACGCCATCGACTTCCTTGCGGAGCGTCCGATCCACGCCGACCTGTACGAAGGGTTCACCGGAATCGGGTGGGCGGTCGGTCATCTGCAGGGAATGCTGTTCGAAGAGGACTCGGATGGCGTCGGCGACGATGTGATCGGCGAGTCGCTGGTCGAGGTGCTGGAGCGATCGCCGGTTTCGCGCGGAGACTTCGACGTGGTCGGGGGCCACGCCGGCTACGCCATCTACGCGTTCCACGCGCTTCCGCGGCCTGCCGCACGCCGCGCTCTCGAGCTGCTGGTCGAGCGGCTCCTCGCGATTGGCGAGCCGGTCGACGGCGGCTTCTCCTGGTTCACGCCGCCGGAGGTGCTCCCGGACTGGCTTCGCGAAAGGGAGCCCGACGGCCAATACAACCTCGGCGTGTCTCATGGCGTCGCGGGGGTCATCTCGGTCCTCGGCATGTGCGCCGCTGCCGGGATCATGTCGGCCGACCAGCGGGCGACCCTCGATCGCGCCGTCGACTGGCTGCTCGCGCAGAAGCAGCGCGGCAAGGGCTGGTGCTTCGCCAATTCCGTCGTCAAAGGCAGGCCCGCCCGGCGAGACCGGCTGGCCTGGTGCTACGGAGATCCGGGAATCGCCGCGGCGTTGTTCACGGCCGCGCGGCTCTGCGGCCAGGCCGGGTGGGAGGCCGAGGCGCTCGACGTCGCGCGGACCGCGGCCAGGCGCCCGATGGATCCGGAAGACTCCGAGATCGTCGACGCCGGTCTGTGTCACGGGTCGGTCGGCCTCGCCCATCTCTTCAATCGGATGCACCAGGCCAGCGGCGATCCCCTCCTGGCCGAGGCGACGCGCGCGTGGTACCGGTACACGGTCGACATGCAGCGGCCGGGCGTCGGCATCGCGGGATACGAGTTCTTCGCGGAGCCGGGCTGGCAGCCGCTGACCGGATTCCTCTCCGGATTGTCCGGCGTCGGGCTCGGGCTCCTCGCCGGCGTCAGCTCGATCGAGCCGGGGTGGGATCAGTTTCTCGCGGTGTCGGTTCCGCTGGAGAAGCGTCCGCTCGCGCCAGCCGCGACAGCGTGAGCCGGTGCAGCAGATCGTACAGGACCAGCTCGTGCCGGCGCGCATCCGAGCGGATCAGCCGGTTGACGAACATGTGGATGTAGATAGTAATTGACATCCACAAAGGAAGGACCGACATTACTATTCAAGTATGACAAAGAGCGTCCGGTCAATCATGACCGGAGGTCAGCGCCGGGGTAGCCCGGCGTTTTTTTTCATTTTTGTTTGCTGGAGGTAAGCCCATGAAGAAGAAGGTCAAGAAACTCGAGCTCAACAAGGAAACCGTCCGCAATCTGACGACCGATGATCTCAAGAAGGTCGCCGGCGGTACGGGAAACACCTGGCCCAAGAGCGTCTGTTACAGCTGCCAGCCGACCCTCTGCCCGTAGCACTGCAGACCTTCTCCTTGTTTTTCGATGCGCCGGCCGGAATGGCCGGCGCATCACGCTTCAGGTCGTACAATCGATCGGATGGCAGCCTGGCAGCGATTGTTGGAAGATCATGACGCCGAGCGCGCGTGGAAGGTGATCGACGACATCGCCCAAGCGCTCCGGCCGAAGACGGAGAACATCGACCCCACGGACGATCCCGGCGTGGCCGTCGGCACCGCCGGACTGGCGCTCTTCTACGCCTATCTGGGCGCCGAGACGGGCAACGAGGAGTGGACCGGGCTCGCGCATCGATTCATGGAGCACTCCATCGATGCCCTCTCGGACCGCCCGCTGCTTCCCGATTTATACGAAGGCTTCACCGGAATCGGGTGGGCGCTCGGTCAGCTGCAGGGCATGCTCTTCGAAGAGCCGGACGACGACGAGGATCCGGATGCCGATCCGATCGGGGAGTCGCTGGTCGAGGTGCTGAGGGGGCGAACGTTCGCGCGCGGGGACTTCGACCTGATCGGCGGTCTCGCCGGCTACGGGATCTACGCGTTCCATGCTCTACCGCGGCCTGCAGCACGGCGCTCGCTCGAGCTGCTGGTCCAGCGGCTCGTCGAAATCGGCGAGCCGGTCGACGGCGGGTTCTCCTGGTTCACGCCGCCGGAGGTGCTCCCGGACTGGCTGCGCGAGAAGCAGCCCGACGGTAGATACAACCTCGGCGTGTCTCACGGCGTCGCGGCGGTCATCTCGGTGCTCTCGATGTGCGCCGCTGCCGGCGTGATGTCCGGCGAGCAGCGGGCGACTCTCGATCGCGCCGTCGATTGGCTGCTCGCGCAGAAGCAGAACGGAAAGAAATGGTGCTTCGCTAATTCCGTCGTCAAAGGCAGGCCCGCCGGGCGAGACCGGTTGGCCTGGTGCTACGGAGATCCGGGAATCGCCGCGGCGTTGTTCACCGCTGCGCGGCACTGCGGGCATGCAGGGTGGGAAGCGGTGGCGCTCGAGATTGCACAAACCGCGGCCCGGCGCGACATGGAAACCTCCGAGATCGTCGATGCCGCTCTCTGTCATGGGTCGGTCGGCTTGGCCCATCTCTTCAATCGAATGCACCAGGCGAGCGGCGATCCGCTCCTGGCCGAGACGGCGCGCGCGTGGTACCGGCACACGGTCGACATGCAGCGGCCGGGCGTCGGCATTGCGGGATATGAATTCTTCGCGGCGCCCGGCTGGCTGCCGCTGACCGGTTACCTCCCGGGATTGGCCGGTGTCGGGCTCGGGCTGCTCGCGGGGGTCAGCTCGCGGGAGCCGGCGTGGGATCAGTTTCTTGCGGTGTCGGTTCCGCTGGAGCAGCGCTTGTCCGCGCCAGCCGCGACACCGTCAGCCGGTGCAGCAGATCGTAGAGAACCAGCTCGTGCCGGCGCGCATCCGAGCGGATCAGCCGGTTGACGAACATGTGGATGTAGCTGGTCACCAGCTGGTCGAGCTGCGCCGTGAGCTCGCCTCGTGACTCGAGCGCGCGGAGCTCCGCGACGAGCGGCGCCAGATTCGCCGACCGCCGGTCCAGTGCGGCCATGCCGGCGGCGAGCGGGTGGTCGGGCGCGACGCCGGCGGTCACGAGGTCGTACAGCTCGTTGCCGGTCTCGCGCAGCCGCTGCGCAAGCTGCTGGGTGAGCTCCGGACCGATGTCAAACTCGATCCCGAACGAGCGGCGCAAGCGGGAAAGCACGTCGCGCCGCCCGGGGAGATCGAAGCCGAAGTCGGCGAGCAGCCGGTCGATGCCCACCAGGGCCAGACGCCACCGCCACTCAACACCGCTGTCCCCGGCCAGATCGTCGAGCGCGGCCAGCACGGCCTCGCTGTCGGCGTGGAAGATCCGTTCGGCGATCTCCATGGCCTCCGGGCCGCCGTAGCGCTCCACCTCGCGCTCGTAGGTGTCGAGCTGCCACCGCGAGATGCGCCCCTCGGCAAGGAGGGGATCGAGGAGCTCGGGGAGCCAAACGATGATTTCCTGCAGCCGGACCGGCGCGCCGCCAAAACGCACGCGCAGGTGGTTCTGCGGATCGCCGTAGCGGATGAAGAACCAGCGCTCGGCGGCGCCGCTCTCCATGGCCCGCGAGACCAGCGGAGCGATGACGTCCCGCAGCACGAGGTCGGCGGTGGCGGTGCCGGTATACAGCTTGAGATACAGCCAGCGCGAGGTCGGCGGGAAGGTGCGCTCCACCTCCCCGCGGAACGACGGCGCGGGACCCCGCTTCGTCGGCGCGCGGTGCCGCGTGAACGGAATGGTCAGCTCGTGGACGAATCGCCCCTCCGGCCCGCGGACCGGCAGCTCGTCGAAGCCGGGCCAGAATTCGGTCAGCTTGAACGCGCCTTGCTGCCGGACGGCGGCCACGAACGCATCGACCGAGAGCACGTGATCGAAATCGACCAGCAGTTCGTTGTCCTCATCGGAGACCAGCACGCGGCGGGGGATGCCGCGCTGCTCGCGCCATCGCTGGACGGCTGCGTAGCGGTCCGCGTCGCGGCGCGCCGCGATGTCCTTGATCTCCTCGGGGGTGACGTTCCAGTACGCGCGCGAGAGAACAGCCCGGCCGTAGCGCACCCGCGGCAGAAACGGCTGCTTGTCGAACGGCCGCCACGTCCACTGCAGGCCGCCGCGCAGGCCTTGCATCTGCAGGCTGCAGAGAATGCGATACGCCGCCAGATTGCCGAGGGTGTAATTGTGCGCGCTGGTGAGACGCGGCAGCACGCGGCGGCGCAGGCGCGCGGAGTAGAGCACGACGTCCGGCCCTTCGACCGTGACCAGCAGGTCGTCGAGCGGAATCTGGCGCTCGCGGGGCGCGCCGCTGACGCCCAGGTAGGGAATCTCCCAATCGCGCAGTACGGGGCGCGAGTTGACGTTGCCGAGCCGTCCCCGACCGACGTGCACCACCTCGGCGAACACCACCTCGGGATCGAGCGCCTCTTCCGCTCGTAGCTGTTCGGAGACCAGGCGCGCAATCTCCGCGTCTCCGTGGCAGAAGCGCCCGGCCAGGCGTGCCCCCGACGGGCCGAAGGCGGTCCTCACCCAGACCCGAAAATCACCGGCGGCAAGCGCCTCCTCGTCCGCGGCGCCGACCATGGCCACCGCTTGAAACGAATCCGGCAGAGGAGGACGGCGCTTGCGTGTTTCGAGGCCTGCGAGGTCGTCGTCGTCGATCACGACCTCGAACGCGCCCGCGGCCTGCGCCCGCATCAGTTTGCCCAGGAGGAGCTCCTCGCGCGCACCCCAACGGACCTTCTCGAAATCGTCGGCGGAAGAGAAGTCGAGCCCTTCGAGGAGTGGCGAGCCGTCGCCTCCCATCCCCGACAGCGGCTGTCCCGCTCCTGCCTCGACGTCGAGGGCTTCCAGCAACGGGACGAGACGGTCCGTTCCGTAACGGTCGATGAAGCGGTCGCGGAATCCATCGAGCGGGTCTCCGAGGATTGCCGCCTCGAGACGGTGCACTGCTTCGAGACCGCGGGCAACCTCGTCGAGCACCGCCGGATTGAGAGACACCTCGCCGGGCTTGAAGAGGTCGACCTGGAAGAGATGGTCTCGCTCGGCGTGCTGCGGCAGAGGCTCGACTTTTCGCGTGATCTCGCTGTAGCAACCGGGATCATTGCCCAGCCCTTGCCGGTCGAGCTCCTCAAGAGCCTCGTGCGCGTCGTGCAGTGTCGCGGCTGCCCTGAGCGAAGTCGGATGGCCCACACGCTCGAGGGTCTCGATCAGGCCGTGCACGGCCTCTGGGCCGGTGAGCGCCGGCCACAGCTCGGAAACCAGGAGCTGGCTGTCGATCAGCTCCGCGACGTAACCGGCGGCGTCGTCGACCGAGATCTCTCCATCCGGATCGCTCGCCGCGACCGCCGCGGCGATCTCGTCCGGCGTTGCGCCTTCAGCCGCACGGGCCAGGGCAGCATCGAGAAATTCGTCGGGCTCCACGGCAACGAGGTGGTAATTGATCTTCAACCCGTTGAACCGCGATTCGGCGTACCGCAACCTGCCGGCCGCGCGGTAGATGCTGGTATTGGGGCGATAGCGCAGCGATCGGCGCAGCTCGCGATCCTGATTGAGCTCGTGAGCGAGTGCGAACAGGTAGCCCATGTCCAGACGCGAGTGGCGCCGGTAGGAGTGCTGTGGCTCCAGAATCAGCCGGTTCTGTGTATCTACACGACCAACGGTACAGGCGGCGAACATTCCGAAGGGAGTCGCTCGCGAGGCCATCCGGAACGCATACCGCACCAGCGCTTCCTCCGCGCGCCGTCCTTTCTTGCTGTCGGGATCGCGACGCCACTCCTCGAGCGCTTCGAGCAGAGTCGGCGTGGCTATGTGAAGCGCTTCGAGCACGGCCGGGCGCGTCAGCAGGCCGCCCAGCCACTCGCGCTGTGCCTTCCTGTCCGCCTCTATCGCAGCCGTAAGTGCTGTTGTATCAGCAATACTGGCTGGTGCCTGCAAACCCGCGCTCCAGGTCTCCAGCTCGTGGACCGGCAATAACGGAGTGCGTAACAGGAAAAACCCCTGAGGCTCGAAGTCCGCGCCGTCAAGACGCCGGCGTGGGCGGTCGTAACGGATTGCTTTCCAGACGGTTGCAGGGATCTCCATAGTAAATGCTTACCATACAGTATGACAAAAGGCGGGCCGGTCATAGTGGCTGGCGGCTAGCTGCCGGGCGTTTTCGACAGCACGTTTTCAACAATGTTTGTTGGAGGGTAAGTCATGAAGAAACTGGTCAAGAAGCTCGAGCTCAACAAGGAAACGCTCCGCAACCTCAGCACCGACGATCTCAAGAAAATCGCCGGCGGTACGGTGGTGACGAAGCCCATCTCCATCTGTGGTAGCTGTCGTCCGACCCTCTGCCCGTAGTCCCCGGCTGCTGTTGCCCGTTGCGCCGGCCGGATGGCCGGCGCAACGCGTTAGGCGCGTATCTGCACGGCAACCAGCTCTTCGTATCGGCCGCGCCGGCGCATCAAGTCGTCGTGGCTCCCCCTTCCACCACCGTCCCGTGCTCCATGACCAGAATCAGGTCCGCAGCGCGAACGGTGCTGAGCCGGTGGACGATGACGATCCGGGTGCAGCGGAGCGCGGCCAGATGATCCTGAATCCGCCGCTCGGTCGCGGTGTCGAGACTCGCGGCGACGGAGGTTTTTCAGTGTCCGGCGGCCAGTACCAGCGTCTGACGCTGGCGCGCGCGCTGGTACACCGGCCGGCCATCCTGCTGCTCGACGCGAGGATCACGAACGGCGAGGCCATGGTCAGCGCCGCCAGCACCGAGTCAAAGATCGCGGGCTCCTCGGCGGCGTCAGCTCTCGGGAGCCCGCGTGGGATCAGTTGCTCGGGGTGTCAGTTCCTCTGGAACGTTCGACGCAAGTTTCGGTGCCCCTGCCGCAGCCTTCGCCCGCGCAATCCGCGACACGGTGACCCGGTGCAGCAGGTCGTAGAGCACCAGCTCGTGCCGGCGCGCATCGGAGCGGATCAGGCGGTTCACGAACATGTGGACGTAGCTGCCCACCAGATTGTCGAGCCGCACGGTGAGACCGCCGCGTGACTCGAGCGCACGCAGCTCCGCGACGAGCGGCACCAGACACGCCGACCGCCGGTCGAATGCGGCGACACTGCCGGCCAGCGGGTGATCTGGCGCGATGTTCCTGGAGCCGGCAAGCCGGCTCACTGGCCGTGATCAATTCGTACATTTCGCCGCCGTGCTCGCGCAGCCGCTGCGCGTGGTTCTGCGGATCGTTGTAGCGGATGAAGAACCATCCATCCGCGGCGCCGTTCTCCATGGCCCGCGCGACCAGCGGAGCAATGGTGTTCCGCAGCACGGTCACCGAACCGGTGTAGAGCTTGAGATACAACCAGCGCGACGTCGGCGGGAGGATGCGCTCCACCTCCCGGTGATCGGCGGCGTGGGAGCCCGCCTCGTCGGCGCGCGGTGCCGCGTGAACGGAATGGTCAGCTCGTGGACGAACCGTCCTTCCGGACCGCGGACCGGCAGGTCGTCGAAGCCAGGCCAGAATTCGGCCAGCTCGAACATGGTATTCAACTGCCGGGCGGCGCCCAGGAACGCATCGACCGACACCACGTGATCGAAGTAATCGACGGCTAGAATGACGAAATGCACTCGCGTCGCCACTTCCGCCCCAGACTCGGAAGACGTGTTCATCGTCCGTCCGGGGCCTGGGCCTTCCTGAACAGCAGTTTTGGGATCTGGCTTCTCTCCGCGGTATTCCTTTACGGAACCGGTGCCTCGTATGCTCTTTGGAAGTCTCATCAGGTGCAGGCGGAATCGCGCCGCCGCGCAGTCGAGCATTTGGACACCGAGATTGCTTATCGAATCGCTGTCATTCTGCTCAGTGTTTTGTTGTCTCTGGGGAACGATCGGCCGGAGGTCAACGCCCGACGTCTCAAAGACCAGATTCTCATTCCGCGCTGGTGCCAGAGATTTCGCCAGTACCTCGAATGCTCGGCGAATGACCCTCTGTGTGTCGCACGGGACAACCTGTACGGACTGGAATCATTTTCTTCAGATGCCGAAATGAACACGATCGTCGGAAAGGATTGACCATCATTCTTGGGGCTGAAGACATCGTTCAGGAGCTCGAAGGGGTTTGACAGGGAAACGCTACTCCCGAGGAAGCTGATGGAAAATCTGACGTTTGCCCTGGGAGTCATCAAGCAGCACGATGCCAGTCCGCTCGAAGGGCATACGGTGGTTGTGCTGGAACGGGTCAGCGAGAGCGGCGAAGAGTTCCGCTGCGAGCTGCGCCCGGGGCAGGCGCTGCCGAGGGCGCCTTTCCGCCTCCGCGACATGTTTCTCATCGGGCGGCGCGTGCCGAGTGTTTTCGCATTCGCGGTCAGCAACAACAGCGAATTGCGGGTACTCGGCACCGTCGACGTGAGAACGCAGGATCAGACGTATGCGTTCGCCGCCGACATCCACATCGAGTTTCGAGTCGCTGATCCCCGCCTGGTGGTTACCCGGCGTCAGGACGATCCTGTTGCGCGGATCAGGGACGAAGCCCGAGCACTCGCAGCCCGGGAACTGGCGTGGCGGGACTGGCCGGACATTCGCCATCGATTCCGCGAAGTCGGGCGCGAGATCGTCGACTCCATCCTGACGCGGCTTCGTGGACACTCGGCCAACTATGGCCTGTGGGTCTCGACCGTCTCTCTTGGCATCCACGCGGGAGACCGGGAAAGAGCTGCGATTCATGAGGAGATCGAAAGCGAGCGCAGGGCGGAGCAGCGGGAAGCTGAACTGCGCAACGCGATCAAGGTCCAGGAGGAACAGGCGGTCATCGACGCGTACGAGCGACAGAAAATGGTGTTCGATGCTGCAGCTGAAGCTGCGGCCTCTGCGCTCCGGAACATCGGCAGTCAGATCAGCAACGTTGATGAACTGGCTCAGGTCATCGAGCTGTCCCGGCGGGCGCTCGGTCAACTGGCCGCTGATGAGCGTCCCAACCTCCTCTCCGCATGCTCGTCTTCGTACGGGAATGGCGATCCCGGGAGCATGGAGGTCGCGTTTCGGGCGGTCTGGCCGTCCGCGATTGAAGAAGCATCCTCCAGTCTGCTGACGGTTTATGCGTCCGTCGGGAGCGAGGGTGCGGCGGCGGTCGCATTCGATATTCGTCAGGGGGTTCACGACGCTGCGTCACTATCCGGAACGGCGGCCACGCATCGCGTTTCTCTGGGGGCGCGCATCCGCATCGTGCCGGCGGCTCCCGGCCTTGTCTTCAGCCCGCCGAGCATCACCCTTCCCGATCTGAGCTCGTGGTTGCGGGCAACGTTTGCGATGCGTCTTCGCGAGGAGCCGATCGATCCTGGTGAGCCGATCACCGGAACAATTCAATTCTTCGTCGGGCCGCTCATCGTGGGGCACCTCGCGTTCTCGATCACCGTTCGTTCCTCCCCACTGAGCCATGAGCAAGGTGACAAAGAGATGCTGGAAGCACACGGCCACCCGCATCGAAGGATCTTCCTGTCGTACTCCCACAGAGACACGGCCATCGTCACGCAGGTGGAGCGCGTGTATAAGCTGCTCGGCGACTCCTGTCTGCGGGATGTCGACATCCTGCACAGCGGGGATGACTGGAGGCGAGTGTTGCTGAATCGGATCGGTGAGGCAGACGTTTTTCAATTGTTCTGGTCCAGGGCGGCAAGAGCATCGCGAAATGTCGAGGAGGAATGGCGTCATGCGCTGCGTCGCAACCTCCCCGGCTTCATTTGTCCGGTTTACTGGCAGAAACCTCGGCCTCACGCACCTGTCGAGCTGGCGCACCTTCATTTCGAGTTCTACGAAATCCCGCGGAGAAGCGTGCAACGAAAACAGCGTACCCACGGCGCAGGCTCGGCGTGATGATCCGATCGCACCACGATCTACCTCGTCCGGTATTCGTCGGATTCTTTCCGAAGCTGACGATGCAGGCGCCGACTGAGCTCGCGGCTGCGGGGGTGGTTTTACCTGAACGGCTGGTGGATCACATCATCACGCCGCTGGTTTACTTCGTGAGCTGAGCGCGTCTGCCCATAACGTCCCGACCCTGCCCATAAAGTCGTTCAGAATCGGGACTTTTGTGGGCAAAGCCGGTCAGACCTAGAACTCTACTTAACCCGGCCAGATCCCCGGCCAGATCCCGAGCCTGCACAGGCGTGGGGGCGTTAGGTAGAGTTTCCAGGTCTGACCCTACTTAACTCAACCCCGCCCTGCATCAGGCGCGGATCTGCACGGCAACCAGTTTTTCATATCGGCCGCGCCGGCGCATCAATTCGTCGTGGCTTCCCCGTTCCACCACCGATCCATGCTCCAGGACCAGAATCAGATCTGCCGCGCGAACGGTGCTGAGCCGGTGCGCGATGACGATCCTGGTGCAGCGAAGCGCGGCCAGATGCTCCTGAATCCGCCGCTCGGTCTCCGTGTCGAGGCTCGAGGTTGCCTCGTCGAGCAGCAGGATGGCCGGCCGGTGCACCAGCGCGCGCGCCAGCGTCAGACGCTGGTACTGGCCGCCCGACACCGAAAAACCTCCGTCGCCGAGCAGGGTGTCGTAGCCGAGCGGCATCTCCATGATGTCGTCGTGAATCTGCGCCAGGCGCGCCGCTTCGATCAGGCGGTTGCGCGACAGCGACGGGTCGGCAAGAGAGAGATTGCCGGCGATCGAGCCGCCGAACAGATACGGCTGCTGATTGACGATCCCGAGCTGACTGCGCACCGCGCGCAGATCGAGTCCGGCCAGATCGAGCCCGTCGTACAGAATCCGTCCGGCCGTCGGCCGGTACAGTCCGACCAGCAGATGCGCCAGCGTGCTCTTGCCGGCGCCCGAGGGGCCGACCAGCGCGACGAAGCTGCCGGCCGGGATGTCGACCGACACGTCGTCGACCACCAGCGGCGCGGCCGGGTTGTAACGAAAGCTGACGGCGTCGAGCGTGATCCGCCCGGCCAGCCGCGGCCTCGCCAGGGCGGTGCCGCGCGGCTGCTCGGGCGGAGCGTCCAGCACGTCGTCGATGCGCTCGAAGTAGCTGCCCAGCATCTGCATCTGCAGCGCGGTGGAGACGAGCGCCGAAAGCGGCGCGAAGAAACCCGCCGCCAGCGCGCTGACGGAGAGCATCGTGCCGAGGGTCAGGTCGCCACGGACCACCTCCATCGTGCCGTAGACGAGGATCACGAACGGCGAGGCCATGGTCAGCGCCGCCAGCACCGAGTCGAAGGTGGCGTTCAGCCGGCCGCGCTGCAGCGCGACGTTCAACTCGTCGGCGAAGAGGTTCGACCAGTGCTCCACCGCTCGCCGCTCCGCCCCCAACGACTTCAGGGTCTCGATGCCCGCGAGCATTGCCACCTGGTAGCTGCGCGACGCCGCCTCGACCTGCAATGAGCGGGAGGTCAATTCCTGATGCCGCCGGCGCAGGGCCAGGAACAGCAGCACGCGCAACGCGCCCAGGGCCAGCACGATCGCTCCGAGGATCGGGTGCAGGACGAGCACGATGATCAGGTAGAGGCTGACCAGCATCCCGTCGAGCGCGCCTGATAGCGCACCCGAGGTGAGGATCTCGCGCACCGTGGTATTGCTGTTCAGCCGCTCCATCAGATCGCCGGCCGACCGCTGCTGGAAGAACGAGTACGGCAGGTCCACGAGGTGGTCGAGAAAGTCGAGCGTCATCCGCGAGTCGAGTTGCACCCGCAGGCGCACCAGCAACCGCGCGCGGGCGAGAGTGGAGAGGAAGTGGAACGCCACCACGCCCGGCAGGCCCAGCGCGAGCATCGACAGCAGTCCGATGTCGCCGCGCGGCACCACGCGGTCGACGATCATCCCGGTGAGAAGCGGCAGTGCCAGCGCCAGCGCCTGCAGCAGGACCGACGTTCCGAGCACCCTGCCCAGGGTCGACGACTCCCGCAGGAGCTGACGAAGATACCGTCCCAGTCCTCCACTGCGGCGCCGCTCTTCCGAGATGAAGCCCGCCGCCGGCTCGAGCGTGATGGCGATGCCGGTGAATGCGGTGCGCAACTCGCTCCAGGTGACCAGCCGCCGTCCGAAGCCGGGATCGACCACCCACACCCCCTCGGCGGTCGTGTGATCGAGGACCACGAAGTGATGGAACTGCCAGTGGAGGATCGATCGCGACGGGAGGCTTTCGAGGTTCTCGACCTCCGGCACCCGTACCGCTCGCGTCCGCAGGCCGTACCAGTCCGCGGCGGCGAGGATCTGGCTGGCGTTCGCGCCGTCGCGGGCGACGCCCATGACGTCCCGCACCTCGCGCATCGGCACCTCTTTGCCGTACGACGCCAGGACCATGGTCATGCAGGCCGCGCCGCAGTCGGCGTTCGTGGTCTGCTGGAAGAACGGAATCGAGTCTTTGCCGCGGCGCAATCGCGGAGGCCGCGCGCCGCCGCGCGGACCCTTGCGCGCGCGGCGGCTTTGCGTCAGTTCCAGCACCCGGCCCGGCTCCCCCGCGCCTTTCCGGTGCGAGCGCAGCGCTTCATGCCGGTAGAGCGGTTTGCCGTCCGTCGCCAGGGGATCGTCCGCCGTGGCGAGCGCCTCTTCCAACTGCTTCTCGAAGATCCGGTGGCGCACGATCGGGGCGATCTGCAGCGCCAGATCCTCGAGGCGCCGGCGCTCCGCCTCGCCGAACGGTTCGCGGTCCGGCTCCCGCGTCGCCACCAGCACGCCGAGGGTGTCGACGTGCGCCTCCCCGGGTGCGAGGACCGGCACCGCCAGGAAACGCTCCTGCGGCGACCGGCCGCCGTTGTCCGCTTCGGCGTCGTATCGTGGATCGTCGCCCGCACGGTCCGCCACGAGCGCTTTCCCGGTCCGCGCGGCGAAGCCCACCAGTCCCGACGCCGCGCTGTTGCGAACCGTGTCGGCGGCCTCGAGACTGCGGGACCAGAGCGTCTCGTGCAGCACGTCAGCGATGGCGAAACGCCCCTCGTCGGCGTCCGTCATACCGGTGGCCGCGCTTCCGAGCAGTCCCGAGATCCGGTCGAGGTCCGTCTCGGTAGCGATGCGATCGACCATGCGCGCGATCGCCTTGGCCACCACCACCGCGCCGCCCTCCGCGCCGGCCACCCGGTCGAGCCGCTTCCGCCGCTCGTCGTGCGCGAGCGCGCTCCGCAGCAGCGCCGCCACCTCGCCGAGCGGCGGCGGACGGCGGCTGAGGAAGAAGATTCTGTCGTCGTCGATGAAGTCCTGAAAGAGCTCCGGCTCGCGGCCGGCGGCCAGGACGACGGAACGGGCATCCGGATGCTGCTCGAGAAAGGCCACGGCGTCGCCACCGCTCACCCCGGGCCCGAGGCAGACGAGATCCGCGCGGTCTCCGCTCGTGAGAGAAACCTCAACACCGCTCCCGAGCAGTTCCGCGAGCCGTGCCGAATCGGCGGCATCGAACCCGAGCAGGAGGATCCGCATCGATCGATGTTAAGTGGGATTGGGGTCAGACCCCAATCCCATTAAGCGCCTCATTGACCCGAAACGAAGAGGTGTCCTGCGTTCTGTGAGTAGACCCGGCCGGCGCTGTCCATCGCCGTCGATGTGTATGCCGCGCCGAGGGTGAGCTGCTGGAAGATCTTGCCGCCGCAGCCGAAGATCGTCGTGCCGCAGCCGGGGGCGGCGTTCACGATGCCTCCCTGCTGGATCTTGTACAACCACCCGTCTTCGGAGGTCCCGTAGACGGTGCCGTTCGCGTCGACCGTGAAGCCGTTGACGCAGAACTCGAAGCTGTTCGGGTGATCGGGGTCTTCGACGCACGTGATGTTGCCGCTGGCGTCGCGCGAGCAGGCCTTGGTGTTCGTGTTCTTGTACCACCAGTCCCTGTTCAGCTGCTTGTCGCCGCGGTCCGCCAGCGCGTCGGCGCGCAGCGTCGGGTTGATCTGGGTCACGTAGTACGCCACGGGATAGATGCGCCCGCTGGCGTCGGTCGGACAGAACGCCGGGTTGTTGCAATAGGAGCCGATGTCGCCGTAGCGGTTCTCTTTGATGACGACCGAGTACGTACCGTCATGGGGCCAGATGCCGGGAGTGACGTCCCAGCCGGCCCTGTACGAGCCGAGGTACGAGCCGTCGGCGCCGAAGCGCATCGTGTGCCCCTCGGCATAGTTGTAGCGCGTGAACGCGCCGTACCAGATCGTGCCGTCGGGGGCGACGACCGGCGAGGACGTGCTGTTGTCCTCCACGATCGCACCTCCCGGGCGGTTGGTGGCCGGGTCGACGCCGTAGGCCGCGCCGGCTTTGCATCCGCCCGGCGCGCCGTTCGGCGGCAGCGTGCCGCCGAGCGCGTACGGAACGTTGCAGCCATCGTTGAAGCGATCCCTCAGGGATGCCATCCACTTCTGCGTCAGGTCCGGATTGACGGCGACGAGGTAGCTTTCGCGGGCGTTGAAGTGCCCGCGAGACATCAGATAGATCGTGCCGTCCGGGGCAACGGCGGGCGCGGCGTTCAAGCCGGAGCGCTGCGTCCCGCAGATGTTCGTCGGCGCGACCGCGTCGGGGCTGGGAGGCCACGGGAGATCCACATTGCGGAACTGACCCGAGCACAGCGCCGTTCCCGCCGGCGCTCCCGCGGTGAGCGTGGCCCAGTCCACCACCGTGATCGCATTCGAAGGCGTGATCTTCACCAGCCACGAGCCCTGGATGTCGTAATCGCGGATGTTTACGTCGTCTCTGAACTTCGCCACCGCGTAATAGAGGTTGCCCGCGCCGTCGACGGTGATCGGCGTGATCACGTGGACCTTCGACGGCGTGTCATTCCCCTCGTCGACAAAGGGGGCGAGCCGCGTGCCTACGCCGGTGGTCTTGTTCACGCGCCACACCGAGCCCCCTTTGCCCGGAACGTAGAGCGAGCCGTTCGCCAGCGCCGGATGAAACACGCCTTCCCAGTTCCAGAAAATCATGCCCACCGCGTTCCAGTCGCTCTCGAACTTCCAGACCTCCTCGAGCGCGGTGTGCGTAGCGTTCCAGGTGTACTTCGTCTCGCCCCATCTCTGGGTCTTGTATCTCAGGATGTCGAAGTGGCCGGCCTTGAACATCATGTAGACGTCGTCGCCGTCGATGAGCGGCGTCTGGAAGTGCGCCAGCAGGAGCGGCTCATCGCCAAACTCCAGCGTCCCCGCCATCTCATCCTCGATGAGCGGGTCGTAGAGGATGTTGACGATGTTCTGGTCGAGCGACTGCCCGACGTACGGAACATTGCTTCCGTGTTGAGGGTGGGCGCCCCACTGCGGCCACTCCTGGGCCATGGCCGGTGAGACAAAGAGGAAAGCTGCCAAGACAAGGGACACGTGTGACCTCATACGTCTTTCTTCCTTTCCGCCGTTCGGGTTCGTGAGTAGAGATGGAACTAAGCCAATGTTACGGGCGATGGAAGAGGAAAGGCGCCCCGTTAGCAGTAATGTCACGTCGAGTTCGCGCGTTCATTGCGTCCGGACGGTTCGGAGTGCGGCGACCGCAGTCGCCGCTTTTCCTTGCGCGCAGATCGCGGTGCGAGTGAAAGCGGTGACTGCGGTCACCGCACTCCAAATCAATGATGCTGCGCCGCCAAAGCAACGCGCCGCTGTAACGTTTTGGCTCCTTTCGTCACTACTGAGTATTGAGGTTGACGCGCGGAAGCGAGGCCTGAATGCGACCAGTGACGCTGCTGATTCTGACTACCTGGCTGGCTGCTGCAGGTGTAGAAGCGCAGACGTACAACGAGACGATCGTGGTCACCGCCGATCGTACGGAAGTCCGCAAGGACGAATCCGCCGCCGCGATCGTGGTGCTCACCCGACGCGACCTCGACCGCCTGCCGGTACGGAATCTCGCCGAGGCGCTGCGGTACGCGGCCGGCATCGACGTGCTCTTCGCCTCGGGCAGCGGGTCGAAGCCGATCGTCGCCAGCCATGGCTACTTCGGCGGCGGCGAGGTCGAGACGGTGAAGCTCATCGTCGATGGAGTGCCGGCCGGCGATGCGGAAACGACGCTCGTGGACTGGCGCGGCGTCGCCGCGAGCGAGATCGAGCGCATCGAGATCGTTCGCGGTGCCGGGTCGCCGGTGTGGGGCGACGCCGCGATTGGCGGTGTCGTCCAGGTCTTCACGCGCAGGCCGGAGAGTCGAAACGAAGGGGAGGTCGCCGCGACGCTGGGAACGTCTTCGGAGCGCGGCATCTCGGCGTCGTACCGCGGACCGTTTGCACGGTTCGGGCTCGCGCCGGCGTTGCGCGTGGATGACGCCGGCGGCTGGCGCGATCACAGCAACGAAACGAGACGGGCCGGGTCGCTTTCAGCGACGTCCGAGCATTGGCGCGTGACCCTCGGCGGCAATGCCGTCGAACGCGACGATCCCGGTCCGCTGCCGCTCGCGGTCGCGGATCGTGATTCGCGTCTCTCCGATGATCTCTACCGTTTCGACCACGAGTCGACGACGCGCCAACGCGCCGCCGCGACAGTCGTCCATTTCACCGGCGGACTGCTGTTCAACGGAACGTTCTCCGCCGAACGGCGCTCGACCGAGCTCCTTCGCTCTCTCCTGCTCGCGCCAGGGTTCGGCGACTCCGCCCTGCGAAGCGTGGATTCGACGGCGGGCTCCGCATCCGGTGTCGTCTCCGCACCATGGCAGCTTGCCGGGAAAGCAGCGGAAAGCCGCGCCGGCATCGACGTCGCCCGCGCCGTTCTGACCAGCGATTACTTCGCGGTGACCGCCGACGGGGACCGTGGCACGCGCCAGTCATCGACGGACGCAGCGCGAACCACCGCCGGCCTGTTCGTGAGCCAGGACTGGCATCCGCTGGCGGGACTTCGGATCTCCGTGGCACTGCGGCGCGATGCGATTCGCGACCGCGGCCAGGAAGAGCGGTCCGCCTGGTCACCCCGTCTCGGCGTCAGCGCGGCGCGGGGCAGCTGGTCCGCCTGGGCGCATGTGGCTCGCGCGTTTCGCACCGCCACCCTCGACCAGCTCTTCGATGCACGTGCGTTCCCCGACTTCGGCGGAGGGTCGCTGACGATCTCCAATCCCGCGCTGGAGCCGGAGCGCTCGCGCGGGATCGAAGGCGGCGTCTCCCGCGCGGCTTCGTCGTGGCGGCTCGACGCCGCTGCCTATCAGACGCGCGTCACCAACGAGATCGATTTCGATCCGGCGACGTTCCGCTACCGGAACATCGGCAGCAGCCGGCATCGCGGTGCCGATGTCGCGCTGAGCGGCACCGGCAGACATCTCGACTGGAGCTTCGCGTGGTCGTGGATCCAGGCCGAGTCGCTGGCACCCGGCGAGGAAGGGCGGCAGCTCAAGAACATTCCCCGGCATTCCGCCCGCGCCAGCGTTTCGGCGTCGTTGCCGTTCGACGTCCGCGGCACGCTCGCAGCCTCTCTCCGGCGCGGGCGCTGGCTCGACGACGACAACCGCGTTCCGCTCGATGACGTGCTCACCGCGGATCTCGGGCTCCGGCGCGACGCCGGTCCCGTTCGCGTCGACCTCGACGTGCTGAATCTCTTTGACGCCCGTTTCCACGAGCTCGGCTTCGTGCTGCCCGATTTTCGCGGCGGCTCGGCGCCGTATGTCTACCCGGCCGGAGGACGGCTTGCTCGCCTCGTCCTCGGCTGGAACTTCTGACGCGAGCGACTGCAGAAGGAGCTGGTCATGGCCATCATCATCCGCGTCAACGGCAACAGCAGTAGCGGCCAGGGGTTTCTCGTCGTGTCCGCCGGCGGAGAAGATTTCCCCGTCCCGGTCGGACTGAGAACCGATGACGGCACGACCGTGAATGCGACGCTGCACATTGCCGCGGGGGGTGTCGCGGCCCTCGTCTTCAGCCAGACGAACGTCACCATCTCGCCGGTCGAAACGTTCGTGCAGGTCCATGCGACCTCGCCGAGCACGACACGCAACGACACGAGCCTGGAAGTGCGCGTCGGCGGTGTTCCCCAAGCCACCTTTCAGCTGACGGCGGTCTCGAACCCGAAGATCGTCTTCCTCGGACGGTTCCAGGCCCGTTTCGCCACTGCCGGCGACCCTTACAACCATCCGACCGGCACCGCCGCGGGGTGGACGTGGAGTCTCCCCGGCGAGCCGAACTTCGTTCCCGCGGACAGCGTGGCCGACTCGCCGACGAAACCGGTCGGCCGGGTCATCCGCTTCAACAATCCGGTGTTCCTCCGTTCCCAGTGTCCGCCCGTCACCACCGCCGTCACGGCGATCCGCGCCCAGGTCGGCGCCGCGACCGAGGACTTCACCGCCGGCGACTCCATCCTGGGCCTGCCGGTGAACCTCGGCCCGAACACCTACTTTGCGGGCAATCAGCCCGTCACCGCGGGCGATCCGGCGCCGTTCGAACAGAATGGGGACGCAGCGGAACCGATGGCGATCTTCGAGGTGCGTGTCGGCAACCTGTTTTCCGGCGGATCGGACACGCTGCTCAACCGGCCGAAGCCGATCTCGGGTCCGGCAGGTTCCGGCAGCCTCACGGCGGCCGATTTCGCGGCGTACGGACTGCCCGGGACCTTTACCGCATACCGCAACATCCGCCGTCCTGCACTGCAGACCGAGTTCGGTAATCTCACGGCCGCGCAGCAGGCCGCACAGATCGGGTTGAATCTCCAGACGCGCATCGACAAGATCACTACCCCGACCGCAATCGAACAGTCGCTCTTTTCCTTCTGGCTGCTATTCAGCGGGAAGGTCAATGACTCGATCACCTTCGCGCCCACTGACTCTCCGACGCTGCGTTACTTCGCGCGCTTCTCGTCGTTCACGTTCCGGTCGAAGCTCCTCAACTTCCGCGTCGACGATCTCGGCGGCGTCGTCGATGGAAGTATCGAGGCGGACGTCGCGCAGCTGCTCCCGCCTCTGCCGCTCGGCATCTACAACATCACCACGACCGATTCCGCGGCGTTCAATGCCCTGAACGCGCCGGGCATGACAGAGGCGAACATCGATGCCGCGCTCGGAGGCGCGCCCGCCAATGACCGCGTCGTGATCACGGTCGGCAGCGACTACGACCGCCTGGTCGTCTCGCGCGTGGTGGTCGCGAATCCGGCGGATCCGCCGAACCTCTGGACGATCACCAGCCGCGGCGCGAGCTATGTCTTCGACTTTCAGCCCGTGGCGAGCGTCTTTCCTCGCGATCTGACCTATCTCGTCCTGCCTCCCGGCCACGAGCGCAACCAGCTGGGAAACTGCGAAGGCACGTTCCCGGTGCCCGCGCCGGCGGTCGGCTTTGCGCGGCTCTTTTACGACGGAAATGAGTGGAAGCTGCTGCTGCACGTGGGGACCGTCGGAGGAGCGGGGACAACGATGAAGGGAACCTGGTCCGGGTCCCCCGCGACCATCGCACCGGCGTGCACGCCGGCGGACCTCGAGCTGCTCACGCCGCTGATCGACTTCGGCTCGATCGAGCAGGGGTTGATCGCCCATCGCCAGATCGCGTTGCTCAACCGTTCGGCCAACCCGATCGACGTGACGCTGCCGGCGCTGGCCGCCCCCTTCGGTGCGGTGGGTGCGTCGACCGTGCAAATCCAGCCGGGTGAGATCGGCACGATCGGAGTGTCGTTCACGGCCGGTGCACCGGGTGCGTCCGGACCGGTCGCGGCGACGCTGACCTCGATCCCGGTCGTGCCCGGGACGCTGACCGTCAACTTCGTCGGCACGTCGCTGGTGCTGGCGGCGGTGGACACGGTGCTGGTCCTGGATCGCTCCGGCAGCATGGCCGAGCCGGCCCTGTCGGGCGGCGGCCGGGTCATCAGCAAGACCGATCTCCGCAACTCCGCGGTTCAGGTCTTCATCGACCTGCTCCGCGACGGCGACCGCGTCGGAATGGTTCGCTTCGACAACGCCGCCCAGCCGCACATGCCGCTCGAAGCCGCGGGAGTGCCTGTCACGGGTTCGGGCCGCGTCAACGCGACGACCGCGCTCGCGAGCCCCGACCTTCTGCCGGGCGGCGCCACCGCGGTGGGCGACGGGCTGGTCAAGGGAGACCTCATGCTCGCCGGCCCGACGGCCTCGCTCCGCAAAGCGCTGGTCGTCCTCACCGACGGCGTCGAGAACCGGCCGCCGTTCATCAACACCGTCACGCTCGCCGCCGGCGTCCGTGCATACGCCATCGGCCTCGGACAGCCTCAAAACGTCAACGTCGACAAGCTGAGCGCCATCACCGGCAACACGGGCGGGTACCTGCTCGTCACCGGCGAGCTCGATGCCGCGAACGAGTTCCGGCTGCACAAGTACTTCACCCAGATCCTGGCCGGCATCGACGGCGGCAGCATCGTCGTCGATCCACGCTCGGTCATCCAGCCCGGCGAGGCGCAACGCACGCCGTTCTACGTCACGGAAGCCGACGCCGAATGGGATGCCGTGCTGCTGGATCGTTTCCCGATGCTGGAGTTCCGGCTGGAGATGCCCGACGGAACGGCGATCGACCCGGCCGGCGCAGCCGCGTTCGGAGGACTGTTCGTCCAGGGGCGCGCCTGCCGCTATTACCGCATGCGCACGGGGTTGTTCCCCGATCCCGCACGAGCGCGCGGGAAGTGGCACATGGTGGTCGAATATCCCGGCGAGAAAATCTATCGCGGGCAATTCGCGGCCAAACCGGTCGCCACGCATAACGTCGACGACAAGCGCCCGAGACCGGCTCCTCCGCGTCTGGACGTCAGCTACAACGTCATCGTACGAGCCCGTTCGGCGATCCGGCTGGACTCGCGCATCGATCAGCGCTCCGTCGACCCCGGCTCACCGCGTACGATCGTGGCGCACCTCAGCGCGTTCCAGCAGCCGTTCGACGCCGGTGTGTCGCTCGTTGCACAGGTCACGCGGCCGGACGGCGTGGTCGTCTTCGTTCCGCTCCAGCGGAAAGCGGCGGGGCGTTTCGAAGCACCGCTCGAGGAGAAGCAGCTCGGCCACTACGACGTCGTGGTCCGCGCGGCCGGCACGACTCCCGGCGGGTTCACGCTCCAGCGGGAGCAGACGATGAGCGCGGCCATCATCGATCCGGCGGTACTGCCGACGGTCGACTCCGATGCCGAGCAGACCAAAGCCACGCTCGAGGAGCAGCGGGAGCTCATCGAGCAACTGGTCGATGCGCTGCAGAAGCTGCCGTCGCAGCTGAAATGGTGGCTCATCGCCCTTCTCATCCTGCTGTTCATCATTGCCCTCGCCCTCATCTTCTGAACGAGACGCCATGCGATCGCGACTCGCATCGATCTTCATCCTTCTGGCCGCTGCCGGCTCCTGGCCGGCGGCGGCTCAGGATCTCAACCTCAACGGCATCCAGGACCGCTTCGACCTGCCGGGCACGCAGGCGCGGACGATGCCGATCCAGGATTTTCAGCTTGCGACGGTCCTTCCGCCGGCGTCGGCGTGCAGCGGGTGTCACAACACGATGGACCACCGCGGACCGCTCCGCCCCTGGGCGGGAAGCATGATGGGAAATGCCGCGCGCGACCCGGTCTTCTGGGCGCAGCTCGACGTGGCGGAGACCGACGAAGCGGAGATTCCGTCGCTCGCCGGCGGCCGCGATCTCTGTCTCCGCTGCCACATCGCGAAAGGATGGACCGAAGGGCGGTCTTCCGGTCCGGACCTGGCGACGGCGCTACGCGGAATGGCCATGCAACCCGATGATCTCTTCGGCGTGCAGTGCGAAGTCTGCCATCGCCTCGTCGACCGCAACAATGGCGCGGATCCGGTCGACGCGCAGGTGCTGGCCGGGCTGGCCTCCAATCCCGATCCGGAGCTCCGCATTCCGCCGAGCTTCGGCAACGGCATGTACGTCCTCGACCGCCACGACGTCCGGCGCGGACCGTTCAGTTCCGCGCAGATTGCCTGGCCCGGGCTGACCACGCCGACGACACAGTTCATCCCGCCCGCGGCCTATCCGCCCGACGGCTCGCTCTTTCACCCGATCAAACACTCCCCGTTTCATCGCCACGGCAATCTCTGCGGCACGTGCCACGACGTCTCGAATCCGGCCTGGACGCCCGCCGAGCCCAAAGGAAACACGCAGGCGAACTTCCCCATCGAACGGACGTGGACGGAGTGGACTCACAGCCAGTACTCGACGATGGGAGAGAACGGCAACTGCCAGAGCTGCCACATGAACGCGGCCTTCAGCGGCCTCGCCGGCGGCGGCGCCTCGACGGCGAGCAATCTCAATCCGGTGCCGCACACGAACGATCTGCACGTGCACGACCTGACCGGCGGCAATGTCGCCATCCCGATCGTCATCCGCACGATGATCGACAAGTATCAGGCCACCAAATTGAACGATCCGGGAGCCGCGCCGGTCATCGGCGCGACCGAGGCGGCGCGCGATGCATTTCTCGACACGTATTATGCGAAAGTCGTCGACGCGCTCTATCCGGCCGGTACCTTCGCGGACGCGGCAGGCGACTTCCCGCCGTTCTACGATCCCGCGAACTACGACAGCGCGTCGAATCGTGCCAAGGCCACGCTCGGGCGCGCCGCGCAACTGGCGTTCAACCATACGCCGGGCGGAGATCTCGAGCTCCGCATCTACAACATGACCGGCCACAAACTGCCCACCGGCTATCCGGAAGGGCGGCGCATGTGGCTCAACGTGAAATTCTCCGGCATCGACTCCGGCACCGCGGCGGAGACGCTGCTGGGCGAGTCAGGCCGCTATGACCAGACCACGGGCACTCTGTTTCACGACTTCGATCTCGAAAACGACGTCGGCTCGAAGCCATACGACGGGATCACCTATACGAATGCCGCCGGCGGGTTCACCGGCTTCGGACGGCGCACGCAGGTCTATGAAGCGCGGCTGCATCACGCACCGTCCGGCGTCGAGTTCCACTTCATCCGCAACAACGAAGTTCGCAGCGACAACCGCATCCCGCCGCTCGGCTGGAACAAAGCTCAGTACATAGCCAACAACGCCGGGCAGACCATTCCGGCGGCCTACGGCTCGCAGATGACGTATCACGACGCCGTCACGGGACCCCTGGCCCTGCCCCCGGTCGTCGAGCCCACGTACAACTTCGATGAGGTGCCGTACCCGGTGCCGGCCGGGGCCGACGTCGCGGAAGTACGGCTGATGTATCAGTCCGTCAGCCGCGAGTACCTCGAGGAGCTCGTCGCCGCGAGTCCGGCCACGCTCACCTTTCCGCCGGCAACACCGACCGGCTTCACGCGCGCCTTGCTCCTCGAGCACGCATGGCGCACCGTCGCGGTCGACGGACAGACGCGCTTCCCGCCGACGGAGATGACGCGGCTGCGCATTGCCCTCGTCGACGCCGACGGCGACGGTCTGCCCGACCGGTGGGAACAGGCCTACGGTCTCGATCCGGTGAACGGCGACGGCGTGAACGGACGCAACGGAGATCTCGACGGCGACGGCCGCAGCAACTTCCGCGAGTTTCAGGATGGCACCGCGCCGAACGCCGTCGATGGCGTGACCCACCCGCCCGTCGATCTCGTCCTCGTGCTCGACTACTCCGGCAGCATGCTCGATTCCGCGCCGGAAGGCGGCGGAGGCGCGAAAATCGAGGTGCTCCGGGACGCGGTCGAGATCTTCCTGCGCACCTGGCAGCAGTACGCCACCGCCAATGGACGACTCGGCGTCGTCTACTTCTCGGACGGCGCGACGGTCGAGGGCGGCGGCATCGTCGACTTCGCCGCCCTCCCGCCCGGATCGACCATCGAGTCACGCATCGACACCCTCATCGCCGCCATCCGCGCCCGCCCTGCCGGAGGCTCCACCGCCCTGGGTGCCGGCATCGAGACCGCGCTGCAGTTGCTGCTCACCGGCGGCGCCGGACACCGCAAGCAGATCATCGTCTTCACGAACGGGATGCAGAACATCAGTCCCATGCTGCGCCTGAACGGCACCGGGCAGTACACGATCCATCCCGAGCCGGTCTCCGTCGCGAACGGCGTGTTCGGCGACTCCGGCGTCACGGCAACGGCGGCCACTCCATTCGATACCGCCCTTTCGTCGTTCGGCGTGAACATCCACACCATCGGCATCGGCGTGGCGCAAACCCCGGATGACCGCTGGCTCAACCTGATCCTCGACGTCGCGACTCAGACTTCGGGGCAGCACCAGTTCATCTCCCGGGCCTTCGAGCTGGAGGGAGCGTTCCTCAACAATCTCGTGCAGAGCCTGCGCGGATTCACGCCGCAGCGGCTCGGCCAGTACGAAGCGCGGCTCGAAAGCGGTGCCGCGTCGGTCTCGAAGACGTTCCTCGTCGATGCCGCCGCGACGCAGGTCACCTTCCTCCTCTCCTGGTCCGGAGACGACGCGGCGCCGCCGCTCGACTTCGACCTGCGCGGACCGCAGGGAGAGATGGTGACGCCGCTCGGCCGCATCATCCGCGGGCCGAAGTACGTCATGGCGCAACTGTATTTCCCGCTCCAGGCGATGAACGGCCGCCCGGTCGCTCACGGCGGGACGTGGACGATGATCGTCCGCCGCGCCCAGGTGCGCGGGGACCAGCAGACGATCGGGAAGCGCGGCGCCGCGTCGTTCCGCGCGTATGCCATCGCGGACGTTCCGCGGCTCGACTTCCTCGCCACATTCGACAGGAGCACCCTCAAAGCCGGCCAGCGGCCGGTGCTTCGCGTCGCGGTGCTCGACCAGGCGGAGCCAATCCGTGGCGTTCGCCGTGTGACCGCGGTCGTGCGGCGTCCGCGGGTTGCGATCGGAACGCTGCTGGCCACGGCGCGCGTCGATGACCGTGCGCTGCGGAACGCGCTCGCATCCGGCGCCGACCGTCCCGCCGATGCCGCCGCGGCGAAGTCGAGCCTCGTCCTCGGCGATCCTTCGCGCAGGGACGATCTCGTGCCGATCGAGGAAACGATCGAGCTCTTCGACGACGGCGCGCCGCAGCACGGTGACGCCACCGCCGGCGACGGCATCTTCTCCGCGCGTCTCCACACGCTGCTCCACCCGGGCCTGCTCGTCGCCGACATCACCGCGGAAGGCTCGTCCCCGCGCCTCGGCACCTTCAGCCGCCGCCTGCGCGCGACGGCCAAAATCGCTCACGGCGACTGGTCCCTCGCCGCCTCGACCCTCCGTGCCTCCATCCTCGGACGTGGACGTAGCGGATGGCAGATCCGCGTTCACACGCGCCCGCGCGACGTCCTGCGCAACGACCTGGGCATCGGCATGCACGACCGGATTCGCTTCGTCATCCCCGGCGCCACCCCGCTCTCTCCGATCGCCGACAACCTCGACGGGACCTACTCCCAGACGTTCGATGTCCCCTCGCTCGATGTCCCGGTGACCGTCAGCATCGATCGTGCTCCCGCGTTCCACCGGAGCGTGACGACCGCCGCCGGCGCGAATTACGTTCGCTGGCTCCTCCTCGTCCTGCTCCTGCTCCTGATCCTGCTCGTGCTCTTCCTCGCCTGGCGCGCGCACCGGCGCAGGCTGATTCCATGACGGTCGATCACACGCTCTTTTCGTCTCTATTGACACGTCGACCCGCCAAACTAACGCAGTCATGCCCGCGACTTCGCGGCGCTGTGTGCTTTCAGAGGGTTGATAGAAAGTCGTAACTCGCAAGCTCGCGATTCTGGACAGCGAAAACCCTGCTTCCGGTAGTATGTCCAGACTCACACGACATGCCCCGCGCTCGCATTTTCATCAGCCACAGCGCCGCCGATGATCCGGCGCTGCTCTGGGAAGTGCACCACGCACTCGAAGCCGCCGGATTCGAGGTGCTGATGGATGCCGCGCGCCTGCAGCCCGGCGCGAAATGGCGCGACGAGATCTACACCTGGGTCGCTCGCGCGCACGGCGCGGTCGTTCTTCTCTCGACGCCCGCGACGACGTCGGACTGGGTGAAATTCGAGCTCGCAGCATTGGCCAGCCGCCGCCTGCTCGAGAAAGTGAAGCTCGTCCCGGTTCTCGTTCCGCCCATCACCGACGCGGTGCTGCGCGAAAAGCGGTTCGATCCGTACGACCTCGCCTCGCTGCAGGCTGCAACAGTCGACTCCACCGCCACCGACGCCATCGCGCGCGTCATCGCCGTCTTCCAGGCGATCGCCAAAGCGGGCGACACTCCGCTCGATCGTTTGGAGACGCGTCTCTCGCGCGAGCTGCCCGGCGAACCGGACGTCCTGGAGCGCACCGCGCTCGCGCTCGATCCCGCGGCGCAGAACGCCGTCGTCGACGCGACGTTCGTCGCGTGCGCGCTCTTCCAAGCGCCCGCCGAGAAACTGCGCGACGCGCTGTGGGAGCTGGCCCAGGATCCGGACGTCTCCCGCTCGCGGCTCGAGAAGATCCTTCACATCGTGACGCCGTTCTGGATCGAGCCCGCGGCGATCATCGAGATCGCGCGCGAGGCCGCGTCGCCCGCCGGCCCGCACCGCATCCTCCTGCTCAACACGAACAACGACCACATCGCGGTCATGTACGTCCGCCGCGCCGCGCTCGAATATCCGATGCGCTGGGCATTGGTTCCGGTCACAGCGAGCGGCGGCGACGATCCCGTCGGCAGCGTGCGCGGCGAGATCCGCGACTGGTTCCGCCGCAAAGTGCCGACCCTCGCCTTCGCCTCCGATCCCGACATCGACGCGCACATCAAATCGAGCCGTTCGCCGGTGCTCGTCGTCGCGCCGCCGTCGCTGAAGCTCGAGCGCATCGCCGAGCTCCGCGACCTCTATCCGAACTGCATCTTCATCGGCCTCGCCGGCGGCGCCCTTCCCGACGCGGCCACGCTCACCACGCTCAACGCGATCGTCATCGAGCCGCGCCTCGAGACGGCGCGCGAACAAACCATCAAACAGGAGTACGGCGAGTGCAGCGTCGTCGTGAACGACACCGCCGAGTGAGGAGCCCGCATGACTTACAACTACGACCGTTCGATGTTCGAAGCACCGCCGCCGCCGACGACGTTGGTCGAGCGATCGCGGCGCGACCGCCGCGACGGCGCGGTGTACGTCTGGAATCCCGACCTCGAGCTCGCGGTCAATATCGCCCTGGCCACCGAACGGCCGCTGCTCGTGCGTGGACCGTCCGGCACCGGCAAGTCCTCGCTCGCAGCGAGCCTCGCGCGCGCGAAACGCTGGCGATACTACGAGGAAGTCGTTTCTTCGACCACCGAGGCGCGGCACTTTCTGTGGAAGTTCGAAACGCTGAAGCGGCTCAGCGACTCGCAGGCCGGCGGCGCGAAGACGCCCGTGCACTACGTCGAGCCCGGCGTGTTGTGGTGGGCCTTCGATCCCGACAGCGCGCGACGACGCGGTATGGACGCCGGGGCGCTGCCCACGCTCGATGATCCGAATCGCTTCCCGGCCGGCCCCGACGCGCGCGCGGTCGTCCTGATTGATGAGATCGACAAAGCCGATCCGGACGTCCCCAACAATCTCCTGGTCCCCCTCGGCTCGCTCGAATTCAAAGTCACCGACGCCGACGACGCCGTCGTGAAGTCGAGCATGCCGCCGGTGGTCGTGATCACGACGAACGACGAGCGCGAGCTGCCCGGCGCGTTCCTCCGCCGCTGCGTCGTGATCAAGCTCGATCCGCCCGGCCGCGAGGCGCTGCTCGGCATCGCGGCCGCGCATTTCGGCGCCGATGCCGATGGTCTGTATGGAAAAGTCGCAGACGCGATGGATGCCGTCGCGGCCGCGAAGAAGGCGCGCGCCCTGCCGCCGCCGAGCACGGCAGAGTTCCTCGACGCCATCGGCACGTGCCGCGATCTCAACGTCACGCCCGGCGATCATCCGACGTGGACCGCGATCGAGCGCGCGGTCTTCTCGAAACCGAGCATGCAGGATGAGACGACCAAATCCTGATGCCGAGATCGGTCTGGCCGATCTGATCGAGGCCGTGGAGCGCCTCCGCGTTCGTGATCTCGCGCTCGTGCGCAAGATCGCCGAGGTGCTGCAGGTCGAGGCGCTCGTGCGGAAGGCCGCGCCTTCGAAACAGGAAACCATCCGTCGCGAGAGGAACCCACCACCTCCTCCGCCGCCACCGCCGCCGCCCGTCCACACGCCGCAAACGGAATACCGGCCAAGCACCATCTCGCGTTTGCAGGACGACACGGCGCCCGCGTTTGCCGCGCCCGTGCCTGCGCTGCCGCCACCGATCGACGAAGCCAGTGAGCCGCTGCCTCCATTCGAGGCGTTGTTCCTGCGCTCGTGGACGCGCGCGATTCTGAGCATGTCGCTGGCGACGCCCGGCGAACATGGTCCGCCCGACTTGCACCGCATCGTCGAGCGGATCTCGCGCGGGCAGGCCCTCACGCGCATTCCGCGGCGAGTCGTGCCGACGCTGCGCAAAGGTGTGCAACTCCTCGTCGATCGCGGCTCGGGGATGGTCCCGTTCACACGTGACGCGGATGCGCTGGTGCGTGAGATCGTTCTGGTCGCCGGAGTGGAGACGCCCGTGCTGCACTTCCGCGGTCTTCCGTCCGACGGCGTGACCGATCTGCAGCGAAAAGTCGTCCTGCCCTACGAAGTGCCGCCGGCGGGCGTGCCGGTCGCGCTGATCACAGACTTCGGCATCGGCATCGATCCGTTCGAGAGCGATCGGCCGGGCGCGCGTGAATGGGTGGCGTTCCTCCGCTCCGTCCGCCGGACCGACAGCCGGCTGATCGCGTTCGTCCCGTATCCGCGGCAGCGCTGCGCGCGAAGCATCGCATCGCTGGTCACGATCGTCGAATGGGATCGCCGCACGAGCCTGACGCGCATCCGCGCGGCGCTGCGCCGGGGATGGAGCGGCCGATGATCGCAGAACCGGTCAGGAAACTGGCGACAGTGGTCTCGCTGGCGGCGCGCATCGAGCCCGAGCTGCTGCGCGCGGCGCGACTGCGGCTTCTGCCGGAAGTCGACGTGTCCGCCGAGGCCGATCTCTGGTTCAGCGCACTCGTCGCGGCCCGAAGCACGCGGCGCGTCGTTCTCGATGCGGAAATCGCCGCGTCGCTGCGCGAGTCGCTCGCCAGCGATCCGGCGCTGCTCAACGCGGCGCGCGCCGTCGTCGTCGAGCTCCATCGAAACGCCCCGCCTGCGATTCAACTCGAGGAAGAGATCCTCTACCTCGCGCTGACCGGCGCCGACGTCGCCGACGCCGTCAACACGAAGCTCACCTCGGTGCTCAACGCGATCGCGAACGAAGGCCGCCGCGGTCTCATCGACTGGGCCGCGCGCGCCCTGCCGTCAATGCCTGACGTCGTACAGAACACGACCGCCGCCGCCGCGCTGCGCCTCGTGGCCGGCGGTGAGCGCGCCACCGCGATGCACGTGCGCCGCGCGGTGATCGACGACCCCGCGATCGCGGCGCTGATCGAGAAAGCTCTGCCGAGAACAAAGGTGTTCGCGCGCCTCGTACCGCGTGAAGACACCCTCTGCGTCGAGATCGGCCGCACCGAGCTCCCCGCAGCGCACGAGATCGAGCTGCCGAAGACCGAGCCACTCGTGCTCGAGCTGACCACAGCGAATCAGTCGGAGATCGTCGACGTCCCGCGCGAAGGAACGCTCGTGCGAACGATCGTCGAGTCGGTCTCGATCCGCACCATCGCGCGCGAAGTGTTCCGAATCGAGGAGGCGCGCGAGGAGGAGCGGGCAACCGTGCGGTTGCTCGGTCTGAAACGGCTGCGAATGAGCGAGCTGGGGTTGCCCAAAGAGCCGGATATCGATGCGGTATTGATTGCGGGGAACGTCACGCGCTACGGGAACGACGAGGAATACGAGCGGGTCGCGGATCGGCTCCGCGATCACTACGGCACCACGCCGATTCTCACGGTGCCGGCGTCGAATGACAAAGATCGCGGGTTTGCCAGCTTCCGCGCGCGGCTCGGCTTCACTTCCGGCCAGATCGACTTTGCGAAGAGCCTTCAGATCGGCAAGTGGCGTGTCGGCATCGTGGGGATTGAAACCAGCATGTTGATGCTTTTCCGGGGCTCTCAGATCTTCAACGTCTGCAACGGTGACCCGCTCGCGTGGGCGAGCTCGCACGATGTGGCGATTCTCCTCATGTATGAACCAGCCTCGGATTTCGCACCCGAATCGAAGGAACGCTGGCTCGCATTCGGCGCTGATGGGGTGTTCGATCTCTTCCTGGACGAAAGCATGGCGTACGCCGACCATCGGAAGGATCCTGAATACGTCGTGATCGAGATCGATCCCACGGCGAAGATCGCGGAGTCGACCATTTATTCAGGAGTCGGGCAAAAAATCACGACGCGTCGCACCGTTATTCGCGCCCGCCCGTCTTCGCCACCATCCACCTCCCAACCCCGCCGCGTCCTCGTGGCCGGCATCTCGGAAAAACTGTCCATTCCGCTTCAGGAGCTCTGCCATGCGATCGGCTCGCTGCTTGCGCTGCAGGGTCACGACCTGCTGACGGGCGGCTGGCCGGGCGTCGACTATCTCGCCGCGGAAGGCTTCGAGAACGCCGCGCCGAACCGAGTCGAATCAATCAGCCACTACGTCGGCGGGGAACGCAAGATCTCCGACTACCCGCGCGGCCGGCAGATCGTTTCCGAGCGGGACGAAGAGGCGCTCGCCCGCGCCGTGCGCGAGGCCGACGTGGTGATCCTCGTCGAAGGCGTGAGCGGCACGCGCGCCGTCGGACGCGAGGCGCTGTACCAGGGAAAACCGGTCATCCCTGTAGGTAGCGGAGCGGCCGCAGAACTCCGCGCGGACGTGCTGAAGACGTGGCCCGAGGAGATGCACGAGCGTCTGCAGCGACTCGGCAACCGCTCGAGCGTTGCGGTGACGGTGCACGAGGTCAACGAGTTGCTTCGCGTCGCTCCGGCCGCGGTAGCGAAACAGGAGCAGGCGGCGCCGCGAAGAAAAGCGCTCCTCATGTATGGGGACGACGACAACACTCGCGCTCTGGCCAACGAGTTCCGATCGCTGGCGACGGCGCTCGTTCCCGACGCCTTCGTGAGTCCTGAGCGGCTCACGGAAGAAGCCATCGACGCCGAGGCGAATACCGCAATCGTGTTCGTGGACGACACTTACCTGATCTCCGCGGGGAATAGCGGAGAGCTCGCTGATCTCTTCACGCAAGCACGGAACGGCGAGCTGACGCTCTACTGGTTCCTGGCCAGTCGATCCGACTATGCGGCGACACGCATCACCGAATTCCAGGCCGGCCATGACATCTCGAAACCACTGGACGAGCTCGCCCCGCCGCTCCGCCGCGCGATCTTCCGGTCATTCGCGGCGCAGTACCTCGCCACCGAGGGCGACGAGGCCACGCGCACATTCGCGGCGATCAACGCCGCGCTTTCGGAGATCGACCAGGAAGAATTTCCGTTGGAGTGGGCGACGCTCATGCGAAACCTCGGCGTGACCCATTACCAACGAGGAGACCTGGAGTCCGCGGTCGCGGCTTACCAGAACGCCCTTGGCGTTTTCACGAGACGAGACGCGCCGGCCGACTACGCGCTCGCGACGTCCAGTCTCGCGTTCACCCTCTGGCGCATGGGCCGGCTGGAAGACGCCACGAACGCATTCGAGCAGGTGTTGGAGGTCTTCACCGAACTGCGCAACGACCGCGATGCCGCGGTGACCCTCATGAACCTCGGTGCGCTGCACACCGCCCGAGGCGCCACCGAGACGGCGATCGCGTCCTACGAACACGCCAGAGAGATTCTTCGCGCTCACGCGCTGCCGGACGACGAAGCGCGAGTCACCTATCAACTCGCATACCTCTACGAGCAGACCGGCAACATGGATGCCGCGCTGGCTGCATTCCAAATCGCGGCAGAGCGCTTCAAGACTCTCGGCATCGAAGCAGACCTCCTGCGGGAAGCCGTGAAGAAAACGGAGAAATTGGTGGATGCCCGTCAACGCGCGCAGTCGACGATCGACCGCAAGCGCCAGAGGAAGGAATACGACGTCTTCCTCGCTTTCCACTCCGCGGACAAGGCTGCCGTCATCCAAATCGCCACGAAGCTGCGCGAACACGGCATTCTGCCGTGGTTCGACGAGTGGGATCCCCAGCCCGGCGTTCCCTGGTGGGATGCGTTGGAGAAGTCCGATACGAGCATCAAGTCGGTTGCCGTGTTCATCGGCCCCTCGCAGAAAACCCCATGGCCGGGGACGCAGATCGAAGCGCTCCTGCAGGAATTCGCCAAGCGTCAGGTTCCCATCATCCCCGTTCTTCTGCCGGGCACGATCGACCCGCAACTCCCGCTGTTGCTCGCGAGCCTAGTGTCGGTCGACTTCAACAAAACCGGCAACGATCCCTTCGCCGAGCTCGTTGAAGGAATTACCCGCGAACGCCCATCACCGGAGAAGAGCCCTGAATGAATGATACTTCGGGCCCTTCCGTCATCCTGAACGAGGTGGGCGCCCGGTGGGAGTGAAGGAACGCGGAAGCGCGCAGAGTCCGCGCGTCTCTAATTAATCTCAGCGACGCGAGGCACCGTTGACGGAGCGCTGAACGTGTCGCGCAGTTGTTCGGCGAGCGCTTGCACGACCTGAGAGGCAAGCCGCGAAACGACGCGCGCTCCCGATCCGCGGCAGCGCGAGACACCCAAACGCGAATGTTCCACGGACCGAACGTGCCAGCTTGTGCGACTCAGAATCCGCACAAGGTCATCCCGAGACCTGCAAATCGCCACATCTAGAGGACTTAATCCACCGGATGTAGAATGATTTCTCTCTAGAGCCCCGTCGGCCCGGCCAAATTACGATCGCTGATTCGCCGCCGAAAGGCGGCGGGTTTCATGATCGCTTCGCGTGATCGTCGGCGTTTCTGCGGCGACCCTGGGCAGGCCTTAGAATCATCGTCTCGGAGGACATCGATGAATCGTCAGGCGATCGCGTTCGCTCTCGCAGTAGCACTCTTCTCGCTCCCGCTTTCCGCGGACCAGGCACGGATCCGTGTCAGCGATCCTGCTGGCGACATCACGCCAGACGAGGGCGACGCGCATCCGATCGACATCGTCGATGTCGACCTCTCCAGCGACGGCGAGTTCGTGGTCGTCGCAGTCACGCTGGCCGAGCCACCCAGGCCAACGTCACTGTTCCAGGCTCTCGTCGCGGGCGTCGCATTCGACGTCGACAACAACCGGAAGAGCGGCGGGCAGGGCTTCGGCGGCATGCACGGCGACGTTCCGGGGATCGACTTCGAGTCCGAGATCATCTCCTCGGTCGAAGATGGCGCCGTCTCAACCTCTTCGGCTGCCTCCGTCATCGGCGTCGACGCGCGAGGAAATCAATCCAACGTGCTGTCCTCGAGCGACGCGCCGTCGACGCCGGCGAACGGGAAGGTGTATACCGGCAAGATCGCGTACACATCTCTCGGCGTCAAATCGGGTCAGACGATCCGCGTCATCGCGCGCGAGCTCAATGACCGCGGGGAAGGACAGGGGATGTTTCCGGAGGCGTTCTTGAAGTTGAAGTGAGCGGCAAGCTCGACGCCCTCATGCGCCGCGACTTCGCGGCGTTTCGTATTGCTTCCTCCGGTTACGCTCGCAGTTTGATCGCGGCCGCTGCAGCCAACACGGCGGCAAGGGTCATCAACATCCACACGGACAAGGCGGGAACACTATCGCCTCCGACGGTGAGCGTCGCTGACGCGGCGACACCGGGTGGCGCGTTGTCGGAGGTGACCTGCGAGGTCGTGTTGAGATGGACGCCGATGACTGTTCCCGTCACGCGGACGGTGATCGTGCAGGACTGGCCGCCGGCAAGCACACTCGACGTGCTGGAAAAGGTCTCCGTTCCGGGATTGATGGAGAACATGCCTCCCCCGGTTGCCAGCGTGCTGCACGTGCCGCCGGTCTGGGTGATGAGATCGATCCCCGCCGGCATGGTGTCGCTGAACTGAACGTTCGTGAGCGGCACGGCCGCGTTGGGATTCGTCACCGTGATCGTGGCGATGGAGGTGCCGTTGAGGGCCACCACCGCCGGATCGAAGCTCTTGGTGATGACCGCGGACGCGGCCTGCGCAAATGCGGTTCCTGTGAGGAACGCGCTGATCAGCACAGCCATGACCAAAGCACGGCGTAACGACCGATGATTCATTGGTACTCCTTTTCGATTGCGAAGGCGTGATTATGTACCCGGATGAGGGTGGGAGGAACGGGACCAAAAGGGAACGGCACGGCGCCTGGTCCGTTGCCACCGTCGGCGGCCGGACGAGCCTGTTCTGCCCGACGTGACAAACCGGTGCCGCGCGCCGCCACCGCCTGAATTGCCAAAACCATTGGCCGCCGGCGTCGTAAGAGAGTCAAGAACCCCCGTATGCTTCGACCCAGACTCTTCCTCTCCGCCATTGCGCTGGTCTGTTTGTCCGCGACTCTCACCGCCGACGAGCCGTCTCACGTAAAAGTCTCGCTGATGCCGGAAGTCCGGACCATCGCCCCCGGCGCGCCGTTCTCGGTGGCCGTCTGGCTGAAAATGGACCCGCGGTGGCACACGTACTGGATCAACCCCGGCGACTCGGGCGCGCCCACCGAAATCAAGTGGAACCTTCCGCCCGGTTTTGAGGCCGGGCCGATTCAGTGGCCCCACCCCGAGCGCATTGAAGTCCCGCCGCTGGTCAGTTTCGGGTATGAGGGCGAGGCCGCGCTCCTCGTTCGGATCACTCCTCCGCGCGACCTGAAGACGGGGGAGCGCGTCACCCTCGCGGCGCACGTGAGCTGGCTGGAATGCGAGGAGCTGTGTCTCCCCGGAGAAGCCACGGTCAGCGCCGTCGTCCAGACGGGACCGAACGTCGAAAACGACCCCACCCGCGCCAAATTCTTCTCCGAGGCGCGCGCCCGGCTTCCGCTCGATTCGGCCGGCTGGAGCTTTGCGGCCGGGTCGGGCCGCGGGTTCGTACGGCTGACCGCGACGCCGCCCGTCTGGTTGAAGGAACCCGTGGCCGAGGCGGAGTTTTTTTCGGAAATGAACGGCCAGTTTTCGAATGGACGCAGCTCCTGGGATCGCGGGGACGGCGCCTACGTCATCGATCTTCCCCTGTCGGACGTCTCGACGGCGCCGGCTCGCCGGCTGACCGGCGTGCTCGTGTCGAAGTCGGGATGGCGGGGCCCGGGATCCGAGCGCGCCATCCGTGTGGACGTCGAGATCGCCGGCAACACGAGCTCCCTACCCGGTCCCTCGGCGAGTGCCTCCGCCTCTGGCCTGCTGGGCGCCATCGGTCTCGCCTTCATCGGGGGGCTGATCCTCAATCTGATGCCCTGCGTGTTTCCGGTCCTTTCCCTCAAGGTGCTCTCTCTCGTGGGCCAGGCCGACGCGCCGATGCGCGCCCGGATGAGAAACGCGGGCGCCTATAGCTTCGGCGTGCTGGTCGCTTACTGGGCCTTGGCCGGCCTCCTCATTGCCCTGCGGGCAGGGGGCGAACAGCTCGGATGGGGTTTCCAGCTCCAATCGCCGCCGGTGATCGCCGGCCTGGCGTCGCTGTTCTTCCTGCTCGCCCTGAATCTTTTCGGCGTATTCGAAGTGGGTATGTCGCTCACCCGCCTTGGTGGGAAGAACGCCGGGAAGGGCGGCGAAGGTGCCGGCGCCTCCTTCTCGAGCGGTCTGCTGGCCACGATCGTCGCCACCCCGTGCACCGCCCCGTTCATGGGTTCTGCCCTCGGGTTCGCGCTCACGCAGCCCGCACCCGCCGCGCTGGCGATCTTCACGTCTCTGGGAGCCGGGATGGCCGCGCCGTTTGTCGCGCTGGCCGCCTCCCCTCGGCTGCTCCGGATCCTGCCCCGCCCGGGCGCCTGGATGGAAACGATGAAGCAGGCGCTCGGGTTTCTCCTGGCGGCCACCGTGGTGTGGCTGGCGTGGGTGCTCGGCCAGCAGACCGGGTCCGACGGCATCGCGATGCTTCTGGCGGCGCTCGTCGTACAGGCCGTCGGCGCCTGGGTGCTGGGCAAATGGGCGGTCATGACGCGGAGCACCCCCGTTCGAACGGCGGCGGGAATCGTGGCTGCCGTTCTCATCGTCGGCAGCGCAGCGGCGGCGGTGAAGCTGGCCGGGGCCGGCGGGAGTCCAGCCCAGGCGGTCACCACCGAGACATGGGAACCCTACAGCGAGGCCCGCGTGAACGAGCTGCGCGCGGCGGGCCGGCCGGTATTCGTGGACTTCGGGGCGGCATGGTGCCTGACCTGCCAGGTGAATGAGCGTGTGGCATTATCGGCCGCGCCGGTCCTGGCGAAGTTCCGGGAGAAGAATGTGGCGACGCTCAAGGCGGACTGGACGTCCCGCGACCCGGCTGTCACCCAGGCGCTCACGAAATTGGGACGCGGCGGCGTCCCCACATACGTCTTGTACTCGAAGGATGCATCGGCCCCTCCCCGGCTTCTCCCGGAGGTCCTCACCCCGACTCTCGTCATCGACGTTTTGGACAAACTCTGATCAGCAGCAAGAAAGGACCTGACATGAAGAAAGCCATCATCGCCGCAATCATTCTTGGCGTCGTCGTAGCCATCGCGGCCATCGCCAGTTATCGCATTCGCGACACAGTCCCTACCTCGTTGAAGGAGCCACCCGTCGGAAGCCCCGCCCCGGCGCTCACGCTGACCGACACCAAGGGGAAGCAGCACAACCTCGCCGACTACAAGGGCAAATACGTGGTGCTCGAGTGGGTCAACCTCGGATGCCCGTTCGTGAAGAAACATTACGAGAGCGGGAACATGCAGGCGACACAGAAGAAAGCCGTCGATAAGGGCGTCGTCTGGCTGTCGGTGAACAGCTCGGCGAAATGGAAGCAGGGCAACCTGTCGCCGGCCGCCTGGAACGACGAGATCGCCGGCCGGAAGATGTCTTCCACCGCGGTGCTGCTCGATGAGACCGGGGAGGTCGGGAAGACCTACGGCGCGAAGACGACGCCCCATATGTACGTCGTCAATCCCGACGGCGTTCTGATCTACAAGGGCGCGATCGACGACCAGCCGACCACCAACAAGGACAGCATCGCCGGCGCCACGAACTACGTTCTTGCCGCTCTCGACGAGTCCATGGCCGGCAAACCCGTCTCCACGGCCAGCACACAGTCCTACGGGTGCTCGGTGAAATACAAGTAAGCGGGCTCACCGCCGAAAGCCCCTCTTCGGCCCGGCCGGAGAGGGGCTTTTTTAAAGGTGGGGCATGAAAAACCGCGCGATGCCGTCGCGCGGGTTTAAGCAGGCTAACCTGGGTTCACGTATCTCTGAATCTCAAGATTGCGAGTTCTGAGTAAACTCGAGCATGGCTGACAGAGAGTGCTGAACAAAGTCAGTGCGAACCTCGCTGTAGTGGAGTCCCTGCCGCAGGCCGCCAATCGCATAGTCCGGGTTGGGAAGAATCGATCGATCGCGCTCCTGGATGATGAGTTGATCGAGAAAGCGAAAGCCACGCGCACAGGAGTCAAAGTAAGTTTCACGGCGGGTGCTGTCCGCGATGGATAATGCTGCCGCGATGCCTTCGAGATAGACTGCGGTCGTGTAGCCGGGCGTGCCGGGTTGATGGTCGTTGATGAAGCCACCGGTCTTGTCCTGCTGGTAACCGAGGAGCCAGTCGGCGATCTCGAAAGTCATGTCGGCGAAATGCGATTCGCCAGTCACTTGCCACCACTTGCTGAAGGCCTGCAGCAACCACGTGACTTGGCCGAAATGACGTTTGTAACGAAAGCGATGCCGGTAGTATTGAAAACTGCGGCGCAGTCGTTCGTCATCGATCGTCGAAGCATTTTGCTGGCAGGCGACAGCGAGAGCGAGCAGCACCTGGCCGGGGAAGTAATCCTGATACGCCTCGAGAGATGGATCGCCGGCAGTTTTGTGAGTCGCGATGCGGCCGTGAGGAAGCTCGACACGTCGCCATAGCGTGGCGGCGAGATCCTTCATCGACGAACGCCGCGGATCGTGGTCTTCCAAATTGCCGAGCGCCAGTAGCAGGAACGAGATCTCGGCAGCAGAGTCGTCCAACGTGCCTGCGAGCAGAGAATCGATCACTTTGCCGGCGGCATTCCCGAGCTCATCACCTCCGAGGATCTGACGAGCGCGGGCCAATACCCACGCACCATGAGCTTGTCTCGCCGGATCGACGGCCTCGAATAACCGGTTGTGAAAAGGTTGGTACGAGGAAAAGAACGTGCCGTCGTCGCGCAGGTGTTTGAGTAAATAACGCAGATGCAGTCTGCAATGGCGGGCGACGAGCGTGTTCACTGGCGGCAGATCCTGCTGTGGCGGAGCAAAGCCTCCGATTGTCGGCCAGACGCCCTCACTGCCCGCCAGCCACGTGACACAGTCGAAGCGGCACCAGTTGTACGGTGGCTCGGACAGTCCGGCCTTTTCGAGCACTGCCTTTGCAAAACTCACGTTGTCGAGGTTCCAGAGGCCTGCGACAAACGGAAGCAGCAACCCCATTCGCTGGCCCTGATAGACCATCAGCGTCTGATCGCCATGACGATAATAATTCACCACTTCTTCCGGGGGTGCGTATCCGAGCTCGAGTGGCTCAAAAAGCAGCGAAACGGTGACCGCAATCGAATCGGCGTCGACCGGTGCCGTCTCGGCAAACCTGTCATCACGAAGAGCGGCCCCGACGATTTTCTTCAGATCGTCATCGAGGTTCCGTACCGCCAGGCCCATGCAACCACGCAGACGGCCTTCGATGTAGATCGTCATGTACAACGACTCGACATCTTTCGGAAGAAGATCAGCAAGGAGCGGCGTCGTCGTTGCGGGCAGGTCTAACAGCTGACCCAGCACGAGGTCGCGCGCTCGCTCCGCAATCGGTCCGCAGATGTTTCTGTCTTTGTGCCAGGGCAGTCGCTCCGGCGCCGGAACGCCGGTCGATTGCCATTTCTCTTCCGGCTCGACCGCTTTTACCACTTCATGACGAAGGACCTCATACGGCTCGAACGACACGAGCTTCGCATTCTTGATGCGTGCGTGTTGAAACTGCGCCCACTCGTTGACAATGCCCGGCATGCGCGGCAAGGCGCCACCCATTCTCTCGCGCCGCTCCAGACTCCGCACCACGATGCCGTAACGATCGTTATCGAGCTGACCCGGGCTGCATCGCTCGAGCGCACTGAAGAACGTTACCGCAAACGCGCTTTCAGCGACCTTGCTCAGCCCTTCCTCGCCACGGGTCAGACCCTCGGCCGTGCTCAACGAAGCCATCACCACGTCGTCTGCCGCCGAGCGCGGCATTTCGCCGCGGAAGTGCCAGAACCCGCCGCGAGCATGACGCCGGTGAATGTTTTCGCGCGAGCGAATGCTCACCCACGCGCCACCTGCTGAATCGTAGTCTTTGTCCAGGCGTTCGGGCGGGCGCAAAAGCCTGCCTGACGACAGATATTCCGAAACGACCAGCCGTGCGAGCTGCGCGGGATGAAGGTGTTCCGGTGCTTGTTGCGTGTGCCATTCAAACGCGGGAAACCATTTCGAGGGATTGGCCAGCGGTTTTTCTTCATCGTCCATGTGCGCGATGAAGTCGTCCCAGATGTCGTAGACCGCTTCCATGTGATAGCCGCGCTCCTGCATGAGCGCGTAGCCGTTGCGCCAGCCAAAGCGCACCAGGCAGATACCACCTTCGACGCGCAGGCCCGCGGCTTCGAGCCGCTCCGTCGCTTCAGCCATGCAGGTTCCGGAGCTCACTGAATCGTCGATCACGATCACCGGCTCACCCGGGTCGATCCTGCCCTCGATCAATTTGCGGGAACCGTGCTGCTTTCGCTCCTTGCGAACGAGCAGACCGCGATAGCGGCTGTCCTGAAGCAGGCAAGACTGAAGAATGGGAACCCCGGTCAAGCCGTACGTCGCGATCTGTCTGCCGTCGAATCGTTTGAGGAGCTCCAACACGCACTTCCCTGCCAGTTCCGCTCCTCTTGGCGAGAGCGTGACGGAAAGAGAGTCCAGCATCCAACGCGCGGAGGTACCATCGCGCGAGAGCACCGGCTGCGTCTCCGAGCGATAGAGAATTCCGTGCCGACGCAGCAAATCAAGCAACTCGGCGCGTCCTGATTGAATACTCTCAGGAAGCGATCCGAGCGTCGTGGAAAGTGCTTCGCGCAGCATGAAAGGAAAATCAGAAGTAGGGATTCTCGGGAAGTGCCAGGCTGAGATAACGATTGTCGAGATGGACCATCAGATCTTTCTCGACGAACTCTTCCAGCGCAGCCTCGACCCATTCAGCGTCATCGAACTTCGCGGAGATATCGATCCGGCCACGGGCATCGGCGCAGTATTCGTAAAGATTTGCGTGATCGTCTGAATAGGTCGTCGTGCGAGCCGAGCAGTTGCGTCCATCCTCGATCAGGATCCTCGCCCACGCCTTTCGATAACGAAGATACGGCCGGGGACGCTGCCGCCAGCGGTGTTGCCACACATCCACGGCCTCGAAGATCTCGTCGTATTCGTGATCCTGAAGCGTGTTGCCCATCTCGTGCTCAAAGTAGTAGGAAACGCGATTCAGGTCGAAACGATCTTTCGGGAACAGATAGTCGTAACAGGCAGACGGAACCAATCGAGTCACTGACTGGGTCTCAGGTTCGGCATACATCGGCGAACCACGATCCGCCCGCGCCTTCGCAACGGCCCAGGGGGCCTGAAAGTGATGAATCTTCGACATCACTTCACACTGCGCGCGATAGTCTTCGAGTGTCTCACCCGGAAACCGGAGCAGGATGTTGTACAGGTTATTGATCCCGTAGTAGGTGGACCACTTGATCAACTCCAGGTTCCGCACGCCGGTGGTGTGCTTTCGCATCAGCTTGAGAATGTGCGTCGAGAAACTCTCGACACCCGGCTGAATCGAGAACAGCCCTCCCTTTCGCATCTGTTTCAGCTGCGCGCGTGAAAGACTCGGGCGCACTTCGTAGTGAATGCGTATATCCGTGTTGGCCTCACTGAGTCGATTGAACAACTGGTCGATGTATTCAGGCGCGATGATGTTGTCGATCGCGTTGAAATCGAGGATGCCGTAGCGTCTCGAGAGCTCGTCGAGTTGCTGAATGACGTTCTCCACCCGCTTGGAGCGAAATTCCATGCCGGCACGATTCAGGCCGCAAAACGTGCAGTGGTTCTTCACACCCCACCAGCAACCGCGCGCCGTTTCAATCGGCAGCAGAACTCCCTGCGCTCGATCGTGGTAATGATAACCACCCTCTTTGCGCGCGTAGAAGTACTCGTCAAAATCAGGGACCGGCGTCTTGTTCATGTCGGCGAGGTTGGGGGCCCGCCCGGCATAAGCCACTTGGTCCTGGTTGCGCCACATCACGCCCGGCATGCCTGCCATCGATTGACCGCTGTACAAACGGCGAATCGCCACGGAGAGTGTCTCATCGGCATCGCCGCAGTGAACGTAATCCACTTCCGGACAGCCCTTCATGATTTGTTCGGCGATGTCGTCTTCAAAAGTGGCGCCGCCCATCATGATCGGAATGTGCGGATAACGCTGCTTGAGTGCTTTTGCCAGGGCAATACTCGCCAGCATCTGTTGGAAAACGACCGAGAAACCGATCACGCCGAATCGACTCCAGTCGACACTCTCCATGCAGAAGTCGATGAACGCCGGCGCCGCGGTTTCACGCAGACGACGCAGATCGTCAAGCGAGCAGCCGGCCTTGTGACAGATGCCTTCGAGATCGTCTCGGTACGTTTCGAAGTAACCGTCGTTGCTGGTGAAATCGCCGAATGCAGCTTTGGTCCAGATCCACTCGCCCAGCATGCAGGGGTAAACGTCGGACAGCGTTTCGTTGATGCGCCAGCCGACCTGGGTTCCGAAATACATGAAGAGCGAAAAAGTCTGAACGGGAATGCCTTCGCGCTCCAGCGTGGGTTTGAGCAGGGCGAGTTGAAAGGATGGAAAACGTGCCGAGAGTGTCGGCATGCTGATCAGTGCAACCGGTTTGAGCGAATCTGTGGTCATCTCGGTTGAAAGTGCCGAGGACCCCAGGCATCAGCACCAGCCGTGCCGAGCAAGCGGTCCTCGACGTTCAGGTTCACGGCCCGATCTTGATGACTACTTCTTCCTCGGACTGTCGGGCGCCACCTCGGGTATGGGTCGCGGCGACTTTTGCGGTGAGACTTCCGGCGCCACTTCGGGAATTGGTCTCGGTTCTTTCTGTGGTGCAACTTCCGGAATGGGTCGCGGCGCTTTTTCGGGCGCGACTTCCGGAATGGGCCGGTATGGCTGCGGCGCTACTTCCGGAATCGGTCGCACTGCCGGCGCAATCTCGGGGATGGGCCGTCTCTGCGGCGCCACCTCGGGGATCGGTTTGATCTCGGGCGCGACTTCGGTAATCGGATACCTCTCGGGCGCCACCTCGGGAATCGGATATGTCTCAGGCGCAACTTCCGGAATCGGCCGTATTTCTGGCGCGACTTCAGGAATCGGTCTTATTACTGGCGCGACCTCAGGAATCGGCCGTCTTTCAGGTGCTACCTCAGGAGTAGGTGCTATTTCCGGCTGGACCTCGGATTTGGATTTGTCTTTCATGGGTATTCTCCCAAAAGTAAGAGCCAACAACGGGCCAGACCGTTGCAGCAGGGTTCGGTTTACGTAAGGAACTTAGTGCCGAACGGTGGTCCTGTCAACACGCTTTTTGTTCGTGCCTCTGAGACCTATCGGAACCAGCTGATGATCGTGAAGCGTTCGCCACTCGTGACCGGCAGGACCTCGTGAAACGTGTCGGCCTTGAACGCGACCAGCAATCCGGGTTCACCCATCAGCGCAAACGTCGTCGCCGGATCGTAAAAGGTCAACGAACCGCCGGAGAATGAGTCGTTCAAAAACACGACGATCGAGATCCGCCGGACTCGCAAATGATCGAAGTCGAGCTGATGTGTGCTGCCGTCCTGGTGGCGAACGAAGAAGTCACCCTTTTCATAACGCAAAAACTGGGGCCGCTCGCAGTCTGTCAGACTCGTACCGAAGTGGTTCTCCAGCGCTGATTTCTGTCTCGAGAGCCGTTCGTGAATTTGCCAGAGGGTTGCGTCCGCAGGGTGAAGACTCGCAGTTTTGCGAATCGTCTCGTGAATCGTTCCTTCAGTGCCTTCGATGTAGACAGGCGCCCGCGTGGTCGGAGCTGAAGCCAGCTCCGCCCTCAAAGTCGCACAACTGTCCGGATCCAGAAAGTTCGGGAGCAAAAACAGATTGAAATGAGCCGACCCGTCTGACTCTGGCATTTCACTCTCACGCTATGGTTGAAGACGATTCTATCGTCGAAGACGCAACAGGGAGTCCAGCTCGTCACGCTCGACGATGCGGAACAGCTCGCGTGTGGCGGCGGGCAGTGCCTCCAGCACGATGCCGGCGGAGCGGCCGGCTGGAAACCGGCGCTCCGATCGCGTCACGGCACCAGCAATGACTGCACCGTTCCGCGGTTGTCACCCAGCACCTCGCGGAGCTCCTTGAGGATGCAAGGCAACGAACAATTGGGACCGCCGGAGGGATCGACCACCGCGACTCGCAGGTAATGGCCATGAGGGAGCGGGAACCGCGTCGGAAATGCGGTCGAGCATGTGCCGCCGCTGACGGAGGTATGCACGGAGACGAAGGTGTTGCGCAGGTCCGGCTCTCCATCCGTGATGTCCTGCGTCCAGATCTCCATCGAGCGCGACGGATGGCAGTTCGTGATCGCCACTTCGCTGACGCCATTGCCGAACGTCGGCACGGCACAGGCTTCGGTGCGCGGCAGCACGCGCACGGAGCTGATACCGCCTTCGAAGAGACGCGCGTCCCGCGTGTCGATCGGGAAGTCCCGGCAGCGTCCCTTGAAATCGGCGTGGACGCATGCGCAGACGTGCGCGGAGCTGCCGACGCGCAGGGAAACGATGGTGTCGTTCGCCAGTCCGATGGCGCGCTCGTTCGGATAGTCGCCTCGTTCTTTCACGACGCACGGCCCGACGAAGTTGAAGTTCGCGAAGAGCACCGCCTGGAGCGCGGCAGGAGGAGCGCATTCCGGCGCCCCGCGCTTCAGGACTTTCATCGACGAGAGGCGATCGTTGCCGACGATCGTACCGGCGAAGTCGGGGGTGTCCTGCGTGAACACCTCGCAGGTGCCGTACTCCGAGTCCGCGCATGCCAATAGCTGCACGTTCGCGCCGATGCGCGCGGAGGAGACCGCGTCGTTCGCGATCCCAAGGGTAGACGCCGTCGGGTAGTCGCCGATCCGCTTCGCCACGCACGTTCCCTCGAACGTGGCGTGCCGGTAGATCGACACCTCGTCCGGACCGGGCAGGCACGGCTTCGTTCCACGCTGCCGGACCTGCATCGAGGACGCGTTGTCTTCGCCGACTCGCGTCCCTCTCAGGTCCGCGCGGGCGGCGGTGAAGAGCTCACAGTCGCCGAGGTAGTCGCTGTCTTTGCACAACAGCACCTCCGCGCCGGAGCCGACCTGCACCGACGACACCGTGTCGTTGGTGAGCCCGAGGCGATCCCGGTGCGTGTAATGGCCGAAGGGCATCACCGCGCAGCCGCCGCCGAAGTTCCTGTGCTGGAAGATCGCGATCTGCTGCGCGGACGGCGTGCAGGTGAACGGCACGCCGGCGGGGCCGACTTTGAACGAGGACGTGCGGTCGTGCCCGATGGAGGTGCCGGAAAAATTAGCCCTGTGCGCCGTGAAGACCTGGCACGTGCCGCCGTAGTTCGTGTGCTCGCAGAGCATCGCCTGCATGCCCGGGCCGATGCGGATCGACGAGATGGAGTCGTTGTCCATCTCGATCGTGTTAAAGCTGGCGTAGCTCCCGGACCCGACGAAGCGGCACCTGCCGCTGTAGTTCGAGTCCTTGAATAACGCAATGACACCCGGTCCGGGATCACACACGATTTGCGAGAGCGCATCGAACGCGAACACAATCCCGACGAAGACGGCGACTGCCGACCAGCGTTTCACGTGAATTCCCCCTCTTTCACAGGAGAGTCGCGAGGGACACGAACCCCTACCCGCCGCTTCGCACGTTACGCCTCCCCCTGTTGCTTCTGGACCGCGTGGGCGAGAGCTCCGGCGAGCCACGGCTTGACGTCGTCGATACGCGGGAGGTTGAACTTGGTCGCGAGGAGGATATCGGTCGCGATGTCTTCCGCGTCCGGCTCCGAGAGCTTGAATTCGCCGACGGCCATGTCCGTGAGCTGGGTTTCTTCTGCCATCTTGCTTCACCCTCCTTTCGTTCAATGATCGCCTCAGCCGTGCGCACAACTAATGCGCTCTTGTCCATTGAGACGGAGCAGCAATGGAAAGGTCACGGAGATCCGGAGATGACAGCTACTGGTTCCGTTTGTTGCCAGAATCACGCGATTCGCTGCGTCAACGACTCCGTGATTCGGGTTGAGCGACGTAATGCATCGGGTCATCGACTCGGTGATTCGGGTTGGTGACCCGATTCATCGGGTCATCGACTCGGTGATTCGGGTTGGCGACCCGATTCATCGGGTCATCGACTTGGTGATTCGGGTTGGCGACCCGATTCATCGGGTCATCAACTCGGTGATTCGGGTTGGTGACCCGATTCATCGGGTCATCGACTCGGTGATTCGGGTTGGCGACCCGATTCATGGGGTCATCAACTCGGTGATTCGGGTTGGCGACCCGATTCATGGGGTCATCGACTCGGTGATTCGGGTTGGCGACCCGATTCATCGGGTCGTCGACTCGGTGATTCGGGTTGGGTGACCCGATTCATCGGGTCGCCGACCCGGTGATTCGGGTTGGGTGACCCGATTCATCGGGTCATCGACTCGGTGATTCGAGTTGGTGACCCGATTCATCGGGTTGTGGAACTCGACGATTCGGTTGGTGCACCCGATGATTCGGGTTGGCAAGCTCGTGTCCCCGTGCAGCGACGCTGAGCACCTGCAGTGGAAGTCATTCCATGGTGTCGTGCTGCTCGAACCGCGCAGCAACTCATGCGCCGTCGCGTTATACTGAACGCCTTCCATAAAGACCGACCCGGAGGTCGCATGGCTGGCAAGCCCGTTTTCCAGGAAGGTGTCGGCAACTTCATCATCCGCGGCCTGCTGAGCGGCGTGCTGGCGCAGCCGGGGAATCAGAGCGTCGCCTGGCTCCTGAGGCTGATCATCGACGACAGAAGCCCGGACATCGCCGGTCTGCAGGCGCAGGTCTCGCAGCTTGGCGCCGACCTGAAGGCGATCGCGAAGCAGCTGAAGGACATCGACGAAGAGCTGAAAAAAATCGGGCTCGAGCAGCAGTGGCTGGCACTGGTCAAAGACGTCGACCCCATCGTCCTCGCGCTCGAGGACAAACTGGAGGCGATGGCGACTCTGAAGAGCGGAGACGTCAAAAAGGCGGACGAGCTTGCGGAGTGGTCGCGCGAGAACGCCCGCCTGCACCTCATCACGATCCGCAGTTGCCTCGATACAGGCACCCTGGCCAATCCCGGCCGGCCGGGGCTGCTGCGTCTTTACGCGCTGAAATGCCTGCAGGTCAGTCGCGAGTCGCTTGCTTATGGTCCACGCGTCACCGGGGCGGGAAGTCCGTTGGACAGCGGGTATCGCGATCTGGAGAACTACTTCCGCGACATGATCAACCTGCAGATCCAGCTGGTGACGCTCGGGGTGAACGGCTGGCTCGCCGCCGACGCTCGGGAAGATGGAAGACGGGAGGCGAAGGCACTGATCGCGAATTTTCAGACGTATCTCGACCAGGAATGTCAGGAGTTCCTCTGGGCCGTGGAGTCGTACGTCGTCGGCTACTGCCGCGACGATGCGCTGCTCGACCTCTTCCGCGAATCGATTGCCAACGCCGACCCGATCCGGCGTGCCGACGATTTCGTCGCCGACTACCGTTACGACGTCAGCGCCGACGGCAAAAGCATGGGCCGGAAGCTGGTGGAGACGTTCCGCGCGCGGGTGTGGGGGGCGACCAGTACGAACAAGACCCTGGACACCACCAGCTTCGTTCCGCTTCCGGGCGGTGGTGCGGGAGAGCATCTCGTCTCGAACACCGGATTCGGGCTCAGCTCCCCCTTCCACGTCCCGCTCTCGCCGACATCGACGTGGCACGTGGTCTTCCCTCCCGATGAAGGCGGGCAGCAGTGGAGCCTGTTTCGCCACTCTTTCGTCGATCCGCCCGATGGCACCTGGTCGCTCGTGGCGGCCAACCCGGACGGCGGCACGTTCGACACGCTCATCGACCCGTTTGCCGGCGACGCGTACTACTACAACGCGACGATCCAGGCATCGTCCGCGCGATATGTTTTCGACGAGGACGCGGCGCCGTCGCGGTATCGCGTCACACTCACCACGCGTACGCAGATCGTCCTGCACACCGACGTCTACGGCATCGTGGTCGACGTCCGTGGTCTGGAACACGAGTACAACCCGTTTTATGAGCCGATGACGCTGGAGACGTGGGTGCGTCCCGACGGCATCGGAACGGTGATGGCGAGAGCTCTCTGGAGCATTCGCCCCCACAAGCATGCGGACGGAGGGTCGTTCGCGCTCGCTTTGGGTCCGAACTTCATCCCGTACGCGGTATTGGGGGGAGCCGCCTCCTGGGACGACAAACATGACGAATGGTTCACGACCGCGACGTCGACGAACCACATCACCATCAATGACGGGCAGTGGCACCATCTCGCCGCCACCCTGCATCACAGCAAGGACTTCGCGTCCAGGGAAGTGAAGCTCTATCTCGACGGCGAGCCGCTGCCAGTGGAGACGAGCGGAGATTTCCGACTCAATATGCAGTCCGTCAAGTGGGAGCACAGCGTCGTCCTCCTGGGAGGTCCACCTCTCGATGTGAAGGAGTTCCCGAACGGTTTCGAGCCTCCATACTTCAGCGGCACTCTCAGCGAGAGCCGGCTCTGGAAAACCACACGGTCGGGCGAGGACATCCGATCGTCGATGCGCCGCCGCGCGGCGGGGAACGAGCCCGGCCTGACCGGTCTCTGGAACCTCGATTTCGGATCGATGAGCGACCGTGCCGGCGCCCTGCCGAATGGCACGTTCGCCGGCGACGGCAGCGGAAAAGGAGCATTCGTTCGCATGGAGCGCGACTGGCTCGTCCCGCCGCACGACGCTCCGTGGCGCGCCGGCGCGGAACCGGATCCCGATCCCTCACTGACGGTCTGGGGCTCGACGACCTACCTCGGGTTCCGCAAGGGGAACAACACGCTGCAGCTCCTCGCCTCCGCCGACTGGAAGACGTGGTCTCCGGTCCTGAAGCTCCTTCCTCCCCCATTCCAGGGATCGCCGGCGTTGGCGATCGGATTCGATTATCATGGGACAGCGATGCTGCTCGCGTTCCGCAGTGCCGACGGGACGAACGCCCTCGCATTTTCCACCTCGAGTGACGGAAAGGTCTGGACGAATGCTCGAGCCACCGGCAGCACGCTTCGCGGCACGCCGGCCATCACGCCGGTTTCTTTTCCTCCTCCGACCCTTTTTCGTTCCAACGACGCCTCGGACACTCTCTGGAGCTTCAGCCCCGGATCATCCCCGCAGCAGTGCGCGATCACTCTGTGGGGAAGCCCATCACTGACATTCACCGGCAGACACGAGTACGCCGCCTTCCGCGCCTCGGACGAATCGCATCGGCTCTTCCTTGCGAAAACGGGCTCGTCCGGATCCTGGCGGGGGCAGCGTGGATGGCCGGTCGTCGCGCCGGACGGGACGACGGACATCCGTCTTCATGGCAGCCCGTCCCTCGGTAGTCCGCTACGCCTCGGCTCCGACATGCTTACGGTTGCCTTCAACTGGCAAGGCGATCTCTGGATCGCTACCGTCAACCCGGATTCGGTTCACGGTGAATTCATCACCGCGGTGAGCCTCCTTCAGGTCAAGCTCGAAGGCGCCATGACCGCGGTACGCCTTCTCGGAAGCCCGAGCCTGCTCGTCGACCGGGACGATTTTCGGCTCGCATTCAGAACGGAGGAGCGCGACACGTTCTGCGTGATCCGGTCGGCTGACGGCTCAAAATGGTCGGACCCGGTGTACATCTCCCAATTCATGTTCTCCTGACCCTGAGTTGGATGTGGGATGACAGCGTTGCGTCCTGGGAGTGAGTCACCGCACGTGATCAGTCATTCCATGGTGAGGTGGTTGATCAGAAACCAGACGATTACGGGTGTGAGCTCGACGTGCTCGCGATTCTCCTCCTGGCAGTGGATCTGTTTCCGGAACCTGCTGCCTTTGGGGTTGACGGGCTGGAAGTAGTTCGTCTGGTTCGGAATGGCGAGCGCGCTCACCGTCGGGATGAAGCACGCGTTCTTCACGGGGTTGTCTTTACTCCACACCCACTCCGGCACACTGTTGTACGCGCGCTGGAAGATCTGCGCTTTGGCTTCGAAGACGCCGCCGGGCGCGGAGTCGTAGCCCCGGCCTCCGTGCTGCGGCGTGCGGAACGTCGCGATCCGATAGTCGTCGCGCCAATCGAAGATGACAGCGTCGCGCCCGGTCGGGTACATGTAGAGGTCGGCCCACTCCAGGAACGAGCATTCGTACTCCATCGCCAGCTTGCCCGGCTGGTCCTGATTCACCTTCCCGTTGCCGGCGCCGTTGGCGACGGCGATCGTGATGGGCTTGACCGGCATCTGCCCGACGCGCTCGAGCTCCGCGAGCAGTTCCTCGCGCAGGGGGCTCGGGCCGTATACCTGATTCCGCCGCCACGTCGGCTCAGGCGGTACCCAGACGAGGAGCATCTGCTGCGCGGCGTTCGTGCGCATGAGCTTCGCCTGCTCGCCGTCCGGCTTCATCGCCTGCGCCAGCGCCTGTACGCTGACCGGCAGATTCGCCCCCTCGTGCGGGCTGTCGATGGTGAAGAACCTCGCCGTCTCATGATCCGGCATCGTGGGATCGGTCTTCCGCTCGTGCTCCATGAATGCGAGCGTGTACCGCGCGACGAGCCCGCCCATGCTGAAGCCGCCGACGATCAGCTTCTCGTCGGGATCCCTCCTCTCCCTGAGCGCCCACTCGATCGCCCCGATCAGCGCGTAGGCGTTCGCCTGGATGCGCACCGCCCCATCCACAAACCTCACGGAGATGAGGTCGTGGCCTCTGTCGAGCATCTGGCACGCGAAGTTGCTCCTGTTCGCGTAAACCCACATGTCGGCCCACGCGTATTTCCCGGGAAAACCCTCAACCAGGAGGACCGGCTTCGTGACCTTCGTCGTCCTGCCTTTCGCGCGGATCACTCCCAACTCCACCCTCGCGGACTCGATGCCCGGGCGTGTGATGCGAGCGCCAATCGGACCGTAGACGGAGACCGGCGGCAGATCGGGACACTTCGACGTCTCGAACGGACTCTCCTCGAGCACGAACTGAAAGCTGGCCGTCCTCGGCGCATCCCCTTCGAGACGGACCGTCACGATTTTCGGACCGAAGCTCGAGTAGCGGACGTCGACCGGTTCGCCGACGCGCACCGTTCGCGCACCGCCGCCGTCGCCAAAATCGATCGTCAGCTCCGTCGCACCGGCCGCGGTGCCGAGGAGAGCATCGGGCGGGACGACGAACGTGACGTCGAAGCCGTAGTGCGTGTGCGGCAGCGCGAGGAATGCCGCGAAACGGCGCTGCAGCACCGCCGATGCGAGGAACGCGCGGCGCGATTCGACGAGATCCGTCACATCTTCGAACGGCAGCGCTGAGTGCGTGCCTGACTGCTCGATCCGCTCGATCGCCACCCACGCGCGCCCGCGAACGGTCTCATAGTCGAAGCCGGCGACGTAGATCGGCACGTGACCGCCTTCGCGCTGCACGGCGGCTCGATCGAGGATGTCGCTCGTCGCCGGTTGCCCCTGCGCCGTGGTGACTCCGGCCGACAGCTCATCGAGCGCGTCCTGCCATTCGTCCTGCGTGATCGCCGGCCCGTCGCCGCTGCCGTCCTGCGCCAGCACGATCGACGCGCGCGGCGGTGTGCGATGCAGGATGCCGCTCCGAACCGCACCCTTCGTTTTCTCGACGATGTCCGCGAGGAACAGCGTGCGCGGAGACGGATCGACCGGTCCGATGGTGACAATGACCGAGGACTCGTTCTCACTCATCGGTACCTCTCTAATTGTTCCGGGCTGAAAGAAGGAAGGGACGACTGCAACTATTGTCGAGAACGGCACTGCCGCGCGTCAACGTTCCCGCGGTCGCAATGGCTCCGATTCCATTCCGCGAAGCGGGCTCGAACCATGGACACACCCGTACCCCCGGCTGAAGCCCGGCTGAAGCCGGGGGCTACAGACCTTGTGCTGCCTTCGGCAGCAGAGCGCAGTGTGGAGCGGTGCGCGCCTCGCTCAGAGGCCGTCAAAAAATCTCACTACGTTGGCCAAGGGTTTGGAGTGCGGTGACTTTGTCACCGCTTTGGCTTGCCGGCGGAGCCGGCGAGCGTGCAACAGGCGACACGCGTGCAGCTCCGAGGCACGCTTGCCGCTCCGCGGCGAGTGAAAGCGGTAACGAAGTCACCGCACTCCAAGCTGTTGGCGAGCTTAGTGATTTCTTCGCAGCCTCTCAGAAGACGGTGGGGTGCTGGGCCTACGAGGGCGGCGCGTGGGTGCAAGTGAACTGCCCCTGACGGGGACGCCGGAGCTCGAGCCCGCAACTCCGGGTTAACAGGCCGCAAGACTGAGTGTTCTGACGCTGCCCATCACACGAAGATCCGCGCTTCCTTCAGCTCCCTCACCTTGTCGCGGATCTCGGCGGCGCGCTCGAAGTCGAGGTTCTTGGCGGCGTCCTTCATTTCCTTCTGGAGGCGGCTGATGGCTTTGTCGATGTCTTCGTCGCCGGCGATGTCGAGTCTGGATTTCTGGCCGGGGAGCGGGACGTCGAGGTAGTCGAGGTTGGCCATCTTCACGAGGTCGGAGTCGATGGCTTTGATGATGGTCGCGGGCTCGATGCCGTGGTCGGTGTTGTATTGGTGCTGGATCGCGCGGCGGCGGGTGGTTTCGTCGATGGCGAAGCGGAGGGAGTCGGTGATCTTGTCGGCGTAGAGGTAGGCGACGCCGTTGACGTTCCTCGCGGCGCGGCCGATGGTCTGGACGAGGGAGGTCTGGGAGCGGAGGAAACCTTCCTTGTCGGCGTCGAGAATCGCCACCGCCGACACCTCGGGGACGTCGAGGCCTTCGCGGAGAAGGTTGATGCCGATCAGGACGTCGAAGACGCCGAGGCGGAAGTCGCGGAGGATGGCGATGCGCTCCATGGTCTCGACGTCGGAGTGGAGGTAGTTGACCTTGATGCCCAGCTCCATGAGGTAGCGCGTCAGGTCCTCGGACATGCGCTTGGTCAGGGTCGTGACCATGACGCGCTCGTTCTTCGAGACGCGGTCGCGGATGACGCCGATCAGGTCGTCGACCTGCCCCTTGACCGGTCGGATCTCCAGTTGCGGGTCGAGGAGGCCGGTGGGGCGGATGACCTGTTCGGCGAAGAGGCCGCCGGTCTTTTCCATTTCGTACGGGCCGGGCGTCGCGGAGACGTAGAGGGTCTGCTTGATCTTTCCCTGGAACTCGTCGAAGGCGAGCGGTCGGTTGTCGATGGCGCTGGGGAGGCGGAAGCCGTACTCGACCAGCGTGGTCTTGCGGGCGCGGTCGCCGCCCCACATGGCCCTCACCAGCGGAATGGTCTGGTGCGATTCGTCGACGACGAGGAGGAAGTCTTTCGGGAAATAGTCGATGAGCGTCGGCGGCGGCTGGCCGGGATTCCGGCCGCTGAGGTGGCGCGAGTAATTCTCGATGCCGTTGCAGTAGCCGAGCTCCGCGATCATCTCGAGGTCGAACATCGTGCGCTGCGATAACCGCTGCGCTTCGAGCAGGCGGTCGTTGGCGCGCAGCTCGGTCACGCGCTCGTCGAGCTCGACGCGGATGTTCTCCATCGCCACCATCAGCCGCTCGCGCGGGGTGACGTAGTGCGTTCTCGGGTAGATGGCCAGGCGGTCGAGGTCGGGGCCGGAGGTGCGGCCGGTGATCGGGTCGATGCGCACCATCTTGTCGATCTCGTCGCCGAAGAACTCGATGCGTACTGCGTCGTCTTCGTAGGCGGGCCAGACTTCGAGGACGTCGCCGCGGACGCGGAAGTTGCCGCGGGCGAGGTCGTACGGGGTGCGCTCATACTGCATCTCCGCGAGCTTGCGGAGGTAGTCGATCATGGGCTTCTCGACCCCCCGCTCGAAGAACAGGAGCATGCCGTAGTAGAGCTCCGGCTCGCCGATGCCGTAGATGCAGGAGACGGAGGCGACGATGATCACGTCGCGCCGTTCGAAGAGGGCCTTGGTGGACGAGAGCCGCAGCTTGTCGATCTCGTCGTTCTTGGTCATCTCTTTTTCAATGTAGAGATCGGACTGGGGGATGTACGCCTCGGGCTGGTAGTAGTCGTAATACGAGACGAAGTACTCGACGCGGTTCTCGGGAAAGAAGTTCTTGAACTCCTGGTAGAGCTGCGCCGCGAGGATCTTGTTGTGGCTGAGGACGAGCGTCGGGCGGTTGATGGACTCGATCACTTTCGCGACCGTGAACGTCTTGCCGGAACCGGTGACTCCGAGGAGGACCTGGTGCTCCTCGCCGGAATTGATGCTCTCGGTGAGCTGGCGGATCGCCTCGGGCTGGTCGCCCTGCGGCTGGAAGGAGGAGATGAGCTTGAAGCGGGACATGGTCAACTCCGCTTCAACGCTTTGCAGAGGCGCTGATCTTCCTGGCCGACTCTTCCAGCAGCGCCGCTTCCTGCGCCGTGACCTTCCGGTCGGTGATGGCGCCCTGCAGGTTCTGCATGAAGGGCTGAAGGGCGACGATGGAGACTTTCCCGCCGCGCAGACCCTCGCGCATCTTTTCGACCTCGGCTTCCAGCGACTGCTTGCGCGCGGGGGTCACTTCGGCGGCGTACATGCCGCGCATCTCGCCGAGGGACATGCCGAGCGCCATGTCCATGAAGCTCGAGAGGCCGCTGCCGGAGACGAACGCGCCGCCGGCGAAGATGACGAGCAGGACGAGGAGCGAGGCGGCTCCGCAGCCGTAGGTCAGGGCCGACGGAACGGCGGGCGCGGGGGTGGCGGAAGAGTAGTAATCGGCCGGCCAGACGAACCCCCGTTTTTCGTTGGTTTCAGGCACGGTCATGGGGCTTCGAGAGTATCATGTGCGCCGATGCCAGCACTGTCCAACGTTACCGTACTGATCCTCGATGACAACCCACTCGTTTTGAAGCTCGGACGCGCCCTTCTGGAGCGCGAGGGTTCCACCGTGCTGACCGCTTCGAGCTGGATCGAGTTCAACCACGTCCTGGCGAGCAACACGCCCGACATCATCTTTCTCGACGTGAACCTGCCGAGCATCAAGGGCAACCGTCTGAGCGAAGTGCTGAAGTCGCAGTCGAACAAGAAGGACATCCCGATCGTGCTGATCTCCGACCTCCCGGAACGCTCGCTGGAGGACATGTTCCCGAGCAGCGGCGCCAACGCCTGGATGCGCAAGCCGCTGACCCGGGACAAGATCGTGGACATGATCACGCGGTACGTGCCGGCGTCGTCGTAGCGCGCTGCGCGTTGGGCGTTAGGCGTTGGGCGTTTGGGGTGGTTCGCCTGGACGGCGGAGTTGGCGTCGGGCGTCAGGCTTCTGGGAGTTTTCGCCTTGGACGACGCTTTGGTGTCGGGTGTCAGGTGTCTGGGGCTTTTCGCCCGGGCGACACACCCCGGATACCTGACACCTGACACCACGCGAAAACGCCCAGAAGCCTGAAGCCCGACGCCAACCCCAAACGCCCAAAGCCACCGTGTTACTGGTGCGGCCTTTCGCCCGGGCGACACACCCCGGATACCTGACACCCGACACCAAACGAACCGCCCAGAGGCCTGACGCCTGGAGCCAACCCCAAACGCCTAACGCCCAAAGCCATCCTCCCTACCGCCCGCTCGTGTCCGTCGCCGGCGCGGGTGATTCCGCGCTCTCCCCTGCCTGCGCCGAGGCGTCGTTGGCGGGTTGGGTGGGCTCGCCTTCCTTGGCCTGGTACATCGGGCGTTGGAGGTAGTACGGGAGCTTGGCGACGTTGACGCTGCTGCCGCTGCAGTCTTTGTCGGGCTCCTGGCCGGCGACGAAGGCGTTTTTGACGATGCGGCCGCAGGGGCCGGTGCCGCGGCGGCCGGTGTGGAGGTCCATGGGGACGATCACCACGCCCGGGGGCGGCTCGAAGTCGGGTTTGGCGACGCGGAGCTTCTGCTCTTCGAACTGCTTGAAGATGTCGATCCAGATCGGGAGCGGCACGTCGGCGCCGGTGGCGCCGCCGCCGAGGGACTTCGACGGGTCGTCGTAGCCGGTCCAGACGCCGACCGTGAACTCGGGCGAGAAGCCGATGAACCAGGCGTCGGTGTAGCCGTTGGTGGTGCCGGTCTTGCCGGCGATCGGGCTGGCCAGCGTATGCGCGGCGTAGGCGGTGCCGCGGTCGACGACACCTTTCATCATGTACGCGATCTCGAACGCCACCTGCGGCGACGTGGCCTCGGAGAGCTCGGGGTATTGCTCGTCGAGCACGCGCTCGGTCTGGTCGGCGATCTTCCGGATGAAGCGCGGCTTCGAGTAGACGCCGTTGTTGACGAAGACGTTGTACGCGGCGGTCATCTCCAGCGGCGAGACGCCGGCCGCGCCGAGGGAGAGCGACGGGTATTTCGGGAGATCGGCGGTGACGCCGCAGCGGCGCGCGAAATCGACCACGCGGTCGCCGCCGGCCATCATGTACGTCTTGACCGCGGGGACGTTGATGGACAGCTCCAGCGCGCGCTGGATGGTCACGATGCCGGCGTATTTGCCGTAGTAATTCTTCGGCGCGTAAATCTGGTCGCCGACCGGAATCGCGATCGGCGCGTCGAAGAGCGTGTCCGCGGGCGTGAGCCCCGTCTCGAAGGCGGCGCCGTAGACGAACGGCTTGAACGACGAGCCGGTCTGCCGCCGCGACTGCACGGCGCGGTTGAATTTCGAGTGCGCGAAGTCATACCCGCCGACCAGCGCGCGCACTTCGCCCGACTTCACGTCCAGCACGACCACGGCGCCCTGCACGTTGGGCATCTGGTCGAGCATCCATTTGCGCGTCTTGGTCTTCGCGTCCTCGGCCTGGATGACGTGGATCACGTCTCCCCGCTTGAGGACGCCCTGGAGGGTCTTCTTCTTCGTCCAGGCATAGGCGCCCGGATCGAGGTCGAGGCGGTCGCGATGCAGGCGCACCGTGAGCCTATCCTTCTGCACGTCGAGCACGATGGCGGGATAGAGCTTGTCGACGGCGGCCGGCTCGTTGCTCCAGCTCGGGTCGCGGTACGTCTCCGGATCGAGCCCCTCGCCGACGAGGTTCCGCGTCGGACGGCGGAAGCCGCGGCGTTTGTCGAATTTGCGCAGGCCGCGCTGCAAGGCCGCTTCGGCGATCTGCTGGATGCGCAGGTCGAGCGTGGAGTAGACCTTCAGCCCGCTGTTGTACAGCTCCTCGGCGCCGAATTTCTCGTTCTGCTCGATGTACTGCCGGATCTGCTCGGAGAAGTAGGCGCCGACGCGCGGCGCTTCCTCTTTATATGTACCCAGGACGATCGGAGCCCCGACGGCCTTCTGGTACTCCTCGCGCGTGATGAATTTTTCCTTGAGCATGCGCCCGAGGACGTAATTGCGGCGCATCACGGCCCGGTCCATGTGCGTCATCGGGCTGTAGTACATCGGCGAGCGGATCAACGCCGCGAGCACGGCCGCCTCGGGGAGGGTCAGTTCTTTCGCATGCTTGCCGAAGTACATGCGCGACGCCGCTTCGACGCCATACGCGCCATGCCCGAGATAGACCTGGTTCGCGTAGAGCTCGAAGATCTGGTCCTTGGTGAAGTCCTTCTCGATCTGGACGGCGAGGAAGGCCTCGTTGATCTTGCGGCTGAAGGTCTTCTCCGGGGTCAGGAAGACCTGCTTCGCGAGCTGCTGGGTGAGGGTGGAGGCGCCCTGGGCGTGACGGCGCTCGATGATGTCCTTGAGCGCGGCGCGGGCGATCGCTTTCGGATCGACACCGCCGTGCTTGTAGAACTCGGAGTCCTCGGTGGCGATGACGGCCTGCACGAACAGCGGCGACATCTCGCGCTTGGGGACGACGATGCGTTTCTGGATCGAATACTCGGCGAACGGTACGCCGTTGCGATCGTAGATGCGGGTGATGATCGCCGGCTGGTAATCGGCCAGCTTTTTGACGATCGGCCTGCGCACTGCGTGCGCGAACAGGAACCCGGCCGGAATGCCGAGCACCGCCGCGACGAAGAGGATCAGCAACCGCGACTTGCGTCGCGACGGCCGGGCGGCGGGAACGAGCTGATGATCGGGTACGCGCTCGAGCGGGGTGTCGGTCACGAAGTAAGTTAACCATGTGGCGAGTGCGCTGTCATCCCGGAGATGGTGTCGGGTGTCAGGTGTCTGGGGCTTTTCGCCCGGGCGAGACACCCCAGATACCTGACACCCGACACCTGACACCAAATTGCGCGACGCCTGTAGAATCCCCCCGACAAATGTCCTCCCCCTCCCCCCTACCCCCGCCCAAGCCTGATTGGGCCCGTCTGGTCGGCGATTCGGTCAAGCAGAACGGGCTGTGGCATACGTATACGAAGCTGCTCGAGGCGCGCCGGCAGTATGGCGACGACCTGTCGTTGCGGGGCTATGTCGAGATCATCCGCAATTCGCTGGTGCGCGATTTTCTGGCCCACCCGCGCGGATTGCAGGCCGTGCCGAAGCTGAGCCCCGATTTCCTGACGAATTTCGACCGCTTCGACCTCAACGCCCAGGAGGGGTACCTCGTCTCGCTCATCGACGGGCGCATGGACGTCCAGAAGCTGATGATCCTCAGCCCGTTCGATCCGTTCAACACGATCTTCATCCTGGCCAAGCTCCAGCATGAAAAGGCCATTACGGTGCCGTCATGACATTCGCGGTCTCGCTTCTCGATCATCTCTCCTCCTCGATCGCAGTGGTCGGCGAGAATGGCGTGGTGCGCTACCGCAACCGCGCTTTCGAGCAATCCTTCGGCGCGGACGCCGCGTCGTGGCTCAAGGAGGCGGCGCGTGCGGTAGCCGGCGAGCGCGGCTGGCTGCAGGGTTTCTTCCTGGACACCGACGAGCAGAAGACGATCGACGTCGAGATCGAGGGACGCGTCTACCGCATCGACCGGATCATGCGCACGGACGACGACATGGACGACGGTGGAGGCCCGGGCGTGGCGCTGTCGTTCGAGGACGTGACGCAGCAGCGCGAGGCGGAACAGGCGAAGTCGGATTTCACGGCGCAGATCGTCCACGACCTGCGCGGGCCGCTGTCCGGGATCCAGGGGACGCTGGAGTTCGTGCTGGCGCAGGAAGGGACGAAGCTCGATTCGCTGTACTCCGACCTGCTGCAGGAGGCACATCGCGAATCCGAACGGATGATGGGCCTGATCAACGAGATCCTCGACTTCTCGAAGATCCAGTCGGGGAACTTCCTCGTGGAGACGGAGCCTGTGCGGGTGGCGGGGGTGCTCAAGCGCGCCGTGCGCAGCCTGCAGTCGGTCGCCGCGCGCGACGAGATCTTCCTCCTCAGCGCCCACGGCCGGGACGTGCCGACGATCATCGGCAGCGTCGAGAAGCTGACCCAGGCGGTGATCAATCTCATCTCGAACTCGCTGAAGTTCACGCCGAAGAAGGGGCTGATCTCGGTCGGCGCCCAGATCGTCCGCAACGGCGACGCACCGGAGGCGATCGTGGTCACGGTCACGGACAGCGGCATGGGCATCCGCGCCGACGAGGTGGACAAGATCTGGGAAAAGTACAAGCAGAGCAAGAACAAGTCGCTCCGCGGCGGCGGAGGGACGGGGCTCGGCCTGTACATCGTGCGCCAGGTGGTCGAGGCGCACGGCGGCGAGGTGAGCGTGGCCTCGATCGAGGGCGTGGGGACGAGCATGGTGCTGCGGTTGCCGGTGAAGCGGGCGGCGTAGGGGCGCTTACGTCACCGCGTCGATCCCGTACGCGATCTCTTCCTCGGTCACGTCGCTGACCACCACGCACTCCCCCACTCGCCGCGGGAAGACCATGACCCGCGCGCTGCCGGTGTTTTTCTTGTCGTGCTCCGTGGCGGCGAGGACTTCGGCGCGGTCGAGGTGCGGCGGCCGGGCGGGGTCGTAGAAGAGGATGACGCGCTCGATGCGCGCGGCTTCCTCGGCGGGCAGCAGGCCGCGGCGGACGGCGATGGCGTTGGCGCCGATCATGCCCCAGGCGACCGCTTCGCCGTGGGTGATGCCTTCGTATTGCAGGGCGGCTTCGATGCCGTGGGCGATGGTGTGGCCGTAGTTGAGGAGGCGGCGCAGGTCCGCTTCTTTTTCGTCGGCGGAGACGATCTCCGCCTTCACGCGGATGGCTTTACGCACCATGTCGTCGAGGTCGAACGGGCCGTGTTCGAAGAGGTCGAAGAGCGAGGGGTCGCCGATGATGCCGCCTTTCAGCGCTTCGTACATGCCGCTCAGGCGCTCGTGCGGCGGGAGGGTGTCGAGGACGGCGGTGTCGGCGATCACGGCGCGCGGCGGGTAGAAGCTGCCGATGAGGTTCTTCCCTTTCGGATGGTTCACCGCCAGCTTGCCGCCGATCGAGCTGTCGACCTGCGCGAGGAGCGTGGTCGGGACGTGCACGAGATCGATGCCGCGCAGAAAGATCGACGCCGCGAAGCCGGCCGTGTCGCCGATCATCCCACCACCGACGACCACCGCCATGGCGTCGCGCTTCGCTCCCCGTTCGAGCAGTTGGGTGACGATGTCGTTCGCGGTCTCGAGGGTCTTGTACTTTTCGCCTTCCTGGATGACCAGCTGCTCCGCTCCGGCGACGACGTCGCCGAAGCGCGCGCGCAGGGCGGCTGAGGTGATGACGAAGACCTTGCCGCGCGGGTGGATCAGTTCCCCCACGCGGCCAATCAAGCGGCGGCCGACGAAGACCGAATACGTGGCCGAGGCCTGCGTGATGGTGAGGAAGGGCGTCATGCCTTCTTCAACGCAATCCCCAGATCATCCAGCTGCCGCGTATCCACCGGGGACGGCGCGGCGCTCATCAGGTCCTGCGCTCTTGCCGTCTTCGGGAAGGCGATCACGTCGCGCAGCGACTCGGCCCGCGCCATGAGCATGACCATGCGGTCGACGCCGAGCGCGATGCCGCCGTGCGGAGGGGCGCCGTAGCGGAAGGCGTCGATGAGGAAGCCGAACTGGGCGCGGGCGGTTTCGTCGCTGATGCCGAGGGCGCGGAACATCTTCTCCTGCGCCTCGGGCTGGTTGATGCGGATCGAGCCGCCGCCGAGCTCGAGGCCGTTCAGCACGACGTCGTACGCCCGCGCCAGCGTCGCGCCGGGGTCGCTCTGCATCATGTCGAGATGGCCGGGCGCGGGCGAGGTGAACGGATGGTGGCGGGCGAAGTAGCGGCCGGTCTCCTCGTCCCACTCGAAGAGCGGAAAGTCGGTGACCCAGAGGAAGTTCCAGCTGTCGGCCGGGATCAGGTTCTCTTCCTTCGCGATCTTGAGGCGCAGCGAGCCGAGGACGTCCCAGACCAGCGTGGTCTTGCCGGCCACGACCAGCGCCAGATCGTTCTCGTGCGCGCCGAGGGCGGCGCGGAGTGAGTCATACGCCGCGTCGTCGAGGAACTTCTTGATCGACGAGCCGCGCTGGGCGTCGAACTTGATCCACACCAGGCCGCTCGCCTTCAGCTTCTTCGCTTCCTCGGCCAGGTCGTCGAGCTTCTTGCGCGAGAACGCGGCGCCGCCAGGGACGACGATTGCGCGCACGGTCTGCGCCGCCTTGAAAGGCTCGAATGCGAGCTGCTGCGCGGCGCTGGTAATGTCGATCAGCTCCATCCCGAAGCGCGTGTCCGGGCGGTCGATGCCGAAGCGGTCCATCGCCTCCTGCCAGGTCATGCGCGGGAACGGCGTCGTGACCGGAACGTTCGCGAGCGGGAAGATCTCCGCGAACAGCCCCTCGATCATCGAATAGATGAACTCCTCGTCGATGAACGACGCCTCGACGTCGACCTGGGTGAACTCCGGCTGGCGGTCGCGGCGCAGGTCTTCGTCGCGGAAGCAGCGGGCGATCTGGAAGTAGCGCTCCAGCCCCGCCACCATGCAGAGCTGCTTGAAGATCTGCGGCGACTGCGGGAGCGCGTAGAACTCCCCTTTGTGCACGCGGCTCGGCACGAGGTAGTCGCGCGCTCCCTCGGGGGTCGATTTCGTGAGGATCGGCGTCTCGACCTCGAGGAAGCCGTTGCGGTCGAAGTAATTGCGGATGGCGAAGACGACCTTGTGCCGCAGCATCAGGTTGCGCGTCAGCAGCGGCCTGCGCATGTCGAGGTAGCGGTACTGCAGCCGCAGCTCCTCGGCCGCGTCGACGTCGTCTTCGATCGGGAACGGCGTGGTCTCGGCGCGGTTCAGGATCTCGATGGCCGCCGGGACGACTTCGATCTCCCCCGTCGGCAGCTTCGGGTTCTTCTGCCCCTCGGCGCGCTCGACGGTATCGCCGGTGATGCGCACGACGAACTCGCCGCGCAGTTCTTTCGCGGTGGCGAGCAGTTCGGCGGAGGCGCCGCGCGAGCGGTCGACGACCACCTGCACGATCCCGGTGCGGTCTCGCAGGTCGATGAAGACGAGCTCACCGAAGTCGCGCTGCTTCTGGACCCAGCCGTGGAGGGAGAGGGATTGTCCGACGTGTTCTTTGCGAAGTGTTCCTGCGTAGGTGCGGTTCATGATCTGCGACCGCGACCCGGGCGTTGGGCTTTGGGCGTTGGGCGTTTGGGGTGTTTCGCTGGGCGAAGATCCCCAAAAGCCTAACGCCCGACGCCTAACGCCTCACGTCGCGAGATACTTCTCCTTGTAATCAACGTAATTGCGCCACGAGCGATCCAGCCAGGCCAGCTCGTCTTCGGTGAGCTCGCGGATGACCCTTGCGGGAAGGCCGACCGCGAGTTTGCGCGCCGGGACGTTCATCCCCTCGGGGACGAGAGCGCCGGCACCGACGATGGCCTGGTCGCCGATCACCGCGCCGTCGAGCACGCGCGAGCCCATGCCGATGAGGGCACCGCGGCCGATCGTGCAGCCGTGGACGATCGCGCCGTGGCCGACCGTCACTTCCTCGCCGATGGTGGTGGAGTGCTTCTCGTGAGCGACGTGGATCGTACAGTTGTCCTGGATGTTGGTGCGCGCGCCGATGCGGATGAAATTCACGTCGCCGCGGACGGTCGTCCCGTACCAGATCGAGCAGTCGTCGCCGAGGTCGACGTCGCCGATCACGGCGGCATTCTCGGCGACGAAGACGCGCTCCCCGAAGCGGGGCGTCTTTCCGTCATAGCTCCTGACGATCATAGCCGCGGGACTTTAGCACGCACATCCCGCGCTTCGTCACGCGGGCGCAGGCGTTTCGTCACACGGCGGGACGCAACGCGGGGCGGATGCGTTCACAATACGAACGACCATGTTCCAGCGCCGGCTGCTGTTCGCCTTTCTCTCCTTCTTTCTCCTGGTGGCCGCCCGCCAGCGCGCCGTCCGCCATCCGTCGCAGGCGTGGCCGCTCACCGCGCCGCCGCTGGACAAGTTCACGGTCTCGCAGCCGGCCGAGGTCACGACCGAGCACCTCGACCTCGACCTGACGGTCGACTTCGCGACCCGCCGCCTGCACGGCAATGCGACGCTGCACATCAGGAACCTCACCGGTACGCGCACCCTCAGGCTGGACACGACCTTCCTCGATGTCGATCGCGTCACGCTGGACGGCGACACGCCGGCGCAATGGGCGCTCTCGGTCGCCTTCCCGCTGCAGGCCCTCGACGTGACGATCGAGCCCGGCACCGAGACAGTGACGATCTACTACTCGACCTCCCCGGACCCGGACGGCCTTTACTGGCAGACGCCGGAGCAGACGTACGGAGGGGTGCAGCCGTTCCTCTATTCGCTGAATGAGCCGACCGGCGCACGCGGCTGGATCCCGATCCAGGACACGCCGAGCGTGCGCATGACCTACAACGCGGTCATCCACGCGCCGCGCGGCCTGATGGCCGTGATGAGCGCGGAGAACAACCCGCGCGAGCCGAACGACACCGGCGTGTACATGTTCCGGATGACCTACCCGATCCCGGCGTACCTGATCGCGATCGCGGTCGGGCGCTTCGAGTTCCGCGAGCTCGACGAGCGCACCGGCGTCTACGCGGAGCCGGAGGTGGTCGAGGACGCCGCGTGGGAAATGCAGTACCTCCCGGCCATGCTCGACGCCGGCGAGAAGATCGCCGGCACGTTCCCCTTCTCGCGCCACGACCTGCTGTTCATGCCGCCGGACTTCGTGGCGGGGGGCATGGAGCATCCGATGATCAACTTCATCAGCCCGAGCATCATCACCGGGATCCGTCCGGAGCTGCCGCAGCCGCACTCGCTGATCGCGCACGAGCTGGCGCATTCGTGGGCGGGCGACCTGGTGACGCTGGCGACCTGGAACGACGTCTGGCTGAACGAAGGGATCACGTCGTACCTGACGGTGCGTTTCCTCGAAGCACTGCAGGGCGCGGACGTGGCGAACTACTACTGGTGGGGCGACCGCCGGAACTTCGCCGCGTTCGCGGAGAGCGGCCTCGACCCCGAGGATACGACCCTGCATCTCGACGTCCCGTATGCCGGGTTCGGCTTCGGCCCGGCCGGCTACACGAAGGGCGAGCTGTTCATGAAGACGCTCGAGGACAGGATGGGACGCCAGCAGTTCGACCAGTTCCTCTGGCGCTACTTCCGGACGTTCTCGTACCGCTGGGTGGACGACCTGAACTTCCTGGCATTCCTGCGCACGGAGATCACGCCGGAGCTCGAGCAGCAGTTGCAGTTGCAGCAATGGCTGTACGAGCCGGGACTGCCATCGAACATCACCGCGCCGACGTCGTCCGCGCTGAACGACCGCGCGCAGGAGCGCGCGTTCCGGTTCGGAACGGGCACGAAGATCTCGGCGCTTGCGCCGGAGACCTGGTCGCCGCTGGAGACCACCCTGTTCCTCGATTACGCGAGCGGCCTCACCTCGCGCATGGCGGAAGTGGATGCAGCCCTCGCTCTGAGCAGCCGCCCCTCCCCACCCACCGCCTGGCTCAACGCCTCGATCCGCGCGAACTACGCCCCCGGCCTGGCCGCCGTCGACCGCGTGCTGGCGCGCTTCGGACCCCGCTCGCGCATCGTGAACCTGTACCGCGTCCTCATCGAAACGTCCGCCGGCCGCACGCGCGCGCTGCAACTGTTCAATCAGTACCGCGAGGTGTACGACGCCGTCACCGAGGACCGGGTGGCGCAGGTCCTCGGCGTGGCGAACGCGAAGAGGGTGGTGAGGGAGGCGGCGTAGGGGGCAGCATCAGCAGTACGGCGCGTGTGAAGCGATGCTTACGCGCGCCGCTTCCAGGTGGATTCGTCCCGGGCTTGATGAACTACTCCGACGATCAGAACCACGGGACGTTCGAGGACATAAAATACGGAGTACGGGAACCGGTGAAGTAACACCCGACGGAAGTTTTTGTACACGACGGGGTACATCTCAGGATGGTCGAGAGTCGAGGAGTACACACCTTCGAGCTCGACCCCAAACCGGACGGCGAGCTTCGGCGAGATCCGGCGGAAGAATGCGACCGCCTCCTCGAGATCTGCTCGAGCTTCACGCGAGACGATGAGCTGTGGCGTCACTTCGTCCCGAACAACTCGTCTCTGATCTCGGCCCACGGACGAGCCGAAGACGGATCAGCGTAGTAGGCCGCCAGACGACGATCGAGCTCCTCGCGTACCTCGTCACTCACCGGCACAGCTTCAGGAACCTCCACGAGGCTGTCCCAGATCGCTTCGACGAGTTGCAGGCGCTCGGCTGGCGGGAGCTCCAGAAGGTGAGCTAGATCTTTCACGGAGCGATTTTAACAAACGGGAGCCAGACGGCTCCCCTGACATTCGTCACCTGACAAATGTGCGCCTGCGGCGCTACTCTCTCCCTATGCCTGAGAGTGTTCCGTTCCGCATGCGGGGGCGCGAGGTTTCGCGTGTCGAGGCGTTCAGCGACGTGGTGTTCGGGTTTGCGCTCACGTTGATCGTGGTGTCGCTCGAGGTGCCGACGCAGTTCGCGGACCTGATGAAGACGATGCGCGGGTTTCCGGCCTTCGCGATCTGCTTCGCGATCCTGACGTGGCTGTGGCATGTGCATCACACGTTCTTCAGGCGTTATGCGTTGACCGACGAAGTCACGATCACCCTCAACACGGTGCTGCTGTTCCTCGTGCTGTTCTACACGTATCCGCTGAAGTTCATGTTTTCGGTCCTGACCGGGCAGATCCTCGGCGGTGGCGGGGACGCGGGGACGCTCTTCATCATTTACGGTGTCGGCTTCGCCGGGATCTTCACGGTCTACGTGCTGATGTACGTTCACGCGTACCGCAAGCGCGAGCAGCTCGAGCTGAACGTCTTCGAGCTGCACGACACGAAGACGGCGATGATCATGTACACGTCGCATGTGGCGATCGGCGTCCTCTCCGCGATCCTCGGCGCGATGCTCGACGGGTTCGCGCTGTACTTCGCCGGGTGGACGTACTTTCTGCTCGGACCGGTGTCAGCGGCGATCGGCTTCCGGCGCGGTTCTCAGCGCCACAAGCTCCAGGTCGAGTACGCCCAGACCACGCCGAACAGCAGGCAGATCGAGGCGACCACCAGCGTCGCCGCAGTCGGGCCGACGTGATCGGCGGCGATGCCGGCGCCGAGGCCTGAGAAGGCCATGGTCAGCGTGACGAGGCCGTAGTCGGCGGAGAAGACGCGGCCGCGGATGTGGTCGGGCGTCTCGCGCTGCAGGCCGTACGTCGAGAGCTGCCACGCCGCGCCGCCGCCGAGGTGGGCGAACAGGATGGCGGCGAACCCGAAGGCGAGCGTCGTGGAGACGGCGAGCAGCGCGTAGCCGATCCCGAACGCGAAGACGCAGTACGCGATGGCTCGATAGCGCGCGTCGTCCGTGCGGACGGCGCCGCGCAGCAGGAACGGCCCGAGCAGCGCGCCGATGCCGCGGGCGGCGTAGAGCAGGCCGATGCCCCACGCGCCGGCGCGGAACACGTCCTTGCCGAACACGCTGAGCATGGCCACCACGCCCCCGCCGAGGCCGTAGCCGGCTTTGACGGTGAGCAGCCCGAGGACGCGCGGCTGCGCTCTCGCGAAGCGGAAGGTCTCCCGGATCGATTCGAGGAACGGCGGGTGCTCGTAATGGACGTCGCGCTCCTCGGAGAACCGGCCGCGCATGCGCACCAGGAGCAGCGCGGAGACGGCGAAACTGACCGCATCGACGACGAACGAGGTGTCGCGGCCGAACAGCGTCGTCACCGCTCCGCCGATCGCCGCTCCCGCGGTGAGCATCGTGCCCCAGGTGGAGCCCATGAGCACGTTCGCGGTGGCGAGATCCCCGGGCGGCACGATGTTCGGCAGCGCCGCCTGCGAGGCGGGCTCGAAGTAGGCCGAGCCGACGGCGATGAGGAACACGCCGGCGTACGCGAACGGCAGCATGGCCGGCGTGCGCGCGAGGAGCGGCAGCAGGCAGGCGGCGATGCGCAGCAGGTCGACCGCGATCATCAGCTTGCGCCGGTCGACGCGGTCGATGAGATGGCCCGCATGCGGGGTGAAGAAGAACACCGGCAACGTCTGGAAGAGCAGCACGAGCGAGACGAGCGTGGCCGAGCCGGTGAGCTGCAGCACGAGGTCGAGCAGCGCGACGGTGAGAAACCAGTCGCCGCCGAGGGAGATCAGCGTCGCAACGTAGAGCAGGCGGAAATCGCGGTTGTCGCGCAGGAGGCGCCAGTACATCGCAGGCGCATCCTACGCGACTCACCCAACGCCTAACGCCCGCTGCGCACAGAACGCCGCCGGCCCGACCGGGGCGCAGGCGGCGGTTCGACAGGCGGTTCCGCCAGCGTGTAACCGAGCATGTCCAGCACGGCGAGGTCGGTCTCGGTGAGCTGGAGCGGCACGCCGCGCTTCACGGACGGATCCATGATCCCGCGCGTAAGGCCGGTCAACGCGTCGTCTTTCCAGTGACTCGCCGCGCGCCGGTCGCCGCCCGTTGCGTCGTCGCGGCCGGTCGACAGCTCGAGCGGTTCGCCGCCGGTGAAATACACCTGATCGCCGCCCGAGGTCACGATGCGCGGCTCGCTGCCGAACGACGCGAGCGTCACGCCCGGCCGGAAGCGGAACAGGTCGAAGATCGCGGGCGCATTGGCCGTCGCACCGAGCTCCACGTCCCCCACCTTGGAGACGAAGCCGAGCATGTGACCGATCTCGTGGACCACCACGCCCTCGAAATCCAACCGGCCGCCGGCGATGCCGTCGCTCGGAACGAAGTCATAGGCATACGCGGAGTTGAACCCGATGGCGGGTGCACTCTCGGACGGCGAAGCGGTCGCCGGCAGCGCTCCGAGCGCGCGGAGCAGTGGAGCGGGAGAGTTGTAACGAGTGGTAGGGCCGAGATCCGTCGGAATCGAGTCCGCCGGCAACGCCGCGTACAGCGCCGCCTCGGCCGCGTTGTCGGCATGCGCCGCCAGCAACTGGCGTAGCTCCGCGTAGGCGCCCTCAGCGCTGACCCGATCGTCGGGGATCGCAATTGCGACGAACCCGCCGGGGAACGCTTCGCCGAAGAACGCCGGCCCGAAGTCGACGTCCACGTAGATCGTGATCGGATTCGCGATCCGAGCTTCCCACACCGCCGCGGCACGTTCGAAAGCGGCCATCGCGGCCGGGTACGCTTCGAGCTGTGCCGTCGCGCGCAGCACGATGTTCAGACCGCCGGCGGCATGCACATCCTCCCCGATCACGCGCAGAGGTACGGCACGGGCGTGAACACCACGGTGCATCCGCTCGCCGGATGGCAGGCAAACAGCGGCATCGCTGCGCTCGGTCATCACAAAGCCGCGCTCGCGCGCGACTGCCGGGAATGAGAGTGCGGTCATGAAAAACCAGAGCAAATGGGAAAAGGGTCTGAGCACTGTGGGAGTCAATTGATTACGGGAGGCTGGTATTCCGTTTTCATGCGGTCACCGTACCGAGCGTCTTCTATTTACCAGCGGGTGTTCCGTCCGGACGAATACGCGGCTGACGCCGCCGAGGCCGGGCTCGTCGCCGCGCCGCTGATAGGCGAAGACGGCGGTGTTGCCGGCGACGGTCGCGTCGAGATCGGGGATCCAGAACGTGTCGGACGCACGCTCCGGGCTTTGCGTGACGGGGAACCTGTCGTAGACGAAAGCGTCGCCCGCCGGCTCGAGCGAAGGAGCGACGCGCTGCACGCGGATTCCCGACTCGAAGCCGGAGAAGTTGAACCGCGTCCAGTAGACGTCGACCTCGCCGTCGTCGTGCACTCCGAGCGCGGCAAGGCCCCAGTTCAACAACCGGTCGCTGAAGAGCTGGCGCGGCGTCACGCGCGAGGTGCCGTCGAAACGCGCGACGAGGGTGGTCAGGTCTCCGGGACCGGAATCCGGGACCTCCTGCCATCCGAGGAGGAGCTGGCCGGCATGTGCCGCGGCGCGGAGTGAGTAGATGGCGCTGACGGTCACGTCGTAGGCGACGAGCGGCTGCGCCTCTTCGCGCACGCCGTTCGTGGTGAAGTGCGTGACGTAGATGCTCTGGTGCCGGGTGTTGACCGGCGGGTTGCCCATTCCATCCGGCGAATGGTCGTGACGCCAGACCACCGCGAAGCGGCTGCCGTCCCACACTACGGTCGAATCGTTGTCATCGCCGCTGTCGTCGATGACCACCAGCGGAGTGGCGACGAGGGTCGGATCGCTGCGCTGCAGGACCAGGACCGAGAAACGGTTGGCCCCGCCGAGCTCGTAGTCGCCGTCGACCCGCCACGTCACCGCGATCGCACCGTTCCCGGCCGCCGCCGATGACATCAGCGCGCCCGGTGGCACCGCGAATCGCAACGGCGCGGCATCGATCGGCTCGAGCGCCCGCGTGTAGCGGCGGACGCTCAGCTGCGAGACATCGGGCGAGCGCCAGAGCACCGATACCGTGTCGCCGTCGTATACGACGTCCACCCACACCGATTCTTCCTCGGCCACGACGACCGGCTCGCCACGAAGGCGGGCGACACGGACCTGCGGGCTGTCGACCGACCACTCGCGCCACGCCGTGACGGCAGTGCGCTCCACCGCGACGATCGCGGGCCGCGACTGGTGCCGCGGGGCATTGGCCACACTCACCACCTTGTAAAACGGTGCTCCGGCCGCGAGCGAGACCGCGTCGAACAGGCCGACGCGCACACGCCCTCCATCGATCCAGATTGCGGCTCCGCTGCCGTCGCTCTTCGCAATCAGGTTCGCCGGCTCGCTCTGGGATATCCGGGCGAACGCCGCGGGCGAGCCGACCGGCTCGATCCCCGGCCCGAGGCGCAACGCCTCGGCATTCATCCCGCTGATGAAGCCGTGGCCGACCAGGTACGTCGAAAGGAACTCGTTGCCGCGCCAGACCACGCTCGGCGCATGCACGCCGCCGTCGCGGACCGCGCGATTCTCGGTGAGCACGCGCGCCTGGCCGACCTCCTGATTCGACGGCGAGATGTACTGGCCGCGCAACTCGTTGATCTCGTTCGACCAGAGCACCAGGTAGTTCGTGCCGTCGCTCGCCGTGGCGACCATCGTCACGCCCAGCGAATCGGAGATGCGCGACGGCGCGCTCAAGCCGCCGCTGGCATCCACGGTCTGCGTCACGATGGTGGGACCGCTGCGCAACGCGAGTAGGTACTGATCGCCGCTCGCCGTGATGGCGACCGAGTTCGGCGCGTCGGTAATGGCGCCGGTCACCGTCGTGGAGTGGAGAGTGAGGTCGAGGTTGAAGCGGAACAGCATCCGCCCGCTCGTCACGAGCATCACGCTCTTCCCGTTGGTCGCCAGCGCGAGCGCGAGTCCGAGGAAGGGGCCGAGCGCGTGCTGCCGGCCGATGACGCCTTCGCGCGATACCGAGGCGATGCGCGTGGTGTAGCCGTCGAGCCAGGCCACCACCCACGACTCCGCCGTCCAGACCACTTCTGCGAACTGGCCGTTCCCGATCACGATGCCGGTGTGATCGAGAAGCGTCCCGTCGGCGGAGAGCCGCGCGGCGTAGATGACGCCATGGACGTTGCCGCTGCGCGTGTCGCTCCAGACGGCGAGATACCCGCTGCCGTCCGTGGCAATGTCTCCCCCGAACCTCGCGGCCCCGGGATCCCCGTATTCGACGGGCCCCACGGCAATGTCCTGACCGAAGCGGGGCGTCTGCGCGTGCAGGGAAAACGACAGGAGCAACGCGAGAATCGGGGCGAGGTGACGCATAAAACGGCCCTCCGGAGCGATTGTTTTATGGTCTTATACCATAGAAGAGCATCGCGACGGCCGCATTACCCCTCGTCTGGAATGGGATGCCCTTCCGCCTCCGCCGCGCGTTCGTAGACGAGGAACGTGTACGGATGCTCGTTCTTCTCGTCGGCGTCGAAGTGCTCGGAGTCGACGAGGCGCCATTCGGAGACGTCGTCGAATTCGGGGAACCAGGTGTCCCCTTCCACCTCGGCGTGGATGCGCGTGAGCTGCATGCGGCCGGCGCGGTGGAGCGACTGGCGGTAGATCTCGGCGCCGCCGTTGATGAACGCTTCCTTCTCCCCTGCCGCCTCGGCGATGCGGAGCGCTTCCTCCAGCGAGTGCGCGACCGTCACCCCTTCGGCCTGGTAGTCCGGGTCGCGGGTGATGACGATGGTCACCCGCCCTGGGAGCGGCTTGCCGACCGATTCGTACGTCTTGCGGCCGGTGAGGAGGTGGTGGCCCATGGTCAGCGCCTTGTAGCGCTTCATGTCGGCGGACTGGCGCCACGGCACCTGGTTGTCGCGCCCGATGACGTTGTTGGTGGAGAGCGCCGCGATGAGGGTGATCTTCATACGGCGATGGGGGCCTTGATGGCCGGATGCGGATCGTAGCTCTCGAGCGTGAAGTCGCTGAACCTGAAGTCGAAGATGGAGCGGACATCGGGGTTCAGGCGCATCGTGGGGAGCGGACGGGGATCGCGCGTCAGCTGCTCGCGGGCCTGCTCGAGGTGGTTCGAGTAGAGATGCGCGTCGCCGAGGGTGTGGATGAATTCACCCGGCTGCAGGTTGCAGACCTGCGCGACCATCATGGTCAGCAGCGCGTAGGACGCGATGTTGAACGGCACGCCGAGGAAGATGTCGGCGCTGCGCTGGTACATCTGGCAGGAGAGGCGGCCGTCCGCGACGTAGAACTGGAAGAGCGCGTGGCACGGCTGCAGCGCCATCCTGTCGAGCTCACCGACGTTCCAGGCGCTGACCAGGAGGCGGCGCGAGTCGGGGTTGCGGCGGATCTCCTCGATCACGTTCGTGATCTGGTCGATGTGCCGCCCGTCCGCGGTGGGCCAGGAGCGCCACTGGTACCCGTACACAGGTCCGAGCTCGCCGTTCGCATCGGCCCATTCGTCCCAGATCGTGACCTTGTTCTCGTTGAGGAAGCGGACGTTCGTCTCGCCGGCCAGGAACCAGAGCAGCTCGTAGACGATCGAGCGCAGGTGCAGCTTCTTGGTGGTCAGCAGCGGAAAGCCGGCCGCGAGGTCGAACCGGAGCTGGTGCCCGAAGATGCTGAGCGTTCCGGTCCCGGTGCGGTCGGACTTGCGGTGCCCTTGCTCGAGGACCGTGCGGACGAGGGAGAGGTATTGCTGCATGCGGGAATTGTAGACGCTGCGCGTGGGTGCCGGGTGTCAGGTGTCTGCGGTGTTGCGGCTTGCGGGAAAGGTTGCCGCGAGCCGAAGAACCCCAGACACCTGACACCTGATACCCGACACCGTTTGCGGCTTGCGGGAAGGTTGCCGCGAGCCGTAACACCACAGATACCTGACACCTGACACCTGACACCGGTTCCATTGCTACACTGCGCCGGCTCATGGAGTACATCGACGGTTCACTTCACATCGACAACCTATCCGCTACTGAGCTCGCCGAGCGCTACGGCACTCCGCTTTACGTGTATGACGCGGGGGTGATCCGGCGGCAGGTCGCGAACATCCGGGAGGCGTTTTCGGGCCTTCCCTTCCGTCCGTTTTACGCCATGAAGGCGAACGGGAACCTCTCCATCCTGCGGCTCGTGCGCGAGCAGGGGTTCGGATGCGATGCGGTGTCGCCGGGCGAGATCCAGCTGTCGCTGCGGGCGGGTTTCGAGCCGGAGAACATCTGGTTCACGTGCTCCAACGTCTCCGACGACGACCTGCGCGCGATCCCCGATCCGCGTATCGTGCTGAACGTCAACTCGATGGCGGAGATCGACCGCTGCCTGAGCCTCGACCTCCCCAACCCGGTCGCGCTGCGCGTGAACCCGGACGTCGGCGCCGGGCATCACGCGGACGTGATCACGGCCGGCGACAGCGTGAAGTTCGGGATCGACCTCGCGGAGATCGACAGCGCGCGCATGCTCGTCGAGGACGCGGGGCGGAAGCTGGTCGGCATCCATTCGCACATCGGCTCCGGCGTCGACACGCCCGGACCGCTGCTCGACGCCGCGCGCTGCCTGCTCGAGCTGGCGCCGGCGTTCCGCAACCTGCAGTGGGTGAACTTCGGCGGCGGCATCGCCACGCCGTACAAGCCGGGCGAGCCGGAGTTTCCGCTCGCCGAGTACGGCGCGGAGCTCTCCCGCATCGCCGGCGCGATGCTGCGCGCGCGCGACCTGACGGCCATCATCGAGCCGGGACGCTACCTCGTCGCGCAGTCCGGCATGCTGCTCGCGCGCGTGACCACGAAGCGCATCAGCTCCGGGATCGAGTGGATCGGCGTCGACACCGGCTTCAACCACCTCGTGCGTCCGTCGAAGTACGGCGCCTACCACCACATCGTGAACGCCTCCCGCGGCTCCGCCGGCTCGCTGCGCGCGAGCTGGGATCCGGACGCGCGGCGCGAAGAGCTGGTCGTGGCGGGCAACCTCTGCGAGTCGGGCGACGTCTTCACCCGCACCGAGGGCAGAGTCACGACGCGCCTCATGGACCCGACGAAGGTCGGAGACCTGATCGGCTTCTGCGACGCCGGCGCGTACGGCTTCTCGATGGCTTCGCACTACAACGCACGCCTCCTGCCTCCGGAGATCCTCATCGAGAACGGACAGGCGCGTGTGATCCGCGAGCGCCAGCGGATGGACGACCTGATGAAGGGGATGGAGTGAAAGCGTCTTGCTTAGCGCTCCTGCTCGCCATCACGCTCGTCCGTTGCAGCACCACGACCGCGGCCAAAGACGACAACGCAATGTTCGACCTCAAGATCACCAACGGCCGCGTCCTCGACGGTACCGGCTCCCCCTGGTTCCGCGCCGACGTCGGCATCCGCGGAGATGAGATCGTCGCCATCGGCGACCTCTCCGCCAGCTCCGCGACGCAGACCATCGACGCGCAGAACCGCATCGTCTCTCCCGGCTTCGTCGACCTCCTGAGCTGGGCGCAGTACAACGCCCTGACCGAGCCGGCGCTGGAAGCGCATGTTCGCCAGGGGATCACCACCGCCATCGCCGGCGAGGGCTACTCCCCCGGCCCGCGGCGTCCCGACCAGCTCAACGAGACCGAGCGCTGGCCGCGGCTCGGCGACTACCTCGATGAGCTCGACCGGAAGGGAGCCGCGATCAACTTCGCGCTCCTGGTCGGCAGCGCGAATCCGCGCGAGATGGTGATCGGCAATGCCGATCGCGACGCCACGGCGGACGAGATGCGGCAGATGGAAGCGATCGTCAACCAGGCCATGCGCGACGGCGCGATCGGCCTCTCCACGTCGCTGGTCTACGTCCCGGCGATGTACCAGTCCACCGAGGAGTTGATCGCCCTGGCGCGCGTCGCCGCGAAATACGACGGCATGTACTTCTCGCACATCCGCAGCGAAGGCGACCAGATCGACTCCGCGCTCGACGAGGCCTTCCGCATCGGACGCGAAGGAGGGTTGCCGGTCAACATCTGGCACCTCAAGATCGGCCCGCGCGTGAACTGGGGAAAGATGCCCGGCATCATCGCCCGCATCGCCGCGCAGCGCGAGCAGGGGCTCGACGTCTCCGCCAACGTCTATCCGTACGCCGCATCCGGCACCGCGCTCAGCACCCTCGCTCCCGACTGGGCGATGGAAGGCGGCTACGGCGACTTCCGCAGGCGGCTCGCGAACCCGGAAGACCGTGCCCGGATCGCCGAGGCGTTCCGGACGCAGTTCGCGCGCCGCGGCGAGCGGGGCGTCTACATCTCCCAGATCTTCCACGCACCGCATAAGCAGTACGAGAAGAAGTACATCGAAGAAGTCGCGCGGATGATGAACACGACCGTCGACGAGGCGCTGATCGCGCTCTTCGCGGAGAGCGCGCTCTCCCCACGGGTGATCTACTTCCTGATGAACGAGGACGACGTCCGCTACGCGCTGAAGCAACCGTGGGTCTCGGTCGGCTCCGACGCCGACTCCCCTAATGCGAAAGTCCGCGCGGAAGGGGTGGCCGTGCATCCGCGCGCCTACGGCAGCTTCCCGCGCGTGCTCGGGCGCTACTCGCGCGACGAGCAGCTCTTCCCGCTCGAAGAGGCGGTGCGCAAGATGACGTCGCAGGCGGCGCTGCGCGCACACATCTACGACCGCGGCGTGTTGCGTCCCGGGATGAAGGCGGACGTGCTCGTGTTCGATCCGGCCGCGGTGCGTGATCTCTCGACGTTCGAGGACCCGCATCATTTCTCAGAGGGGATCACGGACGTGGTGGTGAACGGCGTTGCCGTGCTGCGCGACGCGCAGCTCACCGGCCAGGTTCCGGGCAGAAGCATTCGCGGGAGAGGATATGAAAAGCGATGACTGACACCACGAACAAGCTCGTTCGCACCGTAGGTTTCTGGGGTCTCGTCGCGATGTGCATCAACGCGGTGGTCGGCTCCGGCGTGTTCCTGCTCCCTCACGAGTCGTACACGCTCCTCGGGCCGTTCTCGCTCTGGGCGCCGCTGCTCTTCGCGATCCCGGTGTTCATCCTGGTGCTCAACTTCGCCGAGGCCTCGAGCCACTTCGACAAGCCCGGCGGGGCGTACCTCTACGCGCGGTCGGCGTTCGGCGACTTCATCGGGTTCGAGACCGGCTGGATGAACTGGATCGCGCGCGTGACCTCGCTGGCCTCGCTGTCGAACGGGATGGTGCTCGCGCTGGCGCTGCTGCAGCCCTCCCTCGGCCAGGGAGCCGCGCGGCACGTCATCATCGCCGCGATCGTGCTGATCCTCGCGGCGATCCATTTCATCGGTGTCCGCTACGGCGCGGCGTCGATCTACGTCTTCACCCTCGGCAAGCTCGTGCCGCTGGTCGGCTTCATCGTCGTCGCGCTCATCGCCTGGAAGTCGAATCCAATCCCCGGCTCGTTCGTCCTCCCCGGCGCGGGCACCAACTGGACCGAGGCGACGCTGTTCATGCTCTTCGCCTACGCCGGCTTCGAAAACCTCGGCGTGCCCGCCGGTGAGTTCAAGAACCCGCGCCGCGACCTGCCGCTGGCGCTGCTGATCGGGACGCTGGCCATCGCCGCGATCTACGCGCTGGCGCAGCTCGGCGCGATGTCGGCGCTGCCGGACCTCTCGCAGAGCAAGACCCCCATCGCCTCCGCCGCGGCCGCGCTCATCGGCCCGATCGGCGCGCTGATCGTGACCGTCGGCGCGCTGCTGTCGATGGCCGGCACGAACTCCGGCACGATGCTCGAGGGCTCGCGCATGCTCTACGCCCTCTCCCTCGACCGCAACCTCGGCCCGATCTCGTATGTACACCCGCGCTTCCGCACCCCCTCCGTCGCCATCGTCATCCACGCCATCGTCGCGCTCGGACTGGCGCTGGCCGGCTCGTTCGCGCAGCTCGCCCTGCTCTCCGCGGTGGCGCGCCTGGCGACCTATCTCGCCACCTGCCTGGCCGTCCCGCGCCTGCGCAAGCTGAACGAAGGCTTCCGGACGCCGGGCCTGGTCGTGCCGGCTCTGGGCGTCATGGTGTCGCTCGGGATCGTGGTGATGGTGATGATCGACAACCCGAAGAGGGCGCTGGCGGGAGCAATCGCGGTGACCGTGGGGGCGGTGATTTACTTTGTGTCCAGGCCGGCGGCCGCAACGTCTTGATTTGGAGTGCGGTGACCGCAGTCACCGCTTTGCCTCCCGAGAGCCGCGGGTCGTGTTTCTGCGAGTCAAAGCGGTGACTGCGGTCACCGCACTCCAAACTCCTCCAAACAAGCCGATCCGCGCATCGTTCTTGCGTTGTATCTCTGCCGGAGGACTACTCATGAACGAGAACATCAAAGATACCGTCAAGGAGAAGGTTTCGGGCCTGGCGGGCGGTGCATTCGAGAAGCAGAAAGGCACCGCTCTCGGCGAGCTGGACAGCGTGGCGTCGGCATTGCGCAAGGCCGGCAGCGAGCTCGGCGACAGCAGCGGCATGGCCGGCAAACTGGTCTCGGCGATCGCGGACCGGGTCGAATCGGCCGGGCAGTCGCTGGACGGCAAGGAGCTGGGCGACGTGGTGGACGACCTGGAGCGCTTCGCGCGCAGGAATCCGGCCACGTTCATCAGCGGCGCGATCGCGGTCGGCTTCATCGTCTCGCGCTTCCTGAAGAGCAGCTCCAGCGCGGTTCCGGCGGGTCCGCAGCAGTCGCTGGCCGACACCGGCATGAGCGACGCGGATTTCCCGACCGAGATGCAGACGCTCAGCGATGACGGCCGCGGCGAAGGGATCATGGACCGCCCGCTGATCGCCGGAGTGGCGGCGCTGGCGGTCGGCGCGATCGTCGGCACCATCATCCGCGAGACCGACCGCGAGCACGAGCTGTTCGGCCAGCACAGGGAGCGCCTGACGACGCGCGCCATGGAAGCGGCCCGTCAGACCGTGGCCCGCGGCGTGGCCGAAGCAGCATCGACCATCGCCAACCGCGGCGGCAGCAGCGAGAGCGGCGGCGGTGGCAGCACGAGCGGGAACGGCAAGACGGACGTCGGCCAGAACATCGGCGTGTAAAAATCGGCATCGGACATCAGGCATCTGGGCTTTGCTGTCCCTCGGGCGCAAAGTCCCAGACGCCTGAAGCCTGAGGCCACCCCTACAGCATCATCCAGCCGCACACCGCGACCGTGGCGATCGCCGCCACCACGTCGCCGATCAGCGCCGCCGGCACCGCGTGGCGCGTGCGCTTGACCTGCACGGCGCCGAAGTAGACCGCCAACACGTAGAACGTCGTCTCCGAGGAGCCGTACATCGTGGCCGCGGTACGCCCGAGGAACGAGTCGGGGCCGAAGGTCTTCACCAGGTCGGTGGTGATGGCCAGCGAGCCGCTGCCGGTCAGCGTCCGCAGGACCGCCAGCGGGAACACTTCCGGCGGGAAGTTGATCGACGCGAGCAGCGGGCGCAGCGCGTTCGTCAGCAGGTCCATGGCGCCGGAGCCGCGGAACATCCCGATCGCCACGAGCATCCCCACCAGGAACGGGATGATCTTCACCGCGACCTCGAAGCCTTCCTTCGCGCCGTCCACGAAGACGTCGTACACCTTCACCTTCCGGATCATCCCGACCAGCGGGATGAATACGAGCAGGACCGGGATGGCCCAGAGGGAGATCGCCTCGACCGTGGCGCGGATCACTGCCCCACCTCGACCGCTTCCTCATCCTGCCGCCAGAAGCGCTGTAGCACCTTCGCCGAGAGCACGGCGGCCACGGTGCCGATGAACGTGGCGATGAGGGTGGTGCTGATGATCCAGGTCGGGTTCTTCGAGCCGGCCGCGGCGAGCACGCCGATCATGTTGGCGGGGATGAGCTGCACCCCCGAGGTGGTGAGGGCCATGAACGTGACCATCGAGTTGCTGGCGGTGTCTTTCCTCGGGTTCAGCGACTGCAGCTCTTCCATCGCCTTGATGGACAGCGGCGTGGCGGCGTTGTTGAGGCCGAGCATGTTCGCCGCGACCGACAGCACGATCGCTCCGCCGGCCGGATGCTCCGCAGGCACGTCGGGGAACAGCAGGCGCATGACCGGCCGCAGGAGGCGCCCAAGCAGCATGACCAGTCCCGAGGCCTCGGCGATCCGCATGATCCCGAGCCAGAGCGCCATCACCCCGACCAGGCCGATCGAGATCTCGACCGCGGTCTTCGCAGAGTCGATGGCCCCTTTCGTCACCGCCTCGGCCGTCCCGTTGAATGCCGCGACCACCAGCGCGATCGCCATCAGTCCGAACCAGATGTAATTCAACATGCGCGGGATGGTAGCGCATGGAGAATCGAGGTCAGTTGAAGACGCCCTCGATCGTGTTCTTCACGACGTGGTAGCACTCGCACGCGCGCGCTTCGAGGCCGCGGCGGTCGATGATGGTGGTACCGCCGCGGCGGTACTGGATCAACCCATCTTCCTGCAGCTTCAGCGCCGCTTCGGTGACGCCGGGGCGGCGCACGCCGAGCATCGTGGCGAGGTATTCGTGCGTGATCGCGACCTCTTCGTTGCGAATGCCGTCGGCGCTCATGAGTAGCCAGCGCGCCAGGCGCTCGTCGACCTGGTGGCGGCGGTTGCAGGCCGTCGACTGCGACGCGATGATGAACAGCGCGTGGATGTACTTATGCAGCAGCGCGTGCATGGCCGGGCTGCCGTCGAACTGTCTCTTCACCGCTTCACTCGGGATGCGGATGGCCGTGCCGCCGACCTGGGTGACGGTCTCCATCGGCGTGGAGGTGGCGTTGAGGAGGATGGGGATGCCGACCATCCCTTCGTGACCGACCGAGCCCGCTTCGACGGTCGAGCCATCCTCGAGCACGGTGACGAGCGAGGCGAGCGCGGTGATCGGAAAGATGACGTATTCGATCGGCTCGTTCGGCACGATCAGCGGCGTGTGCAACTCGAGGGTGATCTCTTCCATCTGCGGCCGGAGGGCCTGGAGATCCTCGGCCGGCAGTGCTGCCAGAAGACGATTCATGATTCCGATTCTATAGACTCTCCCAGTGCGCCGTCGCCTGGTTTTCATCCCTGCTTTACTCGCGCTCGCCTGCTCCCGCGGTGAGACGCCGCAGGCCCCCATTGCGCCCCGGCCGTCGATCCTGCTGGTCACGCTCGACACCACGCGCGCTGACGTGGTCGCGGGTTACGCACCCGCGCTGAACGCGCTGGCGAAACGCGGCCGCCGTTTCACGCAGGCATACGCGACTACGCCGCAGACCCTGCCGTCGCACACGTCGATGCTCACCGGGATGTACCCCGCCGGACACGGCGTGCACGAGAACGCGCGCCATGTCGCGGCGCGGCATCCGCTCGCCACCGAGCGGCTGCGCGAGGCCGGCTATCGCACCGCGGCGTTCGTGTCGGCGTTCCCGCTCGCGCGGCGGTTCGGCCTCGCGCGCGGGTTCGACGCCTACGACGACGAGTTGCAGAACCGCGTCGAACGTCCCGCAACGGAGACCACCGAACGCGCGCTGGCTTGGTTGCAGCAGCAGAGCGGCCCGGTATTCCTCTGGGTGCACTACTTCGAGCCGCACGCGCCGTACGCTCCCCCGCCGCGCTTCAGTGTGAAGTACGACCCGTACGAAGGCGAAGTCGCGGCGATGGATGAGCAGCTCGGCCGGCTGTTGCAGGCGTTCGAGCAGCGCTTCGCGCAACCGGCCATCCTGGTGGTCGCCGATCACGGCGAAGGGCTCGGCGATCACGGCGAGCTCCAGCACGGCAATCTCGTCTACCAGAGCACGATGCACGTGCCGCTCGTGCTCAGCGGTCCCGGTGTCACGCCCGGCGTCCACCACGCGCCGGTCAGCACGCGTCGCGTCTTTCACACGCTGCTCGACTGGGCCGGCATTTCATCCGAACAGAGCCTGCGCGGTACGGGCAGCGAGGTGGTGGTCGGCGAGGCGATGATCCCCTTCCTGCAGTTCGGCTGGCAGCCGCAGGTGATGGCCATCGAGGGAGCGCGCAAGGTGATCAACGCCGGTGCGATCGAGGTGTACGACGTGGTCGCCGATCCGAAGGAAACGCGCGATCTCGCGCAGGGCGCCGACATCTCGCGCGCGTTGCGCCAGGCGCTGCGCGACTACCCGGTCCCCTCCCCTGCGACGCAGCCATCCACCGTCTCCGATGAAGACCGCCGCCAGCTCGCCGCCCTCGGGTACATCGCCTCCGAGGTGCAGCCGGTGGTGCGGCAGGACGCGCCGCGCCCGCGGGACATGGTCCAGCTCTTCGAGCCGCTGGAGCAGGCCTCGGGGCTGTTCGTCGAAGAGCGCTACGCCGCGGCGATCCCGCTGCTCGAAAAGATCCTCGCCGCCGATCCGTACAACCTGGTGACCGCGTTGCGGCTGGCTGTCGCGCATTCGGCGCTCGGCCACAACGAACAGGCGCTGGCCGCGTTCCGCAAAGCGCAGTCGCTCTCACCCGAATCGCCCGACGTACGCGCGTACCTGGCCATGCATTACGCCCGCGCCGGCGACGTGGCGAACGCGGCGCCGCTGCTGGAACGCGTGGTCGCCGAGTCGCCGGAGCGCCTGCCCGCGTTGGAAGCGCTGGCCACGGTGCGCGAGCAGCAGGGCCGCCTCGCCGACGCACTGACCATCCGCCAGCAGATCCAGACCATGAAGACGCTTTCCCCCGCGGAACTGGTGCACGTCGGCCGCCTGGCGATGGAGCTCGGGCGCACCGAGGTGGCATTGGACGCCTTCCAACGCGCCCGCCAGCAACAGGGCTCCGCCTTCCAGCACGATGTCGACCTCGGCGTCCTCTACCTCGCCGCCCGCCGCTACCCCGAGGCCCGCGACGCGCTGGACCGCGTCCCCGCCACACATCCCGCCTACCCGATGGCGCTTTTCAAGCGCGCACAGGTGAGCGTGCTGCTGAACGAGCCGGATCGCGCGGCCCGCATCGCCGCCGCGCGAGCGAAAGCGGATGCGACGACACGGGCGTTGATTGCCAGGGAGGAGCTGTTTCGGTAAGCCGGACTCCGCACCCGCCGATCTCAGAACGCGGTCTTCCCTCCCGGACAATACGTGATCGTGTAGCTCATCGTGTTTGTCGCCGGCGGCTGCGAGGGTGACGAACTGCAGGTGAACGTCGAGGTCTCGTCGTCGTACGGGAACGTGTACGAAGTCGGGCAGGCGTTCTTGAGAAAAGCGGCCCACGGCAGCGCGTACTGCGTCCAGGTCGGATTCGTGTTCGCGCACGGCGCGCCCGACGGCATCGGAGTGCCGTTCACCGTCCACTGCGGACAGCCGCAGCACGTCGCCGAGGCGCCCGCGGAGTAGCAGCTCGCGGCATAGGGAGAGTTGCACTGTAGCATTGCGCTCAGCGTGCTTCCCGCGGGCGCCGGGAGCGCCTGCGCGCAGTCGAGCCCCGACCCCGAGAACGCCGGCCAGTGGCCGCAGATCTCGTCAGCGCTCCACCATCCCAGCTGCGTCCCGCAGGCCTGCGTGATCGTGTTGGTCGAAAAGTCCGCCGCGTAGCCGCAGACCCCGGTCGTGCAACCTCCCGTTGGACAGGGCGACGTGCCACCCCCGGCGACGAAGGCGAGATTCGCGCCGGCGGGCAAACCGCTCATGCTGTACGACCACGAGCACGCCGGGAGCTGACTCCCGGGAGCAACGGTCACCGCGCCCGGGGTCTGGCAGAAGAAGGCATTGGCGCCGCTCATCGCGGTCACCGACGCCGGCGCCATCTGGATCGGCACGTTCACGCCGTTGATCACTGTGACGTCATAGGTGTCGGGAGCGTTCGTGACGAACGTGAACTCGGCCTGCGTCACGGGACCCACCGGACCGACTCCCGGTCCGCACGTGTTGCCGGGCGGGCATGCGGTCTGGCAGTTCTGCCCGTTCGCGTCGCAGCCGGTGGCGCCGTAGAAGGAGCCGTTGAACTGGGTCGTGCCGATGGGCGCGTTGATCAGGCCGAACGCGGCCGAGGTGTTGGGCGGCAGGAGCACGCCCACGCCGGGAATGTTCGTGCCGTCGCCGACCGGCTCCGGCAGTACCCAGAAGCAGGAGCCAGCGGCACTGTTACAGGCGGTTCCCTGCGGACAGGAGCCGTTCGCGCCGCACGGTCCGGCATTGCCACCGACCATGCCGGCGAGGATCGGGACCGCGCACTGATTGACGACGGTGATGAGGCGAGGGCTCGTGGTGCACGAGGCGATCAGCAGGAGGAATCCCGGGACGAGGGACCGGATCAGGGTACGCATGGCTCTATCTCCTTCCCCCTGGAGGAGCCTTCTGAACGGACATTCCTGCCACATGCTCCAAAATGGCGACGGCGCGGTCGTCTATGCGACGATGCAGTGCATGCCATCCAGTCTGGCCATCATCGGCAGCGGCGTCGCCGGCCTCGGCGCCGCGTGGCGGCTGTATCGCCGCTGCGACCTCAGGATCTACGAAGCGGGCGAGCACGTGGGCGGACACGCGATCACCGCCGAGCTCGAACGTCCGGGCGGCGGCACCACGGTCACCGACCTCGGGTTCCTGGTACACATGCCGGCGCTTTATCCCTCGCTGAGCACGATGTTCAGAACGCTGGGCGTCGCCACCGAGCCGTCCGGTCCGGTCGGATGCACGGCCCTCCTGGGCAACGGCGTCCAGTGGACGAACAACGGACAGGTCACACCGTACTGGCGCGAGCGCCGCGAGGAGGCGAGCCGCTTCGAAGGCGAGTGCACCGCGCTGTTCGCCGACCGTCAGCGCCTTGCCGGCGTCTCCACGCGCACCTACCTGCGCGAGCACGGCTACTCCGCCGCGTTCGGCGACGATTGCCTGGCACCGCTGCTCAGCTTCCTCTTCATCACCCGCAGCGCGCAGCTCGACCTGCCGCTCAACACCGTCACAGCGACGTTCGTGGCCGGCATGTACTCCTTCGCATCGGCCGCGACCTGCTGGCGCGTGGTGAGCCGCGGCTCGCGCGAATACGTGGCCAGGCTGATCGCGCCGTTCGCAGATCGCATCCGCCTGCGCACGAAGGTCGCGCGGATCGCGCGCGACGACCGCGGCGTCACCATCACCGACGCCACGGGCCGCGAGGAGCGCTTCGACCGCGTCCTCATCGCCGCGCACGCCGACGAAGCGCTGGCCATGCTCGCCGATCCCAGTGACGACGAAAGGCGGCTGCTCGGCGCCGCGGTCTACGAACGGGCGGTCGGCTACCTGCACCGCGACCCGCGCGTCATGCCCAGCGATCGCGCGCTCTGGTCAGCCTTCGTCTACGCGCGCGACGAGCAGACCAGGAGCGAGTGGTTCACCTACTGGCTGCGCCCCCTGCAACCCTGGATCGACGAAGACCTGTTTCTCACCGTCGATCCGCCGGCCATCCCCGAGGCGCCGATCCGCAGGATCGTCTGGAACCACTTCCTCTACGACAACGACGCCGACCTCCGCGTCCCGCACTTCGCCGCGCTGCAAGGCCAGCGTCACACCTGGTACTGCGGCGAATACACCACCGGCCCCGGCCACGAAGCCGCGTTCGTCTCCGGCCTCAAAGCAGCGGCGATGTTGACGACGGTCTGATCGCTGCCGGGGAGGAGGGAGGTCGTGGTCTGTCGAAGATCTTCACGAACAGGGTGCGGTCGAGAACCAGCGCGACCTGGTGATTGCGCTGCCATCCCTCGATGCCGCTGCGCGTCCACTCGCCGCTCCAGATCGCGCGGACGGTGACCTTGGTCCGCTCGTGGCGCCAGATGGTCTCGAGGTATGGATTGACGAGATTGAGGCCGGCGGCGCCGCGGCCTGTGATGCCGCCGACGGTGAATTTGCCGCGCACGAGGAGCGGTCCGGCGGCGAAGCCGGGCGGGCGGTAGATGTAGGCGATCTCGTTCTGCGCGCGATCGCCGGCGGGCATGCCGGAGCTCGACGCGCGGGCGACGTAGAGCGTTCCCCAGACGTCGCGTCCGAAGAGGGAGAAGTGCGTGTCGGCGTCGAGCGTGAAGGACTGATCGTGGCCCGAGTGGTGCTCGAGGACGTCGCCGGTCGCCGGCGACAGCACGGTGGTATCGATCTCGCGGCGTGTCCAGGCGAGGCGGTAGCGCAGCGTGATCGGTCTCCTGGTCGCGGTGCGGTAGAAGGCCAGTTGCAGTGTTTCGCTTCGTTCGCCGGATGGGCCGCGTGGCGTGGCGCCGGCGGGCGGCGGGGTGGGGAAGTAGACCGGGTCGGGGCAGTCGCATCGCCGCAACGTCTGCGACTCTTCGACGCCGATGAATTCGGCGTGCTTGTAGTCGAACTGGAACTGCTTTACATACAGGCTGTTCGTCAGGACGACCAGTCCCGCGTCGTCGGCGAGCGGCCGGAAGCGATCCGTCGGATTCCACGCGCCGCCGGCGACGAGCCGCGAGATGAAGAGAGGTCCGGTGAGCATGGCCGGATCGATGAAATCGTCGGGCTCGAAGATCGGACGCTGGCCCTCGGCCGCGAGCGCGGCGAGGAACGTCGCGGCGAGGAAGAGGCCGCGACGCATCACTTCTTCACCGTCACCCGGAAGGAGCGCGTCAGCGTTCGCAGACTCGTCTCGAGCGGCTCGACGACGGTGATCGTCGGGCCATAGCAGTGTTTGCCCTCGATGTCATACCTCCTGACGGCGTTGGCGAGCTCTTTCGGCCCGATCTCGGCCGGCTCCTTTGCGTCCGCGCCGGGAAGGAGGTGATCGACGATGACCGCGCACCGCACCGTCCGCGCCGGAAAGACCTGAAGGCGCACGTTCTCGAGGTCGAGCTGCACGTTGCTCAACGTTTTGGGAAGGAGGCCTTCCTCATCGCACCGCACATCTCCCGCGGGACTGGGGCCGACCTCGCGGACGTACGCGGGACGGGAGTCGACGGACGGGTCGGCATTGCCGCGCACGATTTCCAGGTTACGGGCCGTCTCGCCGCCGGTTCCGGTGAAAGTCACGTCCATGTGCCAGGCATCGACGGCCTTGCCGCTCCGGCACGGCGTCCGTCCTCTTCCCGGAATGCGCAGGCTGAACACGGTGCCGTCGAGGAACGCTCCTTTGACCTTGGCGATCCAGTCGCATTTCTCTTTCCAGCAGGCCTGCACCACCTGATCCTGCTCGTCGTATGCGACCCAGATCTTAAACCGGCAGTTCCTGTCCGGATCGCTGGCGCCGGGACTGGTCAAGCCCGTACAGAGCGTCTCGTCCTCCAGACTGATGCGCACCTCGGTGGTTTGGGCGAGTGTTTGCGATCCCAGCACGATCGAAAGCACGAGCGCAGCAGTGATCCGGCTATGGAGTCTTTTGGAAAATCCGAGTACGTTCATTCGGAAGCACTCCCATGATGAATTTTTGGATCCCCGACGCGGGGACGCTCGTTTTCTTCTCGCGAACGGACTGGTCCGATTCCTGGATCGAGCCTTTCACGAGGACGGCTGCATTCTCGAGCATCAGCGGGATGTCGTCTCTGCGATGTCGCGAGCCGTCGGCTTTCCGGTTCAGCGGCTGGTGGCTGGCGACCGTGACCTGGACCTTGATTTTGCCGTGTCCCGGCACGCTGCTGGTTTGGTTGCCGAATGCGACGAGCTTGCGAGGGGGGATCGGCAGCGTGCCGAAATCGATGTGGAAGGTGGGGTACAGCAGGGTCGACGGCCTGCCGCCGCTGTTCTCCACGAGCAGAGTGATCGACTTGTGGTTTGCATTGATGACGCTGAAATTCGTTGCCGACGGCGACATGCGATGGCGATACACGGCGGCGGCGACGGCGACCGCCACGAGGGCCAGCAACACCACCAGCAGGCGCAGGCCTCTCCGTTTTAGGAAAACGAGCAGATACCACAACGTCGTGCGCATCGCAGCGGTTTGGGCCAGCCGTTGGAGACCGTACTCGTAGGTTCCTCGAAAGTCGGCATAGTGGAGTCTGCCGATGGGCATCCACGGTTCGTAATCGCTGACAACTACCGGGACGATGGGAATCTTATGGTTCTTAGCGAAATGCAATTCGTCGTTCACGTAGTCCGAGTGTCTGGAATCCGATGAGACGACCAGAACGACCGTGTCGCTCGCCTTCAGTTCCTTTTCGATCGTCCGGGAGAAGTAGTCGCCGGGGCCAATGCGCGTGTCGATCCACAGCGGCACCTTCGCTTCGTCCAGGTCTTTTGCCAGCCGAAGCGCAAATGCCCGATCTTCGTGCGCGTAGCTGATGAAGACCCGTCTCAGCTTCCGCAGACCGGCCTTCTGCTCCTCGTCCATCGGTTACCTCCTCCCGATCGCGACGCATCCGGCGATCGACAGCAATGCCGCGACGAGCAGCAGCGCCCATTGCGACAACGTCGGAATGGGGGTTCCCACAAAGAGCGTGTAGCAGCGGGAGACGCGGCAGCCGTTGCTGTCGGTGGCAGTGATGATGAGCGGGAAGGCGCCCGTTTCCGTGGTGGACCCCCCAATGCCCGGCGGGGTCAGGACCAGTCCGGCCGGCAGTTCCCCCTTCGAGACCGTCAACGTATACAGCGGCGTGCCGCCGGAAGGCGTGATGGCCGCGACGTACGGCACGCCCGGCGTGGCGCGCGGCAGATCGTCCGGCGATAGGGCCAGGGTCGCCATGCCCGGACAGGTGCCGGACGCGATGTCGATCGCACAGAAATCGACGATGTCCGTGCAGCCGTTGCGATCGGTGACGCGCAGACGGAACGCGTAGGTGCCGGCCGTCGTCGGCGTTCCCGACAACGTGTCGCCCGTCAACCTGAGGCCGGGAGGACGGCCGCTGGCGATCGTGAATGTGTACGGTGCCGTTCCGCCGTCGACGCTGAAGTCGATCTCGGGATAGGCGACGCCCACGCGGCCGTTGGGAAGGGTCGTCGGCGTGATGTGAAGCCTGCAGCAACCGAACGTGTAATGACGCGTTCCGCTGCAGCCGGACGTTCGGTCGACGGCGGTGATGGTGAACGTGTACGGGCAGGACTGTGTCGGCGTGCCGTGAATCCGCAGGCCGTCAATGACGATACCCTCCGGCAGCGTATCGGCGGTCAATGAATACTCACAGCCGCCGCCAGTCACCACAATGGTCTCGTCGTAGGGCACGCCCTGCACCATCGGCGGCAGTGACGACAGGGTGACCTCTGGACAATCGATCTCCATCGTGTACGCCGCCGAGCCTGTGCATCCGGCTGCGTCTGTCGCGGTCACAGTGAAGGCGAAGGTGCCGGTCTGTTCGGGCTTCCCGTGCAGAGCTCCGGTCGGATCGAGCGTGAGACCGGACGGAAGCGATCCCGACGTAATGGCGAACGTGTAAAGCGCGACGCCGCCGTCGGCCGTGAACATTTCACTGTAATCCGTGCCGAGGGTGCCGTTCGGGACGGACGGGGGCGACACAGTGATCGGCGCGCAGCAGAGCGAAAGGCGGTTTGCGCTCAGCGACACGCTGCCGTTGCGGCTGATGGCCCGGCCGGACAGCGAGGCGCGGTCCTGAAAGACGATGTTCCCGGCCGCGAAGAGATTGCCGATGAACGACGTCCGCTCGCCGATCATCGCCCCGTCGCCGGTGCGCCAGTAAACGTTGCCGTCGTAGCCGTTTCCTACGACGAGCACGGAGGCGCCGGGAGCGGTCGTGAGCGTGCCGTCGATGCGGAAGATCCATACGGCGTCGCGGTTTCCTTCCGCATCGAGGATCAGGGGACCGCTCAGTGTGACGTTCGCCGAGGAGAAGCGGTAGGCGCCGCGAGTCAGCCTTTTCCCGCCGAGCTCCGCGTTGGTGAGGGTGACGTCGCAGGCGGTTCCGGCCAGCTCGTCGTCGATACCGTTGCCGTCGCCGCGCGCCGCGCGTGCCAGTGCATCGTCGCGGCGCACGTCGCCGAGGAGGAAATTCGAGGACGACAGGCCAGTGACCGTATTGCCGGGGCTGACGCCCACATTGCCGGTGATCTGCGTCGCTCCGCTGTTCGTGACCGAGCCATTGCCGAGCACGACGAAACTGGCCGCGTCGCCGAAGCGGGGAGCGGTCTGGGCAAGCGCTGCGTAGCCGGCCGTGAGCGCCGCACACAACGTCAGAATGACTCGAGCACTCCCGGACCCCATAGGACGCTCCTGCTGAAGGAGATGACCGATCGATGGCAATCCCTACCCTTATTAGTGCGGTAGCTGCCGAAAACGTTTCAGGCGGGTGAGGCAGGTTGATCCCCTTCGCCAGCCTCATACAATGACGCGATGCGCCGCATCGCCATGACGAACGCGCGACAGCGCACATCCCGGGTTGCGACGTGTGGAACTGGCGAGGACGGCGGTAGAATCCGCCCACACAGCAACTACACGCTCGGAACTAAAGGACACGTCATGCCACGCACGCTGCTGCTGCCGCTGTTTCTCTTTCTCTCCACGCCCGCCTTGGCCATCACCATCAATACCCTCGACGTCAAAGAGATCGACGACACGACGATCGAGATCACCGCGCCGGTCTGGGACGGCTCGAAAGCCGTACCGGTGCTGGTCGGCACGTTCGATTCGAAGTTCGACCGGAAAGTGGCGGCCAAGCTCGGCGGCGGCTTCCGCAACGCGATGATCGCCAGCTACGACCTCGCCCCCTCCCTCGACCTCGGCCAACTGTTCGCGGAGGCGCTGCGGGCGGAAGGGACGAAGCTCGGCCTGAGCGTGATGGCCCCTCAGGAAGCGAAAGCGCCGGGGTGGACCCTCGACGGCACGATCCACGCCGCCAACGTCGACATCCAGCACATGGGCTACGGCTCGCTGCTCTTCTACACGTACCTCGATCTCGAGGTGCGCGTGACGAAACCGGACGCGCCACCTGTGACGCATCGCATCCAGCCCGCGCGACTCTTCGTCATGTACAACGCCGGCATGGGCATCGGTGACGAGGTCCAGCATTCGCTGGCGAAGATCCTCGTCGTCGGCGCGCAGCAGACCCTTGCCCGCCTCAACCGCGAGCACTTCCGGGCGCCGGTCCTCCCGGCGATGGAGACGCGGCTCGCGGGCCTCAAGCAGATCGACGACCGCGGCGAGTCGGAAGTGCACGCCATCGGCCTCTCCGGCGCCCCCGGCGCCTCCACGGCACTGGCGAAGCGCCTCGAGTCCGAGCGCGACGAAAACGCCCGCACGTCCATCGTATACGCCCTCACCAGTCTCGGCGCAACGGAACACGTGCCGCTGCTCGTCCGGCGGTTTGCCTCCGAGGATGATGATGTTCGTTACGCGACCATCATCGCGTTGGCGAATGCGGGAACGCCGGAGGCGTTGGCGTTGATCAAGGAGAAGGGACCGAAGGATAAGACATTGATCCTGCGGAAGCTTTCGGAGAGGTTGCTCGGCGAGCGATGAGCCTCTCCCGCTTTCTCCCGGTCGTTCATTCTTACCGGTGGGAGCAACTCAGCGGGCACCTGCCGTGGTACGAGGAGCCGGCGAGATTTCTCTCGGTGATCGAGACGTTTCTTGCGAAGTGATCCGCTCGATCGGGGTCTCTCACCAGGATCCGCGCAGACGCCGCAGCAGTCGGCTGATCGGCCCCGCTTTGCGCAGCGCGGAGTTACGCGCGTCGTCGAACCTGGCCAGCAATTGCGCAGGCGCACCGGCGGTGGCGAGACGCGATCGCGCATGCGCGGTGATCTCCTTGCCGCGATCCTTGCGCCCCTGCGAGATCTCCCAGACGCCGAGCTGGAAGAGCTGGAACGCGAACTGATCGAGTCGCTTGTCCTCCGGGCCGTAGGTGGCAACGACGAATTCGAGCGCGCTCTCGAGCGTGCTGCGAAGGGCCTCTTCATCTTTCAGCTGGGCGTCGAGGCTCGCCTTCACCTGGAATGAGTGCACGAGATCGTCGGGTCCGAGCTGCGTCGTCCGCGCGGCGAGCACTCGTTCCATCAGCAACTGCGCAGGCTGCAGGCGGCCGAGACCGGCATCGAGCAGCGCGAGGGACGTCACTGTGTCGATCGCGGCGGTGGAGGAAGGGCCGAACATCGCTTCCTGGAGCTCGAGGCGGCGGGTCAGCAGTGCCCGTGAACGGTCGTAGTCTCGGCGGGCATCCGACGCTGCGATGAGCCGCATGAGGATGTTCACCAGGTCGCCGCGCGCAGGCTCGCCGAGCGCTTCCCCCAGCTCGCGCGCGCGTTCGAAATGCCGCTCCGCGACGTCGGGGCTGCCGGACGTCCGCTCGAATTCGGCCAGTTCCGTCAGCACCTTCATGAGAATGACGTGCGGCTCGGTGAGCAGGCGATCGGCTTTCTCCAGCACCGAGCGAAGGATCGATGCGGACTCCCCGTCATTGCCGCGCTCGCGCTCGATGGTGGCCAGCATGCGCATCGCGTCGAATTGATCGATGAGCTGCGGGCCGGTGAGCTCGTCGACCGCTTGCGCGTGCATGCTGATGCTGGCGGCGGCCAGCTCCCGGGCACGATCGAGGTTCCCGCGCCGCCATTCGAGGTCGGCCATGTTGAAGTAGAGGAAGCCGCTTTCGCGGACCTGCGAGGCCCTGGTGAGATGCCCCTCGGCGGCATCGAGATCGCCGCGATCGAGCTCCAGCCTTCCGAGGTCGCTGTGAATGACGGCGCGGGCGATGGATTGATCGCCTTCCGCGCCATCGATCAGCTCGAGCGTGCGCTGCATCAGCGCGATCGCCTCGTCGTACTTGCGCAGTGACCGCTGCACGCGCGCCAGCGGCACGGCGATGGCGGCGAGCTGCATGGCATCGTCCGCCGCGGCCGCGAACGCGCGCGACAGCAGATTGTGACCTTCCGCGTGATACCCGAGCTGCCAGAGCGCGTCGCAGACCACGAGCGCCAGCTCCATCGCCGCGGCAACATCACCCGAGTCGAACCGGCGATGCGCGACGGCCGTCAATGCGCCGAGCTGCCACCGCTGCCGTGCGTGCGGCCATTCCGTGCGCATCCGATTGGCTTTCACCGTGACCAGGTGCCCGAGCTCCGCCTTTCGCTCATCGACACCCTCGCCTGGCTCACGTTTGACGATCACCTCCTGGAGGAGGCGATGCATCCGGGCGAGGAGGGGAAAACCGGTCTCGTCGTCGCTCGCCGGCAGGAGGATACGCTGCCCGAACAGCGACTGGAGCAGCTGTGCCCATTCGCGGTGCAGCAGCGGCCGGTCGAGAAGCCGCGGGAACCGCGGCGAGACGATCTGGTTCACCCAGGGCAACGCTACCTGATCGGCGGGAAGGAGCGACGCGACGAGCAGCACTTCGCGCTCTTCCGGCGAGAGCATTTCCAACGTCGGCGCGAGCGTCGCCTCGAGCAGCGCCTGTCCGTGACGCACCGCCACCGTCTTCTCGCCCGCGGCCTCGTCGATGATGCGCAGCAGATCGGCACGAAGACGCGCTGCGAAACGCGCAAAGCGATCGTCGGTGGTCTGCCGGCCGAGGAAGATGGCCGCGGTTTCGACGGCGAGCGTGAACCCTTCCAGCAGCACCACGATCGCACCCGCCTGTTCCTCGGATGCGGCATCGGGAAAACGGCTGCCGGGCTGATGGCTGCGCATCAAAGCGGTCGCGTCATCATCCGGAAGCCGGTCGACCGTCACGAATGCCTGATCGCGCGCCGAGCCCGGGATCTCGCCGGGCGCGAGACGCGTGGTGGTCATCACGTCGAGGCTTCCGTCCCGCGGAAGCCGATCGAGATGCGCGGGTTGGAACAGGCTCGATTCGGTGACATTGTCGAGAATCAGCAGGCATCGTCCGCGGCGGTTCAACTCCGAAAGCACTCGAACGAACGACTTCGCCAGATCGGCGCGCTCGTCGGCGCTCAGCTCGAATTGGAGCGGCCCCTCGAGCTGGCGCAGCGCTAGCCGCAGATCGCCGATGTGCTCGCACGGCACCTGCCACCGCCCGCCCGGGTAATCCCAGGCGAACGCATGCGCGTATGCGAGCGCGAGCTCGGTCTTCCCCATCCCGCCCATCCCCTGCACTGCGACCGGGCCGTCACTGCCCACCACACCGACCTGACTGCGGCTCAGCGCGCCGCGCAACTCGGTCAGCTCTTTGCCGCGTCCGACGAATGCGGGATTGGGACGCAGAACATTCGAAGGCGACCGCTGCGCGCGGTCGAATCGATCGAGGCGCTGTTTGATCGATGCGTGCAGATGCTCGAACGTCGCGCGCAGCTGGCGAAGAGCGGCGCTTCCCTTCTCCGCCCACAGCTCGAGGTCGAAGGCTTGACGGCGCTGGATCTCGTTCAGCCAATTGCGGTCATTTCCTTCCAACGCGGCGAAGGACAGCGGCGCGATGCCTTCGCCGAGGCATTGGCGCATGGCCTCGTAGCGGACATATTCGTCCCACTCCCAACGGCAGTAATTCGCGGCCAAAAAATTGGGAGAGAGAACGGCTGCGAAGATGCGCGAGTCACGGAGCGCCTGTTGGATCCTGTTCCGCCAGTCGTCCATCCCGCGGACCTCCTGGCGATCGAAGAACACCCGCAGCCCGAACGACCGCTCGATCTCCTCGGCCAGCTGCCGGACGTGCCCGCGCTCGTCGTCTTTCCGCGAGTAGCTGATGAACAGGTCGTAAGTCATCACCTGTCTCCTGCGCAGCCTACAAACTCATCATAAAGAGAATCGCGCTCATTCTCCTCCTCTCCGCTCCTTTTTTGGGCGACCCGTCCCGACAACATCCACTCCGTCGTTGCGTGCGATCCCGCCACCGGCAGATGGGCGTGGCCGTGCAGTCTCATTGGTTCGCGGTCGGCCAGATCGTTTCTATACGCAAGCGGCAGACAAGGCCGCAGCCGGCCTGTCGCGCCTCCTCGACCGTTGCACGGGCGGAATGGGCCGGACTAGATGACCTTCTACGCGGACACTCCGGAAATCTTTAACCGCGGCTACCCGGACCGCCTGCTGGCCCGAGGACAGAAACGCGCGGTGTAACTAGGACTAGGTCGCGAGCGCTTGCTGGTCCGCCACATCAGCGGGCGATGATCGACCGGAGAACTTTGCGAATTTCTTCGGCATTTCCCGACCGGAGAGGCTTGATGAGGGCGCGCTCGATAGCGGTTTTTGCTTCCCCCGCCAAGTCCGTCATCTCGGACAGCTTCCTGTCGAACTCGGGGCCCGCGATCTTTCCCCACTGGACGAGTCCTTTCCCGTTCTGCGCCAGAAAGTCGTCGACGGATTTCTGCTGCCAGTCCATGGGCTGCTGACCCGCGGACAGGAGCGAAGTATCGACAGGCTGGGGCACGAGTTGTTCGGCCGTGTAGAGAAGGTCGGGGCCCTTGACCCGTTGATGAGTCGCGGACAAATCCTCGCCGTGCCAGCCGGCGCTGTGCGCGGCCCAGAGATCGTCGATGCTGGCCTTGACGGCTTCGACGGCGGCGGTGAAGGTTGCCTGCCCGGCGGCGGTCACCTCGTGCTTGCCTTGTTTCGTCTTCTTCTCGGTGACGAGATCGTGGTCGCCGACGAGCGTAATGGGTTGGCCGTCGATGGTTGCTGGAACGGTTCCGGCTCCCTCCACATCGTGCATGACGAGCGACACGAGGTTGCCGAAGCTGAGGCTGTCCGTCGGGCTCAGTGCAATCGAGAGTTGCGTCATCGTGGCGCTCCGGATTCCCGAATTCGGAAAACCCCACACGACGCCGGAAATCGAATTCCAGACCGGAATCACGGAACTGCCTCTCACGAGCATGCGCTTGGGCAGCCCGAATTCGTTCTCGATCCGGTCCGCCAGCCACTGGATCAGTTTGCCGTGGAACCCCGGGATCATCTTGTCCCAGTACTCCTTGATGCTCGCCCGCGGTACACGGGCGTGACTCGCGGAGAAGGAGTCCGTCAGGTAGTGGCAAGCGAAGGCGTCGGCCAGCAACGCATCCTCCATCGGTTCGCGTTTGCCGCCGTGATAGTAGGCGAGCTTCATCGCCTGCTCGTGCCCTTTGCGGTAGCTCGCCGAAGCACCAAACGGCTGCTTATCCTGAGTGCGCTGGTTCTTCTGCAGCGGGACCCGACCAAGGTCTCCTGATTGAGGGTTAGGGAAATGGGAGATGTTGCGACTTCTAAGCCCTCGTTCTGCCTGGTCGCGCACGTGAACAGCGTACTTGTCGTACCAGACATCGAGCTTGTCCGAGGCTTTGTTTCCGCGAATCCTCACCCATAGGACGTACCGCACTTCGCCCTGCGTTCCCGGTCCCTGGCCGGGCTTTTCCGCCAGTCGCCGCATCTCCTCGAACGACCCGAAGTAGTCGGCCATCGCCATGGCATCCCCGAACGTCACCTGCAGTCGCGGACCGAGAGTCAACATCTCGAGGGCCGACGCTTCATGGAGCGCGACGTCACCGATCATCTTGTGGGCCGGCTCGGTGAAACACTGCACGCCCTGTTGCCCCCCGTCCTCCTGCTGAACGACGTGCGCCAGTTCGTGGGCCAGGACCTGCTGGCCTTCCATGGTGCCAGGAGTGTATTCACCCGATCCAAAAACGATATCGCGTCCGAGCGTGTACGCGCGCGTTCCCAGCACGCGTGCGGCCTCGGCCGCCCTACCGTCCGCATGTACTCGCACGCGGCTGAAATCATGGCCGAAGCGGGGCTCGAAGAAAGAACGCACCTCTTGCGGCAGCGGTGCGGACTGCGCGGAATCGCGGAGGGCCGCGGTGCGCGCTCGGCCGGCGGACGTCGGCTGAGACATGTGCGTATCGTGGTTCACGACGCGGTGGGCCTGCCGGATCACGGCATTATGCTAATCGCTTCCGAGCGCCTCGACACGCTGGTTCCATGGCTGTCCACCCGTGACGTGTTCGCGAACGCGATCTTTTAGCGATCGTCTCCTTCGCCGCCTCTGGGTCGTCCTTCCCCTTGAAGCTGTCCGCGCATGCTGCAATGCCGCCCGGCAAGACCGCGTTTCGTCCCAACCTCATTAGCCCTCCGCCTGTCACGCCGCATGGTCGCTGGCGCGCTTCAGTGTGTCCACTCTCGATGCATGTCCTTTCTTCGGGCGGCGCAGTCATCGTTTCCTCATCTCCGCCTCGATCGTGTCGCGCAGGGTGAGTGCCTGCGTCCGGGTTTTCTCGTTCGGGAGCTTGGGCAGCGCCGTATCGATGAGCACCAGCGCCTCAATGTACCTGCCGGCGTTCAATCTCTCCGCCGCCCTGGTCAGCAACGCCACCGCTTCCTCGGCTGCCTCCTGCATGTCGATCAACGCCAGCACGCTGGTGATCTGCTCCTTCATGGAATCGCTGGTTGTCCGCGCCAGGAGCGACTGCGCGAGCTTGCGCGCCGGGGCGATGTGCCCCTCGGCCGCCCAGAGCTGCGCGAGATAGAACGCCGCCTCTTCGCCGTTCGGGTCGAGCTCCAGACTCTTCTTCAGCGCCGCGATGCCGGCCGCGCGATCGGCGGTGTCGCGGAGGTAAGTCGCGCCGAGGGCGGACCACGCTTCCGCCGACTTCGGATCGAGCTCGGTGGCGCGTTTGAAGAGCGGCCGCGCCTTGGCCAACCCATCGCTGTGGCGATCGAGAATGCTGCGGCCCGCGAGCAGGTACACCTCCGCGTCGTCGCTTCCCGCCTCCACGGCTTTCGCGTACGCCGCGTCCGCCTCCTCCATGCGGCCGGCATCGTGATAGAGACGTGCCAGCTCGATGTGCGCGTTCGCGTTCGCGGCGTTCGTCGCAAGCGATTCTTTGAAGAAGCGCTCCGCGTCCGCGCGATTCTCCGGACGATGCATGAGCAGATATCCGAGCTGGTGCAGCACGGCGTCGTACGGCATCGCCGCCGGCGCCGGCAGCTCGGGGATGGTCAGCTCGCCGAGGTCCCGGCCGTAGTAGGTGAACGTCCCGCCGCGAATGTAGGTGCGCAGCGCCTGTTCGAGCTCGCTGAGCGATATCCCGAACGCCTCGGCCACCGCGTCTTCCGGCGATTGCCCGTCGTGGAGGAGCCTGAGGAAGTGGAATCGCTGCTCGCGCCGGTCGGGGTCGTGGAAGAGGTAGTGCGCGAGCGCCCACGACTGCGCGTAGAAGACGCCGGTGCGCCTCCGCTCGTCATAGATCGGCGACGAGGAGGTGATGGCGAAGAGCTCGCGGAGGGGGATGAGGCGCTTGCGCAGCGAGCCGAGCCCCATCTCGTCGCGCAGCCAGCGCATGTGCGCGTCGACCGTGATGCCGAGGTGCGTCTCGGCGCCCACGGTCCGGAAGGTCGAGAAGTACTCGGCCAGCCCCTCCTCGTACCAGGCCGGCAGCCGGGAGCCGGAGTTGGCCACGAGTTGGTGCGTCAGCTCGTGGTAGACCACGCGGTCGACCCCGCCCTCCGCATCGCCGGCCATGAGGATGAAATCGCCTTTGCTGCCGTCGATGAAGAGGCCCCTGACCGTGCCGCACTTCGCGCGCAGCATGGCCTCGCAATACCGGCTGAAGCCATGCTGCGTCCGAAAGACGAAGACGCGTGTCGGCGCCGCGGCCTGCAGCTCGAAGTTTGTCACCTTGCCGAGCGCGGCGCGCAGGCGCAGCAGGTCGCGCGCGATCTCCAGCGTCTGGCGCGACGAGACCGCGCTGACGAACCGGAAGTTCTCGGCTTCCAGCGCCACCCAGGATTCGGAGGGCTTCGGCGGCTCGACTGCGTGGAGGGAGAGCGTCAGCGTGACCGCAACGCACGCGGCGAAGACCAGCGATCGGGGCATCCGAGGATGGTACACCGCGGGCAATACTTCCGGCGCTCCGTCGTCGTCAACACCTCGGGGCGTACGGGCGGTCCGGAAGGTACGTCGCCCACTCCCCGGCAGTCAGGGAGCGGCCGATGTGACCGCATGCCGATTCGATCAGCTCGTCGTCGATGAAGGGCAACACCGGCTTCGCCGAAATGTCCCACAGCGTCAGCGGGCCCGTTCGACGAACGATGGCCAGCCGGTCGCCCCGCGTATTCGTCTTTACAAGGATGACTTCACCGCCTGCGTCGAAGCGCGCGGTCACGGTCGACAGATCGGCGCTGACGAGCCGCACCTTGGCTGTGTCCCAGACGACGAAACGGCCGTCGCTGACGGTCTCGACGCGCGCGGGGCTCTTCCACTGCTCCTGACGGAGCAGCGGCGATCGCGCCACCGATTTTCCGGTGGCGGCGTCATACGAATGGAGCATGCCATCGCGGCCGACGGCCACGACTGATTTTTCATCGGCGCTGAACGCGAAGTCCTCGAGCGCGAGACCCGAGGTGTCGAGGCGGATTGTCCTGCCATGGTGAGCGGCGTGAATCGTGATCCCCGCGCGTGGAGCGCCCACGCCGATCAGACGACCGCTCGGGCTCATACGGACTGTGACCGTGCGGTCCGCCGGGATCGACCGCAGGATTCTGCGCTTCTTCACGTCGACGAGCGTGAACCTGCCGGGAGTCTCGAGGCCGCAAAGATCGGTGGCCCGTACGCAATGCAGCCGCGTCGTGCCGTACGGCAAGTCGGCCAGAAACGCCGCGGGCTCGCCTGGCTCCCCCACTCTCCAGAGGTACAGGAGGTCATCCCGGGCGAAGGCGAGATACCCACCGTCGCTGCTCAGGATGCGGTGCAACATCTTCCCGGACTTGCCTTTCCCGGGGTCGGGGTCAGCCTCGCTGAGGATCTCATTTCCCGCTTCATCCACAAACGTGGCGTAGGACCTCCCGGTAATCCGTGTGACCGCCGGCGGGTGGTTGAACGATTTCTCGATCGTGATCCGGCGGTCTGTTGGCGGCTTGCCGTACCAGAGCATGGAACGGCCATCGGCGGAAAATCGCAGCGTCTCGACCTGAAAGGAAGGCTGGTGCACGAGGAGTCCGCGCGGAACCGCCGAGAGCGCTCCGCGCAACTGCTTCACGGCCACATCGCGCTCGGAGTCTCGCAGGTGCGGGATCGTTTCCAGCAGCAGGAGCGCCCGCGTCGACGGCTCGACCTTCCGCGGATCGAGTCGCAGCACGCGCGTGCGCTGCTCCGCGTCCGCGGCGTCCCGGGTCCTGAAGTGCCAGATGCCGTACCCCGCCGCCAGCAGCGTGACGACGAAGACGAGCGCGATCTTCATGAAGCGGTTTCCCGGCTGAGAAAGCAGGTGAACCGAATCGGCATCGATGTCCTCGGCTGAAATGGGGATGGAACGATGGTAATCGCGAAGGAATGTTTCGACAAGTCGCGGCGCTCTCGAATGACCCACGTTTTTGGACGTGACACGACACTAACGCGATCAACCGCGGCTGGAATACGCCGCTTGGTGCGTCATCATGACTTCGTGATAAAAGCGGTGTGATTTCACTGCTATGGATATGTAGGTCGCGGGATCGGCGGTGACGGAGTCATTCGTGACCTTGTTCCCTTGCTGAATGCACGCCCCCTTGCGGCACTTCTCGCAATGCGGCATTTGCGCGGACAGCGAGAGGCCTTCAAAGGCGAGGGAGGAGATTATCTCGAGCCGCACCGCTTGCTGTCCACAGCCGCAACAACGCGCCGGCACGCTGTCCAGCGAGTCCCAGGGAACGGCGAACAGAGGAATACTTGCGATGTAGTCTGCTTCCAGGGCGGACATCCGCTGGTGCTCCATCTTGAGATAGTGCATACAGTTCCCGCATGGCCCGCATATGCCGGCCGATAATCCATTCATCGGTGCTCGACAAACGGGGCAGTTCGCCTTCCAGGAGACCGCGAAACCTGTGTAGGTGATCGCCAGCGCCAACACTGCCACAAGAAAGCTCCATCCTTCATGTTGTGTGCTCCAGAGATAAACGGATAAGCAGCCAAGCAATGTCCCTCCGGCGATTCCCATGGCCAGCGTTTCGCTGGAACGATGAACGGGCGTCGATCTGTCGTTACCGCCTTGTTTCATGTTCCTGTCGGTCATGGTCGCCCCCTTGTTCGTATGCGAGTAAGTTATGTTCCGTTGGCGAATGCTGCCATCGTATTCATCACAACTTCCATATTCACGCAACGACGGAATCTTCAAAGCGGTGACGAAGTCACCGCACTCCATACCGTGGGGCAACGGTCTACGAGGACGTCTTCGCGTACTCCAGCGGGTGTTGAATGTGCGGCCGCTGTACCGGGATGTCGCGCGTGAATTTGAACGATGCCGGTGTGACGTCCCATGAGCCGTCGGAGCACTGCGAATCGCGCAAGGGCGGCTGGCCGGCGCGGATGCGCAGGACATTGCGCCGCGCTTCGCGCTCGGCGCGGAAGCGCATCAGCCGCTCCCAGTTCGAGACGAGGTTCGGCGTGGCGCGCGCGCCGAGCTTGTCGCGCACGGCCTCGAACCGCGGGCTCGCGGCGTCGCACGCCCTCGCCTGCAGCACCTCGGCGGCCATGCCGCGCAGACGCTCGGTCAACGCCGGATTTTTGCCGCGCCACGCTTCCGCCTGCTGCGCGGCCGCGAGGTGCTGCTCGTACGGGAACGTGTCGAGCTCCGCCAGCCACGCCGGCGGCGGGAGCGGCATCTTGCGCGCGGCGGTATTGACGAACCGCGCGGCAGTGGACGCGCCCAGCACCGCGTTCGGATCGGGACGTCCCCACAGCGGACGCGTCAGCTCCCACGTGGTGCGCAACTCGTCCCACGCCGCGGGATTGCCGTCGCGCGCGAGCGTCAGCGCGCGCACCACGAAGGCGCGGTGGATGTGTTGCAGCGCGAAGATATTCGGCCCGATCGGAACGGGATCGGGGGCACCTTCGCGACCGCGCTCGTACCCGCCGACGCCGCCGCGGTTGATGTCGGCCTCGAACACGATCGGCGTGCCGCTCAGCGCCAGGGCGCGGATCGCGTCGAGCGTCGCCGCGTTGTCCGTGAGATAGCGCGCCACGTCCGTGGGCGGGGCGTCGATCGTATCGCCGCTCCGCTCGAGCTGCACCTGTACGTAGTCGAGAAACGCGTCGCGCAGCTCTGCCCTCACGCCACCCATGCCGCGCCGCGTGGACGACTGGCGCAGATCGACGTCCGCCTCCCCCGCCAGCTCGACGAGCCGCGTCGCCGCGGCGTTGTCCTTTGCCGGCGGAAAGCGCTTCGGCGCATCGGCCACTACACCGAGGCCGAGGGGCCAGGGACGGTTCGCCGTCCCCGTCTCCACGCGCGAGCGACCGAAGTAAAGCGCCGCACCGATGCCGAGGATGACGAGCGCGAGCCAGATCCTGAGCGTCTTCACGGGTGGGAGATTACCAGCGTCAGCGGCAGTACCGGCCTGAGGGACTGAAGCGGGCAGAGCCCACAGCCTTCTGGCTGTGGGCTCGCGTCAAACGTCAGTAGATGGTCTCCAGCGGGGTCCCGGAACCGTAGCGCTTGTACTCCCTGATCGCCTGCTTTCGCGGCGAAGCTCTTCAGATCAGGCCGTCTGGCAGCCTGCGTCGTGGCGATGCCCTACCATGACGGACGACGTGTCATGAAGATCACAGACCTCTTCGGCATCGACCTCCCTGTCATCCAGGCGCCGATGGCCGGTGCGCAGGCGAGCGCCATGGCCATCGCGGTCTCTTCCGCGGGCGGCCTCGGCTCGCTGCCGGCGGCGATGCTCACCGCGGACGGGTTGCGACGCGAGATCGCGGTGATCCGCGCGAAGACCGATCGCCCGTTCAACGTCAACTTCTTCTGCCACACCGTGCCGGCGGCGGACGCCGCGCGAGAGGCGGCGTGGCGGGAAACGCTCGCCCCCTACTACGACGAGCTCGGCGTCGACCCCGCGGCGGCACCCACGGGTCCGGCCCGCGCGCCGTTCGGCGAGGAGCTCGCAGCGGTGGTCGAGGAACTGCGGCCGCCGGTGGTCAGCTTCCACTTCGGCCTGCCCGGCGAGGCGTTGCTCGAACGGGTGCGCCGGACCGGCGCGACGATTCTCTCGTCCGCGACGACCGTGGAGGAGGCGCGGTGGCTCGCCGCGCGTGGAGTCGATGCAGTGATCGCGCAGGGGGTCGAGGCGGGCGGGCATCGCGGGATGTTTCTCACCGGCGACGTGACGACGCAGGCAGGCACGCTCGCGCTGCTGCCGCAGATCGTCGAGGCGGTGGACGTCCCGGTGATCGCCGCGGGCGGCATCGCGGACGCGCGCGGGGTCAGGGTGGCCCTCGACCTCGGCGCGGCGGGCGTGCAGGCCGGCACGGCGTACCTGCTCTGCCCCGAGTCCACCATCGGCGCGGTGCACCGCGCGGCGATGCTGGGGGAACCGGCGCGCCATACGGCGCTGACGAACGTCATCACCGGCCGCCCTGCACGCGGCATCGTCAACCGAATCATGCGCGAGCTCGGTCCGATGCGTGACGGCGTCCCGCCGTTTCCCCTGGCGACGAATGCCGTGATGCCGCTGCGCGCGGCGGCCGAGGCGCGCGGGAGCGGCGACTTCTCGCCGCTCTGGGCGGGGCAGAATGCCTCCCGCTGCCGCGTCGTCCCCGCGGCCGAGGTCACACGCGAGCTTGCCGCGAAGGTGTGACGCTCCCCTACTGTGCCTTGAACCGCACCGTCGCGTTGTTCTCGCCGGTCCGTACCTCGATCGAGATCGGCGCCTGGACTTCCGAGGCCACTTCGTAGATCAGCTGCCCCTCGGGCGCGGTGCGGTACGGCCAGAACTCGTAGGTGCCGGGCGGGATGTGATCCAGCGAGATGCTCCCCTCGTCGTCGGTCGTGAGCGAGAGGCCGCGCGTGGCGAACAACCGCGCGATGGCCGGCGGTACGATCGTGCCGTCGATGCGCACGAGCAGCATCAGGCCGGAGAACGCTTCTCCTGCCTCGGATTTCAATGCGAGGCTGAGCGACGACGACCCATCGGGAACGCGGATCAGCAACTGCCCCGGACCTTCGAAGCGGCCGGCGGCGAGCGAGCCATCCTTCGGCTGGACGTAGAGCGCGCAGGACGCACGCGCCGGCACCGCGACGTCCGCTCGCCCCTCGGCGTTGGTGACGGCGGTCGACTTCACGTGCCCGTCGCAGGAGGTCAGCAGCGTCGCGCCTGCGACGGCGGCATCCCGCGCGTCGACGACACGAACGCTGCGCGGCTCTCCCCGCGTCAGCACGAGCTCGGCGGAACGGCTGGTGGTGCCGCGAAGCTCGAACAGCGCCGCGTCGCTGTAGAGCCAGGAGGGCGCACGCGCGGAGAGCGTCTGGAATCCTTCGCGGACTCCGAGGAACTCGAAGCTGCCATCGGCGGCCGACTCCGTGCGCACGTTCCTGGTCACATCGGTGGTCTCCGAGCGCAGGTCGACCTGGGCTCCCGCGAGTGGCTCCCCGTCGCTGGTGAGGACTCGCCCCGTGACATGCCGGTCGGGCACGTCGACGGTCAGCGGCGAGGGCGACAGGGTGACGTCGACGTAATGCGCGGCGGAGCGGCCGCGGGTCACGCTCGCGACGTAGCGGCCCGGCTCCCAGATCGGTCCGGCGAACCGTCCCCGTTCGTCGGTCTCGACGTCCATGCGCCAGCGCAGCTCATCGTGGGTGAATCCAACTCCTGCGCCGGGGAGCGGCGCGCCGGCCAGCGTCACGTTGACCGCCGTTTTCACTTTCGGAGGAATCGCAAGATGGACGGTGCTGCCGGCAGATCCGAGGTTCGTTTTCGCGCTGACGCGCTGCAACGGCTGCGGACCGCTGACCAGCACGATGTACAGCCCTTCAGCCAGATCCGGGAACGTCACCGCCGACTTGCCGGCGGCGATGGTCTTCGTCGCCGACCACTCGGGAAGGGTGCCTTCAACACGCGGGGCGACCGCGATCCCGATCGGGCCGGTGAAGCCGTTGCGGCTCACCTCCACGTTCAGGGTCGCGGCGGACGCGGACAGGGTCAGCAGCAGGGCTGAGGAAGCGGCAAATGCGCGCATGATCATCATTTTTTAAGGGAGCGATCTCTCCCGCCATCGCGATGCTGGTGAGTTACTTCGTTTTGGCGGGTTCGGTGGCGGGGACTTCGGTCGCGTCGGCCGGAGTCGTCACGGTGTTCGTATCCGGCGCGGGACGGCTGATCTCGATGGACGCAACCGTCCAGTCGGCCATCACCGGCTGCTCGGGGGCGAAGGTAGTGCAGCGCTTGAACGGGTCGAACTGGCACATGCCGCCTACGACCGTGCAGACCTCGAAGCTGTTGCCCGTGTATTCGCACCTGTTGTTGTTGATGCATTCCCTGCACTGAGGCAGTGCAAACACGGGGGAGGAGGCGAGCAGCAACAGCGTACAGACCAGGATGAGTCTCGTGAGCTTCATCGTTTTCTCCTTATTGCGGGAAAGATCGCTGCGCGCACTGTGCGCTCGACGGCGGTCACCGGATAGGGACGATTTCTGATCTCGAGGGCCGTCTCCGTCCCCCCTCCGTGTCTCTGTGTCTCTTCTGTGGTGAATACGAACGAGCCTCGAAGCTGCGAGCGCGGCCTCTCGCAGAATCTTTGCGTGCCGCGAAGAAACAGAAGCCGGCCGGGCTCGAGAGGCCGCCGCCCTGAAGCCAACGACACCACGTGGGAAGTGTTGCGGCCGGAATGGCGTTCCATGGATGCTGGCGGCGGTTCATCCTTGATAAAAATCGGGGAGGGCGCCCTCGAACGTCGAGCCGTCGTCAGCATTCTTCCCCTCCTTTTAGCGGCCTGTGGCGCGTGAGAGAATCGCGGCCATGACACGCGCCTTCCTCGCGCTCGCGCTTTTCGCCGCCTCCCTGCACGCCGCTCCGGCAGACGATCTCGACCGGAAAGTGACGATGCTCGGGAAGATGGTCTTCGCCGGCGCGCCCACGTTCTCGCCCGACGCCAGGCAGGTCGCCTTCATCACCAGCATCAGCGGCTCGCCGCAGGTGTGGACGATATCGGCCGGCGGCGGCTGGCCCGATCAGGTCACGGCTTTCGACGATCCGGTGACGAATGTGGACTGGTCGCCGGACGGCGAATGGCTGGCGCTCCAGGTGGCGCCCGGCGGAGGACTCAACGAGCAGGTGTACGTCATGCGGCCGGACGGCACCGGCCTGCGCCTCGTCACCGAGGGGGGCAGCAGCAACAATCAGCTCGGCGCGTGGACGCCGGACTCGAAGTCGCTGCTCATCGGCTCGAACCGCCGCACCCGCGAGGCCATCGACCTCTGGATCTTCGACGTCGCCACCGGCGCCAGGAGACTCGTCGCCGAGAGCAAAGGACTGGCGAGCGTGGAGGACGTCAGCACCGACGGCAAGTACGCGCTGGTGTGGCGCATGGCCAGCCGCGGCGACGAGGACGTCTTCCGCGTGGCGCTCGACGGCAGCGGAGACGTGCATCTCACGCCGCACAAGGCCACGGCCACGTTCGCCGCCGCCGCGTTCGGCCACAGCCCCGACGTGGTCTATCTGGCCGGCAATCCCGATCGTGACCTGCACGCCTTCGGACGGGTCATGGTGCGCGACGGCAAGGCCGGTCCATTCGAGCTCCTCTCCGAGCGAAACGACGCCGACCTCTCCGGCTTCGTCGTGGACGACCGCGGCACGAAGGCGGTCCTGAACTGGAACGCCGCCGGCCGCAGCGAGCTGCGCCTCGTCGATCCGGCCACGAAGGAGCAGAAAACCCTGGCCGCCGATGCCGACATCATCTCGCTGGCCGAGCTCTCCCGCGACGGGACGAAGCTGGCCGCCGTCTTCGCCGGCTCGAAGGCGCCTTCCGACGTCTGGCTGCTCGGCCTGGAGCCGAATACGCGCCTCCAGCTCACGCGCAGTCCGCACCCGGGCGTGCGGCTGGAGGAGCTGGTCCGCCCCGGAGCTCGTGAAGTACAAGGCCCACGACGGCCTGGAGCTGAGCGGCTGGCTCTACCGGCCGCAGAACGGGAAGCCGCCCTACCCCACCGTGCTCAGTTTCCATGGCGGCCCGGAAGGGCAGGAGCGGCCGTTCCTCAACCAGACGTATCAGGCCCTGCTGGCCAGCGGCATCGCCGTCTTCGCCCCGAACGTCCGCGGCTCGTCGGGATTCGGCAAGACGTTCGTCAACCTCGACAACGGCAGCCTGCGCGCCGGCGCCGTGCGCGACATCAAGTCGACCGCCGACTACCTCACCGCGCAGGGCATCGCCGACCCGAAGCGGCTCGGCATCATGGGAGGGTCGTACGGCGGGTGCATGGTCATGGCCGGTGTCACCGAGTGGCCGGACCTCTTCGCCGCCGGCGCAAACCTCTTCGGCGTGGTGAACTTCGAGACCTTCTTCAAGCACACCGAGCCCTGGATGGCCGCGATCTCGACGAAGGAGTACGGCGATCCCGCCACGGAGGCGGAGATGCTCCGGACGCTCTCCCCCATCCACAAGGTCGACCGGGTGAAGACACCGCTGATCGTCCTCCACGGCGCGAACGACACGAACGTCCCGGTGGTGGAAGCCGAGCAGGTGGTCCAGTCGCTCGAGCGGCGGGGCGTGCCGGTCGAGTACGTCCTCTTCCCGGACGAGGGGCACGGCTGGCGGAAGACCCCGAACCGGATCCGCTCCGTGGTGGCGATCACCAAGTTCTTCACCTCGCGGCTGAAGTAAGGTCGAGGGCCCGCCGGAGGCCCCGGTCGGTCCTGACCAATTAAAATGACACCACGCCTTGCTATTCATGCGGTGACGACATAACTTGAGCGCATGCATACCCTGTTCGCCCGCGCACTCGTCGTCCTGGTTCTCGCTCCCGCGCTCCTCGGCCAGGAGCGTCTCCTCGGCGAACGGGGTGCGCGCCGGGAGTCGTCGCGGCCGCTGGAAGACATGCGCTACGTCGTCGGCCTGGTCACGTTCGCCGACCGGATCGACGTCTACTGGCTGCACACCGACGAGCGCGCGGCAACGGTGCGCTCGACGCTGTACCGCACCAGCCTGAAAGCCGACGGCAGCACGCGGCTCACGACCACGCGCATTCACGCGTTCGACGATAACGTGAGTGCGAGCGTCAGCGGTGCAGGCGGCAACGTGCAGGCTCTCTGGAACGCCGGCTCCGGGATCATGGTCTCCCCCATTCAGGGCGACGCCTTGAAGTACCCGCAGGGAAAGCTGGTCGCGTTCGGGAACTACGCCGGCATCCAGTGCCACGCCACGGAATGTGTCGCCGTCTATGACGTCAGCAACATGCAGCTGGCGGCAATCCTCAACAGCGACGGCAGCGTGACCTCCGGTCCGTTTCCGCTGCCGTCAGGCTTTCACCCGCTCCGGATCGAATTCGACGAACGCGGAATCTTCTTCGTACGGCACAACCTCACCCAGCTCCGCGCGGCACTGGTGCGCCGGGACGGCAGCGTGCAATACGACCTGCGGCTCGCCTCCGCCGACCCGCGGGCGTTCCACACCACGCACCCGGGCGTGACCACGAAAGGTTCCGACTACGTGGTCGCGTTCGTGGAGTTCGGCACCGCGCCTGACGAGCTGCACGCGGTGACCGTCGCCGGCGACGGCAGCGTCAGCGCGCCGAAGCGCCTGATGCAGGTCGAGGAGCACCGCGACCTGCCGAACAACTTCGCCGGCGCCTCGCTCGCCTTCAACGGCTCGCGTTTCCTCCTCGGCGGCTTCTATGTCATCGGGAGACCGTTCCTCATGTCACTCGATGCCTCGCTGCAGCAGACCGGCAGCCTGTTCCGCCGTGACGCGATTCCATCGGTGCATCGGCATCCGGACGGAACCAGCTTCATCCTCCTCTGGCATGCTCCGTCGCCGTACGTGACGATCCTTCGAGCGGACGGCTCGATGAGCGCCCCGATCTCGATGGTGCCGCCAAAACCGCGGCGGCGCGCCGTCCGCTGATCGGAGCTGCAACGCACCGCTGCAGCGTTAACGCCGCAGCGGAAGCCGCGTCTTGAAAGCGGGAGACACCTCAGCCGAGGTGTCTCCCTGCAGGTGACGAGGGCTACTCGAGCGGAGCGCCCGGCTGCTGAATGGCCGGGAAACCGAGAGGCGCCAGATAGTAGGTGACGACCTTCTTGGGGTGGTGCGGCGGGTTATGCGTGTTCGGGTAATAGATGCTGCGTTTGTCGGTGGCGATCTCGGTGGGGTAAATGAACGCGTGCGTCATGTTCCAGTCGGCCAGGTATCCGTAGCCGCTGCCGGTCATTTCGATCACGAAATTCTTGATGCGCCTGCGCTGAGCATCTTCACCCATGTTCTCCGAGCTCCAGCCGAACTCGGTGATCCACTGCTCCTTGTAACGGTTGCGCGGGTTGTAGTCGCGGAACCAGTTGAGAACGTTCTTCTCGTACAGGTCTGCGGCGGAGTTGCTGCTCAGGGTGTCGCCGCCGTTCATGTGGCCGGAAATGGCGTCGATGTAGTCGGAGGCGTTCACGTTCGTGGCGGTCACGGGATCCCAGTAGTACGTGGTCTCGAAGTCCCGGGCCATCCGCTCGTTACGAAAAACGTCGCTGCGTTTGCCGGAGAGGACACCGGCCACGACCTTGGCCTGGGGGAGGTTCTGGCGAATGATGCGCGAAGCCTCGACCACGTAGTCGACGTACTTGGGAGCCACGGTGAAGTCGGCATCCCAGCCGACGCCGAACGTGCTGCTGTCCCTGAGGTCCGGCTCGTTCCAGATCTCGAACGCGCCGATCACATGGCCGCTCGGATGGGCCGCGATATGGCGAGTCAGCTCATCGACGTAGGTCTTCCACGCGGCGATGTTGCAGGGCTTGGCGCCATTCGCATCGCTGCCGCACCAGGTCGGCGCGCCGCTGAGGATCATGAGGTACTTCAGGTCGTAGTTGTCGAGGTCGACCATCGCGTTGTCGAGCTCGTTCCAGACGAACTGGCCGGGATTCGGATTGAGCGTCCTCCAGTACGGCCCGAGGCGGATCCAGCTGAGGCTCGCATCCTTCACCAGCCACGTCGGTCCACCGTTGGTGCCGATGGTGACGGGGCCGGCGGCCTGGGCGGCGGGCGATGATCCGATCAATGCTGCTACTGCAACTGCAAAAGCCAGAATACGTGTTTTCAAATGGGATTTCCTTCTATGGGGATTTGTGCTGCGTTTTGAGACTTCGATTGCTATCCAGCCGGGTTGCGGCGAGACGATTCACTGCAGATTGTTGAAGTTCATCGCGACCGGGACGGCAGAGGTCGGATTTTGGAGAGGTGGGACGATTTAGATCCGGCCAGTCATACGTATTGAAGCCAATGCAGTCCACCATTATTCCGTATCTTCGGCCGGGCGAGGGTGAGGAACTGTATCCTTGGAGTCATGACGACTGATCCCGAACAGCCACTCCGCGGTGTGACCCTCTCGTGCAAGCGCCGGTGGACTGGATGCAAGCCGCCGCGACACAGGCGATGCTGGGACATCGTCGAGGAGCGGCGGCGCCGCAGACAGTCCGCCGCCGCCGCAAAGCACCCACGGTTTCAAGCGTGACAGGACACTATTGTCGTGGCTCCACGCGGCGTCCGGTGAAGGTGTCGGTGGCGATGGGGTCGCCGGTGTCGGTCGCGGGATCGAGCGGATCCTCGCCGTCCTCGAACGTGCGGACCACGAGCGATCCGGCGATCTGGTCGCACCCCTGGCTGGCGGTCTGGAAGGCGATGTCGATCCGGGCCGTGGTCATGAGGGTGTTGTCGTTGTTGTACACAAAGGCGAAGAGCACGCCTCGGCCGCCGTCGCTCCCGGCCTTCGTCCAGCTGCCTTGCTGGTTCGAGAAGTGGAAGAGCGGCTGCGTCGACGTCGTGCCGAAGAAGGCTCCGTCCGCCGCGAAGGTCCAGAAGTCTTTCGCACCGCCTGCTTCCTCGATCAGGTAGGTGCCGGTGCAACTCGCCGGCGCGCTGCCGGCGAAGAGCGGGGCGGCCGTGAGCAGGAAGGGAGCGATAGTGGCGAAGGTCAGCGCGCGCACGGTCTTGTTTCGCATGGCGGGGTACCTCGTCTTTGTAGTCAGTTCAGCTTCGGCTGGGAAATGGACACTACGCCGATCCCATCTTTATGGCAATACGGAACCCCCGGAGGCAGGAACACGCTCCGCTGGGGTCAGACCCGAATCACAGTAGTCCGTCGGCACCGCGAGCCGCGACCAGGGGTAAGCTGTTGCGGAATGCGACCGCTACGCATTTCCAGCACTGCGCCGAAGCCGTTCGTTTTCGTGGTGATGCCGTTCGACGCTGCATTCGATGATGTGTACGAGGACGCGATCAAGCCCGCCTGTGAAGCGGCGGGGGCGTACGCGGAACGGGTCGACGATCAGATCTTCCAGAGCAACATCCTGCAGCGGCTGTACAACCAGATCGCGAAAGCAGATCTCATCGTCGCGGACACGACCGGCCGCAACGTGAACGTCCTTTACGAGATCGGGTACGCACACGCGCTGCGCAAAGACGTCATCCTCGTGACACGCGGCAACAGCGACGTAGTGTTCGATCCCACCCATCATCTGCACATCGTGTACGAGAGGCTGGGGGATCTTCGCAGGGAGCTCGAACGAAAAGTCCGCAATGTTCTGGAGACGATGGAGCAGCGGACAGCGCCGATCGCCATTCCGGTCTCGGTGATGGTCGATGACGTGGTGCTCGATCCGGCTATCGCACGCGACGTCACCGTGACGACGCGCGACGCGGACTCGGACTGGTTCGGCTTTCACGTCATCGTGCAGAACCCGGCGTTGCGCGTCATTCGGCCGCTCGATCTGCAGGTCGGAATGATCGCGCCGCCGCAGATGAACGTGAGCATTCGCATGGAGAAAGCGCAGACGGGAGAAATGCGGCTGCGGCCGGACGCCACCCTGTACATTCTGCGAACGGACTTCGCCCTTCTCCCCGGCGCCGGCACGAAGCTCTGGGTAACGTGTCATCCGAAGAGAAAATATGAGGACGGAGAAGCGGCCGGGAGCTTCGCCGTTCGAGTGCTGACCGCCGAGGCCTACTACGACTTCGCGTTCAACGTGAAGATCGTGCGGCCGGCGCCGAAGGAAGGGACTGCATGACCGGCCCTCCTTCATTCGCTCTCGTGATCCTTCCGCCGGGAGGAGCGTCGGACGATTCATGGGCGCTCGCCATCCAACCGTCCTGTCAGGAAGCGGGCGCGTATGCCGAGCGCCTCGACGCGGCGCTGACGCCCGACGCTGTTCTGCGGCGCATGCAGAACCTCATCGCGAAAGCGGATCTGATGATCGTGGACACGACGCAGCGGCACGAGAACATCTTCTACGCGGCCGGTTACGCCCATGCGCTCGACAAGCAGGTGATTCTGCTGACGGGTAGGGAGGAGGACATTCCGTTCGACCTCAAGCACTACCCGCACATCGTCCACGGCGGCAACCTCCCCGATCGGGCGGAACTGGAGCGCCGAGCGCGTCATCTTCTCGACGCTGCCGCGCGCGGCGAGGCTCCGCGCCCGACGCCGGTGGAGATCAGCGTGAACAAAGTCGCGCTTTCTCCGGACGTCCCGCGAGAGGTGACTGCACACGATCAAGGCAACAGCGGGCTCTGGTTCGACGTCGACATTCGAAATCAGACGGGCTGGCGGCTGCGAGCGGTGCGGCTGCAACTCGGGCTGATCACACCGTCTCATTATCGCGAGGTGGCGGGACGTGGCGGCAGTTACCTGGAGAAGCTTCCAGCGGATGCCGGCACGCACCTTTACCTTTCACGTCAGGAATTCACGATCCTTCCCGGCTCCTGGGCGACAGCGATGTTCATCGCCTTCGCGGGCCGATCGAAGGATGCGCGCGAGTCCGAGGCGTTTGGGATCCGGGTGCTGACCGAGAGCGGATACTTCGATTTTCCGTTCACTATGCAGTGGCCAGGTACTGATCCGCCTGGAACATCGGCGTGAACACCGAGTGGAACACGGCCCACACCGCCGACACCACCGCGAACGAACTCCGCTATTTTCGCAGATGACTGCGGCCCGAAGCACGGAACATGCGCTCGATCTCTCTCTGAGCGAAATGGCATTCGCTCGCGAGTATCTGGATCTGCGTAAGGCCCATCTGGCATCGCGGTTTGGAGTGCGTGCGACTCCAACTGATGACTGCGGTCGTCGCGAGTACCGGTGGCCGAGGCGGCCACCGCTCCACAGGAAACAGCGTCTCCGAAGTGGTGGGGCGCGCTTGCGCGCGCCCCACCGGTCAACTACGTGAATGGATTAGCGGTTTCCCCGCGCGGCGCGGCGCCGCTTCAGACGCCGCACGCCGTTCCGTGAGATGTGGATCGTCTCCACGATCGCGGTCGCCGGATGCTCCTGGGCATCGGCGACGGGGATGAACCTGCCGGAGGTGGCGTCACGGCCGATTTTGCGGGTCGGCATGGGGCGCCTCAGAGGTCCTTCCCCGCCTTGAACGCGCCGGTGACGGCCGGGGCGGCGACGGCGAGCGCGTCGAGGGCCTGGGTGAGCATCACGATCGAGGCGCGCCAGGTGGTCGGGAGGAGCGGGAGGGAGCTGAGGACCGCGAACAGCGGCTTCGTGCCGCGGAAGATCTTCAGCACCTTCTGCAGGCGAGCCGTGGGCGACTCCTGGATGAGGGTGTTCTCGTGCTCCATCTCCTGCATCAGCGCGCGCAGGCTGCGGTCGACGACCTTCCGGCTCTTCGCGATCGTCGCTTCGGAGTTCTGCTTCGGGTTGAGGTCCTTGGGATTGGTGCTCATGGAGGGGTTCTCCTTTCGAGAGAAGACGTGGTGGTGAATTTGGTGTGAGACGGTCAGCGCGCGGGCCGCTGGCGCCACTTCGAGGCGTGAGCGAGCATGGCGGCGGCGCGGGGGGTGATGGACAGGCCGACCTCGTTCCAGGCCTCGGCGATGATTCGCTGCACGCGGCCGCCGTTGCCGAACAGCTCTCCGGCAAGGTCGACGGTCGCGCGCGTGAAATCGGCGAAGTCTGCTTCGGGCTTCAGGCGGTCCGTCAGCGCGGCATACCAGATCCGCCCCAGCACCTCCCACGACTTCCCGCCGATGGCCATGGCGGCGAGGTGGAAGGCGCGGTTGAGGATGCCGGAGTTGATGTGCACGCCGCCGTTGTCTTCGGTCGTTTCGACGTAGTCGCGCATGTGCGACGGCTGCGGGTCGCGCCCGAGGATCGGGTCGTCGTACGCGGAACCGGGAGAGGCCATCGAGCGCACGGCGGCACCGCTCACCTCCGGGCCGAAGAGCTCGGCCCCGATGAGCCAGTCGGACTCGTTCGCGGAGAGGCCGAGCGTGTACTGCTTGACCATGATCCCGAACGCGTCGGAGAGGTGCTCGTTCAGCGCGCCGGTCTGGCCGGCGTAGCCGAGAGCGGCGGCGAACTGCGTGACGCCGTGGGTCAGCTCATGGGCGATCACGTCGACGGAGGCGGTGAAGCGCTTGAAGATGCGTCCGTCGCCGTCGCCGTAGACCATCTGCCGGCCGTTCCAGAGCGCGTTCTCGAACCGCTCGCCGTAATGCACGGTCGAGTCGAGACGGAGCCCCTTGCCGTCGATGGAAGTACGGCCGAAGACTGCCGCGAAAAAATCGTACGTCGCTCCGCTCCCCTCGAAGGCCTCGGTGACCTCGAGATCCGTGCCGCGGGGCTTCTGCTCGCTCATGGCCAGCCTGCCCGGCAGCTTGAAGAGGTGTTTCGCGTCGTAGACGTGCCGCCGTTTTCGCGGTGGTGCGGCTTCGGTGGTGACGCCCGGAAGCTCGATCAGCGAAGCGGCGGCGCGGCCGGTGGCGAGCTCGCGCATGTGCTCGAGCGTCGCGCGGGCGTTGCCGCTCGCTTCATCGGAGGTCTGCCCGGCAACCCGGGTCAGGATATGAGGCGGGATGACGCCGCAGACGTAGTGAGGTATGTTCGCCATGACACTCGGCTCCTTCGTTCTGGTGAGCGGGGGTGACTCGTTGTCGGCCCGGGCCGCGTTGCCGCGCGGCTCGGTGTCCTTACGAGGCTGCCCCTTCCTCCGGAGCGGAAGCCGCGGCGGCAACAGCAGCCTTGGCGGCCTTGCGGGCGGCGATCACCGCTTTCCCAGGGCCGCGGCGGCGAAGATCGCGCTTCATGTTCCCGACCAGCGATTCCACCTGCGCGCTGTTCGGATCGCGGGCCACGCCTTTGGCGATGTAGTAGATCTGCAGCGAGTCGGCGACCAGCGAGGCCTTGCGCGAGTTCATGGTGTAGCGAAGATTCCTCGCAAAGGCCGTGACCTTGTCGAGAACCGGGCGGAAGGCTTCGATGAACTGCAGCGTGTCGCGTGCGGTCGGGACGTCGAGCTTCTTCACGCCCTGAAGCTCCTCGGTCTGCTCGACGGCCGCAATCACGGTGGCGAGGAACTCGGTCGGAACGTTCAGGTGCGAGCGCACGAAGCTGGCGGTGGAGATGTGCTGCGCCTCCAGCTTCGGGATGATCGCGGAGATCTCGTCGAGCTCCGCGGAGAACTCGGCGGCGAGCTGCTGGTAATGCGTGATGGTCGGCGTGAGGGGCGTGACGACCGGCTCGGGGGTGGTGGCGCCGTCGGCCGGAAGCGGTTCCGCGGCGGCGGCGGTGCTGCTGGTGATGGTTTTCTGGCGGGAAGCCATACAGTTTCTCCTCCCCACCGCGCCGCGTGGGGAACGCGACGCGGTGGCTCTGTACGACCCATCCTCATTTCGGCCGAAATGCGACGGGCAATGGGCTGCTGCAGCAGCCATGACGGCGGGACCGACCCGCGACAAAAGGTACGAGACGATCTCCGATTTGTGCCGTCACCGAAATGTTACAAGCGCCTGATTTGCATCCCCTGCGTTGATTTCAAAGGAGTTGTGGAATCACGTTTTTTCGCGATTCCGGAGATTTTTGGACATTTCGTACCAATCGCGGAGGCGAGAAACGCGACGGGAGGCCTCCGGCGGGCCGGCGTGGCCGGCGGCATTTGTTTGCGCATGGACGGCGCTTTACGCGAGAGGCGTGCGTTCAGCCTTGGGGCCGAGGCTATCGGGATGACGGGAGCGTTGCGCCGAGAGGAACGGTCTCCCTCTTCAAGGCCACACGGTATCGACCAGCAGACGAACAACTCCGGCGATGACGGCTCCGCTCGCGCAGGTCACGAGGAACCGTTGCCAGGTCAGGTGAACATTTTTGCGCGCCTGGAAGAACCGCAGCGGAAGAAACGTCGGCAGCGATAAGGCAAGGAAACCCAGCGCGGCGGAAAGCGGCGCCGGCACGTCAAGGACGCGCTTCAACAGGACCATCGTGAACGCGCTCAGCAGAACCGCGGCGACAAAGCTCATCGCCAGCGCCATGCGCATCTCCGGCGACGAGAGCGTGTAGCGATCGTTCTCCACCTGCATCGTCAACTCCCCCACACCGCGTCGATGAGGCCTCCCACCGCGCATCCGAGGGCCGCACCCGTACACCAGGCGGTAAAGCAAGCTCCGAACCCGGGGCGCACGAACGAAGTAACGCGAAGGTTCCTCATTTTTCCCCTGGTGCGTTCTTTCCAGGGCCGGTGGTTCTAACGTACATTGAGGAGGGTGGGGTGTCAATCCTGATATTGCGTCCTGATGGAACTTAATTGCCTTCGCCGCGAGCTCGGTCCGCTGCCCTGACGGACGTTGGAACCGCCCGGTTTGATGAAACCGGGAAGTAGCCGTTCGCCTTCCTCGGGGCGGCCGAGTGCCACACCGTTTCTGCTTTCCGCAAAGCCAAGGTGTGACCCCAATTGGGCCTCGTGACCCCGGAAGAACGAAGCTGTGGCTCTGTTGAATGAAGCAACACGCCGCCCGTGCCGATGACCGAGCGAAGAAGCGAAGCAAATCGAGGCGCGAAAAACGTTGTCCCGCATGCTGCTGCCACGGCCGGCGGCACTTCTATTTCGGTGGCACGCCATACCACCTCCGACTATCAATCTCAGCGTCTGAGACGCACGTGTGAGCCTTGTACTTGGTAAGCACGACGGCGGGTTTGATCAGCATCGGCATTGACTCGGGACGCACGTCGGAGCAAGTGACGGAGTGGAAGGTGCGGTTCGGGTGATCGACATAGAACTTGGGTGCCGCAGCCGCCGCACGAACCTGATTTTCGAACGCGACCCTGCGAGGGTGCCGCGCGTCGCCTGACGAACTCGCACGTGTGGACGTCGTTCGTGCATTTGCGGCCGCGTCCTGCGACGCCGCGAGAAGAAAAGCGACTTCCTGCGGCTTTAGCGCAAGCACGGACGCAAACGTCTTCAATGTTGCGATCCCGGCGTCGTTCATCCCGAACTCATGTGCACCCGCCTGCCACTCCACCGTTGAAGCATTCACCACGTCCAAGAAATGTTTTACTGAAACGTTTGCAATTAGCGTTTCTTCCAGTGGGGAGATTCGGCTCGTTCGCGTCGCCTCAAATACATATCGGCGGCCGTCGGCGATAACGCGGATCGACTGATCGTGCAGGAACTGCCAGTCCGAGGCGTAACTCGTGACAATAAGAGACACTTGGTCGTTCGCGATCAATGCCGGAGGCTCTTCGCCGGTCCGAATCACCGCGGCGCCAACATGCATCGCAAGAGGACGTGAGCGAATGTCGTACGGGCCAGAAGGAACGACCAGATCTACCGCGATGGTGTCGGAGATGACTGCCCAATGGTCCTTGAATCTGTCATACCGCACTGTAACGGACCCAGCGGCTAAACTGTGAGGCCGTGCGGGAAATTGGAGTTCAGGTGGAGCAGCCAGACGCGCCACGCCGGAGCTTGATGAGGAGGCGCCGCCATGAGGGATGCTCTGCGTTGTACCCCGCGCAGCGCGCCGCTGAGAGGCAGCGGTCTGGGTGTCATGCGCTTGACCGTCGCCACATCCGACGCACAGAAGAGCCACACCAACCGCTAGGCGCGCGGCCCGTAAGACGCTCGTGCCAAGCGTTGCAATCGACCGTACGTCAAGCCAGTTGCCTGAGATTCTCATTATCTGGGGAGATGAAGTGTATCTCATGCGTACCGCTCCCGCCGTCCGCTTATCCGCTCCGGACCGTCGTGCGCCGGAACGTCCTCTGACAACATGCCGCGAAGCTATTCGGTCCCCGCTGCCGCCGAGTCCTGCTTCGGCAGCGTACGAACGCACACCAGTAGGACGAGTGTCCAGAAGAATAGAGCGATGACTGAATAGCACTCCCGTGACTCAATGAGTCCATGCGCAAGGTCATTCCGAAGGTTCGCGCCAAAGCGACTCGTCAATATGGCGGTCAGGGCAAAGTGAACTTTGTCGCCGAGGGATTTTCGCGTCTCAGGTAGTGCGAGGAGTTGATTCAGGTCCCGCTCCTCCTGATAGCCATTGCGATTGAGGCGCATCGTGTTGACACCCAGCCGCTGGAGATGCCAGCGCAGTGCGGGTTCGATCTGTGGAACGAGCAGGTGAATCGCCGTCATCAGCTCGCCGTTGAATCCCGCGGCCAGTCCCTTTGCGAAGAAGGGTTCCCGTGATGGCGGAACGAACCACGACGCGTTCGCGAGCACGAACATGTCCTGCTCGCGAATCGAATGTTCATCCTGAATCTGACGCCATGCCGGTTCGACCGTCACTTGCGCCTGCAAGCTGAAGTCGGTGACGGCGTCCTGATACATCAGCGCCAGTACGTTGTCCGACTCCTCCTCTTCGTCTCCACTCACGGAACCGCGACCGGCAATGGCGGCGCCACCTTGATTCAGCTTTACCTCGCCGAACAAATGCATGAACGGAAACGCCTTTGCGCGTTGCAACACCTCGGCCTTTACCACGTCCCGCGGCCTGAGATGCAGCAGTTCAACGAAGGCTAAAATGGCGTCATCGAGCGATTTGCCGCCGACCGCGGATCGCGCTTCGCTCATCATCTCCGAGGCGTCGAATCGCGGAGCACGAAGGGGTTTGAGTTCCTTCCGGCCGAGCAACTCGTACTCCTTGAGTCGCACGGCAAGCTCCGTGATCCGCTCTTGCGGTGCCCCGGCCTTCTGCAGCATCGCGATTCCGCGCTGAAGCAGCACCGAAGCCGTGAGGAAACTGGAACCTTCGCCGACAGTTCGGCTTTCCGCATCTCTGACGACACACTCTGCAGCTTCGATCCGCGCCTGGCGTTCGCCCTCGCGGTCGTTCATCGCCTTCAGCCAGCGAAGCTTCACATTCCAGTACCGAAGAGCGGCGTCGAAATTGTCCCGGCGTTCCGCCGCGCGTGCGCATTTGTCGGCCAACGCTACATAACGAGCGCGGTCTCCCTGCTTCTGTTCCAGCAGAATCGACATCAGCCGCTCGCTTAGAAAGCGCGGATCGGTACCGTCGAGCTCAGCCAGATACTTCTCGACGGTCTCGATTGCCTGAAGGTACCGTGCGTTCTTCTTTGCAAGAGACGCCGCGACGGACACTGCTCTTTCATACCGTGCTGCGCACCCCGTCCACTTCTCGGGATCTCGAAGACGCAGCGCGGATGCGAGGTACTCGTCGACGGCGATCTCCGCGTATTTGCGATCGCCGGAGTGAAGCCAGAGAAAGTCGGCGAACCGCGCCCGAAGTTCCGGATCGCGGACCGTACTAGTGAGATCGGCGAGGAGTTGCACCTCGTCTGCGGACAGACTGGCAGGGAACACCCAAAACTGGTTGCTTGATGAAGCAATTCTCGACAACTCTTCAACCCGAGGCCGCAGAACGCCGGCAATGAAGCGGTACGTCGCGGCGAGGAGTTCTTCTCCCTCCGCAGCCACCTTCGAAGACAAATCGGATACACGGCGGTCCATGTATCCAGCTTCGAAGTTTTCGACAGACGTAGCAGCATTCTCGAGGTCTTCGACCTCTGCGGGCGTGAGTTGACGAATGGGTCCGCGTTTCTGCATTGGCCACATATGCGGCGATCTCCAATCGTCTGCTTACGTCGGCATCACTTCGGCAGCAGCGCCGCCAAGTCCTCGACCTTGTCGAAAACGGACACGAGTTCGGTGACTCTGCATCGACGTGCGACGGCGAGACGAAGAACGGTCGTGAGGCTCGGGACGGCGAAGCCGTTCTCCATGTTCGCATCCGCACGATTTTCCTCCACCAGCGCCCGAACGTCAGCATTGCCGAGGGTACGGTACTTCCTCGGATGCTCCCGCAGCGAGATGTCGCGGGCGATCGCGGCCGGTGAGGTCGACGTTACCTCGACGTCCGCCTGACTGTGGATCTGGCGTGGATGGTCGCCGGAGGTGATCGAGGAGGCGCTCGGCGCGGAGGCGAGGGGGGTGTTGCCGGAAGCGGTGCGGCTGATCGACCTGCATGTCGGGCCGGCTCGGTCGGAGGAACGAAGGCCCTTGCGCCGTTCGAGGGCGCGTGAACGAATCCGCGGATCGGGTCGACGCCGTCCGTGATGGCTTGCACTCCATCGGCGATGGGATAGAAGCCGGCGCTCATCACCTTCAACTGTCCTCCAGGCGAGACTCAAGCCCATATTTTTCACCTTCAACTGTCCTCAGGGCGAGACTCAAGCCCATATTTTTCGCCTTCAACTGTCCTCCAGGCGAGACTCGAGGCGGCGGCGATCACCTTCAAGGTGCTGGCGATGGGCTTCAACGCGGCGGCGATGGGGTTCAAGATGACCGCGATGGGGTTCAAGCCGACAGCGAGGGGGCTTGAAGCCGGCGCTGGCCGGAAAAAGGCGGAACGGGTGAACACCGCCACGCCACCACCCTGCTGAACGCAGGGCTGATCTGGAGTGCGGGGACGCAAGTCACCGCTCTGACTGGCTTTGTTCGTGCCGTAAGCGGAGGCTGGTGCGAGTTTTCGTTGTTGCAGGAGCGAGGGCTGGAACGAACGAGAGCCGGAACGACGGGGCGGGCCCCTGCTGCCGAAGGCAGCATGAGAATGTAGGCCCGGGCTGAAGCCCCAATGGGGGCAACTTAAGGCCGATGGAGCGACCCCTCACCCCGCTGGGCGCCTGGTCTTCTGACATCCGTTCCTCTCGACTCAGACGTCGTTCGAAGCTGCGGCGCGCAGGCGCCCATCTCCCTCTCCCCTGGAAGGGGCGAGGGGCTACAAAGCATCGCGTCGCGAGGGTGGGGATGTAGCCCCTCGCCCCGCGGCGAGCGGGGAGAGGGATGCTCGGCACCTGCGCGTGCCGACTGGCACCGCCGGGGCGAGCCTCGCGAACCTGGCGTTAGAAGCCCAGGTGCCGGGCGGGGTGAGGGGCTGTGCCTCGCGGTGTGCCGGGGCCGTTTCGGCCTTGGTCCTCGCGGGCCTCGCCCCCGAAAAATTTTCAACCTGTCTCATTTCTTAAGCTCCCGAAAGGCGGCGGGGGTGACCTCGAACCGGGCTACGAAGCGGCGATGGAGGGTGGAGCGGGTACCGAAGCCGGAGCGGACGGCGATCTCTTCGATGGAGAGGGCGGTGGTTCGGAGGAGGCGGGCGGCGTAGGCGAGCTGCTTCTCGCGGAGGAAGCCGTGCAGGGAGCCGCCGAGGATCCGGCTGCCGACCCAGCTCATGTACTCGGGCGTCATGTCGAGCGACCGGGCAAAGTCTTTTCCCCGGGCAGGCTGCTTCGTGCGATAGCACTCGTCCAGGTAGTTCTCTGCCGCGCGATCCAGCCGCTGCCGGTGGTAGCCGGTGAAGGTTCTCGGGTTCTTAGGCATCGCTCAAAGGGTGACCGCAGCGAGGAGAATCGGGAAGACCTGGCTGAGAGAGAGAGTGCCACTAGTCCTCTGGCTGAGCCGGTGGGGACCGGCTGCTGCCAGAGGGAGTCGGCTGACCATGCTCGGTTGCGGTTGAGCGGCCGGTTTGATGCTCGCTGCGGTCACATCAGGGGGTGTCGCGGCGACACGTTTCCCCTACCCGCTCGGACGGCGGATTTTCGAAAAAGAAGACGTAATGGGTCTTTTTTCGACCCGGCGTTAACCGAGAGGAACGCCGATGCGCGCCATCATCCAGCGCAGGACCAGTTCTCCGAAGCCGACAGGCGGCTGGAGGCGCACTTCCGCAGTCACTCCGACCGGCGGCTGGAGACGCACGGACGGCGCATCGACAGGCACCGAAGGTCCGTCAGCCCACGCCGCAGGAGCAAGCAACACGGTCAGCGCAATTACGAGCGCTGCGCGACCCTGAATCCGCCTTGAAACATTTCCCATAAGCCCTCCTCGACCAGCACTCCGCTGGCGGATGGAGGGTTGCATGCGTTGGAGGCGAGTTAATCAGAGGTGTCGAGTGGAGGCACGAAGACCAGCTCGGGGTCGCGTTCCGTCCGGCGCAGGAATGTCCGGACGCGGTCGATAACTTTCGGCTTGACCCGCCGATGCGACGCGGTTTCCTTCAGGTAAGCGAGCGCAGTCAGGGCACCCGTCACAACGCCAGCTTTGCTCAACACGCGGTACGAGTGCGCCGCGATCTGCGCGATCTGCTCTTGCTGCGCAAGCACCAGCAGTGCGTCGGCCACGTCCAACCCCGCAACCGCGGCATCCATGACCATCCCGAGTTCCTCGAACGCTGTGACCACAGCGCGAAGCCGAGGCAGGGCTTCGCTGGCATTGCCGCTATCCAAAACCACACGCGCCAAGCCCCACTCGGTACTGATCCGTTCACTGGCGGGACCTGTTTCGCGAAAGATCACCAATGCCGTGTTGAACAGCATTGCTGCATCGGAAAGTTTGCCGCGCTTCAGTTCACAGGCGCCGCGGCAGTATGCGCCGCGCGCGATCCAACCGGCGTCGCCGACTTCCTCGCCGTACTCCATCAGTTGCTGGAAGATCGCGGAAGCGGTCTCGTACTCCAGCGCTTCGTATCTGATCTGCCCGCGCAGTAAAACCGCCTTCATTCGATGTTCCTGCATCCCTATGAATGCATACCCGGCTTCCGCTAGTTCCGCGTGAACAGCCGCGATCGCGAGTTCATCCTTCTGGTAGTACACCGCAGCGCGTACAAGTTCTACCGTCGCTAACCCAAAACCGGATGACCGCACGTAGCCATACGCACGGTCAGCCCGCTTCAGCGACTCTAACGCTTCGTCAAGCTTCCCGAGTCTCAGCAGTGCGTTTGCACGCTCCTTCCACGCCGTCCCGCGCAACTCATACACGTTGTTGCTTGGATACGTGTGATCCGGCAACACACTCGCGATCGCCTGCGCGAGGTCGGCGAAGGTCAGCGCGGCGAGCGGCTCACTGGCTACGATCGCATGCGCGCGCGCGTTCAGCCGTCGCACGACACCACCCGTCTGAAACTCTCGCCGGTTGCTGATGTCGTCCCAGGCGGCTTTTGCTGCGTTCTCCATATACGGCTCGAGCAGCCTGTCCGCCTCCGCGTCTTCAGCTTCGCATCGGCGTGCATACTCGCTGATCATGGGCGGGCAGGGGCTGTTGAGCGGTTGCCACACCAGCGGGTCGCGCAGGTCCTCCTCGGTCACCAGGTAGAAATCGAAGCTCGCGCCGCACTCGGCGCAACTGGACGTATGCCGCTCGATCTCCCCCCGGCGTTGTTGCGACAACGACTCGGGATCCATCGCGAAAAGAGAGAGCTCCTCGTCCGGGATGTGCGTGCTCATTACGACCTCTCCATGATGGCTCGATAGGCTTCCAGGGCTCGCTGCCGGCATTTGAACAGGTACACCTTCACGGTCCCCCTCGTCAGTTCCAGGTCGGCCGCGAGCGCGTCCGTCCCTTCCCCATTTACGTAAAAGCGGTACAGCAGGTCACGGCAACGGCCGCCCACCCGCGCAAGCATCTGGGAAAGAAGCCGCTTCCGCTCCACCTCGTTCAGCAGCGCGTCGTCCGGCGTGGCCGGGCAGGGATGCTCGCCGCAGAACAGCGCCCTCGAGGACGTGGCCCGGCGCAGATGGTTCCTCGACGCGTTGCAGATCGCTCCGATCAGGTAGGGCTCCAGCTTCACGACATCCGCCGCGTGCTGAAAGTACGTCGTGAACACGTCCTGCACCAGCATCTCCGCATCGGCGGGCGTGACTCCGTACCTCTTCATCGCGATCTTCTGCAGCCTCGGCGCATACCGCAGATAGGCCTCCTCGAATGCCGCGACCGAATCACTCCGCTCCGGCCCGTTCGACGGTGCTTGCAACTCTCTGCTCTCAACCGGGTGTGATCGAGGCACGCTGTTCCCTACCCGCTCCGGCTCCGGAGGTATGGATCTCACAACTGCCGCCCATCCATCTTAAGAAATGCGACAGCTTTCATTTTTTCAGCCTCATTTTGACGCTCATGAGCGTCAATCTTAAGAAATGCGACAGATAAATTCACCGTAGCTCAAGAAATGACGGGCGGAAATCCCGCATCGATGGTTTACAACAGACGCCGATACGGATCATGTCGATCGAGCCCGCCACCCCCGCCTTCCCGCGCCCCGAATCGCTGGCGCGCTTCTTCAGGATGCCTCCTGATGCGCTCGTGCCGCTGGCCAAAGTGGCAGAGCTCCTCGGCACGAACGTGCGCGTGGTCCGCTCCATTCTGCGCGTCGAGGGTGCCCAGCCGCTCGACGGCTCGATCCGCTGGACCGAGGCCGCGGCGTATCTCTTCGACGCCTGGCCTCGCGCGCGGATTCTCGACGCGCTCGGCCCCGAGGCGGCGCGGGTCATCCCTTCCGAGTTCCTGCTCACGCGGGTGAACTGGTCGCTTCCGATCTTCATCGTCCGCGCGATGGAGCACCAGGCGGCCACCGCGTGGCGCGACGACGCACGGGTGCGCGCGAGCCTGGCCGCGAATCATGCGTATGCCCGAGGGGTGGAGGACTATGTGGCCGACCTCCTCTACAACGACATCAGCTCCGCCACCCTCGGCGCGTTCCGCAACGACAAGTCGTTCCTGCGCGCGTTCCACTATCCCGTCCTCGACTGAGATGAACATGACCGACTTCATTTCTTTTGACGATTAAGACACTTTTTAGAGTCTGCAACGATCCCGGCCGCCGTGCCGCACTCCCTGGCGAGGACGCTCGCCCGGAACGCTGCCACGGGTGCCGCCGCCACTCCGATGTCCCCCCCTCCACTCACGCCGAAGAACCAGAGAAAGGAGCACCAGTGCATCCATTCATCTTCCCGCATTTCTGCGGGATCATTCCGCCTCACCTCCTGAGACGGGTCGGCGGCGACGGCCACGCCACGCTCGAGCAGTTGCGCGAGCTCGCACGCGGCGCCGCCGCGTCCCCGATACCCGTCGCGGCAGCCGGACCTGTACCGACCTGGAAGCGCCGCCACGTCTACGACGCCGGACACCAGTTCCGGCTCCCGGGCAAATTGTCCATGAGCAGGCACAAGGCCCGCGACCCGGAGAGCGCGGTCCTGGAGGCGTACGACGGCTTCGGCGCCACGCACGACTTTTTCGCGCGCCTCTTCCGCCGCAATTCGATCGACGGCAAAGGCATGCGCCTGGATGCGACCGTGCGTTACGGCGAGCGCTTCCAGAACGCGGTCTGGGACGGCCGGCAACTGATCTGCGGCGATGGCGACGGCCGCATCTTCGGGCGCTTCACCGCCTCCCTCGACGCCATCGCGCACTTGCTGACGCACGGCGTCACGCAGCACTCCGCGGGTCTCGGGTCGCAGGACGAGACCGGCGCGCTGAACGAGCACCTCTCCGACGCCTTCGGGATCATGGTCCGGCAGTACACGCTGGGCCAGCGCGCGAAGGATTCCGACTGGGTCATCGGCGCGGAGCTGTTCGGCCCCGCCTTCGCCGGCAGCGCCCTTCGTTCGTTCGCGCTGCCCGGCTCGGCGTACGACCACCCGCTCCTCGGCCGCGACCCGCAGCCGTCGCACATGCGCGACTACGTCGAGACGGCCGGGGACAACGGCGGCATCCACGTCAACTCCGGCATCCTCAACCACGCCTTCTATCTCGCCGCGATGGCGATGGGCGGCCACACGTGGGAGGTGCTGGGACGGATCTGGTACGTCGCGCTGACGGACCGCCTCCGTCCCGACGCCGATTTCGCCGACTTCACGCGCGCCACGGTGGACATCGCGGGGGAGCTTTACGGCAACGGCGGCCACGTGCAGCGCCTCCTCGCCGATGCCTGGGGCGATGTCGGCCTGCCGGTGCCGCTCTTCGGATGCGTCGAACAGCACTCGCCCGCGCGGCGGCGACGCCAGCTCGATGCGCACCGCCGGCGGCGGCAGCGCGGACAGCTCAAGAAAGGAGAACGTTCATGAAGGACAAGGAATCCTGCGAAGCGAAGATCACCGCTCACAGACAGAGCGTCGACCGCGGCATCCGCCTGCTGGTGCAGGAAATGGAGCACGAGCACACGCTCAGGACCGAGTCGCCGAGGGGTCGTGTGGAGCGCGTGCTGACGATCTACAAAGGCGTCCGGCCGCTGCTGGCAGTCCTCGGCACGCTCCCGATCCTCCCCTCTCCCTGGCGCGCGGCGGTGGTGCGATTCGATCGGGCGCTTCAGGCGCTCGCGCTTTCCGCCCGCGACTTCACCCCCGGCTTTCCAGCCGCCAACGACTTCCGGAGAACGTCATGAAGACCAAGTCCTATCCGCTGAAGAACGGCCAGTGGTTTCCCGAGCTCACCGAGAAGAAATACGTGGTGTGGCACGGCACGGCCGGCCGCACGCGTCACACTCCGGTGTCCGGCCGACCCGGCCACGCCACGACGTCGATCGACGCCTGGAACCTCAACGCCGACCGCGTCGGCGCGCCGTACCTGGTCGACCGCGACGGCACGATCTACAAGACGTTCGACGACGTCGGCTGGATCTACCACCTCGGCCTGAAGGGGACGAAGGCGCGCTACGACAAGGCTTCGGTGGCGATCGAGTTCGCGAACGAGGGAGGTCTCAGCCTGGACGGCGATCGCCTCCACGCCTTCGGCATGAACACCCCGAACACGGTCTATACGGGCCCGGTCCTGTCGCACGAATGGCGCGGCTTCAATTTCTTCGCCCAGCTCGACGAGGCGCAGGTCGACGCGGGCATCGAGCTGACCCTCGACATCTGCCGCCGCCATGACATCGACCCGGTCTTCTACTACCCGTCGACGACGTACGATTTTCCCCGCTGCTTCCAGGTGGCGACGATCATTTGCCACTCGAACTGCAGGGCCGACAAGACGGACATGTGCCTGCCGGAGTGGGTCTTCGAGAAGGTGGAGGCGGCGGGGATCAAAGTGGTGAGGTGATTGGTGCGGCGTCTCGCGCGGAGGCGCGAGGCGCCGCATTTGGAGTGCGGTAACGCCAGTTACCGCTCTAACTGCTTCTGTTCGTGCGGCAAACCGTGGCTGGTGCAATCTCGCCTCGTGGCACGAGCGAAGGCTGCACCTGCTCGCGTTGCAGGACGAATGGAAGCAGTAAGAGCGGTAACTGGCGTTACCGCACTCCATATCAGCTGCGGGGCGACGCCACATCTGCCGCAACCCGCCGGCCGGCGAAGCGTTTTACCAGGGCGGGCAGGAGAATCATCGCCACGACCAGGCCGCAGACGATGGCCAGGCGTTTGAAGGCGTCGCCTTCGCTCATGGAGCCGTTGAAGAGGGCGTCGGCGCAGTAGGTGAAGACGAATTTGGACGGCGCGATGCCGATGATGGTGGCGAAGAAGTAGTCGCGGAAGCGGACACCCGCGACGCCGGCGCCGTAGTTGAGGGCGGCGAAGGGGATGCCGGGGATGTTGCGGAGAATGAGCAGGGACGTGAAGCCGGCGTGGTCGACCTGGGCGCGCACCAGTTTGCCGATGCGGCCGAAGCGGTCGAGGAGGCCTTCGCCGATGAAGCGGCCGGCGAAGAAGGAGATGATCGCGCCGAGGGTGCCGCCGATCATGGCGTAGCAGCCGCCGAGGAGCCAGCCCCAGATGAAGCCGGCGGCGATGACGAAGATCGAGGCCGGGAGCGCGACCACGCAGCCGAGCGCGTAGACGAGCACGTAGACGATCGGTGCGTACCAGACCGCGCGGATCTGCTCGACCGTGGAGCGGATGTTCTCGCGCGTCAGGTGCTCGCGCAGCGGCGAGAACCAGATGGCGACGAACACCGCCACCAGCACGGCGGCGGCGCCGAGGCGAAGGAGGAGGCGGCGCGACATCAGTTGCGCCGCGGCTCCACGGTGGTCAGCGTCTTCGCGACCTGTCCCGTCAGGCCGAACTGCCGGAACACGACCTTGAACGCGGTCGCGCAGGGGACGCCGCGGAAGAGGATCGTCGCCTCTCCCCGCACTTCCTTGTCGATGAGGAGGTTCCTGATGCCGCACTGCTGCTGCATCGACTTCAGCACGACGCGCACGTCGGCGTCCTTCACGTCGAGCGTGACGGTGGCTGCGGTCGCTGCGAGCAGCAGTGCGGGAAGGATCACGATGCGATGTTCTCCACGATCATGGCGATGCCCTGCCCGCCGCCGATGCAGGCGGACGCCAGTCCGTACTTCAACTTGCGGCGGCGCAGCTCATAGAGCACGGTCAGCAGGAGCCGGGTGCCGGACGCGCCGAGCGGATGGCCGAGCGCGATCGCGCCGCCGTTCACGTTCAGCTTCGACTTGTCGAGGCCGAGCTCCTTCGCCACCGCCAGGATCTGGCCGGCGAACGCTTCGTTGATCTCGATCAGGTCGATGTCGTCGAGCTTCATGCCCGCCTTCCTGAGCGCGATCTGCGTCGCGGGCACGGGGCCGATGCCCATGATCTCCGGATCGCAGCCGGCCACGCCCCACGAGACGATGCGGCCGAGCGGCTTCTTGTCCTTCGCCTTGTCGGCGCTGGTGACGACGAGCATGGCCGCGCCGTCGACGATGCCCGAGGCGTTGCCGGCGGTGACGAAACCGTCCTTCGCAAAGGCGGGCCGCAGCTTGGCCAGCCCTTCCATGGTGGTGTCGGCGCGGATGTGATCGTCCTCGGTGACGAGCTCCCCCTTGCGGCCGACCGGCACCGGCACGATCTCCTCTTTCAGGCGGCCGTTCTTCGCGGCGTCCGCGGCGCAGGTCTGGCTGCGGAGCGCGAACTCGTCCTGCTCCTCGCGCGAGATGTTGTGCTTCCTGGCCAGGTTGTCCGAGGTCTGGGCCATGTAGAGGCCGGCGTAGGTGTCGAGGAGCGCGACCATGAGCGAGTCCTCGATGTTGCCCTGCCCGAGCTTGAAGCCCTTGCGGGCGCCGCGGATGACGTGCGGAGCCTGGGACATGTTCTCCATGCCGCCCGCGAGGACGGCCGAAGCTTCGCCGAGCTCGATCTGCTCGGCGGCGTTGATGATGGACTGGATGCCGGAGCCGCAGAGGCGGTTCACGGTCAGGGCGGGAACGTGGTTCGGGACGCCGGCCTTGAGGCCGACGTGGCGCGCGCCGTAGATCGCGTCGCCCGAGGTCTGCAGGGCGTTGCCGACGATCACGTGGTCCATCTCCTCGGCGGCGAAGCCGCTGCGCGAGAGCGCTTCCTTCGCGGCGATGGAGGCGAGGTCGATGGCGCTGATCTCGGTGAAATGTCCGTTGTACTCCGCCATCGGCGTGCGTGCGCCGTCGACGATTACGATGTCTTTCAAATTGACTCCTTCTCCTGTATCCCGGACGAAAACGTCCGGCGGGCGGATGATATTCGACGCGCAAGGACCGCGATTCCAACCAGTTCAGCGACGGTCATCCAGATGCTGCCCTCGATGCCGAACTCGCCTCCCGTGAGCCATTCAGGCCCGTCGCCGAGCTCGACCAGGACCGTCGAAAGCGACTCGTAACCGCTGACCTCGTGCCCGAGGATGGGGCCGCTCATGAGGTTCCAGGCGAGATGGAGACCGATGGGGAGCCAGAGGCGGCCGTAACGCGCGTACGCGAGGCCGAGCAGCAGTCCGCCGAGGAAGATGTTGGCGATGCCGATCCAGGAGAGCGACGGATTGCCGAGGTGCAGCGCGGCGAAGAACAGCGCGACCAGCCACAGCGCGAAGCCGGGCCGCCAGGCGTAGAGCTTCTGAAAGCCGTAGCCGCGGAACAGCAGCTCCTCGTGTACCGCGGCCGGGAGGTAGACCGCGAGCGCCTCGCGCCACGGGAACCCTCCGCCCCAGGCGTGGCGTACTTGCGTGGTCAGCACCACCAGGAGCGCCGCGCCGCCGACGAGAAAGGCGCCGAAGAGGGAGCCGAAGGCGAAGTCGCGCAGCGCGAGCAGCGGTCTCACGAACAGGCCGAGCGGCCAGCGCCCGCGCTCCCATGACGCCACGATCAGCAGCGTGGCGAGGGCGACGGAGATGAGGCCGGTCCATTGCTCGAGCGGCAGTTGCAGGTGCCCGAGCGGCAGTCGCAGCCACAACAGCAGCAGCGTTGTGGCAACATAGGCACACACGAACAACAAAAGCGGTGTGAGCAGCCGGTCGACGGCGGCGAGGCGCTGCTTCCATGAATGGGAGGACCGAGTATGCCGAGGTTCACCGCCGACGCCGCCGCGCTCATCCTGCGCGTGACGGCCGGGTTGATCTTCCTCCCCCACGGGTGGCCGAAGGTCGCCGGCGCCAACGGCGCCGCTCCCTTCGCCGCCGACATGGCGGCCAACTACGACATCCCCGCGTTCCTCGGATACGTCGCCGCATACGCCGAGGTCGTCGGAGCCGTGCTGCTGATCGCCGGACTCTTTACCCGTCTCGATGCGCTCCTCCTCGCCGGTACGATGTTCGTGGCCGCGTTCGTGGTCCTGCTGCCAGATGCATTGTTGGAGGTCCCGCCCGGTGCGATCAAGAGCTTCGCGGTGCTGATGGGGATCGAGATGCCGCTGGCGCTCTTCGCGATGTGCCTCGCGCTGCTGCTGACCGGCGGCGGGCGGCTGTCGCTCGATCGCCTGCTGCGGCTCGACGAGCGCGTCGCACGCCTGCTGCCCGGGAAAAAGAAAGCGGCGGCCGAAGCCGCCGCCCTGGAAGCGTGAGAAGGAAAGTTTTCTACGGATTCGTTCCGAGCGCCGCCGCCGCGGGTGTGGCGGTGGGATCCTCGACGATGATGCCGATGTTCTTCGCGCCGCTGGCGCGGGCGAGATCGAGGAACTTGATGGTCGTTTCGTAATCGACGTCGCGCGAGCCGGAGAAGAACACCATCTTGGAGGTGTTGCCGCGAAGGATGTCGCGGATCCGGGCCGGGAAGTCGTTGAGCGTCATCTCGTCCTTGTTGATCAGCACGCGGTCTCCGGGAGCGAGGCGCAGGACGATCTGGTCCTGGACCGCGGACGGAGGAAGGTTCGCGGGCGCCTTGGGCGGAACCCTGACCAGGTAACCCATCTGGATGACCGGGGTGAGAACCATGAAGATGATCAGGAGCACGAGCACGACGTCGACGAGCGGCGTGACGTTGATCTCGGACTTTACGGTACCGCTGCCACCGACTTGCATGGACTTATGCCTCCCCCCCGGCGGCGGACTTCTTCGGCTGAGAGATCAGGCCGACGTCGTTGAAGCCGACCTCGCGGCAGGCCTTCAGGACGTCGAGGACAGGGCCGTACTTCACTTGACGATCCCCTTTGACCGCGATCTCACGGTCGGGCGTCCGCTCGAAAATCTCTTTCAGCTGAGACTCCAGCTGGTCCGCCCGGATGACGTTCGGTCCGAGATAGATGGAACCATCGGCCCGGACGGAGATCTGGAGCTGCTTCTCCGTGTCCGGCGTCTTCTCGGGATCCTCGGTGACCGGCAGGTTCACCGGCACACCTTTCTGCAGCATGGGTGTGACGACCATGAAGATGATCAGCAGAACCAGGCAAACGTCGACCAGCGGAGTGACGTTGATATCCGACGTCAGAGCCGCGTGGCTGACTTTTGTGAGCGAGCTACCCGACAGCTTTCTCATCGCCGATTCCCACTTCCTTCATGAAGTACATCGCCATCTCCGAACCCGAGTTTGACATCTCGACGGTGAAGCGGTCGACGCGGTTCTGGAAGTAGTTATAGGCCCACACGGCCGGGATTGCCACGAGGAGACCGCCGGCCGTGGTGAAGAGTGCTTCGGCGATACCGGCCGAGACGGACGCAATACCGCCGCCGCCCTTGGCCATGCCGGTGAAGGCGTTGATGATGCCGACGACCGTGCCGAAGAGACCGACGAACGGCGCGGTGGCGCCGATGGTGGCGAGAACGCCGAGGTTCTCTTTCAGCTCCGCGACGGTGATCATCGCGGTGCGGTCCATGCCCTGGCGCGCGGCTTCGACGGCCAGCTCCGGATCGGTGATGCGGCGGTCGCGGCGGGAAGCCTCGAACTCGAGCAGACCCGCGGCGATGACTTTCGCCAGGTGGCTCTGCTTGTACTTCTTGGTGACCTCGATCGCCTGGGCGTAGTCACCCTTGGTGAGCAGGTTCGAGAGCGCACCGAGCAGCTTGAGCGACTGGCTCTTGGCCTTGGAGAAGACGATGTAGCGCTCGACCATGACCCAGAGTGAGTAGATCGACATCAGAGCCATCAGGACGATGACGGACCAGCCGACGATCGTCATCTCGCGAAACATGTGTGCCAGATCCATAACTAATTCCTCCTCGTGCGACGCCGGCGTGTGCGGCGACGCTGTTTCTTTAGTTCAGTTTGAAGTTGACGGTGAGATTGAAGATGACGTCGACCGGCTGGCCGTTGAGCGTGCCGGGTTTGAAGCGCCACTTGCGCACCGCGTCCGAGGCAGCCTGGTCGAGGCCGAACGGCAGCGGCTTGAGAACCTTGACGTCACGGACGGTCCCGTTCTTGTCGATGATGCACTCGACGATGACGATGCCGGAGATGCGCGCCTTGCGGGCCACTTCCGGGTAGAACGGATCGACACGGCTGATGATGGTGGGCGCCTTGACGTCGCCGCCGACGCGAAGCGGAGCCTGCTCCTTCGGCGGAGGAGGCTGAGTGTCGGTCACGATGCCGCCCATCACACCGCCGACCACACCACCGACCACGCCGCCTTCCACACCACCCTCGACGCCCCCTTCGACGCCGGCGTCCGGCGAGGAAGCTGCCTCGACCGGCTTGACCTGGTCAGGCACCTGGGTTGGCGCGAGGTCCTGAAGGTCTCTCGGGATCTCGACGGGACGGACTTCGGTGGGACGGACCGACGCGGCCTTCGGGGGCGGGGGCGGCGGCGGAGGCGGAGGAGGGGGAGCGGCGGCGACGGAGTACTGCGCCACCTGGGCGGGCGAGTTCTGAGGGAACTCGACGTTCCAGACCGCACCGAAAATCAGGCCGACGATCACCACGACGTGCAGGCCGAGAGAGACCGGCAGCGTCATGTACTTCTGGATCCCGGCTTTCTGCTTCTTCGATTCGACGACTGTAGTTTCGAACATGGCTGGTTGTCCTAGCTCTTCGTGCCGGCGGCCGCCGCGGCGGCTTTCGCCTTCTGCGCACGGACGATCGCGATCGCATCATTGCGGATCTTGTCGGCCTGCGCGACGAGCTGCTGCTGCTTCACCGGATCGGTTTCGAGCGGCGCCTGCTGGCGGTAGAGCAGGCTGAGGTAGACCATGGCCTCGAAGTAGTCTTTCTTCAGGCCGATGGCTTTCTCGAGCGCGCGCTTGCCGCGCTCGATGATGGCGAGACGCGCGGGAATCTCGGCCGGCGGGTTCTTGGCCACCTTCTCGTAGCAGACCACGCCGTAGGTGTAGTGCGCTTCGGGATTGCGGGCGTCGACGAGGGTGATCTTCTCGTACCAGTTCAGCGATTCCTCGAAGTTGCCCTGCTTCGAGTAGAGCGTGGCGACCGAACGGATGGCTTCGAGATCGTTCGGGTGCGTCTGGAGCCACTCGCGGAAGTAGTTGATCGCCTCGGTGGTCCGGTCGGCGTTGAGGTAGAGGTTGATGAGAGCTTCGCGGGCGATCCGATCGTCGGGACGCTTGCTGAGGTATCGACGCAGCTCGCGGACGGCGGCATCGGCGTTCTTCTCGTTCGCCGGCGACTTGTCCTCGGGTACGTAAAGACCGATCAGCGAATAGCCGACCATTCGATCCAGATCCGGAAAGCTCTTCCCGTCGATCTCTCGTGCCTTCTGGTAGTGACGAAGTGCAACTTCGTACTCTTCGCGTGCGTATGCATCATTCGCGTCGCGAATCTCCATGCGAGCCTGCACTTTCGTGCAGCTGACGAGGGACAAAAGGGAAAGAGAAAGTGCCGCAAGAAGGCACAACTTCTTTTTCATGTGATTCCGAACTCCCTGCTGAGTGATCGCAGAACTACAGGGGGCGCTGTCAGGCTGCTTACCGTCCCGGCCCGCGTCAGGCAATGTGGCGCGAATATACAGATCACCCTATTCACCGTCAACAACATTGGTAATCCCTGAAACCGAAATGTTTAGCGGAAAAACTTCACACAAAAATACAAGTCTGGAACGGCCGCTCCGGGCCGTTCCAGAACCACTCTCTCGATGATGGTTAGACACCGCGGTGCGGTGAAAGGAAACCACCCTATTCAACGATCGTGAACGGCTCCGACAACTCGTACGTCTTGCCGAGCACGGTGTCGGTCAGCTTGACCGTCATCGTGTAGGTTCCAGGTTTGAAGGTTGCGAGCGGCATGGCCTGTCCGATGCCGTAGTGTCCCGGGACACCTTTCAACTCCTGGGCCGGGACTTCCGACGACGGACCGATCATCTTGGTCTTCTTCCCGTCGGCCTTGGTGCCGGCGATCGTGACCGCCATGGTCACCTTGGGCTGGCCGGTCGCGTCCTTGCCTGGGTTGCGCATCTCCATGAAGTACCAGAGCTCGTCCGCCGGGCGGAACGTGGCGTTGCCGCGCGGGACGACCTTCAGGCCGCCGAACGCGTACGGATCGGTTGCCAGCTGCGCCTCGGTGAGCGGGTAGATGTGGGACGACAGCATGAGCTGCGAGACGCCCGGCTGCCCCGCTTCCAGGCCTTTCACCACCAGCGGCTTGGAGACGACCGAGATCGGCTTGCCGTCCTTCGCGAGACCGAACGTCGCGCGATAGCTGCCCGGCGGGAGCTCGAGCGAGCGGGCGTAGAAGACGTCGTCATTCGAGGCCACCAGCTTCACCGGCTCCTCGTACGAGACGATCCGCTGCGTGCCATCCTCGTTCTCGACCGCGCCGAAGAACGTGACGTCGCTCCCCGCGGCGAGACCGGACGTTTTCGGCGCCCAGAGCTGCACCGGGACGAAATTCTTCCCTTCCGGGGTGACGAACTCACCGGTGGTCATGTAGAGCGTGTCCGCCGCTTTCGCGGCGCGCGCGGCGGTGACGGCGGCGACCAGCGCCTCGCTGGTGAGCGTGGGGGTGGCGGCGACCGTCGCGCTGGCAGGCGTCGCGGCCGGTGCGGCCGCCGCGGCGGTCTCGGCCGCGGTGTAGACCGGCACTTCGGTCAGGTTCGGCTGGGTGATGTTCGCTTTGGCGACGCGGTCGAACAGCGTCCGGTAGTCGGTGCGCGGGACGCGCTCCATCTTGAAGTCGTTCGAGGCGTACTGGTCGATGAAGGCGACTTCGGCGATCGGCTGGCCGATGTCGATCTTCACTTCACCGGCCGTGTACTCCCAGAGCTCTTTCGGGCTGTAGCTCTGGAGGCCGCCGCTCGGCGGATCCCCAGCGGCACCCGACATCGGATCGACAGGAGCGCTCGTACCGCCCGTACCACCCGGCGTCTGGATGGTGTTCTGCGGCTCGCTGCCCGTCTTGCGGATCTTGGACGGCGACCCGAGGGCGATGAACACTTTGCCGCGGTCGGTCGCCGAGCCCTTCACCTTGGCAGTGCCGAAGCGGGTGTCGGCCACCCTGGCGCGCTCTTCCATCGCGTTCTTGTACTCGTTGACCGCGGTGCCCGGCGACGGATCGCGGCGCGCCCAGAACAGGTCGATGAACTGCTTGGCCTGCTCGTCGGTCTTGATGGACGACCACTGCTTGGTCTCGTCGATGGTCATGAGGTGCTGGAACGGCCCCTTGGCCCAGTCGGCGTAGGTCTTGGACAGGGCCGCGGACCCGTTCAGGGCCACGGTGAGGAACAGGGCTACTGCGGAAAGACGGACGATCTTCATCTTTGAGGCTCTCCCTCTCAGCTAACTGCGTAGTCGGTATCAGTACGTCGGCTTATATTCTGCGGTGAGCGCGCTGATCGCCGCCCAAAGTTCTGGAAACATCGGCTCCCGGGTCCCTGCTTCCAGCTGGGCCGCCGGGACCCCTTTCAGTGACATAACCCTGTCACCGATGATCCGGAATGCCAGCCGCATGTGGACGAAGCGCCATTTGAGGAATGCCTCGTCGTAGTCGAGCAGGGCCTGCACGAGGCGGAAGAGGTCGTCGTGCTGCCGCGGGGTACGCTCGATCTCGATGATCGTCACGCCGCGCCGCGCGAGCAGCTCCTGGAAGCGCGGCCAGATCTTCTTCGCCACTTCGAGGAGCAGGTGGAATCCGGGCGACTCCTGCCCGCTCCCCCGCCCCAGCGACACCACGCGGAAGGCGTGATAGTCGACCGGCGCCATGGTCTCGAGCAGGACGATCTGCTCGCGAAGCAGGTCGAGGATGAGCCGGGAGCGATGGAGGAGGTCCGCCGCGAGCAGCACTTCGTCTTTTTCGAGGTGTACGACCAGGCGGTCGACCTCGTAGTCGATGTGATGCAGCCAGAGCTCGGCGGTCTGATGGGTGACCTGAAAGAGCCGCTCTTCCGGATTCGACAGCTTGTCGACCGGTTTCTGCAGCTCGAGCAGTTCGGGAACGCGTACGTACCGTTCGTAATCGGACGAGCCTTTCCCTTCGAGGATTGGGCCTGTGTGCGGCATGGCGGCGGATCATACACGCGGGCGGCTTCGCCGCGGGTGTCAGGTGTCAGGTATCTGGGGTGTTTCGCCTGTGGCGCGCCGTCAGCCGACGCACCCCAGACACCTGACACCCGACAACAGCGCGAGGGCGCTAAACCAATTCGAGGATGTGTCCCAGCTTCTTCTTCTTCGTCTCGAGATACTTCTTGGTCGTCAGCGAGGGGGCGATTTCGAGGGGGACGCGCTCGACGATCTTGAGGCCGAAGCCTTCGATGGCGACGTACTTGGCTGGGTTGTTGGTCAGCAGGCGGATCTTGCGGACGCCGAGGTCGCGGAGGATCTGGGAGCCGGTCCCGTAGTTGCGGATGTCGGGGGCGAAGCCGAGCTTTGCGTTTGCTTCAATGGTGTCCGCACCCTGGTCCTGCAGCTCGTAGGCGCGCAGCTTGTTGATCAGGCCGATGCCGCGTCCTTCCTGCAGTAGATAGAGGATGACGCCTTTCCCCTCGGTCTCGATCATCTCGAACGCTCGCTCGAGCTGGTCGCCGCAGTCGCAGCGGCTCGACCCGAAGACGTCGCCGGTCAGGCACGACGAGTGGACGCGCACCAGCACCTCGTCCTCTTCGCTGATCTCCCCCTTCACCAGCGCCACGTGCTCCTCGCCCGTGATGTCGCTCTTGTAGGCGTACACCCGGAACTCGCCGTAGTCCGTCGGCATCTTGGGAGAGGCCAGGCAGTGCACGTGCTTCTCGTTGTTCATCCGGTACTTGATGATGTCGGCGACCGAGATGATCCTGAGGCCGTGCTGGATGGCGAACTCCTTGAGGTCCGGGAGGCGCGCCATCGTGCCGTCTTCGTTCATGATTTCGCAGATCACGGCCGCCGGCGAGCACCCCGCGATGGTCGCGAGATCCACCGAAGCCTCGGTCTGCCCGGCGCGCTTGAGCACGCCGCCTTTTTTCGCCCGCAGCGGAAAGACGTGACCGGGACGTGCCAGGTCGGCCGGCCTGGTTCTCGGGTCGATGGCCACGCGGACCGTCTCCGCGCGGTCGCGCGCCGAGATGCCGGTGGTGACGCGGCCCCGCGCCTCGATCGAGACGGTGAAGGCCGTGCCGAAGTTGGTCGTGTTGTTCTCGACCATCAGCGGCAGCTCGAGCTCGTTGCAGCGCTCTTCGGTCAGCGCGAGGCAGATCAGGCCGCGGCCGAAGCGGGCCATGAAGTTGATCGACTCCGGCGTGACCCGCTCCGCGGCCATGCAGAGGTCGCCTTCGTTTTCGCGGTCCTCGTCATCGACGATGATGACGAACTCGCCGCGGCGATACAGCTCTGCTGCTTCCTGGATCGTGGCAAAGGGCATATCAGACCGCGTTTCTATCCGGCCACCCGGAACTTCTCGTAGAAGGTGTACGACATCTTGCGGACGGTATCGATCACCTTCACGGTGAGCGTGTACTCCCCCGGCTGGAACGAGGCGAGAGGAATGCCGCTGCCGACGCCGTAGTGGCCCGGAACGCCTTTCACCTCGACCGCTTCCACCTCGCGCAGCGGCGCCGAAAGCTTCTTGGCCTTGCCGTTCGCGTCCGTCCCTTCGACGTCGACGCGCAACTGCAGCTTCGGCCCGGCGACCGGCGCGCCGGTGACCGGGACGACGTCCGCCGGCGGGTCGACGACGCCGGGGTTGCGCAGCTCGACGAAGTACCAGAGCTCGTCGGTCGAGCGGAACGCACGGTCCGCCTTCGGTACGACCTTCAGCCCGCCGAACGTGAACGGGTCGACGGGCCCCTGCGCCGCTTCGAGCGGATACAGATGATTGGAGATGATGAGGCGGGAGACTCCCGGCGCGTCCTTGTCGAGCGCTCCGGCGAGCTTCATCTCGGTGGTGGAGATGGTGACGATCTTCCCGTCCTCGGCCAGCCCGAAGTAGCCGCGGTGCTTCCCGGCCGGCAGGCCGAGGAGCGTGGCGTCGACGAAGAAGTCATCACGGGTGGCGTTGAGCTTCGCCGGCACCTCGAACGCGTTGAGGTTCTTCCCGCTCGCGTCCTGCACCACGCCGAAGAACGTGAGGTTCGGCGAGGCCGTGATGCCGCTCGCCTTGGGGATGTACAGCATCACCGGTACGAAGTAGTGGCCGGTGGCCGTGACGTACTCACCCCACGTCACGAACGTCTGCTTCGGGCTGGCACCGACCCTCTTGAACTCGTCGACCGCCGTCTGCAGTGCAGGCGTGGTCAACTCGGTCTGGATGGCGTGCATCGGCGGAGGCGGCGTGGCGGGGGGCGTCTCGGGGAGAGGGGTCGTCGCGGGCAGCGTCTCGACGGGCGGCGTCTGGGGAGCCGTGGTGCTGGGCGCTTGCGAGAACGCGGAACCGCTCACGACGAACGTCATCACGGTGACTGTCAGCAAGGTTTTCGGTGTCATTGGTCTCCCCGAGGGTTTCCCGTGGCAAACAGTTACTGCTGCTCGAAATTCTCCATCTCGTCGTAGAGGCGGTCCATCTCGGCGTCGATCTCGTCCTGCTTGAGGATGCCCTTGCGAACCAGGAGCGTCGCGAGACTGTGCAGCAGGATGCCGTTCTCGATGATCATCTGCTCGATCTGTTCGTCGTCATCCTCGTACTCGGCGTCGGCGCCATTGCTGCGATCCGTGTCGTCCATGTTTGTTCCCTCCTTCACAACTTCTCCGGTGTACCACTGGCAACCGTCAACTGTCCACCCGTAAAATCCGGCGCACATGAAACGAGCTGTGCTTCTCCTCATTCTCGCCACGACTCTCGCCTGTAACAAGAGCGAGACCGCCGCTTCCAGACCTTCGACGGATACGGCCCCGCAACCGTTCCGGGTCGGCCTGCTCACCCCCGGCTCGATCAACGACGGCGGCTGGAACGCGCTGGCCTGGGAAGGAGCGCAGCGCGTCAAGAGCGAGCTCGGTGCGGAGATCTCGCATCAGGAGACCAGGACCCCGCCGGAGATGATCGAGGGCTTCCGCGCGTTCGGCGCGAAAGGCTTCGACGTCGCCTTCGGCCACGGCTTCGAGTACCAGGACCCGGCCAGACAGGCGGGCGCGGAGTATCCGCAGACCATCTTCATCACCACCTCCGGAAACACCGTCACCCAGAACGTCTCCCCGATGCGCTTCCAGATCGAGGAAGCGACCTATCTCCTCGGCATCATCGCCGCCCGGGAGTCGAAGACCGGCAAGGCCGGCCTAGTCGGCGGGATCAACGTGCCGTCCATCGCCTCGTCGTTCCGCGCGTTCAAGGCGGGCGCGGAGTCGGTGAACCCGAAGTTCGAGGTGCGCGAGATCTACATCGGCAAGTTCGACGACCTCGGCGCGGCCAAGATCGCCGCCCTGTCGCTGGTCAACGCCGGCTGCGACTTCCTCTTCCACCAGGCCAATGAATCCGCTGCCGGCGTCTTCCAGGCCTGCAGCGAGCGCAAGATCCGCTGCTTCGGCGCCAACGCCGACCAGAGCTCACTCGCCCCCGACGTGGTGGTCGCCTCGGCCGTGGTCGACGTCGCGGGCGCTTACGTGCAGATGGCGAAGATCGTCAAGGAAGGGCGCTTCAAACCGCAGATCCAGCACTTCGGCATGGATCAGGGCACCGTCGGCGTAGCATGGAACGAGAAGCTGAAGTCGACCATCTCTCCGGAGACCATCGCCGAGGTGGAGCGCGTGACGAAGGCCATCAAGGACGGGACGGTGAAACCTCCAGCGGGGTTCTAGGGATTGAGGATGAAGGATTGAGGATTGGGGATGACGAGGAACAATCCTCAATTCTCAATCCTCAATCCTCAATCCAATATCCTCTCCACGATGACCGTCGCGTTCGCGCATATCTCCAGATCCTTCGGCACCAACCGGGCCGTCGATGACGTGACGCTCGACGTCCGTGGCGGAGAAATCCTCGCGTTGGTCGGCGAGAACGGCGCGGGGAAGACGACGCTGATGAGCATCGCCGCGGGCGAGCTTGCACGCGACTCCGGGGAGGTCCGCGCGGAGGGGCGTGTGGAGCTCGTGCATCAGCACTTCATGCTGGTGAACGAATTCACGATCGCCGAGAACCTCGCCCTCACCCGCCGCTTTCGCTTCGCGACGCGACGCGCTCTCGAGCGCGAGGCGCTGGCGACGGTCGCAGCCGCCGGGATCGAGCTGGGCGACGTCTCCCGGCGCGTGGGCGACCTCTCGGTCGGCGAGAAGTCGAAGCTGGAGCTGATCAAGGCGATCGGCAGGCAGCCCGCGACGCTCATCCTCGATGAGCCGACCTCGGTGCTCACGCCGCGCGAGGCAGACGAGCTGTTCGCGGTCATGCGCCGCGTCGCTGCGGCCGGGACGGCGGTCGTGTTCATCAGCCACAAGCTCCCGGAGGTGCTCGCCGTCGCCGACCGCATCGTGGTGATGCGCGCGGGAAAGATCGTCGCGGAAACGCGCGCCTCCGAAACGACGGCAAGCGCGTTGGCGGACGTCATGGTGGAGCGGCGGGCGCCTCGCCCGGCCTCTCGGATCGGCCACGGCCACGAAGCAGGAGGCGGGACCACGATCGAGGGCGTGACCTTCGAAGGCGGCCAGATCCTGGCCATCGTCGGCGTGGCGGGGAACGGCCAGTCGCAGCTCGCCGCGCGGTTGCGCGCGCGGCTCCCGTCCGCGGGGCACATCCCCGAGGACCGCACACGCGACGGGATCATCGCGGAGATGAGCATCGCGGAGAACCTCGCATTGCGCGGCGTCCGAAACGCGCGCGAGATCATCACCCGCTACTCCATCCGCGCGCAGGACGAGCAGCAGAAAGCGGGCGACCTCTCCGGCGGCAATCAGCAGAAGGTGATCCTGGCGCGGGAGCTCGACCGCCGGCCGCACGTGATCGTCGCCGCCGAGCCGACCCGTGGGCTGGACATCGAGGCCGCGCGCTTCGTGCACGAGCAACTGCGCGACGCCGCGGGCAACGGCGCGGCGGTGCTGCTCATTACGTCCGATCTCGACGAGGCGTTCTCGCTCTCCGATGCGATCCAGGTGATCTATCGCGGCCAACTCAGCGCGCGCATGACGCGCGACGAAGCAGCGGGCCGCGTGGCCAACCTGATGGCAGGCGTGGCGTGAGACGCCTCGCCGTCACGCTCGGAAGGGCGTTCGCAGCGGCCGCGGTTGCGGTGCTGCTGCTCGCGCTCTCCGGCGCCGCGTTCGGACACTCCCCCGCCGAGCTCCTCGGCATCCTGGTCAGCGGCTCGGTCGGATCGCGCTTCGCGCTGGAAGGGACGCTCCTGAAATCGGTCCCGCTGCTGCTGACAGGCCTCAGCGTGGCGGTGGCCTTCCGCGCGGGCGTCTGGAACATCGGCGCCGAGGGGCAGTTCATCGTCGGCGCGCTCGCGGGACTGCTCGCATCGCGCTGGGGGGTGGCGGCGGCGCTGATCGCCTCGATGCTGGCGGGCGCCGCGTGGGCCTCGCTGGCCACGGCCATGCGTCTGCTGCGCAACGCGCCGGAAGTGCTGACCACGATCCTGCTCAACTTCACGGCCATCCATCTCCTCGGCTGGAGCGTGAATGGCCCGCTGCGCGAGAGCATCGCCCAGTACCCGCAGAGCGATCCCGCCGGAGTGGCCCTGCCGGTGCTCGCGGGCCAGGTGCACGCCGGGTTGCCGATCGCCGTCCTGGCCGCCATCGCGCTGTGGGTCCTCATCCATCGCACGAGAGAAGGCCTGCGCCTCCGCGCCACCGGCTTCAGTCCCAACGCGGCCGAGTGGGCCGGCATCAACGTGCGCGCGCAGCTTGCCCGGGCCATGGCCATCTCCGGCGCGGTGGCCGGCCTGGCGGGCGGGATCGAGCTGCTCGGCGTCACGCACCGTCTCTTCGAGCGGTTCGCTTCCGGCTACGGCTACTCCGGCATCGCCGTGGCGCTGCTCGCACAGCTGCACCCGCTGGCCACGGTCCTGTCGGCGCTCTTCTTCGGCGCCCTCGTCACCGGCGCGGGCGAGCTGCAACGCACCGCGAACATCTCCGCCGCCGTGGCCACGCTCGGCCAGGCGCTCGTCATCCTCACGCTGATCGGATTCGAACATGTTCGACGGAACCGTCAAAGCAATCGCTGACGCGATCCCGCTCGCGATCGTCGCGTCGACGCCGCTGTTGCTGGCGGTGCAGGGAGAGCTCGCCGTCCAGCGCAGCGGCATCATCAATCTCGGCATCGAAGGGATGATGCTCGCCGCCGCCCTCGCCGCGGCGTTCACCGCCCACGCGACGGCGAGCGTAGCGGCCGGTTTCCTCGGCGGCATCGCCGGAGCGGCACTGGTCGCGCTGCTCTTCGGCCTTTTCGTGATCGTGCTGAAGGCGGACCAGATCGTGACCGGCACCGCGATCAACCTGCTCGCCGCCGGAGCCACCGCGTTCATCTACCGCGAGCTGCACCTGACGTCCGCGCTCCCGCGCCTGGCGTTCGATCCGATCGTGCCGCTGGCCTGGATCGTCTTCCCGGTCGCGCTCGCGCTGCTGCTCTGGAACACCTCGTTCGGGCTCCGCCTCCGCGCGGCCGGCGAGAACCCCGATGCGATCGCCTCGTCGGTGCGCTCCCATCGCGCGCTCGCGCTTCTCATCGAAGCCGTGCTGGCGGGACTCGCGGGCGCCTACCTCTCCCTCGGCCTCTCGAGCGGATTCGCGGAGAACATGACCTCCGGCCGAGGCTTCATCGCCCTCTCGATCGTGATCTTCGGCCGCTGGAAAGTGAAAGGAGCGTTGGCCGGCACGGCCATCTTCGGCCTGGCCGCGGTGACGCAGTACACGCTCCAGGCTTCCTCCGGCCTGTCGTATCACCTGCTGCTCGCGGTGCCGTACGTGCTGACGCTGCTCATCCTCTGCGGCGTCGCGGGGCGCGTGCGAGCCCCGGAATCACTCGGCCGCTGAAGCGCCCGTCAGAACGCTTTCAGGATGTTCGCGACGTCCTTGCCGATCGCGTGGAGGTTGCGCTTCATGATCTCTTCGTAGCTGCTTCCGCGTCCGAAGCGCTCCATCCCGGAGAGCCGCTCCTGCGTGAACCGGAGCAGGACCTCGCCTGTCGCGGCATCGACGATCTCACCGGTGATCGCGGTGCGGGCCGCGCCCGCACCGTAGCCGATGAACAGCCGCTTGCTGCGGGAGCCCGGATCCATGAGGGTGACCCGGCCGCGGACGATGAGCGTTCCGCGCGCCGCGGCTTTTCCCTCTTCGGTACTCACCTGGAGCGACGAAGCGTTCTTCGCGATCCCCTCGGCGAACGGTTCGGCCGCCATCGAGAGCACGTTCGACACCTTGTTCACCATGTCGGCGTCCTCGGGTTTCGGCGTTGCCGATACATCGAGCGGCTGCACGACCACGTTCGAATAGTCGGAGGCGTCGAAGGCCTTGACGATCTCGAGCTCGTCGATGTCCGGACCCCAGGCCTTGTACGTACCAGGCGCTGTGGGCGCTTTCTTCGCTGCCACCAGCGGCCCCGCGATCATCGCCGTCAGCGCAATGAACGACAAGCGTCTCATCCACGAATTCATGACCATCTCAGCCTCCGAGCCCGATTGTACGGCCACCCTTCCGTCAATGTTTCCGGCTGGTGGTTCCTCCGCGTGTCGGATCGGAGACAGATCGGGAAATGGCGTCCACCTGGAGGTAAACTTAGGCAAGGACGCTCAAGATGCCTCACTCAACGCTCACCACCGAAGGCCAGACCACGGTTCCGAAAGAAGTGCGCGACGCGCTGGCGTTGGAGCCCGGGGACAAACTCTCGTGGGAAATCCGCGGAGGAAGAGTGGCCGTCACGACCGGACGCCCTTCGTTGCTCGAGTTCGAGGGCTTCATCAAGAACAGTTCCGGCGACGTCGTGGGCGAGATCGCCGAAGCCCGCAAACGCCGGGGACGAGTCTGACTTGCGCTATGTGGTCGTAGACGCCAACGTCCTCGTTTCCTTCTTTGTCGAGAGGAACGAGAAACAACGCGCGGCTGGAAAGGCGCTGCTGCTCAGCGCCGAAGAGGGGGAGATGCTTGCCGTCATCCCTCAATTCGTCCTTTTCGAGATCGCTTACGTTCTCGATAGCTTCTACAGAAGCTCATTCGCCAGATGAAGAATCTCGGCGTCCGTTCGTACTTCTGAAACTCGAAGCGCTAGGTTGCGCGCATGTTGCCGCTTGCATCCGCGGCGGCGGCGCGTTTCAATGGCGCTCCTTTCTTCATGTCCCCGGACCGTTCCTACCGTTTCACCCAAACCATCACCATCGGCAGCATCGCCGCGGCGATCGTAGTCGCACTGGTCGTGGCGCTCATCGGATTCGAGCTTCCGGGTGCGGTCTCCACGGCGATCGCCCTGGTCGCGCTCGCCCTCGCCGGCGGCGCATTGCTGCTGCAGTGGAAGCTCTTCCGGCAGGTGACGAAGCCCGACGCCGCGGAACAGAAGCTCCGGCGCAGCGAGGCGCAGCGGCGGGCGCTGTTCGAGGCGTCCCCCGATTCCCTGCTGATCATCGGGCGCGACATGGTCTACCGGGAAGTCATCCAGAGCCGTGGCAGCGATCCGCGGTATTCGCGCGAGGGGCTGATCGGCAGGCACGCGGCGGAGGCGCTGCCGGCGGCCGTGGTGGCCGAGGCCACGGAGCTCGTCGAGAAGGCGTTCACGACGCGGCAGGTGCAGGTGCTCGAGTATCGCCTCCCCGTGTTCGACGAGCTCCGCGACCACGAGGCGCGGATCGTGGCCATCGATGACGACGAGGTGGTCGTGTTCGTGCGGGACCTGACGGCCAAGCGCGAAGCGATCCGCGAGCTCGCGCTCAGCGAAGAGCGGTTTCGCCTCGTGACGCGCGCCACCAATGACGCGGTGTGGGACTGGGACATTGCCACGAACCGCGTCTGGCGCAGCCCGATGTTTCACGCGCTGTTCGGAAAGACGGAGTTCGACGATGACACGTACGAGGGATGGCAGCATCGCGTGCACGCCGAGGATCTCGAACGCATCGTGGCCAGCATCTTCGCGGTCCTGCAGTCGGATCATTCCTCGTGGGAGGTGCAGTACCGGTTCATCCGCGCCGACGGAACTTACGCGTCCGTCAGGGAGCGCTGCTATGTCGTCCGCGATGCGGAGGGCAAGCCGATCCGGGTCCTCGGCGCGATGGCCGACGTGTCGGCCGAGCAGGTCGCGGAACAGCAACGGTCCGAGATCGCGGACCTGATCAGCCGTTCCGCCGAGGAATGGCGGGCCACGTTCGATTCCGTCGGCACGCCCATTCTGCTGCTCGACACCGACGGCCGGGTGGTCCGCCTGAACCGCACCGCGGCGGAATGGGTCGGCGAGGACTTCCGGCAGGCGTTCGAGGCTCCTGTAGAGGAATTCGGCGGCGGACGGTTGAGCGAAGCAGTGCGCGCGCTGCAGGAGTCGGCGGCTCCGGCGGTGACGCGCGAGATCACCGACCCCGAGGGACGCATCTGGTCGGTGCGCGTCACGCGCCGCGAGCATGGGGCGACCGATCGGGTGGCCGCGATCGTGGTGGCGTGGGAGATCACGCAGCTCCTCGCATTGCAACAGTCGCTGCGGCGCAGCGAGACGCTCGCGGCCATGGGATCGCTGGTCGCCGGCGTGGCGCACGAGGTCCGCAATCCGCTCTTCGGCATCTCGGCCACCGTCGATGCATTCGAGCCGGAGCTCGGCGAAAAAGGGCTGGACGAATTCGTCGCGGCGCTCAGGGAGCAGGTGGACCGTCTCACGCAACTCATGACCGACCTGCTCGAATACGGCAAGCCGCCGCGGTTCATCTTCTCCCGGACCGACTTGCGGAACATCGTGCCGCAGGCCATCCGCGGCGTCTCGCTGCATGCCGCGGAACGGAAGGTGAGCATCGACACGTCGTTCGCGGCCGGCGTCCCCGAGGTGATGCTCGACAAGGGACGCATCCTGCAGGTGCTCGAAAACCTCCTCGAGAACGCCATCAACCACACGCCCCCCGGCGGGATGATCCAGGTCGAGGTCAACGCGGTCCGCGACAACGGCTCATCCGCGGTGACGTGCAGCGTGCGCGATTCCGGCAGCGGGTTCGATCCGGCCGACATCCCGCGGCTCTTCCATCCGTTCTTCACCAAGCGGCGCGGCGGGACCGGGCTCGGGCTGGCGATCGCGCACAAGATCATCGAGGCGCACGGCGGGCGGCTCGATGCAGCGAACGGCGAGGGTGGTGGAGGCGTCGTAACCTTTTCCCTCAACGCGGAATCTGCAGCGGTGGAGTGAGGCAGCGTGGGAAAACGAACGGTACTGGTGGTGGATGACGAGGCGGCGATCCGCACCGCGGTGCGGAAGTTCCTTTCGTCGCACGGATTCGAGGTGAGCGAGGCGATGAGCTGCCAGGGGGCGCTCGAACGCGCGCGGACGCTCAATCCCGACGCGATCATCCTCGACTACTCCCTCCCGGACGGAACGGCGCTGGACGTCCTGCCGCAGTTGCGCGAAGCCGGATCGACGGCGGCCACGCTGGTGTTGACCGCGCACGGTTCGATCGACATCGCGGTCGCCGCGGTGCGCGAAGGCGCGGACCACTTCCTCACCAAGCCGATCGAGCTGCCGGCGCTGCTGGTGATCCTCGAGCGCGAGATCGAGAACCAGCGCAACCGGCGCAATACGAAAGCGGTAAAGGCGCAGACCTCGTCGCGGCTCCCCGATCCCTTCACCGGCACCAGTGAGGTGATCCGGCGCCTGGCCGCGGAGGCCGAGCGTGTGACGCGCGGAGAGCATCCGGTGCTGCTGCAGGGGGAGACCGGTTCGGGCAAGGGCGTGCTCGCGCGGTGGCTGCACCTGAACGGCCCGCGCGCGGACGAGCCGTTCCTCGACCTCAACTGCGCCGGACTGTCGCGCGAGTTCCTGGAGACGGAACTGTTCGGGCACGAGCGGGGCGCGTTCACCGGAGCGGTGGAGGCGAAGCAGGGGCTGCTGGAAGTGGCGGACCACGGCACGCTCTTTCTCGACGAGATCGGCGACGTCGACCTGCAGGTCCAGCCGAAGCTGCTGAAGGTGCTGGAAGAGCAGCGCTTCCGCAGGCTGGGCGAAGTGCGGGACCGGCAGGTGAACGTGCGGCTGCTCGCGGCCACGCATCACGACCTGCGGCAGCTCGTGGACGAGAAGAAGTTCCGGCTCGATCTCTTCTTCCGCATCAGCACGATCGTGCTCCGCCTGCCGCCGCTGCGCGAGCGGAAGGAAGACCTCCCCTTGTTGTCGCAGCGGATGCTCGAAGCACTCGCGCCGAAGAGCGGCCACGTGCCGCGGCTGTCGGATGACGCGATGGCGGCACTGATGTCGTACGCGTGGCCGGGCAACCTGCGCGAGCTGCGCAACGTCCTGGAGCGGGCGGTCTTCTTCGCCGGCAGCGAGACCATCCGCCGCGAAGACCTCGCCCTTCAGTTCAGCAGCCGCGAAGACGCGCCGGCGAGCGACGAGATCGTCTCGCTGGTGGAGGCGGAGGCGCGCTACATCCGCCGCGTGCTGCTGCTCGAACAGGGCTCCGTCGAGCGCGCGGCAAAGAAGCTCGGCGTGCCGCGGAACACGCTGTATTACAAGCTGAAGAAGCTGGGCATCGCGCTGGGGTAGCCCTTCCTGTCATCCGGAGCGCGGGTGGTGGGTGGGTGGGAGCGAAGGACCCCCTGCGGTGCACGAGACTCGCGCTGTCGGCAGGGGGTCCTTCGCTTCACGCCCGCCCCGCCACCTCGCTCAGGATGACAGGAAGGGGAGCTCGCCCTTCCTCTGTCCAAGGTTTGAAAATTTCATTTTCAGTTCTTGAAATCCGCGCGATCGGTCGTCTGTGTTTTCAACGACTTACCCCTGCATCTCCGTGGCACCGCGCTTGCGATTGAGGCGGCCAGTCCAAACGGTCAGCAGCACGGAGAAACATGCGTCAAATGCTCGTCATCGATGACGAACGCGTCATCACTCTCGCCATCAAGAACTACTTCACGCGGCTCGGGAGCTCCGTCGATACGGCGGCCGAGCGTGAGGAGGCGGAGGCGCTGCTGGCGACGCGCCGCTACGACGTCGTGATCGCCGACGTCCGCCTCGAAGGGATGGACGGCCGTGAAGGGCTGGACATCCTCCGGTTCGTCCGCGAGCGGTGTCTCGACGCGCGCGTCGTGCTCATGACCGCCTACCCCACCGATGCCACGGAAGCGACGGCGCGCCACCTCGGCGTCGACGCGTTCCTGAAGAAGCCTGTGCCGCTGCAGCACATGGCCAGCGTCGTGGACCAGTTGCTCGGGGTAGCGCGCTGATGGAGTTTTCGCTCATCGACACGATCGTGGCCCCCGGCAGTCTTTCCTTTCTCTTTCAACCGATCGTTCGCGCCGCCGGCTCGCATTACGAGGTGTACTCGTACGAAGCGCTGACGCGCGGCCCGGCGGGCACCAACGTGCACGCCGCGGATGTGCTCTTCGAGTACGTGCGCCGCAAGCAGGAAGAGGTGCGCGTGGACCGGCTGTGTGTGGCCGGGGCGCTCGACGCGGCGACGGTGCTCGACCCGCACGTGCGGCTCAACCTGAACGTGCACGCGTCGACGCTGACCCGCGATCCCGCGTTTCCTGATTACGTCTGCGGTCATGCCGCCGACGCGGGGATCGCCGCGGAGCGGCTGGTGTTCGAGATCGTCGAGTACGCGCCCGGCAGCACCGGTCCGGCCTTCGCGGCGGCGCTGGAGAAGCTCCGGCGGCGCGGGTGCGCCATCGCGCTCGACGACGTGGGGCTCGGCAACTCGAACTACCGGATGATCCTCGACTCGCGGCCCGACTACTACAAGGTCGACCGGTTCCTGGTCGACGGCGTCGCGGCCGATTCGTACCGCTTGGCGATCATCCGCTCGCTCGGGTCGCTGGCCGGAGCGGTCGGCGCCACGGTGGTGGCCGAGGGAGTGGAGTCGGAGGAAGACGTAGCCGCGCTGCGCTCCGCCGGCATCCCGCTGTTCCAGGGATTTTTTTTCGGCCGCCCGAAGCCTGCAGCGGAGCTGGCGGCCGGTACATGGATGACCGGCGCCGACGCGCGTCCGGAAGCGCCGAGTGAGGAGGCATAGATGACGACCAAGAAGATTCTGCTCGTGGACGACTCGCAGACCGTGCTGTTGATGCACAAGATGATTCTCAGCAAGTGGTGGCAGGTGGTCACCGCGCGCGACGGCCAGGAAGGGGTGGAGAAGGCTCTCGCCGAGAAGCCGGACCTGATCCTGATGGACGTGATCATGCCGCGCGTGAACGGCTTCGAGGCGGTGGCGAAGCTGCGCCAGCAGGAAGCGACGCGCGACACGCCGATCATCATGGTCACGACCCGCGGCGAAGAGCACAACATCGAGTCCGGGTACGAGCTCGGCTGCACCGACTACATCACGAAACCGGTGAACAACATCGAGCTGATGACCAAGGTCCGCTGCTACCTCGGCGAATAGGAGTACACGTGTCTCTCAACGACGAAAAGAGCCTCTACATCCAGCGCGTGCAGCACGACGTCGCGCGTCATTCGCAGGAGCTGCTGCGCGAGAACGAGCAGCTGCGCATCCTCGCCGCGAACTTCGAGTTCGAAGTGCGGCGCCTGGAGCGCACGGCCGAGGAGCAGCGCGCCGCCTATGACGCCGAACGGCTGGCCCTGCAGCAGCGCCTCGCCGAGATCGAGGCGGAGAGCCGCCGGCGCGAGCGGGAGGCGATGGAGGTCGAGCAGCAACACGCCAACCTCACCAATCTCTACGTGGCCAGCTATCGCCTGCACTCCACGCTGGAGCGGGAGGAAGTGCTGGAGACCATGCAGGAGATCATCATCAACCTGGTCGGCTGTGAAGAGCTGGCGATCTTCGAGCTGCAGCCCGGAGCCAGGTCGCTGACGCTCTCCGCGTCGTTCGGCATCGACGCGAGCAGCTACGGCTCGTGGCCGGTGGAGCGAGGCCGCATCGGGCAGTCGGTCCGTTCCGGCGAGATGTGGGTGCGGGGCGAAGGTCCGGACGCCGCGCTGGCCATCGGCGAGCAGGAACTGACCGCGTGCATCCCGCTGACTCTCTCGGGACGGGTGACGGGCGCCATTGCGCTCTTCCGCCTCCTGCCACAGAAGCGCAGCATCGAGGCGGTGGACCGGGAGCTGTTCGAGCTGCTCGGAACGCATGCGGCCATGGCGCTCCATACGACGTCGCACACGGGTTGCGAGACGCTCGCGTGAACGTGCTCGAACCGGCGCTCATGGCTCCGCCGAGGAGCGAGGTCACGGCACCGGCGGACGCTCCGGTCCTGCCGACGCGCTACCTGCCGCCGGGACAGCTGATCGCCTCGGCCGAGCCTCTCGTGGTCACGACCATCCTCGGCTCGTGTGTCTCGCTCTGCCTGTGGGATGCGTCGGCGGGCGTGGGGGGGATCAATCACTACCTCCTGCCGGTCGGCGTAGGCGCCGAAAGCCAGCAGGAGCGGTACGGCGACTACGCCAACGAGCACCTGCTGCGGCAGGTGCTGGACCTCGGCGCGCGTGTCTCGCGGCTGAAAGCGAAGATCTTCGGCGGCGCGTGCGTCCTGGTCGCGTTCCGCAAGGGATCCGACTTCGCCGACCGGAACGCGCGCACCGCGATGGAGTTCCTGCGCGACCGCGGGATCTCCCTCGTTTCGAACGACGTCGGCGGAAACCGCGGACGGAAGCTGCGCTTCCACACCGCCGACGGGACGGCCCTGATCCGCTATGTCTGACATGAACCTCGAATTCGATCGCGAAGCGTTGATCGCGACGTTCCTCGATGAGGCTCGCGAGATGCTCGCGCTCATGGAAGAGTCGCTCGTGACGCTGGAGAAGCACCCCGCGTCCGACGACCTCCTGAATGAGGTGTTTCGCGCCGCCCACACTCTGAAAGGAAGCGCGGCATGCGTCGGCTTCGAGGCGGTGGTGGAGCTCGCACACCGCGTCGAGGACGTTCTCGACCTCGTCCGCTCCCGCGCGCTGGCGTTCGACAGCAGCGCCGCCTCGACGCTCCTGTCGGCGGTCGACGCGCTGAAGCTCGCCGTCCGCTCCGAGACCGAAGGCGACGCCTCGCTGTCTCACGGAGCGCTGGAGGTGATGCGCGAGCTCGCCAAGCTGCAGGCGAGGGCGAACGTCTCCCCTGCCGTGGCGTGCGTGGGGGAGGAATCGTCGCTGGAAGCGGGAGCGGCGTCAGGCACGCGCAGCCTGCGCGTCGACGTCCGCAGGCTCGACCGGCTGGTGGATCTCACCGGCGAGATCGCCATCGCCCGCGGGCGGATGCGCCAGCTCGTCGAGACCGGCGCGACACGAGCAGAGCTGCTGGAGTCGTTCCGCGAATCGGACCGCCTGTACATCGACCTCCAGGAAGTGGTGATGCAGTCGCGGATGGTGCCGCTCGGTCCCACGCTGCGCCAGCACGCGCGGACGGTCCGGGATATCGCCGCGTCGACCGGGAAGGAAGCACGCCTCGTCCTCGAAGGAGAGGACGTGGAGATCGACACGAGCATGGTCGAGCATCTGCGCGGCCCGCTGACACACATGATCCGCAACGCGGTCGACCACGGCGTCGAGCTGCCCGAGGAACGGGTGCGCCGCGGCAAGGAAGCGAGCGGCACGATCCGGGTGCGTGCCTCGCACGACCAGGGCAGCGTCAGGATCGACGTCATCGACGACGGCGCCGGCATCGATCGCACCGCGGTGCTGGAGCGCGCGACCGCACTCGGTCTCGTCGCACCGGAGACCCGCCTTTCCGAGGCTCAGATCGACGCGCTGCTGTTCGAGCCGGGATTCTCCACCGCCAGTGCCGTCACGGCCAGCTCGGGACGCGGCATGGGCATGGACGTGGTCCGCCGCAACGTCGAGACCGTGCACGGACGGGTGGAGATCGCCAGCGAGCGCGGCCTCGGAACGACCATCACCATCCATCTCCCGCTCACGCTTGCGATCATCGACGGGTTCGCGGTCTCGGCGAGCGGCGAGACGTACATCGTCCCGCTGGAGTCGGTGCTGGAATGCCTCGCGTTCGAGCGCGGCACCGCGGACGATGAACATGCGCTGACCGGGGTGACGATGTTGCGCGGCGAGCGTCTCCCGTTCGTCCGCCTTCGCACGTGGTTCGACCTCGGCGGACGCGCGGCTGCCCGCGAGAACCTGCTCATCGTCCGCCACGGCTCCGCGCAGGCGGGCCTGCTGGTGGACGAGCTGCTCGGCAATCAGCAGATCGTCGTGAAACCGCTCTCGCGCATCTTCGATCGCGGAGCAGGGATCTCCGCGTCGGCCCTCACCGGCACCGGCCGCGTTGCGTTGATCCTCGACGTGGCCACGCTGCTCCGCGCAGTCGAGAGTGCGGCTTCCGCGGCGGTGGTGGCGTGAGCGCGCTCATGAGCGACATCGCGGCGCCGGTCACGCCTGTCCTGACGCCCGTATTGACGGACGAGGAGTTCGCGCTGTTCCAGACGCTGATCTATCGCGAGGCGGGCATTCACCTCTCGCCGATGAAGAAAGCGCTGCTCGTCAGCAGGCTGGGAAAACGCCTGCGCGAGCTCGGCCTGCGCTCGTTCGCCGCCTACCACCGCATTGTCCGTGAGGATCGCGGCGGTGAGCTGGTGCGGATGCTCGACGCGATCTGCACCAACGAGACGCACTTCTTCCGCGAGCCGCGCCAGTTCGCGCACATCGAGAGCACGATCGTCCCCGCATGGCGCGCCGACGCCGAGGCGGGGCGCCGCGCGAAGAGCATCCGCGTCTGGAGCGCGGCCTGCTCGACCGGAGAAGAACCGTACTCGATCGCCATGCTGCTCGCGCACTGCTTCGCGGACGATCCGCAGTGGCGCATCGAGATCCTGGCCAGCGACCTGTCGACCCGGGTGCTGCAGCAGGCGCGCGAAGGCGTGTGGCCGATCCAGCGCGCGAAGCACATCCCGGAGCACCTGCTGAAGGCGTACATGATGCGCGGCCGCCGGACGCAGGAAGGATTGATGAAGGCGAAGCCGGGGCTCCGGTCGCTGATCGATTTCGCGCGGGTCAACCTGAACGACCCCTCCCCTGCCGTCACCGGCCGCTTCGACCTGATCTTCTGCCGGAACGTCCTGATCTACTTCGACGACGCCTCCAAGGCGCGCGTCCTCGATCGCCTGCTCGCGCACCTCGCGCCGTCCGGCTTCATCTTTCTCGGTCACGCCGAGAGCCTGAGCCGCTGGACCGACCGCGTGCGCAGCGTCGGTCCCACGATCTACGCACCGCTCCAGGGAGGGTTCTGACGATGCACGTACTCGTCGTCGACGACTCCGCCGTGGTGCGCATGGCGGTCACCGAGATCCTGAAATGCCACGCTGACGTGACGGTTGCCACCGCCGCCGATCCGCTGCTCGCGATCCGCAGGATGCAGGACAAGCGTCCGGACGTAATCCTGCTCGACCTGGCCATGCCGCACATGGACGGCCTGACCTTCCTGCGGCGGATCATGTCGCGCGATCCGATCCCGGTCGTGATCTGTTCCGCGCTCGCGGAGCGAGGGACGGCCACGGCCATCCGCGCCCTGGAAGAAGGTGCGGTCGATCTCGTGACCAAGCCGCAGCTCGGCGTCCGCGATTTCATCGCCGAGTCGGCGATGATCCTCGTCGACACGCTGCGCGGCGCGTCGAAGGTGCGCATGCGCCCGGCGCGCCAGGTCGCGATCGCACCGAAGAACACCGCCGATGCCGTGCTTCCGCCGCGCGTCCGGCCAGCTACCACTGCCGGGCACTCCGAGCGGATCATCGCTGTCGGCGCCTCCACCGGCGGACCTGAAGCCATCCGCGAGTTCCTGCAGCGGATGCCTGCAGACGCCCCCGGCATCGTCATCGTGCAGCACATGCCGGAGGTCTTCACCGCCGCATTCGCGCGCCGCATCGATCAGCTCGTGGGGGTCGAAGTCAAAGAGGCCGAGGAGGGCGACCGCGTCGTCTCCGGCCGTGCGTTCATCGCTCCGGGGAATCGGCACATGCTCGTGCGCCGCCGCGGCGCGGAGTACGTCATCGAGCTGTCGGACGGCCCGCTCGTTTCCCGCCACAAGCCGAGCGTGGATGTGCTCTTCCGCTCCGTCGCGCAGGCGGCGGGAGCGAAGGCAGTCGGCGTGATCATGACCGGCATGGGCGACGACGGCGCGAGCGGACTGCTCGAGCTGCGTCAGAGCGGCGCATCCACCCTCGCGCAGGACGAAGCCACCTGCGCCGTCTTCGGCATGCCGAAGGAAGCGATCGCCCGCGGCGGCGCGGAAAGCGTCCTTCCGCTCCACCGGCTCGGCGACGCCGCGCTGGCGCTGACACGCGCGGCTGCAAGCCGTTCGAATACCCCCAATCGCGTTTCCACACGAATCTCCACTCGAGATTGATCAAAAAAACTGAGTTCTGGAGTCACGGATGAGACTGAACCTTACGGTAGGAAAGAAACTGGCCGCACTGGGCCTCCTCGGCGCAATCCTGGTAGCCACGGTCGGCTACGGCGGCTACTGGGGCCTGACCACGATCGATCGCGCGATGGACGAGATCGTGGTGAACTCGCATGCACTGCGAAGCCACCTCGAGGCCGACATGATGCACGACGCGCTGCGCGCCGACGTGCTGGCGGCGCTCCTGGCGGCACAGCGCAGCGACGTCATGGCCCAGGCCGCGGCGCAGAAGGACCTCGGCGAGCACACGGCCCTGTTCCGCCAGAGCATCATCGGCGTCAAAGAGGCCGCGCTGACGCGCGACGTGCAGTCGGCGCTGCGGCAGGTCGAGGATCCGCTGGCGCGCTACATCGCACTGGCCGAGGACATCGTGGCCACCTCCGGCCGCGACGCCGCGGCGGCGCACGCGAAGATGCCGGGATTCCTCACCGCGTTTTCGCAGCTCGAGACGCAGATGGCGAACCTCAGCGACGTCGTGGAAAAGCACACGGCGGAGTCACAGCGCGCCGGAGACGAAGCGGCCGTGCAGTCGAAGCGCGTCATCCAGGTGATCTCCTGGGTCGCCTTCGTGCTGATGGTGACGTTCGCCTTCCTCATCACGCGCGGGATCACGCGCCGGCTGAATGCCGCGGTGGTGATCGCCGACCGGCTGGCCGAGGGTGACCTCGACGTGCACGTCGTGGCCGATTCCACCGACGAGACCGGGAAGCTGCTCGAATCGATGCAGCGGATGGTGGTCGCGCTCCGCGACATGGTCGATACCGCGCGCGTCATCGCGGACGGCGACCTTTCCGTGAAGGTCACGCCCCGCTCGGAGAAAGACGCTCTCGGCAACGCGCTGGAAATGATGGTCGCGAAGCTCGCCCAGGTCATCAGCGAAGTCCGCTCCGCGGCCGATGCGCTGACCGCCGCGTCGACGCAGGTGTCGGGCGCTTCGCAGACGCTGTCGCAGGGCACGAGCGAACAGGCGGCGGCGGTCGAAGAGACGACCTCCAGCCTCGAAGAGATGAGCGCCTCCATCACCCAGAACGCGGACAACAGCAGCACGATGGAGAAGATGGCCGTGAAGGGCGCACGCGATGCCGGTGAGAGCGGCCAGGCCGTCACCGACACCGTCGAGGCGATGAAGGCGATCGCCGGCAAGATCTCGATCATCGAGGAGATCGCCTACCAGACCAACCTCCTGGCGCTGAACGCCGCGATCGAAGCGGCGCGTGCCGGCGACCACGGCAAGGGCTTCGCGGTCGTGGCCACCGAGGTGCGGAAGCTCGCCGAACGGAGCCAGGAAGCGTCGAGGGAGATCAGCGAGCGCGCGTCGTCGAGCGTCCGCATCGCCGAGCGCTCCGGCCAGTTGCTCACGGACCTCGTGCCCTCGATCCGCAAGACCGCGGACCTGGTGCAGGAAGTCTCCGCAGCCTCGAACGAGCAGGCCTCCGGCGTGACGCAGATCAACAAGGCGCTGGCGAGCGTCGATCAGGTGACGCAGCGCGCGGCCGCCGCGGCGGAGGAGCTCGCGTCCACGGCGGAAGAAGTCGCGGCGCAGGCCGAGGCGCTCCAGCAGCTGATTTCGTTCTTCAAGTTCGGACGGACGGCGCACATGCCGGCCGCCCGTCCCGCCACTGCGCCGATGCTTTCGCCGCGCTTCAACGACCGTGTCGCCATTCCGGCGGCTCGCGCCTCGAAGAAGCCGGCCGCGCGCACCGGCAACGGCCACGATCACGACTTCGTGTCGTTCTGAGGACTCTCATGAGCGCGAATGCAATCTCGCAATACCTCACCTTCACGATTGCCGGCGAGCAGTACGCCGTCGGCGTCGGACACGTGAAGGAGATCATCGGGTACGACGTCCCGACGAAAGTTCCCGGCGCGCCGCCCTGGATCCGCGGAGTGATCAACCTGCGCGGCCTGGTCGTGCCGGTCGTCGATCTCGCGGTGAAGTTCGGCCGTCCGGAGAATGACGTCACCCGGCGCACGTGCGTCGTAATCGTGGACGTGCAGTTCGCGGACGGCGCGGTAACGATGGGTGTCGTGGCGGATGGCGTCAGCCAAGTGCTGGAGCTGACCGCCGGCGACATCCAGCCGCCGCCGACCTTCGGGATGTCCGTGCGCATCGACTATCTCCTCGGGCTGATCACCACCGGCAAGCAGTTCGCCCTGCTGTTGGACATCGACCGCGTGCTGGCCGCCAACGAGCTCCTCACCGCGATTTCCCTCGAGGCGCTTCCGGAGGCACAGCAGCATGCACATGCGTAAGTGGATCGCCGCGGCGATCCTGGCGGCGGCGCCGCTGTTCGCGCAGGAGCCGATCAGCGACAACAGTTTCTTCATCGAGGAGGCGTACAACCAGGAGCCGGACGTCGTGCAGCACATCGGCACGTTCGAACGGATTCGCGGCGGGGACTGGGGAGCGGCGTTCACGCAGGAGTGGCCGCTGTTCTCGCAACAGCACCAGCTCAGTTACACGGTGCCGTTCGACAGCTCCGAACTGGGCGACGTCGCCCTGACCTACCGCTACCAGATGCTCGGTGTGGAAGGCGGCCGGATCGCGTTCGCGCCCAATGTCTCGCTGCTCCTGCCGACAGGCGACGACAGCGAGACGTCCTGGGAGCTCAAGCTTCCGCTCAGCATCGAGCTGAGCGACCGCTTCGTGACCCATTCCAACGCGGGCGCCGCCTTCGCCGGCTCCGACCGGACGATCACGCTCGGTCAGAGCCTCGTCTGGCTCGCCACCCCGCGCATGAACGTCCTCGTCGAAGCGGTCTGGGACGACGACGAAAACCTCCTCGTCAGCCCCGGCATCCGCTGGGCGCACAACCTCGACTCCGGCCTGCAGATCGTCCCCGGCATCGCCGTGCCGATCGGCGTCGGGCCGTCCGCAGGAGAACGAGGAGTGTTTTTGTATCTGAGCTTCGAGCACGCGTACTGACGCGACCTGTGGAGCGGCGGTGGCCATCTCGGCTATCGCCGCTCTCTCGCGATCACGCCAGAAGCGTCAGAGCATCGTCTGTGTCGACACACCTGACGCGAACACCATCCTCGTTGACGAAAGTGTTGTCGAGAGCGAGCAGGTTGCCATCTGTCGTAACGAAGACCTGCGCGCCGTGTGCAAGTGCCGTCGTGACGTGCAGAGCGTCCGCCGCGCGCACGCCGCGCCGCTGTAACTCGACGTTGTCGCACTGGGCGATCACTACCGCCGATGTAAGGTCGAGCAGGGCGATCTTGAACAGCTCGATCGTCACGAGAGTCTGCATGATGACCGCTCGCGCCGCTGGGATGATGTACCGGTCTACGCTCGCCGCCTGAGTGGTAGACCGCCGCAGTTCACGATACATAGCTTCTTCGACTTCGTAGCAGGTCAGGCTGGACGTCAGCCCCGCATGCCTCTGAACGATTGCCGAGAAACACGCCTCCGCGTCCGTGAGCAGACGCTCCGGCGGCCGGCCGCGGCGTTCCGTCGCACGAAGAAAAGAGCTGGTATGCCCTCGCCCGATGAGGTAGTCGATGAAGACGCCTGAGTCGAGGTACACCTTCACGCAGCAGTGCCGAGCTCGTCGAGAAACTCTTCAGGCGTTTCCGAGCGCACGTCCGCAGATGGACCCGCATCGAGAAGATCTCGATCGTACGTGAGCAACACGTCGCACGAACGTGCACCAGCGAGGATTAGCACGTCGTTGGCGTGCACCACCCGGTTGCGAAGCTGCTGGAGCTCAGCGACTACGTCGGGCGAATAGAGATCAACGCCCGCGCCGACAACTTCGAGGTAGGGCACCACCCGCGTCAGGTCGAGTCCACCTTCCGCCTTGTCGCGGGCAAGCAGTAACTCCTGCAATACGATCGCGTTGATGGCGAATGCGGCACGCTCCCGCACCGCTGCGGAGAACAGCGGCTGAAGCTCGGCCTTGCCTCGAATGTATTCGAGGAGGACGTTCGTATCCACAAACACACGAATCTTCCGCGGCGACATGGCTCATTGATGATAGCAAACGCCGGCCGCTTGCCGGTCTGGCCGCGTCACGCTGACGCTTCGACCTGCCACACTCCCGCGTATTCGACCGGAAAGCCGAACTGGTTGACGCGGAGCTGCGCCTTGAAACTGCCGCCGGCACTCTCGTATTCGTACAGGTCGACAGCCGTGCGGCGGTACACCTGCTCGAGCACCTCCAGCTGAAAGCTCGGGAAACGCAGCCATGCCGCGCGTACGACTGCTTCCTCGCCGATGGAGAGATTCAGGCGCCGCACCGGCAATAAATTCGTCGAGGGGCTGAAGTTGAGGTCCACGTCGACACAGCCACTGACCGCCGCTTGCGGGTCGCCGTTCATGAGCCACTGGCGCTCGTCGTTGACCTCGATCTGTACATCAATGGTGCGCGCTCCGATCCATCCGGCGACGGACGCCGAGCGCGTGGTCCATGACGCGTCGCACGAAACGTTGTAATCGAGGCGCACAGGCAGTTCGCCTTCAACGAAGACAGCACAGCCGCTGATGTGCCAGAGGCCATCCGCGCTCGTCACCCGCGCCGCTTCGTGTCCGGCACGATCGAGCCGTCGCCAGAGGATTGCGTCGTGCGGTTTGCTCATGGCTCACATATTACGAAGAGTTTGGAGTGCGCTGCGCGTGTCTGGACATCCGTAAGGAGGAATTGCTCGCTCAGTTCGGCAATTCTGGCTATTTCCGTGGCCAACGATCCCCGTATCCTCACATTCGACGCTCTTCCATCGGCAATCCTGGTGTGGGAGTACGACCCACCGCTCGCCTCGCCGGACGACTTGCGTCTCGTGGCGGCGAACCGCGCCGCCGAGACCATCGGGCCGCGGTGGCCGATGCGCGAGTGGATCGGGCGTGCGCGGCGCGAGATGCAGCCGGGCATCGAAGCGCTCAATGAGCTGTACCTCGACGTCGCACGCACGGGCGAGACGCGCCGGCTGCGAGGGTTGCGCGATGACAAAGGGACGATCTTCGACGCGAGCGTTTTCGCGCTGCCGTCGAACCGCCTGGCGGTCTCTTTCGACAACGTGACCGAGGTGCGGCACATCGAAGAGGCGCATCGCGCCATCTTCGAACGGACACACGACACCATCCTCATCATCGACCCTGACACCGAGGTCGTGCTCGAGACGAACCCGGCCGCGGAGCGGGTCTATGGACGCGACATCGTCGGGCTGTCGATGTTCCAGCTTTCGAAGAACCATAAGCCGGGGATGAGCGCCAGGATCATCAGCTCCGGTTTCGTCCATTTCGAGACGACCCATATCCGGGCGGACGGCGGCGAGATTCACCTCGACGTACACGCGCGGCCGATCGTCCGCGAGGGACGGACCGTCGTTGCAGGAATCTCGTCCGACATCACGGAACAGGTCGAAGCGCGGCGCGCACTGCAGGCCAGCGAAGAGAAGTACCGCACCATCGTCGAGAACGTGCCGGTCATCCTCTGGACCACGGACCTCTCCGGTTCGGCGCGGTTTCTTTCGGGAGGCGTGGAACGGGTCACCGGTTTCGCGTTCGAAGAGGTAAACAGGACTCTCTGGCTGTCGCGCATCGATCCGGCTGACCACGAGCGCCTGGTCACCGCGTACAACGCGCTGTTCGAGTCGAACGTGCCATTCGAGGTGGAGTACCGCTTCCTGCGCAAGGACGGCCGGTGGGCCTGGTTCCTCGACCAGTCCGGACGCACCTACGACAGGGATGGGCAGCGGCTGGCCGACGGCGTCACGCAGGACATCACCGAGCGCAAGCGCGGCGAGTTGCAGCAGCTCGCGCTGGCGGAGCTGGGCCGGCGCGCGCTCGGGCAGACCGAGGCCCAGGCCCTAATGGACGACGCCTGCCGCACGGTCGCCACGGTCCTCGAAGTGCCGATGACCAGCGTGCTGCTGTACGAGGGGGCGGAAAACGCCTTCTTCGTAGCCGCAACGTGCGGCGTGGAGATCTCGCCCGGCTTTCGCGTGCCGAACCTCCCGGACCGCCTCGCCGCGCAGACCTTCGCGGGCGACGAGCCGATCACGTACGACAACGTGTCCGAGGAGCGGCGCTTCGATACGGCCGACCTGGTGCGGCTCAACACGCGGGCGGGGATGTGCGTCCCGATCTCGGGACGGGAGCGCCGGTACGGCGTGCTGCACGCGCATACACACGAGCCGCGGATGTTCACCGCGCGCGAAACGGCGTTCCTGCAGGCGACGGCGAACGTGCTCGCCGAGGCCTTGCACCGCAGCGGCGCCGAGCGCGAGCTGGAGCGCCGCCAGGTCCAGCTCGCGAACGCACAGGAGCTCGCACACATCGGCAGCCTCGAGGTGGATGTGGACAGCGGCCGGATCGAATGGTCGGACGAGATGTACCGCATCGCCGGACTAGAGCCGCAGTCCCGCGAGATCGATGTTGCCTTCGTCAAGCCCCTCGTGGCGGTAGAGATCCGCGCTCTCCTCTCCCCCGACCATCCGCAGCTCGCCCGTGGCGAGATCGTGGAGGTGGATCATGAGGTGTACGCGGCCGACGGACGCACGCGGATCGTCCACTCGCGCGTGCGGCTCCTCTCCGACCGCATGACCGGGAAGCAGAAGATCGTCGCCACGGTGCAGGACATCACCGAGAAGCGGGAAGCCGATGCGGCGCTGCGCGACAAAGAGCGGCGCCTGCAGCTCATCGTGGCGCGGCTGCCGGTGATCCTCTGGTCGACCGACGCGGAGCTACGCATCAATTCCCTGACCGGTGCCGGGTTCGAACCGATCGAGGAACGGCTGACGAATGCGCTCCGCTTCCGCCTCCCCGACCTGATCAGCGATCCGCCCGGCGGACCTGAGGAAGGCGCCCTGGCCGCGCTGCGCGGCCAGAGCGTGTCGTACGAGACGACGCACGGAACGAGGGAGCTGCGCGTGCACATCGAGCCGCTGCTCGACGAGAGCGGCAACGCCGCCGGCACGGTCGGAATCGCCTTCGACGTGACGGAGGAGAAACGCGTCAGCCGCGCCAACAGCACGCTGCTCGAGCAACTGCACGACGCCGCGGAAGAGTGGCGCGAGACCTTCGACTCGATCCAGGCGCCGATCGTCATCACCGACGACGACGCGCGCGTCTGCCGGATGAACGCCGCGGCGCTGCGGCTCTCGCGTTTCGAGGAGTACGTCGAAGCCGTAGGCCAGCCCGTCGAGACCCTTGGCTCCGATGCGATCTGGAAAGAGCTCGACGCACTGGCGCGCGCGTCGGCCGGGCACGGAGAGGCCATCTCCATGCAGGGCGTCGATGCCGACGGCCGTTCGTGGGACCTGCTGGCCAGCCGCTCCGCACGCGGCCAGACGATCATCATCGCCTCGGACGTGACGGAGCTGGTGCGCATGCAGGACAAGCTGATGCGCACCGAGCGGATGTCGCAGATGGGCGCTCTCGTCGCGGGCGTCGCACACGAGGTGCGCAATCCGCTGTTCGGGATCTCCGCGACCCTCGACGCGTTCGAGAACCAGTACGAGATGGAGGAGTTCCGCGAGTACATCGCCGCCCTGCGCGAGCAGGTCGACCGCATGAGCCAGCTCATGCACGAGCTGCTCGAATACGGCCGTCCGTTTGCGTCGGTGCTCCAACCGGAATGCATCGCCGTGGTCGTCAACGGCTCGGCGGCAAACGCCGCGACGCTGGCGCGCCAGCATCAGGTCACGCTGCAGTCGACCGTGCCGCCGTCGCTCGTGTCCGTGCCGATGGACCGCCCCCGCATGGCGCAGGTCTTCGACAACCTGATCGCCAACGCGATCCAGCACTCGCGCGCGGGCGGCGTCGTCTCGATCTCCGCCGAGGTGACGGCGGACGGCAGCTGGGCACGCATCGCGGTCGAAGATCGCGGACCCGGGTTCCGCGAGGACGATCTGCTTCGCGTGTTCGAGCCTTTCTTCACGCGCCGCCGCGGAGGGACAGGACTGGGGCTGTCGGTGGTACACCGCATCGTCGACGAGCACGGCGGCTCGGTCGTGGCCACGAACCGCGACGGAGGTGGCGCGTCGATGATCGTGACGCTGCCGATCGCCCGGGAGACCGCGTGACGGAACCGTCCAGGCAGCCGCGCATGTTGGTCGTCGATGACGAGCGCGTGATCACCTTCGCGCTGAAAAGCTACTTCGGGAAGCACGGCTTCGACGTCGACACGACCACGGAGAGCGAGGAAGCGCTCGCCCTGCTGACGAACTACCACTACGACATCGTCATCGCCGACCTCCGCCTGACCGGCTCGACCGAGGAAGAGGGGCTGGAAGTGGTCCGCCTGGCCCGCGTACGCAACGCGAAGATGGTCATCATCCTGCTCACCGCCTACCGCACCGCCGCCATCACCGAGCGGGCGCAAGCCCTCGGCGCGGACGTGCTCCTGCAGAAACCGAAGCCGCTGCCGGAGCTCGCGCAGACGGTGTTCGCGTTGATGGAATCGCGCACTCCATAGAAGAAAGGACCGGCTCGAGAGCCGGTCCTGCGATTCGGTACTGCTGTTCGTTGCGTTCAGCGGGTGTTGACGTCGCGCACCAGGTAGACGCGCTGCGCGAAGTACGACGAGCCGCTGCCGCTCACCTGCACGTCGACGATGTCGCCGCGCTCGAGACCGGCCATCGGGTGGAGGCTGCCGTTCACGTCCACGCTGGTGTTGTCGTCGTACTGCACGGTGATGGTCCCCATGGTGCTGCCGCCGGCGCCGGTGTTGAAGCCGGAGATCCAGTTCGCGCCCTGCAACTGGAACGTGCGGCGCGAGCGGTCGATCGAGGCGACGGTGCCGCGGATGGTGGAGCGCGTGGTGGACGACGAGTTGTCGTTCCACGTGCCGTTGTTGTTGTTCGTGCCGCTGACGCTGCGGATCACCGTCACGTCCTGCGCGATCCAACGATTGCCGCCGAGATCGCGGACGCGGATCTCGACTTCATCGCCGCGCTCGAGGTCGGTGACCCGGTACGACTGGTTGTTGAAGTACACCGGGGTGCTGTTCTCAAAGTCGAGGACGAGCGAGCCGCCCGTGCTGCGGTCGAGCTCGATCGTGCGACGCGAGGCGTCGATGTACCGGACCGTGCCGCGTACCGGGGAGCCGTACGTCTGCGACGGCGACGGCAGGGATGAACCGGCGGTCGCGTCGTAGGTCACGGCGATGGAGCTGGCCATCAGCCGGTTGCCCGACTCATCCACACGCACGACGACTTCATCGCCGCGCTCCAGATCCTCCGGGCGATGCGACTGTCCCTGATGCTCGACCGCGGTCTGGTTGTCGTAATACACGCGGACCGAGCTGCCCGATCCGCCGTTCGACAGCATGTTGCTGTAACCGCTGACGTTGGTCAGATAGACCGACTGGCTGCTGGTGTCGACATAATCGACCGTTCCTCGAAGCTCGTAATTGGAGCTCCCGTTCCCGCCTCCACCGCCGAGCACGTCACCGATACCCGACGATCCGCAGGCGGTCAGAAAAAGAACCGCTAAAGTAGCTGCTATGAGTGATTTAGGAGTGTGCATCCTGTAGTCCTCCAAGGGAGGAACAGAGCAGGAAGCGTGCCCTATGGACTCTATAACTACAACGCATCAGGAAGTCGGGCCTTCGACTCCACGCGGAGTTTCGGTCTTCCGCTCGGAAAGAACTTGCTCCGTAATTCGTGACAGCTCGAACTCGACGCGCCGGACGTCCACCGGCACATCTCCGATCTGGTTTCTGAGCTCGAGCAGCAGCTTTTCGACCGTAGTGTGGACGATGTCGCCAACGACACGATCGATGTGGCTCGCCAGCGCGGCGACGAGCTGTTGTTCCAACACGTTCGAGCCTGCCGGCCCGTTCAGATCGATTGCTCCGGAGTAAGGCTGGAGAACTCGCGCAACGTACTCGGCCGCCGCCACCGCATCGTTGCCGATGACGTCGACGCCTTCACCATAGCCGCCATGCGGTGCAGCAACACCGAACCCTTTCCCCGGTCGCCATTCGATCGACGCGACCCGGCCATACCGCTGCACGTCGATCCACCAACTCCCGGTCGAGGAAGCTGGAGGATCGATGGTGAAGGTCACGTCGGCCATTCGCCGCCGCACCTGGGTCTCGAGCTCACGAACCGCTGTTACGCTTTCCATACGTACTTTCCGTCCCCTCCGGCCTTGCGAAAGAGAACCTGATCGGCAAGATCTCTGATTTCGATCGCTCCGTTCGACCGGACGAAAGTGTTGTGGGCGCGGCTTCGATACCGGGTGACTTCCGGATGTTCAGGCACTTCGCGTCGACTGTCAGGCTGTGGCGGGTACATGCGCCCATCCGTCATCCATCGCTCCGGATCGGCCGGTACGTCCGTCAGGTCATCTTCGACGGCGGTGAGCGTAGCAGCGATCAGGTTGAGCGCAGTTTCGCTTGATGTCGCCGCCGGCGCCGATCCCAACCTGCGAAAGAACTCCTCGAGTCGCTCATGCTTCGGCGTCTGCAAGCGTGAATAGCATACGGCACGAGACCGGAATCGACCGCTTTTACGCGTCGGCTACTTCGCCGCGACTTCCCTGCCACCATCGTTCCCCCGGCGGAAGAAGACCGACTGCTGGAGCCAGCTCTTGTCCGGGTAGTAGGCGAAGATCGGGCTGCCGCCCTTGACTGTATCGATGATCTTGCGGGCCATCTCGGCGCGGACGGCCGGGCAGCCCCAGCTGCGGCCGAGGCGGCCGAGGGCGTTGATGGCGCCGCGGCTGACGTAGGTCGCACCGTGCATGACGATGGCGCGGTCCCAGGCCATGTCGTTCACCCCTTCTTCGAGGCCCTTCAGGCGGAGCGAGTAGCCGTTGCTGCCGATGTAGGTGTTGGCGGTGACGAAGAGGCCGAGGCTCGTAGCCAGGCTGCCGGGGCTGTTGGAGAAGAAGTTGGCGAGGTTGCCGCCGCTGTTCTTCCCGTGCGCGACCAGCTCGCGGAAGATCAGCTTGCGCGCCGCGACGTTGAACGTGAAGAGGCGCGGCTTGTCGGACGGGAGGGAGTAGTCGATGACGGTGAGGAGGTCCGGGCGCTTGACCAGACCCTTGGCCGAGGCGCAGCGGGTGGCATTGAGCGCGAGGCGCAGCACGTCCGCTTTCAGGCCCGGGGCCTGCTTGAGAAGCGACTTGACCAGCGACTCCGGAGCGTTGCCGCCGCAGGGCGTGTCACCGGCGAGCAGAGCCGGCGCGAACGAGAACAGCAGGACGGCAGCGAAAAGCAGTCGCTTCATTTGGATCTGGCACCCTGGACGGTGGATTCCGGCGGAGGACGTATCCGTCGTTGGACACAGAATAGCAAATAATGGTGAGATGGCAATGAGTCACCGCTCAGTCAGACGCCTCCATCGCGCGATGCCGGACGACATCGGCGACCTCCGCACGCAGCGCCCGCTGCCGAACCGGCAGCTGGAGCAGATCGACCCCTTCCTCTTCCTGAACCATCACGGGCCGCAGGTGTACCCGCCCGACAACCGCGGACTGCCGTTCGGACCGCACCCGCATCGCGGCTTCGAGACCGTGACGTTCATCGTCGAAGGCTCGCTCGCCCATCGCGATACGGGCGGTCATGAGAGCGTGATCCACGCCGGGGGCGTGCAGTGGATGACCGCCGGGCGCGGTCTGGAGCACGCGGAGCTGTCGCCCGAGGAGTTCCTGCGCGACGGCGGTCCGCTGGAGATCCTGCAGTTGTGGGTCAACCTCCCTTCCCGCCTCAAGATGACCGACCCGCGCTACGTCGGATTGCAGAAGGACGAGATCGCCTCGGTCGCGTCCGATGAAGGGCGCGTGACCATCCATCCGATCTCCGGCGATTGGGACGGCCAGCGCGGCCCGATCGAGTCGCTGACCGATGTGGCCATGTCCACCATCGAGCTCGCGGAGGGCGGGCGCGTTTTACTCCCCGCTCCGCAGGGCCGCAATGTCTTCCTCTACGTGGTGCGCGGCCAGGTGAGCGTGAGCGGCACCACCGCACCGGCAATGCACCTCGTCGAGTTGAACGACGACGGCGACGTGGTCGAGCTGGAAGCGCTCGCGTCATCGTTTCTGCTATTCGGACACGCCACGCCTTACCACGAGCCGGTCGTGGCGCAAGGGCCGTTCGTGATGAACACGCAGGCGGAGATCCAGCAGGCGATCCGCGACTACCACGCCGGGCTTTTTGCCTGACATAGGGCGCTCTCCTGTATGCTGACTGACGTAAGGCGATCCAGACGGCACATAAGGAGAATGGAATGAACAGAGCTGTTCGTATGGTCCTCGTGCTTTCGCTGCTGACGGCGTTTTCGGTTCCGGCGTTCCCGTTGGTGTGCAGAGCCTGTAACGACGAGATCGGGTGTTCGGTCGTTTCCCAGCCGACGAACACCTGGTGCAAATTCGTGGACATCGCCAGTGACTGCCGGCAGATCTCGTCACCCGGCTGCACTCCGGCCCCCGGGCTGGCGATGGTGAGTGAGTTCGACGTCGCCTCAATCGAGCTGACGCGTCCCTCCGAAAGCATCACCATCGTCTCGAACCATGAGCCGGCCGTCTCGGAGTTGTCGCCTCCCGCCGACACACCGCAGAAATAACGCAGCATAGGTTTCGGCCGAAGGTCGCCTCACGCGGGCGTTCCGTGGGGGAACGCCCGCGTCCTTCAGAGATCGAAAGGAGCCGCATGCGCACGTTGTCCGTTCTGCTGACTCTCTTCCTCTCCACCACGCTCGCTGCCGGAACGCTGCGCGTGGAGATCGACCGCAATGGGTTCGCCGGCCCGCTCGACGTGGCCGTCGGCACGCGTGAAGAGACGACTGCACCGAAGTGGATCGCCACCCGCACACTCGCCGCGAAACAATCTTCCGCCGCGTTCGAGGAGCTCCAGCCCGGCCTGTTCACCGTGCTCGTACGCGGCCCGAAGCCGCTGCAACGCATCAGCACCCCCATCTCCGTCGGTAACTCGCCGGTCACCACACGTCTGAAGATCCCCCGAAGGGTCCTGACGATGCAGGTCCTCCTCGGCGGCAAGCCGCTGCCGAACGCGTCTCTCACGCTGCAGCACGACGCGTTGCTCTGGACCACAGTGGTGGAGACCGACGCCCGCGGCGCCTTCAAGGGCGAAAGCTGGGAAACCGCGCGGTTCCTCGGCAAGGTCTGGCGCGACCGCAGCACCGCCGGCCATGTCATCGACGTCCTGCTGCCGGAGCGCGGCTCGCTCACCATCGACGTTCCCGACCGCCACGTCCGTGGCCGCGTGGTCGACGAGCAGGGGGAGGTCATCCCGAACGCGGTCGTGATCCTGCGCACCGCGTCCGGCGAGGTGACGCAGTCGCTTCGCACCGCCACGCGTCCGGACGGCACGTTCGAATTCTTCGGCGTCGAAGCGGGAGCGCAGATCCTCTCCGCGCGCGCTTCGTCGCATCTCAACAGCGACGTGCTGACGTTCGAGCTCGCGCCTGATTCTAAGACGCGCGAATTCGAGCTTGCGCTGGCGCACGGCGAGCAACAGGAGCTGAGAGTCGTCGACTCATACGGTGACGGGATCGCCGGCGCGACACTCATCGCCGCCTGCGGCGGCAACGTGAAGTCGACCGCCGTGACCGACGCCACCGGCCGTGCGCCGCTGGCGACGCCGTCCGGCGTTCCGTGCTCGTTCTACGCACTGCCGCGGGAAGGATCGCTCGCCGCCGCCCATACGCACGGGACGGTGCGCGTGCCCGAGGCAGCGTCTTCTCTCCGCCTGCAACTGCTCACGGACGCGAATGAGCCGCTCAGCGACGTCTCGCTGCTCATGCGCGTGAACGGCGAGATGATCCCGCCCGCGGTCGGACGGCAGTTCGCCCTGAGAGGCTTCGATCTCACCACCGCCGCGGACGGCACCGTGTGGCTGAGGCGGATCCCGTCCGGCACCTACGAGTTCTGGCCCTACCGCGGCGACGCCGAAGGGTTGATGCTGTACGAGTTGGCTGGAGACATGGCGGCCCCGATCACGCTGACCGTGAAGACCGGAGACAACGAAGCAAAGATCAAGCTGCGCAAACGGCTCTAGAACGCCAGCCGCACGAATGCTTCCGGGCCCTGGATGGTCATGTCGAGCGAGCCGCCGAAGTCGAGTTGTTCGACGTCGACGTCCAGGCGGAAGTAGTTGTAGGACGCGCCGACGCCGAGCCACCGCAGCGGGCGGTATTCGAGGCGTGCGCGGCCGGTGAGCGCGGTGCCGGTGTAATCGCCGATCGTGACGCGCGGCAGCGTCGAGACGCCCGCCTCGCCGAAAAGCGTCCGTGCGAACGCCACCCGTCCCTGCACGCCCACCAGCGCCACCGGCACCTCGGTCTCCGCGGTCTGCGTCACCGTGAATGTCTCGCCGGGACGCTCGGCGGTGATGCCCGCATTCATCGACAGCGCGGCCACGCCGAGAGTGATGCCGAAGCCGTCGCGGGCACCGCGGCGGGCCCAGTAGGTGTAGGTGGCGCTCGCGTAGTCGAGATCGAACTCCGTGGTCACGAGCGCGCTGACCGGATAGGTCTCGTCGCGGAAAACGATCTCCCGGTCGATCTGCTCCTGCCCGTTGCGGGGCGCCGAAAAATAGGTCGCGGCCAGCTCGTGCCGCGCGAACGGCCGCCACTGCAGCTCGAAACGCTGCAGCGTGCGGGAGTCCTCCAGCCCGAGGTCCGACTCGAAGTTGACGAGCGTTCCTTCGCCCGTCGCCTCCTCGGGATCGATGCGGACGTTCGTGTCGAACGTCGATGGCGACGTCGAGGCCGAGACGCTGAACGTCGGGAAGAGGTCCTGCGCGGCAGCGGACGTGGTTGCGAGGAGGAGCAGCAGCGGGAGGAACGGTCGCATCATTCAGATTTCGCGCCCGGACCCTCCTCAATCCTCAATCCTCAATCCTCAATCCTCAATCCGCTTTATCCTTCCGGGTCATGACGGATCAGATCAACAACCTGACCCACGAAGCCGCGCGGCGGGAGTCGCGCGATGCGGCGGTGCTGCTCCAGCATGCCTCGCCCGGCGATGCCGTGCAGACGCTGCAGGCGCTCAATCCGGCGGTGGCGCAGGACATCCTCGGCGAGCTGTCCTCCGAATCGCGCGGACGCGTGCTGGCCGCGGCGACGCCGACGCAACGCGCGCAGTGGCTGTTCAACGAGCGCTACGACGAGGAGACGATCGGGCGCCTGATGGAGCCGCCCACCGCCGTCTTCCGGCCTACGCAGACCATTGCCGAGACCGTCGAGCACGTGCGCGAGCTCGTGAAGACCGCGCTCGTGACGTACGGCTTCGTCGTCGACGACGGCGGCCGGCTGCGCGGCATCATCACGATGCGCGACCTCCTCCTGTCGAACCACGAGGCACGTCTCGAGGACGTGATGCTGCGCGACGTGTTCTTCCTGACGCCGGAGACGGAAGTCCCCGAGGCGATGAAGCAGGTCGTGCGGCTCCACTTTCCGGTCTATCCGGTCTGCGAAGCGGACGGCACGCTCCTCGGCCAGGTGCGCGGACAGGCCATGTTCGAAGAGCAGGCGTACGAGATCAGCGCGCAGGCCGGCCGCATGGTCGGTGTCGACAAGGAAGAGCGGCTCACCACGCCGTGGCAGCGCAGCCTCCGCTTCCGGCATCCCTGGCTGCAGCTCAATCTCCTCACGGCGTTCATCGCCGCGGCGGTGGTGGGGCTGTTCCAGGGAACGATCGACCGGATCGTGATCCTGGCCGCATTCCTCCCCGTGCTGGCGGGCCAGTCCGGCAATACCGGCTGCCAGGCGCTGGCGGTTGCCCTGCGCGGCCTGACCCTCGGCGAGCTGCAGCCCGGCCGCGAGCGCGCGCTCGTATTCAAGGAAGCGCTGCTCGGCCTGCTCAACGGCAGCCTGGTCGGCGTGACCGCCGGCCTGGGGATGTACGTCACCGCACGCATGCAGGCGCATCCAGCGGCCCTGACCCTCGGCCTGATCGTCTTCTGCGCGATGATCGGCAGCTGCGTCATCAGCGGCATCGCCGGCGCGCTGATTCCGCTCACGCTCCGCCGCCTGGGAGCGGATCCGGCTACCGCGTCGAGCATCTTCCTCACGACCGCGACCGACGTCGCGAGCATGGGGCTCTTCCTTACTTTGGCGACGCTGCTGGTTCGCTGACCTCGCCGCGCTCGAGGCGGGCCACGGCGCGCGAGAGATCCTCGTGCGCGCCGACCAGCAGCATCGTGTCGCCTGCCTGCAGCTTGTCCTCGACCGGCAACGGCGACAGCGCCTTGCCGTCGCGCAACAGCGCGGCCACGCCCACTCCTTCTTCGATCAGGCCGAGCTCGGCGATGGTGCGCCCGTCGGCGAACGTGTCCGGGAGGATCAGGTACGTCTGCGACATGCCGGCCGCGAAGATCGCGGAGAGCCTGCGGCCGTCGGTCGCGCGCACGGCCGGGTCGCGCAGCATGCGGTAGCCCTCGTCACGCAACAGCCGCAGTTGGTTCGCGACGATATTCTGCGGCACGCCCATCACCCGCAACGTGCGCGTGACGATCTCCAGCGAGGTCTCGAACTCCTCCGGGATGACTTCATCCGCGCCGAGCAGGCGCAGCCTCTCCACCTCGGCGATGTAGCGCGTGCGGACGATCAGGCGGATGTCCTTGTTCATGGTCCGGCAGAAGCGGACGATGCGCCGCGTGCCGTCGGGATCGGAGATCGCGACGATGACCGCCACCGCGTCCTCGATGCCGGCCATTTCCAGCGCGTGCGCGTCGGCAGCGTCGGCCATGATGGCGCGGCTGCCGTTCGTACGCGCGGCGGCGATGCGCAGCGGGTCTTCCTCGAGCACGATGTGCCGCAGCCCGGTCGAGACGAGCACGCGCGCGACGTTCTGGCCGTTCAGGCCGTAGCCGATGATGATGATGTGGCCGTGCAGCGGCTCGCGCTCGACCAGGTGCTCTTCGGAGGCGTCCTCGTGGATGCGCTGCGCGATCGCGCTTCCGGCTGAGACGAGCAGCGGCGAGACCGCGAGCGTCATCACCGCGACGGCGACGAACGTCTGCTCGCCGGTCGGTCCGAGCAAGCCGACGCGCTCCCCTGCCTGTGCGAGCAGGAACGAGAACTCCCCGATCGGTGCGATCGCAAACGCGGCGCGGATGGACGTTCGCCGCAACGCCGGCGACAGCCGGAACGCCGGATACGCGGCCAGCACCTTCAGCGTGATCACGCCCGCGCAAAGTCCGACGATCAGCAGCGGATGGCGGATCACGAACTGCGGATCGAGCAGCATGCCGATGGAGGTGAAGAAGAGCGCGGAGAGGAAATCGCGGAACGGCCGCAGCACCCCTTCGATCTCGTGAATGAACTCCGTATCGCCCACCACCAGTCCGGCGGCGAACGCACCGAGCGCGGGAGAGATGCCGATGCGGTCGGCGATGGCGATCGTGGCGACGATGAGTACGAGCGAGGCGGCGGTGAACGTCTCCCGGCCAAGCTTGGCAATGGCGGAGAAGAGCCGCGGCACGACCACGCGCGAGACGACGATCAGCAGCACGACGCCGACGATGGCGATGACCACGCGCGTCAGGACCTCGCGCATGCCCGGAGCGTCCGGACCTCCCATGGCGAACGCGGGCACGAGCAGCATCAGCGGAATGACGGCGAGATCCTGGAAGAGCGAGACGCCGAGGAACTTGCGCGCGAAGGGAGCGCCCACCTCGTCGCGCGTGGTGAGGATCGGGATGACCACCGCCGTCGAGCCGAGGGCCACGAGCAGACCGTAAAAGATGCCGGCCTTGAACTCACGCCCGATCGCGACCGTCACCAACGCCACCCCGAGCGCGGTCAGCCCCATCTGCAGCGGCCCGGAGAGAAACGCGGTGCGGCCGAGCGCGCGCAGCCGCGCCAGCGGCACGTGCAGGCCGATGAAGAAGAGGATCAGCGCAACGCCCAGCTCCGCGATCGTGTCGACCCGCTCCGCCTCCTTGATGAACCCAAGGGCATGCGGGCCGATGATGATCCCGGCCACGATGTAGCTGAGCACCTCCGGCACCCGAAACCGCCGCCCGATGAAGAGCAGCGGAAACGCCGCGAGGAGGATGATCGCCACGTCGAACAGAAGGGGTTCGTCGTGCACGGAGGGAGAGTACCGCGTCTGAAGTGCGGCACACTACGCGCCCTTTGGAGTGCGGTGACCGCAGTCACCGCTTTGACTCGCAACCGCGCGAACCGTGACGCTCGGAGGGAAAGCGGCGACTGCGGTCGCCGCACTCCAAACCCACCTCCCGCGATCCGTGGGCCGTTTTGGAGTGCGGTAACGCCAGTTACCGCTTTGACTGCTTCTGTCCGTGCACCAGGTGACACGGGCGAAGGCTGGACCTGCTCGCGTTGCAGGACGAACAAAACCAGCCAAAGCGGTAACTGGCGTTACCGCACTCCATACCCGGCGGATCGTTTCACGCCTACTCCTCCCACCCTCCACCCAGCGCCCTGTAGAACTGCACCAGCGCGAACAAGCGGTCGCGGCGGGTGCGTACGAGGGCGTTTTCGGCGGTGAAGAGCTGTTGCCGGGCGTCGAGCACCTCAAAGTACGCGGACAAGCCGGAGTCGTAGCGCAGCGTCACGAGGCGTACCGCTTCCTGGTTCACGCGCAGTGCACGCTCTCGTTCGACTTCCGCGGCAGCGAGCTTCTGCAGGGAGACCAGCGATGTGGAGACGTCCGCCAACGCGTTCGTGACCGACTGCTCGTATTGCACTCGGGCTGCGTCGAACTGCGCAACCGCGACGCGGCGCTGGTTGCGGAGCCGGCCGGCGTTGAAGATCGGGCCGAGCAGCCCGGCCTGGATGCTCCAGGTGCGGCCTTCGCCGAACAGCTCCGACAGGTCGGAGCTCTGCACGCCGAGGAGGGCGGTCAGCGACAGCGAGGGATAGAACGCAGCCTCGGCCACACCGACGTTCGCATTCGCGGCGATCAACTGCTGCTCCGCTGCACGCACGTCCGGACGGCGCAACAGCAGCGCGGCAGGCAAACCGGACGGAATGGACGGCGGCAGCGGCTGCTCGTTCAGCGCGGCTCCACGCGCGATCGGGCCGGGGACGCGTCCGAGCAGCACGTTGAGCTGATTTTCGGTGGCGACGATCTCCCGCTCGAGCAGCGGGATCTGCGCCGAGGCATTCGCCAGCAGCGCCTCGGCGCGCGTGGTCTCCAGCGCCGAGGCCGTGCCTCCGCGCAGTCGCCGTTCAAACAGCTCGAACGTATCCGCGAAGCCGGCCGTCGTGCGGCGCGCGACGTCGAGCTCCGCATCGAGCTCGCGCAGGTCAAAGTACGCGGCCGCGACCTCGGAGATGAGCGCGAGCTGCACCGCCCGCCTCCCCTCTTCGGATGCGAGGTATTGCGCACGCGCCGCTTCGTTCAGCCGGCGGATGCGTCCCCACAGGTCGAGCTCCCAACCCGCGCCGACGTTCGCGGCCAGCGCAGCACCGGTCTCGCCGTTCTGGCGGCCGTAGCCCGTGCGCACCTGGTAGTCGACCTCGGGATAACGTGCAGAACCGGCAATGCCATAGCGAGCACGCGCTTCTTCGACGCGCGCGACGGCGATGCGCATGTCCGCACCGTTGCGCAACGCTTCCTCGATCAGGCCGCGCAGCACCGGATCGCTGAACAGCTCGAACCACTTCACGTCCGCGAGCGACTCCGCGGTCGCCGGCTCGGTCGCGCCGTAAATCTGCTCCGGCACTGCCACCGGCGGCCGCTGGTAATCCGGACCGACCGTACACGCCGCGAGCGCCAGCGAGGCAAGGAGGATCAGACCTCGCTGCATCAGTGCGCCCCTTCCGCGACGAGCTCGTCGTCGGCCGCTTCGGCGCGCTTCCGGGCCAGCCTCTTCTCCGAGCCGGCAATGCGCTCGACGACGACGTACAGGGCGGGGATGAGAAAGATCGCGAGAACCGTGGCCGCGAGCATGCCTGAGACGACGACCGTGCCGAGAATGCGTCGCGCCGCCGCACCTGCACCGCTGGCGACCCAGAGCGGGACACACCCGAGGATGAAGGCGAACGAGGTCATGAGAATCGGACGCAGGCGCAGACGCGCGCCTTCGAGCGCCGCGCTGACGAGATCGCGGCCCTTCTCCAGCTCCGCCTTCGCGAACTCGACGATCAGGATGGCGTTCTTCGCCGCGAGCCCGATCAGCACGACCAGGCCGATCTGACCGTAGACGTCGAAGTCGTACTTACGCAGTTGCAGGCCGAGGAACGCGCCGAAGACTGCGACCGGCACGGAGAGCAATACCGAGAACGGCAGCGACCAGCTCTCATAGAGCGCCGCGAGGATCAGGAAGACGAAGATCAGCGACATCACGAAGACGCGCGAGGTCGTACCGGCCGCGCGCTTCTCCTGGAACGAGAGATCGGACCAGTCGTAGCCCATCTCGCGCGGCAGCACCTGGCGCGCGACGTCTTCGAGCGCGGCCATGGCCTGCCCCGAGCTGTAGCCCGGCGCCGCGGCGCCGGTGACCTGGGCCGCGCGATAGAGATTGAAGCGCTGGATGTACTCCGGCCCCGAGGTCTGGCGGACGGTAGTCACGGCCGACAGCGGCACCATGTTGCCGTCGTTGTTGCGGACGTAGAAGTGATTGATGGCGTCGGGCGTGAGGCGATCTTCCGCCTCCGCCTGCACGAACACGCGCCACTGGCGTCCGAAGCGGTTGAACTGATTGACGAACGAACCGCCGAGGAACGTCTGCAGCGTCTGGTAGACCTCGTTCACCGGCACGCCCTGTTTGAGCGCCTTGTCGCGGTCGACGTCGACGAACACCTGCGGCACGGCCGCGCGGAACGTGCTGTTCACGTTCTGCAGCTCGGGGCGCTGGCGTGCGGCTTCGAGGAACTTCTGCAGGTTCTCGTCGAGGAACTCCACCGGGCCGCCGCTGCGGTCCTGCAGCCAGAGCGAGAAGCCGCCGGACGCGCCGAGGCCGGGGATCGATGGGGGCTGAAACGCGAAGATCGTCGCCTCCGGGATCTCGGCCCGGAACCGGCCGTTGAGCTTCTGCACGATGTCGGTGGCCGAGAGCCCTTCCTCGTGACGCTTGTCCCAGGTATGCAACTGCGAGAAGAACGTCGCGCTGTAGGACGCGGAGACGGACGACAGCAGGCTGAAGCCGACGATGGTGTTGTAGTACTGCACGCCCCTGGTCTCGGCCAGGATCTTCTCGACCTTCTTCGCCACTTCATCGGTGCGCTGCAGCGACGAGGCGTCGGGCAGCTGCACGTTGATCAGCATGTACGCCTGGTCTTCCTGCGGCACGAAGCTGCCCGGCAGCTTGCTGCCGAGGAGTCCGGCGAAGAGCGTGAACCCCAGCAGCAGCGCCACACCGATCGCCGCCTTGCGGATCAGCAGCGCCGAGACCTTGACGTAGCCGCGCGTGAAGCGGTCGAAGACGCGATTGAAACCGCCGAAGAAGCGCGCCAGCACTCCCTTCGACTGCTTGCGCGGACGCAGCAGCAGCGCGGAAAGCGCGGGCGACAAAGTAAGAGCATTGAACGCGGAGATGAGCACCGAGACCGCGATCGTGACCGCGAACTGCTGGTTGAGGCGTCCCTGGATGCCGCCCATGAACGCGACCGGCAGGAAGACCGAGGAGAGGATGAGCGCGATCGCCACGACCGGACCGGAGACTTCCTTCATCGCCTGGATGGTCGCGGCGCGCGGCGCCATCCCTTCTTCGATGTGATGCTCGACCGCTTCGACCACGACGATCGCGTCGTCGACGACCAGGCCGATAGCGAGGACCAGTCCGAACAACGACAGCGTGTTGATGGAGAAGCCCAGCAGCGGGAAGATCGCGAACGTGCCGATCAGCGAGACCGGCACCGCCACGATCGGGATCAGCGTGGCGCGCCAGTTCTGCAGGAAGAGGAACACCACCAGGATGACCAGGATCATCGCTTCGATCAGCGTCTGCCGGATCTCCGCGATGCCCGCGGTGACCGGACGCGTGGTGTCGACGGAGATCGTGTAATCGAGGTCCTCGGGGAAGCGCTGCTTCAGCTCCGCCATGGTCTTCTTCACGCCCTCGGCCACTTCGAGCGCGTTCGAGCCCGGCGCCTGGAAGATAGCCACGTTCGCCGACGGGTTGCCGTTGAAACGCCCGCGCTGCCGGTACGACAGCGCGCCGAGCTCGATGCGGGCGACGTCGCTGAGCCGTACCGCCGAGCCGTCCGGGTTGAGGCGCACCACGATCTTCCCGAACTCCTCCGCGGTCACGAGCCGTCCCTGCGCGCGGACGGTGTAGGTGAACTCCTGTCCCGCCGGCACCGGCTCCGCGCCGATCTGGCCGGCCGGGTTGACGCTGTTCTGCGTCTGGATCGCGCGCTGGATGTCGGCGGAGGTGATCCCGAGCTTCGCGAGCGAATCGGGCTTCACCCAGACGCGCATCGCGTACTCCGAGGCGCCGAAGTTCAGGACCTGCCCGACGCCGGGGACGCGGTAGATCGCGTCGTTGACGTTGATCATCGCGTAGTTGCCGATGAAGAGCGGGTCGTACGTCCGCTTCGGCGAATAGAGGGAGATCAGCATCAGCGGCGAGCCCTGCGTCTTGCGGTACGTGAGGCCGAACTGGCTCACTTCCGTCGGCAGGCTGGGCGTGGCCTGCGAGACGCGGTTCTGCGCGTTGACCTGCGCGGTGTTGCGGTCGGTGCCGACGTCGAACGTGACGCGCGTGGAGAACGTCCCGTCGCCGGCGTTGACCGACTGCACGTAGAGCATGTTCTCGACGCCGTTCATCTGCTGCTCGATCGGTGTCGCGACCGACTGCTCGATGGTCAACGCGTCCGCGCCGGAGTACGAGCCCTGAATCTGGATGAGAGGCGGGATGATGTCCGGGAACTGTTCGATCGGGAGGCCGAACAGCGCGACCAGCCCGCCGAGCACCGTGACGATCGAGATGACGATCGCCACGACGGGGCGATTGATGAAGAAACGGGCCATGTCAGTTCGCTACCTTCGCGTTGACGGGCTGGCCGTTCTTCACGCGCGAGAAGCCTTCGATGACCACGCGGTCGCCCGCGCTGACGCCGGACTCGATCAGCCAGTTCGTGCCGATGCGTGCGCCGACCTGCACCGGGCGCACTTCTGCTTTCCCGTCCGCACCAACCACCGCCACCTGATAGATGCCCTGCAGCTCGTTGACCGCGCGCTGCGGGATCAGGATCGCGCCGCGGCGGACGTCCGTCACCGCGCGCACTTTCGCGTACTGGCCGGGACGGAGGAGGTTGCCGGGATTGGGGAAGGTGCCGATCACGGTGATGGTGCCGGTCTTGACGCTGACGTCGCGGCCGGAGAGGGCGATCCGTCCCTTGTGCGGATAGATGCTGCCGTCGGCGAGCGCGAGCTCCAGCTCGGCGTTCTTCAGCGAGGCGGCGTTCTGGTAGTGCAGGTACTCCTGCTCGCTCATCGGAAAGACCACGCGGATCGGGTTCACACGCGAGACGGTGGTCAGCACCGTCTGCGGGCTGACCAGGTTGCCGACCTGCGCCTGCGCGATGCCGGCCACGCCGTCGATCGGCGAGGTGACGCGGGTCCACGACTGGTTCAGCCGCGCGTTCTCGACCGCGGCCCTGAGCGCGCCGACGCTCGCACGCGCCGCATCCTGCGACGAGCGTGCGTTATCGAGCTCCTGCTGGCTGATGGCGCGCTCGGCGGCGAGCGGCTCGTAACGGGCCACGTCGCGATTCGCTTTCGCCAGCGCCGCTTCCGCCTGGGCGAGGTTCGCCTCGGCCTGCCGCAGCTGCGACTGCACCTGCCGCGGATCGACTTCGAACAGAGTCTGCCCCTGCCGCACGTTGCTCCCCTCGACATACGTGCGCCGCAGCAGATAGCCCTCGACCTTGGGGCGGATCTCCGCATTCACGTCGCCTTCCGTGGTGCCGATCCATTCGCGCACCACTTCCTGGTCGCTCTGCGTGGCCGCCGCGACGACCACGGTCGGCGGCGGCGGTGCCGGCTTGGCGGCTTCGGTCTTTCCGGTGCATGCCGCCGCGGCCGTCGAAAGGACGAGCAGCGCGGCGATTGTCTGACGATTCATCAGGCTTCTCCTGCCATGCCACGCAGAAGGATGGAGACGACGGATGCCGCCTGCTCTTCGCGTGGTGTTTTCGATTTCTCTTCGATGCGCCGGACGATGACGCCGCGCACCAGGTCGGCGTAGACCGCCGCCGCTTCCCGCGGATCGAGCCGGACTTCGCCGCGCTCTTTCGCCTCGGCGAACAGCCGTTCGAGCCGCTGCAGATACACGGCGTGCGACGCTTTTTTCTTCACATGCGCGTCGCGATTCGTGAGCGCGGTATACGCGGCGAACAGCTCGCGATGCTCGTCGAAGAAGCGCAACTGCCGCAGCACCAGGCCGGTCAGCCGCGCTTCGAGCGTCCCCGGCGCCTGGAACGCCTCGTCCAGCGAAGCGATCAGCCGCTCGTACGCCCGGGCCGCCGTCTTCGCGAGCAACTCGTCGCGGTCTTTGAAGTAGACGTACAGGGTCCCCTTCGCAATGCCGGCCTCGTCCGCGATCTCCTGCATCGTGGCGTCCGCCACGCCGCGTTTGGCGATGACCGCCATCGCCGCCTCCTGGATGCTGCTGCAGCGATACTCCTCGAGTACTTCTTCCTTCGTCTTGCGGCTCATTTCCAGTCCCGTGCAACATCCGCTGACCGCGCGGTCATTTCACCTGACGCATCGTATGGAGAATCTGACTGGGAGTCATGACGGATGTGTGAACTGTTGATTTGCCGTCATCTTTGAGCGAGGTGGCCGGGAGGGCGTGAAGCGAAGGACCCCCTGCGGATGCGCGACACGCGTGCACCGGAAAGGCCGCAGGTCTCCGTGGCCGCACGCGTGTGCTCGAAGCTGATCGTACGAGTCCCCATCCGCCCAGGTCCCTCGCTCGACGCTCGGGATGACGGGTTTACACGCGCACACCTTGAGTGTCCGTGCGCACACCTCGGGCTGTGCGCACGGACACTCGGGGTGTGCAAACGGACACTCGAGGTGTGCAAACGGACACTCGGGGTGTGCAGACGGACACTCAAGGTGTGCGCACAGACACCCGGGGTGTGCGGACGGACACCTTTGAGTGTCCATGCGCACACCTCGAGTGTCCGTCTGCACACCTTTGAGTGTCCGTGCGCACACCTCGAGTCTCCATGCGCACACCTCGAGTGTCCGTTCGCACACAGCGAGTGTCCGCCTGCACACCTCGCGTGTGCGCCGGCATACCGGGAGACATTCGCTGCAGACTCAGCGTCGTCGAGCGAACGCCAAACCTACCCGCTCTCGTGCCTGTCGCAAGCGGATCGCGACCGGGCGCCACCTGCGGCTTTGGGCGAGATCGTCGAAGAGCGAGTATGCCACCGGCGTCACCAGTAGCGTCAGCAGCAGCGAGAGCGATTGCCCGCCGATGACGACGATGGCGATGGAGCGCCGTTCCTCGGAGCCGGGGCCGGTGCCCAGGGCCAGCGGGAGCATGCCTGCGACGAGGGCGAGGGTGGTCATGAGGATCGGGCGGAGGCGGTCCCTGTTGGCCTGCAGGATCGCGGAGGCGCGGTCCATACCGTGGGCGCGCAGGTTGTTCATGTGGTCGACCTGCAGGATCGAGTTCTTCTTCACGACGCCGAACAGCACCAGGATGCCGAGGGCCGAGTAGAGATTGAGCGTGCTGCCGGTGAGCCACTGCGAGAGCAGCGCGAACGGGATGGCCAGCGGCAGCGACAGCAGGATCGTCACCGGGTGGATCGTGCTCTCGAACTGCGACGCCAGGATCATGTACATGAAGACGATCGAGAGCATGAACGCCCAGAGGAACTCGTTGAAGGTCCGCTCCAGCTCGCGGCCGCGGCCGGTGACGGTGGTCGTGTAGCCGGAGGCGAGTCCCATCTCCGCGATCTCGCCGCGCATCGCTTCGATGCGGTCGGCGAGTGCGAAACCGGGAGCGACGCTCGCGCTCACCGTGACCTGGCGCTCGCGGTCGAGGCGGTCGATGCGCGACGGGCTCACCCCCCGCTCGATGTTCACCACGTTGTCGAGGCGCACCAGCTCCCCGCTCTGCGTCGGGACGTAGAGGCGGCCGATGGCGGCGGGATCGTCGCGGTTGGCGGCTTCCACGCGCAGCTGCACGTCATAGTCCTCGTTGACCGAGGCGTCGCGGTAGCGCGTCACCTCCTGGTCGCCGCCCACCATCACGTTGAGGCTCGTGGCGATGTCGGACGTGCTGATGCCGAGGTCGGCGGCACGGGCGCGGTCAATGTTCGCGCGCAGCTCCGGCTTGTCGAGCTCCAGGTTGGAATCGACGTCGTTGAAGCCAGGCAGCTTTTCGGTACGGTCGACCAGCTCGTCGGCGTATGCGGCGAGCTGCGTGATCTCCGGGCCGCGGATGACGAAGTTGATGTCCGAACGCCCGCCCGGGCCGAAGTTGAACGACGGCGGGTTGCGCGGCGCGACGCGGATCGGCGCGTACTTGCGGGTGCGCTTGCGGACCTCCTGCATCACGTCCTGCGCGGAGTAGTTGCCGCGGAACGCGTTCCACGGCTTGCCCGTCTTCAGCGAGCTCCAGAACTTCGTGAACGAGAGCGTCCGCTCCTCGTGCGGCGCGATGCGCACGTACGCGCTGCCGCTGGAGGTCGCGCTGAGGAAGCCGCCGCCCGCGGACGAGAGCACGAGCCGCACGCCGGGCGTCTCGAGCAGCTCCTTCTCGATCTCCACCATGGCCTCGTTCATCGCCCCGAGACTGGTCCCCTGCGGCGCGTTGATGCTCACGTCGAACTCCGCCTCGTCGACGTTGGTGGGGATGAACTCCTGCTTCACCGCCTTGTAGAGCGGGATGCTGGTCAGGATCACCACCACCGCCACGATGGCGATGACCTTCCGGTTGTTCATCGAGAAACCGAGCATGCGCATGTAGAACGCGTCGATGCGGCCATAGAAGCCGGCGCGCGAGCCGTGTCCCTCCTCCGCGTCTTTGGCGCTGAGGAGGCGCGAGCTCATCATCGGCGTGAGGGTGAACGAGACCAGCAGCGAGACCAGGATGGCCACCGCCGCGGTGATGCCGAACTGGTAGAGGAAGCGGCCGGAGATCGAGGACATGAACGACACCGGCAGGAAGATGACCACCAGCGAGAGCGTGGTGGCCAGGACCGCCAGGCCGATGTCTTTCGTGGCCGCGGCCGCCGCTTCCATCGGGTTCATCTTCTTCTCTTCGATGAAGCGGAAGATGTTCTCGAGCACGACGATGGCGTCGTCGATGACGATGCCGACCATGAGCACGAGGGCGAGCATGGTCACGCTGTTGAGCGTGAAGTCGAGCGCCCACATCATGCCGAAGGTGGCGATGACCGAGGCCGGGATGGCGATGCCGGCGATGATGGTCGAGCGCCAGGAGCGCATGAAGATCAGGACCACGATGCAGGCCAGGATCGAGCCGAGCACGAGGTGGAGCTTGATCTCGTGCATGGCCGCCTCGATGTAGCGCGACTGGTCGCGGATCACTTCGAGCTTGATGTCGGACGGCAGCTGCGCCTCGACGTTCACGAGCGCGGCCTTGATGCCGTTGATGACCTGGATGGTGTTGGCGCCCGACTGGCGGCGGATCTCGAGCGTGACGGTCGGGACGCCGTTCAGGCGCGCGAGGCTGCGCTGTTCCTTGGTGCCGTCTTCGACGCGGCCGACGTCGCGGATGCGGACCGGCGTTCCCGCCGTGTTGTCGGTTGTCGGTTGTCGGTTGTCTGTGGGGTCAGTGCTGCGTTGCGCGGTTCTCGTGGCGATGACGAGGTTCTCGAAGGCGGACGGCTCGCTGTAGCGGCCCATCGTTCTGAGGGTCAGCTCCTGCCGGTCCGTGGTCACGTTGCCGCCGGGGAGGTCGGCGTTCTGGCGGTCGAGCGATTCGCGGACGGCGGTGATCGGCAGCTGGTAGGCGGCCAGGCGGTCGGCGTCGATCCAGACGTTGATGGCCCGTTCGAGCCCTCCGACCACGCGCACTTCGCCGACGCCGCCGGTGCGCTCGAGCTGCACGCGCACGGTCTTGTCGGCGAGCTCGGTCAGCTCGCGCAAGGCGCGCTCGCCGGAGAGGGCGATGGTCAGGATGGGCGAGCTGTCGTTGTCGAACTTCGAGACGACCGGCGGCGTGGCATCCTCCGGCAACTGCCGGACGACCGTGGCCACGCGGTCGCGCACGTCCTGGGCCGCGGTCTCGAGGTCGCGGTCCAGCTTGAACGTGGCGATGACGTTCGAGGTGCCGGGCCCGGAGACCGAGCGCAGCTCGTCGATCCCGTCGACCGTGTTGACGACTTCTTCGACCTGCTGCGTGATCAGCGACTCGACCTCTTCCGGTGCCGCACCCGGCAGCGAAGTGCGCACGCTGATGGTCGGCAGGTCGACCGAAGGGTAGCGGTCGACGCCGAGCTGCGCGTACCCGGCCGCCCCGACCACGACCAGCGCAAGCACGATCATCGAAGCGAAGACCGGACGGCGGATGCAGATTTCGGCGAGTTTTTGCATTACTGCGTCACCACGGCCTGTCCCGGCTTCAGGTTCATCGGGTTCAGCACGACCTCATCCCCTGCCTCGACGCCGCTCAGGACTTCGACCCACATGCCGGTGCGGCGGCCGGTGGTGACCGGCTTTTCTTTCGTCTTCCCCTTCTCCACCACCACCACCTTCTCGATGCCGGCGAAGGTGATCAGCGCTTCCTTCGGGACGGCCAGCGAGGCGGAGGTGGCGTCGGTGACGATGGTAGCGCGGGCAAAGGAGCCGGCGCGCAGGGCGCCGTCGTTCGGGATGTCGGCTTCCATCTGCAGGACGCGCGTGCGCTCGGTGATGGTAGGGCTGAGACGCGTGACGCGCCCCGTGTACTGCCCCGCGGCGCCGTCGACCGCGAGCTGCACGGTCTGGCCGATGCGGATCGTGGCGGCGTCGCGCTCCGGCACCTCGGCCCGGAAACGCAGCGGATCGATCTTCACCAGCTCGGCCACCGGGGCTCCGGCCGCCAGAAACTCCCCGAGCGAGGCGATGCGCTGCTGCACGACTCCGTCGAACGCTGCCACCACGGCGGTATCCGAGAGCTGCTGCCGCGCCAGCGCCACCTCGGCGCGGCGCTGCGTCGCGACCGCCTGGCGGTTGCGGATCTCTTCGAGCGAGTCCTGGTAGCGGCTCTCGGCCACGCGGCTCTGCGCCTGCACCTGCTCGAAGTCCGCTTTCGAGATCAGCCCGCTCGCGAGCAGCGAGGAGTAGCGCTCGCGGCTGGCGCGCGCTTCTTCGAGGACCGCCCGCGCTTCACGCACGGGCGGGGTGTCGGAGGGGTCGACGCTGTCGGAGCCTCCCTCCGGCGGTAAGCCCAATCGGACACGAGCCTGGGCCAGTCCGGCCTCGGCCTGCTGGAGGCGGATGTTGTAGTCGGTCGGATCGATGCGGGCGATGAGCTGCCCGCGGGAGACGCGGCTGCCGAGGTCGACCGCCATGAACTGCAGGCGCCCGGAGACCTTGGCCCCGACCGTGGCGCGATCGTAGGCGTCGAGCGTGCCGTTGACCAGGACGGACGCGCCGAGCTGGCGCTGCGCCACGCGGTCCGTCTGCACCCGCTTCGGAGCCTGATCGCGCTTCCCCTCCTGCGCGGCAGCCGACGACGCATCCTCGCCACATCCGGCAAGCAGGACGAGCACAGCTGAAACTGCCAACAAACGACCCACCATCAGACGTCTCACGATAGCAAGAACCCTGCTGCTTCCAGAACGCGTTCCCGGAAGGTCACGAATGGCACCTGCTTGTCACGAATGGCGCTTGTTCTGGAGTGCGGTAACGCGAGTTACCGCTCTGACTGCTTCTTTTCGTGCAGCAAACCGTGGTCGGTGCAATCTCGCCTCGTGGCACGGGCGAAGGCTGGACCTGCTCGCGTTGCAGGACGAACAAAACCAGGAAGAGCGGTAACTCGCGTTACCGCACTCCAGAACAGCAAGAACCCTACTCGTCCGTCGTGCGCAAACTCGCGTTCCAGTCCCCGTCGCGGTCGCGGGTCACGTCGACCTGCCACGGCTGGCAGCAGACCGGGCAGTCCTGGACGTAGGACTGCCGGTTGCCGCCCGCCGGGTCGATATCGAGATCGGCGGCCTCGCCGCAGTAGGGACAGCTCACGTAGACGTATTCGGACACTCTTCGATTGTCACATCGAACCGATGATGGCGTTTGCCTCCGCAATCAGCGCCGCTCCCGTGGCGGCCGGGATCGTGCCGTCGCTCACGAGCGACTGGACTTGGTTGATGAACGCGTGCAGCTGGTTCTCGGCGGCGTGCAGGTTGCCGTCCTGGATGCGGGCGATGGCGGCGTTGAGCTTCGCGAGCAGCGAGTGGATGGTGACGTCGTTCTTCAGCAGGGCCACCTGCTGGTCGAGCGGGCGGCGGGAGACGAAGACCGCGGTCGTGCGTGCGGGGACGGTGAACGTGCCGTTCGCGAAGGCCGAGGTCTTTACGGTCGCGTCGGACCCGGCGGCCTGCACCGGGTGCAGGGTCAGCGTGCGCGAGGCGAGCGAGGCGGCGTTGTGGCTCTGCGCGACGCCGGTGGCGTTGATCGCCACCGCGATGAGGTCTCGTTGACGATCGACCGCGCCGTCGGTGTCGGACACCGTCATCACGATCACGCCCGGCGCGGCGCCGGTCAGCGTCTGCACGCGGGCCTGGATGTCGGCGGCGGTGCGGAGGCGGAAGAGGCGCGTGCTCCTGCGGATGGCCAGCAGCTCGCGGAAGTTCTGCGCCGCGGTGGCGATGTCCGTGGTGGCCGGCTTCAGCGAGGCGTTGGCGAGCAGCGGCTGGAAGAGCGGCCAGTTGGCCTGGTTGTCGCCGGCCGGCGGGAGCCCGACGCCCCAGTTGTTGGAGAGATACGTGAAGTCGAGGCGGTTGAACCAGTCGCCGGAGTTGTAGCTGTTGCGATCGAGCGACTTGGAGCGCAGCAGTTCCGTGCCGGCGTGGAAGAACGGGATCCCCTGCCCCAGCGCCACCACCGAGAGGGCCACGTTCTGCGCGCGGACGCGCTGGGCCATGGTCAGCGTCACCGGGAGCTTGAGCGCGAGCGCGTCGAACAGCGTCTCGTTGTCGTGGGCCTCGATATAGTTGATCAGCTCCTGCGGATCGGCCGCATAGCCTGCCTGCTGCCCCTTGTAGTCGAGCTGCGAGCCGGTGATGGTGTTGCCGTTGCGGTCCGTGAAGGTGTAATTCGCGAGATTCCCGGCCAGGCCGAGGCGGATCCAGTCCGTCTCGAGGAGCAGCAGGTCGAGCTGCTCCTGCGTCGAGCCCTGGCTCGTGCCGTTCGGATCGTAGTAGAGGCCGGAGCCGAAGCCCTGCGCCTGCAGCCCGTCGAACGGTCCGCCGCCGCGCACGCCGTCGCGCAGGCGGTCGCTGAACGTGCCGATGCCGGTGCCGGCCATGTTGGCCTGGATGGCGTTCTCGCCGCGGGCGTTGTTCGCCACCTCGCCAAAGTTCCACCCTTCGCCGTAGAGATAGACCTTGCTGCCGTCGACGCCGTCGTTGGCGATCGTGAGCGCATCGAGCGCCGCGCGGAGCCTGGTCATGTTCCGCTTCATGTGATGTCCCATGAGGTCGAAGCGGAAGCCGTCCACCTTGTACTGCCTGGTCCAGGTGAGCACGGAGTCGATGAGCAGCTTCTCCATCATGTTGTGCTCGGAAGCGGTGTTCGGGCAGCAGCTCGACATCTCCACCGCGCCGTCGGCGTTGAGGCGGTGGTAGTAGCCGGGGACGATCCGGTCGAGCACCGACTTGTCGTTCTGCCCCGCGGCGTTGGTGTGGTTGTAGACCACGTCCATGACCGTGCGCAGGCCGCTATTGGACAGCGACTGCACCATCTCCCGGAACTCGACCACGCGCGCCGCCCCGTCCGCATCCGTGGAGTAGCTCCCCTCGGGGACGGTGTAGTGCCACGGGTCATAGCCCCAGTTGAACCCGTCGAGGTCGCGGATCGGCTCGATGGCCGCCTGCTGCTCCTCGGAATCCGGCGGATACGACGAAAGGTCTCCCGGCGACTGCCACTGCGACTTGTCCTCGTTCACCGTGGCGATGTCGAACGCGGGCAGCAGGTGCACGTGCGTCAGTCCCGCGGCCGCGAGCGACGTCAGGTGCTGCATCCCGTTCGACGCGCTCTGCGTGAAGGCCTTGAACGTCCCGCGCTGTACGGCCGGCACGGTCTCGTCGCTCGCGCTGAAGTCGCGGACATGCAGCTCGTACAGCGTGATGTCTTCCGGCGCGTCGAGCTTCGGCTTCACCAGCGCGTCCCACCCGGCCGGCTTCAGGGCCGTGGCCCCGAGGTCGACGATGTGGCTGCGCGCGCTGTTGCGCGCCAGGCTGACGGAGTACGGGTCGGTGACCACGTTGTGCACGACCGTGTTCGTGGCACGCGTGAACACTTCCACGTCGTACAGATAGAACTTGCCGTTCCACGACGCGTTGCCGCTTACAGTCCAGACGCCGTTGGCCGAGGTCATCGCGTGCGACGTGAACGCCGCGGTGGTGGAATCGGCGAAGAGGCGCAGCGTCACGCTGCGCGCGGTCGGCGCCCACAGCTTGATCGTCGGCACGCCAGAGCTCCAGGTGATGCCGAGCGCTCCTTCATACGTGTAGAGGTCGTCGAGCGCACCCGCGATCTGCAGTGAGGTCGCGTCGACCAGCTCGTCGCCGAGCTTCGCCGACACCGCGAGCTGCCCTTTCAGCAGCTCGCCCGCATCCGCCGCCTCGGGGAGCTTGAACGCGGAGAATCCCGCCAGATGCGGGAACTTCGTGGCGATGTCCGCAGGCAGCCCCGCGGAGTCGTACGTCAGCGTGATGGACGTGCCGCCCTGCACGTCGCCCGCGGAGAGCGAGAGCTCGCCGGTGGCGCTCGCGTGCAGCGTGACCGTGGAGGTGGACGGCACGTTCCAGGCGATCGTGTCGCCGGTCAGCCAGTAGGCCTGCGCCTTGGCCAGGTTGCCCTTCGGCGCTCCAGCCGCGGAGATCGTCAGCACGTGTGAATTCGCATCGTAGACGAAGAACGTCTCGGCGCAGGACTGCGTCACGGTGAAACCGATATTCGCGCCGTTCTGCGCGCCGCCGGCGCCGTAATTGAGGTCCCACGACTCGTCGATCGCGACCTTCGCCTCGTAGCTGCCGGCGGGAATCGCGCGCGTGGAGAACGTATAGATGTTGTCGCCGTCCGGGTCCTGGAGCCAGGAGCGGAGGCAGGAGGGATCCCAGTCGCCGCCGCAGCCGAGGAACTGCTGGAAGCTGCCCGGAACCGTGGCGATGGTCTTGTTGACGTTGTCCGCGACCCAGTGCGTCGCGTCGTCGTAATAGAACTTCACGTTCGTGGTGCTGCCGAGGTTGAGGTTGAGATTCGAGCCGTTCGGCTGCGCGTTCGCGCCGTAGTTCTCATCCCACCCGTTGTCGAGCGCGGCCTTGTACTCCCAGTTGCCGGCCGGAATCGAGATGGTCTTCTGCCAGACGCCGTCCGTCGCGTCGTACGCCATGTGCGTAGTGGCGCACGACGGATCCCAGTCGCCCGCGCAGCCGGCTTCGCTCTGGTAGCTGCCCGGGAGTCCGACCACCGCCGGCTGCGCCTCGGCGCCCGCGGGCGAGACCGTCAGCGCGTGCGTCGCGGAGTCGTAGGAGAAGAGCGTCTTCTGGCAGCCGTTCCCGATGCTGAACGCGATGTTCGCGCCATTCTGCACGCCGCCCTGGCCATAGTTCTCGTCCCAGCTCTCGTCGATCGCGGCCTTGACCTCGTAGTTGCCGGCCGGGATGTACAGCGTCATCTCGTACACGCCGTTGCCGTCCGGGTCCTGCAGCCACGAGCGGAGGCACGACGGGTCCCAATCCCCGCCACACCCCACCTCGGACTGGTAGCTTCCGGGAGCCGTGACGATGGTGGCGTTGCGGTTGCTGGTGATCCAGTGAGTCTTCTCGTCGTAGAAGAACTTGACGGAAGTCTGCGCGCCGAGATTCAGCGCGATGTTGCCGCCGTTCAGCTGTCCGCCCGCGCCGTAGTTCACGTCCCACGACCCGTTCAGCGCCGCCTTGTACTCCCACGATCCGGCCGGCACGTCGAACGTCCGCTGCCAGACGTCATCCTCCGGATCGAGCGCCAGCTGCGTCGCCGTACACGGCGGCTCCCAGTCGTTCGGACAGCCGAGCTCCGACTGGAGGCTCCCGGCCACGGTGACGGAGGAAGGATTCGCGGCGAATGCATTCGCGCTGAGGAACAGCGCAAGGACCACGAAGAACGGACGGAGCGAGATCATGGGGCTCTCCTTAAGGGTGGATCGATGGACCGAGGGATAGTACACCCGGCGCGCTCCACTAGAATGCACGCCACATCACGCCGCCCTCGGCGGCTCAGGAGTCACGCAAATGGAATGGTTGTCGGATCCGCAGGCTTGGATCGCACTTCTCACACTGACGCTGCTCGAGATCGTCCTCGGCATCGACAACGTGATCTTCATCTCGATTCTCGCCGGCAAGCTGCCTGCCGATCAGCAGAAGAAAGCGCGGAACATCGGCCTGGCCGGGGCGCTGGTCACGCGCATCCTGCTGCTGCTGTCGCTGGCCTGGATCGTCAAGCTGACGGCGCCGCTGTTCACGGTCCTCGGCGTGGGCATCTCCGGCCGAGATCTCATCCTGATCGCCGGCGGCCTTTTCCTGATGGCGAAAGCGACGCATGAGATTCACGACAAGCTGGAAGGTGAGGAAGGGAGCACGACCAAGCGCGTGGCGCCGACGCTCACCGCGGTCATCGTGCAGATCATGCTGCTGGACATCGTCTTCTCGCTCGACTCGGTCATCACCGCCGTCGGAATGGCCAAGCACCTCGGCGTGATGATCATCGCGGTGATCATCGCCGTCGTGATCATGCTCTTCTCGGCCGGCTCGATCAGCGCGTTCGTCGACCGCCACCCCACCGTGAAGATGCTGGCCCTCAGCTTCCTCCTGCTCATCGGCATGACCCTGATCGCGGAAGGACTCGATTTCCACATCCCGAAGGGTTACATCTACTTTGCGATGGGCTTCTCGGTCTTCGTCGAGCTGCTGAACGTGCGCTTCCGCGGGGTGTCGAAGAAACCGGTCAAGCTGCACGACGCATATCACGAAGAGTGAAAACGGCGGTGTCAGGTGTCGGGTGTCAGGTATCTGGGGTGGATCGCCCGGGCGACCAGCCCCAGACACCTGACACCATCAGGCGAAGCTGAGGCGAACAGGAGGACAGGCACGAGCCCGTCCTCCTTCTCGTCAGTACCGATCGATGAGATCGATGTCGCGGGCGCGGAAGACGCCGTTGCGGGACCAGTCGCCGTACAGCTCGACGTAGTCGCCGGGACGGACGTTCCGGCGGCGGTCGGCGGAGATGACGGTGACGAAACTGCCCGACGCCTCGTTGCGGATCACGAACGTGTCGCGGCGATGATCGACGCTCTCCACGACTCCGCGGATGTCACCGCGCGAGATGCTGCGGCCGTCGTAGTAATCGTAGTAGCCGCCCTGGTTGTAGATGCCGCCGATGTTGATCGAGACGCCGATGCGGAAGCGGTCGCGGTTGTAGTAGCGGCTCGGGACGTAGAACGGGTAGCGCGCGCCGCCGACGTAGATGCGGTAGCCGTCCCCATGACGGTCGACGCGCGAGACGCGACCTTTCGCGTAGTACGGCTGGCTGCGTTGCTGCTGGCGGTCGTTCCGCTCGTAACGGCTGTTGTCGCGGCCATCACCGCGACGATCGTCGCGACCGTTTCGCGAATTGTCACCGCGGCGGTCGTTGTCGCGGCCTCGATCGCCGTCGCGGCGCTCGCTCCCGCGGTTGCCGCCGCGCCAGCTCGTCTCATTCGAAGGACGCGAATCCGCAAAAGCGGACGCGACGACGAGAGTCGCGGCGCCTGCCACCACTGCCATTCGTGCTGCGAACTGCTTGGTTTTGCTCACTTTAGCCTCCAGGGTTCGTTGAACTGCTGTCCTCGGTATTCGCAAGCGGCAAACCAGCGGGTGTAGTCTTTTTCCATGCGTACAATTCAGGCCTCCCTCCTCGCGGCCGTCTTGCTCTCTCCCCTGCTCTATCCAGTGCCCGCGCTCGCGGACGACGATCCGGAAACGCTGGTGCAGTCGCTGCGCACCACGAAAGATCAGGACGACCTCGCGCGGGTAGTGGACCGCGTCGGCGACGTGGGCGACGCGGACGGGGCGAGTCCCGCCGCGGTGAAGCAGTACCTCATCGAACACGCGACGCCGCACCTCGTCGCGATCGCGGAGAACACGGCCTACAAGTGGTCGCTGCGCGGCTCCGCGATTCACGCGTTGCGCGACCTCCGCCCGCCGCGCGCAATCCTGCAGAAGGTCGTGGACATGGCCCTCGTCGACAAGGACGAATACGTGAAGAGCCGCGGCGAGATCCTGCAGAACTACCTCACCACGCTCGTCGACTCCGAGGCCGGCGCCGTCAAGCCTGCCGACGCCGCGACGGAAGCGGATGCGATCGCGTTCCTGCAGACGCGCAACCTCGGCGTCTCACTCGATCAGCTGCGCCTCTCCGCGATCGACGGCAAGGCGGACGAGATCGAGGCGCTGCTGGCAGCCGGCGTCGACCCGAATGCTGGCGAGGCCGGAGACGCCCCGCTGATCCGCGCGATGCTCCGGTGCTCGTCCGACGGGGAGAGCGACGTCGTCGTCGCCACCGTCGCCGCCCTCCTGAAAGGGGGCGCCGACGTGAAACGGAAGGACGACAACCAGAACACGCCCCTCATGAGCGCCGCCCAGTACTGCGGCAGACGCGTCGTCGAGCAGTTGCTCGCCGCTGGCGCCGAGCTGACCCCGCGCAACGGCAGCGGCATCACTCCGTTGGGCATGTCCATCCTCCTCAGCCGCTGGGACGCCTCCGAGGCCCTCATCGAGAAGGGAGCACGGCTGGACGCGACCGAGGCGAAGATGGTGACCGGGTATGCCGTGGACGAGCGGTCCACGGCGATCGTCAAGGCGGCCAGCGCGAAGAAGAAGTGAGCGGCTATCGCATCCCGGGTGCCGCCTGCGGAGCGGGAGGAGGAGGCGGCATCTCGGGCTCGGTCTTGCCGCGATGGCAGGTCCAGCACACTACGCGCATCTCGTTCTCGCCCGGCTCGGCCGGATGTCCCTCGGCCTGCTCGACCCGGTCCATCCACGCGTCATTGATCTGCTGCGTCATCTGCAGCATCACCCGCGCGACCCGCTTCTCCGCCTTCGTGTCCGCCGGGAAGTCGAGCACTTCCTTCGGCTCCGTGGCGGTGACGACGTGGCAGTGATTGCAACGCACGCCGAGGGCGCGCGTGAAGCTGCGCATCGCCGCGATGAGCTCATCGCGAGGGATGTCCTTCGGGAAGATCTGCAGGTTCTTGAACTCGGAGTTGGTGGTCCCCGCCGCAGCCTGCTGCTGCGGGGCGGTTGCGGTGGTGGTGCAGCCGAGGAAGACGATCAGGGCGAAGATCAGCGGCTTCATGGGAGGGGGGGTGTGCATGAGGCGTTCCCGGAGGTTTGGAGTGCGGTGACCGCAGTCGCCGCTTTTCCTGCCGAGAGCCGCGGCTCGCGCACTTGCGAGTAAAAGCGGTGACTGCGGTCACCGCACTCCAAACTACCGCCCCCACTCCCCCAGCTGCTCCCATACGGTCGCCAAGTGCGGGCCTGCGCTCGCCACGGTTTTCTTGGGTACCGACGCGATCGCCGCGGCGATCGCGGGCACCACCTCGGGCATCACGCGCGAGAGCGACGCCTCGTGATCCTGCAAAAACCTCGTGCTCACGAGGCCGTCGCGGAACGCGTCGTGCGTGACGACGCGGCGCAGCCAGGAGACGTTGGTCTTCGTTCCGAGGATCACGTAATCGCGCAGGGCACGGGACAGGCGGTCGATGCAGGTCTCGCGGTCCTCGGCGTAGCAGATCAGTTTGGCCAGCATCGGGTCGAACTTCACGCCCACTTCGCTGCCGCGGGTGACACCTGCGTCGACGCGGACGCCGGGGCCCGTGGGCTCGACGTAATGGGCGATCGTGCCGGACTGCGGGAGGAAGCGGTCGTCCGGGTCCTCGGCGTAGATGCGCACCTGCATGGCGTGGCCGCGCTGGCGGAGGTCGTCCTGCGTCCAGGGCAGCGGCTTGCCGTCCGCGACATGGAGTTGCGCGTGGACCAGGTCGACGCCGGTGACGAGCTCCGTGACCGGGTGCTCGACCTGGAGGCGCGTGTTCATCTCGAGGAAGTAGAACTCCCCTTCCGGCGTGACGATGAACTCCACGGTGCCGGCGTTGCGGTACTGCACGCCGGCGGCGGCGGCGATGGCGGCCTTGGCCATCCGCTGGCGCAGCTCGTCGCTGTAGCGCGGTGCGGGCGTTTCCTCGACCACTTTCTGGTGGCGGCGCTGGATCGAGCAGTCGCGCTCGAAGAGGTGTACGAGGTTGCCGTGCGCGTCGCCGAAGATCTGGAACTCGACGTGCCGCGGCTCCTCGATGTAGCGCTCCAGCAGCAGGCGCGCGTCGCCGAACGCCTTCGTGGCCTCGCGCGCGGCGGATTCGATCTGCGGCTGGATCTCTTCGCGGGAGCGGACGATCTTCATCCCCTTCCCGCCGCCGCCGGCCGACGCTTTCACGAGCAGCGGGAAGCCGATCTTCAATGCTTCCCTGGTCAGCGTCTCGAGCGACTGGTCCTCGCCGTCGTAGCCCGGGACGACCGGGACGCCGAGGGACTGCATCAGGCGGCGCGACTCGGCCTTGGAACCCATCGCGGCGATGGAGGACGATTTTGGCCCGACGAAGATGATGTTCGCCTCTTCGCACGCGGCCGCGAGCTCGGCACGCTCGGAGAGAAAGCCGTAGCCGGGATGGAGGGCGTCCGCTCCGCTGGCTCGCGCTGCGTCCATCACCCTGGCCACGTCTAGATACGACTTGCCGAGCGGCACAGCCTCGTCGAAGAAGCGCCGCGTGTAGCGGACGTCGTCCTCGTCCGCATGCGCGAGCACGGAGACGATACCGAGCTCCCGGCATGCCCGGGCGATGCGCACCGCGATCTCGCCGCGGTTCGGGACGATCAGTTTGCGGATGTGATCCAAGGTGCCAGTCCTTTGCTGAGGAACGCCTGCATCCCCGCCTGCCCTTCTTCGGAGACGCGGCGCGTCGAGATCGCGTCGATGGTGTACGGGATGGCGTCCGCGAGCTCGTGCGTGGCAACGTGCGCGATCAGTTTCTTGCACTCGCTCACCGCCTCGGGGCCGGAGGTCTTGAGCTGCGTCACAGCCTCGTACACCGCGGCGTCGAGCTCCTTGTCCGTCTCTTCGACGCGGTGCACCAAACCGATGCGCAGTGCGCGGTCGGCGGTGAAGCGCTCGCCGGTGAGGAAGAGAGCGCGGGCGTGTGTTTCCCCGATCTTGGCGATCACGTACGGCGAGATGACCGCCGGCAGGATCCCGAGCTTCACCTCGGACAACCCGAACTGCGCGCCCGTGGTGGCAATGGCGACGTCGCAGACGGCGACCAGCCCGACGCCGCCGCCGATCGCCGCCCCCTGGATGCGGCCGACCACCGGCAGCGGGCATTCGTTGATCAGCGCGTACATCTTCGCCAGCAGCGAGGAGTCGCGGACGTTCTCCTCCCGCGTGTACGACACCATGCGCGACATCCAGTTCAGGTCCGCGCCGGCGCAGAAGTTCTTGCCGGTGCCTTTCAGCACGACGACGCGCGAGGCGTCGGTGTCGATGTTCGAGAAGACGTCGATCGCCTCGGCGATCAGTTCGTCGTTGAACGCGTTGTGGACTTCGGGACGCTGGAGGGTGACGGTCAGGACGCCGTCACTGTGCTCGACGAGGAGTGTGTTGTACGCCATAGGCGGCGCATTGTAAGTGGAGGACACGCGAGTGCGTGCCCTCCACTTTCGAGCTCAGCGGCCGACGCTGCGGCGGCGGCCGCCGCCGGTCTGGCCGAAGACAGGGGTGAAGGTGTACGTCGGCTCCTGCCCGTACGCACCGATCGGAGCGATCCGGACCGTGATGGTGGCGGGGAACGCCGCGATCGCCGGAACGTTGATCGTCGTCGCCGAATGAGCGATGACGTCGGTGGTGAGGTTGATGCCGGGGCCGGTGATGACGAAGCGCATGTTCGTGTCGCCGAAAGCCGAGGCGCCGAGGACGACCGGCCCGCTCTTCGAGACGGTGAACGTGAAGTAGTCGACGTCGGCCGCGGTGCAGATCGCGCCCCGGACGAGCGAGCCGGTGACGATGCCGCGCGAGGCGGTCTCCGGAGTGTCGTTGGAACGGCCCACTTCCTGCGGATCGACGCACGGCGGCGCCGCGTTCGCGAGCGAAGCCGACGCCACGAGCACCGCGTCCTGCGGCCCCTCGGTGACGCTGCTGCCGGTGGCCACGATGCGGTAGAGGCCCGGCGCGGCGTTGGCGATCTCGAGCATCTCGATGTTGTCGATCTCATTGACGCCGCGCGTGGCGTTGTCGCGGAAGTTGGCCTTGCTCAGCACCCAGGGGAGATGCGTCGTGCCGTCCGGCCCGATCACCTTCAGGTCGAGGTCGTTGACGAGCGCTTTCTGCGCGATGTCGTCGCCGCCGAGGTACGGAATCGGAGGATCGGCCCAGTTGAGCACGACGCGGAGATTCTGCGTCTGCGTCAGCTGGACCGTCGCCTCCTTGATCTGGTTGAGACCTTCGGCGAACGTGAGGTTGCGGATGCGGTTGCCGGCCCCCGCGTCACCGATGATCGTGTCGACTGCCCTCTGCGCGTTCACGAGCCCGAAGCCGAACGTGTAGTCCGGACCGGGGTTCCCCATGTCGTCGGTGCCGGCGATGATCAACGCCTTCAACTGCGCCGGCGTCGGGCTGGCACCGTTGAAGGTCTTGCGCCACTGCTCCACGAGCAGCGCCGCGACGCCGCTGACGACCGGCGTGGCCATCGACGTGCCGCTCAGGCGGCCGTAAGCGTTGGTGGGAATCGACGAGAGGACACTCGAGCCGCGCGCCACGACGTCCGGCTTGACGCGGCCGTCTTTCGCCGGACCGCGCGAGCTGAAGCCGGAGATGTCGCTGAACGTGCCGTTGTTCACGATGGAGCCGACGGTGATGATGTTCTTCGCGCCGGCCGTGACGCCGATCGTGTCGAACGGCAGGTCGGGATCGTGGCGAACCGTCTCGCAGCCGCCGGTGCAGGTTACCGGGCAGTCGGTGCCGCTGGCATTCTTCGAATAGCAGAAGAGCTGGTTGGTGATGGTCTCGCCTTCGTCGTCCACGTGGCGGTGCTCGGAGAAGCTGCCGTCGAAGGCAGTACCGTTGCCGTCGTTGCCGGCGGAGTGGACGAAGAGGATGCCGTGCTCGTTCGAGATCTCGTCGAGCGGCGCGCCGACGATCAGGTCGTAGGCCCCGAAGTACTCCTCGGAGTCGAGCCACACCGGGTAGCCGCCTTCGGCGGTCCAGCCGAGAACGTAGCCCCAGGAGTTGCTGTCGATGGAGATCCCGAGCGTCGGCAGCACTTCGTCCTTGTCTTCGAGCCAGTCGTTTTCGCAGTCGTTTGCCGGCGCTTCGACGCACTGCTGGAAGAGGCGGACGCCCGGCGCCATCCCTTTCGCGCTCGGGTTGATGCCGGCGGCGCCGATCGTGCCGGCGGTGTGCGTGGCGTGCGCCTTGTCGCTGACCGAGCCGCCGAGAGCGCTCACGGTCATGCGGCCGGTGAACTCGACGTGATCCTGCTGGCCCGCCGCCAGTTCGAAGAGCGACACGTTGACGCCCGCGCCGGTGAGGTTGTACGGCGCAGCCTGCACCTCGGTGACGTGCGACGTCGCCGCGGAGGCGGCGTTGTCGGTGCGCACCTGCCACTTGCGTACGCCGGTGACGGTGAGCACTCGCTCATCCGAGGCCAGGGCATCGAGGGCGGTCGGCGCAATCGTCGCTTCCAGACGGTGCGACGGGGAGAACTTGACGGTGAACGGATCGGGCAGCGCGCCGCCGGCGGAGAGGATCGCCGCTCGTGCGTCGGCAAAGTCGACGTCGCGCTGGAAGATGACGTTGACCTTTACCCAGGTCTTGCCACGGCCGGTTTCGCGCAGCGCGGAGCTGTGGATCTTCTGGCGTGCGGTGAGCGGCTCGATCGAGACGATGCGCGCGTCTTCGGTCGTGGCGCCGTCCTGCACGCGGGCGAGGTAACGTCCGCCTGCGAGCGGATGCTTGACCGCGATCCCCTTTTCGGCGAGCTCGGCCCGGTCTGCCTCCGTGAGCGCCTTGACCGGGTGGAGGATCATCGCCCGTCCGAGGCGTTCCTCGGGAGCGAGCCGGCGTCGCGTGCGCTCTACGTCATCAGCGAACAGGGTGGTGGTGAGGAGCAGCACGAACAGCAGGGGAAGTCGACGCATGACGGTTATTGTACGTTCCTCGCGCGTGAGTTGATGGTGCCCGAGGTCGGACTCGAACCGACATGAGGGTTGACCTCGGCAGATTTTGAGTCTGCTGCGTCTGCCATTTCGCCACTCGGGCAGCGGCTGTTGCGTTCTGTTACTGGGCTACGGAGCTCTGGACGTCCTGCCACCGACGTGCGGCAGAGTGTAGCTCGTCCTCCGTCAGGATGCGATTGGTCGACTTCGCGAGCTGAAAAATTTCCTTCGCCAGCCCTTCTTCCTGCGGGTATCCGTTCGCGTCGAGCCAGTAGATCACGTTGGAGAGTCCGCACATCGGACCGACCTCGATGATCTGCTGCAGACCGAACATGCCTGCCGGAACGCCCGAGTAAACGCGGTCGGCGAGCCAGTCGCTTCCCTTCTTCTTCGCTTTCACGATCGCGGCGGCATGGACGCCGGTGCCGGTGCGGAAGGCGTCCCGCCCGAAGACGGGATAGCGGTCGTCGAGCGGCACGTTGGTCACGCGCGAGACGTGCTTGACGTATTCAGGGAGCGCGGTGAGGTCGTTGTCGATCCACCCCATCAGCTTGAGGTTGACCATCAGCAGGTCCATCGGCGTGTTGCCGACCCGTTCCCCGATGCCGGCCGCGGAGCCATGCACGCGGTCCGCGCCCGCTTCGAGCGCGGCGATGCAGTTGATGATGCCGAGGGCCCGGTCCTCGTGGCCGTGCCAGTCGATCTTCACGGCCGGGTTCACGCGGTCGACGAGCTCGCGCACGAAGCGGACGACGTTGCGCGTCCCCCACGGCGTGGCGTGTCCCACGGTGTCGGCGATGCAGACGCGCGCCGCACCCGCCTCGATCGCGGCGGTGCAGAGCTTCGCGATGTCGTCCGGCTTCGCGCGGGTGGTGTCCTCGGTGACGTACATGACCGGGATCCCGTTCTCGACCGCGAACCGGACCGCCTTCGCCGACTGCTCGATGATCCAGTCGAGCTCCCACTCCTCCGCGAACTGCCGGATGGGCGACGAGCCGATGAAGAGGTCCGCCTCGATGGCGATCCCGACACGCTGGGAGATGTCGATGATGGGCCGGACGTCGTTCTCGTGCGTCCGGCCGGCGGCGCTGGGATAGACGGAGAGCTTCTGGTCCACGATCTCCCGCGCCAGCCGCTCCACGGTCTTCTGCACGTGCGGCCCCGCGCCCGGCAGCCCGATGTCTGCGTTGTCGATGCCGATCGCATTCATGTAATGGAGGATGCGGAGCTTGTCCTCGATGGAAGGATCGGTGACGGACGGTGACTGCAACCCGTCGCGCAGCGTCTCGTCGTCGAACTCGATCCTGCGCGCCGGCCTTTTCGCCTGCTCGCCGGTGACGTTCCAGTCGTAAATCAGGTCCTCGAGGTTCTCGCTCATGGGCTGTCTTATAAACGACAAAGGTTACGCCGGGGTGAATTCCTTGGGGGTTAGAATGACGAACATGGCAGCCGAAACAGACAAGGACATCCGGAAGCTCGAGTCCGAGCTCCTCCAGCTCGAGCCGCTCACCCGGGCGGCCCTTGCGAAGACGCTGCTCGCGAGCCTGGACAGCCTTACCGATGAGGAGTACGAGCAGCTCTGGGCGGAAGAGGCCGAGGCCCGCTACGATGACTTCCTGGCCGGCCGAACGACTGCGATCGACGGCGACGAAGTATTCGCAAAGGCTCGCGCGAGGAGCCGTTGAAGCCGTACCGATTCCTCGAAGAGGCAGACCAGGAGTTTCAGGAACAGATCGCGTACTTCGACGGCCACTCGCTGGCGCTCGGCGACAAGTTCATCGCAGACGTAGAAGCCGCGATCGCGGACGTGCGCCGGTATCACCAAGTCGGCTCCCCGATCTCCCGCCGGGTCCGGCAGCGTGTTCTTCACGGCTTCAAGTACAGCGTCCTCTACATCGATACGCCGGCCGAGATCATCGTGATCGCAGTCGCGCCGCATCGACGACGCCCCCGCTACTGGCGCAGACGGCTGCGGAATCTCGACCGGTAGCAACGCACCCCGCTGCGCGCTTTTGTTTGGAGTGCGGTCACCGCAGTCCAAATCACTTCCCCTTGAAATCCGCCTGGCGCTTCTCGAGGAACGCCCCCATCCCTTCCTTCATGTCCTCGGTTGCCGTGAGGAGGCCGAAGAGGGTGGCTTCGAGGAACTGGCCTTCTTCGAAGGGCATCTCGCTGCCGTTCATCACGGCTTCGATGGCGGCCCGCACGGCCAGAGGGCCGCGCGAGGCGATCTTGCGGGCCATTTCTTCGGCAGTGGGCATCAACTGGTCGGCAGGGACGACTTTGTTGACCAGGCCGATGCGCTCCGCTTCGACAGCGCCGACGCGGTCTCCGGTGAGGATCAGCTCGAGCGCTTTTCCTTTGCCGAGCAGGCGCGCCATGCGCTGCGTGCCACCGTAGCCGGGAATGATGCCGAGCGTCACCTCGGGTAACCCGAGCTGCGCCTTCTCCGAGGCGATGCGGATGTGGCAGGCGAGCGCGATCTCGCAGCCGCCGCCGAGGGCGAAGCCGTTGATCGCGGCGATGACCGGCTTCGGCAGTCGCTCGATCTTGGAGAGGATGCGCTGCCCCCGCTCCGCCACCGCCTTGCCAGTGAGCGGCGTCATCTGCGACAGCTCGTTGATGTCCGCGCCGGCGACGAAGGCCTTCTCGCCTCCCCCGGTGAGGATCACGCAGCGGATGGAGTCGTCGTCACGCGCCTCGTCGAATGCACGCCCGAGCTCGGTGACCGTCTGCGCGTTGAGCGCGTTGAGGACCTTGGGGCGGTCAATGGTGATGGTGAGGACGCCGTCTTTCTGTTCGGTGCGGATGTTTTCGTAGGACATCGGATTGGCTCCTTGATGGTGTCGGGTGTCAGGTGTCTGAGGTGTTACGGCTGGCGGGAACGGTGCCGCAAGCTTGATAGCCACAGACACCTGACACCCGACACCCGCGCGAAGCGCTAACGCTTCGCGTCGAACGGCACCGGCTTCTCGCCGGAGTAGTCATAGAAGCCCGAGCCGGTCTTGTTGCGGCCGAGGCGGCCGGCCAGGACCATCTTCCTGAGCAGCGGCGGAGCGGCGAAACGCTTTTCCTGGTACTCCTCGTACATCACGTGGGTGATGTAGTAAGTCGTGTCGAGGCCGACGAAGTCGAGGAGAGTGAAGGGGCCCATCGGATAGCCGCAGCCGAGCACCATCGCCTTGTCGATGTCTTCGATCGAGCCGACGCCTTCCTCGTACGCGCGGATCGCGTCGAGGATGTAGGGCACGAGCAGGCGGTTCACGATGAAGCCCGAGTTGTCGCGGCACGACACCGCTTCCTTGCCCAGGGACTTCGCGAACGCGAACGCCGCGTCGAACGCTTCGTCGCTGGTGAGGATGGTGCGCACGACCTCGACCAGTTTCATGAGCGGCACCGGGTTGAAGAAATGGAGTCCGACGAACTGCTTCGGCCGCGCGGTGGCCATGGAGAGCTCGGTGATGGTGAGCGACGACGTGTTGGACGCGAAGATGGCGTCCTTCTTCACGATGCGGTCGAGCTCCGCGTAAGTCTCTTTCTTGAGCTGCGCGTTCTCGATGATCGCTTCGATGACGATGTCGCAGTCGGCCAGGTCGTTCAGGTCGGTCGAGCCCTTCAGGCGACCCATGCACGCATCCATGTCGGCCTGCTGCATCTTCCCCTTCTCCACGAACTTGCCCAGCGACTTCTGGATGCCGGAGAGACCCTTGTCGAGGTACTTCTGCTCGACCTCGCGCACCACCACGTCGTACCCCGCCTGCGCCGCGACCTGAGCGATGCCCGAGCCCATCAGCCCACATCCGAGCACGCCCACTTTCCTGATTGCCATGAGTTGAAGCTCCTTCTTGAAAATGCGGGCGCATTCTATGCTCCGCCCCGTGAATTCGGCATCGCAACCGGCACCTTCGCTGAAGCCGCAGGTCAAGCTGCTCGCTTTCGCCGCGCTTCTCAACGATACGGCGAGCGAGTTGATCTATCCCCTGCTGCCCGTTTTCCTGACCGCGACGCTCGGGGCGACGCCGGCGGTGGTGGGGTTGATCGAGGGGGCGGCGGATGGGCTCGCGTCGATCCTGAAGTACGTCTCGGGGGCCTGGTCGGACCGGGCGAAGAAGCGGAAGCCGCTGATCGTGGCGGGGTATGGGCTGGCGGCGGCGTCGCGGGTGCTGATCGCGTTCGCGGCGATGTGGCCGGTCGTGCTGACGGCGCGGCTGCTCGACCGGACGGGAAAGGGGATGCGCTCGGCGCCGCGCGACGCGATGATCTCGGACGTCACGCCGCCGGAGCAGCGCGGCCGCGCGTACGGCTTTCACCGCGCGCTCGATCACACCGGCGCGGTGATCGGGCCGCTGCTGGCCGTGCTGCTGTTGCAGGGAGTGGGCGTGACGCTGCGGCAGGCGATGCTGTTCGCGGTGATCCCCGGGGCGATCGGGGTGCTGATGCTGGCCTTCCTCCTGCGCGAGACGGAGCACGTTCCGAGCACGAAGCCGCGCGACGCAGGGGCACCGCCGCCGCGGACTCCGGTATTCAGGCGCGCGCTCTTCGCGATTGCGCTCTTCTCGCTTGCGAATTCGTCGGACGCGTTCCTGCTCCTGCAGGCGCACGCGGCCGGCGTCTCCACCGCGATGCTGCCGCTGTTGTGGGCGGCGCACCACGTGATCAAGTCGCTCTTCTCGACGCGCGCCGGGGCGCTCTCGGACCGCGTCGACCGCCGCTGGCTGCTGATCGCGGGCTGGACGTCGTACGCACTCATCTACTTCGCCTTTCCGTTCGCGCAGACGCTCACGTCGTTCGTGATCCTGTTCGTGCTGTATGCGATCCCGTTCACGCTCTCCGAGGGGGCGGAACGCGCCTGGATTGCCGACTTGGTGCCGGCGGAATCGCGGGGGAAGAGCTTCGGGGTTTACTACCTCGTGAACGGGCTCTGCGTGCTCGCGGGGACGGCGCTGTTCGGGCTGATCTACCAGCAGGCGTCGGCGCGGGCGGCGTTTTTTACCGGGGCGGTGTTGGCGTTGTGCGCGGTCATCGCGGTGTGGAGCGCCCGGTCGGCAGTCCCGCGCGAACGGTTTGGAGTGCGGTGACCGCAGTCACCGCTCTTACTGACAGCGCGAACTGCGGCTCGCGCGAGGGAAAGCGGTGACTGCAGTCACCGCACTCCAAACAACGGCGCGATCGACCGCACGATGAGGCCTTCCGATTCCAGCTGCCTTGCCCGCGGATGGCTGTCGGTGACGGCGATGTGCTCGAACAGTCCGGAGTCGCGGATGCGCGTGAATGCGTCGCCGGGAAAGACGCCGTGGGTGGCGAGGGCGATCATCCTTCCGGCGCCGGCTTCGCGGTAGGCGCGGGCGGCGTTCATCAGGGAGCTGCCGGTGCGGATCATGTCGTCGTAGACGACGACCGTCTCCCCTGACAGCGCGGCGCTCACGGCCGTGACCTCGGTGGCGTGGCCGCTGATGCGGCGCTTGAACACGAACGCGGCGGGGACGGCGAGGTCGTTCGCCAGCGACTCGACCCATTTGGCGCGGCCGGCGTCGGTGGAGCCGAGGACGAAGGACGGACCGCCGAGCTCGCGGGCGAGCTGTTCGATGACCGGCTTGGCGTAGACGTGGAACGGGCGGATCGTCCCTTCGAAGTAGTGCGGAATGCCTTCGCTGTGCAGGTCGAGCAGGAGGATCTGGTTGCCGAGCTTCGCGCGCGGAATGGAGGAGAGGATGCGCGCGCGATTCTTGGCCATCACCGACTCGCCGGGGGTGACGGAGCGCTCCATGGTCGAGTAGCCGAAGTACGGCACGACCAGGGTGAGGGTGGCGGCGCCGTTCTCGACGAGCGCGCAGCCGAGGTCGTAGAGCTCGAGCGTGGCGTCGTGGTCGACGGTGCCGCCGACCAGCACCACGTCGCGGTCGTTTACCTCCCCATCGACGCGGAGGTAATGCTCGCCGTCGGGGAAGCGGTCGCGGGTGATGCTGCCGAACTGGCCGCCGCGGGCGCTCGCGAGCTCCCTCGCGAGCGGCTCATAGCTCTCGATGGCGTAGACGATCGCGGTCACGGACCGTCTCTACGCCGTCTCCATCATTTCGGCCGGGATGTCGAAGTTCGAGTAGACGTTCTGCGAGTCGTCGTGGTCGTCGAGCATCTCCAGGAGGCGCATCATCGCCTTCGCCTTCGTCTCGTCGACAGCAACGTACGTCGACGGGATCATGCCCAGCTTCGCCTCGACCGTCGCAATCTTGTTCGTCTCGAGCGCCTGGCGCACCGCTTCGAAGGACTCGGGGGCGGTGTAGATCTCGAACACGTCCGCATCGTCGGTCTGCAGGTCGTCGGCTCCCGCTTCGAGCGCGACTTCCATCAGCTTGTCCTCGCTGACGGCCCCTTTCTCGACGGCGAAGTAGCCCTTCTTGTCGAACTGGAACTTGACCGAGCCGGGGGTGCCGAGGTTGCCGCCGTTCTTCTCGAAGATGCGGCGGATCTCGGGAGTGGTGCGGTTGCCGTTGTCGGTGAGCGCCTCGACGAGCACTGCCACGCCGCCGGGACCATAGCCCTCGTACAGCATCTCTTCGTACTGCGCGCCTTCGATCTCACCGGTACCGCGCTTGATGGCGCGCTCGATGTTGTCTTTGGGCATGTTGCTGGCCTTGGCTTCCGCCACGGCCGCACGGAGGCGGGGGTTGCCTTCCACGTCGCCGCCGCCGAGGCGGGCGGCAACCGTCATTTCCTTGATGAGGCGCGTGAAGATCTTGCCGCGCTTGGCATCGGCCGCACCTTTCTTGTGCTTGATCGTGCTCCACTTACTATGGCCGGACATTTTTCAGGGACTCCTTGAGAGCTGGTTAGACTTGAAGGACGGTAAGTCTATCAAATGATGGCACCAGAATTCCCCATCCGCATCATCACGGACGACGGCGAATGCGAGGTCATCGATTCGCCGGAAGCGCTGATGGCGCGGGTCGACTCGATCGATTCGAGCGACCCGCGCGTGTGGGTTCGGGATGCGTATGACCGGACCGTCAGGCTGCGGATGAATGGGGGGATGGTCGAGCTGCTCGAAGTTTGATGTCGGGTATCAGGTGTCAGGTGTCTGGGGCTTTTCGCCCGGCGATACACCCCAGATACCTGACACCCGACACCCGCGAAGCGCAACCCGTAGCTACACCTTCGGCTCCACACCCAGCTCCTTCAGCAACTCATCCGCCCCATCCACCGCGTCCATCACCCAGAGCATGTACTGCGCGTCGACGTGGATCGAGCGGGTGACGGCCGGGTTGAACAGGAAGTCGGCGTCGATGGATTCGTAGTTGCCGTCGAAGAGGAGGCCGACCAGCTCGCCTTTGGCGTTCAGCGTCGGCGAGCCGGAGTTGCCGCCGGTGGTGTCGCAGGTGGAGAGGAAGTTGACCGGGACGTCCTTCAGCTCCGGGTCGAGATACGGGCGGGTCTTCGACTGCTCGGCCGCGGCCGCGAGCAGCGCGGGGGGGTTGTCGAATGGATCCTTTCCGCTCTCCTTCTCCAGCAGGCCGCGCAGCGTGGTCTGCGGCGTGAGGTAGGTCGCGTCTTTCGGCGAGTACCCGACCACGCGGCCGAACGTCAGGCGGAGGGTCGAGTTCGCGTCGGGGTAGAGCGTCCCGCCGGTGACCTTGCGCAGGGCGTCGAAGTAGCCGGGACGAAGCCGCGCCATGGCGCCGGAGGCAGTCGTGTCGCGCTCTTCGCGTTCTTGCATCAGCGGCACGAGGGCCATGGCCAGGTTCAGCATGGCGTCGTTGCGCGCCTTCAGCTGCGCGGTGGTCTCCCCGAGCATCTTCGTCCGCTCTTCCTGGCTCGCGACCTTCGTGTTCGCGTAGAGCTGGTGGATGTCGACGCCGTTCAGCGCGGCGACGCGCTGCGCGGGCGCCAGCCTGGCTGCTTCGGCGAGGAAGTAGCTGACCACGGCGCGGTCGCTGGCGACGTCGATGGTCCGCTGCGCGCGCTCGGAGGCGGTCTTGAGGGCGGGCCAGCCGCGCTCCTGGTACTTGCCGTCGCGGTCGAGGTCCTTCTTCGGACGCTCGTTCGCGAGGCGGACGATCGTGAAGGCCTGCTGCAGCATCGGCGAGCCGCGGCCGACCAGCCAGTCGACGATGAGGTCGCGCTCGCGGGTACGGGTCTGCTCCGCGGTGAGCTTCGAGAGCTCGTCGAGCAGCGAGCCGGCCGCGGGCGATGCGGAGCGGAGCTGCGTCTCACGCGCGACGCGTGCTTCGACGATGCGGTCCTTGCTGAACCCTTCGTTCACGCTGGTGTAGTTCTTGAGCGAGTTCGAGAGGCTCTTGATGCGCGACGCGTTCCTGATCTGGACGTCGCGGTTGTCTTTCCCTGCTGCTTCGAGCAGGCGGATCGCTTCCGTGTAGTAGCGGATGTTCGTGGGGTAGATGAACTCCTTGTAATTCCGCACCTCGTCCGCGGTCTTGTAGCGGAACGTGCGGCCGGGATAGCCGGCCACGATCACGGTGTCGCCTTCGTCGATCCCCTCTTTGGCCAGCTTCAGCCAGTGTTTCGCCTGATACGGCTTGCCGTCGACGTAGGCGCGGTAGAACGCGAAGTCGCCGGTGTGGCGCGGCCATTCGAAGTTGTCGACGTCGCCGCCGAACTCGCCGATGCGGCTGGAGGGGGCATAGACCAGCCGGACGTCGCTGATCTCGGCCTGGGTCAGCCGCAGGTACTGCGAGCCCTCGAAGAACGACGAGACGCGGCAGCGGACGCCACCCGGCTTCTCGCACTCCGCGGTGAGCTCTTTCTCGCGCCGGTCCATGTGCCGGGCGCGGTCGGCGTCGCTGATGCCGGCGGCCATGCCGGCGTTCACGCGCGCGGTGACGTCTTCGATGCTGGTCGTGACCCACACTTTCGTGCCGGGCGCGGCCGGCAGCTCCTCGGCGCGGGTGCGGGCGAGGAAACCGTTGGCGATCAGGTCGCGGTCCGGACGGGAGTTGTGCTGGATCGAGCCGAACGCGCAATGGTGGTTGGTCACGACCAGACCATCCGGCGAGACGAACGAGGCCGTGCAGCCGCCGAGGGAGACGACGGCCCCCATCGGATCGCCGGTGAGGTCGGAGAGGCGCCGCGCATCGAGCTCGACGCCGAGCTTCTGCAGCTCGGAAGCGAGCTGGGGGATCTGCTGGGGCATCCACATGCCTTCGTCGGCGAGCGCGCCGGTGGCAGCGAGAAGAACGATCAGTAGTTTTTTCAGGGGGACTCCTTGGAGGTGGTGTCGGATGTCGGGTGTCAGGTATCCGGGGTGTTTCGCCCGGGCGACGAGCCCCAGACACCTGACACCCGACATCTGACAACAGCTTCTGACACTTGAGAACCTGTAACAAATTTCAACGTAATATCTACCGTCACACGGAGGTCACACGGAAATGGGCTTGTTCGACGCCTTGCGAAACGAATTCATCCAGATCATCGAGTGGCTGGACGATACCAGCAACACGCTCGTCTACCGCTTCCCGGTCCACGACCAGGAAATCAAGATGGGTGCGCAGCTCACCGTGCGCGAGAACCAGGTGGCGATCTTCGTCAACGAAGGCGAAGTGGCCGACATCTTCAAGCCGGGCCGCTACGAGCTGTCGACGCAGAACATGCCCATCCTGTCGACGCTGCGCGGCTGGAAGTACGGCTTCGATACGCCGTTCAAGGCGGAGGTCTACTTCTTCAACACCCGCCTGTTCACGGACCTCAAGTGGGGCACGCAGAACCCGGTCATGATGCGCGACGCGGAGTTCGGCATGATCCGCATGCGCGCGTTCGGCACCTACGCGACCCGCATCTCCGACCCGAAGACGTTCTTCTCGACCGTCGTCGGCACGCAGGGCCTCACCACCACCGAGGAGATCCTCGGGCAGCTGCGGTCGACGATCATCAGCCACTTCTCCGACATCGTGGCGGAGTCGAAGATCGCCGCGCTCGACCTCGCGTCGAGCTACCGCGAGCTGTCGGAGCTGGCGAAGAAGGAGCTGGCGCCGTCGTTCGAGAGCTACGGGCTCGAGCTGTCGCGCTTCAACATCGACAACGTCTCGCTGCCGGAAGAAGTCGAGGCCGCGATCGACCAGCGCACCAAGCTCGGCGTCCTCGGCGACCGGATGCAGCAGTACACGCAGCTCCAGACCGCCGATTCGATCAAGATCGCGGCCGCGAATCCCGGCGGAGTGGCCGGTGCCGGCGTCGGTCTCGGCGCGGGCATCGCGATGGGACAGGCCATGTCGGGATCAATGTCCGGCTCTTACAACGCACCGCCGGCCGCACCCGGCCACTCGTCGGCGCCGCCGCCTCCTCCGGGAGGGCAGGCGAACGTGCCGCGCTGGTCGCTGGCCATCGACGGCAAGACCTACGGCCCGTACACCGATGACGCGCTGAAGGCGATGGTGCAGGGCGGACAGGTGACGCCGTCGACGCAGGCCTGGCGTCCGGGTGCGAGCGGCTGGGCGCCGCTCGACACATACTCGGAGCTCGGTCTCGAAGGCGGCGGCAGCTCGATGCCGCCTCCTCCCCCGCCGAAGGAATGACCGCGGAACCCGTCACGAGCGCCAAGGTCCGCAAGTTCCCCTGCGAGGGGTGCGGTGCCGATCTGCGCTGGGAGCCGGGCGTCACGGCGCTCCGCTGCGAGTACTGCGGCTTCGTGAAAGAAGTCGCGGCTCCGGCGGAGCGCGTCCGTGAAAAGTCCGTCGATGCCGCCCTCCGTGCGCCGCGCGACCTCGGGTGGGGAGCGGAGCGGAAGGTCATCGCGTGCAAGCGCTGCGGCGCGCATACGACGCTCGACCCGCACGTGGCCGCAAGCGCGTGCGCGTTCTGCGGCACCACCGCGGTGGTCGAATCACCGCCCGATCCGAACGTCGTCCGCCCCGAGGGGCTGCTCCCCTTCCGGGTCACGCGCGACTCGGCGCTGCAGTCGTTCCGGAAATGGCTGCACGGGCTGTGGCTGCGCCCCAACGACCTGAAATCGAGATCGCGCGTGTCGACGATGCAGGGGGCGTACATCCCCTTCTGGACGTTCGACGCGGCGACGGACAACTGGTGGACCGCGGACGCCGGGTACTACTACTACGTCCAGGTGCGCCGGAACGGGAAGACCGTCAGCGAGCGCCGCGTGCGCTGGGAACCGGCGTCGGGCGCGCTGCAGCTCTTCTTCGACGACGTGCTCGTCCCCGCCTCACGCGGCGTCGATGAGGCGCTCTGCGGGAAGATCGAGCCCTTCCCGACCGCCGAGCTAACGCCGTACGATCCGTCGTATCTCTCCGGTTTCCTGGCCGAAGAAAACGCGGTCGACCTGCCCGAAGCATTGGAAGGGGCGAAGACCAGGATGCACCGGCAGATTCGCGTCGCCTGCTCGAACGAGGTGCCGGGCGACACGCAGCGCAACCTCGAGGTGGAAACGACGTTCTCCGCGCTCGCCTACAAGAACGCGCTCCTCCCGATCTGGATCGCCGCCTACGACTACAAAGGGACGCCGTACCGCTTCCTGGTGAACGGCGTGACCGGCATGTGCAACGGCACCGCGCCGTATTCGTGGATCAAGGTGACGCTGCTCGTCCTGGCGATCCTGATGGTGCTGGTGTTCGGGATGTACCTCGAGGGGTCGTGACGCCCCTGACCACGGTCCGCAAACACCTCCGCGACGCGGCGAATCCCGCCGATGCCGAGGGTGCGTTGCGCTTTTTCAAGACCGCGCCGGGTGAATACGGCCACGGCGACAAGTTCCTCGGCGTCCGCGCGCCGGCATTGCGGAAGCTCGTGCGCGAGTGCGACGACCTCTCGCTCGACGACCTGTCCACTCTGCTCGATTCGGAGTGGCACGAGGAGCGCTCGCTGGCGCTGCTCTCGATGTCCCGCCATTACGCGAAACGGGCGGAGGAGCGGGATGCGCTCTTCGCGCTGTACTTCGCGAAGATGCGCCGCATCAACAACTGGGACCTCGTCGACGTTTCGGCCGAGCACGTCGTTGGCGCCCACCTCCGCGAGCGCAGCCGCGCGCCGCTCACCAAGCTGGCGAAATCGAAGGTGCTGTGGGAGCGTCGGATCGCCATCCTCGCCACGTTCCACTACATCAGGCGCGGCGAATTCGAGGAGACGCTCCGCATTGCGAAGCTCCTCCTCCACGATCCGCACGACCTGATCCACAAAGCCGTCGGCTGGATGCTCCGCGAAGTCGGCCAGCGCGACCAGGAGGCGGAGGAAGCGTTCGTCCGCGAGCACGCCCACCAGATGCCGCGCACGATGCTGCGATACGCGATCGAGAAGTTTCCCGAGCCGCTGCGGCAGCTGTATTTGAAGAGGTGACGCGCCCCCGGTTTGGAGTGCGGTAACCGCAGTTACCGCTTTTACTCTGTTCCTCGCAGCTGCACGCGTACCGCCGCCGGCACGCAGTCAAAGCGGTGACTGCGGTCACCGCACTCCAAATCGCCAGGATGGGGCGTTGATCTCGAGCGCCGCGAGCACTTCTTCTGCCGCGCGCACACCGTGGTCGAGCGCTTCTTCGCACAGCGCCACCGCGCTGAGATCGGTGTTGGCGAAGTGAATCGCTCCGAGGGGACGTGACGCGTTCACGCGGGCGGGACTCCAGACGAAACCGGGCCGCGGGCGGATCATGGCGTGGCCCCAGCGCATGATGTCGACCTGCGTGGTGAGCGACCGGAGGTCCGGATGCGCGCGGGAGAGGTCGGTCAAGGCGACGTCGGCCCATTCGTCGCGGCCGGCGGAGAGGAGGCGTTCGCGTTCGGCGCGGGCGTTGGATTCGGTGAGTGCGTAGTAGTACGTCAGGACCGTCGGGCCGCGGTCGATGCCGCGCTGGTGGGTGGCGACGACGTAGCCGAGGGAGGGGCTGTCGTAGAGGACGTTGTCCCAGGCCAGCGGGAAGCCGTGCGAGACCGGACGCTCGCGCAATGACAGGTTGGCGACGAGCCAGGAGCCGTATTCGAACTCGCGCAGGTGCGCCGGCGGCTGCTCGCGCCAGGGACGGATGACGCGCGAGGCGACGAACTGCGGTCCGGCGAAGATCACCCGCCTCGCCCGCACGCCCACTGCTTCGTCGCCGCGCAGCGCGATCACGTCGGCGCCATCCGGCGTGGGGGAAACGTCCGCGACCAGCCACCCGGTGCGCAGCGGAGCGGAGCGCGAGAGATGAGAAACGATGCGCCCGTTTCCTTCGGGCCACGTGACCGTCGGACGTTCCTCGCGCGAGGCAAAGTAGAAGATCCCGGCCCAGGCGCTGGTGTTGTGCAGGCGGGAGCCGTAGTCGTCGCGGCAGGCGTAGTCGACGTACCAGCGCAGGCGCGGCGAGGTGAAGCCGCGCGCGTCGAGCCATTCCTCCATCGAGAGGCGATCGAGCGCCGTCACCTCGGCGTCATCCGAGACCATGGCCGTCGGGATCGTGAACGCGCGGCGTCCGCGTCCGTCCCGGAACGCGCTCCAGCGCGCGATCTCCCCCTCGAACGCACGCAACTGGCGAAGATCCTCGTGCGACGCGCCGGCTTCGAGATACAACCCCTCGTACCAGCGGCCGTGATGGAAGAGGCGCTCCTGCGGATCGCGGCAGAGAAACTGCTCCGCGATCGCCTCCCCTTCCATCACCCCCATCTCGCCGAGGAGACGCGTGAGCACGCGATCGTCGGGCGACGGCGCGATGACGTAATGCGCGCCCCATGGATGGCCATTGCTGCTGCGGGACGTGCCGCCGGGCGCCGCTTCGAGGTCGAACACCACCACGTCCCGCACACCGGCAGCTGCGAGCCGCCACGCGGCGGCCAGTCCGGCGATGCCGCCGCCGACGATCACGACCTCGTGCGATTCCCAGCGCGATGGTTCAGGCGGCGGACCTTGCCGTAACCGGTGTCCGACCTCGTGCGACGCTCCGGCGAGCGTGCCGGGCGGCAACTCCGGTGGGCGCGTGCGGCAGGCGGCTGCTGCGAATGGGGCTCCGAGGAAGGTGGCCAGCAGGTCGCGGCGCGTCAGCTCCACTTGCGCCACTCTTCTTCGTAGTAGCGGACCAGCATCTGGTTGTCGAGGCGGTTCACTTCCACCGGAACCGGGGCCATGTCGCGCGGAAAGACGAACATCGACGCGAGCGTCGCGTCATCGAGAAAGCGCGTCGAGATCGCCACACGCGTCGGCGCCTCGAACGGCTGCAGCCGCGCCAGCGCAAAGCCCCACACCCCGAACGACGGCACGGTGGTCTGGTACGCGCGCACGTGCAGCCCCGCCGCTTCCAGCGTCCGGACGATGCACCAGTAGGAGCGCGGCGCGTAGAGCGGCGAAGTGGCCTGTACCGCGACCGCGGCGTCGGGCGTCAGCCGCGCGCGCAGCATGCGGTAGAAGCGCGTGGTGAAGAGCTTCCCGACCGCGAACGAGCTCGGATCGGGGAAGTCGACGATGGCCACGTCGAACGTCTCGCGTACGCGCTCGATCCAGATCATCGCGTCCTCGTTCACGACCTGCACGCGGCGGTCGTCGAGCGCGTGGCGATTGAGCTCCCCCAGCGGCTTGAACGTGTGCGAGAGGGCGGTCATCTTCGGATCGAGGTCCACCAGCGTCACCGCTTCGACGCTCGGGTACTTCAGCACCTCGCGCAGCGCCAGCCCGTCGCCGCCGCCGAGGATCAGCACGCGCCGCGGCGCCTGGAAGGCCATGGCCGGGTGGACGAGCGCCTCGTGATAGCGGTATTCGTCGGCGGAGCTGAACTGCAGGTTGCCGTTCAGGAAGAGCTGAAAGCCGGCGGCGTTCTTCGTCACGAGGATGCGTTGATACGGCGAGCTGGCCGTATAGACGATGTCGTCCGCATACAGCTCATCCTCGGATAACGTGGTCAACCAATCCGCGCGCAGCAAGGCGATCCCGAGGATCACCACCACGATCACCGCGCGGATGCGCAGCACCCCCACGCCCCGCAGCAACGGGCGTAGCAACCAGGTCCCGTACAGCCCGACGAACGCGTTGAGCAGCCCGAATACGATGGACGTGCGCACCACGCCGAGCCGCGGCATCAGGAACATCGGGAACAGCACCGCCGCGACGAGCGAGCCGATGTAGTCGAACGTCAGCACGCGTGCGACGAGGTCCTTGAAATCGAGCTGCTCCTTGAGGATGCGCATCAGGATCGGCAGCTCGAGCCCGACCAGCGTGCCGATCACGAAGACGACCAGGTAGAGGAAGAGGCGGAACCATTCCAGCCGCGCGAAACCGAGGAAGAGCAGCGGCGCCGAAAGCCCGCCGATCAGCGCCACGCACAGCTCGACGTCGACGAACCGCGCCGGCAGGTCGTGCTCGACGAACCGCGAGAGCCACGCCCCGGCACCGAGCGCCGAGAGATAGAGGCCGATGATCAGCGAGAACTGCGTGACCGAATCACCGAGGACGTAGCTGGCCACCGTGCCCGCCAGCAGCTCGTAGACAAGGCCGCACGCCGCGACCACGAGCACGTTCAGGAAGAGGATGGGGGTACGGTTCATGCGCTTCGCGGGTGTCGGTTTTCAGGTGTCGGGTATCTGGGGAGTGTCGCCCGGGCGAGAAGTCCCAGACACCCGACACCCGACATCCGACACCCCTTCTTCACCCGTGCAGCGCCGCCGCGATGATGATCGCCAGCCCGAGGATCACGGAGCCCATCAGGATCGCCACGGCGGTGTTGTGATCGGTCTCCAGCTCCTTGCGGATCGGGAAGGGGGAGATCTTGACCATGAGCCAGAACGAGACGCCGAACACGATCACGCCGAAGACCGTGTAGATCAGGGTGTTGAGAAACACGTTGAGCATCGGATTTCCGCTCATCACTTCCCTCCTCGATAACCGCCATACCAGAACGTCCGCGCGCCGCCGTGAGCGCCGCGGACCGATTGCGGAGCGAACGACTTGCGCGTGCTGGGCAGCTCCATGCCGCGGACGGCGGCATAGCCGTAGCCGCCGATGATCGCGATTGCGAACACTACATAGAGACCTCTCAGCATCGCCTACTCCTCTTCATCGTCGTCATCATCGGTCTTGATCTGCCCGAACGGGCTGTACGCGCTCTCCTGCCAGCGCCGCGCTTCGAACGAGGCGCGGGCGAGCAGCGCGATCACCGGAAAAACCGAAAGGATCAGCAGCGCGAACGCAAAGTGCGGAAAGCGAAATACCCCTTCGCGGACCCGCACGCGCAGCGGCGGCGGGGTCTTCCCCTCTTCCCACATCGTCTCCAGCCGCAGGACGTAACGGCCTTTGTCGGGGCGCGAGAGATAGACGCGGCGGCTCTGCTTCCCTTCGCTCCAGCGCTCGCCGCCGTCCACGCCGGAGTAGTACTCGAGCGGCAGGTCGAAGCTCTGCATCGCCCCGGTGGCTTCGTTCACGAGATCGGCGGTGACGCTCAGCCAGCTGTTGCTCACGCTCGCGCCGGCGTCCACGGCGACGTTGTACTTGCCCGTCAGCTCGAACGGCTCGCTGAAGACGACCCGCCCGTTCGGCGGCGCCCCCTCGGGAGGAGCGAGGGCCAGGAGATCGACCTCGCGCGTAAAAACCTCGCGATTGGGACGCGTCGCCGCGAGCGCGATGGCCACGATCAGCAGCAGGGCCATCATGACCCCCCAGGTGCAGCCGAGACGCGGCCCGCCGTAGGGCTGCATGGGTCCGGGCAGGTGCGGGCGCGGGAGCTTCTCGACGCCGAACGCGCTCTCGACTTCCTCGGGATTCATGTAGCGCCCGTGCGAGTAACTCAGCTCGCGCGCTCCCGCGGTCGTGACTTCCCGCGAGATGCCGAACGGCGGCGCGATGTAATCGGCCGTGTCGACCGTCTCGCCAACGCTCACGCGCCAGTAGAACTCCCCGTCGACGTACGTCACCTTCGCCGTCGCCACCTGGAAGAGCTTGTAGCGCTTTCCCTGATACGAGACCGTCTTCGCCACGTAGCTGCTGTCGGCATCCCCCACTTCCCCGGGGCGCAGCGGTGTGACGAAGCTCCAGTGATCGTCGCTGTGCACGAACCAGCGATAGCCCTGCTCGCGGTTGTAGAGCAGGTACTCGGTCCAGTAGTACGTCTGGTCGAAGACCACCGCGCGCTGCATGAACCCGGCGACGACATACGACACGCCGTCGATCGTGCCGGTCGCGCCGTTCGCGATGACGCGGTCCGGGCGTTTCTTCGGCAGCAGGCCGAAGTACTTCAGCTTGCCCGCGGTGATGTCGTGACCGGCGCCGCAGTTCGGGCACCAGATGCGCTCCGCCCGATCGGGTGCCTTCAGGTCCAGCGCTCCGCCGCACTTTGTGCAGTTGAGCGTGGCCGCCGCGACGCGCGTCGTGCGCGCGGCGTCGCCGGTGATCCCGAGCTCCGAGAACGTGGTCTCGGTGCCCTTGAACACGACCGGCGGTTCTTCGCTGTAATCGATGGTGGCGAAGCGACGGTCCTCCCCCGTCAGGTCGGCGTAGGCATACGTAGCACCCGGCTCCGGACGCCACGGCAACTCCCCTTCCGCCGACGCCACTTCGGCGCGGCCGAGCTCCGCCACGACGAGCGGCTCGAGTCCGGCGACTGTCGCTCCGAGGTCGAGCTGGTCGTACCGCGGCGCATCGGACTCGGTCCTGAACGTGACGTACAGTCGCCCCTGCGCTTCAGCGAGCCAGCCCCACCGTCCGTCGTCGAAGGCTGCGTACCACTCGTCCCACACACCGCCGGCCTGATGGCGCAACTGCGTCCTGCCGGTGATCCGGAATCCCGTGCCGGCGTACCTGCCGCTCACACCCACGGCGAGTGGCGAGCCGGTGTCGATGAGCGCCGCAACCTGGCCGTGCGCCTCGACGCCGCGATCGGTCCGCGCGACGACGGACCGGCAGTACGTGCAGACCACGACCGCCGAGGAGCCGATCGCGAATTCGACCGGGGCACCGCAGGAAGGGCAGTTCGCGCGCGTCACGGCACCAGCTCGGCCACCAGGGCGCGATCCACCACCCGCACGCGGACGTCGCTGGCGCCAAGGATCTCAGCCAGCCGCTCGCGCCACGGCCATTCGGGTCTCGGCCGGCAGCAATAGAGATTGATGGCGATGATGCCGTGCTCGGGATACGTGTGACACGCGAGATGCGACTCCGTGAGCATCACGAACCCGGTCACCCCGCCCGGATCGGGAAACACATGCCACGCCGGCGCGTGCAGAGGATTCAGCTCCAGCTCGGCGATGACGCGCGTGAAGAGGTGGTCGAGCAGCAACGGATCGCGCAGCGCGTCCTCCCGACACCCACCCCCCTCGACCAGCCATTCGCTCCCGATGTGCATTGGACGGAGCAAGGATACCGCGAGGCGGCCGGGAGAGGAGAGACGACGGGAGGCCTCCGGCGGGCCGGCGGCCACGGTGACGTTGCCGATGGAGCGGCGCTAGTTTGTGCATCAGCGGCCAAGTGCAGCGCGGTGAGGTACTTGCATCTACACTTCAATCGGCGTGAAGAGCGCCGTCACAGCGCGTTGTCGGACTTGTAACCGACCGGTCGCGCCGAAAGACCTACGCTGTGTGACGACGTCATCCCCTAGCGCCGGGAATCCGTCGCGGCCACCCATGTCGCCATTACTCCGCTTCGGACCATTCGAGCTCGATCCCGACCGCGAGGAGTTGAGGCGGTCGGGTCTCGACCTCCGCCTCCACGGCCAGCCACTGCAGATCCTGCGGCTGCTGCTCGACAAGGCCGGCCAGGTGGTGACGCGCGAAGAGATCCAGGCGACGATCTGGGGCGACGAGACGCACGTCGGCTTCGAACAGGGGATCAACACCGCCATCCGCCAGATCCGCTCGGTCCTCGTCGACAACGCCGAGGCACCGCGTTATGTGCGGACGGTTCCACGGCGCGGCTATGTATTCATTGCGCCGGTCGAGCGCGTCGAGCATCCGGATGAGGTCGAAGCCGAAGTCGCCGCCGAAGTCCCCGCTGGTATCCCTACTGAAATCGCCGCCGGGATCGCACCGCGGCCGAAGCGGCGTGCGCGGCGGTCGGCGGCAGCGGCCACGATCGCGGCCGCGATGGCCATCATCCTTGCCGCCTCGAGCTTCCTGGCCATTCTCGTCACCAGGCGTCACCGTGTCCGTGCCGCCAAAACCATCGCGGTGAGCCCGTTCCGTGCGATCGGAACGAAGAGCACCGGGATCGACGGGCGCGCCTTCGCCGAGGAACTGCAGGCCGCGATCGGGCTGCTGCCTGCGCGTCACGTCCGCCTGATCACCGAGCCCGACGGCCGCGCCGACATCGTCATCGACGGAACGGTGCAGCGGACGCCGGAAGGGCTGCGCGTGATCGCGTCCGCGGTCCACGGCGATTCCGGCCTGCAGATCTGGAGCGAAACGTACGAGCGTCCAAGCGACTGGACGGACGGCATCGCCATCGAGACCGCGCATCGCGTGGCGCTGGCGATCGCTAGCCGCTACCTTCCGCCCCCGAAGCGCGAGCCGGCTCTGGTGACGCGAGTGAAGCCGAAGGCGCTCGAGCCGTACCGCCGCGCACGCGTGGAACGGGATCAGGACCCCGCTGCCGCGGAGCGGTTCTTCCAGCAGGCGCTGGCCGCGGAGCCGCGGTTTCCCGAAGCGTTGTCCGGACTCGCGGACATCTCCGGCGAGCGCATGCTCGCCGGGCCGCCGCCGACCCGTGCCGAATCGGCGCAGAAAGCGGCGGACTACGCGCGGCGGGCCATCGAGCTGCAGCCGTGCAATCCCGAAGCATGGTCGATACGCGGTCTGATCGCGCTGCAATACGACTACGACCTGGCCCTGGCGGAGGATACGTTCCGGCGCGCGATCGCCTGCGACTCCGAGTACGCGGTCGCGCATTACAACCTCGCCGCGACCCTGGCGGCGCGGGGCAAGTTCGGCGAGGCGCTGCGCGAGTACGAAATCGCGCGCCAGCTCGATCCGGCGGTCTTCGGTGTGCATCCGATGGAGGCGCGCATCTACCTGTACGCCCGCCGCTACGACGACTCCCTGGCGCGTTACCGCGAATCTCTCGCCGTCAGCCGGGAAGCTCCACCGCTGCTCCTCGGCCGCATCGCCGCTTACGCCGCGCAGAACCGCTGGCGCGACGCCATCACCGCGTCGCACAGCCTCGCCGACCTGCGAGACATTCCGAAACGCGACGGACCGCCGACCGAAGAGGGCTTCAAGCAGGTCTATCGCGAGCTCGAGCCGTACATCCGCGAGGCTTGCGAAAGAGGCACGTTCAATGACTACATCGCTGCCGCGTACTATGCCGAGCTCGGAGACCGCGAGCGCGCGCTGGAGTGGCTGCAGCTCTCGATCGACAACCACGCGCCGTCTGTGTCGTACGCGCTCGTCGATCCACGCCTCGATTCGCTTCGCACCGATCCGAGGTTCCACCAGCTCCTGCGCCGGACGAAGCTCGGCGTTCCCCGCGAGCATTTCCTGGTGACGCAGCTTCAGCGGCCGCTGTTGAAGTGAGTGCGGGCCGACACTTGATCCAGCTCCCCAACCTGCACATTCGGCACGACTTGCGCGTTTATCCAGAATTGATGGCGCGTCCATGGACTTCCGCCGTAGCGAGTCTCAGATTCATCGCGGAGGTACATGATGAAAAACAGACTCTTCCTTCTACTGATCGCAGTTCTCATCGTAGTTCCGCTTTATGCCGAGGTCGGTGTGAGGGAGTGCATTGCCCCGGCCGCAGCGCCGGGCACTGCATACCGGCTCGCTCCCGACTCCGTGTGGCGCAACGTTGGAACGCTGCGTTTCAACAACAATGGCGCCAGCGATTACGTGATCAGCGTCATCCCCGAATTCACCGCCGGCAACACGGCCAATCGGCTCGTCGAATATCAGATCACCGTCGACGGCGTTGTCGCCGGAACGTTCACCCGCAGGACGCCGGAGGTGTTCCCGAACACGCAGTTGATGCGTGCGGTCGCATCGGGTCTCGCCGACGGCATTCACACGATCGCATTACGAGCTCGCAATCTGTCGGCCCAGCAGGTGCTTTATGGCCGCGTCTGGATCACGCCGTTGCTGGTCGATGCGGCGGAGAATACGGTCCGGAACGGCTCCGGCGCTGCCGTGACGGTGACGTCGAGCTGGACGAACCTCGCGCAGGTGAACATCGCCGCGGGATCGACCAAGATGCTCTATCTCGTCGCATCCGCCACCGTCACCGGCGGCACGTCGCTCACGAACGTGCAATACCGCCTCAGCAGCGCCAACGTCATCGACACGTACGACGACACCGTGCCGGACGTCATGAGCGACGGCGTGCACGTGGCGGCGATGTACAAGCCGCCGACGACGAGCAGCGCGACTTACTGGTTCCAGGCTAGAACGCTGGGCGGGTCGTTCATCGTGGGCGCCCGCGAGCTGGTGGCGCAGACCATGCCGCATTTCACCGTGTTCGAGGCCACGGGCGGAGCCGCTACGATTCCGAACAATGGTTCGTGGCACACGCTGACGTCATCGACGGTGCCGTCATTGCCCGCCGCGGCGCGCGGCCTGTACGGCAGCGATGGCAGCGGCTACACGTACTTCACGTACAACGGCGCCAAAACCCATGCCGAAGTGCGATTCGAGCTCGAGACGCCTTACCCGGAGCCATACAAATTCTGGGAAGTCGGCTGGATCGGCGTGCAGCCGAGCGGGGATCGAAAGCTCGAAGGCATGATGGCGGACTGGGAACAGCTCGGACTGGACGTCGGCCTACCCTTCACCATGCGCCTGCAGATGCGCGGGTTGTGTTCGGGCGGACCGTCATTGAGCGTGACGAAGTCGCGTTTCCAGGTCGCGGTGGTTCCGGACTCCTACGCCTTCACCAGTGCAGCGTGCAGCGTAAACCCGGGTGTGTGTTGCGCGAACAATCCGGGCGTGTGTCAGGCATACGAGTGCTCGATGGCTCTACCGCTGACGACCGGCGTACCGTCGGGAAGTTGCCCGTAGTGGTCACACGGAGCACGGCGCTCGTCTGAATACCGGCGACCTCCGGCTTGTCACGCCGGAGGTCGCCGCATTGCACCCGCCACCCCACAAGGCATGGCTCTGGCAGTTTTGTCCTGCATGAAGACGAAGGTGCGCTACGCGGTCATCGGTCTCGGCCATCTCGCGCAGGTGGCGGTGCTGCCGGCGTTCGCTCATGCCAGGGGAAGCTCGGTGCTCTCCGCGCTGATCTCCAGCGACGAGAAGAAACTGCGCCTCCTCGGACGTAAGTACGGCGTGGACCGGCTTTACTCCTACGAGCAGTTCGACGAATGCATGCGGAGCGGCGAGATCGACGCCCTGTTCATCGCCCTGCCGAATCATCTGCATGCCGAATACACGATTCGCGCGGCGAGGCACGGCATCCATGTCCTGTGCGAGAAGCCCATGGCCGTGACCGCGAAAGACTGCCGCGCCATGATCGGCGCCTGCGAGAAGAACGACGTGCGGCTGATGATTGCCTATCGGCTGCACTTCGAGAAGGCGAACCTCTCCGCGATCCGGCTCGTGCAGTCGGGAAAGATCGGCGAGCCGCGGATCTTCAGCTCCGTCTTCACGATGGATGTGCGCGAGAAGGACATCCGCCTGCGCCGCGAGACGGGCGGGGGGACGCTGTACGACATCGGCGTCTATTGCATCAACGCCGCGCGCTACCTGTTTCGAGACGAGCCGATCGAGGTGATCGGCGCGATGGCCAGCCGTGACGCCGCCCGCTTCGACGAGGTGGAAGAGATGTTCAGTGCCACGCTCCGCTTTCCCGGCGAGCGCCTGGCCAGCTTCGTCTGCAGCTTCGGCGCGTCAGACGTGGCCGAGTATCGGGTGATTGGCACCAAGGGTGACGTGCGGCTCGATCCGGCATACGAGTACGCGGCGGAGTTGCGGCAGTTCGTGACCACGGGCGGCCAGCCTCGCCAGCAGGTCTTCGCGAAGCGGGACCAGTTCGCCGCCGAACTGGCCTACTTTTCAGATTGCGTGCAGCGCGGCGTCGAGCCTGAGCCCTCGGGATGGGAAGGGCTGGCCGACGTCCGCATCGTCGAGGCGCTGTATCGATCTGCGAAAAAAGGACGGCCCATCGCGCTGGCGCCGTTCGAGAAGAAACGTCGCCCCACGGAGCGTCAAGAGATCCGGCGGCCCGCCGTGCGCAAGCCGCCGAAGCCGGTGAACACGAAGCCGCCGAAACGGAAGTGACGTCCCGGCCGCTGTCGAAATGAGTGCGGGCGAAGTCCGCGCGTACCATGGGACGCATGCCGGAACGGCCGAGCTCCCGCACTTCCCTGCTTTTCGGCTCCACGCTCTCGATGTGGCTGGTCTGGGCCGCAGACCTGGTGTGGCCCGGCAACATCGGACACGGAATCGTGCCCCGCACCGCGTACGGGCTGCGCGGGATCGTCATGGCTCCCTTCATCCACGTCGACCTGCAGCACCTGCTCGCGAACACGATCCCCTTCGTCATCCTCGGCGCGGTGATCCTGCTGCGAGGAACGCGCGCGTTCCTGTTCGTGCTGCTCGTCAGCGCGGCCGTCGCCGGTCTCGGGACCTGGTTGTTCGCTGCGCCGAATACCCATCACGTCGGCGCGAGCGGCGTGGTGTTCGGATTCCTCGGCTATCTCCTGGTCCGTGCGGCATACGACCGCCGCATCAGCTCCGCCCTGATCGCCATCGCCATCGCCGCGTTGTACGGCGCGACGTTCCTGACGTCGCTGATGCCGGCACACGGCATCTCGTGGACGGGACACGTCTTCGGATTCGTCGGCGGCGTGACGTCGGCCCGGATGCGGTACCGCCGGTGATGACGCCCATTCGCATCGGCCCGACGTCGTTCCTCATGGGCTCCGGCGAGGGGCGCGACGACGAGCGTCCTGTCCGACGCGTTTCGGTCGAGGCATTCGAGCTCGGCGCGACGCAGGTGACGAATGCCGAGTACGCGCAGTTCGTGAGCGCGACCGGGCATGAGGCGCCTCCGTTCGGGGATCAGGCGGCGTTCGCAGATCCGGCGCAACCGGTGGTCGGTGTCTCCTGGTTCGACGCGGTCGCCTACTGCGACTGGCTGAGCAACGGATCGGGACGCCGGTTCCGCTTGCCGACCGAAGCGGAGTGGGAATGCGCCGCGCGCGGAGGCCTGGAGCAGGCTCTCTATCCGTGGGGCGACGATCCGCCGCAGTCGCGGCCGGACTACGACACGCGCTGGCGCAACGGGCCGGAACCGGTCGCGCAGCAGGCACCGAACGCGTTCGGTCTGTACGACATCTGCGAGAACGTTCACGAGTGGTGCAGCGACTGGTATGACGCCGGCACGCGCCGCGCGTCGCGCGGCGGTTCGTGGCGGCATCGCGTCAAGATCAGCCGTTGCGCGGCGCGGTCCAGCCTTCCTCCCCACCTGCGTTACGCGGACTACGGATTCCGCGTCGCGTGCGATCCCCAATGGCGGCGGACCGGGCCCGGTCCGCCGCCGTCAGGTGGATAGAGGGGTTACGGTTTGACCGCGGCCGGGGTGTCGGGCGTCTGGGCGGCCGGCGTCTTTCGACGGCCGGAGCGGCCGAGGGCACGGCGCAGGGCCGCGGCGTTGGAGACGGTCGGTTTCCGGTTCGGGCGGTTGGCGCTCTTCACCGTGCCGTAGACGCCGAGGGCGCGTTGGCCGACGTCGTAGCGGCGTTCCGTGACCACGTCCTGAACCGAACGGCCGAGTTGCACGATCTGCTCGCCGAACGCGTTGTACACGCGGCTGAAGACGATCATGTCCCGTGCTTCGTCCGACGTCAGGTCGTGGATCGAGGCCATGCCCGGCGAGTTGTCGACCGAGACCGCGATCTGCTCGAGGAACTCGTCCGGCACAGACGCGGCGTTTGCAATCCGCCTGCGCTCGACCTTACTCGTCCCCGCGAGCTCCGGCAGGTGCTCGGTCACGATCGCCATGATGCGGACGATCATGTCCCGCACCGTCTCCTCGTGAGAGAGGGTGATTTGGGTTGCTTCTGTCATCTTGCTTCACCTCCTTCTTTTCGACGCTCGCCTCAGCCGTGCGCACAACTCAGGCGCTCTTATCCGTTGAGACGGAGCAGCAATGGAAAGGTCACGGAGACCGGAAAATGACAACTAAATGTTCCGTCTGTTGCCAAAATCAGGTGATTGACTGCATCAACGACTCCGTGATCCGGGTGGAGTAACCCAATTCACTGCATCAACGACTCTGTGAGTCGGGTTGGGTGACCCGATTCATCGAGTCGTGGACCCGGTGATTCGGGTTGATGACTCGATCCATCGGGTCAGCGACCTGGTGATTCGGGTTGTCGACTCGACTCATCGGGTCAGCGACCCCGTGATTCGGGTTGTCGACTCGATTCATTGGGCCAGCGACGCGGTGATTCGGGTTGTTGACTCGATTCATTGGGTCAGCGACCTGATGATTCGGGTTGATGACTCGATTCATCGGGTTATCGACGCCGTGATTCGGGTTGTTGACTCGAGTCATCGGGCCAGCGTCGGGGTGATCCGGATGGGTGGCTCAGTTGACCTGGTCATCAACCCTATCCACTCGGGGAGGCACCCGACGATTCGGGTTGTGGACGCAATTCACCGCGTCCTCGTCGGGACGATTCGGGTCGAAGGCCCGGTTCGTCGCGTCATCGTCCTGGTGATTCTGGTCACGGTTCACCGTACGGTTCACCGCCGTCTCGAAGCTCCCGCTCATCGCGGATCCCATCGGAATCTTTCGGTCAGGCCGTCATGACGGCATCAATCATGAAAAGAGACGCGGGGCCGCACGAACAAAGGAGATTTGGATGAAAAGACGACTGATTCTGATGATGATGGTATTCGCCATTGTCCTGACCATCGCGCCGCTCGCGATAGCCGATCACTGCACGACCTGCCGCTTTGGGAATTGCCGCCCGGCCACGGATCCGGCGTACTACTTCTGCGAAGACCTCGGCGCCACCTGCGCCTTGAGCGCCCCGTGCGGAGGCCCGCACCCGTTCACCGAGGAGCCGCTCGCGGCCGAGTTCACCGTAGCGTCGGTCGAACGGCTGGACGACCGGCTGAACGAGCGGCAGCCCGCTGCCGAACAGACGCGCGTCGCCTCGCTCGAGACGCCTGCCCCCTCCCACCGCTGATCGCCGCCGGCCCCGCGTCTCGATTCAACCGCGAAGGAGATCCGCCATGCTGTTCCTGATCCTGATGATGCTCGCCGCCCCCGCCGCGGCGCCCGCGGGCTCGATCGATGCCACCATCCGCGGCACCACGCAGCCGCTGGAGGTGCAGCTTCTGCTGCGCGATGCCGGAGACAACTGGAAGGCGGTCGCTCAGAAGAGTCTTCCCGCGCAAACGCGGCGCGTGCGCTTCGACGGCCTCGAAGCCGGCGTCTATCAGATCCTGGTGCGCGGTCCGGTGGCCACCGAGCAGCTGGCGACGAAGATCGCCGTCGGCCGCACCGACGCGCGCCGCATCACCATCAACATCGAGCCGTTCGTCCTCGCGGGCCGGGTGACCCTCGGCGGCACGGAGCTCGGCGCCGGGGGCCTGCTCCTCAAGCACCGCGAGCTCCACTCGCGCTCGGAGATCTTCCTCGGGGCGGACGGCACGTTCCGCGTCCCGTTCTGGCAGCGCGGCACGTTTTCGTACGGCGTGCGCGGTCCGGCGCTGCCGACCGCCTACTCGTTCGAGACGGAGCTCGAAGGGGCGTCGCCGGGACCGCTCCACATCGACATTCCGGACGGCCGCATCAGCGGCATCCTCCGCGACGAGAAAAGCGGGCAGCCGGTGGCCGACGCCACCGTGACGCTGCAGACGAACGTCGACGACCGCGAGGAGCACGTGAGACTGACCACCGGTCCCGAGGGACGGTTCGACTTCGTCGGGATCAAGCACGGCAGCCAGACCGTACGAATTCATGCGCCGCAGCATCTCGAGCCGGCGCCGATCGTCTTCGAGCTGACGGACGCCGCGCCGCTGCGCGAGCTGGACCTGCGCCTCGATCCGGGCCGCTCGGTGCCGATCGTAGTCATCGACAAGGAGTACGACCCGATCGCGAACGCGAAGGTGTTCGTCGTTGCGGACTCGAAGCTCCGCGCCCGCGGGACCACGGATGAGGACGGGCGAGCCAGCGTGGCGGTGCCGGCCGGCGAGCCGGCGACGCTGTTCGTGGTCTCGGAGGAGGGACCATTCGCGATGCTGCGCGTGCCGCGTAACGACGAGAAGCGGCGCCTGCAGGTCTTCCTTCCCTCGTCGGCGTCGTCGCTCCTGATCCGCGCGCAGACGACGGACGGGAAGACGATGCCGCCGTTCTCGCTGCTCATGCGCTACAACGGCGAGCTCGTGCCGACCGAGGTGGCGGAGGAGCTGACGGAAGTGCAGGGGTTGCAGCTCGCGACGGGGCCGGACAGCGAAGCGCATCTGCGGAACATCCCCAGCGGCAGCTACGAATTCTGGCCCTACCGCTCCGAGGCGGAAGCGGAGTCGATCGTGGCCGCCGGCTCGATGTTCCTCGCCCCGATCCAGGTGAACGTGCTGACGGGCGAGAACAAGATCGCTGTAAAGTTCGCCGGCCGGCGGTAAGCGCGCCGAGTGAAACGTTTTCTCCTTTCGATTCACTATTTCTTCGAAAACCAGCTCTTCGCCACCGTCGACGTCGCCTGGCACAGCGAGCACCTCGGCTACACGAGCGTCGGGGCGGTCGACATCGTGCGCGAAGTGATCGCCTCATGGCGCGCGTTGCTGCTGCGCCAATCCGCCCCACTGACGGTCTCCCTGCTCGAGGAGCGGAAGCGGTTCGCGGTCACCACCGTCGAGGAGTCGCCGTTCGCGGCGGAGCTCGCGTGCTCGTTTCTGGCGGACTATGTCGCAGACGACGACCCTCTCGTCGCAGCGGCCGCGCAGTTCGAGACCCTGATGCTGCGCCACGCCCTCGGCGACGAAGTACCAACCCCGGCTGAAGCCGGGGTCTATTTCCTGGAGCCGCCTACGGCGGCAAACTCGCCCGCGTAGCGGGCGACAGTCAGAGGCTGTGACAGAAACTAGACCCCTACCTTCTCCTCCACTCCCTGCAGCAGCGCACGCGCGGCGAGCAGTTCCGGGGTGTCGTCGTCGCCGCGATACGCGTTGCAGGCCTCGGTCAGGAGGAGCTTCGCTTCATCGCTGCGGCCACGCGCGAGAAGGTGACGGGCCAGGCTTCCGGCGGTGCGGAGCGAGAGCACTGCCGCTTCCTGCCCCGCGCTGATGCGCAACGCGGTCTGGAACGCCTCGGCGATGGCCGCGCTGTCGCCCCCCTTCGCCTCCAGCGCCTCCCCTTTCAGACGGTATAGCTCGGAGAGCTGGCAGACGTCGTCGTTGGTCCGTGCGGTTGCGAACCCCGCCTCGATCCATTGCAGCGCCTCGTCGAAACGTCCGGCCGGCAGGAGGAGCTCCGCCATCAGTGCCGGAAACCAGCACGCCTCCACGCCCGCGCCGCTCTCGTGCCAGCGGCGGCGGGCGCCGGCCATCAGCTCCAGGCCGCGGTCCAGCTCTCCCTGGAAGGCCATGGCCCAGCCCTGCCAGAATGTGGCGAGGGTGTTCCAGGCTTCGAGGTGATGCTCGACGGCCATCTCCATCATCTTCTGCGTGTAGCTGAGGGCATTCGCGACGTCTCGCCGATCGACGTAGTGCGTAATGACGCCGAAGAGGAGGAACCCGCGGCTGTGCAGGTGGGTGAAGCGCTCCAGCAGCTCCTGAGCCTCGTCGACGCGCTGCTGCGCTTCGCGCCGGCGGCCGAAGAGATTCAGGCTGGCCACGCCATAGCTGTAGAAGCTCGGAGCCGGGTCCTCGCCGAAGTTCTGGCAATGCCAGGCGTAGTGCGATTCGAAGTCGTACAACTCGAGTCCCGCCTGTGCGTGCGCGAGCGCGTCGGCCGGCCTGCCGAGCCACCAGAGGGTGTCGCAGAGCATGGCGTGGCTCTGGAGCAGCAGGTTCTCGTCGTCCGAGGCCTGGGCCACGGCGTGCATTTTTTCGGCGGCGGTGAGCGCCTGGTGCAGCCGCGCGGCAACGATGTCGTTGGTCCAGACTCCGCGCAGGATGCCGAACAGCGTCTTCGTCTGCGGCAGCAGCGCGCACAGCTCCTGGGCCCGCGCGTAGCAGCGACCAACCTCGACGGACGCCGCGCCTCTCAGGGCCACGAGCGCCGGCCCCGCGATCATGCGCAGGTCGAGCTCCCGCTGCCAACGGTCGGCGTCGTCCGGAAGCGCCGCCAGGTTCTCGACCGCGCGCTCCACCTGCGAGAGTGCTTCGCGGTTCGCGCCGCGCGACAGCGCGCGCCCGGCGGCGCGCTGCCAGTACTCGGCCGCCTTGTCGGGCAGGCCGCCTTCCTCGCAGTGATACGCCACGAGCTCCGGCTGCGACTCCGCCACCTCGTGAAACTTCTCTTCCAGCACGCCGGTGATGACCCTGTGGTACTGGCGGCGCTGCTTCTTGAGGAGCGACTGCTGCAACGCTTCCTGCACCAGCGCGTGCTTGAAAACATATTTCGCGCGCGAGAGCATGCCGCGCCGGTAGAGCAGCCCCGCCTGCACGAGCTGGTTCAGCCCCTCGGTGAGCGCCTTGTCGACGAAGCCGCCCACTTCGCGGAGCATGTCGAAGACGAACTCCCGCCCGATGGTCGCGCCGATCTGGGCCACCGGCTTGGCCGTCGCGAGCTTCGCCAGCCGCGCCATGAGCGTCTCCTGCAGCGTGTCCGGGATGGCCAGCGAGTGGAACGGCCCCACCAGCTCGTAACGGTCTTCCCGCTCCACGACGAGGTCCGACTCCAGCACCATGGTGGTCAGGTCTTCGATGAACAGCGGGAAGCCCTCGGTCTTCTGGTAGATCTCGTCGAATACCTGGGGTGGCAGCGGCTTGCCGCCGGCGACGGCGAGCACCATCTGCTGCGCCTCCTCGCGTCCGAGCCGGTCCAGCGCGATCTGGCTGGCGTTCTCCCGGTTCAGCCACTGCGGAGGCGGCGTGTACTCGGGACGGAAGGCCAGGAGCAACAGCAGCGGCATCGCCGACGCCTGGTCGATCAGCAGGTCGAGGAACTCCACCGTCGAAGGGTCGACCCAGTGCAGGTCCTCGACGATGAAGAGCACCGGCGTCTCCGCCGCCAGCTCCACCACCAGTTGCACCATGATCTCGAGGGCCAGCTGCTTCTGCTCCTGCGGACTGGCGGTCGAGACCGGGTACTGCGGCGCGGGGACGGACATCACCTTGGCCAGCGGAGGCACGAGCTCCTCGAGTGTGCCGTACTGCTGCACGGTGCGCTCGATCTTCGCGAGCTTCGCCGCGTCGTCGTCGCCCTGCTCGAACCCGAACCACGACTCCAGCGACACGCCGACCGCGTAAAGGGAGGTGTTCTGGTGATACGGCGAGCAGCGGCACTCGATCGAGGCCAGGCTGTCGGTGGCGGTGCGCTTCTTCACTTCCGCGAGGACGCGCGACTTGCCGACGCCCGCCTCGCTTCGCAGCAGCACCACCTGACCCTTGCCTGCACGCGCGTCCGCCCAGCGGTCGAGCAACAGCGCGAGCTCCTTGTCCCGGCCGACCAGCGGCGTCAGGCCTTTGGCGACGGCAGCGGTGACGCGGCTATGGCCCGTGTCCCGGAGAATGCGGAAGACGGCGATCTGCCTCGACTGCGGCAGCGGGATGTTGCCGGCCGGAGCGGTCGTGAAATAGTTCTGCACCAGCTTGCGCGTGGTCTCGGTGATGACCACGGCGTCGGGTACGGCCGCCTCCTGGACGCGCGAGATGAGGGCCGTGAGCTCGCTGTCGTCGACGTCATCCGCCGCCGCGCCGCCGCCGGCGATGATCACGCCGGTGTGGATCCCTACGCGCACGGCCAGCCGCACGCCCAGCTCCTGCTCGATCTTCGCGTTCAGTTTCCCGAGGGTCGCGATCAGGGCCTGCCCCGCATGCACGGCACGGCGGCTGTCGTCCCCGAGGGCGACGGGATAGCCGAAGTACACGACCATCGTGCTGCCGCCCGACCGCACGATGTGTCCTCCGAACTGATCGAAGACCTGCGACGCCACGCGCAGAAACTCCGGCGCGAGCTCGTGGAGGATCTCCGGCAGGTCTTCGTCAGAGACGGGAGTGCCGTCCCTCTCCGTCGGCGCGAGGGCGCACTGCAGGATCGTGAGCTGGCGCCGTTCCGCCAGCTGCTGGATGCCCGCGGGAGCAGCCTCCGCGGCTGCGCCGGCCTCGGGCCGCACGCGCTCCCGCGCACGGGCGATCGCGCTCCGCAGTTCCTGCCGGATCTTCAGAAAGAGCCGCTTCCGCTTGCCCGGCTCCGCGTAATGCTCCTCGATCGTTTCCCCGCCGCCCGGCAGGAACTGCCGTGAGGCAAGCCACTCATGCCGGTCCCATTCGCAGGGGGAGAGGATGACCGGAAAGATGATCAGTCCGTCCTCGCGGCAGCGGGCCAGGAACGCGCTCATCTCCACGCTCGTGCAGTAGGGGGAGTCGAGGAAGCCTTGGCTCACCAGCACCAGGGCGATATCCGACTCGCGCAGGCGCTTCTGGATCTCTTCGTCCCAGAACGTCCCTCCCTCCAGGCGTTGGTCGGTCCAGAACTCGACGCCTTCCTCCGCCTCCAGGCCGCGGAGAAAGCCGACGAGCGAATCGTCGCCAAGGTATTGCGGATCGCGATGGCTGTAACTGATGAAAATCCGCACGGGGGTCATGGACTGTGTCAGGAGCTCTCTCTTTCTCTCGACTGAGGAGTGACGGGAGCCGGCATTTCCCTACCTCTGCCCGCCCCCGCGAAATGCCGTGGCGTACACCTGGAAAGAAGGCATAATGAACGAAATCCCGATCAACGGAAACCTGCCGGAGGTCATCAGGCATGCGCGGAAGAAGTCGTGTCTTCATTCCCCGGGACGCGGTGCGTCGCGCGAAGGCGCCCGCCGCGGGCCCGGGACAGTCGGTCACCATTCCCCTCGTCAGTGGCAAGTACTTCGAGAACGGCGCCACCCAATGGTTCGCCAACCTGGGCATCGGCACACCCGGCCAGTCGCTCAGGATCGCCATCGATACCGGCGGGAGCTTCATCTGGACCACCTCCAGCCTCTGCGCGCCCTACTCCTGCCTCCACGCCGGCGGTGGGCGATTCGTCTGGGAGGACTCGTCGACCTTCCACTGGGTCGACCAGACGCCGATCCCCGTCGACTTCGGGCCGTGGGGCTCGATGACCGTCGAGATCGGGCGGGACGAGATCGCGTTCGGCGCCGCCGCGCCGCTCGACCTGACCATGTTCCTCTCCGAGCAGTACAAGGGCAAACAGTTCGACGAGCTCGTTTGGGACGGCGGCATCGGCATGCCCTCGGGGAGCGACTACAGCGATCCGCGCAGCTCCTACTTCCCCGCGGAGCTGATGAACGCCGGCCTGTGGGACCCGGACATGCCGTTCGTCTCCTTCATCACGGACGAGGGATCGGACTCGGGCAGCGTCTCTTTTGGCAGCGTCGATCTCGATGCGGTCGACCTCCACTCCGCGGTCTTCCTGCCGTGGACGCCGTACACCGCGTACCCGAACGAGAAGTGCCTCTGGACCACCCCGCTCTACCAGTACCTCGTCGGCCACGACGTCGTCGCCGCCGGGAACGTGCAGTTCTGCCTCGACAGCGGCTCGTCGGCGTTCAAAGGCGACGACTACATCATGGAGAGGACCCTGAAGCTGGTCGGCACCACGCCGCCCCAGCCCGACGTGACGCTGGTCCTCGGGATCACCCCCTCGGGCGAGCCGGCACGGATCGTCGTTCCGCCGAGCGTCTACATGGTCCAGGTCGAGGGGGTGCAGGAACCGGTGCCGCAGTTCCAGCCCCTCGGCATGAAAGACGCCGTGCTGGTCGGCTCCGTGTTGATGGATCAGATCTACTCGGTCTTCTGGTACGACGTCACCGAAACCGGGGCCGGGTACCACCTCGCCCCGATCGGCATGTGGATCTTCAACAAGAAGGACGGGCCGCAGTTGATTCAGACACGCAGCGAGACGCCGTTCGAGCTGCCGCGCCGCAAACACAACACGGGAGCGGGTGCATGAGCGTCACCGGCAGCTGGCTCAACGGCTATGGATCGGTCATGTTCCTCACGCAGGGCGACGGCGGGAGCGTGACCGGTACCTACACCTCCACCACCGGCTCCTCCGGCTCGTACTGGGTGACCGGCTTCACCGGCAGCGCAGCGAGCCAGAGCACCGGCCAGCCGCTCGCCTTCAGCATCCTCTGGCGCTCCTTCGCCAACGGCGAGCCCGATCCGAGCTGGCACTGGGTCTCCGGCTTCAGCGGCCAGATGCTGCCGCTCGATCCGGTCAACAATGGTCCGACGCTGATCCTCTTCAACGACCTGGTGGCCACGGTCGCCGATCCGGTCATGACCTCCGTGCCCGGCAGCTACATCGACAAGCTCGCCTACGTGCCGTACACCGGCGGGCAGGCCAATCCCGGCCAGTGGCCGCCGCCGTTCACCCCTCCCTCCTATCCCGATCCGATCGACGGCGCGTGGCAGTGCATCGAGAATCCGGCCATCAGCCTGTTCCTGCAGGTCGAGGACGTGACCTCCGGCTACGTCGCCGGCACGCTGACTACCGGCGCGGGCACCAGCGTGGTGGTGGGCTTCACCGACAACGGCGCCGGCAGCGCCGGGCTTTTGTTACAGGGACTCACCCTCTCCGCGGTGCTGCCGGACGGACAAACCGTCGTGGCACTGGCCGGCGATCTCGTGCTGTCCGCCGGAACGCTGACGATGGAGTGGGTGCACAGCGTCGGCACCGCCCCCGACGTCAGCTACATGCAGACCAACATCGAGGGAATGAACTTCGGGAGGGCGTGAGGATGCGCTTCTCGCTTTTCCCGTTGACGCCGCTTCCCTCCGCGGTTAACTTCATCTCACTTTCAAATCTGGTTGTCCCAAGCGTCTGAGGAGGATTGCGCGTCATGGCCCTTCGCCTGCCCGTCCGTACACTGTTCCTCGGCTTCTGCATTCTTTTGCTCACCACCTCGGCGTTCGCGGCCAACGGCCGCATCGCCGGACGGATCACGCGCGCGAACGGCGCCGGGATCGGTGGAGTGATCGTGCAGGTAGTCGAGCTCTCGAAAGTCGAGTTGACCGATGTCAACGGTGACTTTCGTTTCGACGTGCCTCCCGGCACGTACACCCTCTCGTTCGTCGCCGCCGACCAGGCAGCGACCGAGAACAACGTCGTCGTGACGAGCGGCGGCAGCACCCGCGTCGACAAGCAGGTGGACTGGAACCTGAGCGTCGCCGAGACGATCACGGTCTACTCGGCCTCGCGGCGCACCGAGCGCATCGTCGAGGCCCCGGCCGCCGTTACCGTCGCGACCGAGCAGCAGATCGAGGCCGCGGCTCCTTCGGGCCAGGCACCCCGGATCATCGAGAGCGCGCCCGGCGTCGACTTCACGCAGAGCGGCCTTTATGACTTCAACTTCAACGCGCGCGGCTTCAACAGCTCTCTCAACCGCCGCATCCTGACGCTCGTCGACGGACGCGACCCCTCGGTCCCGTTCCTCGGCGCGCAGGAGTGGGCCGCGCTCTCTTTCCCCATCGACGAGATGGCGAGCGTCGAGCTCGTGCGCGGTCCCGGCTCCGCGCTCTACGGTGCGAACGCGTTCAGCGGCGTGCTGAACATGACCACCAAAGACCCGAAGACCTATCAAGGCGGACGGGCCCTGCTGACGGGCGGCGATCTCAGCACCCGCCGAGCCGACGTCCGTCACGCCGGCGCCGTCGGCACCGAGTGGTACTACCGCGTCGTGGGCGGCTACGGCGTGAGCGACGACTACACCCGCTCGCGCAACGTCACTGTCGAGTACAGCGTTCCGTGCACCCGGTCCGGGCAGTTCGACTGCCTTCCGCGCGAGCCGGCACCGCTCGGTCTCGAAGAGGTGACGGTCGCCTTCGGCGGCCTGCGCATGGATAAGCATTTCGCCTCTTCGAACGTGCTCACGCTCGAAGGCGGCTACGCCAAGCTCGAAGGTCCGACCTTCCAGACCGGCATCGGCCGCGTACAGGTGACCGACGTCGCCCACCCGTGGGGCCGCGTCAACTACTCGATGCCGCACTGGAACTTCCTCGGCTACTACGACGGCCGGATCGCGGAGCAGCAGATCGCGCTCTCGTCCGGCTCGGGCGTCATCCCGGGAACCCCGGGCCTGTGGGAAGACTCGAACAACATGCACGGCGAAGTGCAGACGAACTGGGGCCTCTTCCGCGACCGCGCGAACGTGGTCCTCGGCGTCGCCTATAACCGGCAGGAAGTGGACACGGCCGATCCGAACGGCTTCCACACGCTGATGCCGGAAGCAAAGTCGGAGCGGCAGCAGGCGGCCTTCGGGCAGCTCGAGTTCGATCCGATCACCAACCTCAAGGTGCTGCTCGCGGCGCGCTGGGATGACTCGACGCTGCACGAGGCGCAGTTCTCGCCGAAGGGCGCGCTGGTCTACACCTTCGCGCAGAACCACAGCATCCGCTACGGCTACAACGAGGCCTTCCAGCGTCCGAACTACTCGGAGCTGTTCCTCCGCGCTCCCGCGGGCGCGCCGGCGAATCTCGCGGCCGCGGCAGCTGCGAATCCGCAGGCTGCACCGCTCGCGCCGCTCCTGACGCAGCTCGGCTTCGCTGCGATGCCGGTCTTGGCCCTCGGCAACACCGATCTCGAAGTCGAAAAGGTGCGCAGCCACGAGATCGGCTACGCCGGCATCTTCAACGGCAAGCTGTTCGTCACCGTCGACATCTACGAAAGCTATCTCGAGAATTTCGTGACCGACCTGCTGCCGGGCGTGAACCCGGCCTTCGCGCCATACCAGGTTCCGGGCACCGTGCCGGCGCCGTTCGTCGCACCGTTGACCGGCTTCCTGCAGGCGGCCCTGCAGACCCGCTACGTCGGACTGACCACGCTCAATGGCGCCCCGGCGCTCGTCCTCTCCTACGCCAATGCCGGCGAGGTCGACACGCGCGGTGCCGAGTTCGCGATGAACTACTACCTCACGAACAACTGGCTGCTCGACTTCAACTACGCCTGGTTCGACTTCGACGTGAAGGAGAGGCTGACCACCGACCAGCTCGAGCCGAACGCTCCGGAGCACAAGTTCAACCTCGGCCTCGGCTATCGCGGCTCGCGTTTCGACGCGCGCGTCGGCTACCGCTGGGTGGATGAGTTCCGCTGGGCGGCCGGTCTCTTCGTCGGCGACGTGAAGAAGTATTACGTCCTCAACGCCTCCGCGAACTTCCGCGTCAACGACATGTTCGGGGTCGGGGTGGACCTCGCGAACGTGAACGACCACGAGCACTACGAGGCGTTCGGCGGCGACATCCTCGGCCGCCGCGCGCTCGGCTTCGTCAGCGTGAACTGGTAGCGTCTACAGGGAGCGCCGAGGAACCCCTCGGCGCTCCACACTCCCACCTCAATACTCAGCCGGAAACGGCAACGTCTGAAGAAAGTCGGTCACTACAGGTCGAGGTGTGCCATTCGAGCGGTAGATGCCGAACGTGGCTCCCGATGTGTAGTCCGACAGCACATAGATGAACGCCTGTGTGATGCGGTCGGTCAGGTGAGCACCGCCGGGTATGAAATACGAGTCGCAGATCCCGTACCCACCGCGATACTCAATCAGAGACGCCTTGATATTCGTGAGCTGGTCGGCCTCGCCGTACAACGCGAGGTAGCCAAACTCCGTAATCCACTGCTCCTTGCAGTCGAGACTGGGCGCATTCGTCTGCATGTCACGGATGTTGTCGACCAGCCACCAATCGGTATCCTGAGCGAGGTCGTCTCCCAGAGCAGTATTGTGGAACGACACGACGTCTACATACGACGACGCACGCTGGCTGTTGTAGAACGTGTTCTGCAACTGCTGCCAGACCTGCTTCGTCCGCGTCGGACGATCCTTGTACGCACGGGTCGACATCGCCGGTGCGACCACCTTCGTCCCCGGCGCCCATTGTCTGATCTCGATCGCCGAATGGATCACGAGGTCGACGTACTTCGGCCGTGACGAGATCTCGTTGTGCTGCGCGTTCCAGCCGACACCGTCTCCGCTGTTCATCAGGTCCGGCTCGTTCCAGATCTCGTACGCATCAATCCGGCCATTGAAATGCTGTGCTACCGCGCGGACGTAGTTCTTCCAGTCGGTAAGGTTGCTCGGAGGCGTGGTCCCATTCGTGTTCGAGCCTGCCCACACGGGAGGATGCGCGAGAATTGCGAGCACCTTCAAGCCTCTCGCGCGCGCATCATCGATGTCGGCATCGACACCGCTGAAATCGAAGACACCCTTCGTCTTTTCGACCTGCGACCAGCGAACCGACGTGCGGATCCAGCCAATATTGGCGTTGCGGGCGAGATCGTTGAACGCAGGCGCCTGAACGTTGACGCCGATCTTGATCGGCGGGTGAGCAAAATTACCGGTGGCGGGATCCGTATCCCAGCTATTCAGACAGGTACACGCGGACGCGGGTCCGGCGAACAGAACAGCGGCCAAAGCGAAAGCTACTGCCACGAGCAAACGACGTTGCATGAGAAACCCCTTGTTGGTTGAGTTGGACGACAGCGGCCGCTATCGGGTCGCAGTAACCCAACCCACCAAAGAAGGTATTCCGGACGGCCTGATTTAATTCAAGCCGAATCAGCCGTCCAGGCGCTTCAGGATCGCATCCCCCGCCGCCTTCGTTCCCAGCGTTCCGCCGAGGTCTTTCGTCGTCTCTCCTGCCTGGATTGCGTCGACCACCGCGCGCTCGAGTTGCGCCGCGGGCTCCTGGAACCCGAGGTAGTCGAGCATCATGGCGGCGGTGAGGATCGCGCCGATCGGGTTGGCGACGTCCTGGCCGGCGTACTTCGGGGCGCTGCCGTGGATCGGCTCGAAGAGGGAGACGCGGCCGGGATGGATGTTGCCGGATGCGGCCACGCCGAGGCCGCCCTGCAGCGCGGCGCCGAGGTCGGTGACGATGTCGCCGAACATGTTGTTCGTGACGATCACCTCGAACATCTCCGGCGCGCGGACCATCTGCATCGTCAACGCGTCGACGAACATGTGGAAGTGCTCGATCTCGGGATAGCCGGCCGCCACTTCCTCGAACGTGCGCATCCAGAGGTCGCCGCCGAAGCGCATGACGTTGTTCTTGTCGGACATGCAGACCGACTTGCGTCCGTGCTTCTTGGCGTACTCGAAGGCGTAGCGGATGATCCGCTCCACGCCGCGGCGCGTCGAGACGTCTTCCTGCACCGCGATCTCGTCCTGCGTCCCCTTCTTGAAGTTCCCGCCCATGCCCACGTAGGCACCTTCGGTGTTCTCGCGGAAGATGACGAAGTCGATGTCGGCGGTCCCTTTGCCTTTGATCGGCGTGAGGCGCTCGTCGAGGAGCTTGACCGGGCGGTAGTTGACGTAGAGGTCGAGCTGAAAGCGCATGCCGAGGAGGATGTCGGCGGCGTGCTTCATGTCGGGGATGCGCGGATCGCCGAACGCGCCGAGGTAGACCGCATCGTAGTTGACGCGGATGTCGTCCATCGCGCCTTCGGGCATGGAGATGCCGGTGCGGAGGTACTCGTCGGCATTCCAGCCGAAGTAGGTGAACCGGAGTCCGAGGTTGTGCGCGGCGTTGACGTGCTCGAGGACGCGCATGCCGGCGTCGATGACTTCAGGGCCGATACCGTCGCCGGGGACGACTGCGATCTTTTTGCTCATAGGCGGGGCGGATTCTATAGGAGCCGCAAAGATCGGCGTTCGGCTTTAGGCGTTGGGCGTTTGGGGTGTCGTGCAGCCCGCGATGCACCCCAAGAGCCTAACGCCCAACGCCTAACGCCCCGCTCGGCGCGATCAGCTCGATCCCTCGCTTCGCGAGCTCTTCTCGCAAACGCGGGTCGCAGAGTGCGCGCGTTTCGCGCTCCCAGTCATACCCCCATCCGTACTCGGTGACGCCGACGCCGGGATGGGTCACCAGTTCCGTCACTCCCTCGACGTGGTCGAGCAGCGGGACGACGTCCTGGAGGTGGCCGGCGATGGAGACGCCGATGGTACGGGTGTTCGTGAAGGACGCGCGTGCCCGGCGGCCGAGAGCGCTGAGGGCGCGCATGGAGAGCGGACGGGCGGTGGCGCCGTGGTCGTCGACGATGCGCACGTAGCCGATTCCGTACTCGCGGGCGAGCTGCGCTACGAGACGGAAGATGCGCGGCAGGAGGTGGAGGTGCTGGTGTCCGTTGAGGTGCGTCACGCGGAGGCCGGTGGCGAGGACGCGCTCGAGCTGGGCGCGCAGTTCACGCTCGATGGCGGCCAGAGAGATGACGCGCGCAAGGTAGAGCGGGAGGAACGACGTGTACCTGCGCGGGAAGCGGATCGCCGTCAGGGGACGCTCTTCGACGAGCGTGAGGTGCACGCCCACTTCGAGCGACGGCACGTCTCGTAAACGGGCCACCGCGTCGTCGAACGCGGCACCGTTCGCGACGAGGCTGCAGGCGGTCACGATCCCGTTGCGATGGGCGAGGATCGCCCCTTCGGTCATGCCGGGATGCAGGCCTACGTCGTCGGCCGTGACAATCAGGCGCCGGGGATTCATAATACTAGCCATAGGGGGATCTTTCATGAAGAAAGTCAGTGGACTCCTGTTCCTGCTCCTCATCTCGACGTCGGCATTCGCGCAGTCTCAGTTTCGCGGCTCGGCGAAATTTGTCTGCGGCAAGACCGGCCAGGACGTCATCGACGCGTTCGCGTTCGCACCCGGCGCGTACTTTACGAGCATCAACGTCACCAACCCCAACGCCATCACGGTCTCCGGGACCAAGCGCTTCAGCATCGGCCTGCTCAGCCAGGTGCCGGGCAAGTTCACGCCGCTCATCGGCTGGGCCCTCAAGCCGTCCGAAACGATGCAGGTCGACTGCGGCGACATTTACAAGCAGATGAACATCCCGCCCGGTACGTTCATCGACGGTTTCGTGCACTTCGTCGGCTCGCCGTCACGCTTCGACGTCACCGCCGTTCACACGGTCACGGACGGCGACAGCAGGCTCGTGTCGATGGACGTCGAGCAGATCGTCCTTCGCTGAGCGGCGGCGCATTTCGGGAAAGAGCGTCACGAGCTCCCGCAGAATCTTCAGGACCACTCCGAACGAGGCGAGGTGCGACTCGCCTCGTGTCCTCGGGAAGTAGTCGATGCCGATCTGCTGGATGATGAAGCCGCGGTTCTTCGCCTTCACCACCAGCTCGGCATCGATCAGCGACCCCTCGGATTTCAGATGGACCGCCTGCAGCACGCGCCGCTTCATCAGCTTGAACGAGAAGTTGATGTCGCGGTGCGGCCAGCCGAAGAGGATCCCGATCAGCCAGTTGTAGATGACGGTGTAGACGCCGCGCTTGAACCCTTCGAGGGTCCGGTCGTGGCGGTAGGCGGCGACCATGTCGGCGTCGGTCAGCTCCATGGCGCGGATGGCGCGCCCGAGGACGTCCGGGTCGAAGGGGATGTCGGCGTCCATGTAGAAGACGAGGTCCTTCGCGCAGGCGGAGAAGCCGGTGCGCAGGGTCGCGCCGAGCTTCCGGTTGACGGGATGGGTCAGCACCTTGATGCGCGGCTCGTTTGCGGCGAGGCGGGCCGCAAGCTGCGGCGAGGTGTCGGTCGAGGCGTCGTCGACGATTAGCAACTCCCAGTCGCCCGCGTATTTCGAGAGCGACTCGATCGACGCCGCGACGGCGAGCTCGATGTTGAGCTCCTCGTTGTACATCGGGATGACGAGCGAGACAGACGGTTTCATTGGGGGCGCCTCGCCGTGAAGATCATGTGCGGGTGCAGATAGCCGCGGTCGATGGCCCGCGCCTGGAAGTCGGTGAAGCCGATCTCCGTCAGCATCGCCCGCAGCTCATCGGGACGCTGGTAGACGAAGCCGCGGCCGATGCTGATGCTGAGGAAGGTGTCGGAGAGCCATTCCTGGAAGCGGGCCCACTTCATCTTGAACGAGGTCGCGTCCATGTCCTTGAGGATGAACGTCCCTCCCGGCCTGAGGCGGGCGAACGAGCGCTCGAAGACGCCGCGGCGGACGTCGAGGGACATGCGGTAGGTGGCGTCGTAGATCACGACCGCGTCGAACGCGCCGCGGATCGCGTCGTCGTAGGCCGCGACCTTGCGGATCTTCGCCGAAGGCGACGGGAGGAGGCTCTTGCGCTCGTCGGGATCGACGGCGACGACTTCCCTCGCCCGCTCCTCGGTGATCAGGCGGGCGTAGAGACCGTGACCGGCACCGATCTCCAGCACCCGCGCGCCGGCCGGGACGTCGTCGATGGTCCGGGTGAACGGGCAGGTGAAGAAGCGGATGAGCATGTGCAGGCGGTGACCGGCCGGGTAGTGGCCGAACGCGCGGTGCAGGATGCGCAGCGCGCGGACGTATCCTATTGACATCGGGGCGATTATAGAGCGCCTTTGAGGTCAGAACTGAGTCGCTGGAACCTGCTCGCCGCCCTCGCGCTGCTCGCCGTCGCGGCGCTGCATTTCGCGTCCGTGCCGCGGACGATCTGGGAGTTCGACGAGAGCTACTTTGCGTACGGGGTGGAGCGCTACGAGCCGCTCCAGCATCACCCGCCGCCCCCCGGCTATCCGCTCTACATGGGCTTCGCGAAGCTCGTTCCCGGCAATTCGTTCAACGCGCTCCTGGCGACGAGCATCCTTGCCCTGCTGGCAGGCCTGGCCGCGTGGTTCTTCGCCTTCCGCGAGCTTTCGGATGAGCGGACGGCGGTGGTCGCGACGGTGCTGCTGTACGCCTGCCCCGCGCTGTTGATCTCCGGGACGCTGCCGCAGTCGGATGCAGGGGCGGTGGCGTTGTTCGGGTTGGCGGTCTGGGCGTGCGCGCGCGGCAATCCGCTCTGGATGGCCATCGCCTGCGCAGCGGCCATCGGCTGGCGTCTGCAGTTCTCCATCGCCATCGTGCCGATGTTCCTCGTGGCCGTACTGCTGCTGCGCAGCTGGCGGGCAAGGTTCATCGCCGTCGGCGTCTTCGGCGCCGCCTGCCTGGCCTGGTTCGTCCCGCTGGTCCTCGCGGCGGGCGGCCCGCCCTCGTACTGGAAATGGCTCTCCGGCCAGGCCGCGTATTACGCGGCCCATGACGCCGACCTGTCCCGCAGCGGCCATTCGGCGTCGCACATCGCACTGCGGTTCATCGCCCATCCCTGGGGCCCGAAATGGCTGGCCCTCCCGCTGCTCCTCTGTGCGCTGTATGGAGTGCGGCGACCGCAGTCGCCGCTTTCACTCCGGACGGAACCGCCGCGCGATCCGGACGCCAGTGAAAGCGGTGACTGCGGTCACCGCACTCCATACCCTTTGCTCGCGGGCTGTCTGGGTTACCTCGCTTTCGCGCTGTGGTCGATGGATCCGGCGGACGCCGTGCGCTACGCCATTCCCTCGCTGCCGATTGTGGCTTTCCTGGCTGCACGAGGGTTGAGACGCGTGCCGGCAGCGGCCATCCTCTACGTCGTGGGCGCTTACTGGTACGCCTCCCCTGTCCTGCGTGTACGCGCCACCACCCCCGCCCCGCCCGCCGCGGCCGCGGCCTGGATTCAGGCCAACGTGCCGAAGCAGACCATCGTGCTGTTCGACATGACGCTCGCACCCCACGCGAGCTATCTCCTGCGCGAGTACAAAACCATGCGCATCGACGCCGGACTGGCGCGGTACGGGGGCTCCGAGACGCCGATGGTCATCTACGCCGACGGAGAGCGCGGCAGCGCGCCGGGCGTCACGTTCCGCTGGCCGGACACCGATGCCTATCGCAAGCTCACCCGCCAGCACTACGGCGCGGTGAGCGTGATCCCGCTGCCGCTCTCGCAGCGCTATCGGGTAGTGGAAGGGGTGCATGCACCGGAGCGGCGCCGCGACGGCAAGGCGTGGCGCTGGCTCGGTGCGCGCGGCGTGCTCGAGCTGCCGCATCGGCGCGGGTCGCATGTACGCGTCACGCTGCGCACGCCACCGGAGTATCCGCTGGACGCGAACCGGGTGAACGTCAACGGCACGATCGTCGACATTAAACGCGATCAGACCGTGGGCGTGGTGGTGCCGTTCGCGGAGCGCATCGTCATCACCGCGGAGAGGACCTTCGTCCCTGCGCGCATCCGCGGCGCGAACAATCGCGATGCACGCACGCTCTCCGTGATGCTCACGTCCGTCGAGCAACTCGACGGGCCGCCAGCCGGAGGATGATCGCCGCGGCGGCGATCAGCACGCAGGCGGCCACGATCTTCGCCTGCGTCGCCACCCCCATCGCGCTGCCCGCGAGAGTATCGACGAAGTAGGCGAACAGCACCGCGCTCGGGATCGAGCCGGCCAGCGTCACCAGCACGTAGTCGCGCGTCCGGATCCGCGTCGCTCCGGCGATGTAGTTCAGGGCAACGAAGGGCACGACCGGCACGACCCGCAGCAGGAAGAGGTTGAACGGCGAGTCGAGCGCCGGCAGGTCGCGGCGATCGATGCGCCGCTCCACGAAACCCGACAGCCCCCGCCGCGCCAGCACGAACGGGAGCAGCGACGCGACGCTCAGCGTCGCCAGTTCGACGGCCGCGCCGAGCTTCCACCCCCACATCAGCGTCGCGGCCGCGGAGAGCAGGCCCACCGGCAGCAGGAAGACCGTGAAGAGCGTGTACGCGAGCACGAACAGCGGCAGCGACCACCACTCCCCCGCCGCGCCCTGCATGGTGGCGATCGCCGCACGCGCGGCCGGGAAGTCGCCGAGCCGGGTGGCCACGAACGCGACCGCCACGATCGGCACGACGATCGGCGCCAGCGGCAGGAAGCGGCGCAGCCGCGTCAGCAGCATCACCACCGGCCCGGCCGCGAAGACGATCAGCAGCGGATCGGTGAGCGGCATGCGCAACCGGATCGACGGAAAGTACGGCACGTGCGCCAGCCACATCGCGGCGAAAAACAGCAGCACCGCGAGCACCAGTCGGCGGTCGGGATGCTGCCAGAGCCCGAGCCCGCCGAGGAGGTAGAGACCGAGGATCACGACCACGCTCAGGGCGATCGTCTTTGGACCGTGCTCGCCGGGATGGAGCCAGGGGCGCCAGTAGAGTGCAGCCTTCTTCAGCGTCGACCGGAACGCGTACCCGGGATCGCCGCGGACCTGCTGCAGTGCCAGCGCGCGCCAGGTCCGGTCGCGCTCACCGGGCGTCTTCGCCCGCGCGTCGACCGCCGCTACCGCGGCCGGGACGGTGCGTGTCTCGAAGGCCACCGAGCGCTGCGCGAAGAGATTGCGGTCCGTCGTCTCGACAACCTGCATCAGCTCCGGATGCGTCCCGCGCCAGAGGTTGAAGCCGGAGGCGTCGTTCACGACGATCGGCTCCCCGAAACGGACGACGTTCCGCGCCACCCACGGAGAAAGCGTCAGCGCCGCCGCGAGCAGCACCACATGCGCCCGCCGCCAGGCGAAGAGCGCGAAGAGAGGAATGCAGAGCAGCCCGGTGGGACGCACGAGCGCCGCCAGCGCGACGGCCACCCCCGCCAAGGCGTGCTGCCGCCGCACCAGGAACAGCAGCGAAGCGACCAGCAGCATCATGAAGAGAGGCTCGGTCCGGATGTCGGTCACGCTCCCGACGAAGAAGGGGTGAAAGGTGGCGAGGAGACCGGCGATGAGCGCTCTCTTCGAATCTTTCGAGACGAACGCCGCCAGCATCATGATCAGCAGGACCGTGATCGCGTCGCAGAGCGCCAACCCGTACTTCACCAGCCGCACGTTGTCGGGATGGCACCCGGTCACCGCCGCCATGAAGAATGGCAGCCCCGGTGCGCGGAAGAACGGCAGGTTGCCTCTCTCCGGGTACTCGTGCTGAATGCAGAGCGTCCGGGCGGCATTCACATAATCGGGGGCATCGCCGAACGCGAGCGTGTCCGCCCCCGTCCACTCGATGGCGGCGATCCGCACCGCCAGGGCGAGGATGAAAACAGCAATTCTCATCGGATATGATGCCGCGCTCGGAGCCAACCCTCTCACCCTGACATAAGGAGCAACACGTGGCCAGTTTCCCCGGTGTCGACTATTTGGAAATCGATTCTCTTCTCACCGAAGAAGAGCTGATGGTAAGGCAGACCGTCCGCGACTTCGTGGACGAAGAAGTGCTCCCCATCATCGAGGAAGCGAATCGCGAAGAGAAGTTCCCGCATCACCTGATCCCGAAGATGGCGGAGATGGGCCTCTTCGGCGCCACGATCAAGGAGTACGACCTACCCGGCCTCGGCCACGTCGCCTACGGCCTGATCATGCAGGAGCTCGAGCGCGGCGACTCCGGTCTCCGCTCCTTCGCCTCCGTGCAGTCCGGGCTGGTGATGTACCCGATCTACACCTACGGCTCGCAGGAACAGCGCGACCACTGGATCCCGAAGCTCGCCGCCGGCCAGGCCATCGGCTGCTTCGGCCTCACCGAGCCCGACTTCGGCTCGAATCCCGGCGGCATGCGCACGCACGCCCGCAAGGACGGTGACTCCTGGGTGCTGAACGGCGCGAAGGCGTGGATCACGAACGGCTCGATCGCCGACGTCGCGGTGGTCTGGGCAAAGGCCGAAGGCACGATCCGCGGCTTCCTGGTCGAGAAAGGGACGCCCGGCTTCTCCACCGCCTACCACATGGGCAAGTTCTCGCTGCGCGCGTCGGTGACGTCGCAGCTCTTCTTCGAAGACTGCCGCATCCCGCTCGAGAACGTGCTCCCCGAGACGAACGGCCTGAAGTACCCGCTCGGCTGCCTGACCCAGGCTCGCTACGGCATCGGCTGGGGCGTCCTAGGCGCGGCGATGGGGGTCTACAACACCGCCCTCGAGTACACGAAGTCGCGCATCCAGTTCGGCGGCCAGCCGATCGCCTCGCACCAGCTCGTGCAGAACAAGCTCGCCTGGATGATCACCGAGATCACCAAGGGGCAGCTCCTCGCGATCCAGGCGGGGCGGATGAAAGAGCGCGGCACGCTCAAGCCGCAGCACGTCTCGATGCTGAAGATGAACAACACCAACATCGCCCTCGAGTGCGCCCGCATCGCGCGCGACATGCTGGGCGCGAACGGCGTCTCGGACGAATACCCGGTGATCCGCCACATGATGAACCTCGAGTCGGTGAAGACGTACGAGGGGACGCACGACATCCACAACCTCATCATCGGCCACACCGTGACCGGCATCGCCGCCTACAACCCGCCGATGTCGAACAAGCAGGAACAGGAACTGACCGCCGCCGCGGAAGCGGCAGCGATGGCCAGGAAATGACACTGCCGCGCAGTAACGGCGCGCGGCGCCGTTACTGCGCGGGCGTTACTGCGCGATCAGGGCGTTGCTCAGCTCCGAGGTGTCCATCCCCAGGTCGTTCTGAAACTCCTCCGTCGACACGTCCGGCGGCCTGAGGAAACCGGTGCGGTGGCCGCGCGTATGCGTCGCGGTGATGTACTTGCCGCGGAAGTCGCCCGGGACGCGCGCGGTGAACTCGAACACCGGCAGCGTCTCGTACTGCGGGATGCCGCCGATCGCCAGCTCCGCCTGCGGCTGGCCGCGGCGGCTGAGACCCGTGCTGGCATAGAAGTCGATGATCGAGAAGCCGCGGAACACCAGCGTGCTCTCCACGATCCCGTGGATGACGGTCTCGTTCGTCGCGGCGTCATAGGTCGCCGAGAAGAGCGCCGGCCTGTTCGGGGCGGCATTCAGGTCGTCGTCGCGGCGATTCGGCGTCTCGAAGTCGAGGTTGACGTCGATGGCCATGTACCCGTTGTCGAAGATGCGGTTGCCGCGCAGCGCCATGTCGCCGCGGTTCGTGCGGGCGATCCCCCACTGCGCGTTGTTCGTGATGACGTTGTTGAACACGTCCGCGCCGTACGCCACGTTGCCGTCGTTGCGAATGCCGGCGTCGAGGAACATGCCGCTCGCGCCGTTGCCGGTGATGATGTTGTTGAAGGCCACGAGGTGTCGGGCGCGCTCGGCGAAGACGCCCGAGCGGCGATTCGAGGCGATGTGGTTGTCGACCACGGCGGTGACGCGCGCCGCAGTCGTGACGACGCCACGGCCGTTCGGCACGGCATCTTTCTTCCGCGCGTCGACACCGATGTAGTTGCCCAGGATGACCGTGTCGAAGTAGAGCGCCTGCCCACCGACGAAAAGCTTCGTCACGTCGCGGCAGTCCGCCAGCGACGCGGTGCGGTCCGTCGTCTCGACTGCGCCCCACGGGAAGCCGTTGATGGCCAGCCCGAAGACGTGCAGCTGGCATCCGCCTCCGAGGAGCAGACCTGGGCCGTGGGTGAGGAAGGAGCCGTTCAACTCCACCTCCGGACCGTCCGGGTTCGTATCGCCGCTGAATGCGGTCTGGGTCCTGCCGTCGACGCTCACCGTGCCGCTCACCTCCGGCAGCGGTGTGCGCGGACGGATTGTGTAGACGCCGTTCAGGGCCGCCTCCGGCGGAATGCGGAAATCGATCGTGCACGGCGACTCGGCGCAGAGGATCCGTGCGTCGAGCAGCGCCTGACGCAGCGAGCCGCTGCCTTCGTCATTGACGTTCGACACGACCAGATGCCGGACCAGCAGGAACAGGAAGTCGCGAGCCGTCAGCTGCGGCGTGAACGCGGCCTGATCGGCGGCCACCGCGGTATGGATCAGGAGCTCGCCTCCCGTGAGGCGTTCCTCGACCACGTCGACCTCCGCGCCGATGCCGTTCAACACGTCTACCTGTGCCTTCGTGCAGACCACCACGTCCGGTGCTACGCTGCAGGCCGTCGCGGAAGTGAGCGGCCGCGCCGCCACGAACCGCCCGCCGGCGGGGAGCGTCATCGTCAGCGTCACGTTCGTCGCTGAACCGGCGTTGCTCCCGGCGAAAATGCGGCGCGACGTGACCGTCCCCGGCGTGAGACGCGGGCGTTCGGTGAAAATGTTGTCGCCGGAAACGAACAGCAACGGCAGATCCACCACCTCCACCGCCACGGTTGCGACGTTGTTCTCAGGCCTCGTGTCGGAAGCGCTGCTGATGCGCATCGTTGCCGTCTGCACCCCGGGCGTGTCGAGGAGGGTGCTGATCTGCACGGAATGAAACTCCGACGCCCGGAACGTGCAGACGATCGGGCGCGTCTGCGGGCCGGTGCAGTTGTCGCTGCCGACGTGCCCGACCTGGCCGGGGACGTCGAGCTCGATCGTGAGCAACGCGTCCTCCACCCCGCTGCGCTCGACGCTGGCGATGAACGACACGGGCGCTCCGCGCGGTACGCGCGCCACCTCGGACGTGCCGTCATATGCCGCGTAGATGCGGGCCGCGAAGTCGCCGTCCTGCGCGCTCAGGGGGAACGTGCAGACCGCAAGGAGAACGAGCAGCAGGCCGCGGATCGGGTTCATGGTGCTCGATCTTCGCGCCGCCGGCTCGATCTCACAACACCGAAGTGTCGAAAGTGTCGTTGCGTGATGTGAAACGCGCGTGCGGCGACGCGAGCCGCCGCACGCGCCGGCACTACAGCGTCAGCAGAAACGCGGTCAGGTCCTTCTTCTCGTCAGCAGTGAGCTTCACGCCGGTGACCAGATTGAAGAACTCCACGGCATCTTCCAGCGTCAACAAACGTCCGTCGTGCAGGTAGGGCGGCGAGTCCTTGATGCCGCGCAGCGGGAAGGTCTTGATCGGTCCTTCCTGCTCGGTCCTGCGGCCGTTCACGTCCTGCACCTTGTAGAAGCGGTGCACCTGCAGGTTGTGCATGTTGAGGTCCGTGTAATTCGGCGCCGGATGGCAGGAGCCGCAGTTCGCCTTGCCGAAGAAGAGCTGCTGGCCGCGCATCTCCGCCGCGGTCGCTTTGGCCGGATCGAGCTTGCCGTCGATCCCGAGCTTCGGCGCAGGCGGGAAGTCGAGCAGCGCCTGCACCTCACTCATGTGATGCACCTGTGTCGAGCGCTCCAGGATGTTGACGCCCTTCTTGTTCGCGATCACGTGATCGCCGTCGAAATACGCGGCGCGCTGTTCGAACTCCGTGAAGTCTTCCACCGTCTTCAACGCGCGCTGCGAGCCGAACAGGCGCTGCACGTTCACGCCGCGCAGACTGGGGCTGTCGATGCGGCGGCGCAGCTCCTGCGGCCTGATGTCGCCGACCAGATGTGTGGCGGCGTTGGTGTGGCCGTTCGCGTGGCAGTCGAAACACGTCACTCCGTCGCTCGGGCGGTCGGAGCGGCGGTCGTGCGTGGCGTTGAACTGCTGCTGCGGGAACGGCGTCACCAGCAGGCGCAGGCCGTCGATGTCCTTCGGGTTCAGCACGCCGTTGGCGAGCTCGAAGAAGTTGTCCATCGTGATCAGCTTCCCCTGCGAGAAATCGCCGAGGTCGGGGCGCGTGGTCAGGAACATCGGGGGCGGGAACTCCGGGAGGAAATGCTGCGGGATGTCGAAGTCGAGGTCGAAGCGCTGGAGATCGCGCCGCGTCTGCCGCTTCACCTCGTCGATGTGCACTTGCGGGAAGACCATGCCGCCTTCCTTGTGGTTCGGATGCGACAACGGGAGGAACCCGGCCGGGAAGAGATCGCGGTCGCGGATGTCGGCAGGCGACATCGCAGCCAGGCGCTCCCACGTCGCGCCGCTCGGTAGCTTGACGCGCACGCCGCCCTGGATCGGCTTACCGCGGAACATCGTCGCATTCGGCGCCGGACGATCCGCCAGGTCGTACCGCATGTTGAGGAGATCGAGCTGCCGGCGCATGATGGCCGGCTTCTCGGCGACCATCCGGGTGCGCGTGGCTTCGAACGATTCGCGGAGCACAACCGGGCTGAAACTGTCTTTCGGTGGCTTGGACGGCTCCTGGGCGGCGAGGACGAGGGCCAGGGCGACGAGAGACACGACGAGGACGAAAGGTTTCCAACGGGACATGGTGGACGCTCCTTTCCTGCGTAAGGAGCGTGCACGACGGGTTCCAGAACCGGCTACTGCACTGAGGTAGCCGCTGTTGTCGGAGAGGATGCCGCGGTGGCTCGCCGTGAGGTCGTTGCGGGCAATGATCGTGTTGAGGAAGATCGGACGGCACCGGGCCAGGTCGTAGGGGCCGCGCAGCACTTCAATCGCCGAACGCGCGAAGCCGTTGGATGGAGAGGCCGAGCACCTGGATGTGGCCGCCGGGTCCGAGGAGCAGCCCGTTCGCGTCGCCGGCGTCGGTGCCGACGATCTCGACCAGTGGCCGCCCGTCCTGCAGCGGCCCGTCGATCGTCACCCACTCCGCACTTCCGGCAGTTGCGAGAGCGGCCGGATGGTGCCGGTGACCTCGAAGGCGACGGTGCAGCGCTCGATGCAGAGCGTCTGCGCGTCGAGCAGCGCCTGGCGCAGCGAGCCGCTGCCGGAGTCGTTCGTATATGTGACCGCCAGGCGCGTGGCGGCGTTTGCCGCCCCCGCAAGGAACAGCCCGATGAGACAGAGCAGGGATCGGAGTACGCGCATCACTGCACCACCAGCACGTTACTCAGCTCCGACGTGTCGGAGGGAATGGCGAAAAGGTGCGACTCGGAGCCGACGTCCGGCGGCTTGGCCAGGCCGACGATGCGGGTACGCGTCGTTGCGGCGTTGATGGAGAGGCCGCGCATGTCGCCGTCGAGCTCGACGGTGAAATCGGAGTCGACGTCGCCGCCCGGGAACCTCCGGACGCCGACCCACTGCTCGGCCGACGCCTGACCGGTGTCGCTGAGGAACCTGCTCGCGTAGACGTCGATCTCGATCGAGGCACCGACGACGTTCTGGCTCTTGATGTGGCCCCGCACGACCGTCTTTCCCGTGGCCGGATCGTATTGCGCGGAGAAGAGCACCGGCTTGTTCGGCACGCCGTTATAGTCGTCATTGGCGCGGTTGGCGGTCTCGAAGTCGAGATTCAGGTCGATGGCCTGGTAGCGGTTCAGCGCGATGGCGTTGCGCTGGATGCCGTACTCGCCCCGGTCCGTCCGGGCGATCCCCCACTCCCCGTTGTCGACGATCGAGTTCTCGTGCACGTCCGCGCCGCCCGGGAAGCCGCCACGGCTGCCGACGTCGAGGAAGATCCCGCTGCCGACGTTCGTGCTGATGTTGTTGCGCGCGATCTCGACGTAGACACCCCCGGTGGCGTAGATGCCCGAGCGGACGTTGTGGGTGATGGTGTTGTCGACGATGCTCACGTACGCGCTGTCGACGCTCATGACGCCGCGATGGTTCGAGGTGAGGTGATTGCGCGCGATGAGCGTGTTCGGGAAGACCTCCAGCTCATCGCGCCGGCAGCTCTCGTCGTAAGGGCCGCGGAGTACCTCCAGCGCCGAACGGGTGAAGCCGTTGATGGTCAGTCCGAGCACCTGGATCTCGCAGCCGCGTCCCAGGACCAGGCCGTGCGCGTCGCCGGCGCCGACGCCGAGAATCTCGACCTCAGGCCGCGCGAGGCGGAGCGGGCCGTCGATCTTGACCCAGCCGCGCACTTCCGGCAGTTGCGAGAGCGGCCGGATCGCGTACCGCCCGTTCGACGGCAAGGGCTCCTCGACCCTGAAGACGATCGTGCAGGGTGAGGTGGCACAGAGGGTCTGCGATTCGAGCAAGACCTGCCGGAACGAGCCGCTGCCGGAGTCACGTGTGTTCGTGACCACCAGCTCGCGAGCGGCCGGCTGGGCGAAAAGGGAGGCTGACGAGAGGACTGCGATCAGGCAGGTCAGGGATCGAAGCACCGAATTTTTCCTCCGCCAACAAGTACGGGTGCGGCGGAGCAATCGTCCTGCAACTCTTCTGCTAGAGTGTGCGGCAAATTCCGGAGTGAACGGAGCATCATGGAATCGAGTCTCGAAGTCGGGTTTCTGCGTGCCGCCGAGAAGGCAGCCATCGCCTCGGCGCGCACGATGGGTTACGGGAAGCGCAAGTACTCCGACCAGGTAGCCGTCGAGGCGATGCGCGAGGAGCTGAACAAGCTCAAGATGCGCGGCAGCATCGTCATCGGCGAGGGGGAGCGCGACAAGGCGCCGATGCTCTACGTCGGCGAGCCGCTCGGCCGCGGCTGGACCGAGGGGGAGATCTATCCGGAAGTCGACATCGCCGTCGATCCGCTGGAAGGGACGAACCTCTGCGCCACCGGTTCGGCGAACTCGATCGCCACTATCGCCGCCTCGGAAAAAGGCGGCCTGCTGAACGCCCCCGACATCTATATGGACAAGATCGTGGTCGGCCCCACCGCGGCGGATCACGTGAGCCTCAACGCCTCGGTCGAGGAGAACCTCAACCGCATGGCCGAGGCCTTCCAGCGCGACGTCGATGAGCTGACGATCATCGTCCTCGACCGCGAGCGCCATCACGACCTCATCGCGCAGATCCGCGAAGCGGGCGCGCGCATCAAGCTGATCACCGACGGCGACCTCTCCGGCGGCATCTCGGCCGCCGTCCGCGGCACCGGCGTGCACGCGGCCATGGGCATCGGCGGCGCGCCGGAAGGCGTGCTCACCGCGGCGGCCATGCGCTGCCTCGGCGGCCGCATGCAGGGCAAGCTCAAGCCTCTCGAGAAGTGGCAGGAGGACCGTCTTCGCGCGATGGGCTTCAAGGACGACGAGAAGGTCTACGACACCGTGGAGCTCGCGTCCGGCAACGACATTATCTTCTGCGCCAGCGGCGTGACCGACGGAGACCTCCTCCGCGGCGTCCGCTTCTTCGGCGGCGGCATCCGCGTCTCCTCTCTCTTCATGTCCCTCAAGAGCGGCGTGATCCGCTTCGTGGATACGATCTATCGCGAAGAGGGCAGCAAGCTGGCGGTAAGCTTCTCGTAAGGTTAGCGACTGGTATCAGGTGTCAGGTGTCTGGGGTGTTTCGCCCGGGCGATAAGCCCCAGGCACCTGATACCCGACACCTGACACCTGACACCAACTATCTCCCCTTCTTGAACACATCCTTAAAATTCTTCGGCACCGGCGCCGTGAACACCAGGTGCTTTCGCGTCACCGGGTGATCGAAGCCGAGCAGCTTGGCGTGGAGGCCTAACCGGCCGATCGGGTTGATCTCGCTGCCGTACATCCGGTCGCCGACCACGGGATGTCCTGACTCGGAGAGATGGGCGCGGATCTGGTTCTTGCGGCCGGTCTCGAGCTTCACTTCCAGCAGTGAAAAGCGGCCGTTCGTTTCGACGGTGCGGTAATGCGTCACCGCGAACTTGGCGTCCGGGTGGACGTCGACGCTGACCATCTTCAGGTCGCGCATCTCGCGGAGGTAGGAGCGGAACGTCCCCTCTTCCGGGTCCATCTCCCCTTCCACCAGCGCGACGTAGAGGCGTTCGGTCGTGTGTGCGGCGAACTGCTCCTTGAGCTGCTCGCGGGCGTAGGCGTTCTTGGCGAAGACGAGCACCCCCGAGGTCTCGCGATCGAGACGGTGCACCACCTGGATGCGCTCCTTCCCTTTGTTCTGGCCGAGATACGCGTTCAGGTACGCCTGCACCGTCGTCTCGCGCTCGCGCTCCGTCGGCACCGTGAGGATGCCGTGCGACTTGAAGATCACGATCACGTCGGCGTCCTCGTGCAGGACCGTCAGTCCCGCCGGCAGGTTGCGGTGCACCGCCTTCTCGGCAACGTCGACCGCGTCCTCCGGCTCGAGGTCGCGCTTGGCGTTCTTCTCCACCTCGCCGTTGACGCGCACCCGTCCGGTCTGCAGCATCTGCCGCAGCGTGGACTTGCTCGATTCGGGGAAGAGCGCCGCAAGCGCGTCGAGCAGCGCCTGCGGTTCCGAGACGCTGTAGCGCACTAGTCGCTCTCGCCCTCGAAGACGGCGTCGCTGCGGAAGTAGACGCCCTTCGGCAGGTCGGCCGCCTTGCCGCCCTTCTTGATGTCGAACATGAGCGCCTGCCGCGACGCCTCCGGCTCGAACCGGCGGGCCAGGTCGCGCGCCTCGTCTTCATCGTCGGCCACGACCTCGTACGTCACGAGATAGCGCCGCCCTTTCAGCGCCCCTTCGACGATCAGGCGGAACTGCATCGCCTTCTTCGACTTGCGGCGCTCCAGCTCGCGGATCAGCCACATCGCGTCTTCGTTCGACGCGTGCAGCGCGATCGCATCCCAGGCCGCCTGCAGCGCGGCGCTGTTGTCGCCTTTCGACCAGAGCGCGTACGCGATCGAGTACTGCAGCCGCGCGCGCTCCTGGTCGTCCTCGGCGTCATCGAGCGCTTCCCGCGCGGTGGCGATCGCCTCGTCGTGCCGATCGAGCTCGCTGAGCGCGTGTGCGCGTGCGACGCTGTCGGCCGCTTCGTTCGCCAGCACCTGCTCGTACGACTCTTTCGCACGCTTCTCGTCGCCCACGTCGGTCCAGTAATCGCCGAGGAGCTGCCAGAGCGGCCAGAGTTTCGGCGCTTTGGCGACTCCGTCCTGCAGCGTGCGAATGGCTTTCGTCTTCTCGTCGCGGGCCCAGTAGGCACGCGCGAGCACTTCGAACCCGTATGCGTGGCGCAGCTCGATGAGGCGCTGTCCGGCCGCGATCGCGACCTGGTCGTTGCCCGTTTCGAGGGCTTCATCGGCATGTTGAATGAGTGAATCGATGTCCATCAGGCCCCACGATACAATCGGGACGCGGAGGAAGTGAACCATGGATTATCGAATCGTCGGCGATGTCATGCAGGCTCTGGAGATCACCCTGAGCCCCGGCGAGGAGGTTTTCGCCGAAGCCGGCGCCATGCTTTACATGAGCTCGGGCATCGAACTGCAGGCCAGAATGCAGGGGGGCGTGCTCAAGGGGCTGATGCGGAAGTTCCTCGCCGGCGAGTCGATGTTCATGAGCGTTTTCCGCTCGAACGGCCCTCGGGCGAAGATGGCCCTGGCGAACCCGATCTCGGGCAAGATCTTCCCCCTCGAGCTGCGCGGCAACACCATCCTGGCCGAGCGCAACGCCTTCCTCTGCGGCATCGGCAACGTCGATCTCTCCATCGCCTTCACGAAGCGCTTCGGCGCGGGGCTCTTCGGGGGTGAAGGGTTCATCCTCCAGAAGCTCACCGGACACGGCCTGGTCTTCCTCCACGCCGGCGGCAACATGCTGGAGTTCGACCTCGCCCCGGGCGAGCAGATCCGCGTCGACACCGGCTGCATCGTCTCTATGGCCGAGACGGTGACGTACGAGATCGTCTTCGTCGGCGGCGTGAAGAACGCCCTCTTCGGCGGCGAAGGGCTCTTCTACGCCGCGCTGACGGGGCCGGGACACGTGGTCCTCCAGACCCTCCCCTTCAGCCGCTTCGCGAACCGCATCACCGCCGCCGCCGGCGGCAGCCGCGGCGAGTCGCGCGGGCTGGGCGGCCTGGGCGGGAACATCCTCGGCGACATCATCTCGGATTAGGACCTATCCGCTTTTTTTGGAGTTCGGTCACCGGTCACCGCATTCCAAACTGTTGGCAAGCCCTGCCGTATTAATTGACCACCAGCAGTTTCGACACCCCTACGCCTGAAAAGCAGTAGAATCCGCCACGGGTTTCCCAAAGATCAGGAGGAGTGTCATGGTGATGCGAGTGCTCGTGCGTTCGCGCAACGGCAACTTCATTCTCGCTTTCGTCGGTGCGGTGTATGCGCTCAGCGCGCTGGCGGTCCTGGCCTGGTTCGTCGTCGACGTCTGGCAGGCGGCCGCGCTGATCGACTTCCTGTTGCAGGTGGCGCTCGGCGGCTCGGCCATCTGCGGCTTCTGGTTCATCTCGATCGCGCTCGACAACCTGCGTCAGCGCGCCGGTGCGTCGAAGCCCGCTTCGATCCAGAGATAGCGGAGCGTGTTCGCGTCGCGTGCGCGCGTCGCGATCGCGTAGCTCGCAAAGAGCAGTACGCGCCGCACGATCGAGTGCGGCGCTGCTTTCGCGGCGAGATGCGCGCGGTGCTCGTCTGTCGTCGCGAAGGTCACGGACCGGAATGCGTTCGCCAGCCGCACCACGCTTCCCTGCACCGTGATCTCGTCCCACTCCCCCTTGTTCGCGTAGCGCATGTAATTGCGCCGGTGGAAGAGGCGCACTTCCCCTTCATCGCGCGCCACACGCAGCGGCGCGCCCGAGTAGTACGGAACCGCACGTACGCGAAACCCGCGCGCCCTTGCGGCGGACACTGCGTCGAACAGCTCCTGCGCCAGCGCCTCGTCCACCGTCTCGCGCTCGCGGATGACCAGCATCCAGTCGGCGGTCGCGGCATCGACGGCGCGGTTGAACTCCGCGCGGTGCTTCGAGAGCGGCTCGCGCGGCGGGATGTCGAGCACGAGTTGCTCGATATGCTCGAACTTCGTGGTGAGCGGTTGCAGGTCTTCGGCGTGAACGTCGCCGAGGGCGATCACGGAGAGGCGCAACTACTCCCCCAGATCTTCGCGGATGCGCGCGACGCGCACGGCCTTGCCCGTCGACTCGTCGACTTCCACGAGCACGCCCGAGAGGCGGATGTCGCGCTTCGCGACCTCCAGCTTCTTCGGCGTGTTCATGAGAAAGCGGTGCAGCGCTTCGTCGGGACGGAAGCCGATCACCGAATCGTACGCGCCGGTCATGCCGACGTCGGTCTGATACGCCGTGCCGAGGGGGAGGATGCGCTCATCCGCGGTCGGCACGTGCGTGTGCGTGCCGAACACGCCGGAGACACGGCCGTCGAGATAGCGGCCGAAAGCCTGCTTCTCCGAGGTCGCCTCGCCGTGAATGTCCACGATGATCACCTTCGCCGCGTCGCCGAGCTCCTTCAGCTCGCGATCCACGCAGTAGAACGGATTGTCGATCGGCGGCATGAACACGTTGCCCATGAACTGCATCACGGCCACGTTCACGCCGGCGGCCGTCTGCCGCACCACTTTCCCCTTGCCCGGATTGCCGGCCGGATAATTCGCCGGCCGGATCACGTGCGGGTAGTGGTCGTAGTTCTCGACGAAATCCTTCTTGTCCCAGATGTGATTGCCCGAGGTGTAGGCGTTGATCGGCAGCTCCGAGAGCTCGTCCATGATGGCCTCGGTCACCCCGAAGCCTCCGGCCGCGTTCTCGATGTTGACGATCGTGAAGTCGACCATCTCCCGGCCGACCACCGTCTCGAGCTTCTGATGCAAAGCGCGACGCCCTGGTTGCCCCACGACGTCGCCGATATAAAGAATTCGAACCATTATTTCGCGAACTCGGTTGCCCGCATCTCCCGGATGACCGTGACTTTGATCTGACCCGGATACTGCAGCTCGCTCTCGATCTTGCGGGCCACATCCTTCGACAGCCAGATCGACTGCTCGTCCGAGATCTTCTCGGAGTTCACGATGATGCGAAGCTCGCGCCCTGCCTGGATCGCGAAGCTCTTCGAGACGCCGTCCATCGCATTGGCGATCGACTCGAGCCGCTCGAGGCGGTGGACGTAGTTCTCGAGGATCTCGCGGCGTGCACCGGGACGGGCCGCCGAAAGAGCGTCAGCCGCATTGACGAGCACGGCCTCGACGGTGGTCGGGTCGTAGTCGCCGTGGTGGCACTCCATGGCGTGGATGATGTCGCGCTTCTCGCCGTACTTTTCGAGCACCTGGCGGCCGAGCTCGAGATGCGTGCCTTCCATCTCGCGGTCGATGGCCTTCCCGATGTCGTGCAGCAGGCCGCCGCGCTTGGCGATCGTGTCGTTGACGCCCAGCTCGACCGCCATGAGGGCCGCCAGCTGCGCCACTTCGAGGGAGTGCACCAGCACGTTCTGCCCGTACGACGTCCTGTAGCGAAGGCGTCCGAGGAGCTTCAGCAGCTCGGGATGGAGGTCAGTGATGCCGATGGAGAAGGCCGCGGCCTCCCCTTCCTCGAACAGCTTCTGGTCGAGCTCCTGGCGAACCTTCTCGACCAGCTCCTCGATGCGGGCCGGGTGAATGCGGCCGTCCTGCATCAGGCGCTCGAGGGAGATGCGTGCGATCTCGCGGCGGATCGGGTCGAAGCCGGAGAGGATGACCGCCTCGGGCGTGTCGTCGACGATCAGGTCGACGCCGGTCGCGAGCTCGAGCGCGCGGATGTTGCGTCCTTCGCGGCCGATGATGCGCCCCTTCATGTCTTCGCTGAGGAGGTCGACGACGGAGACGGTGTTCTCGGCGACGTAGTCCGAGGCCATGCGCTGGATGGCCATGCCGAGGATCTTCTTCGCCTTCTGGTTGCCGAGCTCCGTCGCCTCGGACTCGATGCGCTTCATGATGTTCGCCGCTTCGAGCCTGGCTTCGTTCTCGATGCCGCGGATCAGCTCGCGCTTCGCTTCCTCGACGGTCAGGCCGGCGACCTGCTCGAGCTTGTGGCGCTGCGCTTCGACCAGCTCGTCGAGCTCGGTCTCGCGCCCTTCCACCCGCTTCTCGCGGTCGTTGAGGCTCCGGTCGCGCTTCTCGACCTCGGCGACGCGGCTCTCGACCTGCAGGGTCTTCTTGTCGAGGGCTTCTTCCTTCTGCTGGAGCCGCCGTTCGACGACCTTGATCTCGTCGCGGCGCTGCTGCGCCTGCTTGTCGAAATCGGAGCGCATCTGGAGGAGCTTCTCTTTCGCCTCCAGGTCGGCTTCTTTGACGCGCGACGCGGCCTGCTTCTTCGCATCCTCGATGAGGCGGTCGGCCGAAGCCTTTGCCTCGTCGAGCTGCGCCTGCGCACGCTTACGGTAAGTGGCGGCCCATACCAGGGCCAGAGCGACGGCGAGGACGATCCCTGCGCCGACGGCGATCAATACCTGTTCAAGATCCAAAACCGCACCTCCACGTGGGAGGCCTGTGCAAAGGGAGGAAAAGTATCGGAGATCCCCGCCTGAGCCGTGTGGTGATTCTTACCTGAACCTGTACGAGACAGGTGGGCGCCCTACTCGTGCCGTTATGGCTACCTTCTGAGCTTCCGCTTCTGGCGGAAGGAAGGTGTGCACGCGACCCGAGACGCGAGCTACCCGGATAAGAAAGTACGGTTCAAGTGCTAGATTTCGCATCACGAACCCTGCAGGGAAACTCCGAAACAGTTGCAACTAAAACCAAGTTGCTCAGCCTATTACCTCGCTGAGCCGCTCTGATATTTCCTCCGTTTTCTCGAGCCATATTCCAGCGGCATCATCCCTCTGGCGTCTGAATCGGGAAAACTCGTCGGCTATGTTCAAAGCCGCCAGGATTGCGATCTTCATCGGGTCGACGGTCGCTACCTGCGCCGCCACCTCCCGCATCCTGTTATCGACAAATTGCGCAAGCTCCGCTAAATAGTCCGGGTCGCCGTTTCCACGTACGTTGTACGTCTGGCCGAAGATCTCGACGCTGGTGGCCGAGTTGGCCGGGTCGTATTTCGCGTCCATGGAAAAAGTTACCTGAAACGGCGCGGATTATAGCAGAGGGCTTCGGCGGTAAACCGCGCAATCTCAAAGGGGTGGGGAGGTCCGCTACTCCGCGCCGGTAAACGTCGTCCCCGGCCGCCAGTCGACGGTCGTGACGCCGTTGCTGCAGACCCAGGCCACCGCGCTCATGTCCGGGAGGAGCACGCCCTTTTTGCTCTCGATCCGCTTCCAGTCGGCGGCCGTGAACGGCTGCGCCTCGATGAGGTACGCGTGACGCGGATCCCTGTCGCGGTGCGCCACCTTGATCGTTTCGACCGTATCCGCGCTGGTGTGCATCACCAGCACGGTCATGTCTTCCCCGCGGCGGTAGCTCGTCACCTTCCCGGCGAACGAGGTCAGCTCATTCCGGTCGCACTTCACCGCATCCGGCGGGCGGAGCCGTCCGCCTCCTGCCAGCGAGGTTGCCGTTTCCGGCCGCTGGTCGAAATAGACGGTCGTGTCTTTGGTCGTCTCGGCCAGTTCTTCGTCCGCCGCGACCGGCAGGCCGGCCTCTTTCCAGGCTGGGTAACCGCCCTGCAGGACGGCCACGCGCGTGAAGCCATGCTGGTTTGCCAGGAGCGTTACTGCCTCGAGGCTGAGCTCTTCCGCCTTGCACGTGCAGTACGCGACGACCAGCTTGTCCTGCGGAAGCTCCCCGAAGCGTTCCTTGATCAGGCCGAGGGGCATCCAGGTCGCGCCGTCGATCCGGCCGAGCTTGAACGGCACGCTGCCGCGCACGTCGAGCGCGATCGCGTCCCCCTTCTTCATCAGTTCATGGAGCTCGGTGACCGAGACGCGGGGAACGTCGGCTTTGGCGAGAGTGGCGGCGAGAACGATCGAAATGAGGAACATGGCTCTAATGAAAAAGGGGCGGGCATGACGCCCGCCCCTGTGATTCTAAAGGATCGGTCGATTACTTGCCGGCGCGGTACGAGGTCCAGTACGAGGAGGCGCGCGACGACTGACCCGCGGTGAACTTGTACATGCAGTAGTCGTCGGTGTAATCCATGAAGTTCTCGATCGGATCGACGCCCGGGTACTGCTTGCCGGCGCAGGAGTCGCGGCCGTTCGGGCACCCAAACGCGGGCGAGCGTTCGGCGTTCGTGTCCGTGACGCCGTCGTTGGTCTTGCTGCAGCCGCCCTGGAACGTGTGGTACAGGCCGACCCAGTGGCCGACTTCGTGCGTGCCCGTGTCGCCTTCGTTGTACGGCGAGAACGAACCGCCCGGGAGGGTGCGCCAGTCGCAGATCACGCCGTCCATCTTCGGCTTGCTGGCATAGCTCGACGGGAACGTCGCCCAGCCCAGCTCGCCGGTGCTCGGCTGGTTCGTGTAGAAGTTCAGGTCATCGGCAGTGCCGACGCGGAGCGCGTTCTTCATGCTCGTCTCAGCGGCCGAACCGTAACCCGCACCGAAGTACGTGTTGTTCGCGGTGCGCGTGATGCCGGCCAGCACGAACTGGAATCCGGTGTCCACGCCACCCGTCAGACCCGCATACGCCTCATTGAGGACGGCGATCTGCGCGGCAATCCGGGCGTCGGTGATGTTGCCGACTCCGCTGGTGTTCGTGATCACGTGGAAGTAGACCGGAACGGTCCGGAGGGTCGCGTTCGCCTCGATCTGGCGGCCGCTGGCGCGGAGCTGCTCCATGACGCTGTCGGTGTACGCGTCGATGGCCTCGATTTCCATCTCGCTCGGCTGGTGCGTCGCGCAAGCGCGATCCTGCCTCAGACCGCCACGAGCTTCCACGCGGTCACGAAAGGTTTCCTGCGCAAACGCGCTGAGGGAGACAACCAGGGAAAGGGCAACGATGAGGCTACGATGCATTCAATTTTCTCCTGTTGGTATTGCTGAACGTCTCGACTGCGACTGTGCCCCCTAGAGCAGCGGCGGTGCCACGCCTCGCATCGCCGTAAGTCATTGATTCCATTGAATCCCATTTTTCACATATGGGTCACTTTCTAGGCCGAGTGCTCACTCTTTGCCCCGGCCTCCTGACCCACTGGCGCGATTTGATCCCCCTTCCCGCGATGCATGATCTCCCCACGTTGACTTACGCCTCTTCACCGCCTAAGTTGAACATCGCTTGTCTGCTTCCGCACCCGTTCTCGATCAGCAGTTTCCCCTTCTCGATGTGAGACCGGCGCCGCTGAGGCCCATCCTTCTCCCGGAACCACCACTTGTAGAGTCGCTGATCGAGGCACCCGCCCCGGACAGCGTCCGTGACGACGTCAAGCGCCTCCGCGAGTCGCTCAAGGGAACCGCGGCCGCGAAGCTCATGAACGCCACCGAGCTCCTGCGCGCGCTGGAAAAGGAACGCCGCGACGAGCAGCTCCCCACCACCCTCGACGCGTTCGATTCCCTCCTCGGCGGCGGATTGCCCCGCGGCAAGATGGTCGAGCTCACCGGACGCCGCGGTGCCGGCCGTTTTTCGATCGTCCTCTCCGCCCTCGCCGCCGCCACCAGCATGGGGGAGGCGGCGGTCTTCGTCGACCTCGGCGATCATCTCGATCCGCGCACCGCCGAGGAGATGGGCGTCGATCTCCAGCGCGTGCTCTGGATCCGCCCGAAGACGCTGAAGCAGGCGGTGATGAGCGCGGAGATGATCACCGCCACCGGCTTCCAGCTGGTCGTGCTCGACGCCGGTACATATCCCGTCCGCGGCCGCCGCGCTCCCGAAGCTGCCTGGGTGCGCCTCGCCCGCGCCGCCGAGGCCCACGGTACGGCCATGCTGATCTCCACTCCCTACCCAGCCACCGGGACTGCATCGGAGGCGGTGATCGTCGCGCAACGCACTCGCCTTCAGTGGCACGGCCGCGGCAAGTCGCCGCGCCTGCTCCTCGGTGCACAAACCGAGTTGCACCTCGAGAAGCACCGGCACCGGAAGGCGGGAGCGGTGACGACGCTGGCGTTGACGATGGAGGAGGGCCGAGGGCTGAGGGCCGAGGGCCGAGGGGAAACCCCTGCACCGCACCAATCTCGCGAACGCGTCGCTTCTCCCTCAGCCCTCAGCCCTCTGCCCTCGGCCCTATCATCATGACCCGCATCGCCTGCATCCACGTGCCGATGTTCCCGCTCGCCGCGCGGCTGCGCAGCGAGCCGGACCTGCTGAACGAAGCGGTGGCCATCGTCGATGGCGACGGCGGCGGCGCGCACATCATCGCGGCCACGCGCCGCGCGCGGACGAAGGGCATCGGCCCCGGGATGTCGCTCGCGCAGGCGCGCTCGCTCGTGCCGAAGCTGATCGCACGCGCCCGCGATACCGAATGCGAGCGCACGGCGCAGGAAGCGCTGGTGGAAGTGGCGGAGACGTTCTCGCCGCGTGTCGAGGATGCGGGCGAAGGGCTGGTGTTCCTCGACGTGAGCGGCCTCGAACGCCATTTCGCGTCCGAGCTCGACCTCGGCAAGGCGATCCTTCGCGCGGCCGAGGACGTCGGACTTCCCGCGCGCTGCGGCCTGGCGGCGAGCAAGCTCGCCTCGCGCGTCGCCGCGGAGCTGCCCAAATCGCCGACGGTCGTCGAAGCAGGCACGGAGGCGGAGTTCCTCGCGCCACTCCCGCTCGCGCGGCTCACTCCGGAGCTCGACGCGGCGTCGACGCTCAACCGCTGGGGGCTGACCTCGATCGGCGACCTGGCGCGCCTCCCGGAATCCGAAGTCGCTTCCCGCCTCGGGCATCTCGGCCGCGAGTTGCACTACGCCGCGCGCGGCATCGATCCCCGTCCGCTGATCCCGCGTCCCGTGCCGCAGGAGTTCCACGAAGGGATGGAGCTCGAATGGCCGCTCGTCGCGCTCGACCCCTTCCTGTTCATCGCCAGCGCGGCGCTGGACCGCCTCGCGAAACGGATGGAGCTCCAGGGCTTCGCCTGCAGGCGTCTCGAACTGACCATGACGCTCGAGCCGGACGGCTTTCACTCGCGCGCCATCGACCTTCCCGCGCCGACGCGCGACGTGAAGACGATGCTCACGCTGCTCCGCCTGGACCTCGAGAAAACTCCGCCCGGTGCCCCCGTGGTCGGCTTCTCCCTCGCCGCCCATCCCGACCGCCCGCGCCGCGCGCAGCTGTCGCTCTTCGGCCCCGCCGCCCTGTCGCCGGAGAAGCTCGCCACGACCATCGCCAAGCTCATCTCCATGCTCGGTGAAGATCGCGTCGGCATGCCGATGACCGTCGACAGCCATCTTCCCGACCGCTACGCCCTCGGCTCGTTCGAGCCTCCACCCCCACCCGACCTCCGCCGCGGCCCACGCCGTTCCCACGGCCTGCTGGCGGTGCGCGTCTTCCGTCCACCCATCCCGGTCGAAGTGGTCACCCGCCCCTCCCGCCCCGACGAATCAGGCGACGTGCAGATCGAAGCCCTGCGCGGCGAAGGCGACATCTCCGGCGAAGTCCGCACCTGCGCTGGCCCCTGGCGCGTCCAGGAAGGCTGGTGGTCCGCCACCCCCGCCGACCGCGATTACTGGGACGTGGAGCTCTCCCGCGGCAGCTCCTACCGCGTCTACCGCGAGGACGCGCAAAGCGAGTGGTTCGTGGAGGCCGCGTACGGGTGAAACGCGCGGGCAGCCGCCGAAGGCAGCAACGGGCCTCGGCTTCGCGATGCTACGCTTCCTGCCATGAGCACGTTCATCCTTCTCGGTGCGATTGCGGTCTGCGTGGGGATTGCCGTGGCCTTTCAAGGGCACTTCATGGGATCAATGGACCGCACCGTCGGCACGGCCACTTCCGTTCTCGTCACCTATGGTGTGGGCGCGGTGATCGCGGCCATGATCTGGCTCGGCGCTCGCGGACCGGCAGTGGCTGGCCGGCAGGTTCCCTGGTATGGATGGCTGGCCGGACCGCTTGGACTCGTCATCGTCGGCGGGATCGGTTTCGCGGCACCGCGGCTCGGCCTCGCGCGAACGCTCGTCATTACGGTTGCGGCTCAGATGGTCGCCGCGTTGATCCTCGATCACTTCGGCGCGTTCGGCGGCGTGCAGCGTGCCTTCGACGGGATGAGAGCAGCCGGCCTGCTGCTCACAGTGGGCGGCGTGTGGCTCATCGTGCGGTAGCGACGCGCACCAACAGGCGGAGCTGATCGTCCGTCAGATCCAGCTCTCCACCTGCGACCCTGCGCGACGTCTTCGGATCGCTCAATGCGGCAGGAAGACTGCCGGTGAGCGCGTGATAGGTCGTCAGCGCGGCCAGATACGTTCCGGCCATCGCCGGGTGGAAGCCATCCGCCCCGAGGACTTTTAACGATGGATCCTGCTGCATGGCCAGCCGCAGATTCACGCCGGCCGGGATCAGCAGTCCGTCCACAGCTTCGGCCGCGACCCGGTAGGACTCGGCGACGCGCTCCCACAGCTGCACGCGGTTCGAGGCCGGCCACACCGCGAGCAACGCGATCCTGCTCCCCGACAGCGCGGCGATCGCTTTCGTATCGCGCACCAGCTGCTGCCGGCTTTCGTCGAGCGACGACGGCCCCTGCTGCAGGACGACGACGTCCCACTTCCCGCGAATCTCCCGCCGGAAGCGAGGCGACTCCAGGTGATCGGCGAGCGAGTAGTTCGCGACCGCGATCGTCGTGATCTCGCACGAGCGCCCATCGAGTTCGGCCAGTCGCGAGACCATCCCGGGCAGGTCGTTCGTGTACGTCAGGCTGTTGCCGACGAAAAGCACGCGCAACGGCGCCCGCTTGTCACCCGCTCCGGCAAACGGAGCGAGGACGAGCAGGACGGCCAGCAGCAGGCGCGAAGACCTCACGCAACTCGTTTGAAGCGGCGCAGGTACGTGGTCCGGTCACCGATCAACAGCTCGCCCTCCACGATGGCGAAGGGCCGCCCTTGGGAAGTGCCGGTGTACTGGCGCAGGACGTCCGTGGTCACGTTGTGCGTCACGGTGCCGCTGTCGTAGTCGACCGTATACGTGCCGAAATACGCCATGTAGTTGTTGAACGACGTGATCATCTCGTCTACAGGCGGCGGCGTGTTGGTCCACCACGAATCGCCGAGGTTCGACAGCGGCGGATTCAGCGAGATCTGCACCGACACGTTTCCGGCCGAGTCGTAGACCCAGTACCCGAGCGGCGGATCGCCCCACGGATAAGACTTGCCCGGTTTGCCCGGGTCGTTCATGTCCCACGCCTCGACCATCATCCAGCAACCAACGATCGATGGTGCGGCCGGGCGTTCCCTCTCCTGCTCGTCCTGATATCGCATGAGTGCAGTATAGATGGGACCGGCTGATGCACGTGAAAGCCACGTTTCATGGCTTTCACGTGCCCTCACCGGCCCCGAAAGCCAGAATTCATGGCTTTCACGTGTTCCCGGCGATGCCAAAAGCCGGAAATCCTGGCTTTCAGATGCTCCGGACGGTGCCGAAAGCCGGAATCCATGGCTTTCGGGTGTCCTCAGAGGCCGTAAAAGCCGGAATTCATGGCTTCCAACGCCTCCGCGATCGGATGAACGATCTCCGGACGTGCGTTCGCAGCAAAACCTGTCGGCTGCTCGTTCGTCTCACTCACATGGAACCGACACTTCCTGCCGCTCCGTCGCTCACCTACCACCAGCGTCTGGCCGAAGAGATCATGCGCGACCTCGAAGCCGTCGCGGCGAAGATCCCATACCTCGAAGACCCTCATCACTCGAAGGCCGCTTTCGTCCGCTCGCACGGCAACGTGCCGATCCCGTTCCTTCAGACGGCCACGACAGCCGTCGAGCAGACGGACGAGCTTCAGGCGGTCAAAAAACTCGACCCGGCGCAGGCGCACGACACGTTGCAGTACGCTCACGCCTTCCGGCCGGTGATCGACCAGATATTCGCGCTCGGCCGGCGCCTGAAGTTCACGGTCGCCTCACGGCGTGCGCGGCTCGCGTTCCAGTCGCTCCAGATCTACGCGATCGCGCAGCCAATGGCGAAGATGGATCCGAACATCGCCGCCCACGTCGCGAATCTCCGCCGCGACCTCGGTCCGCGCGGACGCCCGCGCAAGAAGCGCCCGTAGACGGTGCGGCGAGGCCGCGCTCTACAACCCTCGCACCTGAACCGCCGCGAGCAGCAGCCCGAAGCCGACGATCCACGCCCAGTCAGCGTAGCCGCCGGTGATCCGCACGAGCGCAAAGTGGCCGGCCAGCGCGATGACATAAAGGATGAGACAGATGATCCACGTGATCTGTTTTGGAGCTTTGCCCGCGCCTCGTGACATGAAGCCCTCCTGTGATGCAGCGGGCCACAATACTCCAGGCTACCTCAGCGCCGCCGGGGTTTCAGCCTCGCCACTCACGAGCGCCATGGCTATTCGTCGCTGGCTTCGCGAATGAAGGCGAGCGCCTGCGACCGCCGCTCGTGACCCTTGATCTTCCGCGCAATCTCCTGCAGCGCGTCGTACAGCTCCGGCCCGAACGTCTCGCGCAGGCGCCGGTCATGACTGGCATCGTCACGCTCGCGCCGCTGCCTCGCACGCCACTCGACAGTCCAGAACTCATCGATCCGCTCGAGCAGGTGACGCTCCGCGAGACTGGACCACTCTCCCGCATCAAACCAGACCCCATGACAACTGCCACACCGCTCCAGATGGATCGGCGGACGCTCGGGTCCCAGCTCGATTTCCGCGCGGCTCATGATCGACCGGTCGATCGGACACCGCCCTGTGGTCGCATCCAGGCTCTCGGCGGCCGGGCTGTCGGCCGGAGAAGCAGCCTCCTCGTGAACCAGCTCCACGAGCATCCGAGGAACGAACATCCCTCCGCAGACGCTGCATTTGTACGCACCGCGCGCCATCGGCGTGAGCTCATCGCCCGACTTTGGGCAGATCCGTTTCATGCGCCGGAATGTAGCACGGGGTTGGAGTGCATCTCCTCCTCGTAGAACATTTGCCTCCCCCCTTCTCCCGAGGAACAATTCTCAAGTTGAACGGCCGCAAAACCACGCGCGATCTGGACGCGCTTGTGATTACCCATAACCCTCCCGGGGCGGAGAAGGCGAAGGTGAAGGAACGCGCGTCCGCGAACGCGGCGGTGCCGCTTTCGGGGGAGTACGACCATCTCTCCTATGTCGAGCAGGTGCTCGCGCCGAAGAGACCGAAGGGGCCGGAGCAGACGAAGCGGGTAACGAAGCAGGCGAAGAGGCCGTACGCGGAGCTGCGCAGCGCGACGAGCTTCTCCTTCCTCAATGGCGCGAGTCTCCCCGAGGACCTGATCTACCACGCCGCGCAGAAGGACATCCCGGCCATGGCGGTCATCGACATCAACGGCGTTTACGGTGCGCCGCGGTTCTACTCAGCGGCCAAAAAAGCCGGAATCAAGGCGCTGGTCGGGGCGGAGCTGAAGATCGAGGAGAGCAGCAAAGGGCTGCGGCTGGCCACCACGCCACGGGACAGCAGGCTCACGCTGCTGGTCGAGAACCGCACCGGGTACAGGAACCTCTGCCGCCTGCTCACCGCCGGCGCGCTGGCGCATCCGAAGGGGCAGGCACGCTACACGTGGGAGCTCATCGAGCAGTACAACGAAGGGCTGCGCTGCCTCACCGGCGGCGACGAAGGACCGCTCGCCGATGTCGCGAACGCCGAAAGCGCACTGCACAGGATCGGGGGCATCTTCAAGGGGCGCACGCACGTCGAGCTGCAGCGCCATCACCGGCGTGACGAAGAGCATCGCAACGTCGCCCTGCTCGATCTCGCGAAACGGATGCGTCTACCGGTTGTAGCGACGAACGGCGTCCGGTACGCGCGCCGGGAAGACAAGCAACTGCAGGACGTCCTGACCTGCATCCGCGAAGGACGCAACGTCGACAATGCCGGCCGCCTGCTCGGCATCAACGCCGAGCGGCACGTCAAAGGGGCCGACGAGATGTGCGCGCTCTTCGCCGATCTGCCCGAGGCCATCGACGGGGCGTGGGAGCTCGCGAGTACGCTCGACTTCACGCTCGCCGACCTCGGGTACCAGTTCCCCGACTACCCGCTCCCGCCCGGCGAGACGAACGATTCCTTCCTCCGGAAGATCACCTGGAACGCCGCCACGGTGCGCTTCCGGCCGCTGCACGCGAAAGCGCAGGCGCAGATCGAGAAAGAGCTGAACATGATCGAGAAGCTGGAACTGGCCGGCTACTTCCTGATCGTGTGGGACATCGTGCAGTTCTGCCAGCGGGAGAAGATCCTCGTGCAGGGCCGCGGCTCGGCAGCGAACAGCGCGGTCTGCTTTGCGCTCGGCATCACCGCCGTCGATCCGGTGAAGATGGACCTGCTCTTCGAGCGCTTCCTCTCCGAGGAGCGCGGCGAGTGGCCGGACATCGACCTCGACCTCCCCTCCGGCTCGCAGCGCGAGAAAGTCATCCAGCACGTCTACGCCAAGTACGGCCAGCACGGCGCGGCGATGACGGCGAACGTCATCACCTACCGCGACCGCAGCGCGGCGCGCGAAGTCGGCAAAGCGCTCGGCTTCTCGCTCGAGCAGGCGGACAAGCTGTCGAAGACCGTCAGCACCTGGAACTTCGGCGAGATCAAGGAGCGCATCGAGAGCCTGCCCGGGCAGCTCGCGCAGAGCGGCTTCGACGCCGAGGACCTGCGCGTGCAGCACTTCATGCGCCTCTACCTCCAGATCCAGAACCTGCCGCGCCACCTCGGGCAGCACTCCGGCGGGATGGTGCTGGCCAAGGGACGCCTCGACGAGGTCGTGCCGCTCGAGCCGGCGTCGATGCCCGGCCGCGTGGTCATCCAATGGGACAAGGAAGACTGCGCCGACCTCGGCCTGATCAAGGTGGACCTCCTCGGGCTGGGCATGCTGGCGGCGCTGGAAGACGCGATCCCGCTCATCCGCGAATGCGAAGGGGTCGAGGTCGACCTCGCGCACCTCCCGCAGGACGATCCGCTCGTCTACAAGATGCTGAACGAGGCCGACACGATCGGCATGTTCCAGGTCGAGAGCCGCGCGCAGATGGCGTCGCTGCCGAGAAACGCGCCGAAGTGCTTCTACGACATCGTCGTGCAGGTCGCGATCATCCGCCCCGGCCCGATCGTCGGCGGCATGATCCGCCCGTTCTTCGATCGCCGGCAGAGCAAGCTTCCGATCGAATATCCGCACCCCTGCCTCGAGCCGATCCTCAAACGCACCCTCGGCGTGCCTCTCTTTCAGGAGCAACTGTTGAAGATGGCCATGGTCGCGGCGAACTTCACCGGCGGCGAAGCCGAGGAGCTGCGCCGTGCGATGGGGTTCAAGCGCTCGATGGAGCGGATGGCGGACATCGAGACCCGCCTGCGCGACGGAATGACGAAGAACGGCATCGCCACCGAGGCGCAGGACCAGATCGTCAAGTCGATCACCTCGTTCGCGCTGTACGGGTTCCCGGAATCGCACGCGGCGAGCTTCGCGCTCATCGCCTACGCCAGCGCGTACGTCAAGGCGCGGCATCCGGCCGCGTTCTACATCGCCCTGCTCAACGCCTGGCCGATGGGTTTCTATCACCCGGCCACGCTGATCAAGGATGCGCAACGGCACGGCGTGAAAGTGCTGCCGGTCGACGTCAACAAGTCCGCCTGGAAGTGCCGCTGGGAGGACGGCGCCGTGCGCCTCGGCCTGCGGTTCGTGAAAGGACTGCGTGGCGAGTCAGGACTGCGCGTGCAGGACGCACAGCCGTTCGCCTCGGTCGACGAGCTCGCGCGCCGCGCCCGGCTCCGTGACGATCAACTGACCAAGCTCGCCTACGCCGGCGCGCTGGCGTCATTCGGAAAGACGCGCAGAGCGGCGCTCTGGCAGGCCGCGCAGGCGGCCCGCGACACGGGAGAGTTGTTCGAGGAAGCTGTTGAGGACACCACCCCAAGCCCGCTCCCCGAGATGTCGGCCGCCGAAGACACGATGGCCGATTACAACGCCATGGAGCTGACCACCGGTAAACACCTGATGGAGCACTTCCGCCCGCACCTCAACCAGAACGGCGTGCTGACCGCGCAGCAATTGAAGGAAGTGGAAAACGGCATCCGCGCCACTACCGCCGGCGCCGTGATCGTCCGCCAGCGCCCGGGAACGGCAAAAGGGTTCGTCTTCCTCACCCTCGAAGACGAGACCGGCCTCTCGCAGGCCATCGTCAACCCCCAACTCTTCGCCGACGAGCGCGCCACGATCCTCGGCCACTCAGGCCTGATCGTCCAGGGCGTCGTGCAGAACCTCGCAGGCCAACCCTCGGTGCGCGCGGAGAAGTTCTGGCCGCTGGCGGGGATCGAGAACGTGAACAGCTATGACTTTCATTGAGGGTAAAGACCGAGGCGCTTCTACCGTTGCTCCTGTTTGCGGTAACCTGAGAGCCATGGTCGCCGACGTAGACTTTGTCTTAGAGTCGCCGAGCACGAGTACCGTTCTGCTCGTCGAGGCGAAGAGCACCAGCGCTCCCTCAACAGAATGGGCGGGACGATTTGCCCGGACGTTGTTCGCGGACACCGCACCACAGTCTGACCTTTTCTTCCTGTTGGTGCTTCGCAACTTCCTCTACCTCTGGAAACGCGTTCCTGGAGAGGGCTCGGAGCTTCCTGACTTTTCAACGCCAACCGAGGAAGCGTTGCGTCCTTACCTCGAGAAGATGCAAACGCCGCTGAAGGAGATCCTTCCCCTCAGTTTCGAGCTACTGGTCAAATCGTGGCTTACGGATCTCAGCGAGGGAAGCATCCCACCGTCCGTCGAGGACTGGTTGCGTGACGCGGGCCTCCAGCAGTTCGAGAACGGCCTGCTTCGCGAGGAACAGCGTAATTGATCGTCTACGTCGAGACCAATTTCGTTCTCGAGCTTGCGTATCTCAGAGCCACCTCAGACCACTGCCAGCATCTGCTCGATCTCGCTCGTGACCATGAGATTCAGATCGTGGTCTCGTCGTTCGCCCTGATCGAAGCGAGGTTGGCGTGGCAACGGAACGCAAAACGACGCAACCGTCTCCATTCCGCGGTCCGGACGGAACTGGGCGAACTTTCTCGATCTCGTCCGCTCACTGACATCCCCCTGCAGAGCCAGGCATTCGTGGCAGCGCTGATCGCCACTGCCCAGCAGGACCGTGAGCGTCTGGAAACAGCTATCAACACACTCGCCCGCGTCGGTACGGTCACAGTGACGCCGCCGGCAACCCTGGCCAGAGCGTATGAAGTGGAGCACCGGATCGGCCTCTCGCCACAGGATGCGCTCGTCTATGCCTCGGTCGTTGAGCACATCCAATCCAACAGCTCTCCCGAGAAGCTGTTCGTCACGCAGAACAGGCGCGACTTTCTCGTTGTCGAAGACGAGCTCGCACGCCACGGCTGCAAGTTGGTGTTCACGTTTGACGCGGCCGAAGGGTACGTCCGCAGCAAAATGGCGACGTAGACAACATCCTCGTGCGCGGCGCGACCCGACGGTCGCTACTCGATCCTGGCGAGAGTCTTTTCGATTGCGGCGGGTAGCTCGATGGCGACGAAAAATTCGCTCGGGTACAAGTAGTCTTCGCCAGATTCGTCGATGACGCGAACCATCCCGTGCTGAGCGGCGGAAGCATCCTCGAGGACGGGATAGAGCTTTCGCAACTCGAGTGACGCCGGATAGTCGTCATTGCGGACACATACAGCGTAGTGCTGCACGACTGGTGTTGCCGCGGCTCGTCTCGCCGATTTCCGCGGAGCTTTCGCGGCCGAATCGCGCACCGAGACTCGCTTACCTGCCACCGACGGGCTTTTTGAACTTACGATTTTCACTGAGAGAGCTCCGCAAACAGCAACTCACCAAGGGCAAGGCATCGCGATCCAGCCACTGCCGTCCCAGTAGTTACACGACGCCCAGGTGTTGGAGAGGTCGCATTCCGAAATCTCACGGCGGCGGTACGTGGCTTCATCTCCGCCTCGGGTAATCCCGTAGCCACCACCACTGTGGTACCAGCCGACCTGGTTCGTCATCGCGGCGTCGGTGTAGTAGCACATCCAGACATCAGTACCCGGACCGGCATTCGTGGCGGAAGCGGTAGAGAAGATCAGGGCAAACCCAACGATCACACGCGCGAAGACTCGCAGTCCATACCTCCGCCATTAATTTTACTAGCGAACGGGGTGCGGCAACGATTCAATTCGCGCGGGCGGGATCGGATCGCCGCCGCGATCGATGGATTCTCTCCCGCACACCGCACACTGCATACTGCATGCTGCATACTGCCTACCGATGAGCACGAATCCCCTTGTGCCGATGCCAGTCGAGCCGGCACCGGTCCAGCCGTCCGCACCTGCGCCGCGGCAGCGGATGCCGTGGGAGGAGATCGCCGCCTATTCGGTGATCGGGGCGGGGGTGCTGTTCATCCTCATGCAGCACCTCGTCTCGGCGGCAGTGGTCGGGCTGGCGTTGTACCTGATTCTCGACCGGGTCTCGGAGCGCTTTCAGGGACGGATGTCCCGCGGGATCGTGCGACCGCTGGCGCTGCTGGTCGTCACGACTGCTACGGCCGCGATCATCACCGCTGCGATCGCGCTGATGGTCACGATGCTTCGGCGCGGCGCGGGAAACGTGCCGGCGATGATGGAGCAAATGGCCGAGATCCTCGGTTCGGTGCGCCTCTTCCTCGGCGGACTCGGGTCGCAGGTCATCCCCGAGGTCATGACGGACGCCGAAGACTTCAAGCTGGCGATCATGACCTGGCTCAAGACGCACGCGCAGACGCTGCGCGCCGGCAGCCTCTGGCTGGGCATTGGCCTGGTGCACATGATCATGGGCGTACTGCTGGCGGTGCTGGTCTTCTTCCGCCACATCACCCAGCACGATGAAGTGAACCGCGGCCCGCTCGCGCGCCATCTCGTCGAGAAGGTGGACCGCTTCGCCCACGCGTTCGGCCGCATCGCCACCGCGCAGATGAAGATCTCCGCGGTCAACACCACCCTGACCGGCATCTACCTGCTGGTGATCCTGCCGCTGTTCGGCATCCGGATCCCGTTCGGGACGACGCTGATCGTGATCACGTTCCTCTGCGGCCTCATCCCGGTCCTCGGGAACCTGATCTCGAACACCGTCATCACCATCCTCTCGATGGGCATCTCGATCGGCACCGCCGTGGCCTCGCTCACCTTCCTGGTGGTCATCCACAAGCTCGAATACCTGATCAATTCACGCATCGTCGGCGGCGAGACGGACTCGCAGGCGTGGGAGATCCTCCTCGCCATCATCGTCGGCGAAGCGGCCTTCGGTGTCGGCGGCGTGGTGATGGCGCCGATCGTCTACGCCTTCGTCAAACGCGAGTTGCGTGACCGCGGACTGGTTTAGCGGTGCACGCTGACGCGGGGGTATCAGGTATCGGGTGTCTGGGGTTTCTTGCCCAGGCGACACTCCCAGACACCTGACACCTGACACCCGATCTCGGCGGTACTGCCGCATAATGTTCGGGAGAGGTCCAAATGCGTCCAGTTTCGAGATGGGTGGTCGGGTTATGCGCAGCCATTGCGCCGCTGTTCGTGCAGGCGCAGAGCTCGCTCGTCATCGGCGGCGGCGTCTTCGAAGATCGCGCGGCGCTGGCGGTGCGCTCGAACTTCGTCCCTGCCGCCAACGTGACGGTCAGGCTGTACCGCGACGGCAACGCAGCCGCGGTCGCTACCGAGAAGACGAACGCCGGCGGCATGTACGTCTTCCGCAGGCTCAGCGCGGGAACGTACTGGGTGGCCGTCGACTCGAAGACGTTCGGTCCTGCAGACACCTGGGCCGAGCAGACGTTCGGACCGGCCGGGTCGCTCTGCGCCAGTCCCGACGGCACAGCTCGCACGACCTGGTTCGAAGGGGCCTGCTTCTCCGGCCGCGGCGCGAACGTCTCCGATGACGCCTCGGCGTTCGCGACGTCCGAGCATGTCGCCCGCGTCGAGCTCCGCGAGCCGGCGACCAGCGTCGACTTCGCGTTCAGCTTCAACGCCGTCACCAACACCGCCGACGGGGAGCGCGTCCAGGGCTCTCTGCGCCAGTTCATCGTGAACGGAAACGCGGTCGGCGGCCCGAACCGCATGCGCTTCGTGCCGCTCGAGCGGCCGCGCGAGCAGCGGGAGACCATCGCCGGCGTGCCGCCTCGCTGGTGGTCGATCGTCCTCGGCAGCGCGTTGCCGGAGCTGCGCGACGCCGACACCTGGATCGACGGCACCGCGTACAACTTCGCATCCCCTGCCTCCATCATCAATGCGAATCCCGGCCGCTACGGCGAGGCGCCGACCATCAAGCCGGACGAGAGGATGGTGCCGCGCCTCGAGAAGCCGGAGCTCGAGCTGACGCTCACCGGCTCCGAGGGAATCGTCTGCGGCGCGCGCTGCGCGATGAGCTTCGTCGCGCTGCACGGCGCGACGAACGCGGTAGTGGCGCGTGCGGATGCCCGTCTCGAGCACGTGCTCGTCGGCGCCGCACCCGACGTGACGCCGTCCGCCACGTTCGGCACGGTCGGCGTCCAGGTCGAGGCGGGAACGCTGGTCGCGCGGCATCTGCTCGTCACCGCTCAGACGCGCGCCGGCATCATCGTCGGCCAGAACGCGCACCTCAACGGCGAGCGCCTCGACATCAGCCGCTGCGGAGATCCCGCTTCCGGCGGTGCGATCGTGCTGCTCTCCGACGGCTCGTCGGTGCGCACATCGACGATCGCCGCGAACGGCGGCGCCGGCATCGTCATCGGCGCGCCCGACGGCTCCGCGCCCGCGAACGCGAACACGATCGACGGCTGCACGATCAGCGGCAACCAGGCGGGCGTGCTCCTCGGTCCCGGCTCGTCGCGGAACGTGATCACGCGCAATGAGATCATGTGGAACCGCCTCGGCGGCGTGACCAGCGCGCCGTTCGACGCTCCGGCCGCCGCTCCGCGCGAGAACCGGTTCAGCGCGAACCGCTTCAACGAGAACGGCCTCCGTCCGATCATCCTCCACCTCGGCGCGGAGAACCCGAACCAGCTCGCGCGCTCCGAAGCGAACTGCGAACGCATCACTGCGGACGCGAACGGCGGCATCACCGCACCGCGTCTCACCGAGGTGCAGGTGATTGCGGACGGCACCGCCGCCAGGGTCATCCTGCGCGGCCGCGCGTGCCCGGGCGAGATCGTGGAGTTGTACCAGTCCTACGTGACCTCCGGTGTACGCGAGGCGGAGCAGGCCGAGTTGCCGGAGATCCGCAACGAGCGCACCGAGGCGCGGGAGACGATCACCAACAACGAGCGTGAGATGGGCCTGCCGTCGATCGGCGAGTTCAACTACCTTGGCGCGACCAACACCGCCGCCGACGGGACCTTCGAAGCCTCCTTCCCGCTCCCGACGCTCGCCGCCGAGCGCGAGCAGTCGAGCACGATCGAAGAAACGAACATCTGGGCGAGCCAGGTACTCCCGGGAGCCGATGCCTCGGACCGCGCATTCTCCGCGCTCGCGATCGACGCGGCAGGGAACACCTCGGAGATGAGCGTGCGGAGGGTCGTGGATTAGCGGGCGGCACGGCGCAGGCGCCGCAGCCACCGCACGAACACATACTCCCGCTCCACGTGCCGCCTCTCGCCCTCCCGTTCCACCCAGGTCACCTTTCCCAGCACCTGCGCGAGCGGGACCGGGGCGTCGGCCTCGGGGGTGTTGTCGCCGCGGGTCACGACGGTCTCGCCTCGGCGCTCGATCACGCGATGGGCGGTCAGGCCGCGGTTGGCGAGGGTGAGCACGACGTCGCCGCGGCGGATGTCGCGGGAGGGCTCGACGTGGACGGAATCGTCTTCGCGGATGACGGGATGCATGCTGTCGCCGCGGACGCGGAACTCGACGGCGTGCCCGCGCTGCAGCAGGTCGATGATGACCTCCGCCGCGTCGATGGCGGTCACGCGGCCCCGCGCAGGATGAGCTCGACCGCGGCGCGGTCGCGCGTGAAGAGCAGCTCGCGCACCGGCACCTTGCCGGCGAGCCGGGCCAGGAAGGAGAGCGTGAACTCGAGCGCCTCTCCGTCGTGGAAGAGCGGAAACGTGCAGCGGAACAGCCGCGCGACGGCGGTCGCGTGCGACAGCGGCTGCAGCGCATTCGAATCCGACTGCACGAGCAGATAGACGCCCGCGAGCGGCACGCCTGCGGCCATGGAAAGCTCGGCCTCACCGTGCCACGGGGTGCCGAACATGTGCATCACGCCGTCCTGCTCGCGCACGATCACGCGGTCGTCGCTCACGATCCCGGCCGCGTCGTCGGCCCACAGGCGCGCGGTGGTGGTCTTCCCTGCACCGGAGACGCCGACGAAGAGATGCCCCCGCCCGTTGCGGTCGATGATGCCGCACGAATGCAGCTCGACGCCTCGTCCGCGGCCGAGGAGGTTGGCCACGACCACCTCGTCGAGCGGGTAATCGAGTGGGTTGAGGTCGAGCACGTCCTCGCGCAGGTAGATCGTGCCGCGCGTGAACGCCTCGTCGAAGATCGCCACTTTGTACGGCGTTTCGCCGAACGCCTCGGAGCGGCATTCGATGCGCAGCGTGTCGCCGTCGCGCAGCATCCGCCAGACGGATTCGGATTCGAACACGACCTCGCCGGCGGTGGAGAGCGGCTCGTCCAGGACGCGCACGGTCAGGTCGAGATCGGGAGTGGAGGGCGTGGTGAGAAAGCGGCGAACGGGATCGAGCCACTCGCAGCGGATGCGTTCATCGGCGCAGCGGACGGCGATCGTCAGCCCGCCGATGCCGAGGAAGTGATCCAAGCGGTCAGGACCCCGGGGAGAAGCAGCTTCCGACGCCGCGGCAGCCGCCGCCGCTCGGTCCGGACGAAGCGTTCGACTTGCAGAAGCCGAGGACAGCCTCCTCGGGACGCAGCGGAAAGCGCGTCACGACCGGCTTCTCGTACTTTTTCTTCTCTTCGTTGTTCTCTTTTTTCATCGTGTTCCTTTCAGCGGACGTGGCACGAACCGCAACCGCCCGAGCCGCATGCTGCACGCGCGGCTGCCGCGGGGACGTCCGCAATCGCCGCGGCGACGTCGCCGTGGCGTGAGTGTACCTTGTCGAAGAGCTCGTCGATGACGTCGCGGTGCACGCCGTCGGGGCAGTACTCGCAGTCGCCGTGCGCCGGCACCGGCACGCCGAACACCTCCGCGCGCAGGTGGGCCGTGCGGCAGAGGAAGTCGACCGGCGCCTCGGGGTCGCCCATCTCCAGCTCGCCGTTGGCCGCGCAGGAGCCGCAGAGCGACTTGAGCGCGCAGGCCGTGCACTTCGTCACCCGCGTGGTGCGCTTGCTGCGGATCGAGTAGAGATACTGGCTCCACCCCTCGCGCACCGAGCCGTCGCGGACGTTGTACTTGTCGACGTGGGACAGCACGCAGATGGTCATGTCGCCGTACGGATCGATGGCGAACGAGTTCACGCCGCCGCCGCATTCGTACAGCAGCCGCGCCTCCCCTTCCTCGGGGAGCGTCGGCGCGCATTCGAGCGCCAGGCGGCGCCACTCGGAGACGCGCTCGCTGTCGTCGAGATCGAGTGCGACCACGTCCGCCGGCGAAAGGCGTACCGCGAGCGGGCTGGACGAGCAGTCGATGCGGGGGTTGATCATCGGGTCGAACTTGAACTCGACCCCCAGCTCCTCCGCGAACGCCTTCATGGCCTTGATCTCGTGCTTGTTGATCGTCAGCGCGACGGTCTTCAGCTTCAGCGGCAGGTTGCGCTCGAGCAGGAGATGGATGCCGCGGATGCACTTCTCGAACGAGCCGGGAATGCCGGTCAGCGTCTCGTAGGTCGCTTTCGTGCGGCCGTAGAGCGTGATCTCGATGTCGAACGGCGGGTTCGCCGCGAGGAAGTCGGCCACGCGCTCGGTGATCAGCGTCCCGTTGGTGAAGAGCGTGATCAGGAAACCTTTGGAGCGCGCGTAGCTGTAGATCTCGAGAAAGTCCGCGCGGGCGAAGATCTCGCCGCCGCTGTAGAGCAGCCAGAGGCAGCCGAGCTCCGAGAGCTCATCGAGGAGGCGCTTGTGCTCGTCCGTCGACAGCTCGCGGCGGCGCGCACCGGCGTCGTTCATCGGCAGGTTGTTGTAGCAGTGCGCGCATTCGAGCGGGCAGCGGTTGGTGATCTCGATCGTGCCGTTGACCGGGATGCGCATCGGGTTCACTTCTTCGTGAACGACGCGGCTGAACTCGGCGTAGGACTGGGTCTCGATCATGTCAGCTGGGTAATGAGCGATGCGCTTGCCAGATCCGCCAGCAGATCGCTGACATCGGCCGCGGCAGCCGCAGGCTCAACCTCGAATTCATTGCAGAGCTCGTGCGCGATCTCGTCCACCGTCCTGACGCCGTCGAGCAGCGACCAGATCTTCGCTGCGACCGGCGACAGCGTGTAGACGAAGTCGAGGTTCCCGACGTTGTGCCGGATCGGCACGAGGATCGACTCCAGCCCGACCTGGCGGCAAACCACGTCGGGAGAACGTCGATAGATGGCGGTGGTTTCGGCGACCATGTGGAGATGTGTCAACATGATAGCGCGCTTCGGGAACGTTATCGGGTATTACCTGTCAGCGTTTCGATAATCACCGAATCTTGACGCCGGCGTGCCGTTTTTGCTACGAAAGAGGCGAGAGATTCGCCACCAGCGCGCGGAATGGCAGTGGCTTTGCTCCGTCCGCGGCGCGGAGGATTTGTTGTCAGAGCAGCCGAAGAAGAAAGTCCTGGTCGTCGATGACGACGACGCAATCCGGTCGATGGTCGAGCGCGTGCTCCGCCGCGAGCACTTCGATGTGGAGAGTGCCCGTGATGGCTTCGAAGCGATCGAGAAGCTCGCCCGCAACAACTACGCGGCCGTGCTGCTCGACCTGATGATGCCGCGCGTCGACGGGCACGGCGTGCTCCGCTTCCTCGAGACTGAGCGCCCCGCGGAGAAGCCATGGGTGATCGTCATGACCGCCAATATGCAGGGGGCGAACGAGACCGCCGCCGCCAAACCGGTCTTCCGCGTCCTCCCGAAGCCGTTCGACATCCGGCAGCTCATCTCGCACGTCAAAGAGTGCGGGCAGCTCGCCGACGCCTGAGCTGATTCGGGCCAATCCTCCACTTCCGGAAGAGTACCGCCCGGCAGGCGCCTTGCTATCCAATGAGGGAGATGTCATCCCTCATCACACTCGCCCTCGTCGTTCTCGCCCTGGTCGTGGCCGTCGCCATCGGCATCGGCCTCGCCTACCTGCCGATGCGCCTGCTCCTCGGACAGATGGCGCGGAACATCAGCAATTTCATCCAGAGACAGCGCGACCGCCGCGCTGCCGAGCGCGGCACGCCGGACAGGCGGCAACTGTGAGTTAGTTGCTGGTTGCTAGTTGCTGGTTCAAGGTGTTTCTACGCCTGACCCACACTGGCGTACCTGCCTCAGGCGTAACACCCCTTGAACCAACAACCAGCAACGTTTCTACAGCGCCGCCTCGATCGCCTTCACCAGCTCCTGATCGTTCTTCTCGATCATGCCGAGCCGCTTCCAGACAATTTTGCCGTTGCGGTCCAGCAGGACGGTGGTCGGGAGCACCGAGGTCTGCAGCACGTTGGCGAGCTTTCCTTCGGCATCCAGGACGATCGGGTAGGTCATCTTGTGGTCGGTGACGAACTGCTTGACCGGCTCCGGGCCGCTCTCGTCCACGCTGACGCCGATCACTTCGAACTTCTGCGCTTTGAAGCGGTCGTGGAGCGCCTGGAGCTCGGGGATCTCGAAGCGGCAGGGGCCGCACCAGGTGGCCCAGACGTTCAGCAGCACGACGTTCTCGCGGCGCGTGGCGAGGTCGAACTTCGCGCCGTCGAGCCAGAGAGCGGAGTAGTCCGGCAGCCTCGAGCCGACTTCGGTGCCGGTGGCAGTCGCGGCGGCAGTGCCGGTCGCGGCTTTGCCGCCGGACGCAGCCGTCTCCTCCCCTTGTTTGCACGAGGCAGCCAGCAGCAGAGTCAGAGTGAGCAGAACACCGATCTTCTTCATCGCGGGAGATTCTCCAAAAACAAAAACCCCGCGGCAAGCGCGGGGTCGGAAACGTTCAGGATGAGACGCGTTACTTCTTCTCGTCCTCGGGCTTGCCCTTCTTGATGACCTCGGGCTCGATGACCGCTTCGACAACCGGCTCGGCCTCGACCTTGGCGTGGGTGACACCGACGACCACGCGCTCTTCGTCATCGAGCACTCGCACGCCCTCGGGGAGCTTGAGGTCCTTGATGCGGAAGTAGTCGTGGCTGCCCAGCGGGGTGACGTCGACGTCGATCGAATCGGGGATCGCGTTCGGGAGGCACTCCACGTGGAGCTCGCGGACCTGAAAGTCGAGCAGGCCGCCTTCCTTGACGCCGATGGCCGTACCGATGACGTGCACCGGGATCGTGACCTTGACCACCTCGTCCATGATGACGCGGACGAAGTCGATGTGCTTCATCTTGCGCGAGATCGGGTCGATGGTCAGTTCCTTGATCATCGCGTGCCGCTGCTGGTCGCTGCCCGCCATCTTGAGCAGGAACACCGAGCGGATGCCGTGCTCGCTCTTCTGAATGAGCTCGGAGACCGTCTTCCGGTCGACCGTAATCGCCACCGGCTCGCGGTGACCGCCGTAAACCACCGCCGGGACCTTCCCGTCGCGGCGGAGCTTCTTCGCCACTTCCTTGCCGGTCGCTTCTCGGCGTGTGACTTCCAACGTGACCTCAGCCATGATGCTGACTCCTTGTAATTCCAGGTAGAAAACCGCGTAAAGGGTTGAGAACGCGGGGTTATTCCCGCGCTGCGCGCGGGAGGTGTCGGGTGTCAGGTGTCTGGGGTGTTCTGGCTTACGACACCCGCGCCGACAGCCGCAACACCCCAGACACCTGACACCTGACACCCGCAGCGCAGCCGCGCTACATATCGAACAGCGAGCTCACCGAGTCCTCACTATGAATCCTCTTGATCGCCTCCGCCAGCAGGCTACCGATGGAAAGCGTCTTGAGTTTCGAGCACTCCGCGGCCTTGTCCTCGGTCGGGATGCTGTTGGTGGTGATCACGCTGTGCAGCTGGGAGTTGTTGATGCGGCCGATGGCGGGGCCGGAGAGCACGGCGTGAGTGCAGGCGGCTGAGATCGACTTCGCTCCCTGCTCCAGGAGCGCCTGGACGGAGTGGATCAGCGTTCCGGCGGTGTCGATGATGTCGTCGACGATCACCACGTTGCGCCCTTCCACCTCACCGATGATGTTCATCACCTCGGTCTGGTTCTTCGCGAAGCGCCGTTTGTCGATGATGGCCAGCGAGGCGCCCAACCTCTTCGCGTACGCCCGGGCGCGCTCCACGCCGCCAGCGTCGGGAGAGACGATGGTCAGGTCCTCGAGGTCGGGAAGCTGCTTCAGGTGTCCGATGATCACCGGTGCCGCGAAGAGGTGGTCGACCGGGATGTTGAAGAAGCCCTGGATCTGCGCCGCGTGCAGGTCGAGCGTGAGGACGCGGTCCGCCCCCGCCGCGCTGATGAGGTCTGCCGCCAGCTTGGCGGTGATCGGCACGCGCGGCTTGTCCTTGCGGTCCTGCCGCGCGTAACCGTAGTACGGGACCACCGCGGTGACGCGCTTCGCCGACGAGCGCTTGAACGCGTCCAGCATGATCAACAGCTCCATCAGGTGATCGTTCACCGACGGAGGACAGGTGGGTTGCACGATGAAGACGTCCGCACCGCGCACGTTCTCGTCGATCTGCACGTAATGCTCGCCGTCGGAGAAGCTGTACAGGGTCACGTGACCCTGGCCGACGCCGAGGTGCGCGCAGATCTCCTGCGTGAGCGAGGGATGGGAACGACCGGAGAAGATTTTGAGGTCGCGCAAAGCGGCGCGATTATACCGGCATGCGCATCGTCATTCCTGACGACTATCAGGACGCAGTTCGCCACCTCGCCTGCTTCTCGAAACTGGCAGGCCACCACGTCACGATTTTCAACGACACGGTCAGGGACATCGACGCGCTGGCGGAGCGATTCCGCGACGCCGACGCGCTGGTGCTGATCCGCGAGCGGACCGCCATCACTGAAGAATTGCTCGCGCGCCTCCCCCGCCTGCGCATCATCAGCCAGACCGGCAAAGGGACGGCGCACATCGATCTGGATGCGTGCGAGCAGCGCGGCGTGAAGGTCCTGGCCGGAACCGGTTCCCCCCACGCTCCGGCCGAGCTGACGTGGGCGCTGGTCCTCGCCGCGATGCGCCGCATCCCGCAGGAAGCGGCGCGCCTGCGCTTCGGCGGCTGGCAGGGCGACCTCGGCACGACCGTGCGTGGCCGCACGCTCGGCATCTTCGGCTACGGCAAGATCGGGACGCTCGTCGCCGGTTTCGGAAGAGCGTTCGGGATGAAGGTAGTGGTGGCGGGGCGTGAAGGCTCACGCTCGCGAGCGCTCGCGGACGGCTTCACGGTCGCGAACGACATCTTCGAGGAAGCGGACGTGCTCTCGCTGCACCTCCGGCTGACCGACGAGACGCGCGGCATCGTCACGCGCCATGACCTCGGACGCATGAAGCCCGACGCGCTCCTCGTCAACACCAGCCGCGCGGAGCTGATCGAGCCGGGAGCGCTCGAAGCGGCACTCCGCGCCGGCCGTCCCGGACTGGCCGCGGTCGACGTCTACGAAGACGAGCCGGTCGTGAATGCCAGCCATCCCCTCCTCTCCCTCCCCAACGCCGTCTGCACCCCGCACCTCGGCTATGTGGAACGAGACAGTTACGAGCTGTACTTCGGACAGGCGTTCGACAACATCCTCGCATTACAATAACCACTCCCTAAGGAGATGATCTTGTCGACAAGAATCCCTGCCGCGCTCGTGCTGTGCCTGCTGACCGCAACTGCCGCCTCCGCACAGGTTTCGGAGAAATACACGCAGTGGCGCGAAGGTCCGGTGCAGTGGATCATGACCGGCGACGAGCAGAAGGCCTGGCGCAACGTCAAGACCGACGCCGAAGCGAGCGCGTTCGTCGATCTCTTCTGGGCCCGCCGCGATCCGACGCCCGGCACGTTCGAGAACGAGTTCCGCGCCGAGCATGAAGGGCGCGTGCTCGTCGCCGATCGCGACTGGACCGAGGAAAAGAAACGCGGCTCGATGACCGACCGCGGCCGCGTCTACATCGTGCTCGGCAACCCCTCCAAGATGGCCAAGCACGCCGCGCGCACGACCGGCAGCGACAGGGACGCCAGCACCATCGGCGGCACAGGGCGCGTGATGAGCGGCCGCGAAGACTGGCTCTACGAGCGGGAGCTCACGAAGAAGTGGGGGGTGCCGGAAGCGATGGTCTCCTTCATCCTGCACGCGCAGAGCGGCCGCGTCACCCGCGACGTGCAGCGCACCGACTTCATCACCGCCTCCTCCGGGGCCATCAAGTCGTACATCGTCGACCGTGACATGAAGACCGTGCCTGAATGGGCGGCCACCGGCGGCCTCAATCCGATCACGTTCCGTCTCGTCCCCGCGGCCGCCGGCTCCTCAGCGCCAGCGGCAACGCCGGCCACCGCGGGGGCTGCACCCGCGCAATCGGCCGCACCAGCCGTTGTCTCGAGCGCCACGATCCCCGCCCCGCAGTCGTTCGCGCCGAAAGGCATCTCGCGCCTCACGCTGTCGAACGACGTGTTTGAGGTCGATACCGAGACGAAGACCGATCCGTTCCTGACGCTCACGCCCGTCGACGCCTTCAAGCCGAGCGAGGAGCTCGGCTGGGCCTCGCAGATCTGCACCGGCTCCAACGACGAACCGACGGTCAAATATCAGTTGAGGCTCACCGGCAAGGCCGCCGGCGAAGAGATCGACCGGGCGGCCGAACCGGACGAGCTCGTACCCGACCGCATCCGTGCGCTCAACGGCTGTTACATGATGCGCGGCGCCGTTCCGCTCGAAGGAATGTCACCCGGCAACTACGAGCTCGAAGTCTCGATCTACGACCCTGAAGCACGCAGGGATACCGTACTCAGGAAAGCCTTCCGGATCGAGTAGCATCCGGACGGATGTCTGCCCCGCCGGAACTGAAGATCTCATCGCCGGACGAACGCCTCGACGCGCTCGCCCGGGTCTCGTCCCTGCTGCGCTCCGGCCTCCCGGCGCGCGAGGCGATGCAGCACCTGCTCGCGGAGGTGCATGCGATCTTCCCGGCCGACGCGTACGCGGTCTGGCGCTTTCACCACCGCACGAACGACTGGCGCATCGTGGCCTGCGACGGCCTCTCGCGCGATTACGCCGATCACGCCGTCAGCGAGCGCCGCAACGAAGGGATGCTCGCCGACGGTCCGGTCTTCATCGCGGACGTCTTCGCCTCCTCGACGGCTGCCGAGCGGCACGCGTTCTACGAAGCGGAGGGGATCCGCTCGATGTTCGTCCTCCCGCTGCACCTGCAGGGAGAGATGACCGGGACGTTCGTCTGCTACTACCGGACGCCGCATGCCATCGACCCGCACGACCGCCAGCTGGCGAGCGTCTTCGCCGACGTCGTCGCCTCGGTGCTGAGCGCGCGGAAGTTCGACCGCTTCGCGGAAGCGGCGCGCGTGGTCTCCGGCGAGCTCGATCTCTCCCGCGTCGTGCAGAGCGTCACCGACGCCGCGACCGAGATGACGAACGCGCAGTTCGGCGCGTTCTTCTACAACGTCCTCGACGACGCCGGCGGCTCGTACGTGCTCTACACGATCTCCGGCGTGCCGCGCGAAGCGTTCGAGCGCTTCCCGATGCCGCGCAACACGGCGGTCTTCGGACCGACGTTCGCCGGCACCGGCACCGTGCGCAGCGACAACATCCGCAAGGACCCGCGTTACGGGCACAACGCGCCGTACCACGGCATGCCCGAGGGGCATCTCCCCGTCACCAGCTACCTCGCGGTGCCGGTCGTGTCGCGCTCGGGCGAAGTCCTCGGAGGCCTGTTCTTCGGTCACTCCGAGGAAGGGATCTTCACCGAGAACGAAGAGCAGATCGTCGAAGCGCTGGCCGGACAGGCGGCAGTGGCCATCGACAACGCCCGCCTCTACGACGCGCTGCAGCGCGAGCGCGAGCGGCTCGTGCGCAGCGAATCGCGCTATCGCGCCCTCGTCGACATCACGCCCGCGCATCAGTTCATCTGGACGACCGGCCCTGACGGCCGTCTCACCGACGACCTGCCGGCCTGGCGCGAGCTGACCGGACAGACGCTCGAGCAGTTGAGCGGCTGGGGCTGGGCCGACGTCCTCCACCCGCAGGACCGCGACCGCATCGCCGGCGCCTGGCGCGACGCGCTCGAGGCGCGCCGTCCCATGCAGGAGCAGTTCCGCGTCCTCGCGCGCGACGGCGCGTACCGCTGGATCGCCACCACGAGCGCACCGGTGTTCGCCGAGGACGGCTCGGTCATCGAATGGGTCGGCACGCTCGCCGACGTGCACGACCGGAAAACCGCCGACGACAACCTCCGCTTTCTGGCGCAGGTCAGCGACCTCCTCGCCTCTTCACTCGACTACGAGACCACTCTCCGCACCGTCGCGAAGCTCGCCGTGCCGGCGATCGCGGACTGGTGCGCGGTCGACATCGCCGACGAGCAGGGCGGACATCACCGGCTCGCGGTCGCGCACGTCGATCCGGCCAAAGTCGAGCTCGCGCTCGACCTGCAGACCCGCTTTCCTCCCGCGGCGGAGAACGACAGCGTCGCACGCGTGATCCGCACCGGGAAATCGGAATGGCTGCCGCACATCCCGCCGGAGATGATCGACAGCGCGCCTCTCGCGCCGGAGCATCGCGCGATCCTCCACTCGCTCGGGCTGCAGTCGTTCATGCTCGTGCCGCTGCGGATGCACGACCGCAACCTCGGCGCGCTCACCTTCGCCCTCTCCGATTCGCGGCGCCGCTTCAACGAGGCCGACCTGGCGTTCGCGGAGGAGCTCGGACGCCGCGCCGCGGTGGCGATCGAGAACGCCCGTCTTTACGGCGCCGCCCAGGCGGCGAACCGCGCCAAGGACGACTTCCTGGCCACGCTCTCCCACGAGCTGCGCACGCCGATGACCGCGGTCCTCGGCTGGTCGCGCATGCTCAAGATGGGGCTCGACGCGAGCGAGACCGGCGAGGCCATCGATGCCATCGAGCGGAGCGCATCGGTGCAGATGCAGCTGATCGAAGACATCCTCGACATGTCGCGGATCATGGCCGGCAAGATGCGCATCGAGGCGGTGCCGGTCGACCTCTGCGCCATCACCCAGTCGGCGCTCGGGGCGGTGCATCCTGCCGCCGACGCGAAAGAGATCGAGATCTTCACCAGTTTCCCGCGCGAAGGAGCGACGGTCCTCGGCGACGAGGGACGCCTGCAGCAGATCGTCTGGAACCTGCTCACGAACGCGATCAAGTTCACGCACCGCCACGGCCAGGTCTCCGTGCGCGTGACCGCGAACGATGAAACGGTGACGCTCAGCGTGCGCGACAGCGGCGAAGGGATCGATCCCGCGTTCCTGCCTCACGTCTTCGAGCGCTTCCGCCAGCAGGACAGCTCGACGACGCGCGCCCACGGCGGCATCGGCCTCGGGCTGGCGATCGTCCGGCACCTCGTCGAGCTGCACGGCGGCCGCATCACCGCCGAAAGCGAAGGCACCGGCCACGGCTCGACATTCACGATCGAGCTCCCCGCGATCCGCACCCGCCGCTCCGGCACTCCCGCCGCACCGCGTGCCACCGAGGAGATGCCGTCGCTCGCCGGCATCTCACTCCTGGTGATCGACGACGAAGCGATGACCCGCGACGTCATCGCCGCGATCCTCCGCCGCGCCGGCGCACATGTCGTGACCGCCGATTCCGTCCGAGCCGCACACGAAGCGCTCGCCGAATTCACCCCGAACGTGATCCTCTGCGACATCGCCATGCCGATCGACGACGGCTACGCCTTCCTCCGCGAGTACCGCCACCGCGGCGGCACATCCCCCGTCATCGCCCTCACCGCCTTCGGCCGCCCCGAAGACCGCGACAAGGCCCTGAGCAGCGGCTTCAACGCCTTCCTCAAGAAGCCGGTGGAACCGGTGGTGCTGGCGGAGACGGTGCTGGAGATGGTGTGAGTTGTTGCTGGTTACTGGTTGTTCGTTGCTTGTGATGCATCGCCTGGGCCGCAGGCCTCTACGTCACAAGCAACCAACAACCAGTAACCAGCAACAACTCACACCATCTCCAGCACCGCACTCACCACCTTCCTCAACTCGCGCGCCTCGAACGGCTTCTGCAGCACCACTCGGACGAGGTGGGGGTCGAGGTCGGGGGAGTCGGAGACGGCGGTGAGCACGACGACCGGGGTGTCGAGGGCGCGCTCCTTCATGAACGAGAGGACGCCGTGGCCGTCGAGCCGGGGCATCAGGAGGTCGAGCAGCACGGCCGCGTAGCGGCGTTCGGCGAGCAAGGCGATCGCACGCTCGCCGTCCTCGGCGATGTCGACTTCGATGCCGTCCCGCTCCAGCAGCACGCGCACGATCTGGCGCACCGCGGGGTCGTCCTCCACGATCAGCAACGTTTCTTCACGTCAGGCCACAACAGACGCAGGATAGTTGAACGCGCGCATCCACGCGGGGACATCTTCCGCGGGCAGCGGCCGGCTGAAGTGGTAGCCCTGCATGCCGTCGCATTGCTGCCGCTCCACGAGCTCGCGGTCCGCGTGCGTCTCGATCCCCTCGGCCACCACGTACAGGCCGAGGCTGTGCCCGAGCTCCACGATGGACCGGAAGATCGCCGCGTCGCTCGCCTCGCGCTGCACGTCGCGCAGGAACTCACGGTCGATCTTCAGCGTCGTGATCGGGAAGCGCTTCAGGTAGACCAGGGACGATTGCCCGGTCCCGAAATCGTCGACCGCGATTCCGACGCCGAGGCTGCGCAGCTGATCGAGGACGCTCAGCGTCCACTCCAGATTCTGCAATGCCGCGCTCTCGGTCAGCTCCAGCTCCAGATCGTGCGGCTTCAGGCCGTTGATCAGCAGCGTGTCGTGGACCGAATGGATGAAGTGCGGCTGCGCGATCTGGTGCGCCGAGAGATTGACACCGATCGAGAAGCCGTCGATCCCCTGCTCGCGCCATTCGCGCAACTGCGTGCACGCGGTGCGCATCACCCAGTCCCCGATCGGCAGGATCAGGCGCGTCTCCTCGGCGATCTCGATGAACTCAGCCGGATTGACCATGCCGTGGCCGGGGCGGTTCCAGCGGATCAGCGCCTCGAACGAACGGACGCGGCGCGTCTGGCGGTCGCAGATCGGCTGGTAGACGAGCGTGAACTCTTCGCGCTCGATGGCGCGGTGCAGGCTCAGCTCCAGCTCGAGCCGTTCCGTATAGCGCCGGTTCATGGTCGACGCGAAGAGCTGCACCGTGTTCCGGCCGAGCTCCTTCGACCGGTACAGCGCCGCGTCGGCGTGCTTGACGAGCGTGACCACGTCCTCGCCGTCGGTCGGATACATGCTGATGCCGGCACTGGCCGTGACGTGCAGTTCGTGGCCATCGACGCGGATCGTCTCGCGCACGGCCGCGATCAGTTTGCGCGCAACCGAGCCCGCGTCCTCGGCCCGTTGCACCTCGGGGAGGATGACCGCGAACTCGTCGCCGCCGAGCCGCGCGATCGTGTCGTCGCTGCGCAGCACGTCGCGCAGCCGTTTCGCGACGACCTGCAGCAGGTGATCGCCGACCGTGTGCCCGAGGGTGTCGTTCACGACCTTGAAGCGATCGAGATCGACGTACATGATCGCCACGCCGTTGCCGCGCCTCCTGGCCTGCTCCAGCGCGTGGTCGAGGCGGTCCTGGAACAGGAAGCGGTTCGGCAGGTCGGTCAGCGTGTCGCGGTACGCGAGCTGCTGCAGCGTGTCCTCGGCCTGCTTGCGCGCCTCCTCCGTCTGCGTGCTGATGATGATCGCGCCGGTGATGTCGGCGATGGCGCGGAGGAACTCCACCTCGTCCGCCGCGAACGTCCGGTCGTCGTCGGTGTAGACGGTGAGAAGTCCGAACGCCCGCTCCCGGCCGGGGATCGGCAGGCAGGCTCCCGCCTCGACATGATGGACGCCGAACAGGTGATCGCGGTTCACGCGCGGATCGGCGCCGCGGTTGCGGAACGTCATCGGCTCGTTGAGTGTCAGCGTGCAGAGAAGCAGCGGCGTGTGCTCCGGCGCAGCGTCGTTGCAGTGGGAGAAGGTCTGGTTGAAGCCGAGACCGAAGCGCAGCGCGAGCTCGTTGCCCGAGGCCTCGACCACGCTGACGTAGGAGGCGGAGAGCGCCCATTCGACGAGCGCGCAGGTCTGGCCGACGAGAAGTCCCACGTCGGCGCGTGTCAGCGCAGCCTGACCCAATTCGGCCAGCGCAGCCTGCTGGCGCGTGCGTCGCGCAATCTCCGCCTCAGCGGCAGTCAGCCGTTCGTCTACCGCCACCTCATATCATCTCCCCGCACCTGTCACAGAATGCAACCGCGCCGCCATAAACTGCGCGCGTGACGTTCCTCGGAATCGCGCTTCCCGGGCTGCTGGTGGTGCTCGCGCTCCGGCGCTGGTTCGGGCCTCTGCCGTGGAGCGTCGCCGCGGCTGCGTTTGCGCTGACAGTGGCGTTCGTCCCGGCGTTCACGACGGACGTGCCGGTGCCGCTCGACGAGGTGCTGCGCGGCTATCCGTACCGTGGCGTGACCGGCGCGATGACCCCGCGCAATCCGCTGACGAACGACACGGTCAAGCAGATCCTCCCCTGGATGCAGGTGGCGCGCGAGGAGCTGTTCCACGGCAGGCTGCCGCTCTGGAACCGCTACCACTTCTCCGGCTACCCGCTCCTCGGCAACGGCCAGTCCGCTCCGTTCGCACCACTGTTCCTGGCCACACTCTTCGTGCCGTTGCCCGGGCAGCTCGTGGCCATGGCAGGATTGAAGATCTTCCTCTCCCTGCTCTTCGGCTGGCTCTTCCTGCGCAGTGAAGGCCTCTCCGGCACAGCCGCGCTCTTCGGCAGCCTCGTCTTCGCGTTCTCCGTCTTCCAGACGGTCTACCTCTACTACCCGATGACCACCGTCACCTCGCTCCTGCCGGCCGCCGCGTTCGCCGTCCGCGGCTGCATGCGCTTCCGCGAGCGACGTTGGATGGTGCTGCTGGCGCTCGTGACCGCGGCCGTCGCGGCAGGAGGGCATCCGGAGAGCGCGGTGCATGTGGGGATCGCGTGCGCGATCGTCCTCGGTATGGAGTGCGGTGACCGCAGTCACCGCTTTTCCTCCCGAGAGCCACAGCTGGTGCGACCCGGAGGAAAAGCGGTGACTGCGGTCACCGCACTCCAAACGTTCGTCGCGGTTGGTTACGGCCTCGCCTTTTCCGCCCCTGCCTGGCTTCCCGTCGTCGAGCAGGCGCTGCTCTCCGTGCGTGCCGCGTCGCTCGCGGCGGCGCCGCACGCGGCGATGAACCCGCTCATCGCCTGGCTGTTCCTCAATCCGAACGGGTTCGGCAACCCGGTGCATGGCAACTGGAACTGGCTCTACAACTACTCGATCGCCGCGCCGACGTACCTCGGGCTGATCCCGCTCGCGCTCGCGTTCTCGGCGCGGAAGAAGCGCGACCTGCTGCTGCTCGCCATCTGCATCGTGCTGTTCCTCCTGGCCATGAACTGGACGTTCATCGGCCATGCGCTCAACGCGATCCCGCCGCTCAGCCTCATCGCGCAGGACCGCCTTCGCTTCGTGATCGTTTTCTTCGTCGCTTGGCTTGCAGCGCGTACGATCGGCGACCGCTGGGTCCTGCTCCCCGGCCTCGCGCTGCTCGCCGCCGCAACCTGGCTCCTGCGCGTGAAGTGGAACGTAACGCTCGGCTGGCACTCCGCCTCGGGGGTCCTCGCGCTGGCGGCGTTTCTCCTCGTCGTCGCGATCCGGCCGAGGCTCGCGCCGGCCGCCGCGTGTATCGCGATCATCTTCGAGCTGTTCGCGTTCAACCACGGTTTCAACGTGCCGGTCCGCCGCGCGTACTACAAGCCGTCGATGCCGATTCTCAACAAACTGCAGGAGCTGTCCAAAGGCGAGCCGTCGCGGATCGTCGGACACGACTGGACGTTCCTTCCCAACGCGGCGGCGCAGTACGGCCTCGAGGACGTACGCGGCCACGATCCGATGGCGCTGGCGAGCTACGCGAAGTTCTTCAGACAGGCCGCGGTCGACGATCCGGCCAGCGACGTGCTGCGCGTGCAGAACGTCGACCATCCCGCCCTCGCCTACCTCGGCGTCCGCTTCCTGCTCACCGATCCGAGCTTCACCCCGTCCGCACAATGGCAGCTGCGCTACGAAGGTCCGGACGGCAGGCTGTACGAATCGACGCAATGGCAGCGGCGCTTCTTCGGCGACGCGACCATCGGCACCATCACGCAGCACAGCCCGATGCGCCTCACCGTCGACATCGACGCGCCTAGAGAAACGCTCATCCACTCCAGCCAGGTCTTCGCGCCCGGGTGGCGCGCCGACGGCGCGCTCTCCACCGTTCGCCTCCACGACACGTTCCTCGGCTTCCACGTCGCGGCGGGCAAACAGCGCATCACCGTGCGCTACATGCCGCGGTCGTTTCTGGCCGGCTGCGCAATCGCCCTGTTCGCCTTGTGCGGCGCCGTTGTACATTGGCGGCTATGCAACGCAAGCAGGTCCTCATCGCCGCGGCCCTCATAGCGCTGGCGTTCCTCATCGGCTACATCCCGAACGAGCTCGGCTCGCGCCGCCTCGCGCAGCAGTTGCGCCGGACGGAGCTCGACCTGCGCCTCGCCAACCTCCACCGCCAGTTGGGCGTGGCCAGCCACGAGGCGCAGCGCAACAACTACGGCGTCGCCAGCGACATCGCCAAGCGCTTCTTCGAGGAGTGCCGGAAGACGGTGCACGAGTTCCGGTTCGAGAACCGTCCCCGCACCCAGATCGCGCTGCAGGGCTACGCGCAATCGGGCGACGTGATCCTCGGCGAGCTCGCCAACGGCGACCCGATGGTCAAGGAACGGCTGGCCTCGATGTACATCACCATGAACGGCGTCATCGATCGCCGGCAATAAGCGGGCGGCAGCAATAGCGGGCACGGCAACTGCTCCCCTCCCCGCGGCATGGAGATCCGCTCGATTTCCTCCGCCGCCGCGCTCAAGGTCGCGCTGATCGCCATCGGCGTCACCGTGGCGCTGCGCTTCCTCTGGATCGCGCACGCGATCTTCATCGTCACCTTTCTCGGCATCCTCCTCGGACTGGCGATGGCGCGGGCGGTCGATTACCTAGAGAAGATCAAGATCCGCCGCGGCCTCGGCGCGCCGCTCGTGCTCGTCACCCTGATCGGCCTGGCGATCGGCCTCGGCGCGCTGATCGGTCCGTCCCTGCGCGATCAGACCAAACAGTTGACGACCGAGCTGCCGAAGGCGATGGAGCAGGTCGAGCACTGGATCAACCAGACCCCCGCGAAAGCACTCGTGCAGCAGCACCTGCCGCCGGAGGGACCGCAACAGCAGCCGCAGCAGAAGCAGCAATCGCCGCAGGGACAACCGCAGCAGCCGCAGCAGCAGGGACAAGAGCAGCAGCAACAGCAGGGCGGTCTCACCGCGCAGATCGGCCGCGAGCTCCGCAACGCGACGAAGTTCCTCTTCCCGATCATCACCTCGGTGTTCGGCGCGATCGGCGGGCTGGTGATCGTGCTGTTCCTGGCGATGTACATCGCGGCGACGCCGGGGCTCTATCGCGAAGGGCTGCGCCATCTCATCCCGCACCGCCATCGCGACCGCGGCGATGACCTGCTCGACGCGCTGCGCGATACGTTGCGGCAATGGCTGATCGCGCGGGCGATGGCCATGGTGATCATCGGCCTCGTCACGGGCGGCGCACTGGCGCTGCTCGGCGTCAAGGGGGCGGGCGCGCTCGGCGTCCTGGCCGGGATCATGGAGTTCGTCCCCTTCTTCGGACCGGTCATCAGTGCGATCCCCGCCATCGGCATCGCGCTGGTCGACTCGCCGCAGAAAGCGCTCTGGGTGATCGGGCTCTACCTGTTCGTCCAGCAGCTGGAAGGAAACGTCGTCACGCCGCTGCTGCTCGAGAAACGGCTGGACATCCCTCCGGTGCTGACCGTCGTGGCCGTCTCGGCGCTCGGCGTCGTGTTCGGCGTACTGGGCATGCTCATCGCTGAACCGCTGCTCGCGGCGGTGCTCGTCACGACGAAGCTGCTCTACGTGCAGGACGTCGTCGGCGACGAAGTAAAGCTGGGACATGAAAAGGAGTGAACGTGATGAAACGAACTGTGATCGTAGGGCTGCTGCTGGTCGTACTCGCCTGCCGCAAGGAGACCGAAGCAGAAAAGAAAGAGACCTGGCTCGGCACGCCGAACCCGACCGAAACGTCCGGGACCGCCGCCGATACCACCGCGGCGGCGACCGGAACGCATCCAGCCTCGCCGGGCGGCACCGCCCTCGTCCCGGACGTCGAGTCGGGCACGACCGTGCTGGTGATGCTCAACGAGAATTCGATCGCCGTACGCGAACAGGCCATCCCGCCGGGCCCGGCCGTGCTGACGGTCCAGAACGGCGGCAAGGAAGTGCACAACCTCTTCATCGAGGGAGCGGACCTCAGCCGCGCCGCCGGCGACACGATCGCCCAGGGAGGGTCGGCGACGGTCGAGGTGAACTTCAAGCCGGGAACCTACACGCTCTACTGCCCGATTGCGAAACACCGGGAGAACGGCGAACAGGTGACGGTGACGATCGCCGCGCCGTAGGGGAACGGGATTGAGGATTGAGAATTGGGGATTGAGGATTGCTTCGCCGAGAGCCATCCTTCTCAATCCTCAATCCTCAATCCTCAATCCAGTCCCAGGAATCGCCCACGTGCGGGAGAGGGTTTCGGTGGGATATGGAGCCCCTCCCCGCCCGAGTCGCGACACCGATCGGCACCGTGCTGAGCCGCGGCATTCGCGGACGCTGCCCGCGCTGCGGCGAAGGACCTCTCTTCCGGCGCTGGATCGAGACGTTCGACCGCTGCTCGTCGTGCGACCTGCTGCTGCAGCGCAACTACGGCGACATCTGGATGTTCACGAACCTCATGGATCGCATCCCGATCGCGTTCGGCATCATCGCGCTCTTCTTCGGCTTCCGCGTGACTTCGTTTACGAGCGGCGCGATCTTCATCACCCTGCTGGCGATCCCGATGATCGCCACCGTCCGCCATCGCCAGGGCCTCGCCCTCGCGCTCGACTACCTCTGGCGCAAGCGCATCAACGATCCCGGCGACCCGGTCGGATAACCTTCATCCGGCGCCGCTCCACGCGTTACGCCGCGTGACGTGAGTACACGAGCAATCATCGATCGTGGCTCTCCGACAAAGCACGAGTGAAGCGGCCCTTACGCACGCGAGCCACAGGGCCGCTTCACTCGTTTCGCAACTACGGTTTCGTCGCGGTCGCGGCCGGGGCCGGGGCTTCCGGCTTTCGGCGGCGGCGCGTCGAGGCGCGGCGTGTTTCATCGATGAGGGAGATGTGGGCGCGGATGGCGAGCCCCGCTTCCCCCTTCATCTCCTTCCCGATCTTGTAGGCGGAGCGCGCCTTCTCCACCGCGAGGAAATGGTGATAGCGCGATTTGTACGTCAGGACCTCGCCGTACGTCTGGACTTCGTCCACCAGCGCGCGATTCTCCTCCGAGAGATCGCGATGGGTGCGAAGGTCTGTCGGCGTGGTGTCCGCGGACTGCTGCCACAGCTCCGAGTTCTCCATGGCATTGACCATGGTGTCCACATACTCCGGAGAGACCGACCGCGCCGCGCGGATGCGCAGCAGCAGGCGGTCGTCCGGTTCCACGAGTCCGGGGGTGGTATCGCGCAGCGCGCGAACGATCGCCACCCGGTCGGCGGTCGAGAGCTCGGCCGTGCGCACCGCATTCACGATGTCGACGGCCGTGAGGGTTGATTCACCCATATGGTTATTCCTCCAGTTGTCGTCAGTTCTGCGTTGACCGGTCCCGCGCTGCCGCCCATTCGGCAGTTCCCCGGGCTGTCCGGCGTTGGTCGCGTGCGTTCCATTCCTACTTGAGACTGTTCAGCCCGGAAAAAGGTTTCGCCGCACCATGCAGAACTGCAGGACGAGAGTGATTTGTCTGTGGAATCAGTGACTTATCGTCACTGCGAGTGAGTAATCAGCCACTGCGAGTGAGTAATCAGCCACTCCGGGTGAGTAATCAGCCACGCGGAGAGGCTAATTAGCCTCTCCGCGTGGCTAATCAGCCTCTCCGAGTCAGTAATTGGTCTCCCGGAGTGGGCAAATAGTCTCTCGGAGTCAGCTCTCGCTCACTCCGAGTCACTACGCGGCCACTCGCGCTGACCTCCGTGCTAGACTTTCTTCGACGTGAACATCAATCGCACGACGCAGCACCACCATCACCACCACGAGCGGTAGGGGTGCGTGCAGCTGTGCCCCTTCACAACGGAAGGGGCGCGCGATGAGTCGTGGCGAGCAATCAAGAGCCTCTTCCTGATCCAGGAAAGAGGCTTTTGACTTTGAAGACCACCCAGTTCAGATACCCCACCGGAGCGCGGCCTCTGCTCGTCGAGGAGACGGCGCGGCGGAGGCGGATCGAGACGCGCTTCGTCTCGCTGCTCGAAGAGGCCGGGTTCGCCGAGGTCGTGCTGCCGATCATCGACTTCGCGGAGGCGTACGCCGACGTCCTCGGCGGCGATGCCGCGCGGCAGAGCTACCGCTTCACCGATCGCGACGGCGAGCTGGTGGCGATCCGCTCCGACTTCACTCCCATGCTCGCGCGAGCGCTGGCGCCGTCGCTCGATCCCGCACGGCTGCCGCTGCGCGTCTTTTATCGCGGCGATGTCATCCGCTGCGAGGCGACGCGCCTCGGCCGGAACCGCGAGCTGTTCCAGATCGGCGCGGAGGTCATCGGACCGGCGGACGACAGCGAACTGCTCCGCCTCGCGGCCTCCTTCGTCGACAACCCGCTGGTCGTCTACAGCGCCTCCGAGGAGCAGCGCGAGCTCGATCCAAGCTTCGTCTTTCATCCCGACGAAGATGCGCACGCCGGCTACTACACGGGGCTGCGCTTCTGGGTCTACGGCGCCGACCGGCGCACGCCGCTCGCGCAGGGGGGGCGTTACGACTCCCTCTACGGCCGCTTCGGCACGGACGCACCCGCCGTCGGCTTCACGTTCACGATCGATCTCCTGGAGGACTGATGCGCATCGCCATCCCCAAAGGCCGCCTGCTCGAACCGTCGCTGGCGACGTTCGGCGCCGCCGGCTACGACGTCCCGTCGGAGGCCGACCTGCGCACGCGCAAGCTCGTCTTCACGCGCGGCGGCATCGAGTGGCTCTTCGTCAAAGACTGCGACGTGCCGGTGTACGTCGACCACGGCGCCGCCGACGCCGGCATCGCGGGCCTCGACCAGATCCTCGAGCACGACTGCGGCGCGATCCAGACCGTCGAGCTGCCGTTCGGCCGCTGCCGGATGATGGTCATCGGCGCCGCCGGCGCGCCGCGCCTCTCGGACCGCTCCAAAGTGGCGACCAAGTACCCCCGCATCGCCCGCCAGTATCTGGACAGCCGCGGCGTACGCGCCGAGGTCGTGGCGCTGGGGGGCTCGGTCGAGCTGGCGGCCGTGCTCGCGCTCACCTCGCACGTCATCGACGTCGTCGAGACCGGCGAGACCGTGCGCGTGCACAAGCTCGAGCTGCAGGACTTCGTCACCGAGATCACCCCGCGGCTGGATCGTCGCGAAGAGCACCTACCGCACCAACAACGCAATCGTGCGCGACCTGATCGCGCGCGTGGAGAACGCCAAGAATGAGCTGGCTCAAAGTATCGTCGCCTGAAGCCGAAGCCGCGCTGCGCGCCCTCGAAGCGCGCCGCAACGAATCGAATGAAAACGCCTTCCGCGTCGCCGACGGGATGATCGCCGGCGTGCGCGCCCGCGGCGACGCCTTCGTCGCCGAACAGATCGCCCGCTTCGACGGCGTCGAGCTCGCACCCGGCGCCATCCGCATCGAGCCGCGCCGCGTCTCCATCGACCCGGAGCTGGCCTACGCCCTGGACGCGGCCATCGACCGCGTGGAAGCGTTCCACCTCCGGCAACTGCCGCGGTCATACGAGTGGCAGGGCGTCACCCACCGCGTCCGCCCGCTGCGCCGCGCGGGGCTGTATGTACCCGGCGGCCGGGCGGTGTACGTCTCCACGCTGATCATGTGCGCCGTCCCGGCACGCATCGCCGGCGTCGCGGAGCTGGTCGTGGCCACCACGCCCGCCGCGGCCGAGCGCGATGAGCTGCACTACGTCTGCACCCGCCTCGGCATCCGCGAGCTGTATCGCTCCGGCGGCGCGGCCGGCATCGCCGCGCTTGCGCTGGGGACGGAGTCGCTGGAACGCGTCGACAAGATCGCCGGCCCCGGCAACGCATACGTGACCGCGGCCAAGGCGCGCCTCATCGGAGAGGTAGGCATCGACATGACCGCCGGCCCCACCGAGCTGGTGATCATCGCCGACGACTCCGCGAACGCGGCGTTCGTGCAGGCCGACCTCGACGCACAGCAGGAGCACGGCCCCGACTCCGCCGTGATCTGCATCTCCGTCGGCGGGCCACTGGACGTCCGTGCAACGCTGAACCTCGTCGCCGATTCGATGGAGGAGGCGCTCGCCCTCTCCGACCGCATCGCCCCCGAGCACCTCTCCATCCACGCCCGCGACGCGCGCGCCATCGCGGAGCGCGCCCAGAACGCCGGCGCGATCTACGCCGGTTCGTTCGCTCCTCCAGCGGCAGGCGATTACGTGATCGGCTCGAACCACGTCCTCCCCACCGCCGGCAGCGCGCGCTTCTTCTCCCCCCTCGGCGTCTACGACTTCGTGAAGCGCTCCAACGTCGTGACGCTGACCGAAAGCGCGCTGCAGGAGCTGGCGCCGCTGGCGGCGAGGATCGCCAGGTTCGAGGGATTGCCGATGCACGCCCAGTCGGTCGAAGCGCGGTTCGTGGAGGTGAACGCATGAGCGCGCGCGCTGCAGTGGCGGCCATGACCGCATACGCGCTCGAACTGCGCGAAGCCGAGATCAAGCTCAATCAGAACGAGTCTCCGTACGACTTTCCGTGCAAGGCCGAGCTCCTCGCCTCGCTCGCCTCGCAGCCGTGGAACCGCTATCCCGACTTCGAGTCCTCCACGCTGCGCAATGCGCTGGCAAATGCGTATGGATTGACCGCGGAGAACATCCTGGTCGGCAACGGCTCGAACGAGCTGCTGGCCGCGGCCATCGGCGCGTTCGTCGGTCCGGGCACGCGGGTCGTCTTTCCGCGCCCGACGTTCGCGCTGTACGAGAAGCTGGTCACCATCGCCGGCGGGCTGCCGATCCCCATCGACTTCGATCCGTCGACCGGCCTCCTGCCGCTCGACGCCATGCTCCGCGAGCTCGCGCCCGGCGCTGTGGCCATCGTCTGCTCGCCGAACAATCCCACCGGCAGCGTGCTCCCGCCGCGCGGCCTGCAGCGCGTGCTGGCCACCGGCGCGACCGTGCTCTTCGACCGCGCCTACGGCGACTTTGCGCTCGACGAGGTGCCGCCACTCCACGACCGGCTGGTCACGTTCTCCACGTTCTCGAAGGCGTGGGGACTGGCCGCGCTGCGCGTCGGCTGGCTCGCATCGACAGAAGCAACCTGCCGCGAGATCCGCAAGGTGAAGCTCCCCGACTCGCTCAACACGCTCAGCGAAGCGATCGCCGCGATTGCACTCGAGAAGCGCTCCATCCGCGACGCGAACGTGGCCCGCACGCTCGCCGAGCGCGAACGGCTGCTCGTCGCGATGCGCGCCATCCCCTCCATCACCGTCTACCCCACCGGCGCGAACTTCATCGCCTTCCGCACCCGCGCCACGTTCGACGATTTCTTCGAGCGCGGCATCCTCATCCGCAAGACCGCGCTCGACGGCGTGCTGCGCGTCTCCGTCGGCACGCGCGCGGAGAACGACCGCTTCCTCGCCGCACTGGAGTCGCTGACATGAGAACCGCCACCACCACCCGCGCCACCAAAGAGACCGCGGTCGCCGTGACGCTCGACCTCGACGGCACCGGCCGCGCGCGGATCGACACGCCGGTCGGCTTCCTCTCGCACATGCTCGACGCCATCGCCCGCCACGCGCAGGTCGACCTCGACGTCACCGCCACCGGCGACACGTTCATCGATTACCACCACACCGTCGAAGACGTCGGCCTCACGCTCGGCGAGACGTTCGCCACCGCCCTCGGCGACAAGCGCGGCATCCGCCGCTTCGGCCACGCCTACGTCCCGCTCGACGAGTCGCTGGCGCGGGTGGTGGTCGACTTCTCCGGCCGCCCGTTCCTCGTGTTCGAGGCGCCGATCGACCGGGAAATGCTGCTCATCCACCGCGATTTCCCGTTCGCGCTGGTCGAGGAGTTCTTCAAGTCGTTCGCGAACAAGTGCGCCTGCAACATCCACGTCGACCTCATTCGCGGCCGCAACGGACATCACGCCGCGGAAGCGATCTTCAAGGCGTTCGCGATGGCGGTGCGGGCGGCGAAGGAAGTGGTGACGAGCGAAGTGCCGAGCACGAAGGGGGTCATCTGATCCTCATCGACTCCCCCGTCGCCAACACCGCCAATATCGCCCGCGCGCTCCGCGCCGCCGGTGCCACGCTCGAGCTGTCGCGCGATCCGGCCGTCATCGCGGGCGCGGAGAGACTCGTGCTCCCCGGCGTCGGCTCCTTCGCCGCGGCCATGCACTGGCTCACGTCCACTCGCATCGACGCCGCGATTCGCGCGGCGGTCGCAAACCGCGCCTTCCTCCTCGGCATCTGCGTCGGCCATCAACTGCTCTTCGACCGCTCCTCCGAGCTGACCGACACCCGCGGCCTCGGCCTGCTCGCCGGAGACGTCGATCGTTTCGAAGGAACGCTCCCGGTGCCGCAGATCGGCTGGAACCGCGTCACCGCCCGCGGCCCGCTCTTCGACGGCGTCGAAAACGAGTCCTTCTACTTCGTCAACTCCTACGCCGCGCGCGGCGCCGCGGACGAGATCGCACGCGCCGACTACAACGGCCCCTTCACCGCCGCCGTGCAGAGAGAGCGCGTCTTCGGCGTGCAGTTCCACCCGGAGAAATCGTCGGCCGCCGGGCTGCGCGTGCTCAGGAACTTCGTGCAATGCAACTGATCCCTTCTCTCGATCTGCTGAACGGCCGCGTGGTCCGCCTCACCCACGGCGACTTCGACACCGCGCGCGTCTACGGCGAGCCGGAGGTGGTGCTCGACGCACTCGACGTCCCGCGAGGCGCACGCCTGCACGTGGTCGACCTCGAAGCGTCGCGCAGCGGCCGTCCCATCGAGACAGGCGTCGTGCGCCGCCTGGCCACACGCGACCTGATCGTGCAGGTCGGCGGCGGCATCCGCTCGCTCGCCGACGCGCAGCGCTGGCTGAACTGCGGCGCGCAGCGCATCGTGGTCGGCACCGTCGCTGCCGAATCGCCCGCGCTGCTCGCCTCGCTCGTGGCTGCCTTCGGCGCGCAGCGCATCGTCCCCGCCATCGACGTCCGCGACGGAGTGGTGCGCACCGACGGCTGGTCGCGCGCCTCGGCGACGCCGCTGTCCGAGGTCTTCGCGCGGATCGAAGACCTCGGCATCGAAGAAGCGCTCGTCACCGACATCGCCAAAGACGGCGCGCTGCGCGGCCCGTCGTTCGCGCTCTATCGCGAGCTGCGCGCGCTCACGCGCCTCCGCCTGATCGCCTCGGGCGGAGTGTCCACGACCAGCGACGTCGTCTCGCTCTCCCGCCTCGGCAACGTCAGCGGCTGCGTGATCGGCAAGGCCTTGCTCGAACGGCGCATCAACCTCGGCGAGCTGCAGGCCCGCCTGGCTACCACCAACACCATTCCCGAGCGCGTCATCCCCTGCCTCGACGTTCGCGACGGCCGCGTCGTGAAAGGAGTTTCCTTCGAGCACATCCGCGACGCCGGTGATCCTGTCGAAGCAGCCATGCGCTACGAAGCCGAGGGGGCGGACGAACTGGTGCTGCTCGACATCTCGGCCACCGATCGCACCGCCTCAACCGCGCTCGATACGGTTCGTCGCGTGGCCGAATCGCTCTTCATCCCGCTCACTGTGGGCGGAGGCGTACGCACCATCGACGACTTCCGCGCGCTCCTCCGCGCCGGCGCCGACCGCGTGGCCATCAACACCGCCGCCCTGCGGCGCCCGGAGCTGCTCCGCGAATGCGCCGAGGAGTTCGGCGTGCAGGCGGTGGTCCTCTCCTGCGACGCCAAAGGGGGCTTCGCCACGGTCCGCGGCGGCAGGGAGCTGACGGACGTCGACGCCGCCGACTGGTGCCTGCGCGCGGAAGACCTCGGCACGGGCGAGATCCTGCTCACGTCGGTCGACCGCGACGGCACGAACAGCGGCTTCGACCTCGAGCTGCTGCGCGCCGTGACCTCGCGCCTGAAGATCGGCGTCATCGCCTCCGGCGGAGCGGGCGCGCTCTCCCACTTCCTCGACGCCATCGAATCCGGCGGAGCCCGCGCCGTCCTCGCCGCCTCCCTCTTTCACGACCGCGTCTTCACAGTCTCCGACGTGAAGCGCTATCTCGCCACGGAAGGAATCCCCATCCGATGAACCTCACCCCGGCCATCATCCGCGACGCCCGCACCGGCGCCATCCTCACCCTCGCCTACATGAACGAGGAATCGCTCGCCAGAACGCGCGAGACCGGCGAGACCTGGCTCTGGAGCCGCAGCCGCCAGGAGCTCTGGCACAAAGGCGCCACCTCCGGCAACACCCAGCGCGTCGTCCACATCGCCACCGACTGCGACAACGACGCCCTCGTCGTCTCCGTCGAGCCCGCGGGCCCTGCCTGCCACACCGGCGCCGCGTCCTGCTTCGACGGCGTACCCCCGTTGCCGCTCGACCGCCTGATGTCCGTGCTCCGCTCACGCCACGAGTCCCGCCCCGAGGGATCGTACGCCGCGCGCTTGTTCAACGAAGGCCGCAACCGCATCCTCAAAAAGATCGGCGAGGAAGCGACGGAGGTGGTCATCGCCGCGAACGGCGAAGGCCGCGAGAGGATCGTCAGCGAAATCGCGGATCTCGTGTTTCACATGTCGGTGTTGATGGTGGATGAAGGGATCGACTGGGCGGATGTGGGAGCGGAGTTGCACAAGCGGGCGAGGTAAGTATGGAGTGCGGGGACCGCAGTCACCGCTTTACTCCCAGAGCCACATCTTGTTGTTGTGCGACCCGGAGTAAAAGCGGTGACTGCGGTCACCGCACTCCATACTCTGGCAGGAGCAGTGAGGTGTCATACTCCAGGCCGCCTTCCGCACGACACGACGTCGTCGTCCGCATCGGCGGTCTCTCGCTCATCTTCGGCGCCGTGGCGTTCATGGGCGTGTTCGCCTGGCTGGCGGCGCGGTTCAATTATCCCGAGGTGCTGGATGGGCGGGCGGCGGACGTGCTGCCGGCGCTGCTCGCGACTGGGGACACAGGACGCGCGGTCTGGGCGTTGTATGCGCTGCTGCCGTTGTGCTGGATCCCGGCGTCGGTCGGTGCGTTTCACGCGCTTCGCGCTCGGAGCGAGGGGGCGATGCGTGCGGCGATGTACTTTGCGGTGGTCTCCTCGATCGCGATGATCCTCGGGCTGGTGCGCTGGCCGAGCTTTCACTGGGAGCTCGCACGCACCTGGGCGGCCGACCCGGCCGTCCGTCCCGCGCTCGATGCCGTGTTCAACGCCGCGAACGTCTACCTCGGCAACTACATCGGCGAGTTCCTCGGCGAGCTTTGCTTCAGCCTCTTCTTCCTGCTCTCCGCGGCCGCCATGCTCGCCGAGGACAGCGGCTTCCCCCGCTGGATGGGGTGGCTGGGCGTCGCCACGGGCGCGGCGGGGCTGATCGGCATGTTCCGGAACGTCACCGGTGCGGTGAACGTCGTGGCGGAGGTGAACAACTACCTGCTGCCGCTCTGGATGATCGTGTTCGGGGTGGGTTTGCTGCGGGTAGGTGGTGCGCCCAGTAGGATTCGAACCTACGACCTTTAGCTCCGGAGGCTAACGCTCTATCCAGCTGAGCTATGGGCGCCCGATGGAGTGCGGATTGTACTCAACGATCCGCCGATCCCGCACATTTCGTTTGTGCACGCCTACTTCGACGCGCGGAAGAGCACGATCAGCACGACGAGCCCGATGAGGATCAGGATCGTAGGGAGGACGACCGAGCGCGCGCGCGAGGCGCCAGTCGTCGTCGTGGGCACGGGAGACGGAGCGGTATCGGTGGTGACCGTGGTGTCGGTGGTGGGGGCCGCGGGGGATTCTCCCGCGGCCGGCGACGTGGTGGCCGTTGCTGGTTCTGGTGCTTCGGCCACCGGCGCCGCCGGCTCGGGAGCCGCCGCCGTGGTAGGAGGCGCCGAGGGATTGGGTGAGAGGCCCGGCGCGGGTGTCACGGGGGCGGACGTTCCGGGTTCGGGTGTCGAGGAAGTGCGGGGGCGTGAGGCGATGGCAGGTGCACTACGGCGCGGTCGTGGCGGGCGGACGGTGCCCGTCGTTGCGGTGGTCGTGCGGCGGGGTGTGGTTCGCGATGTGGTTGCAGACGGAGTGTTGGTCGTGACGGTCGGAGCGAGCGTGGTCGTCGAACGCGGGCGCGACGTCGAAGCGGGCGTTCTTTCGGCGACGCGGGTCGGTGCCTGGATGCCGATGCCGCGCAGGCGGTCTGCGGCGACGCGGCCGAGGAAATCGCGCGACTCGGCGGCGGGATAGAAACGCTGGCCGGAAGGATCGGTGAGCGTGCTGCGGCGGACCGCTTCCGCGTAGCCGGGATAAGCACTCACGATCTGGTACTCCGGCGACGCCTGGTCGAAGAACGGCGACTGGTACTGCGCGTCCCAGAGGCGCGCGGCCCCTTCGTAGATGCGCACCAGCTCCTCGCCGGTCCGTTTTTCCGCGCCGCCAGGATAGGTCGCCAGCAGCGAGCGGGTGGAGCGGAGACTCTCGTCGAATGCCGTCCGGTCGTTTTCCGCGAGCGCGGTCTGCGTCGCATGCAACGCCCCGCGGAGCGAGCCGCTCGGCGGCGCCGGCGCTTCCACCGGTTCGATCGCGGGCCGCGGAATCTCCTCCACCGCCACGCGCGGCGGCGGGACCGGAGCGAGCCCCTGGTCGCAGTCAGCGGGAGCGGTTCCGGGCTGCGGCGTGCGCACCACCAGCGGATTGACGGGCCTCGGCGACTGCGCGGTCAGCGACAGCAGTGCCGCCGTGACGAGCAGGAGGAGTCCGATCCGCCGTTCGCGCAATTTCATTCGTTCACTACCTGTGGAGCCGACCTCGGGCGTTTGCAGAGAGCGAGCCAGCGGCCTCTCAATTCGCCGCCGAGACTTCCTGGGGCAGATGCTTCTTGAACAGCTTGATCAGGTCGTCGACCGCGAGCGGCTTGGCCACGTAGTCGTCCACCTTGAAGTAGTCGAGCGCCTCGTTGCGATACTTCCGGTCGGTGTAGAGGCCGGTCATGATGATCGCCTTCGCGCGCGCGGTCATCGGATCCTCCTTGAGCAGCCGGCACATCTCGCGGCCGTCGAGCTTCGGCATGAACGCGTCCGACAGGATCAGGTCGGGGTTGTATTCGCGCGCGAGCGACAGCCCCTCCTGCCCGTTCGCCCCGACCACGAAGCCGTAGCCCATGCTCGACACGACAGTGCGCACGATGAGCTGCACGTTCTCGTCGTCCTCGACCAGCAGGATCAGCGGACGCTTCACGTCGGCCGGGAGCGGGTTCGTGCCCGCGCTGAGGGCGCGCTTGGAGCCGATCATCTTCCGCTCGAAGAGCGACGGCGGCGCGTCGATCCAGAACCGCTCGCGGTACGCCGCCGGCGCCTTGCAGAAGCAGCCGTGGCAGTGCTCGCAGACCAGCGTGTTGTCGCGGCCGACGCAACTGCACCACTCCGCATGCGTCGCGTCGAAGGTCAACTGGCAGTTGTAGCAGGAGACGTCGTACGAATCGTTCCGCGAGCGAGGCGCCTTCGGTGCGGCGGGGGTGAGGATGTCGGACAACGGCACGTCGCCGTCCATGGTCCCGTCATCCAGCATGATCCCGTCCCCGTCATCGATGTCCTTCCGATGCAGCTCGTGCAGGTCCTCCTGCTGCGGCAGGCCGGTCACGCCTTCGAGGTGCTTCTGCAGCAGGTTGATGAGGTCCGTGATCGAGACCGGCTTGGCGATGTAGTCGTCGACGTGGAAGCGCTTCACCGCCTCGCTGCGGTACTTGGTGTCGGTGTAGAGCCCCGTCATCACGACCATGCGCATGTCGGCGCCGAGCGGCTCTTCCTTCAGGATGCGGCACATCTCGCGGCCGTCGAGCTTCGGCATGAACGCGTCCGACAGGATCATGTTCGGCTTGTACTCGCGGGCGATGTCGAGGCCGTCCTGCCCGTTGTTGGCCCAGATGAAGCCGTACCCGAGGTTCGAGCAGACGCGCTGCACGATCGCCTGGATCTCCTCGTCGTCCTCGACGGCGAGGACGAGCGGACGCGTGACCTGGTCCTTCGGCGGATTGACCCGCAGCGCACCGTCCTGCCGGCGTCCCTCGACGGTCTTGCGCTCGAAGAGCCGCGGCGGCGCCTCGACCCAGAACTTCTCCTTGTACGCCGGTGGGGCCTTGCAGAAGCACGACAGGCAGTTCGTGCAGACCAGCGAGCGCTCCTTCGCCAGGCAGCTGCACCAGTCGGCGTCCACCGCGTCGTACGGCACGCGGCAGGAGTAACAGGTCACTTCGTAATTCCCGTTCGGCGCGGAAGCGGCGACCGCAGCAGGACGGATCGGAACGACATTCGTCGGCGGCGCGGGCAGGGGCGCGGTCGCAGCCGGCTGCGCGGCCTTCTGTGAGGGCGCCGCAGGCGGTGCAGGCGCAGCGACAGGCCGCGAAGCAGGCGCGGGACGCTGCCCCGCCGTGTGATGCTGCTGCGCCAGCGGCTTGGTCATCTCACGCGGGATCGACTGCTCCAGCAGCAGGTCCTCGGGACGCGCGAACGCCACCTGCGCGATGCGGGCGATGTCGTCCGAGTCATACGGGCGGTTCACGAAGGCGGCGTAGCGCATTGTCGGCGGAACGACAGCGACGGAGCGTCCGGTCAGGACGACCGGCAGCTGCGAGGTCTTGTCCGAGAGCGTCTTGTGGATCTTTTCGAACTCCGGATGCTCGATGTCGAGGAGGAGCGCGCTCGGGCGGAAGCGGAAGATCTCGTCCACCGCGTCGACCCACCGCTCCACGACTTCCACGTCGATGTTGCGCTGGCGCAGCTTCGCAATGACGGGCTCCGCGGTGCCGCGGCGGCGCTCGATGAAGAGCAGGCGCGGCTTGGCCGGTGCGCCCTGTGACACGGACGAGCGCCGCACCGGGGATGCGGCGGACGATGACGGCTGCGCCGGACGTTTGGTCGCGGTCGTATTGCCGTTGACCGGCAGGCGCTTCGTGCTGAGGTTCACGTGACTGCCCGACGCCGGCTCCCGCTTGAACCAGCCGCTGATCGTGCCGAGGAACGACGGCCTCGAGTCCGGCGCGGTCTTCGACGGACGGGAGGTGCGGACGTTCGCGGTGGCCGCTTCCGCGGCGCGTTGCGCCTCCGCCACGCGCTCGGACGCCTCTTTCTCGATGCGCGCGCGCTCGGTCGCAAACTCCTGCCCCGCCTGCGCGCGCATCGCTTCACGCTCCGATTCGAGCTGGCGCCGCAGGTCTTCCTCGGCTGCGCGGCGCTCCGCTTCCAGCCGCTCGTGCAGGTCGCGCTCCGTGGCCTGCCGCTCCTGCGCGAGGCGCTCCTGCAGTTCCGCTTCGGCGCGCAAGCGCACTTCTTCGGCATCGCGCACGCCGGCTCCGGCCTGCTCCACCTGCGACGCGGCACGGGCGACCAGCTCCTCGAGCTCCTTCGCGATCCGTTCGCGCTCCGCCTCGGCTGCAGCCCGCGCTTCGTCGGCGGCCCTGCGCTCGCTCTCGAGGCGCTCCTGCTCGCGGCGCGCTTCTTCGCGCTCGCGCGCTACGCGCTCCTCGAGCTCCTTCGCGACGCGCTGGCGCTCCTCTTCCGCGCGTGCGCGCGCTTCGTCCGCTTCGCGCCGCTCCGCCTCGAGGCGCATCGCCTCTTCACGCTCTCGGGCGCGCTGCTCTTCCAGCTCTTTTGCCAGCCGCTGGCGCTCTTCCTCGGCGGCCACGCGCTCCGCTTCGCGGCGCTGCGCTTCTTCGCGCTCGCGCGCGAGCTGTTCTTCGAGCTCGCGGGCGATCCGCGCACGTTCCTCTTCGGCGGCAATGCGTGCTGCTTCGGCCCGTTGCGCTTCTTCCCTTTCGCGCGCCAGCTCCTCTTCCAGCTCGCGTGCGATCCGCGCACGTTCCTCTTCGGCGGCAATGCGTGCTGCTTCGGCCCGTTGCGCTTCTTCCCTTTCGCGCGCCAGTTGCTCTTCCAGCTCGCGTGCGATCCGCGCGCGCTCCTCCTCGGCCCGCAGGCGCGCTTCCTCGGCGGCGACGCGCTCGGCTTCGATGCGCTGCGCTTCTTCCCGTTCCCGTGCGAGCTGCGCTTCCAGCTCGCGGGCGATGCGTTTCCGTTCCTCTTCCGCCGCGGCGGCGGCGCGCTGCGCCTCTTCCCGCTCCTTCGCGAGCCGCGCCTGCCGTTCGCGAAGCTCACGATCGGCATCGGCGCGCTGGCGTGCTTCCGCCTCGCGCCGGACACGCTCCTCGTCCTGCTTCCGCTTCTTCCCGTTCTTCTTGTGGTTGCGCACCGGCTCCAGCGGCGTGGGCGCTTCCTGTTCGTCGTTCTGCCGCAGCAGCACCACGTCGGCCAGCGCGCTTCGCTGGGCGGGCGCCACCTGAGGCTGCGGCATCGGCGCCGGATTGGGCACGGCGATCGGCGCTGCCGCGGCCGCGATCGCGGCCGGCTGGAACGCGGGGGCGATCGTGCGCTGCCTCGTGGCCATGGCCACCGCGACACTGCCGGCCGCGCCGAGGGCGATGAACGTCGCCAGGTGCACGGGGCGGATCACCTCCGGGAAGATCAGCGCCAGCGCGGCGAGGGAGAGGAAGCCTGCCAGCAGTCCCCCCTGCCATCCTCCGCGCCACACCGAAAGGGCGGTAGCGACCGCGAAGGTCCCCAGGAGAAGTCCCGCGCTGGCGGGGAAAAGCAGTCCTACGCCTGCAGCCAGGATCACCAGGTCGATGGCGATACCGTATCGAAAGACGTTGCGCCGGGTCTGTTCCGTCATTGGTCGGGGTAATGCCGTGGTTAGAAATTCCTCGCGATGTTCACTGCCGCTGACTGCTCGATCTTCAACCGGTACCGCGCCACGTCGTCCGTCACCTGGATGAACGGCAGCGCGCACGAAAGCTCTTTCTGCGCCTCGCGGTAAGCGCCCGTTTCGTAGAGCGCGACCGCGAAGTAGTAACGGAGGTCTTCCTCGCCGCGCGCGAACACGTCCATGCGCCGGAACGCCGCGACCGATTCGTCATACGAGGCGATGCGGTACAGCCCGACCGCCGACTCCGCGAGCACTTCGCGCGTCACGTTGCGATCGCCGGCCAGACGGACGTACAGCTCGTGCGCCGCCGCGTGCTCCCCCGCCGTCACAAAGTCGTTTGCCTGCCGCAGCGCCGTGAGCGCTTCGCTGCCGCTGAGCGAGGCGCTGCGGCTGGGAGCGGGCGTGGGCAGCGGCGCCTGCGTCTCGACCCGCGCCTCGAGCTGTTCGGGGACGACGACCGGCCCCGAAGGAACGATCCCAGGCATGCGCGGCTCCATCTCCGCGATGCGGGCATCGGCTTCGCGCTCCGCCTGCCGTTCCGCGGACGCCACGCGCTCGTTCGCAGCGGCCTGCGCCGCGGCCACCCGCTCGTTTGCGGCCGCCTGTGCCGCGGCGATGCGCCGGTCGGCATCGGCCTGGATCTCGGCGATGCGCCGGTCCGCTTCTGCCTGAATCTCCGCGATCCGGCGATCCGTCTCCCGCTGGATCTCCTCGACCCGCACGTCCGTCGCCGCCTCGATTGCCGGTGCCGCGGGACGGACGGCAGGCAGCGGGGCCGACTGATCCTCCGTCACGATCTGCGGATTCCGTGGCAGGCCGGAGTCGGGGACGAGCGCCGCCACCAGTGCCGCAAAGTCGGCGGCGTCCGTATCGAGCGGCAACGTGGCGAAGACCGGCGTGACCCGCTCCGCCTCCACCAGCCGCAGGATCGTGTCGCGCGATTCATCCTCCCGCCCGGCCCGGAACTGCGCCAGGGCCAGGTAGACCAGCGCGGTCTCGTACGACTCCGCGCGGCCGGTGCCGGCGGCAAATCCCTCGGACGCCGCGCGCAGGTCGACCATCGCCGAGGCGTAATCGCCGGCCCGGAACGCACGCATTCCGAGATCGAACAGAGCTTCCGGCGTTGCCGCGGCCCGCGCGGAAAATGCCGCTACTGCAAGGAGCAGCAGGACGCCGAATGATCTACGCACGATGAAGCCTCCGGACTGTCTCGAATTTTAGGGAACGGCTGAAGTCGACCCGTACTGCCGAAAGCGGCTCCATTCAATTTTGTTGCCGACTTGGTGACCGGGGTCACAAAAGGCACGAGAACCGCACTGTCGCGCTCGCGGTGCACGAGAATCTCATCCACTTCCTACGGCAGAAGCAGGACGCCTTCCCGTTCAGGCGCAACATCGACCTGCGGCACTTTCTCAACGACGCCGTCGGCTCCTCGGCCGACCTGCTCCCCGTGCCGGCAAAAATTTTCCTCCTCGACGAGCTCGAGCCGAAAGGCTACGGCTTCCCGGTCACGAAATCGCCCGCGCTCGACGAGCTCGAGTCGAAGTTCGAGAAATGGGCGGCCGAGCAGGTCGAAGGACAGGCGCGCGAGACCACGCGGGCTCGCGACCTCCTCAACGCCTACCGCGAGCAGGCCGTGAAGCTGGCGCGCAACGCCGCGGAGTCGAGCGTCCTGGCGGACTACGAATCGGTGTTCTGGCTGCTGCACACACAGCAGCTCTCGCGGCAGTTCTCCCTCTTCGCGCGCAACGCCATCAAGGCCGGCCTCAGCCGCGACGAAGCCGACCGCCTGAAGTACGCGCTGCACAGTAAATGGGTGAACGCGATGCGAGAGTCGGTCCGCGTCTCCGGGTTCGTGGAGCTGATGTTCGAGAACCCGCTCGTGGCGTGCGAAGAGTTCATCAGCCCCGACCTGCGCGAGCTGCGGGCGTACTTTCAGGGCTACCTGCGGCGGGACTTCAACTCGTTCAAGAGCTCGTTCGAGGTGCTGCGGAAGATGGCCACGGAGCTCCTGTCCGGCGACCGCATCCTCCGCCGCGCCATCACGCTCCTCGGGTATCCGGAATCGTCGGCGCCGCACGTGGTCACGCTCCTCGACCAGCGCATCTGGCAGCTGCTGGCGGAGCATCCCGCGTTCAAGGCGCCGGCCGAGCTCTCGGTGATCGACACCACCTCGCGCAAGCTGCTCGAGTTCTTCGTCGTGCAGTCGCTGCGGCGCGGCATCCTCTGGATGAAGACGTCGCCGGAAGGGGAAAACGTCGCCGATGATTCGAGCGGCGCGGTCTACTCGCGGGCCATCCGTCCGATGAACTTCGGCCGGCGCGGCGTGGTCGAGCCGATCGTCTACCGCTACGGCCTGGTGTACGACATCACCTCCTTCACCGAGACTCTCGGCGAGATCGCGCGCGGCGGCAAAGGGGAGGAACAGAGCTCGTACCGCCAGATGCTCGACTTCCAGCGCGAGCTGGCCGACATCACCCGCCACCACGCGCTGACGTTCGAGAAGTTCCTCGGCGACGGCGCCTTCTACACCTCGCGCCGCGCCACCAGGACCGTCCAGGCGGCGATCGCGGTGCAGCGCTTCTACTCCAGCGCCCGCGCGAAGGGGTTCGCGTTCAACAAAGGGATGCGCATCGCACTCAACTACGGCTACTACCGCCTCCTCCCGATGCAGGTCTCGGCCGACGGCACCCAGATCATGGAGTTCTACGGCCCCGGCATCGTCGAGCTCTCGCGCCTCACCACCGGCAAGACCACCAAAGAGCTGGAGGACATCCAGCATCTCCTCCTGGCCCACGGCTACGACCAGAACGAGGTGTACCGCTTCTTCGCGCCGCTCTCGCGCAGTGTCGACACCGGCGACGTGACGCAGCAGCAGCGGGAGTTCTACGCGTACGTCAACGAGAACGGCCACCTGGTCAACGAAGGGATCGTCGCCTCGATCCCCTTCCTGCGGCAACTGTCGACGGAGCTCCTCGAGGACAACCAGAAGATCTACCGGCTGCGGACGCCCTGGAACGTCTACCTCGGCTTTCCCGCCTCCGGCGAGCAGTTGGGTTATCTCGGCATCCGCCTGCTCGGCTCGGTCTCCCTGAAAGGCATCGGCATGCAGGACATCGCGGAAGTGGTGTCGGTGATGGCCGAAGAGACGGAGGTCTCGCTCATCGACGACCCGAAACCGCTGCTGCAGCTCCTGCAGCAGGAGCGCAACCGCACCGCCGCGTCGACGTTCAAGCAATCGCCGGAGTTCGACGGCGAAGCCGGCGCCGCCGACCTCGTGGTCTGCGAGTCGTTCTCCCAGGGCGGCAGCGCGCCCGTGATCCTGGTCGGCGAATGGGACCCGCTTTCCGAGGAAGTGCGGCGTCCGATCCGGTTGGACGAGGTGGACGCGGAGCGTTACGGCCTGGCCGTGCCGCTGACGGCCGCGGCCGTCGAGTCGCAGAGCATCGCCTACCAGAAGCTGTATCGCACGCTGAGCCGCATCGAGACCCTCCCCAGCTTCTCGGTCGACGCCATCCGCCACAACACGAACTTCAGCGGCTTCATCATCGGAGCGACGGTGGAGCCGTTGTAGCGTTCCTTAAGCCGCATTTGAGGTTTCGCCAACCTCGTCGCGTGATGGTGTCGGGTGTCAGGTGTCTGGGGCGTGCAGGCTTACGGGACGTTGATCGTAAGCCTGCAAACCCCAGACACCTGACACCCGATACCCGACACCTTTTACGTCACCCGCGGCCCCGTCCCCCCCGCCGCTCCCGCCGAGCGCATCCAGCTCACTACTCCGGCGATCTTGCCGATGTCGACCTGGCGGTCGAGGTACTCCCAGATGCCGAGGACTTCCTCGCGGTCGCGGGGGCGCTGGGGGGCGGCGCGGCGGACGGTCTCGTCGGAGAGGGCGAAGCGCGCGCGCGAGTACCAGCGGCTCGCTTCGACGGGATCGCCGGCGAACTTCTGCACCGCGGCGGTGACCAGGGCCATCTCTTCGTCGGAGATGCCGCTGATCACCGACATCGTGTCGGTCGCGCGGCGCAGGCTGCCGCGGCGCTCGGGCTGGAGCTCGTTCGTCGAGCGCATGCCGTCGATGGCGGCGGCCACGCGGTCCTGATGCTCGGTGATGCGCAGGCCGCTGATCGAGAAGCGCTCCGTCCCCGACTTGGCGAGGCTCGTCCAGACGACGCGCGCGCGTACGACCACCGACCGCGCCGGACGCATGAGCGCGAACGACAGCTTGGCCTCGTCGCCCGGCATGAGCGGCTCGTTGTGGCGGATGCGGAGACCGGTCGCGGAGAGCTGCATGACCACGAACTTCACGTCGCCGAAGATCCCGCCGAGCTGGCGCAGCGGCACGAAGCGCGTGGCGATGCGCTGCTCCGGCTCGTCGTGCTGCGGCTGCGGTTTCGGCTCCGGCGCCGGAGAGGCGAAGATCGGCGCGGAGACCTCCACGGCTGGCCGGGGCTCCGGTTCCGCTTCCGGTTCGGGCTCCGATACAGGTTCGCCCATGGGCTCGGAGTCCGGCTCACGCTCGGGCCGGGGCGAGCGCGCGGGCGGCGCTTCGACCGGCACGCCCTGCGATTCGGCCTGGTAGAGCCGCAGCAGCGCGTCGCGGAAGAACTCCTCGAGCTGCGCCAGCGGAACGCGCGGCTCTCCTCCACGTACGTGGCAGAGCACCCGGCCGCTGTCGAGCAGGGCGTCGACGACGTCCAGCGGGACGTTCAGGAGCTCGCTGAGCTCCTCGCGGGAAACAGAGGATGTGAGAGGTCGCATGCGCGCCGGTGCGAAACTACCGCAGCGGGCTTATGCGACGGAAATGCCTGACAGCCCGTTCGGGTGCGCCGTGGCGCCGAGGCAGCGGCGCACGGAGGCGACGAGCTTGGTCGGCATGACCGGTTTCGAGAGCGTCTCGCGGACCGCCGGGAAGAGCTTTCGGATCTCCTGCACCTCGAGCCCGGTCACCACCACGATCGCCGCGAGCTGCGCCGGATTCGTGCTGGCGATGTACTCCATCACGTCGGTGCCGCTCAGCTTCGGCAGCGCAAGGTCGAGCACCACCACGTCGAAGCTCTTTCGCGCCAGGCAGCCGACGGCCTTCTCCCCGTCGATGGCCAGGTCGACGGTGCAGCCCTCGGACTCCAGAATCTTCCGGAGTGCCTCCCGGGTGGCGAAGTCGTCTTCGACGACCAATACGTGCGGACGCATGTCTGGAAGTAACTCTATCAGCAAAGGTAGAGCCACGGGAAGGAGGAAATGCGTCAAACGCTGACAATAAATGCTCGCGCGAGCTCCGCGGCCTCAGAAACACGCCTCCGGAGCGAGTGATCGCCCCCTTCGAGCCATGAGACGCGGATCGAAGGCGACAGTTTATACGAAGCCACCTCCTCCGGTGAACCGAACGGATCGCGCGTTCCCTGGAGGATCAAGGCGGGGGTGCGTAACCGCTCCAGGTGCGCCGTGCGCGGCTGCTCCGGCTTCCCCGGCGGATGCCACGGATACGAAAAGCAGACCAGCGCCCGCGCCCCCACCTCGTCCGCGATCATGCTCGCCATCCGCCCTCCCATCGACGTGCCGCCGATGAAGACCGCCGGACCGCCGCCCTGCTCGTCGATGACGCGGCGCCAGGTGTCGAGGAGGACCGGCTGCCGGTCGGGCGGACCTTTCTTCTTCTTCTCCATATAGGGGAACTCGAAGCGGACCACCCGGATACCGCCCCCCGCCAGCGTCTGCGCAATGGTGGTGAGCATCGGCGACGTCATCGGCGCACCGGCACCGTGGGCGAGGATGTAGGTGTGGTTGGCGTTTGCTGGGCCGTCGGTTAGATACATGGTGTCAGGTGTCGGGTGTCAGGTATCTGGGGTGTTTCGCCTGGACGCCATGTTGCACCGCTCTGCAAGTCGCGTCCAGGCGAAAAGCCCCAGACACCTGACACCCGCCGAAGGCGCGTTACCACCCCCGCACCGGCCGCCACTGATCGACGATCTTCCCGCGATCGACGATCTGGTAAACGTCGAACATCGCGGCGGTGAGGCAGGAGTGGTTCGGGAGGATGCGCAGGCGGGTGCCGACCGGCATCGTGACGTGTGTTTCCGACGTGATCTTGCCGTGCTCCTGTGACAGCGCCTCGATGCGCAGTGGGAGGGGGCGGAGGTCGAGATCGCAAACGAGGCCGTAGCCGAAGCGCGGGATGATGTGCTCCGGTCCCGTGTCCTTCGACAGCGCCAGAGCGCCGGCGTCGACGATGAGCGTGTTGCGCTCGGGATACGAGCCGACCACCGTGGTCAGCACCGACACCGCCACATCCTCCAATCTGCACGAGCCGAGCGTCGCCTGGAACGCGTCGTAGAAAACGTAGTTGCCGGGACGCACTTCGTCGCATTCGCTGAAGCGCTCCACGACCGCCGCCGTCGGCGTCGAGCCGACGCTGCGGCGCGTCTCGGCCAGGCCTTCGCCGGCCAGTAACGCGCGGAAGCGGCTCAGGCACGCCGACTCCTCCGCCGCCACGCGGCGGATCTCCTCGACGTCGCGCGCGTGGTACGAATGCCCGGCGTGCGTGAGCAGGCCCTGAAAGCGCACCGACTCCGAGCGGGCCAGCGCCATGGCCAGCCTCACGCTGTCCGGACTGCCGGGATCGACGCCGGCCCGGTGATAGCCGCAATCGACCTTCAGGAAGACGTCGAACGTCACCCCCTGCCCGCTCGCGAACTCTTCGATCGCGCGGAAGGCGTGGTCGGAGTCGACCAGGACGCTCAGCCGCTCGATCCGCGCCGCGAGCGACGCTACTCTGTGTAGTTTTTCGGGCGCGATCGGCATCGCGTACGTAATATCCCGCGCGCCGTCCGCCGCGAACGCTTCTGCTTCCGCGAGCGTCGAAACCGTGATCGGTCCGGTCGAGCCGCCGTGCTGCATCCGCCCGATTTCAACGGTCTTATGGGTCTTGACGTGCGGCCGGAAGGCCACGCCGGACAGGCGCGCCTTCTCGCGCATCGAGTCGCAGTTGCGGGCCACCGTGGCGCGGTCGACCAGGAAGGCAGGGGTACTGACGTTCAGCATCCCGTGCAGAATGCACCATGTGCGCAAGATCCTCCATATCGACATGGACGCTTTCTACGCGTCGGTCGAGCAGCGCGACGATCCGTCCCTGAAGGGACGGCCGGTCATCGTCGGCTGGGCCGGCGAGCGCTCGGTGGTCTGCGCGGCGTCGTACGAGGCGCGCAAGTTCGGCGTGCACTCCGCGATGCCCGCCTCGCGCGCGAAGCGCCTCTGCCCCGAGGGAGTGTGGCGGGTGCCGGACTTTGACCGGTACCGGGAGGTGTCGAGACAGATCCGGGAGATCTTCGAGCGGCACACTCCGCTGGTGGAGCCGCTCTCGCTCGATGAAGCCTACCTCGACGTCACGCACGAGCTGACCGGCATCCCCACCGCCACCGAGACGGCGGAGAAGATCCGCGGCGAGATCCGCGAGGAGACGCACCTCACCGCCTCCGCCGGCGTCGCGCCGAACAAGTTCCTGGCCAAGATCGCCTCCGACTGGCGCAAGCCGGACGGCTGCTTCGTCATCAGGCCGCATCAGGTGGAGCGCTTCCTGGTCGGCCTGCCGGTGCGCAAGATCCCGGGCGTCGGCAAGGCCACCGAGGCGCTGCTGCTGGAGATGAACATCCAGACGGTGGGCGACCTGTACCGGTTCGAGCAGCAGGAGCTCATCGCGCGCTTCGGCAAGTGGGGCACGCGCTTGTGGGAGCTCGCGCGCGGCATCGACGAGAGCCCGGTCGAGCCGTCGCGCAAGCGGAAGTCGTGGTCGAGCGAGAACACGTTCGCCACCGACATCACGCGCGAGGAAGCGGCGGGGTGGATCCGCGAGCAGGCGCACAAGCTGTGGGAGTCGCTCGAGCAGCGCTCGATGCGCGGCCGCACGGTGACGGTGAAGTTGCGCACGCCCGATTTCAAGACCGCCACGCGCCAGCAAAGCCCCCCCGAACTGCCGGCCAGCGGCGACGATGTGGCCCGCGTGGCGGTGTCGCTGCTGGAGCGCTTCGACTTCCCGGAAGGCGCGCGCTTCAGGCTGGTGGGCGTCGGAGTCTCGAACTTTCTCGACGAGGAAGACGAGGCGGAGACGGGCGAGCCGAAACTGTTCGCTTAGAATGCGCCGCCATGAATCACCTGCAACCCATTACAGTCGCTCAATACGGCATCGGTCCGATCGGCGCGGAGATCGCGCGCCTGCTGCTGACCAAGTCGTGGATTCGCGTCGTCGGCGCGATCGACATCGATCCGGAAAAGATCGGTAAGGACCTCGGCGAAGTGATCGGCCTCGATCGCAAGCTCGGCGTCCTCGTGACCGCGGAGCTGGAGGGGAAGCCCGACGTGGTCTGCCACTCCACCGGCTCCCGCCTGCGCGAAGTCGCCGGCCAGCTCGACTCGCTGCTCTCGCGCGGCTGCCACGTCGTCTCGACGTGCGAGGAGCTCTCGTTCCCGCTCGATACCGAGATCCGCGAGCGCCTGCAGAAAGTCGCCCGCGCCGCGAACGTCGCCCTCCTCGGCACCGGCGTCAATCCCGGCTTCGTGATGGACAAGCTCCCGCTCACCATCACCTCCGTCTGCCAGGAAGTGAAGTCGGTCGAGATCATCCGCATCCAGAACGCCTCCACCCGCCGCGAGCCGCTCCAGCGCAAGGTCGGCGCCGGCATGACCACGGACGAATTCCGCGCCGCCGTCGCCGCGGGCCGCATCAAGCACATGGGGCTCGAGGAGTCGCTCATGATGGTCGGCAACGGCCTGGGAGTGGAGTTCGACAGCGTCTCCGAGGAGACGATCGAGCCGATCGTCGCCGAGCGCGAGGTCACGACGAAATACCTGACCGTCGCCCCCGGCCAGGTCGCCGGCGTGCACCAGACCATCTACGGAAAGGGCCGCATCAACGTCTCGCTCGAGCTACGCATGTACGTCGGCGCCGAGGACGTCGCCGCCGACAAGGTGATCGTGCGCGGCGTCCCGGACGTCGAGATGACGATCAAGGACGGCGTCCACGGCGACCGCGCCACCGCCGCCATGGTCGTCAACTCCATCCCCCGCATCATGCAGGCCAGACCGGGCGTGCTGACGATGGACGACATTCCGATCTCGTTCCGCTGATTGTTGTCGGTTGCCGGAGCTAAAATAGACGACATGAGCCCGAACGTCCGTGATCTGTACGAGAAAGCGTCCGAGCGGTCGGACGACTCAATCACCGAGGCGTGGGCGAAAGAGATCGAGCGCCGCATGGCTGACTACCGGGCCGGGCGCATCAAGACGATCTCCTGGCAACAAGTTCGTGCGCATCTTCACCGCCCGAACCGCTAAGCCGATACTAAGACTCGCCACAATTTGGAGTGCGGTGACCGCAGTCACCGCTTTTCCTCCGGCTCGCACGAGCTTTGGCTCTCGGGAGTGAAAGCGGTGACTGCGGTCACCGCACTCCAAACTAAACTTGCCTGATGCACATCTTCCTCACCGGCGCGACCGGTTTTCTCGGCTCGGGTATCGCCGCAACGCTGATCCGGGCGCGTCATGACGTGACGGCGCTGGTCCGTTCGAGCACGAGTGCCGCTCGGGTGCTGAGCTACGGGATCGAGCCGCATCACGGCGATCTGCGTGATCCCGCTACCTATCGCGATGCCGCACGCGCAGCCGACGCGATCGTGCATGCGGGCGTCGAAGGGGGTGCGGACCGGATCGACGTCGACCGCATCTTCGTCGACGCCGTTGCCGGTCCGAATCTCATCTACACCTCCACGCTCTTCCTCCTCGGCAACGTCGTGCATGGCGACGAGTCCTCCCCTGCATCCGGGCCGCGCGCGGAACATGAGCAAGCCGCGCTGAAGGCCGGCGGTGCGGTCATCCGGCCGGGGATGATCTGGGGCGCGGAAGGGGCGTACCTGTTCGAGCATCCGATCACGATCGGCGACGGCAGCAACCGCTGGCCGCTCGTGCACCGCGACGACGTGGCGGAGCTCTATCGCCTCGTCGTCGAAACGGGATCGCGAGGGCTCTTTCACGCCGTCGCCGAGGTGCTGCGCGCCGCGGATGTCTTCCCCGGAAAAAACGTGCCGCTCGAAGAAGCGCGCAAGGAGCTCGGCGGATTTGCGGACGCGCTGGCGCTCGATCAGGATGTGAGGGCGGTGCGGTCGGCGTCCATCGGATGGACGCCGGTGCACCGCTTCAACGCTTCTTCGACTTCTTCTGCATGTGGGCGATGATGCCCTTGCTCACGCCGCCCTTGGCGAGCGCGATCAACCCGGCCGGCGAGACATCAAAGTCCGTGCGTTCCGCGTCGTCGATGGCCAGCTTGATGTTCTCGTCCGAGAGACCGGCTTTCGCGAGCTCGATCACGGTGTCGTTGCCCATGTCATCCCGCGGCTCCGGTTCCGGCTCGTAGTCCGGCTCCGGCTCGCGCGATGCGACTCGCACGCTGCCGCCGGAAGTCCACTTCTCGTAACGCGCGACGGAGTCGTTCAGCCGCGAGGTCGGTACGCCGATCGATCCTGACGACAACAGACTCGTATACCCCTTGCGGAACAGCTCCTCGCTTCCGTTCGAGCTGATCGCGAGCTCCAGATGCGCCCGTGCGCGCGTCAGCAGCTCGAGCGCCTGTTTGCGGTCGGCCGTTTGATAGGCGAGCGCTTCCTTCGCGATCCCGATCGCGTACTGCCGGTATGCCTCGTCCTGCGGATTGCGATTGGCCGGCACGCCTTCGACAGCCGCGAGGTAGCGATCCCAGGAGCCGCTCTCGGCGAGCGGGATGAATTTCTCGAACGTGGAGCGCGGGAGGAGCACGCTCACCGTGTCCTGCGTCGGCACGAGATGCGCGACGATCGCGGCCGCGGCTTTGCGCAGCAGGTCGTCTTCGACTTCGGAGGGCGTGCGCGAATCCTCGCCGTCGCCGTACTTTTCGCGGAACTGCTGGTCGATCGCGCCCGACGCCACATCGTCATTGCGCGCGGCGATGTCGAATACGCCGTTCACGCTCGCGGTCAGCACCTTGTAGGTCTTCTGCACCGGGACGTTGCTGTAGATCGGCTCGTCCTCGTATTTCTGCTTCTTCTCGTTCCACTTGCGCTTCGTGCCGGTCTGCTGGCGCACGTATTCGGTCTCGGTGTCGTAGGACTCGTGCGATTCCACGCGATCGAGCGCTACGTCGATCGTGACCTCCGGCTTCCCGGAGTCCGCCAGCGTTCCGGCGCCGGCGAGGATGGCGTCGCCGATGTAGCGATTCAGCGTCTTCGCGTCATCGCGCGCATCGCTGCGATCGCTCGTCACGTTCACTCTGACCCGCCGAGCGCCGGCATTCGTCGACGGAGGAATCGTGCGCGCCACCTGCACGGATTTCTTCGCGAATCCGAATCCCTCGCGCGCGAGCACGGGCATCGCGACCGCGGCTGCGAGCAGCACCGCAATGAGCTGTCTTTTCATGGCCCGAGAATGGACCTTCAGCGTCTGCGAATCAACCAGAGGATCAGCGCACCGGCACCGAAAATCGCCCACAGCACGACCCAGGCGACGTGTGCCGACTCCAGCCAGTTCCAGCCTGCGAGCGTAAATGCCCAGAGGCCGTAGATCAGCAGGAACACGCGGCGATGGCCGGCGTCGTCCTCGATCCCGGCGGCGATGCTCGCGCCGAGGACGAGGGTGGGGATCAGGCCGAGAACGATGTTGAGGACGATGGTCATCGATACCGCAGGTCGATGACCTTCCGCACCGCGTCCTTCGCGGCGTTCGGGAGGTTCTGCACGCGGGTCAGCACGTCGTTGAACGCATGCGACTCGCCGCCGTGCTTGAAGCACTCGCCGCAGCGCGGGAGGTTCGTGAAGTCGCGACGGTTGAAGGCATCCTGCATCATGGCCATCCGGTCGCCGTCGATGATCTCCTGCAGCGACTGGGTCTTGAGATCGCCCATGACCTGGTCGCCGTGCGCGTCGTAGCAGCAGTGCGTGACCCGGCCGTCGGCGAAGACCACCACCCAGGTGAAGAACGCCCCCTGCACGCAACCGTAGAACTTGCCGTGCAGGTCGGTCTCCTCGTTCACGTCGAGCGCCTCGCAGGTCTTCTCGATCACGCGCGCGTTCCTGAACTGCTTGAGGTCGAAGACGCGCTTGAAGTCGTCGGTCGTCTCTTCCAGCGTCAGGCGCGAGCGCATCTTCTGGATCTCGATGCGCAACGGCGCGCCCTTCGCCTGCACGAGGAACTTCCGCGTCAGGTCGACCAGCTTGTCGAAATCGCCGCCGGTGCGGAGCTGCGGATAGACCTTCGGGTTGATCGAGTCGACGCAGATGCGGATGCGTTTCAGCGGAGTCGCGAGCAGCTTCGCCCCGATCTCCGGCGTCAGCACGAGCCCGTTCGTCGACAGGCTGGCCTCGGGGAAGAGGCGGATCGCGTCATCGATCCGCGAGTAGAGAAGCGGTTCCCCCATCTCGTGCAGCCACTTGAGCTTCAGCCCCAGGCCGTGGATCTCCCGCTCCGCCTTCTCGACGAGATGCCACTCCATGTCCTCGTACGGACGGCGCAACACCGGCAGCGGACACATCCCGCAGCGGAGATTGCACTTGGAGGTGAGCTCGAGCCCGACTTTGATCCGGGAAGGGGAAAACTTCATTCGCGTTCCGAAAGTGCAGACAGCCGCAACCTATTCCGCCTTCCCCATGCTGCCGAGGGCAGCAAACGATATGGAGTGCGGTAACGCCAGTTACCGCTTTGGCTGGTTCTGTTCGTGCGTTGCGCGAAAACCGCACTGCCGGGCGGACGCTCTTTGCGCAGGGCACGAACAGAATCAGTCAAAGCGGTAACTGGCGTTACCGCACTCCATAACACGGCCGAACAGGTCGCCGTACTCCGCCCACGAGTACTTACGGGCCGCAGCCTCCGCCCGTCGCTCCATCGCTTCACGATCGCAGCGCAAAGAACGCATCCACCGCCTTCGCCAGCGCCGCAGGGTTCTCGGGGGGCACGAGCATTCCGTTCTGCCCTTCTTCGATGATCTCCGGCAGTCCGCCCACGTCGGTGGCGATGACGGGGCGGGCGAAGTGGAAGGCGGTCAGGGCGACGCCGCTCTGGGCTTCGATGCGGTACGGGGCGAGGACGACGTCCGCGGCCGCAAAGTACGTCGCGATCTCGGCGTCCGGGATGAAGCGAAAGTCGAGGCGGACGTTGGCCAGACCTTTCGCCAGCTCGCGGTACTCGGCCTCCCCTTTCCACCACGCCTCCCCGGCCACGACCAGGGTGACGTCGGTCGTCAGGAGACGCCAGGCGCGCAGGGCGATGTCGAGTCCCTTGAAAGGACGGACGTGGCCGAAGAACAGCGCGACGTTGCCCTTCAGACCGAGCTTGCGGCGCGCTTCATCACGAGACGGGATGGCGCCGCCCAGCTCGTGCACCGGCAGGAAGGTGGTCACGATCGGGCGCGACGTCCGCCGCGCCGCATCCTCCGCCTCGGTCTTCGCGTGCACTACCAGCACATCCCCACGCCACAGCACGCGATTCGTCAGGAAGCGCTTCCACGCCGCCGGCTCCTTGTCGCCGATGTTGTGGCACTGCAGGATCACGCGCGTCGACCTCGGCAGGAGGAGCAGCAACGTCAGATACGGCAGCGCCCACACCCACACCCACCAGACGAAGATCACAGCGTCCGGACGCTCGCGGCGCAGCAGGAGCGCCGTGCGGAGCCACGTCAGCGGATTGACGATGTCGAGCAGGAAACGCGCTCGCTCGAAGCGCGGCAGCGTCTCATCGACGTCGCTCCCGCCGGGATAGAACATCCTCGGGAACTGGCGTTTGAACGAGATCACGTCCGCGTCCAGCTCCTGCGCGAGGCGGCTCGTGCAGTACGCGATACCGGCGCGGTAAGGAAAGACCGGCCCGATGATGAGAGTCTTCACGCCGCCGACAGGAAGTTCACGACCGTCGACTGCAGGTACGCGCCCCACGTCCGCCAGTCGAACACGAGCGAGGACGACATGAAGCAGGAGTGCGTGCAGTGGCACTCCTTGGCGCGGATGGAGCGGCGCTGCTCGTCGGCGGCCGGCGAGAACCAGAGCTTGTTCCAGTCGTAGTTCGCGTCGCGCACGTTGCCGACCGGATCGCGCAGCTCGCACATCCGCACCTCGCCGCGCGCGTCGAGCACGCCCGAGACGCGTCCCGCGTGGCACGGGCGCACCTGCGTCTCCTGCTCGAGCACCGCCAGCTCCATGCGGCGCGAATACACCTTCACGAACTTCAGGAAGCCGTCGTAGTTCCGGTAGCCGTCCCAGTAGCTCTCCAGCTTCGGGAGGAGCTCGCGATAGCGCTCGGTGGTGATCGGCTGGATGTTCTTGTCCGGCTGGTCGCCGCGCAGCATCTCGAACGAGTGGAACGAGACTTCCGGGAAGTCGCGGCGGACGCCTTCGAACAACACGTCCAGTTCCTCGGCGTTGTAGGTGCAGAGGCACGTGTGCACGTTCACCGTCAGGTTCGAATACTGCTGGCGGAGCGGCATCAGGCGCGCGTAGGTCTTCTTTGCCTTCTCATAGTTGCCGGGGACGCCGCGGATCCAGTCGTGCTTCTCGCCGATGTGATCGATCGAGAGGTTCACCACGATCTGCGTGTTCGGGCAGCGCTGGAGAGTCGTCTCGACCTGCCGTGCGATGAGGTCGCTCGTGATCGCGCCGGTCGGGATGGTGATCTGCTTGACGTTGTTGTTCGTCGACAGGAACTCGCAGATGTCCGGCAGGTCGCGGCGAAGGAACGGCTCGCCGCCGCTCATGACGATGAAGAGGAGGTCGCCCATGGACGAGAGCGTCTTCTTGATCTCGTCGAACGACAGCTCGTGCTCCTTGTTCTTCCGCAGCTGCTCCCAGTTGAAACAGGTGCGGCAGAAGGAGTTGCAGTCGTAGGTCAGGCCGAGGATCAGGTAGACCGGCTGCATGCCGCGCTTGTCGACCAGGTAACGGAGATACTGCGCTTTGTCGGAGAACTTCATCGTCTGCGGTCAGCAACCGCAGGGGAAGTGTAACGATTCCGGGGGCTTGAGCTCAAAAGAGCGTTCGAATCCGCTCCGCGACCTCCGGCTCGGTTTCGGATGCGATCTCGAGGGCGAAGACGCGCAACTGCTGGCGGTCCACCTCGTCCAGGTCGCGGACCCGGCGGCGGAGGACGGCGCGGGCCAGGCTGAACTTCGTCTCGGAGAGCAACGCGAATCCGGGGAGGTCGACCAGGAGCTTGTCGAGAGGACGCTCTTCCATCGTGGAGACGAAGCGCGTCATCTCGCTGATCGTCGTCGCCTGCAGGCCGCGCCGGATGAGGGTCGAGTCCATATCGAGGCTCATGGCCAGGAGCCAGTGCAGCACACATGCCTTACTTCCGGACCCGTGTGATGCGCATCACACGTTTCGCGACGTCAGCATCCCGGTGACGATCCCGAACCAGTAGGTCGCGTGGTGTGCCGCAAAGGCGAACGGGATGGCGGGCCACCAGCGCATGGGCAAACGCGTGGCGGGGATCCCGAGGGCGAGCGTCAGCAGCGCGTACGGCAGGGCGAAGATCGGAGCGAGCAACAGGCCGAAGAACCCTGCCACCACGAACGCGAGGATCTTCGGGTTGCCGCGATGCGCGCGGGAGCCGCCCGCGAACATCTGTCCCGTCTTCACGCGATAGCGCCACCGCTGGCGGAGATACGGCCCGGGAAACGCGCGCCGCCGGTGAAAGACGCGCACTCCGTCGTGATAGACCACCCGGCCGCGCTGCAGGAGCCCGTCGATGAGGCCGGTGTCCTCGCCGATGTAGCCGATCGCTTCGTCGAACCCGGTAAACGCCGACCGGCGGACGAAGAGGTTCACCAGCGCGATGTCGGTCGCGTGCCGTAAATCGAACACGCCGCGGCGGTTCTCGTGACAGGCCACGCCGCTGCCGATGAAGCGCGTCGCCAGGAGCGTGTCGGAGATCAATTCGGGAATCGTCGAGTCCGGCGGAGCGGGGTCCGGGCCGCCGATTGCGAGCACGTCCGGATGGGCATCCAGATAGGCAACGGCGGTCGCCAGCCAGCGCGGATCGGCGGCCGCATCGTCGTCGATAAAGGCCAGTAACTCCCCCCGCGCCACGGAAACTGCTCGATTTCTTCGGGTTGCGGGATTACGATTCGTCTCGACGACGTTCGTTACGCGGGTCTCGCCGCCCAGCGACAGCGGCACGGCGGAGACCACGATCAGCTCGAACGGAAACGGCGCATCCTGTCCCAGAATGGACGCGACCGCGCGCTCTGCATCACCGCCGACCCGTTCGACCGGCATGATCACCGACACCTTCGGGATTGAGGATGAAGGATTGAGGATTGAGGATGGGTTCGGCAACTCAATCCTCAATCCTCAATCCTCAATCCTCAATTCCCGACACAGACGAACTTATGAAACTGATCATCCAGATCCCCGCCTTCAATGAGGAGGCGACGATCGCGCAGGCGTTGCGCGATCTCCCGAAGAAGATCGACGGCATCAGCTCGATCGAAACCCTGGTCATCGACGACGGCTCATCCGACAAGACCGTCGAGGCGGCGCGCAAGGCGGGAGCGAACCACATCCTCCAGCTCAAATCGCACCGCGGCCTCTCCTCCGCGTTCGTGGCCGGCATCGACGCCGCCCTCCGCCTCGGCGCGGACATCATCGTCAACACCGACGCCGACAACCAGTACAACGCGGCCGACATCGTCCGCCTCGTCAATCCGATCCTCCGCGGCACCGCGGAAGTGGTGATCGGCGACCGCGAAGTGGCGAAGTCGCCGCACATGTCCGGGATGAAGCGCGCCCTGCAGCGGCTCGGAAGCTGGACCGTAGGCCTCGCCTCCGGCCTCCAGGTCTCCGACGTGACGAGCGGCTTCCGCGCGTTCACGCGCGACGCCGCGATGCAGATCAACGTCTTCAACCCCTTCACCTACACGCTCGAAACGGTGATCCAGGCGGGCAACCGCAACCTCGGCGTGCAGAGTGTCGCCGTGCGCACGAACGCGCCGACACGTCCCTCGCGCCTTTACAGCGGGATGGGGACGTACCTGCGCAAGTCGATCGCCACGATCTTCCGCATCTATGCTCTCTACCGTCCCCTGAAGACGTTCTTCGCCATCGGCGCGGTGCTGGTCTTCCTCGGCACGATCCTCGGCGCGCGCTTCCTCTGGTACTTCCTCCAAGGCGACCGAGGCGGTCACATCCAGTCGCTGATCCTCGCCGCGGTGTTCCTGATCACCGGCTTCCACACGTGGCTGATCGCGCTGCTCGCGGATCTCATCGCGGTGAACCGGAGGCTGAGCGAGGACGTGCTCGTGCGCGTGAAGCGGCTCGAGTCGCCGGCGCGCAATCGCCAGCTGCTTCCACAGACAACCGAGCGCCGTCCGGAACGCACCGAGCGGCCGGAGCGTCCCCCGCGCCCGGAGCGCACCGAACGCCCGCCGCGCGAGCCGCGCCGTGACGCTCCGGCAGCAGCACCCGCGGCCGCGGAACCGGCCAAGGCAACGCAGTGGGTGTGGCTCCTCGACGAGGAAAAACTCAACGAGCGCGAGCGCGGCACGAAGACTCCTGAGCCGAAGGCCTTGCCGCCAAAGGCGCCTCCGGTACCGAAGCCGCCGGTGCCCGACGAGCCATTCGACGATACGGAAGACGACGCCGCGCCGATGGGCGCAACCGCTGAGGGCGGCACCGGCCGACGCCGGCGACGCCGCCGTGGCGGTTCCCGGCAGCACAACGAGCTGCCGGGAAACCGCGGGAAACATCTGGCGGGTGGCGACGAAGGCAGCGACTAAGGGAGCGGCTGGTTCTCGACCGGCGGATCGATCGTCTGCTCGATGCGCCTCCGCGCCAGCGCGTCGTGCGCGCTGATCACGTCCTCCACCTGCGGTCCCTCCGCCCCACGCGTGCTGTCGCGCATGATGTGGATGTCGTACGCGTAGAACTTCCGCGGCTGCCCGTGCGGAATCTGGTCATTGGCATCCGCTGAATACGTCGTTTCGTCGCCGACCGGAGTCGTTCCCGTCCACTTGGAGTAGGGCGGTGGCGGCGAGGGCGGCGGCCAGGGGAAGGTGATGCCTCCAGGCACCTTGAACTTCGCGTTGAGCCCCGACGCGTCGACGAGCTCCCAGGTGATCGTCTGTACGTCCCGATTGATCTGCCCGATGGGCGGAGTGAGCGTTACGTCGTTCGGCCCGTTATAGGTGATGGTCACCTGACCAAGAATGGGGTCTGCCATTTTCTTCTCTCCTTTTCAGCCGCGTCCACCTCGGACGCGCACAGCCAAAGCTTCCAGATCGCGATGGGCGTACCCATATGAGTGGAGCCGCGCCAGTACTTTTCCCGCGGCGTCCGGGCCGCGCGCGCGCATGAGCGCGCGGCTCCAGACGTCGAGAATGCGAGGCTCGGTGGTGCGCTCTCCCAGCGCCTCGATCGTGGCGAGGGAGCGGGACCACGCTTCCGCCGCCAACGCAGCTTCGCCCGAGGCGGCGTGTACCTCACCCGCCATCAATTGCGCATCGGCCAGCGACCGGCGGTTGACCGGGTCGCTGAGCGAGAGTTGCTGCAACGTCGCCTCGGCCGTGCGCGCGAGACGTCCCGCCTGCGCCGTCGAGCCGGCGGCGAGGAACGCCCGTGCGCGCGCGATCTGCACGACCGCCTGATCGCGCCGCCAGGTCGGCCGGGTGACGTCGGACGCCACGAGGCTGCCGAGAAGCGTCTCGCTGCGCTCGAAAAGCGGCATGGCCGCGCGGAGGTCGCCGTTCCAGCGAAGCAGGTCCGCCACACGCATCATCGCCAGCGCGTAATTGCGCGTCCAGTCGGCGTTCATCGCGTCGTGGGCGTGCAACTGGCCGTAGATCATCATCTCGGCGCGGCGATGCTTGGTCGCCTCGACCGTGTTGCCGGTCAATTCGAAGACCGAGGCGAGATAGCTGTGGCTGTTCGCGAGGCGGTCCTGCCATTTGCGCTGCCGTGGATCGGCCGCCACGAGGCGCGCGTAGATGGCGTGCTCCTGCTCGAAATGCTGCTCCGCCTCTTCGAGGCGCCCGAGGCTCTGCATCACGTTGCCGGTCTTGTTGAGCGTGTACGCCAGCTCGAGCTGTTTGGCGGTGCTCGAGGGATCGGCCGCGAGGCGGGCGCGGTTCACCGCCAGGGCAGGCGCATGTTCGCGCAGTGCGCCGGCGAGATCGCCCTGCGCTTCGAGGATGCTCGCCACCGCACTGTGTCCGTAGGCCCGCTCCACCTGGTACTCGTCATTGTGCGGATGCGCGACGGCCAGCTTCACCATGAGATCGCGGTACCGCTGCATCTGCTGCAGCGCTTCCGGATACTCGCCGCGCAGGCGCCGGATGTTGCCGACCCAGAAGTGGCTCATCGCGAGCGACATCTGCTCTTCCGCTCCCGCATCCTTCCGTTTCGCCGCCTCGGAAGCCAGCAACAGCGCGTGATTGGCACTGTTGAACCCCTCATTGAGCTTCCCCTGCGCGATGCGAACCTGCGCGAGTTGATGGAGCGCGTTCGCGTTCTGCACGAGCTCCGAGCCGGAGAGCGACTCCGGGCGCGACGTGCCGCTGTAGGCGAGCGCGCGCTCCGCGACGTCGTCCATGATGTCGAGCTTTCCGACCGGCTCGAGCTTCTTGCGCAGATCCCCGAGCATGAAGTTGATCAGGTCATCCGCCTGTGCCCGGCGGGCGTCTGCCTCCGCCCTGGCTTCCACGGCGATCGCCCGCTCCGCCTTCAGGTCGACGGTGTAGCGCCACGCTCCGATCGCGGCGATCAGCGCCAGCGTTGCCGCGATCGCGCGGCGGGCGATGCGTTGCGGCTTCTGTTCGAGGAGCCGCAGGCGCTCCAGCCCTTCGACCGCCGTGGGCCGGTCCGCCGGGGCGAACTGCTTCAGACGGTTGATGAGCGCCGTGACATCGCCGGGCGCCCCCTTCACCGGCAGCGTCTCCCCTCTCGCAACGCGGAGGAGCACTTCGCGCGCGGTGAGCCCCATCGGATGAGGATCCTCGCCGGTGAAGAGCGTCTGCAGCAGAAGGCCGAACGAGAACATGTCGCTCGCGGGGGTGAGCGTCTCACCGCGCGCCTGCTCGGGACTCATGAAGAGCGGTGTGCCGAGGGTAATGCCGACCGCCGTCGCCAGGAACTGCCGCCGCCCGCCGGTCGAAGATGCCGCGTGCGAATCGTCCGGCGGCAGGATCATCGTCTCCGTCATCGGGCTCGTGTGCTCGGGCATCGGCGTATTGCGCACGGCGAGGCGCGCGGGTGAAAGCCGGTCGCTGGACTTCCCCCGGGCACGCGTCAGCCAGCGTGCGAGTCCGAAGTCGAGCACCTTGACCTCGGCCGTGCGCGTGAGCATGACGTTCTCGGGCTTGAGATCGCGATGGACGATGCCCGCGCGGTGTGCCGTGACCAGCACTTCCGCGATGGCAACGGCGATGCGCAGCTTCTCGCTCCGGGGCATCTTCTCGCCGAGGGCGTCGTGGAGCGTCCGGCCGTCGATGTACTCCAGGACCAGCAGGTCGACGTCGCCGGTCTCGATGTAGTCGTGAATGCGGCAGATGTTGGGATGCTCGAGCCGGGAGAGGGCCCGCGCCTCGCGCAGCAGCCGCTCGCGCGCCTCGTCGTCGAGCCGCTGGTCCGAGTTCAGGACCTTCAGCGCGACTCTGCGCTCGAGCTTCTCGTCGTACCCTCCATACACGTCCCCCATTCCGCCCTGACCGACGACTTCAGTGACGCGGATATGCCCGAAACGGCGCCCTATGAGCTCCATTGATGTGATCCCAAAAGTGATTGGTAAGACCCGTCGCCATTGTACGCCTTAGAGGAGGAGGGCCGAGGGCCGGTTGCCCCGCCTGTCATCCTGAGCGAGGGCGGGTGGAAGGGGGAAGCGAAGGACCCCCTTCCGACAGAGCGCTCATCCGACCTCGGCGGTTGGGAACCTCTCTTGCAACGGGCGCGATTTGTCAGATGACGATTACCTGCGCGGACTGCGGCAGCACGCAAACCATCCCTGACCTCCCCAGCGGTGCAAAAGCCGCGTGCTATCGCTGCGACCGGCTGCTCGACCGCCGTACCCACACCGGCATCGACGTCACCCTCGCCTGCGCCGCCGCGGTGTTCGTGCTCCTCCCCCCGGCCGTCTTTCTCCCCCTCATGGACTCGACCATCCGGAACCTCGTCTTCGAGGAAAGCAGGCTCGTCTCCAGCGTCCCGGTCATCTACAGCGAAGTGTGGTTCCCCTTCGCGTTCGGCTTTCTCTTCTTCGCCTTTCTCTTTCCGGCCATCCGGGCGCTGTTCCTCGTGATCGTGCTCAGCTCGATCCGCTTCGGCTTCAACGTCTGGCAGCGCGGGCGGCTCTTCCGCTGGAGCGAGGAGCTGCGCATCTGGAGCATGACCGACGTGGTCCTGATCGCCGGGATCGTCGCCTATTACCGCGCTTCGGTTCCGGCTGACGTCCAGATCCGGGTCGGCGCGTGGTGTTACGCGGCGGTCGCAATCCTCGCCCTCGTCGGCGACCGCGCTCTCGACCGCCGCACCGTCTGGAACGCGATCCTTCCCGATCACGCCTCCGGGGAGACGCGGCACTCCGTATCCTGCGATGTCTGCGAGCTGGTGGTGACGGACCGGCGGACGCACGATCCCTGTCCGCGCTGCGGCTCGAGGCTCGACCGCGACGTCATTCCGCGCTTCGCTCCCGCCATCGGAGCGGTCGCGGCAGCCATCCCGCTCTGCCTTCCGGCCTATGCCGCCTCCGTGATGGTGAACGACCAGCTCACCGGGGTGCTCGAGCACACGGTGATCGGCACGGTGCAGCTCCTCGCGGACCGCGGCTACTGGCAGATCGGCGTCGTGATCCTCATCGCCGGCGTGGCGATCCCGTTTCTGGAGGTCGTCGGGCTGACGTGGCTGCTGGCGCGCGTGCGCTTTCCGAGCAGGCGTGGACTGGTGCTGCGGACGCGGGTCTACAGGATGCTGCACCGGCTCGTGCGGTGGCCGATGATCATCCCGTTCATCGCCGCGATCGCCGCCCCGATCGTCGATTTCCGCGGCCTCGATGACATCGTGGCTGGCCCCGGCGCGACTCCGCTTTTCCTGCTGATCGCGCTGCTGATGCTCGCCGTGCGGCTGTTCGAGCCGCGACTCATGTGGAAGACAGCGGGAGAGGTGCGATGAGCGAGTACGACGACGTCGAAGACCGCCGGAAAGAGACGCCGCCCGAGGCGCGCGTGCAGGTGGCGAAGTGGAACCCCTGGATCTGGGTGATCCCGGTGATCGCCATCTTCTTCGTCGGATACCTGGTGGTGCGTTACGGATTCTTCGGCGGCGGCGACATCACGGTGCGCTTCGCCGAGGCGCGCGGCCTCGATCGATACAGCCCGGTGCGTTTCCGCGGCGCCAAGGTCGGCACCGTGCAGAAAATCACCGTGGATGAAGAGCTCAAGGCCGTCCTGGTGCGCATCACCATGGATGCCTCGATGAACCATGTGCTGAAGAAAGGAACGCGCTTCTGGATCGTCGAGCCGGACATCCAGGGAGGAGGCCTCGGCAGCATCCTTTCCGGCACCTACGTCGGCATCTCGCCCGGCGGAGAAGAGGGGGAAGACACGCGCGAGTTCGTCGGGCAGGAGTACCCGCCCGTGCTCGCGACGCCGGAGGCGGGAAAGACGTTCATCCTCGAAGGGCCGAACGTCGGCTCGATCGTGGCCGGGACGCCGGTGCAGTTCGAGGGCATCCGCGTCGGACGCGTCCTCGGCGCCGAGCACAATGAGAAGACCGGCACGACCGCCGTGCACGTGTTCGTGGTGCAGCGGTTCGCGCATCACGTGAAGGAGACGACGCGCTTCTGGCGCGCGGGCGGCCTCTCGTTCTCGCTCGGCGGCGGCGGCGTGTCGATGGGCGATGCGTCGCTCTCGTCCCTGCTGAATGCCCCGCTCGCGTTCTACACACCGGACGTACTGGCCGGAAAGCCGGCCGCGGACCTGTCGCGCTTCCAGCTCTACGAGTCGCGCGGCGCCGCCATCGCCGCCTCGGACGGCCCGCATCTCACCTACCTCACCTACTTCCCCGGCCCCATCGGAGGATTGAAACCGGGAACGCCGGTGCAGATGAAAGGCGTACAGGTCGGCCGCGTGCGCGACGTCCGCCTGCGCTACCTGCCGCAGACGGCCACGCTGGAGACCCCGGTCACGATCGAGATCGATCCCCGCCTGCTGGAGATGCCGGTCAGCGAGGGGATGACCCGCGACGAAGTGCGCGGCAACATGAACGCCGCCTTGTCGCGCCTCATCAACAAAGGCATGCGCGCCACGCTGGCGACGAGTCTCGTGCTTCCCGGTGCGAGCGCGGTGTCGCTCGAGAACGTCGCCGCGGCCGGCACCGGGCAACTGGTCACGACGACCGATCCGCCGATCATCCCGGCCGCGGCGGACAGCAACGGTCTGGCGGGAGCGATGGCGTCGCTCACCGGCGTCGCAGAGACCATCCGCAGCCTGCCGCTGCGCGAGATCGCGGGTCACATGCGCAGCTCGGCGCAGAAGCTCGATGCGCTGATGAGCGACCCGCGGCTCGACCAGAGCCTGCAGCGGCTCAACTCATCGCTCGCTGCGATCGAGCGGGTCGCTGCGACCGCCGAGCGCAACGCCGACCCGATCGTGAGCAGCATCCGCAACGCAGCGGAATCGGCGGAATCGGCGGCGAAGACGATCGATTCCACGGCTACGTCGGCGTCGCAGAGCATCGAGCCGATCGTGAGGAGCCTGACCAATGCCGCCGCCTCAGCGGAAGCGGCCGCGAAGAGAGCGGAGCAGTTGCTCGGCACCTCGCAGAAGCAGAACTACGACGTGGCGGAGCTGATCCGTGAGCTGACGCGTGCCGCGGAAGCGGTGCGGACGCTGGCCAACTACCTGAGTGAAAATCCCGAATCGCTGATCCGAGGGAGACGCGAATGATGATGCGCCGGACCACACTGCTGGTCGTATGCGTGCTGCTGAGCGGCTGCGGCTTCTTCTCCCGTGCGAAGAGCCAGTTCTATTCGCTCGAAACGATCGAGACCACCGCCGCCCGCGGCACCATGGGCGGCGTCCCCATCGGCATCGACGCCATCGAGCTCCCGCCCGGCCTCGACCGCCGCGAGATCGTCGCCCGCGGCGCCGATCACCGCCTCGAAGTGCGCGGCACGCACCAGTGGGCCTCCCCGCTCGAAGAGATGGTCATCCACACCCTCGCCTTCGACCTCGCGAACCGCTTGCCCGAGGGAATGGTCGTCCTCCCCGGCCAACCCAAACCCGCCGCCATGCGCTCCCTCTCCGTCGTCTTCGAAGACCTCGCCTCCGGCCCCGACAACGTCTTCGTCCTCGACGCCCGCTGGACCATCGGCGAATTGACCAAACACGAGCGCATCACCGTGCCGCTGCAGTCGAAGGAAAGCGAGAGCATCGTCGCCGCCATGAGCCAGGCGCTGGCGACGCTGGCGGACCGGGTGGCGGGGGGAGTGTAGAGAGTTAGAATGTGACCATGGCTCGCGACCTGAAAGACGTTTTCCGAGAAGCTTTCGACCTGCCCGACAGCGAACGCGCCACGCTCGCAGGGTTGCTGATCAAAAGCCTCGAACCGCCCGCGGAACCGGATGTCGAGGAGCTCTGGGCGGAGGAAGCTGAGCGCCGGTGGCGCGAGATCGAATCCGGAGCCGTGGAAACGATCCCATGGGAAGAGGTCAGGGCGAAACTCTTCCGTCATCGATAAATGAAAGCGCTCCGATTCCATCCGGAAGCGGACGAGGAGCTGACCGAGGCGCGGGATTGGTACGGCGCGCAGCGAAGTCGCCGCACAGGCGTTCGCGCTGGAGATTTCAGGCGCAATCGAACGTGTTCTGCAAACCCCTCTCAGGTATCCGTCCGGTCACCGCGGCGAGCACCGGTTTGTGCTGGATCGCTTCCCCTACACAATCCTCTACCGTGTCCGTGAGGATCATGTGTTCATCACCGCGGTGGCGCATCAGAGCAGGCGGCCGAACTACTGGCGGCACCGGCGATAGCACCCGCACGCGCGCCATGAGTTTGGAGTGCGGTGACCGCAGGAGGCTGTCTCAAAACTATTGGCACGTGGTTCGCGCATCCACTGCAGGGTGAATAAGCCGGCGTAAATTGATGGCATTGACCACTGCGAGTGTAAAAAACA